>Ga0207415_1000002_pt1 | contig 524879 bp, 413 predicted proteins | sample Passage237A_FD_187369 | JGI IMG/M metagenome (GOLD analysis project Ga0207415, IMG submission 187369) | Cellulose adapted compost microbial communities from Newby Island Compost Facility, Milpitas, CA, USA - Passage2 37A (SPAdes) (version 3) ... | reverse complement strand
CTTCGGTACTGGCGCTAATCCTTTGCCCGGCCCGCAGGGACCTATTTTTGATGTGACCGTTGCCCATGAAATCGCACACCAGTTTGGCGCCACGCACACGTTTGTCGCCAACAACGGCGTCTGCGGCTCCAATGTAACGCCGACATCGGCGGTGGAGCCAGGAGGCGGTTCCACCATCATGGCTTATGCCGGCGTATGCAGCCCCAATTTTTACCAGGCGCAATCAGATGCTTATTTCCACGGTGTGAGTATTTACCAGATGCTTTATTTTGCGGTGAACAGCACACCTTGCGCGGTACTGTCTTCCAGCGGCAATACCAAACCGGTGTTTGTTTCACCTCCCAACGAATCAACCTTTACCATTCCGGCTTCAACGCCGTTTTTCCTGGCGGCCGGGGCTCTTGATGCGGAAGGCAATACGCTTACGTATAACTGGGAGCAGGTAAACCCCGGCGCGGCCACCTCGGGTCCGCCATCGCCCACGGCTACCACGGGACCTAATTTCAGGTCGATGCCACCCTCCGTTAATGCCACACGCACCTTCCCGCGGCTGGCCGACCTGGTTAATGGCACAAGCAGTCCTTACGAAGTGCTGCCAACAGTATCCCGCAGCATGGATTTCCTGTGCACCGTTCGTGATAATGTGGCAACCGGCGGCCTTACCGACTCGGTATGGGTTACCGTTACCACCCATGCAGGTGCGGGTCCTTTTGTGGTAACTTCGCAAGCCACCAATGAAACCTGGACTGCCGATGGCACCAGCACCGCCACCATTACCTGGAACGTGGCTAATACTACAGCCGCACCGGTGAATTGCGCGAACGTTGATATCTTATTCTCCACCGACGGTGGTTTTACCTATCCTTATGTGTTAGCCAGCCATGTTCCCAACGATGGTTCGCACGACATTACTGTTCCGAACCTGCCAACTACCGTTGGCCGTGTGAGAGTGCAGGCTTCCGACAATATATTCTTCAACATCAATGCAGGCTTCATCACTATCAATTCTGTGTGCGAGGCAAATGGTGTTACTATCAGCCCTTCACAAACTGTAACAGCACCTGCCGGTAGTGCAGCGCTTGATTTGAATTTATCACCGGGCTTTGGCGTACCCGTGAACATTTCAGGCACACTCCAGTCAACAGATCCGCATTCTTACCTGGCTACACACTATAATACGCCGGCAAGCTGTATTGAATTCAGCAACGATTTCCGTTACGATGTGTACAGGTTTACCGTAAGTGAGACAGGCATCTACAGTTTCTCACGCGGAGTGGGTGGCGCATGGGTGTATAATATCTACCTGGACGATTTTGCGCCCGGCACGCCCTGCCAGAACCTGGTAGCCAGCAATGCCACTTACAACAGCGTAGCAGGGTCAGTGAGCCTGACAACCCCCCTGGAAGTACAGCTGATAAAAGGAGTTTATTATACTATGGCCGTGGGCACCTTCAGCAATACGCAGCCCGCATTACCCTTCAATTACAGTGTAAATGTAACACCGCCTCCTGGCGGCGGCATATTTACCGCGCCCATTAGTCCGGCAGGTTATAGCTATACCTATGTCATCGTTAGCGATTTCACCGGCAAAATCGTTGCCATCGATCCCGATGCCAACCTCAGCAACCCGGCCAACTTCCCCGCGGGCGATTATACCATTTGGGGATTATCGTACAGCAATTCGATTGATCCTGCCACGCTCAATGCCTTTGTGGGCGGACCGTTCAGTGACCTGCAGAATGCCGCAATGTTCCAACCCGGAACGGTGTGCAGTCAATTGAGTTTAAACGCAGTGCCAGTGATCATCACCGGCGCATTGCCCGCCGGGATGCTGCCGCTGAAGGCTTCGCAGGTGAACAATACCGTGCAACTGAAATGGGGCACCGTTTGGGAACAAGACACCAAACACTTCGAAATCTGGCGCTCGTCGGATGGTGTTCATTTTGAAACACTGGTGGCTACTGTGCCGGCAAAGGGCAGCAGCAACAATACTGTGAACTACACGGCCATTGACCAGGCTCCGCTGAACGGCAAAAATTACTACCGTGTGAAGCAGGTTGACCTGGATGGCGACGCCAGCTACAGCAATATTGCGGTGATCGATATAACACTACCGGTTACGCTCACGGCGGTTTATCCCAACCCGGCAAAAGCTACGCTCACGCTGGAGTATATTACTGACAAGGCGGGCACGGTGAATGTAGCGATCATCGACGGCAAAGGCGCGGTGGTGCAACGCACGCAGTTTAATGCGCAGGCGGGAAGAAATATCCGCAGTCTGCAGGTGGCAGCGTTAGCGAAGGGCATTTATGCCTTGCAGATCACCGATAGTGAGAAGACTGAGACGAAGCGGTTCATCAAAGAATAGCAATAAAAAACCCCGGTAATTCCGGGGTTTATTTTTTTAATGATGTATAGTGAGATTACCACTTATCTACTTCTTCATTAGCATCAGCTGAACTGGCAGCTCCATTGCTGCTACTGCTGGCGTTGATGGCCAGGGCAGGAGAATCATTCGTCATATCCACATCTACATCTTCCACATCGGCAGTCTCAGGCTGGTCATGGTTGTAGGCATCGAAATCGAAGTTGGGCATCAATTCAGTCTTCACATAATCTACCGCTTCGGTCAAAGCCTTCAGGAACTTATTAAAATCTTCTTTGTACAAAAAGATTTTATGCCTGTCGTAACCGTTCTCGTTAAACTTCTTGCGACTTTCCGTAATAGTGATGTAGTAATCATTACCCCGGGTAGCGCGCACATCGAAGAAATACGTTCTTCTCTTCCCCGCTCTGATGCGTTTGCTATAAACGCTTTCCATTCTTTTGTCGTTGTTTTCGTACGCCACAGTCATTTAGTTTTTTGCAGTTAACAATTGTCAATATTTGTCAAAAAAAGCAGTTACAAATATAATATTGTTTTAGAATCAGCAAAATTTCATTACTATTTTTGGGGTTTATTCAAAAATAATTGTTCCTCCTACGGTTTATCCTCATCTTCCGCCGATTCCTGGTTCTCCTGCTGTTGTTGCTGTTCGTATAAATACGAATAATAGCCGTTACGTGACAACAAATCTTTATGTGTGCCCATTTCGACTATCCTGCCATCTTCCAGCACGACGATATTGTCGAAATCGAAGAGGGTAAAAATACGGTGAGTGATAATGATGGCTGTCTTGTGTTGCAGAAACCGGTAGAGATTGCCCAGAATCTCCTTTTCGGTGCGGGCATCTACGGCGCTGAGGCAATCGTCGAACACCACTATCTGCGGGTCTTTCACCAGGGCGCGGGCGATGGAAATGCGTTGTTTCTGACCGCCACTCAGGGTCACGCCCCGCTCCCCGATCAACGTATCGTATTGCTGGTGAAAACCCATGATTTCCTTATCCACGCTGGCCTGTCGGGCCGCCTGTTGCACCTGCTCCATCGAACCATTTTTGGCCCCGAATAATATGTTGTTGGTAATGGTATCGCTAAACAAAAACACATCCTGTGGCACATAGCTGATTTGCCTTCGCAGCGACTGCAGGTCCATGCGCCTGATGTCCAGTCCATCGATGGTGATATGTCCGTTAGTAGGATCGTACATGCGCAGCAGCAGGTGTGCGACGGTGGTCTTACCGCTGCCTGTATGCCCGATAATAGCCACCTTCTGCCCTTTTTTGATATGCAGGTTAAAATCTTTCAGCGCTTTGATACCGGTATTGGGATACACGAAATCGACATGATGAAAAGCGATATTTCCCTGCAATACCGGGCTCTCTGCTTCCCTGGGAGTGGTGATGGTGGGCTCGGTATGCAAAAACTCGTTGATCCTTTTTTGCGAAGCAATGGCGCGTTGTATCATGCTGGCCGTCCACCCGATGGCACTCACCGGGAACATCAGCATATTGATGTAAATAACAAACTCCGCGATCACGCTCACATCACCATGTATGCCTTTCACTGCATAAATACCCCCGATCATGATGGTAAGGAGGGTGCTAAGTCCAATGATCAGCGACATAGAAGGAAAATAGATCGCCTCTACAGTGGCCAGCCCGATGGCATTTTTCTTATACTCCTCGCTGTTTTTTTCAAAGAAACCATACATCGCCTTTTCCTGCACAAATGATTTGATGACGCGAATACCTGAGTAGGACTCCTGCGCATTGGTCGTCAGGTCTGATAGCAGTCCCTGTATTTTTTCACTACGCCGGTTGATAATGGTATTTACCTTAAAAATCGTGAATGCCAGTATGGGCAGCGGGGCAAGTACATATAGCGTCAGCAGCGGATCCCTTTTCACCATATAAAAAACCGCGAGTCCTATGAGGGTGACGAGGTTGATGGAGTACATCACTGCGGGACCGGTAAACATGCGCACGCGGCTTACATCTTCGGCTATACGGTTCATGAGGTCGCCGGTGCTATGTGTTTTGTAAAAATTGGAGTCGAGTTTGAGGTAGTGGCGAAAGATCTGGTTTTTCTGGTCAAACTCTATATGCCGGCTCATCACGATGATGGTTTGCCGCATCAGGAACATAAATACGCCGCGTATGAGCGCCAGTACCAGTATGGTGATGCCGCACAGCGCGATCACCGAAATGCCCTTATAATTCTCTGCAAAATCGATGAACCATTTTACCAGTATATCGTAGTTGGCCGGTTTATCATTCACCACCCCATAATAGCGAGTGACCACATTAAACACATACCCGGTGACCTGGGGAGCGAGTATAGCGAAATAGTTGGAAATAATGATGAAGAGTATTCCCAATGACAAGCGATACCGGTACTTATAGAAAAACGGATTAAGTGACCGTAAATGTTTCAACCCCGTACAATTTAGGAGCGAAGGTAAGGCAAGTAGCAGTTTACCGAATGGAATTTATGATATACAAAAAGAAGAAAAAGAAGTTTTTGCAAGTATAAACTGCTCACCCTATTTTTGCGCCGGAGAGATGGCAGAGCGGTCGAATGCGGCGGTCTTGAAAACCGTTGAGGTGAAAGCCTCCGGGGGTTCGAATCCCTCTCTCTCCGCTTGATAAACTCTTGATAATTGAAGAATTATCAAGAGTTTTTTATTTTCCGGCCGAGAATAGAAGTGCAGGAGGAATTACGCTGGTGCAAGTGACGGGAATATAGGTCCGGCCTTGACGCAAGTTAAGAATATATATTGGCCTATTGATGTCAATTGTACGAAGTCTGGAAGTCTGTATATTGCTTACCTCTGGACGCAAGTTCTCCTACGAAGAAATTATCGCCAGGGACGAAACTTCCTTAGATATTTTGTGGATAAAGAATAAGTAGTTGGCAGATCTCGACAATCTCCCAAACCAGACGAAACTGGTGCAAGAGACTACTATTTTAATCTTTAACTGATCTAAAATAGTATCTTATGTTGCGTACGCAAACCCCAAGATTAATTGCCGTAGCAAGGGAATTTAACGTAGGCGTGAGTACCCTCATTAGGTATTTAGTGCAAAAAGGTTATCAGAAAGAAAACTTAAAGGTTACAGGAAGGATAACCAAAGAGATGTATGACTTACTACAAAAAGGCTATCAAAATAAGCAATTCTTAACATCTGAGGCCCAAAATAAGACTACTGCCCCCCAAAAAAGCATAAAGAATAAGACCCACCTATCTAATAAAAAAGCTACTGTCGACGAGTCTTACAATAGAATTGTAAAAAAGTTTTTTAAGTTACTCGAAGCAAACAATTATTTTAAGAGGAACGAGAGTATTCCTAAGAGCTATCGACCAACAATTAAGTCTGCTCCCCCCAAAAAAAGCGTAAATTATTATCAGCCAACAATTACAAAACCTAGAATATCAGCCTTAGCCAAAAAATACAAAGTGGCGCATTATTCGATTATAGATTTTCTTCATTCACATGGATATAAAAATATTGACCTATATACTATATTAGATGAAAAAACACAAACTTTAATTGACAGCTATTTTCAAACATTTCGTGAGCCGATTTTACACCTGACTACAAACTTTTTTGATAAACCGAAAGCGACTATCACCTTCAATGGCTTGCCACCAATTAGAACACATTTTACTGATGAACAGGCGATTGGCATCTGTTCAAAAATGAGTAGTTCCTTTACAAGAAATTTGTGCCGTCAATTATCAAATCCTAGGGAAAATCGCAAAAAGATTTTATATCAATTGCATTACATTGCTAATAAAGCCCTAAATATTTATGGGGGAAAGATGCTCACTTTTATCTATCAATTGAGAAATTTAAATTTTAAGAATACAACTGCAATTGAGGTACAAACTTATTCAAAAGTAATCCCTGATTTTCCTCTAATATCCTTTGATGTTGGGCAAGATTCCTTCTGCATATCATTTTTCGCTAAGCAAATACGCCCGAATAAAATAATACCTGACATTAGGCTGTTTACTTCACGAAGTTTTGAAGAAATCGGCTTAATCGATGAAGAAGGTTATATTTTTTATAAGTTGAGCAAATTTAAGCCGAGATTGACTCTATTTTTTGAGTCCCTCAAAGAAGGAAAGTTTGAGATCAGAGCGGGTGTTGAAAGTGGGTACTGCCAACGATGCAATAGAGAGCTTACCCATCCTCTTTCCTTAAGGATTGGTTTTGGTCCTGATTGCGCAAAAATGGCAAATATAGACGCTCTCTTGTATAAGTTTATTTAGCCTCGAATTGGGCTTTATTCTATCATCAATCTCGCAATACAACCAAATTTCTCCTAAATTCAGGAATGATTGCGTCCTGCCACCCACCATGAGTGCGTCGGTCTCAAACGGTACCTTTAACATGCGCAAACAACTAACTGATATCGGTGATATAAAAGGTCTGCCGGAAGCAGATATTAAATCACTCCAGCTCCAGTATGGCAGAAATGTCTTGAAAAAAGATAAATCCCAATTCCTGCAAATCGTCGTGAACCTGGTCAAGGAACCCATGTTCCTGCTTCTGGTACTGGCTTGCACCCTCTATTTTATACTGGGTCAAACACAGGAAGGACTGCTGATGATGGCGGCTGTAGGATTCGTAACCGCCATTTCAATTTACCAGGATACACGCAGCGCCCGCGCCCTGGCGGCTCTGCAGGCATACACCGAACCGCTTGTTAAGGTGATTCGCGACGGCGTTCAGAAAAGCATCGCGGCCGAACAATTGGTGCCGGGCGATATCATATTGCTGGAAGAAGGAAACGGCGTTCCCGCCGATGCCATTGTTTTGAAAGCAAACGATCTGACGGTTAATGAATCTGTCATCACAGGCGAATCGTTCCCGGTGGAGAAAGACCCGACTGAAGGTCGCAACCAGTTATTTCACGGCAGCACTATCAATTCCGGTTCCTGTTATGCACAGGTTATAAAGACAGGCGATAACACCAGCCTGGGTAGGCTGGGCAAATCGATCAGCTCGTATAATGTGTCGCATACATTGCTGCAAAAACAGGTGAGTCGTTTTGTAAAATGGCTGGCCATTTTCGGCATCGGCGCATTCTTAGTGATCTGGTTTATTAACTATACCCAAAGCAAGCAGTTGGCGCAAAGCCTGCTGCTCGGTCTGACCCTCGCAATGGCCGCCATTCCCGAAGAAATTCCTGTGGCTTTTTCATCGTTTATGGCGCTGGGGGCATATCGCATGAGTAAACTGGGGATCATCTCCCGCCAACCGCAAACAATCGAAAACCTGGGGGCAGTAAATGTGCTTTGCCTCGACAAGACAGGGACCATCACGGAAAACAAAATGACCGTTCAATCGGTGTACGATTTTGAAAACGATCAGTTGGTACCATTAGACGGGCAGCCGATCAATAACGAAGTATTGGGCTTTGCAATGCTGGCCAGTGAACAGGATCCTTTCGACGAAATGGAGAAAGCCATACATATAGCATATTCCCGATACGCAGCGAATTTTCCATTCGGGAAGTTGAAAATGGTGCATGAATATCCATTATCGGGAAAACCACCCATGATGACGCATGTTTACCAGTATAACGACGAAAAAATTATCGCTGGAAAAGGCGCACCAGAGCGCATTATGCGGGTTTGCCAATTACCTGGTTCCACTGTTCAGAAAATCAGCCAGTATATAACAAGCCAGGCTCAAAATGGATACCGCATCATTGGTGTGGCCAGCGCTGTTCACAAAAATGGCAACCTGCCGGTTAACCAGGACGATTTCAACTGGCAATTTCATGGCTTCTTATGCCTGTACGATCCTCCCAGGCAGGAAGTGAAAGGCACGCTGAAAAAGTTGTATGATGCTGGTATCGACATCAAACTATTAACTGGTGACCATGCTGAAACGGCCATGAACATCGCCAGCCAGACGGGTTTTGCAGGTTTTCAAAAATGCACTACAGGCGACCAGGTGATGAAAACCCCTGATGGCGCGTTGAATGAACTGGTGAAAGACACCGTATTGTTTGTAAGAATGTTTCCCGAAGCAAAAGAACGCGTCATCAACGCCATCAAAGCAAATGGAAACATAGTAGCCATGACAGGTGATGGTGTAAATGATGCGCCTGCATTGAAAGCCGCCGATATTGGCATTGCTATGGGTAAAGACGGCACCGAAATAGCACGCCTCGCAGCCGACCTGGTAATTACAGATGATGACCTGGAAAAGCTGCCGCAGGCAGTTCAACAGGGACGTACCATATTCAGCAATCTAAAAAAAGCGGTCGGTTATATCATGGCTATTCATATACCCATTATATTCACCGCATCATTACCCTTGTTGCTCGGCTGGCAATACGCCAACATTTTCACTCCTATTCATATTATCTTCCTCGAACTCATTATGGGTCCCACCTGTTCAATATTCTTTGAAAGGGAACCGACAGATCAGCATATCATGCTCACACCTCCCCGCCACAAACAAGCCTCACTGTTCAGTCAGGAAGAGTTGGTGATCTATATTCTGCAGGGATTAGCCATTACCACGGGTGTGTTATGGATTTTTTACGATACCATGAAGGGCGGCGCTTCGCTGGAAGCTACCAGGACCTTAGTATTTACCACACTAATCATCAGCAACCTCCTGCTGACATTCAGCAATCGTTCGTTTAGCGAAATCATCAGCAGAACCATTCGCTATGGCAATACGCTGGCGCCATGGGTGCTGTTGCTGTCATTATTATTTTTATTGCTGATACTTGTGGTTCCGCCTGTCAGGAGCCTGTTTGGATTGGCGCCTATATCTTTCGATAACCTGGTGCTTTGCGCCGGTGTCGCGCTGGCAAGTGTCGGATGGTTTGAAGTTTACAAGATTCTTCGTAAAAAAACTTCAGCCATCCCACAAAATAACTTGTCATAAGTCGCACGGCTGAATGAAGGCTGTCCACCCATGTGTTTGTGATAAATAGAAAATTCCGTTAACTTAGCTATAGTCAGCTCAATTCGGACCGATAAAACAACTGAAATCTTCTGGCCTCATAACTGATGAACTTGAAACAGGGAATGTCTTCATATCATCAATATTCTGACTACAAGTTAGCCCAACTGCTAAAGGAAAACGATCATGCTGCCTTCGCGGAGATCTATCGCCGCTATGCCAAAGATGCCTATATTCAAGCCTACAAAAGAATAAAGGACAGGGAGTTGGCAAAAGATATTGTACAGGATCTGTTTACCGCCTTGTGGAACCGGAGGTCTGAATTTGAATTAAAAACAATTCTTGCCGCCTACCTTTTCACCGCCGTTCGAAACCGGGTGATCAAAGTCATTGCTCACCAGAAAGTAGAATCTGCTTTCATCAACTCCCTGGGCGATTTTATCGAACAGCATCAGCGTTGTGCTGATCACCTGGTCCGGACAAACCAGCTTAAAATGCATATTGAGAAAGAAGTCAGCGCGCTGCCAGACAAAATGCAGGCTGTGTTTCGGCTGAGCCGGCAGTCCAACTTAAGCCACAAAGAAATTGCCGATCAATTCGATATCTCAGAATCCACGGTTAAAAAGCAGGTAAACAATGCGCTGAAGATACTGCGCGTGAAACTGAGCTCCTTTCAATCCTTCTTTTCCACTTTCCTGTAATTTTTTTTGATTTTATCTACGCCCTGGATAGCTGTGGAGGGTCTATACTATTAAGGGACACGTAAAAGCCCTGCCCGCTACATGAACAAGACCGACATTAAACACATCCTGGAACAATACCTGCAGGGAACCTGTTCCGAAGAAGAACGGAAAATTATCGACGCCTGGTATCAGCAATGGGAGGCGAAGGCTCCTGACCTGTCTGCAGAAGAAATAGAAGAAGACCTGCAGGCAGTTTTTGCTTCTTTGCCGCGACCCGCACCACGGCGCCGCCTCCGCCCTATCCTGTTGCGCATTGCGGCCGCCGCTGTCATTATCGGCGTAGCCGTTGGCGCTTTTTTCTACCTTACTCCTTCATCTGCACCACAACCTACCGCGCAAACACCGGTTTCCACGGAAAAAAATGACCTGGCACCAGGAGAAAACAAAGCGGTGCTGACGCTGGCCGATGGTTCGACAATTTTACTGGATAATGAAACCGGTGGTGAAATAGCCAATCAAAATGGTATTAAAGTAATTAAAACAGGCGACGGCGCTTTGGTATATGTGAGTCAGCCGACAAATGCACCAACAAAAGCACTTCCATCCTACAATACCATCACTACGCCGCGAGGTGGACAATACCAGGTAACGCTTCCTGATGGCACAGTGGTTTGGCTCAATGCCGCATCGTCGCTTAAATATCCGACTGCTTTCACTGGTAAGGAAAGAATAGTAGAACTAACAGGAGAAGGCTATTTCGAAGTTGCCAGCAATAAAGATATGCCTTTTAAAGTGCAGGCTGCGGATCAAACCGTAGAAGTCCTGGGCACTCACTTCAACATCAATTGTTATGCTGATGAACCCGCGGTAAAAACGACTTTACTGGAAGGCTCTGTGAAAGTGATGCACCATGGCACGCACAAAAGCATGACTTTAAAACCGGGAGAACAGTCTACAGTCTCGAGGAACAACTTTAGCGTAGCGATGGCAGATACAGAAAATGCAGTGGCGTGGAAAAACAACTTGTTCTATTTCTCCGGCTCTGACATTCCCAGCGTGATGCGGCAGATTTCGCGATGGTATAACGTGACCGTGGAATTTGAAGGCGCTATACCAGACATCAGGCTCTGGGGAAAAGTGTACCGGAACTCGAACGCATCGAAGGTCCTGGAGTTGCTGGAATATTTTGGCCTGAAGTACCACATCGAAGAAAACAACGGTTCCAAAAAGATCATCATCCAGAAATAAAAACAGCTTTCTTAACCCCAAAAAAATGCCATATGAAACAATTTATACGATACAACCAGACCGGAGGCGAAGATTAAAAAAGCGTCTTCCCGACTGCCATCGGGAGACGCTGTGATCTGAGTTTCGTTCCGGGAATACCCGAATTCTGATGATTGCTCATTGTTAACTCAAACCTCGCAAAACTAATGAAATTAAGATTGTCTGCCATTGCCGGACGATTGTTCCGGCAAAACCAGGAACCTCCTGCAAAGACATCCATTTTTTACAAATTAAAATGGCAACAGCTTATGAGAATCAAGCTGACAATGTTCTTCGTAATCTTTGCATGGATGCAGGTCACCGCGAAAATCCATGCCCAGAAGGTAAGCCTGAACAAACAAAACACACCGATCGAGAAAGTTTTTCTGCAAATTGAAAAACAGACCGGCTATGTCTTTGTTTACGACAGCGAAATGCTGAGAACAAAAACCATCAGCATTCGCTTAAAGAACGCGTCTTTGGAAACAGCCGTTAGTGAATGTTTGAAAGAATTGCCTTTCTCTTTCAAGATACTCGACAAAAATGTGTTGATCCGAAGCGAAAAACCAGCTCCTGCCGGGATTGAAACAATCGACGAAACTCCCGACAAGGAAATCAGGGGCGAGGTAAGAGACGAAAATGGCAACCCCCTGGCCGGCGCTTCCGTAAAGATCAAAGGCACCAACAAGGCCGTGATTACCGATCAGTCAGGCACATTTACCATCGATGCAGAGAAGGGCCAAACCCTGGAAATATCTTTCATTGGTTACCAGACCAAAGAGCTGGTGGTGGGTGACGATAACGAACTGAAGATATCACTGGCTCTTTCCTTCTCCAATATGGATGAGGCGGTAGTGATCGGTTACGGCGTGCAAAAAAGAGCGCACCTGACCAGCGCTGTTGGCATCATCACCGAAAAAGATATCAAAAACCGCGTTGTTTCCACTGCGGCGGGCGCACTGAAAGGCGCTGATCCTTCGGTGAACCTTACCTACAATTCCGGGACACTGGATTCCGATTATAAAATTGATATCCGCGGTGTGGCTTCTGTAAACGGAGGTACGCCCCTGATTATGGCCGATGGAATTGAAGTGAACCTGAACCAGATCAATCCAAACGATATCGAATCGGTAACCGTGCTGAAGGATGCGTCTGCATCAGCCATCTATGGTGCTAAAGCATCTTCCGGCGTAATCATTATCACTACCAAGAAAGGAAAGAACCTCGACGGAAAAGCCAAGATCACTTATACCAGCCGGTTTGGGGTTTCGAAGAACACAACTTCCACCGATTTTATCCGCATCGGATACGACCATGTCAATATCGTGAATATGTTTTACGATATCTACCAGGGAACCCCTATGGCGTTATACACCGGCGACGATCTGCAGATGCTGCTCGATCGCCGCAATGATCTTACCGAACATCCCGACCGTCCCTGGACGATCGTCAAAAGCGATAACCGGTATTATTATTACGGAAACTTCGACTGGTACAACTTCTTCTACCGCACATCAAGACCCCAGATGGAACAAAATCTTTCCGTGACCGGTGGTAACAATAACGTAAATTATTACATCAGCGGACGCCTGTGGTCACAGGATGGTATTTTCAAAATATACCACGACAACTATAAGAACTACTCGTTCCGGGCAAAAGTGGATGCGAAAATCAAACCATGGCTCAAGTATACCGGTACGGTCAACTTCAACCCGAGTAATTATGTCTATGCCGGATACGAAAACGAACAGCAAACGATCCATGCCTTGCAAAGCAATATCCTGGCATCTTTTGTTCCCCGCAATCCAGACGGTACCATTATGCAATATCCCAACCAGCTAAACGCCAATTCTCCCATTGGCGCCGGGCACGGAGGTTACCTCACAGCCAATGAAGCCAGGAATAAAAGAAGTAACAAGTACATGATTATATCGAACCAATTCGACTTAAGTCTGACCAAAGACCTGGAACTGACTACCTCTTACGCCTATAAAACACGCAACCGGCTGTACACCTACAGAGGTATGCCATTTGAATATTCAAGAACTGCCGGTACTGTTCTCACCTTTACTTCTGGTACCATTTACAACTATTACCAGGAAAGCCATTTCAATGTAAACAATCACAACCTGAACGTGTATGCCACTTACAAGAAAAGGTGGGGCGGTGGACACAATTTTACTTTCCTGGCCGGCGGACAATATGAAGATTATCGCCAGACTAATCTCAGTGTAGAGAAAAAAGACCTGCTTAGCAACAGCCTGAGTTCATTCAGTATTGCCAATGGTGAAGCGGTTATTTCGCAAACCATTGGCGCATTTCGTACGCTGGGCTATTTCGGCCGGGTCAACTACGATTACAAGGGTAAATACATGTTTGAGGCCAGCGGCCGATTCGACGGCACCTCCCGTTTTGCTCCGGAACAACGCTGGGGCTTTTTCCCCGCCGCATCACTGGGATGGCGCATGAGCGAAGAAAATTTCTGGCAGCCATTGAGTGGCGTAATCAACAACAGTAAACTGCGCCTGTCTATGGGTAGCCTCGGCAACCAGCAGGTGAGTTATTATTCTTACATCGACCAGATCTCGTCCAGCAATACCATGTCTTATACCTTCGACGGAAACACCACCGCTTATTACGCCTCGGTGTCCAACCCCATCACGCCGGATCTTACGTGGGAAACGGTAACCACCTACAACGCAGGTCTGGACCTGGCCCTGATGAAAAACCGCCTGACAATAACAGCCGATGCATACATCCGCGAAACAAAGGACATGCTGACGCCATCACTTACCCTGCCTTCGGTGTATGGCGCCGCCACGCCTACTGCCAATGCCGCCGACCTTCGCACAAAAGGCTGGGAGCTTTATGTGGGCTGGAACGACAACTTCAGATTGCGGAACAAGCCGTTTAACTACAATATCGGTTTTACCCTGGGCGATTATCAAACTGTCATAACCAAATACAACAACCCGGATAAACTGATCTCTGACTATTATGAAGGAATGAGGCTGGGTGAAATCTGGGGCTACAGGGTAAAAGGTCTTTTTGCCACTGATGCAGATGCGGCGGCATACCAGGCTGCTATTAATGATAAAGCAGTCAACAACCGCGTATACAGCAGTAAAAAAGACAATTACCTGCGGGCTGGCGACGTAGAGTTCATCGACCTTGATCACAACGGTATTATCAACGAAGGTGCCGGAACAGTAAGTAATCCGGGCGACATGCAAATCATCGGAAACAGCCTTCCCCGTTATTCCTATTCCATACGTTTGGGTGCCAGTTGGAATGGTATTGATGTTTCTGTTTTCTTCCAGGGTGTCGGAAAGCAACACTGGTTCCCGCACTCGCTGGCCTATGATTTCTGGGGACCCTATTCCTTTCCGTCCCTTTCATTTATTCACAGGGATTTCATGCAAAATGTGTGGAGCGAAGAAAACCCGAATGGATACTTCCCCAGGGCCCGTGGTTATGCATCGTATAGTGCCGGCGCACTGTATGTGCCCACCGACCGTTACCTGCAGGACGTTTCTTACCTGCGCCTGAAGAACCTGAGCATCGGCTACACGCTGCCCTTCGGAAAACGATTGTTTGACCAGGTAAGGATTTATGCATCAGGAGAAAACCTCTTCTACTGGTCAAAATTGAAAAAATATACTAAGACTGTCGACCCCGAACTCACCAACACCACCGCCACATACAACTCCGGAAGTGGTGTCGGTTATACCTATTCGAAGATTTATATTGTGGGTATCGATATTCAATTCTAACCAAGCTTCATATTTGTTATGAAAAAATTTATCATCATAATACCGGCTTTGATATTGTCCCTGACCAGCTGCAAGAAGCTGCTTACATTGACGCCGGAAGACAAACTCAGTCCGACAACATTTTTTCTGAACGAAGCCGATCTGCGGCTGTGGACAAACCAGTTTTATTCGCAGTTGGACGGTGCTGACGCGCTGGCCGGCCAGAATGCCGACGATAATGTTGACAACACGCTCGGTGAGCTGATGCTGGGTCAGCGCGACCCGGCCGGTGAAGGCGGCTGGAGCTGGAGTATGCTGCGCAGGATCAATTATTACCTGCAGAATTCGGGCAACTGCCCCGATGTGGCGGTTCGTAACCGCTACGATGGCGTGGCCTATTTTTTCCGGGCCTATTTCTACTTTGTAAAAGTGCGCCGCTATGGCGACGTGCCCTGGTATAACCAGGTGTTGAATTCAACAGACGACGACCTGCTTTTTAAAGAGCGCGACGATCGCGGCCTGGTGATGGATTCGGTAATCAGCGACCTGGACAGAGCTATTGCCCTTTTGCCCACAGCGAAAAATATAGCAACCGTCACCAAATGGACAGCACTGGCGCTGAAAACACGGGTAGCCTTATACGAAGGTACCTTCCGGAAATATCACGGCCTGCCCAATGCAGAGAAATATCTCCAGCACGTGGTTTCGGCAGGCGAAGAGTTTATTGCCAACAGCGGTTATTCCCTGTACACTTCCGGCTCAGAACCATACCGCAACCTGTTCAACAGCGATAATGCCAATACCACCGAAGTGATTTTGGCGAGGATTTACAGCGCCGGGCCCAACATTACCCACGGCGTTCCCTTCAATATCAGCAATGGCAAGCAAGGTTTCACCAAACGCTTTATGAACCATTACCTGATGGCCGATGGCAGCCGCATTTCCGACCAGCCGGGTTGGGAAACTATGACCTATACCGAGGAGGTGGAAAACCGCGATCCCAGGTTGCGCCAAACCGTGTTGTGCCCTGGTTATATTCAGAAAGGCGCCACCACTCCTACCCGCAATTCACTGAATGCGGTAACCGGCTACCAGCCGATCAAGTTTGTGGCGGAATCTGCTTATGATGGAGCCGCCAAGGCCATATCCGACTGGCCACTCTTCCGTACGGCAGAGGTGTACCTGAATTATGCAGAAGCCAAAGCCGAACTGGGCACTCTAACACAGGCAGACCTGGATAAATCCATCAACAAGATCAGGGCTCGCGCTGGTATGCCCAACCTTATACTGGCTGATGCCAATGCCGATCGTGATCCGCTGCTGCTGCAATATTATCCCAGGGTTACCCAAAGCGAATTCACCGGGGCGATTCTGGAAATCCGTCGCGAACGCACAATAGAACTCGCACTGGAGGGCTTCCGCCAATGGGATATCCTGCGCTGGAAAGAAGGCACCCAGTTAACCCTGCCATTTCACGGCTGTTATTTCCCCGGTCCCGGAAGGTATGATATGGACAATGACGGTAATGATGACCTGGTGCTCTGGACAGGCACGCCAGAGACTATCAGCGGCGGCGTTAGCAAGGAAATCGGAAAGGATATCATACTTTCAAATGGCAACTCGGGTTATATCGTTGCTTACCCCACCATCAACATAACCTGGAACGAAGACAGGGATTATTTATGGCCCATACCCACCAGCGAGATTGTGTTAACCGGTGGCAAGCTAACGCAAAACCCTAACTGGTAAAATTTACTCAATTCATATTAATGAGGAAATTGTTGTTTATATGCCTCGTGGTATGCTGGCCCGTTGTTTCCTTTGCGCAGGGAAACAACGGCGCCCGCTTTCCCCTTTCGAGGCTAACCGACACCAGTAATTATGTGATGATTATTGCGCATCGCGGCGACTGGAGAAATGCACCGGAAAATTCATTGCAGGCCTTCCAAAATTGCATCGATGCAGGTTTTGATGGTATTGAGATCGATGTGCAGGAAACCAAAGACGGCGAGATCGTGATCATGCACGATGCAACAGTCAACCGCACCACCAACGGCAGAGGAAAAGTCAGCGACCTGACCCTGGCAGAAATCAAAGCATTGCGCCTGAAGAGCGGCATCAACACGCAAACAAGACAACAGGTGCCTACGCTGGAAGAAGTGCTGCGGCTTTGCAAAGGCAAGGTGCTGCTTCACATAGACAAATGGCAACCCGTTAGGGAAAAAGTGCTGGCCATCGCCCGCAAGGTGGACTGCCTGAACCAGCTTATTTTCCGGAGTACTATGCCATCTGCCAGGATGAAAGAACTTTTTGGCGAAGACATCAACAAGATCAATTACATTCCAGTGGTGACGGCAGGTACCGACAAATCAAATGAACAACTGAACGATTATCTCGAAAACACCAACGCAGCTGTCATAGGCATCGCTTTTAGCAACGACAAAGATCCGATTCTGGACAGGATTCCGGAGATAAAGAAAAAAGGAATCAGGGTTTGGTTTAATTCCCTGGTCGGCCAGAAATTTAACGATGGCCATGACGATGAGCTGGCCACTACCGACCTCGAAAACAGCTATGGCTGGCTATTGAAAAAAGGGGCGGACGCTATCATGACAGACCGTCCCTTTCTGCTGCTGGATTATCTGGAAAAAAACAACAGGCGATAGTTAAACAAAGACTATGAAAAAGATTTGCTTGCTAAAAATTTTTCTCTTTCTCTTTGCCACAGGCCTTTTTGCACAGGACAGGATTGCAGGGATACGAAAAAAGCTTTTCGACAAAAACACCAGCCAGGTGATGGTGGTAGCCCACCGCGGAGATTGGCGCTATGCGCCGGAAAACTCGATCCTGGCAATTGAAAATGCCATCAAACTGGGAGTTGACATTATTGAAGTAGACGTAGCCAGGACCAAAGATGGTCACCTGGTTTTAATGCACGACAGGACACTGGACAGAACCACGACGGGAAAAGGCAGGGTGTCTGACTGGACACTCGACTCCATCAAAACACTGAAGCTGAAAAACGGCGCTGCCATCCGGACCAGGCACCAGGTGCCTACGCTGGAAGAAGCCTTGCTGGCGGCTAAAGGAAAAGTGATGCTGAACCTTGATAAGGCCTATGAATTATTTGACGAAGTATATGCCTTGCTGGAAAAAACCGGCACCACCGATCACGTGATCATGAAAGGATCCCAACCCGCGGCGCGGGTAAAGCAGGAGTTTGGCAAATACCTCGACAAGATTATTTACATGCCAATTGTAAACCTTGACCAGCCAAACGCCCTGCAGAAAATAGAAGATTTTCTGAAAGAACTGAAGCCAGTAGCCTTTGAACTGGTATATGCTTCTGACAGCAATCCTTTGCCCAGGCAGGTTGTAAATATGCTGAAAGGCAAAAGCCTCATCTGGTACAACACACTTTGGGACACCCTGGCCGGTGGGCACGACGACGATGCGTCGCTGGACAATCCGGATAACGGTTATGGCTACCTGATTCATACTCTAAACGCACGGATCATTCAAACGGACCGCCCCGAATACCTGATCCATTATTTGAAAAGTAAAAACCTGCGTTAAGAAGTTCAACAGTTTAGTGCCCTCTTCAAAAACCAAGTCATGAATATGGGATTGAACACTTTTGCCCGGTTAATCCTGCTGCTTATCTCCTCGATCGCCGCAACCGCCGCTTTTACCCAGGGGAACAACCAGTCCTCACTGCCTCGTCCAAAACTGGTGGTGGGTATTGTAGTTGATCAGATGAGATGGGATTACCTGTACCGCTACTACGACCGCTACGGCACCGGCGGGTTTCGCAGAATGCTGAGCGAGGGATTTACCTGCGAAAACACCATCATCAACTACCTGCCCACCAAAACCGCCATTGGCCACGCCTCGGTATACACCGGCACGGTACCGGCTATTCATGGCATTGCCGGTAATGACTTTATCGAACAAAAAACCGGGGCCCCGATGTATTGCGTGGGCGACAGCACCGTGCAGGCGGTGGGCAGCCATTCAGATGCAGGAAAGATGTCGCCCAAAAACCTGTTGACCACCACCGTAACCGACGAGCTAAAGCTGGCGACCAATTTCCGGTCGAAAAACATCGGTATTTCTATCAAAGACCGCGGCGCCATTTTACCGGCCGGTCATGCCGCCGATGCCGCTTACTGGATGGAGGGTACTACCGGCAACTGGATCAGCAGCTCCTGGTATATGAAAGAATTGCCAGAATGGGTGAAGAAACTGAACGAAGAAAAGCTGGTTGACAAATACCTGCGGGAAGACTGGAACACACTGTATCCAATCGACACCTATCTGCAAAGCACCCCTGACCTCAATACCTACGAAACTCCTTATAAAGGAACTAAAGAGGCTGGTTTCCCGGTAAGGTTAGGCGAACTGGCCAAAACAATCGGCAGGAGTATCATTCTGTCGACACCCTTTGGTAACACACTTACCCTGGACATGGCAAAAAGGGCTGTGGAAAACGAAAACCTGGGCAACAACACAGTGCCCGATTTTCTGGCTATCAGCCTTTCATCAACCGATTATGTGGGACACCAGTTTGGGATTAATTCCATTGAAGTGGAAGACACTTACCTGCGTCTTGACAAAGACCTGGCAGATTTTTTTGATTTTCTCGACAAGCGGCTGGGAAAAGGCAGTTACACCGTTTTTCTTACGGCCGATCACGGCGCGCCGCACAACCCGGGATTGCTCAACGATCACCGGCTCCCCGGCGGATGGCTCAACAGCTCCTCGCTCCTGGAAGAAGTCAATGCTTTTCTCGAAAAAAAATACGGACAAAGTAAGATCATTCGAAGCCTGGTAAATAATGAAGTGCACCTGGACTATACATTGATCAGGAATGCCCAACTGGACGAAAATGCCATCCGGAAGGACTGCGTGGATTTTTTCCAGCAAAAGGATGAATTTGCATGGGCAGTAGACCTGAATGACCTGGCCAACGCCAACCTTCCCACCGCACTACTCGAAAGGCTCAGAAACGGGTACCACCGCGAAAGAAGCGGCGTGATCTTCCTGGTATCAAAGACGGGATATTTTCCTTCCAAATCAAAAACCGGGGTTGACCATGGGCATTGGAGTCCATACGATTCGCATATACCGCTGGTTTGGATGGGTTGGGGTATAAAGCACGGAAGCACCACACGGCAAATTTCTATTTCCGACATTGCGCCAACGGTTAGCTTCCTTTTACACATTCAGCTGCCAAGTGGCTCCATTGGCGAGCCTATCAGCGAAATTTTAGAAAAATAACAAATTTCATTGCATGATGACATACAGATTCCGGATCATGTCGGTACGAATAGCAGGCATCTTTGTACTGCAAATAGTTTTTATGGCAAAACTTTCCGCACAAGTAAAAACACCAGTTTATACGAAAGCCTCTTCGTTAACAATCACAGGTAAAATATTTCCCCATACAACTGAATTTAACAGGGTAGACAGCGCCGAATATCCGGCATTACCTCGCAGCGTAAAAAGACTGCTGACCCATTCCGCGGGTATGGCCATCTCATTTGTAACCAACAGTAGTACCATTTCGGCAAAATGGTGTGTGACCGATGCAGCGCCCTACACCAACATGACCTCGATAGCCAACAAAGGCCTCGACCTCTATATCAAGAACGATGGCAAATGGCAGTTTGCCGGGGCGGGAAGACCTGAAGCACGCTGCTCAGAAGCCGTCATCGTCAAAAATATGGACAGCAGCGAAAAGGAATGTCTTTTGTACCTGCCCCTATACGACAAGGTTAGTGATGTAGAGATCGGTATCGATGACGGCAGCACCATCAAGGCCGGCGCTGAGCCTTTCCGCAAAAGGATATTGATTTATGGATCGAGTATTGTGCAGGGATCTTCAGCCAGCAGGCCCGGAATGGCCTACCCCGCTCGTTTGTCGAGAGCAACTGGTTTGAACTTCATCAACATGGGACTCAGCGGAAGTGCCAAAATGGAAAAGGCCGCTGCCGACCTCGTGGCTTCTGTGGATGCTGACGCTTTCGTTCTCGACTGCATTCCCAATCCCTCACCGGAAGAAATAAAGCAGAGAACCGCTTACCTGGTTAATGCCATCAGGGCGAAGCATCCTTCCGCGCCCATCATCCTGGTGCAAAGTGTGATCAGGGAACATGGTTACTTCGATCAAAAAGTGGGAGAACGGGTTCGCCAGCAAAATGAAAACGCGCGAAAGGAATTTGAGCTGCTTCAGCAAAAAGGCGTGAAGAATATCTACTTCATACCAGCAGACCAACTGCTGGGAGATGATCATGAAGGTACTACGGATGGGACGCACCCCAATGATATTGGTTTCGACAGAATGCTGCAAGTACTAAAGCCTGCAATATTGGATATTCTCACGAAACATGGCATCCTGTAAACGGGGTCGCTGAACGCGGGCTTCCAAAAGAATTTTCCCGCTTATTTCAATTCCTCCAGCACGATTTTCTTCTGCGTCATCGTGCCCCGCATTGCTTTTTCTCTCACCTGTGGGTCATCGCTATTGATCAATTTCCATTCTTTCGCGCGATTCGTTGTAGATGGAGATATGCACAGTGGTGGTTTCGTCCTGTTCCCCCCTGTTCACCTTCTCCCACCTTACCTGATATACTTCTAAACAACCCTATTCACCCCCAACTAAAACACTCAAGATGCGATTCATTAAAAATCCGCTCGGGCCGATTTTGCTGTTTGTCGCCGGAGCGCTACTGTTCTCTTATGGCTGGTTTTTCAGCGGCTCGCCCGACCTTAAAGTGAAGATAAAACCGGCGACCTACATTATGCCTGCGGCTTACAAAGTGTATGCTAATCCCGAAGTACTCGGAGGCAGGTACAACCTGTTTAAGGCCATTATCGAAAATGATGGCGATAAAATGGCGGAAAACCTGAAAGTGGAATACCGTATCCCGAAATATATCGATGAGTGGCAGGAGGCCATCACCTCACCCAACGTGCTGCCCGGACAAAAGATTGTGGCCATGGGCTATCCCGCCTTCGACCAGAAGATCACGGAGAAAAACAGCCAATCTAAAGAGAAGGCTGAACTGAGGATCTCCTGGGGACCGGCCGGAAACCGTAAAGAGATCAAGGAGACGTTTACCTTCACCATGATGGCGATAGGCGATTTTGCATACACAGATATGCCGGCATCGGAAATCGTGAGCTACGCAGACATTATGCAAAACAACCCGCTGTCGGTTTGCTTTATTACGGCCGAAGACCCGGTGGTACGCTACTATACCGGCAAAATACAGGAAAAGATACTGAAAGGTGAGACAGCCGGCGTTACCCGCACTGCCGAAGAAGGTGTGCGGTTCCTGAAAGCTATTTACGAAGCTACCTTACGTTCGGGCATGGTGTACAGCAGCACGCAAGCCGTTCCCTCCAGTACCGGTGATATTCAAACGCTGGTGCAACGCGTGCGGCTGCCGCGCGAGGTGCTTCGTAATAACACCGGCCTGTGTATCGAACTCAGCTTCCTGTATGCCAGCGTGATGCGCAATGCCGGTATGGACCCGGTGATCTTCTACATTCCGGGACATGCGTATCCTGGCTTCCGCCTCAACGGACAATATTACGCCATTGAAGCTACCGCCATCGGGGGCGCAGGCATCGGCGGATCAAAATCGGCAGATGAGGCTCTTCAGATGGGTATGAAAGAACTGAACGAGTTCTTCCAGCGCGCACAGATGGGCGACGACAGGTACTATATCGTGGACGTGTCGCAGGAGCTGAAAAACGGTGTGCAACCTATGGAACTGAAGGAAGATAATTTCACCCAGCAAAAAATTGATGAAATCGTTGCCAAATGGGAAGGCGGAGCGCAGAATAATGATTTCGCGAATGCACCCAACCCCAACATGGGCAGCGGCAACACCGGCGGTGGCGGCGGTGGCAATAATCCTGGTGGCGGAGGCGGCGGAGGCAACGCCAACTACGTGACCTACAACGGCAACATCAAGTTTGTCTATCCGCGCGGTTCCCAGGTGGTACGCAGGCCCTATCCCAATGTACCCATGCTGGCTGCAGTAATTCGTTGTCCCAACGACGCCGCCACGGCAGAAGTGTACGACTTTCCAGATTCCTATTCCATAGAGCAGGCAATGGAAGATTTGCGGATGATGCTTTACGCCAGCAATATCCAGATGGGTTACCAGCAAACGGGCACCATGAACGGTTTCACCGTGCTAAGCGGCTTCTCGGCTGCCAACGGACAACAGTTTCCCTGGATTGGCGCACTGCGCGCACGCAACGGCCGCGTGGAAGGACTGATCGTTTCCACCAACAACAACCAGCAGATTGCTCAACAAATATTAACCTCACTGAGATAATCAACCTCATCAACTATAAGTATTATGAAAAAGATTTTTGTCAGCATACTCGTTTTTGCCTGCATCATCATCAATACCACTACTGTCTTATGCCAGCAAGCACAAGACCCTACAGGTCTTAACCAGGAAATTGACATACATATTGACCGGCTCGGAGATGCCACCATGGAGCTACGCATGAAAATGACAGCATTGCAATGGCAATCGTTTAAGGCCAGCTCGGTAGCCAGCAACCCCACCATTTTCAAGAGAGATATGGAACGGCAAATGGCATCGCTTATACTGGAAGAAGTAAAAACTGATCTCGACGAAAACAACCGCACTTCACGCACCACCGTTAAGGCCCGCGGCATGGCGCAATACAAAGGCAATGGCAAATGGGAAGTGAAAATGGATATGAAAGACCCGAACGTAACCAAAGTGTCTGACAATTGCTTCCTGCTTACCGGCAACCTGCTCTCCGGCGGCATGCTCATTCAGCAGTTGCAGAAAATTTTTCTGCCCGAAGGCGCCAGCAATGTAAAACAGGATACCGATACATTCGGCAACGCAGTGATCACTTATGAAATGAACGCGGAACCAACGAAATTCAGTATTCCTGTGATTGCCGGCATCGTGCTGATGATGGGAGGCGCAGGAACATTTGCCTTTCGTCAAAGATTTGCAGGAAAGAAGTAGTCACCATCAAACTTGCAACGATCCAGGTCACGATAATTTGGTATTTTCACTATCTTCCAAAATAAAGTACCTAAATCGTTGCAAGTTTTAACTGACTGGCCCATCACCCATCCTGAAGAAGCGTTTAAACATCTTTTTACGACCAATTTTCCGTGGTTGCTTCAGTATATAAGACAGAATTCAGGGAATGCTTCCGATGCAGAAGATATTTTCCAGGAAAGCCTGTATGCAGCATGGATCAATCTGCGCGAAGGTCGTTTTGCCGGCAACATGGACCAGTTTAATGCATATTTCCGAAGAATCTGCCAGAATAAGTGGATCAACCAGCTCAACTCGGCGCATCGCGCCAGGACGAGTTACCGCAATGATTTCACCGGCATAGAACCTGCGCAGGATGAAGATTTCGCAGCAGAAAAATCAAATGATGAAGGGAAGCTGTTGGGGAAATGTTTTAACGAACTGGGAGAAAAATGCAAGAAAATATTGGGACTGTTTTATTATAAAAAAGAACCGATGTCGAAGATCGCGGAGATCACCGGCGATACTGAAGATAGTATCAAGACCATCAAATACCGGTGCATGCAGCGGCTGAGAAAATTGTATCTCGAAAACAAAGCGCATGGCGGAATTTAGAAAAGAAATAGACCAGGCTACCTTCGGGCGCATCGAAGCTTACCTGCTGGGACATATGGACGCAGCCACGCAACAGGCTTTTGAGCAGGAAATGAACGCTGGTGAATCATTGCGCATCGAAGTGGAGTTGCAGCGCAAACTAATGGCCACTGCAGAAGTGGGCGCTTATCTTTCCACCCAACCTTTCGCAGAGAAAGCCATGGTTCGCCCGATGATTAACTGGAGAAAATTAGCCGTGGCCGCAGCCATCATACTGATTGCCGGCAGCGCTGTGTGGTTCATTATTCAACAATCGGCAGAAAAAGATCTGTATGCGCGCTACTATCAACCCGATCCTGGTTTGCCCGTGGTGATGAGCAGTACCGATGCCTACACATTTTACGACGGCATGGTGAGCTATAAGGAAGGTCAGTTTAACGATGCCATTGCCAAATGGGATTCGCTCGGCCGCGAAAAAGGATTCAGCGACACGCTTCAATACTATATGGGGATGGCGCATATTCATCTTTCAGAATACAATGAAGCCGCAAGCCGCCTGCAGCCTGTAGCAGAAAATGAGAACAGCGCCCTGCGCGAACGCGCCGCGTGGTATTTGTCGCTCGTGTATATCAAACACGGCGACAAAGCCAATGCCGCCCGCTGGTTACAAACCATTCCCGGCAACGAGCAGGCCAGCAAATTATTGTCAGAACCTGCCATGCAGCAAACACCCTAAACCGAAGTTCATGCAGCGTGTTTTTTTCTTTTTGCTTTTCATACTTTCCGTTCACATCGTGATGGCGCAAGCCGGCAGCTATAAAAAAGCCGTCGAAGCCTACGATGCACAAAAGAAAGACAGCGCCTGGATTTATATGCAGCAGGCGATCGATTATTTCCGAATTACCGGCCAGACAGATAGCCTGGTGGTTGCCTATACGCAAAAGGCGCACATGGCCTGGTATGAAGTGAGTGTCAGCCGGGGACTTGCCACTATTGACAGCGCACTCTTCTATTTGCCGCAACTTCCTTTTGAAAGCATTGCTGCTGTAGCAGCTTTGAATAAGAAAGGACAAATACTGGTTAACAATTCCGCTGCTCTTGAAGGAAAAAAATATTTCAACGACGCGCTCAAACGCATTCCCTCCAACGCACCGCCCAATGATACTTATGCAAAATTGTATAACAATATTGCCTGGATGCACCTGAACCTGCAGGAGCTTGATGAAGGAATTGTTTTTGGAGAAAAATCGCGCAGCATGATCGAAGCCATGTACGGAAAAGACGAGCAGATGCTGACCAGTGTGTTTCAGACCTTGATGTACCTGGCCCACGACGCGGGCAAATTAGACGAAGCAGAAAAATATGCGCTGGAAATGCAACGCCTGGTCAACAAACATCTTCCTCCCCTGCATACCAGTCGCGCGCTGGCGCATAATGATCTCGGCACCCTTTATGAAACCATGTACCGCACCGATGAGGCGCTGCATCATCGCCAGCAAATGGTTGCCATCACGCAGGATGCTTTCAGGAAAAACGGCAACCCGCACCTGCTATCCATAGGCTTCAATAATATGGGAAAATTGTACGAAGCTATTGGGGAATGGCAACTGGCCAATGAATACTATGAAAAAGCCTTGCGGCTGCACACTATGAATTATGGTCCTGATGGTGTTGGACTGGTGCGTCCGCTCGCGCATCTGGCCAACCTGAAGCGAATGATAAAGGATTTTGAAGCGGCAGACAGTCTCTTCCAACGCGCGCTGCGCATACAATTGCAAAAAGAGCCCAACGACAAACTGAACCTCGCCTATGTAGAAACCCTCTATGGCGATCTGCTCTTTGATCGTCAGCAATATGCCGAGGCGGCAAAATATTATCAACGCACTTTACCCAATCAAAAAAGCAGCGTGTTGACGGCAGAAGCCACGCGCACCACCCTGGGCGAAGCGTATACCAAACTGAACCGCTTTGATGAAGGATTTGCATTGATTCAGCAGAGCCTGCGCCAATACCGCAAGATTTATCAACCTGGCCATATCGTCATTGCCGGGCAGTTGAATAAGATCAGCGTAGCCTGGCTCGATAAGGGGGAGCCCGAAATGGCCATGTGTTATTCAGACAGCGTGTTTCTTGAACTGCTGCAGCTAAAGCAATTGCCCGAAGGAAATTGGATGGATCAATTGCCCTACAATCACTTCATCATACAATACATTCAGAACCGGGCCAATATAGAATCGGCACTTTTCAGGAAAAATAATAACAGCTCGCATCTTCGGCGTATTCAGCAACTGGCCGGGAACTACAGCAGTTACCTGGAAAAAATCTTACCTGCTATCAGAACGCAGGCTTCGCTTATTCAGCTTGCTTCCAAACACAAGTACATTTACGATGCCGCTGTAGAAGCCTGCTGGCAAATGCACGTGCAGGACAAAAACCCGCAATGGCTGGAGAAAGCATTTGCGTTCAGTGAAACAAGCAAGAGCCTGCTGTTGCGATTGGCCTCAAACAACGTGCTGATCGATGCCGCGGCCAATGTGCAGGATGCTGCCACCCGGGAAGACCTGCATTGGCGCAAACGTATCAGTCAGCTGAACACACAATACCTGGACGAAGGCGGCAAGAATGATTCGCTGCTCACACTGCTCAGCGCCGCCATGGAATCGTATTACCGTTTCCAGGAAAAATTGCTGAAATCAAATTCTGCCGCGGCGAGCCTGAAGTATAGGATGAAAGCTGCAACGATTGACGAGATCAGGAATGAGCTGTTGAAAAACGGCGAGACCATGCTGCATTACACTGTGACGAATGATGCAGTGTTTCTTTTTATCATCAATAAAAAGCATTTCCGCGTACATCGCATGCCGCGCAATGTGCTGCACGATGTTGCTTTAATAAGAGAATTATATAACCTCTCACCCGAGGATTTTGCACGGCCGGCTTACCGTCTTTACTCCCAGCTGGTAGCCCCCGCAAAAAAAGTTTTGCTCGGTAATAAATTGTTCATCGTACCCGACGACGAATTGCACTACCTGAATTTTGAAGTACTGATCAGTTCGGGCAAGATCAATGGCTTTGAGTCCATGCCTTACCTGGTAAAGCAATATGAAATCTCCACCCTGCTTTCCGCCACCAGCGCGTTGCACTATAACTACGCGCAGCGGCAGCAAACGGAAAAGGCGCTGCTCATTACGCCTGTATTCTCCGATGAAATGAAAGCGGCCTACCGCAAACGCGTTGCTGACGATATGCTGGCCGATAATCAATACCTGATGCTGATTCGTCAGCCATTTACCTTTAAAGCGGCAAAACAGATCAGCCGTTTTATCAAAACAGATTTGCTTAGCGAGCACGATGCGCTCGAAAGCAGTTTTAAACAACGCGCAAGTGACTACCGAATTTTACACCTGGGCACGCATGCCGAGATCAACAACGTCTCTCCCATTCTTTCCAGGTTTTTCTTAGCCAAGCCCACTGCGGAAGACAGCACGTCGAATGACGACGGCTACCTGCACGCCTATGAAATCTATGGCATGAACCTGAACGCCAACCTGGCCGTACTGAATGCCTGCGAAACAGGTACGGGTCAATGGCGCGAGGGCGAGGGCGTGATTTCACTGGCGCATAGCTTCATGTACGCGGGTTGTCCTTCTGTGGTGATGACATTATGGAAAGTGGATGAAAAAACCAGCGCAGAAGTGGTCACACTTTTTTACAAATACCTCTCCCGGGGAATGACCAAAGGCGCGGCGCTGCAAAAAGCTAAAATCGAATACCTGCGCAAAGCGCCTTCCAATCTTGCGCATCCTTATTTCTGGGCAGGCATGACGCTGGTGGGCGACAGCCAGGCGGTGGTGACCACGAAAAATAACCTGTGGGTGATGGCAGGTATGGGATTTGGAATAATGCTGGTGGGCGGGTTGGCATTGCGGTTTTTGTTGCGACAAACTACTAAATAGTAGTAACTTTCTCTCCATGAAAAAGCTAATCTTACCCCTCATCGTTTTTGCCTGCTGTCATGCACAAGCGCAGCAGGTAACCATCACAAAAGATGTTCGCAATGCTATGAACCGGATCGATACCAATACCATCCGGTCGCATATTGCTTACCTGGCCGATGATAAACTGAAAGGCCGGTTGCCGGGTACCGAAGGCTACCAGATGGCTGTGGATTACGTGGTAGACCAGTTTAAGAAAATGGGCGTGGCGCCCGGTGGCGAAGCGGGCAGCTATACGCAGAAACTGCTGATAAGAAAATCAATCGTCGACAACAGTTCTGCCTTTGCCTGCCTGAAGGATAAAGACGGTAATGTAGACTCGTTGCTTTTCTCCCGCGATTTTATCCCGACGCCGCATCCACTGAAAGAAAATACTTCGGCGGAAGGTAAAGTGGTGTTCGCAGGTTATGGTATCGATGCACCAAACATTTATTCAGATTATGAAGGCATAGAAGTAAAAGGAAAAATTGTGGTGGTCATGAGCGGCGCGCCACAGGGTTTTTCTAATACTACTACCGCGATTTTGTCGAATGTTGGAAATAAATATAAAACTGCATTTTCGAAGGGAGCCCTCGGCGTTATTGTAGTAAATCCCGCCTCATCGGGCAGATATAATCCCAACCTGGTGGTGCAGACCAATGTGGCGACGAATACTGATAAAACTGCAGCATACTCCGGCTTCAGGGGCGACCTCAATATTGTGATGACCGGCACGCGGAATTTGCTGAACCGCATTTTTTCCAATAGCGGAAAAAAATTGTCGCAGGTACTGAACGATATCAGGAATAAAAAGCCCTCTTCTTTCGAAACCAATTTCACGCTGCATGCGGGATATAAGACTTCGCACACCGATATTGAAAGCTATAATGTGATCGGCCTGATTCCCGGCAGTGATAAGGAACTGAAAAATGAATACGTGGTGCATACCGCGCATCTCGATCATGTGGGTGTTGGAAGACCGGTAGATGGCGACAGCATTTACAACGGTGCGCACGATAATGCTTCGGGCGTGGCATCGCTGCTTGAAATTGCCCGCATTTATAAATCGCCCGGTGTAAAACCCAAACGATCGATATTGATTGTGATGGTGACGGCGGAAGAAATGGGACTGCTGGGTTCTTCTTATTTTGCCAGCAATCCTACGGTTCCACAATCATCGATTGTTGCTAATGTAAATACCGATATGCCCACCCTGATCGCTCCCTTGCTTTCTGTGGTGCCGCTGGGAGCGGAACATTCCAGCCTGATGAATAATGTACAATTTGCAGCCTCGCAACTGGGTCTTGAAGTGGAAGAAGATCCCGAGCCGAATGAGAATCGTTTTGTGCGAAGTGATCAGTTCAGTTTTGTGTTAAATGGAATACCCGCGCTGCATATCAAATATGGCAACAAAACGAGTACGGGCGAGAGCCTGGTGCCCTTTGTGCGGCAATGGCGCGCCAAATATTACCATCGTCCCGCTGATGGCATAGATGGCATTTTCAACTTTACAGCAGCCAAAACATATGTGCAGCTCAATTTCCTGATCAGTTATTCCGTGGCTCAGACTACAGCGCGTCCTGCCTGGAACCAGGGTGGTCTTTTTGTCGCAGGCAGGCCATAGTCGCAATTTGCCCTTCAATTAGTCGCAATCGCACAGTGCCGGGGTAAATAACTCCGGCTACTTTTACATTGTCAATACGAATTAATCATTTGCTAAAAAACTGAGTCATGGAAGCATCAAAGACACTTACGCCGGTAACCATAGAAACCACTGTAAATGCCACTCCAGAGAAAGCCTGGAAAATATGGAACACGCCCGAAGATATCACGCAATGGTGTTCAGCCGACCTGGCAACCTGGCATACGCCCTGGGCACAAAACGATTTGCGCAAAGGAGGCATATATAAATGCCGCATGGAAGCAAGGGATGGCAGCGCGGGTTTTGTAATAGAATCAGTATACGACGAAGTAGTGCCACACAAACATATTCAATACACCATGAGCGATGGCAGAAAAGTGGTGGTAGATTTTATTCCTGAAGGCAACAATACCAAGATTGTGCAGCGTTTCGATCCTGAGAATGAAAATCCCGTCGAGTTCCAGCGCGCAGGCTGGCAGGCAATTCTTGATAATTACAAAAAATACGTGGAGTCAAAATAACACTATGCAAGCCACCAAAGTAAAATATGAAACCGTGGATCAATATATCCGCGAATTTCCGAAACCTGTGCAGGCTATGTTGCAGGAGTTGCGGAGCACTATTAAAGCCGTTGCACCGAAGGCCGAAGAATGCATCAGCTACAATATACCGGCCTATAAGCAAAACGGACCAGTGGTATATTTTGCGGCCTTCAAATCGCATATTGGTTTTTATCCCCTGCCCGCGTCTATAAGGGCTGAGGCTGAGAAGATGGGCTATCGTACTTCGAAGGGAACGGTGCAGTTTCCGCTGGATAAAAAACTGCCGCTGGCCTTTGTGAAGAAAATGGTGAAGGTGAGGATGAAGGAAAATGAGGAGAAGGCAAAAGGGAAAGGGAAATAGTGGGGAATAAATAAACGACAATCAGCAGACAACAACTAATTGAGGATTGAATATTTTTAAAGGAGGCCCAGGGCCTCCTTGCTGTTTATAAGCTTGAATGCAAATAATCTTTTAGCTGCGAAATGGTTTCCTCCTGCGAGAGGATGGTTTCGGTCACCACGTCGTTGATAGACAAAATGCCGATCATATGATCGCCTTCAAACACAGGCAGATAGCGGATATGTTTATCACTCATCAGTTGCATACAGTGGTCAATGCTGTCGTTGGGACTTACCGGCGGCAGGTCGCTGGTCATAATTTCCTCCACGGGGGTGTCGGTAGAAGATTTTCCTTTGAGTACCACTTTACGGCTGTAATCCCTTTCTGTCATAATACCCAGGTATTTCCCGTTGTCCATCACGACTACCGAGCCAATATTCTGCTGGGCCATGATCTCGAGGGCCTGAAGCACCGTGGATCCAGGCTTAACAGTGGTGATATTGCTTCCTTTGCGAAGGAGGATATCCGCGACTTTTTTATTCATACGGCGTGTTTTGGTGAGCGATGCTAGTAAATTACGAAAATCGCACGTGAAAAACAAGCAACCGTTACCAATAAAGTTTTACCTTTGCGGCCCCCGGAGAGATGCCAGAGTGGCTGAATGGGGCGGTCTCGAAAACCGTTGTGCGGGCAACCGTACCGAGGGTTCGAATCCCTCTCTCTCCGCCAACACCCTATTTCTTAATCATTTCCCTCAATTCCTTTATCTCTCTTTTCAATTCTTCTATAATTTCCTGCTGTTCCTGAACGGCTTTTACCAGTGGCACCACAAAACTTTCATAGCTGAGACTGTAGTGCTGCTCAGGTGATTGGGGCCTGGTAAGACCGCTGAAATTGAACCCGGCACTCGCGGCGGCCTCCTCCACCTCCTGCGCTATGAAGCCAATGCGGCGCTGTTGCAGGGCGGCATTATAGTTTAATCTGGTTTGGGGAAGCTCGTTTATGCCAGCGTCCTTCTTCGCAGTCAACCTGCTGAATCCCTCATCAAATTGCTGCACGTTGAACTGGTAGGTGACCGGACGAAGTTTCAAGATGAAGTCCAGCCCCTTCACATCTTCCTGCACATTGAATTTAAAACGACCGTCGGAGGGAGTGGTAAGAGGCACCTGTGCTTCTATGACAGTGATGGCGCCGTTACCAAGACGTATCTTGTTGGATTGATCAACCACCGCGTCGCTTCCGATTGCAATTGCATTATAAAGATCACCTGAAGCGACATCGGCATAGGCCCCTATTGCAATATTTCCATCGCCCGTTTCGTTTCCACGCAGCGCATAGATGCCAACAGCCACGTTATCAGAACCCGTGGTGTTCAGACTTGCTGCGTGATATCCCACACCCGCATTGCCGTTACCTGAAACATTATTTACAAAAGCGTAATTGCCAAATCCGGCATTATACAAACCCGTAGTATTATAAAGCATCGACCTATAGCCCACGGCTGCATTGTCCTGGCCGGATGTGTTAAAATATAATGCTTCTGTCCCTACTGCCGTGTTGTAACTGCCACTTGTATTCGAACTTAATGTGGAATAACCAATCCCTACATTATTAGTTCCTGCATTTCTTAATAAAGATTGTGCGCCCAGGGCCGTATTGGATCCACCTTCGGCACTAAATCGCATCGATTCCCAACCAACGGCTGTATTCAGCGCAGCTATCGTATTTTCACCAAGCGCACTCCACCCCACCGCGGTATTATTGGAACCTGTGGTATTAGATGTTAAAGATAGATGCCCCAAAGCGGTATTCCCTGAGCCCGTAGTGTTTTCGAAAAGAGAGCCATACCCCAAGCCTGTATTTCTTTGACCCGTCGAATTGGAGCGCAAGGCATAAGCGCCAACAGCAGTATTCCCGCTGCCTGAAGTATTCCAAGCCAGGGCTGTATTGCCAATCGCTGTATTAGAAACGCCATCTGTGTTTGATGCCATGGCCCAGTATCCAATCGCGGTATTGTCGGATCCCGTAGAATTAAGCATTAACGAGACATATCCAAACGCCACATTTTCTCTGGCAGGATCGATTATGCCTGACTGATCATTATTGACTTTAAAAATGAGCGGCCTTAAATCGGTAGTGCCGATGAAATGAACGGCAGGATCAGTGCCCGCATTTCCTCCCAGCGCCCAGCCCTTTCCCACCGCCAGGTCTACCCACGCACTACCGTCATTGTACCAGAACGATTTGGTATCTGTATCATACACCATCAATCCTACCGTGTTGGGTATGGCTTCCCGCGCAGCAGTTGTCATCCTGGGAATCAGCAGCCCTTTCGTATCCGAGCTGATGTCAAGAATGGCGTTGGAATCGGGCTCTGCGCCGGTATTATTGATGGCCACATTTTGCGCCAGGCCGGTTTGAAGTACCAGCAGCAAGGAAAGGAACTGGAAATATTTCATTTTCATCAAAGAAGGTGTTTAATCTGGCCAATTTACCAGCTTCCGAGACGCACCCGACCGATTTGTATGTAAACGCATGCATTTTGTATGCGAATGCTGAAATTTTGTGGGTGAAAAATTTCCGGCAGCAATGCCAAACACTCAACAATTTTCCAGTTTACTCAAAAGCCATTTGGCCTTTTGGCAGCAACCTGTTACTTCGCGCCCGGTTTCAGAATAAACAATACACCCCAGCCATGAAAAATGAACACAAAGCATTGTTGCGCTTAGATACTTTATGCATATACCTGGTCCTCGTACTGGCATTTATCCTCGCGGGATGCAATAAAGACTTCACCGACGAGCCTGACACGCCTCCTCCTGCCCCCAGCAAACCGACCAACATGCCCGACAAGTATTTTATCAATAATATGCTTGGGCAGGAAAAAGATATTGCCATGATCATCAACGATCCTATCGAAGGCATACAGTTCCTCATGTTTGGCCCCAAGAACAGCGCCGGCGAAATGGACTCGCTCACGCATATCCTGGTTAAAGACCCAAGCACCGGGGGGTGGCTGATGCATGAGTTTGATGAGGAATTAAATCCTGCCAGCACCACTTTATCAACCGGGCATGTAATAGAATACGAAAATCACAACCCGGAAAAAAATACTACCTCCATGACCTTGTACGAATCGTACAATGGTAAAGTGTTGCGGAACCAGGACAACGTGAATATGGGCGACTACTTTTTCCCGGGGCTCGAAGAGGGCAAACTGCGTTTGTTTTCTCCCAATGGCAATTCGCGGCAGACTGCCAGCGCGGAAGCCATTTACCTGTTTTCAGCCGTAGCTGGTTGCGGTTTGGGTATCGCCAGTTTTAGTATTGGTCCCACCATCCCCAGGGTATGGAAACTTTATAATACGCTGGCCACCTGTAAATCGGCTTACGACGCCATTAAGAATGTGCTGGACGGACAACCCGCCTTCGGCTGTTTCAATATTAAGGACCATGCCAATGCGCTGTCTGGGCTGGCCGAAGCGGTAAAGTCTGGCGGCGGTTATGGAAAGATAGCCTCCAATGCCATGCCGGGCATCATGAACTATTATGCACAACGTACCGGGCAAAGCGAATGCAACGATTCAGACAGCATGCCGCTGCCCGAATTGCCCCCACCCGGGTTGAGCGATGGCGACCCGCATATGCGCACCATTGATGGCTATTACTACGATTTCCAGACCTGGGGAGAGTTTGTGGCCTTAGAGTCTACTGACGATGATTTTGAAATACAAGTGCGACAAACGCAACCGACGCCGCTTGTTTTTCCCGTAACCTTCAACACCGCCATTGCCATCAATACCGGCCATGAAGTGGTATGCATGATCAGCAATCCGTTCAGCATTTATATCAATAACACGGCACAGGATGTTAACAAAACGACCATATCGCTCACTGGTGGAGGTTATATCATGCAAACGCTGGTAAAGAAAAGACCGGTATGGCTGATCAAAACGGCTAAGAACGATTATATAATGATACGGCGAAGTTTATTGCGCAGCATTCCCTATTTCGGTCTTTCTATATACCTGGCCGAAAGCAGGAAAGGAAAAGTGAGCGGATTGTTGGGCAATTACGACGGTAACCGATTCAATGATTTCAGACTGAAAAACGGTGAAGCCATTGAACCCGATTTTGAAAACATCCATACTACTTACGCCGATAGCTGGCGCGTCCAGCAACAAAGTTCCCTGTTCTATTATGCGCCGGGAGAAAACACCAATACGTTTACCCAAAGCGGCTTTCCTCAATCGCACGCCCAGCTTCCGCCCGATAAAAAAGCATGGGCCGAATCGGTCTGCAAATCGGCGGGCGTGAGTAAAGAGCCCTTTCTGGGCGCCTGCGTACTGGATGTGATTGCTATGGACGATCCCGAAATGGCTGCCTCATCGCTCTGGCAAATGGAAGTAAGCGGGCCCGATCCCTTATTGCCCGTTGATACCACTGCGCTCATTTTGAAAGGCTCCGCCACATACACCGACAATTATATCCGCCTTACACAAGCGACGGCCAGCCAGGTGGCGCAGGTTTTTGCCAAAAACTCGTTGACCGGTGAATTTGAAACAGAATTCAGTTTCCGCATTAAAGTGCCTTCTACCGTAGGCGGCGATGGATTGGCGCTGGTAATTGCAAAAGAAATTCCCGGCGGCGAACCAGCGGCTGGCACCAAGCTCGGCTATACAGGCATACCTGCATCATTAGCCGTTGAATCCGACAACTGGGTTGATGGCGGCGAAACCGGCGATCATGTGGCCATTCATACCAATGGCATGGAACCCAATAATGCAGGCTATCAATACCGGAAAGCGAATTACTACGTCACCAGCGATTTTGATGATGGCAAAATTCATCACGCGCGCATTCGCTACAAAAGCAAGAAGATAGAAGTGTTCCTCGATCAGCAAAAAGTGCTGGAGTACGCCGTTGACCTTGCCGCCACATTGGGACTTAACGGAAGTTTCTATATACGCATCACAGCCTCCACGGGCTCAGCATGGCAGACACATGAACTGGGGTATTGGAGTTGGAAAAATTTGTAACCAGCTTGTTTATTTTATATCGTAAATTACAGATATCACCAAAACCAGCTGTCATGAGAACAAAACTGTTCATCCTGCTCGCCGCCTGCATAGCGGCCTGCAACCCCAATCCCAGCTCACAGGTAGCATCTTCGACCACAGATGAAAGTAATTTCAACTTAGATTCTGTCAAGGCTCATATTGAAGAGATGAATAAGTCGTATGCGAAGCGTTTTACCACCAAAGACCGGACATTTTATGAAGAACGCTATTGTAAAGATGCGGCTGTGTATTGTCCCAATGTACCACCCGTGATTGGTATCGACTCAATTGTTGCTTTCTTTTATACCGGTGAAAACAGTAACCTCATCATGGAGTTACCACCCAACGATATTTACGGCAATGCCGATCTGGTAGTGGAAGACGGCACTTATAATTTCCCCGACGGCAAAGGCGGCAGCCTCGATAAGGGAAAATTTATTGCATTATGGAAAAAGGAAGATGGCAAATGGAAGCTGTACCGTGAAATATGGAATACCGATTTACCTCCTGCAAAGCAGTAATGATCGTTTCAAAAATGAGTACTGCTCCCTGAATACCCGAAACCCGAACCCCTTCACTCTTCCTGCTTCACCAGCGGCTTACCCACTTCCTCATCTTCCTGCTCTGCTTCCTCTTTCACATTCACGCCCACACGCAAAGCCTTCAGCCCGCTGATGCCTTGCAGTTCTTCAAGCTCGAGAAATTCGAGGTCGTCGTTTAAAATATTCTTCTCCTGCAGGTGATGGATGTACGAGATATATTCATCAGCTTCTTTCTGGTTGAAGTAGATGAGCGCTATCTTGCCCGGTTGGGTAAGGCGCTCGCGCGAGTTTTTGATGTTGACTTTATCAATGCGCTTCTTGATGATATGATAGCGGATATTGTATCCGCCCTCCACATCAAAGCGGCGCTCGTCGCGTCGGAAACTGATATCGATAGTATTTGAATATATAAAGATCAGCTGTGTGGTGTACAGCGGCACTTTCATTTGCGGAAGCAACGAGGCGGAAAGCTTCGCGATAGCCGCCATAGAGTTGAGTTGCCAGAGACGCAGGTTCTTTACATATACCTGGTCGAAAGGTTTGTCGGGAGCGATGGACTGACCAATATAAATATCATATTCCACACCATCGGTTCTGAAGCGCTCGAAATAGCAGGGATAAGCACGCTGCAGCTCCACGTTCATGTTGTCGAGGTAATTGTTGATGGCGTTATTGATCAGTTGCATCGATTCTTCCAGGTCGCGGCGGTTTTGCCAGGCGCGGCCTTCGGCCGGCTCAATATTCCGGAAATATTCGTTAATGATGGGCGACAGCGCGGGATGCGTCTCCCTGAAATGCTCCAGGAAAGGATGCGCTTCTTCGTTGAGGAACTGGTTGAGCCTGATCTCATCGTTGGGAGTCACTACGCCACGAAGGACTTTCAACCATTTATTGCATTTGAAGATAAATTCATCGGTAAGACCAAAGCCGCTTTTTTCCTTCAGCGCGTTCAGCACTTCCTGCAGATGATTGAACTGGTAACTCAGGTCGTTGATCAGCGCTTTGTTTCGCTCAATGGTTGAGTTGCGCATATCCACCGCGCCATACAGCGGGTATACCTGCCTGAACTCTATCTTTTGAATATCTCCCGGCTTTTCTCCTTTCTTGCTGCGGTAGAGATATTTCCAGGCGGCCTCGTTGAATTTCCATTGCACTGAAGGTTGCAGCGAAGTGAACTTATCGCGGATAGTGCGGTTGATAGCTCTCTGGAAATCGTCGATGCTGTTTTGCATCAGTTGCGCAATAAGAGGAATAGCGGGTTCTATGCGAGTAAAAATTCTTTCATCCAGAAGTCCTTTTTGTTTGGTATAGATTTCAAAAGAGCCTACCAGTTTTTTGTTATAATAAACGGGCATCAGCGCATAGCTTTTCACACCCGCCATATACAGCAGTTTACCTACCTGCACATGCGAAGGACCGGCCATATCCAGGTCGCGGAAAAATATGAGGTGCGGGTTGGAGACAAATTTCTCAATCAGCTGCACAAAACTATTCTCGGCCACACCCTGCTGCCTGCCCAGCGAAAAAATGATGCTGTGGTTATAAGCGTCCACATCTTCTATCAGGCGATTATTTACTTTGAACAGCGGCAGGATGCCAAACTCCAGGTCTTGGCTGCCCGCCATGGCCTTGAGCGATTCTACCACGGTGCGGTAATTTTCCTCGTAATTCTTGTCGTGCGTATTCACCAGCACATCCTTGATCTTCTCCAGTGAATAATCGGAGGTAACATCGGTGATGGTGACTATCGAAAAACCCGAGAACCTGAACAGGTCGAAGGGCAGCAATTTTTCCAGTGTATCCAGTCCTGCGTCTTCGTCGAGGTGAAGCTCCAGCGATTCGAGGTTCAGCTCCGGCAGCGGCATGGTGGAAGCCACCTCCACAAAGCGTATATCCACATTGATGCGGTAGTATTTTATAAAACGGCAATGCGGGTCATATACCGGGCGTATGATCTCGCGCTTGTGGGTGTAGTTATAGTTGTAAAACTTATTCAGCAGGAAAGAATAGAGCATCGCGCATTTCTGCCGGTGAAAAGTCTCAGGATCGGCGAAAATGGCCTGGTTCAGTTCCTGCGTGCCCGCCTCCAGCAAAAATTCATATAAGGCATCGGAACCATAGAAAATATATGGCGTTACGGGAATGGAAATGCCCCAGAGCAGTTTCTCTTCTTCTTCCACCACGGTAGTCAACGCAATGTGAACGAGGTCGAGAATTTCGCGGTATTTGGGAGTATCTTCCAGCTTCACCTCTCCTTCCAGTTCGGGATACTTCGCAAACTTCTCGAGGATCATCTGGTACATTTCCTTTTTGATGGCATCAGTATTTTCTATTCTCGCCCTGATATAATCCAAAAAAGGCCTGAACGAAAGCACTGCGACAGACGTCTTCGTCTTGCTCGACATTTCAGCAGTGTGAAACTCCCTGGCGAGATTCAGTATTTTGAGTTGCATAGCTATTTCTTTAACAATTGCATGGACTCAATGTTTGCTAAAACCTGAAGCCCATGGTAAAATATGGCAACCACCCTTCTTTCGAATAGCCGGCAACCAATTGCAAAACTACCATATGCGCAGGTGCAAAGTAAAATCCTCCACCGACTCCAGCATGCCATTCACCGGAATTATCATTTTCTTCCCAAACCCTGCCCAGGTCAAAAAAGCTGGTCATGCCCAATTGTCCGGGCAGGATATAACTGGCAAAATCGGCCAGCTTCACCCTGAGTTCGAAGTTGTTGTACAGGGAATGTTGTCCTGCAAAACGATACTGGCGGTATCCTAACAGGTTATCATGTCCCCCGACGAACAGCGACTGGTAAAAGGCTGTCTTACCCAGCGATATGCCGCCGCCCAGCCTTTCGGCCACCACAATAGTGCCACGTTTGTTCATGGGCAGGTAAAAACTTGCTTCCGGCATTACCTGTACAAAACTCTTCGAATAGCGGTTCATACCCGCATATCCCTGCAAGCGTATCCTGAATGACGATCCACTGCTGGGGAATATTTTATTATTTCGGCGATCGACCCAAAATTTCATCACAATTCCCAGGTGCTCCCTGTTTTTTTCAACCGTAGCACTGTCGTATGAGCCTATGAGAGAAGGAAAACTGATGAGGCGGCCGGGGTTCTCGTCGGCATCGTAGCGGTAAAACTGCAGGGATGGTCCAACGCTGAAGGCCACACGACTGCTGTCCCAGCGCCAGCGGAAGGCCGGGTCGAGCTGGTAGATCGCAAATCGCGTACGATAAAATCTCCTGAAATCGCCGGTCTTGTTGAACACCGTCGCATTTCCCCTTCCAAAGAAGTTTTGCGTATTGTCGGGCGCGCGTGCTATCGCATTTAGCAGGAAGTCGGTGTTGCCGATCAGCTTCAACCACTCACCCCGATAGGTGATGCGGAAAGCGCTGGTGGAAAAAGCACGTGCGGCCATCAACTGTTGCGTGCTGGCATATGGCAGCTTCCGAAACCCATGATGCGTATGTTTAAATCCCGCGCCGAAAATGATACCATCATCCAGGTTATAACCCGCCGTGAATAAGGGTATGGTGATATTGTAAAGATTTACCGGCACGTAAGAAGTGTCTTTTTCATAAAAGCGTACCGGCTTTCTGCTTCGGACAACGCTGTATGATTTTTCTCCAACGCCGCCTACAATGCGCAGCTTCGTGCGCGCAGAGGCGTTGTTGACCACCACGGTATCATTTCCCTGCCGCAGGTATATCCTCACCTCTTTCGTTACAGAAGGATCATAGACATTGGAAAATAAAACCCGCCCGTTGCTGTTTTTTTTTCGGGCAGTAATTTTCAGTTTATTATCTGCGGTATCGGTAATTTCAAAGTACTCATGTTTGTGCGTGCCCAGCACATCCACTTTTTTGTTGATAAAACGATAGAAACGTTTCATGGCAGCGGGTATGCGGTCTCTTCTTGCTTTCATTTTGTCAGAAAGCTCTTTCCCGCGAATGGCATATATCTCCGGGGGTAATTTACTGAAAGCCGCGTCTATCACAGAGTCTGTAATGGACTGCACAAATTCATTCGTGATCTGCATCCATTCATCTAATGTAAACTGACTGGCCATATAGCCATTCACGAAATTGGTTTTGATGAGTGAATATTTTACGCGTTTTATTTTGTCATCAAAACCTTCGAGTGTGGGTAAGAATGCCGGGCGTGAAGCCAGCCAGGGGAAAAATCCTTGTCGCGTGAATAAGGCCTGGTCGCGATCGCGGGGCACGGGCTCGTAAAACTTTCCTTTCCCTTTCTTAGTGTCTACCCAACGCCATTGGTCGGGGTGACGATCCCAGTCGCCAAGAAGCAGATCCAGCAGTCGCGCGCGCAAAAAGGTCTGGGCGTTATAGCTGTTGTCATTATCATCGCGCAGCTCGTCCATCATCTCTATGGAATTGTCTGAGTTGCCCAGCGGTTCGCGTTCTTCGAGCAGGGCCACCCGGTTGGCAAACAGGTGCACGAACTCTCCCAATGCCGTATCAGGCGCCACCAGTCCGATGATGGGATTGGCATGCGGAACCTTAGCCGCATCCGCCAGCACCGGCACGATCAGTGGCGCGAAGGGATGCTGCGCGCTGAAAAAATCGTCGAGCACGTCGCGCACGAATGTTTGTCGCAGGGTGGTTGGTATCAGCGCATCGGGATTTTTCAAGAGATTGCGCAGCACCCATTGTTGGCCGTTTTTGTCTTTCAGTCGAAGCGATATGGTCTGGTTGCCGCCACCGGCTCTCACGGGCGTGAGCCCGCCGTATATTTCTGAAATGCGGATGATGGGCACGGTGACTTCGGCAGCATATTCTTTCCGGTAATTTTCTCCAAATAACATACGTCTCCATTTGCCCACGCTGTCGTACTCCGGTCGAATGCGTATGGAGATGCTATCCTGCGCCCCGGCATAGTGGGTTATGAAGAAAGCAAGAAAAGCAACAGCGGCCGCGCGTTTTGGCATAGGCAGAATTCTCAGTTAGTCTTGTTGTAAATAAACTTCAGCACATTACCGTTCGACAACTCGTCTCCCTCATTGGAGATGTACAGGTTGTTTTGCGGGTCGAAGGTAATGCCTTCCGGCTGGCGGAATATGGCGGGGTTGAGTTTATAGGTTTCTTTTACTTTCCATTGGCTATCGGCAATCACCAGCAATTTATTGACGGAGGAAAGAATATACCATTCCTTCGTCAACGGATGGATAGCCAGCGCCGATGGTTTGAAATTTTTCTGCACGTTCAGGGCCGCGGTATGCGAAGGGGTGATGTTGCCATCGGACTGCAATTTCAAGACGAAAATGCTGACGGAAGACGATTTTTTGTCTTGTTTGCATTCTTTGCACAGCACGTAGATCAGCCCGGTGGATTCATCGGCATACAGACCTTCGTACTCTCCTTTTGGCACCAGGTCTTTCCACTCGCGGGTGCTGGTGATCTCATTTTGCCGGGCATCGTCTAGCGGAAAACTATACAAGGTGCCATCGCTGCGCAGGATGAACACCTGCCCGCGGGCGATGGAGATATCTTCATAATCTCCCTTCTTACCAAACTTTGAAGAAGCGGCTTTTTTGTCGCCAGGCCGCAGGTTGAAAAGTTTACCTTCTTCATCCTGTACGGCATATAACAGATCGTTGTGATACGCAATGCCGGAAATCTCCAGCAAGGCATCTGGCACAGTGAATTTCTCGGGTTTGCTAAGGTCATACCCCGCCGGACTTTTCTGTTCTTCGTTACTATAACAAGCAGTCATGAGCAAAAGTGAAAAAATCCAATGATACCAATGCATATACAACTTTATTTACCTTCCACAATAGTGGCCGCGACAAAGGCCAATACCGAGGCCACGAGTCCATACATGAAGATATTATAAGAAATACGAAGCAATTTATATTTTCTGCCCAGCACCACGCCCTGCGAGTAGACGTCGCGAATGAGGGTACGGTAAAGAAAATTGCGGTCTTCCATCACCTGCAGCATGCCTGAGGTATAATCTTCGAGATTCATGCGGAAGAAATTGCCGAAGAACAGCAGGTTTACCTTTCGCTCGTCGATATCCTGTTGCGTAAAGGTACCTTCCGGCAGATGCGGCCTGGTAGCCAGTATGGAAAAAATGATAGTGAGGAGGCTGGTGGCCAGCATCATAAAGGTAGGCCAGCGCAGGAACGCGTTTTCGTCGAGTTTACGCAACAGCAGGCTGATGATGGCCGAGAGTATGATCGAATTTACAGTAATCATGATCTGGGCCTTATTGTCGGCCATATCGCTCAGTCGCTGGTTGTTGGTGGAGGTAATACGAAACATGGTCTCGATACCCCGTTCAGGCCGGTCACCCTTTTTCTTTTTGTTGTTGTTGTCGGGTTGCGTAAGGCTCTGCGCCGCCTGCGGCGGCAGGGGCATGCCGGGTTTGTCTTTGGTTTTGCTTTTCAATTTTTCCACTATTTCCTTCTTCTTCGGCTCCAGCAGCGAGCGGCAATAATCGGTATAGTAGGTATGTGATTCCAGGAAGCGGATGGTATTTCTCCTCCACTCTTCCTTATTGATGGTAGTGCCTTTTTTCAGCTCCAGTTCCTTTCTCAGCAGCTTATTATTTTCCGCAAACTCATCCGAGCCCAGTTGAAACATATCGGCATCGCAAACGATCTCTTCCAGCAGGGTCTTGGCGCTCTGCGGCATCCGCGTGGCCAGAATGCAATTGGTGACGGCGAGGGTAATTTCTTCCGGCACTCCCTGTTTACGCAGGAATGAGGCGGCTATATCGGCGCCCATGAGTTCGTGGTGGTTATAATCTTCCAGGTATCCTATATCATGAAACCACGCGGCGGTGGTCACGATAAACAGGTCTCTTTCATTAAGCTGGTAATGCCTGCCGATGCGGGTGGCCGCCTTCACCACGTTTTGTGTGTGGGTAAAATTGTGGTAAAGCAGTGCCTTGTCTTTTTTCGAATCAAATGCTGAGTGTACGTATTCCTGTACTTTCCTCGAAATCTCGGGGTAGTTCATCCGGGATAATTTGGAGAGTAAAAGTAGGAGAAATTATTTTACAGGATTCTAACATCCATTATTCACAATTTCTCACAAAAGCAACGCAGCTCAGGTTTTTTACAGGCGCCGATACCAACTGCGAACACGGCGCAAACTATAATAAGGCCCCTTTTCATCTCAAAATTTTACTTGCCCGTACGCAAAGGCACCTTCATCAACATGTCCTGCTGGTTTTTATCTATCAGCTGTACCAGGTTGCGCACGGTCCCGGCTGAGTTTACCCCATCGGGCGGCGTATTCATTACATAATCGAGCAACTTATCGATGGTGGAGGTGGCCACATGCAGTCGTGTATCAGACGAGGCATAGTAGATAAACACGGTACCATCGTCATCGGCGATCCAACCGTTGCTGAACAATACATTCGACACATCACCCACGCGCTCCTCGCCTTCCGGCGCCAGGAAATAGCCACCAGGTTTGTAAATCACCTTTGTGATATCATCGAGCGCGGTCATGAACATATACAACACGTAGCGCATGCCGGCCGCCGTATTTCTTACACCGTGTGCCAGGTGCAGCCATCCGTATTTGGTTTTGATGGGTGCAGGGCCAAGACCATTCTTCAGCTCAAACACCGTATGATAAGATCGCGGATCAATCACTTTTTCAGAATTGATCACAGCGCCCTCGATACGGTCACTTAGTCCAAAACCGATTCCTCCTCCCTCTCCCGCTTCAATAAAACCGGACTGTGGCCGCGTGTAAAAAGCATAGCGTCCATCCACGAATTCAGGGTGCAACACCACGTTGCGCTGCTGCGGCGAGGGCGTTTTTAAATCGGGCAACCGCTCCCACTCCACCAGGTCTTTCGTGCGTGCAATACCACATTGAGCAATAGCCGCGCTCTGATCGCTGGGCGAAGCATTGGGATCGCGGCGCTCGGTGCAAAACAATCCATATATCCATCCGTCTTCATGTTGCACCAACCGCATATCATAAATGTTGGTATCTGGCACATTAGTTTCAGGCATCACGATGGGATAATCCCAAAACCTGAAATTGTCGATACCATTGGCACTTTCGGCAACTGCGAAGAACGACTTCCGGTCGGCCGCTTCCACGCGGGGCACCACAATGTATTTGTTGTTCCACTTAATGGCGCCCGCATTCATCACGGCATTAATGCCGAAGCGCTCCATAAGGTGCGGATTGGTGACATTGTTGAGATCATAGCGCCAGAACAATGGCGTGTGCGCGGCGCTGAGCACCGGGTACACATACCGGTCAACAATACCGTTCCCTTTTCCCGCCTTCTCGTTTGGCCGTTTCAAAAGCCGCTCGTGCTCAGCTTCAAGAAAAGCCAGCCAGTTATAAAATTCAGTTTGCATTTAGTCTTAATTCAGTCCTATTTCATCCACATATATCGTGTACGACTTACCCTGGTTTTCTTTTATCCAGAGTTCGTTGAGGGTTGTTACACTGCCAAACTGCGACAAGGGTATAGAGAAATCTGTCCATTCACCTTCAGGTCCCAAAGTCAGTTCCACCTGTCCGCCACCGGCTTCGTTCTTATTAAACACGATCAGGATCTTGTTGCCTGCGGTACCGGCCGTACTGTAAATGGATATTTTAAATGAACTATAACCTGCCAAAGAAATATTGGCACCACCCAGTTGCAGGGGCGAGCCCCACTGGCTGGCATCGTAAGTGATCTTTACCGATTTGGTACCAACGCGCACAGGCGAACTGTTGTCGATATCCTTGGTACCACCCCAGCCTCCACCGCTCCATCCGTTCCAGCCGGCTGCGAGACCATCATCCCAGAAGTGTAATGAAATAGCAGGTGGCGGCGCCGCGCCGGTGATCTGCAGTATGTCGGTCGACAAAACGGTCACCGTCGAGTTCAGCACCTTCAGTGTTATCAAACCGTTGGCCGCGCCGGTGGGCACAGTCACCACAATCTGGTTGGCGGTATGACTTACAAAATTGGCTTTATCAATGGCCGGCACATTCTCGATCACAACGGCAGATACCAGGTCGAGATTAGTACCAGATATGGTGAGGTTTGATTCCGGATCAACAGGATTGGGACTGAATGAAGTGATCTGCGGCAGCAACAAAGTCACTTCGGCTGTGGAAGTGGTCTTAATACCCGACTCCATTTCCAGGGTGATGGGACCATTCTTGGCCGCCCCGGGCACCTGCACCACGATCTGCGTAGCTGACTGGCTTACGAAAGTGGTCACTGCTTCAGTTGCATTCGTAAACCAGATCTTGCTCACCAGGTCCAGGTCAGTACCGGTAATGGTGATATTCTCGAGGTGCTTAACATTGGCCGGAGCAATACCTGTGGCTTGCGGCAACTTAATATCCAGTTCGCCGTCAACAGTAGTCTGTACACCGGAAGCTGCTTCCAGTTTTATTACGCCTTTTAATGCAGTGGTCGGTACTTTCACAACAAGCTCAGTCGCACCCTGGCTTTCAAACTCAGTTACCGGCTCAGATACATTGGTGAAATACACTTTACGCACCAGGTCCAGATCAGTGCCGGTGATGGTTACGTTTTCACCATGGTATAACAAGTCGGGAGAAATGCCGGTGCCCTGTGGCAATGTCACCTTGAATATTTCAACAGTTTCAAAATAACCGGAGTCGGTGCCGCTGTAGGTGATTACCAGCGGACCAGTCTCGGCATCTTCAGGAACCTTTACCACCAGCTCATTCAGTGATACACTCACGAATTCTGTCACTACTTTGTCTCTCGCAAAGGTGACGCTGGTAACCCAGTTCATGAATTCACCGGTGAGCGTCAAATTAGCGCCGGGTCTTGCTTCTTCGGTAATGGAAGCAATTACCGGTGTCACGCCGATATTGAATTCGGTTTTGGAAACAATATCGCCTTGCGGGGTTTTCAACATTACCTTACCCTTCTCTGCCGATGCCGGCACTCGTGTAAGGATGAGCGTGGGTGACTGGGAAACAAAACCGCTTTGCTCCACTATAGCATTGTTGCCTGTGAATTGAATGGCGGTAACTTTATCGAGACCAGTTCCGATAAATTTTATTGTGTCGCCGTGGTTGGCGCCGGTAGGCCCGAAACTTAACAGTTGAGTAACGTCTGTTGTGTTATCATCTGAATCTTTCTTACACGAACCCATCACCACCACAAAAAACACCGTTAATACGGCAAGCAATGGTTTAGGAAATAACTTAATCATTTTTTATTGTTTTATCTCATCAAGCAGATATTATTGAAGTGTTGCGGGCACTACGCGCAGGTTGTCGAACGCAATGTCGGCATCCAGCGAACCGGGACCATGGAACCAAACTTTCACGCCATAACCCTGTGGGCGCACGCCCCAGTTGGTGACGTATTTTGCCACCACTTCATTGAATGGAATAGTCACAGTCTGCCATTTGCCCTTGGTATCGAATGGCGGCTCCCAGAAATAGGGTTCGTTATCCCAGTTAGGGTCGGGACTATTCACCTGACCGATCATAAACTTGATACGGTTGCCATTGTAAGGCTTCAGCGTATTGATCTCAAACTTCATCACGTATTTCTGCGGGTTCAGCACGGCATCATCGGGAAGATTGTGAGCGGTAGAAAGCGCATCTTCGTGTCCGCCGATCCATTCTGTCCAGCCCCATGAACCAATAGTAGCTGTGATGCGGGTGTAATTGCCGTTGATAGCGAGCGGGTCAGAAGCATCCACCACGTTGCTTTGTCCCCACCACCCGCTCCAGGGATCGTTATGAATAAGCATATTGCGATTATCCCTGAACCAGAAATTTGATTTCTCTTCACCAAAATTGGTTCTTACGGTGATCTGGCCGGGCTCGGCGCCTGGCGGCACGCGCACCTGTATTTCATTGTCGGTTACTTCAACGATCTCGCCTTCCACATCACCCGCAAACGTTACAGTAAGTGGCTCATAGAAGAAATTGCCTCTTATCACGGCTATATCACCTTCTTTCACATATTCCACCTCCATGCCATCGATGCGTGGCTTACTGATCTGCACTTCAAAATCGTAGAGCAACTCGTAACCATTATTAAACAAGATCTTCACCTTATTGGTAATATCAAGCGGAATTTCTGAAGGCACACGCACCAATATGGTGGTGTTGGTAATATAGGTGGGAGTGAGTCGCGAAGGACGGTCGTTGAACCAGATGGCTACGGCCTGTCCGAGGTTTTTACCGACAATGGCGATCAGCTGGCCCTGGCTAGCGCCTACCAGCAGCGAGTCAGACGACTCAGGACGTGTAATCCTTACGTAGTCTATGACGGGCGTGCCGCCATCGCTGTCTTTTTCACAGGCCGGCAGCATACTGAGTACCGAGCAGGTGATCAGCAGGGTGAAAAATAGTTTATATATCGGTTTCATATTCACTTTCATTTCGTTTAATGATTAACGTAGATTTATGGGAATTCAACAGGATCCAGTTGCAGGTTGGGCGCCTGGCTGAGTTCAGCATTCGGAATGGGCAACTGAAAGTTGCCGCTGTTGGCATTTACCTGTCGCTCGGCAAACCATGAAATCTTGGTCAGCGTCCACTGAGTAGGATTCGGCATCTGGTCGGGCTCGGTCAGGAACAATCCCCTGTCTTGCGAGTTGATGATTTCATACGCCTTTTGCGGATCATAATAGTGCAGGCTTACCAGGTCGTACCAGGCCATACCTTCCAGTGCAAATTCCTTAATGCGCTCGCTGAACAGCTTATCCCAGGTGAGCGGGCCGCTGCCGTTGGGGCCATCCACTTCGTAAGGTGGCAGACCAGCGCGGGTGCGCACCAGGTTGAAGTATTCGATGGCTTTGGCATCGGTTGTCTGCAGCGCATTACCCATCACGGCTTCCACATAAATCAGGTACATTTCCGCGAGGCGCAACATGTAGGTGTTGTTGGGATAACGCTGCTGCGCAGCTATACCCGCCAGGTCAATGGGAGAACCAATTACATATTTTTTGATAGCCAGGAAGTTATAGTCATCGCCGTTGAACGGGTAAATAAGTTTTTGTCCATCAGACACCTTGGTAATTTCAGGATAATAAAAACCGGGCAACATAAAGGTGGCGCGTAAACGCAGATCGAGGGTTCTTCCCTTCAGCGTACCGTCGGGCTGCAGGTTGAAGCCTTCGTACTGGCTCATCATCCACCAGGTAGCGCCTTTATCGCCGCCCCATCCGCCAAACGAAATGTCGGGGTTGTAGGCAAGGTATTCAGGCATGCTGTTAGCAATACCCCATACATCCGGCACATACTCCCATTGTAATTCAAACAGCGATTCCGCATTGTTGTCGTACGGATAGCGGAAAAGATCTTCATAGTTTGTCAACAGCTTCTTGCCGCTGTTTTGGATGACGCGTTCAGCATAGTATTTGGCGCTGTCGAGAAATTCCTGTTTTCTTTGACCACCTGATGATTCCACGCCGGCGCGGGTCAGGTAGAATCTTGCCAGCATACCCTCGGCAGACCAGCGCGTCAGTCGGCCTGCCTGGTAAGGAGTGGCTGGCAGGTCTTCTGCAGCGGCGCGCATTTCGCGGGTGATGTATCGCCATACACTCGGAACGGTGGCCCGGCGGATGGTGGTATCGAACAACTGTTCCACGTTGTTTTCCACGATGGGCACAGGCCCCCAGTTGCTCACCAGGAAGCGATATGCCAGCGCGCGCATGAAGCGGGCTTCGGCAATAGCCATTTTCTTTATGGCGGGCGAAACATTTTCACCGGCATATTTTTCAATATTGTAAATAGCCAGGTTAGCCTGTGCTACCACGGTGAAGAATGAACGCCAGGCGGTACCATTTTCGTTGTTGTCGCCAGTAGTATTAAACATCACATTACCCCGGTCGCCCCAGGCCGAATAGGCAGTGCCGCCGCGGAAATCGCCCAGGTTGTACTGGGCCTTATCATTGTATTCAAACCACACGCGGCTGTACAATAATGAAGTGCCCGCCAATACCTGCTCGTCGGTTTTATAAAAGTTCACATCCACAATAGAGCTTTCCGGTGGTTTGTTCAGGAAGTCCTTTTTACACGAAGCAAACACCGTGATCAATAGCGCAACTATTGCTATGTAGCGGTATCTATTAAGAAGGTTCATATACTGAGTTATTAAAAGTTTACAGAGATAGATGCAGAATACATACGCGTCAAAGGATAGCGGCCAAAGTCGATGCCGATAGCCTGGTTGCCTTGTCCGCCGCCGCTGGCGCCGGTTCCTACATAGGCTCCTACTTCAGGATCATAACCCGTGTACCTGGTCCAGGTAATCACGTTTTGCGCACCTACGGTAATGCGCATATCCCTGATCACTTTGGTTCGTTGCAGCCAACGCTGGGGCACTGCATAGCTGAGCGAAATATTTTTCAGCCTTATATAAGAACCATCTTCCACAAAGCGGCTGCTGTTTTTGCCATAGTTGTTGTCGCTGGCTATCTGGTTATTCGCAATGCGTGCCACATTGGTGCCGGCATTCTGAATAATCACTTTTCCTGTACCATCATCTACCACGCGTGCATAGTCGGAAGCTTCTACCAGGAAGTTGCGGCTCAGGTTCACGTTGTTCGGGTTCAGGTTTACAGCGCGGATATAGTTGTATATATCGTTGCCCCACGAAGCGGTGAACAGCACGCTCAGATCAAAACCTTTATAAGAGAAAGTATTGGTAAGACCACCGGTCAGATCGGGCCAGGGGTTACCGATAAATGTTTCGTCGTTTACATCTATTATGCCGTTGCCATCTACGTCCTTATACTTCACATCACCTACCCAAATGCCGTTGTTGGGGTCAACAGGGCGCGGTGCGCCATTGTTGTCAACAGGTCTCGGGCTATTTTCAGCATCTTCAACAGACTGGAACAAACCTTCCGCAATATAGCCTCGGAACAACCAGGGCTCCATACCGACGTGCGCCCATTGTGTCCAGTTGTTCATCCACCACGATGTGCGGGCCAGGAATTTGCGGTCGGCGGTGAGCCTGATCACTTTTGTCTTGAAGTGAGAAAGGTTCAGGTTGGTCTCCCATCGGAAATCCCCGGTATTCATGATAGTGCTGGTGATGGTGATGTTCCAGCCTTTGGTGTTCATGGTACCGAAGTTTACCCATGGCGGGGTAACAGAACCCGGCACGCCGCCGGCACCCATATAGAAGGGAACGGAGGCGCGGAGGATCAGATTGCTGATATCACGATCGTAGTAATCGGCTTCTATGGTGAAGCGATTGTTGAGTAAGCCGATATTGATACCATAGTTTTTGGTATTGGTTTCTTCCCATTGCAGATCGGCGTTTTTCAACTCCTGCGGCAGGAAGCCGGTGCCCCATGGTGTGGCGCCGGTTGCCATACGGGAGTAAATACCGGCGTCGGTACCGGGGTTACCGGTAAGACCAATTTCAAAACGGAATTTCAATTCGTTCACGACTTCAGGATTCCACCATTTTTCCTGGCTGGTGCGCCAGGCAACAGACAACGAAGGGAAGGAACCCCATCTGTTGTTTTCACCAAAGAATGGCGAACCGTCGCGGCGGTAAGTGGCCGTCAGCAAATAGCGGTTGTCGTAGTTGTAGGTCAGCCTGCCGAGGTATGATTCAATACCCCACGGATAGGTGCCTCCACTGTTGGTGGCTGTGTTGGGGTCGCCTGCGTCTACGTCAAACACATCGTTGGTAAGGAAACCACCTCTGCCCACCACAATAGCTTTGTATGATGATTCCTGCGCTTCGTGGCTGGCCATGAGGGTGAAACTGTGCTTGCCAATCTTGCGTTGGTACTCCACCTGTTGCAGCCAGTTCCAGTACCAGCTTTGGTATGTACCGTTGGTCAGTGTGGCATTAAGGTTATAGTGCCATTGGGAAATTCTGTATGTGGGATTGTAGTAAGTAGTCAATCCATCGCCAAAACTGCCATATACACTCGTGCGCAGTGTGAGTCCGGCCAGGGGTCTTACTGAAAAATTAAGACCACCCTGCACCTGCCTGCGTCTGTTGGTGTTAGTTACTAAGTTGGCGAGTGCTATCGGGTTAACCGGTGCGTACTGGTTGGCACCGTTTACCGGGTCGCTGCCACCCCATGAGCCGTCGAAATTGGTAACGGGAATCTGCGGGGTAAGGCGCAGCGCATTCGCGATCAGCGGGCTTTCTGCATTGCCATAGTTGGTCGTGGTGAGCACCTCGTCGGTTTGCGTGGCGTTGAGGTTAAGGCCCAGGGTTGCCCACTCGCGGGGTTTGTTGTCCATATTAAGGCGCAGGCCATAACGTTTAAAGCCCGAGCCCAAAGCCACACCTTCCTGGTCGAGCAGTTCGCCGGAGGCGTAGTAAGTGGTATTATTATTTCCGCCGCTGAAGCTGAGCTGGTGTTTGTTCATCGCAGCATTGTTGAAAAGTTCTTTCTGCCAGTCGGTGCCTTCGCCCAACAACGTGGGATCCAGAAACTCTTCGGGTGTGATGCCGCCTGCCAGCTGGTGATACTCTTTCACAAACTGCGCATACTGGCGCAGGTTCATTACTTCCAGTCTATCGGGCGGTGTCTGCAGGTTGTAGTTGTAACCATAGTTGATCCTCACACCACCGGCTTTACCTCTTTTGGTGGTGATAAGGATAACGCCGTTGGTAGCGCGCGAACCATAGATGGCGGTTGCTGAAGGACCCTGCAAAATCTGTACGTCTTCAATGTCGGAGGGGTTCAGTGATGCCAGGGGGTTGGAAGTACTCTGGTTGCCAAATGATACGTCTTCACCAGCCTGCATCTGCACACCGTCAATCACGTACAGGGGCTGGGTGCGCGACAGCGAACTGATACCGCGAATATTCACTGAAATGCCGCCACCCGGCTGACCCGAGTTCTGCGTTATATATACACCCGCCGCGCGGCCTTGCAACGCCTGCTCCAGCGTGGTGTTGATAGTCTTTTCGATTTGCTTGGCAGTTACCGTTGTCTGCGATGAAGTAAGGTCACCTCTTTTGGAGGTACCATAACCTACCACCACCACTTCGTCCATGTTGTTTTCAGACATCTCCAGGGTGACGATCACCTGCGATCTGCCGACAATATCAACATTGCGGACACGCATGCCTACGTGCGAGATCACGAGGGTCTTTACCGACTCCGGCACGCGAAGTTCAAAGCTGCCGTCTTGCCGGCTTACCGTATTAATGTTGGGCTGTCCTTTGGCAGCGATGGTAGCGCCGCTCAGCGGCTGTCCGGCTTCATCAGAAATGGATCCGGTGATTGTTCTCTCCTGGGCAAATGCCGTGGCCACGGCGAGGGAGTACGCGCACAGAAATGCGAGTGCCCGAAGGATTCGCTTTTTTCCCATATAGCAATTAGTTTCACCAAATTTAAACCGATTGCAAAACCTACACTTAATACTTTTTTTGCCAAGTTTGATGCTTTTTCGATTATATAGCGTGTGACCGCAATCGTTTGCTCTACCTGAACTCTCTTGTAACTGTGCTAAATCGCCCTAATGAAAAGAATTTTACATATTAATACTTTTTTGTCGGGAAGATGGTAAAAAGCCCGGCATTAGTGCAATGGAGAGGAGAGAAAGCCCCAATCGTTTTTCCTCGTAACTTCAAAAAAAACTGCGTCATGAGAAAATGGTTTCTTACCCTTTCTGCCTGCATCGCTATTGCTATAGTGAATGCGCAGGCTCCCCGGCAAAATCCTGCAGCCGCAGCAGCGGCCCGCGAAGAAAGAACAGCTGCTGAAAAAGAAACTCCGGCATCTCCCAGCCGCACCCTGAATCCTGATCACCAGGTGGTGACGGAACACGAGGTTACCATCAAAGGACAAAAGGTTCCTTACCGTGTTACTACCGGCACACAGCCTGTGTGGGATGATGATGGAAAAGTGATTGCCGCCGTATTTTATATTTACTACGAACGGACAGACGTAAAAGACAAAGCACCGCGCCCTTTGGTGATTTCGTTTAATGGCGGGCCGGGCACAGCTTCGGTATGGATGCATATTGCTTATACCGGGCCCAAATTGCTCAAGATAGATGACGAAGGTTATCCCATTCAGCCTTATGGTTTCAAAGACAACCCCCACTCTATTCTTGAAGTGGCCGACCTGTTGTATATAGATCCTGTAAATACAGGCTTTTCAAGGATTATTGATAAAAAGGTGGAGCGTTCGAAATTTTTCGGCACCAATGCAGATATAAAATATCTCGCCGACTGGATAAACACTTTCGTGAGCCGCGCTAACCGTTGGGCCAGCCCGAAATTCCTGATTGGCGAAAGTTATGGCACCACAAGGGTTTCCGGTCTTGCACTTGAGTTGCAAAATGCACATTGGATGTATCTCAATGGCGTGATCCTTGTTTCGCCTACCGACCTGGGCATTGACAGAAGCGGACCGGTGGCCGCCGCTATGAAACTGCCGTACTATGCAGCCACTGCCTGGTATCATAAACAACTGGAACCGGCGCTGCAGGGCAAAGACCTGCTGGCCGTATTACCCGAAGTGGAAGAGTTTACTTTAAATGAATTAATACCAGCGCTCGCCCGCGGAGGTTTTCTCGAAGAGTCGAAGAAGAAAGCCATTGCGCAGAAGATAGCGCGCTATTCTGGATTGCCGGAGAAAATTATTTTACAAAACAATCTGGTCGTATCTCCGCAGTTGTTCTGGAAAGAATTGCTGCGCGAAGAAGGTTATACCGTAGGAAGACTTGATTCCCGCTATCTTGGCATTGACCGCCGCGAAGGTGGCGAGTCGCCCGATTTCAATTCAGAGCTTACCACCTGGTTGCACGCATTTACCCCACCCATCAATATGTACCTGCGAGAAGAGTTGAAGTATAAGACCGACCTGAAATATTATATGTTTGGCCCCGTGAATCCCTGGGACAGGAGCAATGACCGCACCGGTGAAAACCTGCGCCAGGCCATGGCCGCCAATCCTTACCTCAAAGTATTTATTCAAAGCGGTTATTATGATGGCGCCTGCGATTATTTCAATGCCAAGTATGATATGTGGAATATCGACCCAAGTGGTAAATTGAAAGACCGTTTCTCCTGGGAAGGTTACCGCAGCGGCCACATGATGTATTTGAGGAAAGAAGACCTGGCAAAAGCCAATGACGACCTGCGCAAATTCATCAAAGACGCTTTACCCAAACCCGGCGAGCCTGCTAAGTACGAAATAAAGAATGCAGTGCATTAATATTTTTGAGAAAAAGCATGCGCATAGCCATTGCACAAATAAAACCGGTAACAGGAAACATCGAAGCCAATATTGTGAGGCATCTGCAATTTGTTGACCAGGCTATTGATCAGCGCGCCGATGCCATATTTTTTCCAGAGCTATCGCTCACCAGCTACGAACCCACGCTGGCTGGTGAGCTGGCTATGGATTTGAATGATCAGCGACTCGGTGTATTTCAGCAAAGAAGCGATCACAACAATATCATTATTGCTGCGGGCGGTCCGCTGAAAGCAGAAGGCGGAACTCAGATAGGTATGTTCATCTTTCAGCCGGGCATGCCGCGACAGGTATATGCCAAACAATTCCTGCACAGTGATGAATTGCCTTATTTTATAAATGGTAATAAGCAGGTGCTCATCCACGCGGATAACAACCAATGCATTGCGCCGGGCATTTGTTATGAAACATCCTTGCCCGAGCACTGGGAAAATGCGCACCAGCGCGGCGCGGGCATATATGTGGCCAGCGTAGCCAAATCAGCCAATGGAGTTGAGCGATCAGTAAAGATCTTTCCAGCAATGGCCGTGAAATATAACATGACTGTGCTGCTCAGCAATAGTCTGGGACCTTCCGACAATTTCACAGGCGCGGGTCAGTCAGCCGCCTGGGATAATAAAGGTCAATTGGTGGCGCAACTCGATGATACCCGTGAAGGGATATTGATATATGATACGGTCAACCGCAGCACTTCCGAAATAATCCTGTAACGTATGAGCCATACTCAATTTTCTACTTTGGGGGCCACCACCACCAGGTCTTCCATCATCACCGTAATCGGCATCAATCCCACCTGCACCACCGCCTTCTTGCCTCTTATTTCTTTGACCTCGCCCACCTGGTGATTCTTCTTCATCAGCACTTTGCTGCCTACTTCCACCGCGGTGTCGATAGTTTCATATTTCGCATCAATGTTCTTTTTCGCTTTTTCCACGCGCTGCTGTTGCTGTTGCGTAAACAATAGCGCGTGCATTTGTTTGATCAGCTCTTTTTTATTCTCCTGGTTTTCCGCCTTGCGCCAGTCAATCACAATTTGCTTCAACTTGCGCTCCATATTTTTCAGGTAGGTGATGCGCTCCTCAGATATGCGGTTTTGATGTTTCAGCAACTCTACCTGCTGGCGGTGCTTTTCGCGGTTCATCACCGTTTCCATTTCCTTTTTCAGCTTCTCGTTTTCTTTGATCAGCTTGTTCAGCTCCTTTTCTTTCTTTTCAATTTCCCGCAAGTCCTGCTCAGTACGGTTCAGTAGTTTATCCAGGCGAAAATGTCCTTCATCCACCAGCGAGCGCGCGCGGCTGATCAGTTTGGGATCAAGACCAATCCTTTCGGCAATCGAAAAAGTATAACTGCTTCCCGGCTTGCCGATCATGAGCTTATACTGCGGCATCAGGTTGCGCTCGTCGAAGGCCATAGCACCGTTGATGATGCCCGGCGTTTTGTTGGCCATGATCTTCAGGTTCAAATAATGCGTGGTCACGATGCCGAAAGCATGCTTGCGGTTCAGCTCTTCCATGATCACTTCTGCAAAGGCGCCGCCAAGATTGGGATCGCTGCCACTACCCAGTTCGTCTATGAAGAAGAGCGTCTTGCCATTCGCATGCTCAATGAAATACTTCATATGCTGCAGGTGCGCGCTGTAAGTACTCAGGTCAAACTCCAGGCTTTGCGTATCGCCGATATGGATCATGATCTGCTTGAAAATGCCAAACTGCGACGTTGGATGCGCAGGCACCAGCAAGCCGCTTTGCAGCATTAGCTGAAGCAGGCCGACTGTCTTCAAAGTAACCGTCTTACCGCCCGCATTGGGACCCGATATCACCAGTATGCGTTGCTTTTCATCCAGCTTCAGGTCAACGGGTATGGTTGGCTTTTGCGATTTCTGGTTATACAGGTATAGCAAGGGATGGTAGGCCTGCACCAAATGCAGGTATGCCTTATCGCTCAGCAAAGGATAGTTACCCTGGTAGTCAATCGCGAGTTTTGCCTTACCGCGAATGAAATCATATTCTCCCAGTATATCGTGCCAGGTCTTCAGCAAGGGCGCATACACGGAGAGTTTCCTGGTAAGCTCGCGCAGTATGCGATACACTTCGCGGCGCTCGTCATTTTCCAGGCCAAAAATCTCGTTGTTGAGCTCGATGGTTTCTTCCGGTTCAATGAATGCCGTCTTGCGCGTATCGCTTTCGCCGTGCAGAATACCTTTTACCTGTCTTTTTTGTTCGGCAAAAACGGCCACCACGCGGCGGCCATTCATGAATGATTCTTCTATATCGGCGGTGTAACCCGACTTTGATAATTTTTGCAAAATGCGGTCAAAGAGCTTACGCAGTTCGTTGCGGCGGCGGTACAGGCTTTGCCGTATGCGCGATAAATCATCCGATGCGTTATCCTTCACATTACCCGACTCATCCAGTATAGCATCTATTTCTTCGAGGATGATCTTTTCGTACCTGGTATACTGAATTACCTGTGCCAGCGCGGGATAGGCCAGTTTGCGCTCGGCATTGAACCAACGGAAAACCTGTTGTATGCTTTCGGCCAGTTTGCGGATTTGCACAAACTGTTCGCCCGACAACAATGCGCCGTCTATACCCAACAATTGCAATTCCTTATGCAGGTTGAGCACATAGTCGTTGGGAAAATACATACCATGCTGAATCAGCAGTTTGTATTCATTGCTCTGCTGCAGTTCCAGCTCTATATATTCTTTTCGTGTATGTATGCGTAATTCCCTCGCCTTCTCTTTGGCGTATAATGTGTTACAATGCTCCTCCAGCAAGGCCTTGATCTTATCAAACTCCAGCTGTACTAAAGCCGAGGGTGGAAAAAATTTCATAAGGCGCAAAGATACCCGGTTTTGGGTTTCAGGTTGCTTCGCTGGTTTTGAGTTTCCGTGTTTTGGGTTCTTCAATTCGAACAGCGATTACAAAGCGCGGCGGCGACCCTACACCCGAAACCCGCCACCATTTCGTACTTTTGTCTTTCTTTAGCATCTCGCCCCCATCAAAACCCGAATAGTTTTGTTATTGATAATGATTGAATGATTGGCAGGTCTCTTAAATGTTGTTGTATGAATTTCATCTTTACAGGTACGATTGTCACGCTTGCTACCTTGCTTTCATGCGCACAAACACAAAATGCAGAGAAAAATATGAGTACCAGTTTAAAAACCACCGCCGCCGTTGCGGGCGATGACTCCCGCCAGGTGGATACCGCCACCTTTGGCACCGGCTGTTTCTGGTGTACAGAAGCCATTTTCCAGGAACTGGACGGAGTACTGAAAGTAACTTCGGGGTATAGCGGCGGCCATGTAGTTAATCCAACCTATAAGGAAGTCACAACGGGCACTACCGGACATGCAGAGTGTGTACAGGTGGTATACGATCCCCAAAAGATCAGTTACGACGAGTTACTGGAAGTTTTCTGGCAGACACACGATCCCACCACGCCCAACCGGCAGGGCAATGATGTGGGCCCCCAATACCGCAGTGTAATTTTCTATCACAACGAAGAGCAAAAGACAAAAGCTGAAAAATATAAAGCCGAACTCGACAAAAGCGGCGCCTGGGACAACCCGATCGTCACTGAAATTTCTCCTTACAAGACTTTCTACGAGGCCGAAAATTATCACCAGGATTATTACAACCAGAACGGGTCGAAGCCATATTGCTATTATGTGATCCGCCCCAAGCTGGAAAAGTTCAGGAAGGTGTTTAAGGAAAAGCTGAAGCACTGAGCTTAATCACGAGTTATTTGGGATTTCGCAGGTTGCGCGGATAAGAGAGATGTAAATTCATATAGTTTATCCGCGCAATCTGCGCAACCCCTGCTAATCCGCGATCAATCTTGTATTCACAAACGTCGAATACATCCGGATACAAGTGAAGCCCCGACTTTCATCGGGGCTACTGGGTACGGCAAAAACAAATGGTATCTTAGTTTGCCTTAAGCGTAATCTGTGACGTTACGATTTACTGTTTTATAATTTTCTGTGTATAAGTCTGGTTATCGTTTGTTTTTAATGCTACTATATAGTTCCCGGGAATCACATCGCCCAGGTCGTTAAATACTACATTATTGTTACCTTCCTGCACCGCAATGCGTTGCTGCTTCACCACACGGCCGGCATAGTCGAGCAGTTGGAAGGTAGCTGCGCCTGACTGATTACCTTTTACCGTTACAGTAACCGAACTGTTAACCACGCTCGGATATACTTTAAAGGTCTGAGCCAATGCGCCATTGCGGAAGGTCAACACATTACTGTAAGAAATGCTTCCATCCACAGCAACCAGTTTCAGGCGGTAATAGGCCGCTGAATTGATGCCGGAGATATCGGTAAAGTTGTAATTCGTTCTGCCATGACCGATAGTCACTTCACCGATCGCATTGAACTGCGAAGAAGAGTTGCCTTTTTCTACTATCACTTTGCTGAGCTGATTTTCAGCAGTAAGCTGCCAGCTCAGTTCTACCTTATCTTGTTTTTCAACACCTGTAAAACGCACAACACTCGATGCCGGCAGCGCTGAGTGCGGGTAAGTGAATCGTTTAAAATAAACACTGCGCAGGCGCTGAAGGCTTTGACTGGTCTGGTTGTCGGCGCCTACTCGAATGGTAACAGCCTGTACTGATGCTATCACTACGGTAAACATGGCCTGCTTTGCCATAGTATCCACACCGGGATAGTCAATGGCCGCCGTATTTCTGCCAGTCAGCCAATCCTGGCCCAGCTGAAGATTCAGCTCACCACCCAACTGGTTAAAGTCTATATAATTGGCCAGGCCCGGAACATTCTCGATCTGGTCAAATTCAAACACCTTACCACTGGCATAGGTTTGTCCGTCCACATCGATCGGCGTCATGGGCACTTCGCCCTGAACAGCAGGAGTAGTAGTATTGGCCACCACGAAGCTGATTCTGAATTCAGCATACCCCATCGATTTGGCGGGCACCTGTATTACAGGCTGAAAAGCTCTTTTAAAACCCGAACCGCCATCGATGTCGTTTAATATAACACCACCGGTGAGATCCGTAATAGTTACCAGGGCATCAACGTTGGGACGAACCTGGGTGAAACGATAGACAGCGCCTACTTTTCTTTGTTGACCCGCTATCAATGTGCCGTTGGAGAAATCATATTCAGGCTGTGCTTTAACAGAAGAACTGATTAAGAGGCAAACCAACTCAAACACAACAGCAATAACAATAAATCGTGTACCATTCGTTTTCATAATAAACATTTCAAAGGGTTTCGAACTTTGTTTACGAATGGTCTCTCTTAGGATAAAAAGTCGTTCAACGGATCTTGGAGTTGACGCCTGTAGTCACAGCCATCAATAAGGTAAATGCGTTTTATTTAGTGATGAAAATCTTTTGCGTAAAGTTATAGCCGGCTCCGCGCAACACAGCCACATACTGACCAGCGGGCAATTGGCCAAGTCCATTTACCATCGCCGTATTGACGCCCTGCTGCACAGATACTGCCTGTTGCTTAACAATTCTTCCATTGTTATCGGCAATCATCAAGGTGGCGGTGCCCGCATTAGCAGCGCTGAAGTTAACCGTGGTGTAATCATCAATCACACTCGGAAAAACTTTGAAACCGCTGTGCGCCTGGCTGCTCTTCACCAGCAACACTTCACTATAACTTACCTTACCTGTGGCATTGGTCATTTTCAAACGGTAATAAACATTGCCATTTACATTGTTGTCGGTATAGCTGCTCTGCAACTCACTGGCCATCGATACCGACGACACACGTGTGAAGTGTGCACCATTCACGCTTTTTTCCACATCTGCAGCAACAATATCATGACCCAGGTTCATCGTCCAGTTCAGTTTCACCGCATTATTCTGCGATGCAGCAGTGAACGAACGCAAACCACGCACGGGCAGGAATGAGTGGGGATAAACAAATCGTTTGAAATAAACACTACGCTGGCGGTTATCGGAGTTGCTCTTGGTATTGTCCACGCCAATACGTACAGTAAAGGTTGATGCGTGGGGATATACCACCGAGAACATCACCGAGCGGTCAACGGTATCGATGCCGACATGCTCCTGGGCCGCCTTGTTGCGACCAATAATGCTACCTGCCGAAAAGTTAAAACTAAGATCACCAGCCAGCATATCGAAGTCGACCAGGTATGTGGAAGGTAAAAAGTATTCGTCAAATTCCAGCAGGCTATCAGATCCTGAACGATTACCGTCCACATCAATAGAAGTAGCAGGAATTTCATTCATCAAGGTATCGATGTTGGTGCCGGCTTTTACAAAGCGGAACATAAACTCGGCATAGCCGCGCGTCTTTCCTTCAACCTGTATCCTGGGCTGAAATGCTTCGCGGAAACCAGTTCCTGCAGTATTATCATCAAATGTCGGGATAGTAGTTTTAGGAGTGATGTCCACGATAGTCACGTAGCAATCAACACCATTTCTCACTGAAGGGAAAAGATACACAGCGCCTTTGGCACGGGCGGTGCCGGATACCAGCGAGTGATTAATGAATACGAAATCTGCGCCTGAAGTTGACTGCGCGTTAGAAAAATTAGAGAAAAACAGGGGCAATAAAGCAAGAGCTATAAGCCACAGTTTTTGTGTTTTAAGGGTACCATTCGTTCTCATAGTTCCAAGGGTTTAGGATCAATCGTAACAGTTTTCTATAGGATAACGAATGGTTTTCTATAGGATAAATCTTAGTTCTACCACTAAATGAACTTCTAATAATACTTAAGGGTAAAACCTTAATTCAAAATTAATTTCAGTTTTCGGAAAATACAAGTAGGCATCGTAAGGTTACGCTCCGTATTTTCCGAAGTAGTCAGAAATTCAATCATTTACAATAAAAGATTTTTGTCAAATATTTTTCTGAGCTAATATCTCACCGTAAGGTAACCGAACAATGTGCAGACACTGAAGTAGTTAGCGTATTTGTTATCGTGACCTGTCGATATATACCCTTCTTAACTCCAATAAATTGAGCCCATTAGGAGTAAAATTCTTGACGCGTGGATTCACCAGGTGTATCACTTCATCGTACCAAAGCGGTACTAGCGGCGCATCGTTGATGACCAGTTGATCCATCTGCCGGTAGAGGTCGTAGCGCATGGAATCATTCTCAGTGACCAGCGCCTTTTCATATAATTCATCAAAGCGCGCATTCTTATAGCGGGTATAGTTGGGCGGCGCGGGATTCTTACCATAAAACACGCCCAGGTAATTTTCGGCTTCGGGATAATCTGCTATCCAACTGCCTCGGAAAAACAATGCCTGCGATTTGGCGGTTTGTTCCAGTAAAAAACTTTTCTGCACCACTTCCACCTGTATTCTCATGCCGATATCTTCGAGTTGTTTGGCGATGAAACTCGCCAGGTCGGCGTATATGGGAACGGTCAGCAGTTTTATTTCACCCAATCCTTTCCCTTCAGGAAAACCCGCCTCGGCCAGCAGTTGCCGCGCTTTAGCCGGGTCATAAGGATAGCCCTTTACAATATTTGCATCAAAGCTCGGCAGTCCTGCTGGTATGAATCCACTTGTGGCCGGCGTGCCGATTGAATTGCGCAGGTACATGACCATCTTTTCGCGGTCGAAACCATAATTAATAGCCTGCCGCACCTGGCGAAAACGAAGCGGTGATTTTTTCACGATATCGTTTGTTGAATCCACCAGGATGCCCAGGTACTCTGTATTGAGATAAGGATGCTTTTGTAAAACGATTGTCCCTTCCCAATCTTTACGCAGCACGCCCTTCTTGGTGAGCACTTCATCTTTGAAGGAAGGATCGATATCGTTGATGAAATCCAGTTCGCCCTGGCGAAAGAGCATAAACTCGGTAGCCTTGTTATCGTAAAAAGTAATTTTAATAGCATCCAGATAAGGAAGCCGGTTACCCGCACCGTCTTTTTCAAAATAACGAGGGTTCTTTTTTAATATCAATGCCAGTCCTTCTTCCCAGGCCTGGAACATAAAAGGTCCTGTACCGCAGGGGTGACTGCGAAAATCCTTACCATAATATTCCACTACTTCGCGCGGTACTATGGAGCAATACTGCATGCTAAGCAACCCCAGTATCGGCGTAAACGGTCTTATAAGCGTGAGTTGAAAAGTGGTATCGTCAATGGCTTTGAAACCTTCGGCGCTATCGATGCGGTTGTTGAATATCCAGGCGCCGCTGCTGGCGGTGGCGGGATCCATGATGCGTTTGAAACTATACACCACATCGTGTGCGGTCATGCGGCGGCCCACGCCACCGGGAAAGGCTTCATTGTCGTGAAAAAAAACATCGCTGCGCAAATGAAAGGTATAAACGCGGCGGTCGTCAGATACTTCCCAGTGCGTGGCCAGCGAAGGAACGAGGTTGAGGTTGCTGTCTATTTCCACCAGCGTGTTGAACAACTGGTGCACGGGCCACATAATGGACTGGTTTTTGGCAAGGGCCGGATCGAGCGAGGCAATACCTGTTTGCTCGTTATAGTGAAAAACCTGTTTACCCGAATTGCGTCCCGACCCGCAGGCAGAGAGAATGATAGCGGCGACAATAACAAAATAGATAACTTTAAGCCTCATAAACCGGCTAAATTTAGCGAATCAAACAGACAACATGGTTAAACATTTGAAAAGGCCCCTGTTCCTCGTTTTTGTGGCAGTGCTGAGTTATTCCGGATCCGCACAAAAATTTACCCGGCAGGATACCTTGCGCGGCTCAGTTACACCGGAGCGCGAATGGTGGGATGTGCAGTATTATACCATTCATGTTACTCCCGATTACAACAGCAAGACCATTGAAGTAGAAAGCCAAATACAATTTAAGGTACTGAAGCCCGCCACGGTTATGCAGATTGACCTGCAGCAACCGATGGAAATTACCGGGGCGGAATGTGATAATTTCAGGCTAGGCCTGCGCCGCGAAGGCAATGTTTATTTCATCAGTTTTTCGGAAGCACCACAGGCAGGAAAAGACTATACTATCAATATTAAAGCAAAAGGCAAACCGCGCGAGGCTGTGAATCCGCCATGGGATGGAGGATGGATATGGGCAAAAGATAAACAAGGCCGCCCCTGGATGAGTGTGGCCTGCCAGGGTTTGGGTGCCAGCGTCTGGTATCCCTGTAAAGATCACCAGTCAGACGAACCCGATCGTGGCGCGAGCTTACTGATCACCGTACCCGACACGCTGGTAGCCGTGGGAAATGGCCGTTTGCTCGGACGCATGCCGCGCGAAGGATTTATCACTTATCACTGGTCGGTCAAAAATCCTATCAACAATTACAACATCATACCCTATATCGGAAAGTATGTTTCCTGGAATGAAACCTTCAATGGCGAAAAGGGAAAACTCGATTGCGAATACTGGGTGCTCGATTATGAACTGGAAAAAGCCAAGGAGCAATTTAAACAGGCAGCCGAAATGCTTTCCTGTTTTGAATACTGGTTTGGCCCCTATCCTTTTTATGAAGATGGATTCAAGCTGGTGCAATCGCCGCATCTCGGCATGGAGCATCAGAGCGCGGTGGCCTATGGTAATGAATTCAAGAACGGCTATCGCGGCAGGGACCTCTCCGGCAGCGGATGGGGATTGAAATGGGATTTTATCCTGGTTCACGAAAGTGGACACGAATGGTTTGGCAATAACATCACCACCAACGATATTGCCGACATGTGGGTACATGAAGGATTTACCAATTATTCTGAAACCATATTCACCACCTGCAAGTTTGGTGTGGAAGCGGGCAATGATTATGTGATCGGCACGCGGCGAAATATTCTCAACGACAGGCCCATCATCGGCGCCTATGGCGTGCAAAGCAAGGGCAGTGGCGACATGTATTACAAAGGAGGTAACCTGCTGCATACCATCCGCCAGGTGATCAACGATGATTCATTGTTCAGGAAAATACTGCGCGGACTGAATGCAGATTTGTTTCACAAATCGGTCGACACCAAAACAATTGAAGCCTATTTCAGCAAAGAAGCAGGCAAAGATCTTTCGAAGGTTTTCGATCAATACCTTCGCACCACCATGATACCTACGTTGGAGTATAAGATCAGCGGGCGCAAACTGCAATACCGCTATACCGATGTGGTGCCGGGTTTTGCCATGCCGTTGAAAATAAATTTGGGTGGTGTAAAATGGATCACTCCTACTGCGCAATGGCAGACGATGGACGCACCCGCAGGTGTGAGTGAACTGAGTGTGGACAGGAATTTTTATATCCGCACCAAAAAAGTTTCTTCATGAGCACCATCAGGCGGCAAAGCATTATTTCATCGGCGATTGTGTATTTCGGATTTGTGCTTGGCTTTGTGAATACCTACCTCTTTGCGCGCTTTTTTACCGAAGAGCAATACGGGCTGGCGCAGGGCACTTTCCTCGCTATCGCCAATATTATGTATGCTTTGGCCAACCTGGGCACGGTGCAGTATGTAAACAAGTTTTTTCCTTACTACCAGGATAATCTTCCTCCCCAAAAGAATGACCAGTTCACTTTTGCATTCGTTGTGAGTCTTTGTGGTTTCCTGCTGGTGACTTCGGGCGGGTTTATTTTTAAAGACCTGGTGATCCGCAAATACGGCACCAATGCGCCCGACCTCGTCACATATTTTTACTGGATATTTCCTTTGGGTTTTGGTCTTACCATCTTTACGCTGCTGGAAGCTTTTTCCTGGCATTTCAACAAGGCGGTGTTATCCAACGTCCTCCGCGAAGTGGGTTTTCGTTTGCTTACCACCCTGCTAATCGTACTGACATTTGTGGGGGTGATCAAAGATTTCGATCTGTTCATAAAAGCCTTTGCATTCACCTATATCATCATAGCTGCAATTTTGGGTGGCTACTTATTTTTTACCGGCCGGTTGCATTTTCATTTTTCCATCAGCCGCGTTACGAAAAAGTTTTTCAAAAAAATAGTTCCGCTCATGGCCTTTATGTGGAGCGGGCTGCTGGTCTTTAGCGTGGCGCAGGTTTTTGATACACTGGTAATCGCCGCCGTGATGGCCGATGGATTGAAATACGCGGGCATATATACGCTGGCGCAAAACATTTCAAGTCTTATACAGGCGCCGCAGCGCGCAGTGATCTCCGCATCTGTAGGGCCCTTGTCGCGCAGCTGGAAGGATAAAGACTACGACCGCATTCAACGCATATACAGTCGCGCATCAATCAATCAACTGATTTTTGCGGTGGCTATGTTTGTGCTGATATGGATCAATTTCACCGACGGGGTGCTCACTTTTAAATTGAAGGAAGGTTACCTGCTGGCCAAACCGGCTTTTTTATTTATCGGCCTTATGCGCGTGATAGATCTGGCCGCGGGTCTCAATTCACAGATCATTGCCACTTCTGTGTACTGGCGTTTTGAATTCATTACGGGTTTGATATTACTGTCGCTCACGCTCCCGCTGAACTATATGCTCACCAGGCAATTTGGTATAGAAGGTACGGCAGCCTCCAACCTATTTGCCATAACCGTTTACAACAGCATTCGCTTTTATTTCCTGTACAAAAAATTCGGGATGCAGCCTTTTAGCATGAACACGCTTTATACCCTGCTGCTGGGACTTGCAGGATATTTCATTTGTCATTTCCTGTTTCGTGACTACCAGGGAATCTTATGGATATTCATCCGCAGTGCAGTATTCGTAGCAATTTACGCAACGGGAGTGCTTGCATTGAATCTCTCACCCGACATCAAACCCGTACTACAAACCATCCGCAACCGCTTCACCAGGAAAGATTCTTAGCAGGATCGTGCACTCATCACTATCTCACCCTTCCCGCTCCAGCGTAGTTCTTCCTGTAATATTCTTCTTCGAGATCGCTGATTACCACCCCGCTTGAAGTAGAGGCGTGTACAAACTTACCATTGCGCAGGTAAACGCCTACGTGTGAAACACCATTTCGGCGGCCGCGCGTGTAGAAAAAAACCAGGTCGCCTTCGCGCAGGTCTTTTTTGTTGATGCGCTCGGTAGTCTTGTATTGTTCCGATGATGTGCGAGGGATATTAACATTATAGAGAGCGCAGATAAAATCTTTCGAAAAGGCCGAACAATCCACCCCATTGCGGTCATTACCTCCATATTTATACTTCGTACCGTACCAGCTTTCTACGAACTCAAGCAGCCCGAAATCTGTTAAATCTTCAACCGGCACGTCAAGCAAAATGGAATATTTAAATAACAGCGCGGCATTAACGGCGGCTGTACTCACAGTGCTTTCCAAAACGCTCTCGTCGGCCAGCGCAGGATAAGCGGAGGTAGTAGATTTGGCTGATGATTTGGTGGTTTTAACTGAACTTTGTCCCGTGGCAGGCTTGACAGAAAAATTTTCAATAAAGGTTGGAGATGATTGAGTAGCAGCGGGTTGCTTACGCGCGGGTTCGGTAGCGGCATTCGACTGGCCGCGGCGGCTATTGGTACAGCTGACTGCACCGATCAATATGGTAAGCAACAAAAACTGGTATTTCACGGAACTGCTTTTAATTCACAATCGGCAAAGATAGGCAAAGATTCTTAAGTACGGTCAACCCTTGCGCTCGTTAACATGAACAAATCGACAACTTAACAGCTGTGGAAATATTGTGATCAGTTTGGCTTTTGACAAAGCTGTAGATGTTCGAAGTTTGCCATTCCGGTTAACGTGTGCAGCGTGTAGAACCCTCTGCACCGGGCACCGAAATATCCGTAACAAGTAACTACCATGCAATTCTCACACCTCCACGTTCATACCCAGTTTTCGCTGCTCGACGGGGCCGCGTCTATTCAGTCGTTGTATAAGAAGGCAATCAGGGAAAATATGCCGGCGATTGCCATCACCGACCACGGGAACATGTTTGGAGCTTTTGAATTTGTATCGGAAGCGTATAAGCATAAGAATGATGATGGTTCCCTGAAAGTGAAACCCATTGTGGGCTGCGAGTTTTATGTGGTGGAAGACCGGCATCGCAAGATTTTTTCCAAAGAACAAAAAGACGAACGCTATCACCAGGTGCTGCTGGCGAAAAATAAGACGGGCTACCAGAACCTCATTAAACTTACTTCGCTGGGTTATATCGAGGGTATGTACAGTAAATACCCGCGCATAGATAAGGAACTGATCGTAAAATATCACGAAGGACTGATCGCTACCACCTGCTGTATCGGCGCTTATGTGCCGCAGACTATTTTGCACGAAGATGAAGAGACAGCGGAAAAAGAGTTCAAATGGTGGCTCGATTTGTTTGGCGAAGATTATTTCATAGAATTGCAGCGCCATAATATTAAAGAACAGGAGAAGATCAATCAGATACTGCTGAAGTTTGCGAAGAAGTATAATGTGCCGGTAATCGCTACCAACGATAGCCACTATACCGATCGCGAAGATTACAACGCGCACGACATTCTGCTTTGCATCAATACCGGCGAAAAGAAAGCCACGCCGGGGTATGATGATTTCGTGAACGACGATGTACATGTAAAAGACCGCCGCTTCAAATTCCCCAACGACCAGTTTTATTTCAAGACGGCGGAAGAAATGAAAACATTGTTCAGCGATATTCCACAAGCTATCGACAATACGCAGATGGTGGTGGACAAAGTAGAATTGCTGAACCTGAAGAAGGATATTTTACTCCCTGCCTTTCCTATTCCTAAAGAGTTCCAGGTGCATGAAGACAGCAACCTCAATCAATGGGAATACCTGAAGCATCTTACCTGGGAAGGTGCGAAAAGACGCTATGTTGATATCACTCCCGAAATTGAAGAGCGGCTCAATTTCGAACTGCATACCATCAAGACGATGGGTTTTGCAGGTTACTTCCTGATCGTGAGTGATTTTATCAAGGCGGGCCGCGACCTGGGCGTGTTTGTGGGCCCGGGCCGTGGATCGGCGGCGGGCAGCGTGGTGGCCTACTGTATCGGCATCACCAATATAGATCCCATCAAGTACAAGCTGCTGTTTGAGAGGTTTCTCAACCCCGACCGTAAGTCGATGCCAGATATCGATACCGACTTTGACGATGAAGGCCGCCAGAAGGTGATTGACTATGTAGTGGACAAATACGGCAAGGCGCAGGTGGCACAGATCATCACTTATGGCACCATGGCTGCCAAGATGAGTATTAAAGACGTGGCGCGTGTGTTGGACCTGCCGCTATCGGAAAGTAATGCGCTGGCCAAGCTGGTGCCTGAGCGTCCGGGTATTGAACTCCGTCGCTTACTGCAGGCACCTATTTATGCAAAAGATGCGAAGCCGGGTGAAAAATCTTTGGAAGAAAAGGAAAACCTGGGCGCCGATGAACTGGAGACCGTCAAAAAACTGCGTGAGCTATACAAGAGCGAGGGATTGGAAGGACAAGTGCTGCGCGAGGCCGAACGTCTCGAAGGTTCGGTGCGCAACACGGGCATACATGCCGCGGGCATCATCATTGCGCCGAAAGATCTTACCGAACTGATTCCCGTTTGCACCGCCAAAGACTCCAATCTCTGGGTGACGCAGATTGAAGGAAGCATTATTGAAGACGCGGGCGTAATCAAGATGGACTTCCTGGGATTGAAGACGCTCACTATTATCAAGAATGCATTGCGGCTGATCAGGGAAAATCATGGTTTGGATATCGACATCGATTCCATTCCGCTCGACGATAAAAAAACATTTGAATTATACCAGCGCGGCGATACCATCGGTACGTTCCAGTTTGAAAGTCCCGGTATGCAGAAATACCTGCGCGACCTCAAGCCCGACCAGTTTGCGGACCTCATTGCCATGAACGCGTTGTACCGTCCTGGTCCACTGGCCTATATCCCCAACTTTATCGATCGTAAACATGGCCGCGAGGCCATCACCTACGACCTTCCTGAAATGGAAGAGTACCTGGCCGAAACCTATGGCATCACCGTATACCAGGAACAGGTGATGTTGCTGGCGCAAAAACTCGCCGGTTTCAGTAAAGGCGATGCCGACGTGTTGCGCAAGGCCATGGGTAAAAAGCAAAAGTCGGTGCTGGACAAAATGAAATCGCAGTTTATCGAAGGCGCTACCAGGAAAGGACTGCCTCCAGATAAACTTGAAAAGATCTGGACCGACTGGGAAGCGTTTGCGCAGTATGCGTTCAACAAATCGCACTCTACCTGTTATGCCTATGTGGCGTACCAGACAGCCTACCTTAAAGCACATTATCCCAGTGAATACATGGCGGCCGTTTTGAACAACGCCGGCAGCATCGATAAGATCACTTTCTTCATGGAAGAATGTAAGCGCATGGGGTTGAAAGTGCTGGGTCCCGATATCAACGAATCGAAAAAAGGTTTTGCGGTAAACAAAGCCGGTGATATTCGTTTCGGCTTAGGCGGGCTAAAGGGCGTGGGCGAAGCGGCGGTGGAAAGCATTATTGCAGAGCGTGAGAAAAATGGTCCTTATCAATCGGTGTTTGATATGATCAAACGCATCAACCAGCGCACAGTGAATAAGAAAACACTGGAAAGCCTGGTGTATGCAGGTGCGTTTGATTGTTTCAGGGAAATGCACCGCGCACAATACTTCTTTACACCGCCCGGTGAAACGGCCAATGGTTTGGAAAAAATCATTCGGTATGGCAATATTTACCAGGCACAGAACACGACTGCTTCCAACACTTTGTTTGGCGATCTGCCGGCGGTGATGGATATACAGCCGCCCAAGATTCCGAACTGCGAACCCTGGACGCTCACTGAATTGCTGGAGCACGAAAAGGAGGTGACGGGAATGTTTATCAGTGGCCATCCGCTCGATCATTTCCGTTTTGAGATAAAGCACTATGGTATCACTTCGCTGGCCGAGTACAACGAGATTAAGGATTCTTTAACAGCAGGCAATGCCCCGGCGCGCACTTTCAGGCTGGCGGGCCTGGTGACTGATGCCCAGCACCGCGTAACGCGCACGGGCCGCCAGTTTGGCTCATTTATCATGGAAGATTACAGCGGCAAAAGCGAGTTTACGCTTTGGAGCGACGACTATATAAAATTTAACAACTATCTCGAAAAGGGAAAAAACCTGTTCGTTACCGGCTACTTCAAACAGCGCTACAACAAGCAGGAGTATGAGTTTAAGGTGGAGAAAGTCATTTTGTTAGAGAGCATTAAACAAAGTCTCACGAAACAGGTTATAGTTGACATCGAGGCGCGTCACCTGAGCGAAGACATGGTACGCTTTTTTGAAAGTAATGTTAAAAAGTACCCTGGCAAATCGGGGCTGAAGTTCAATATAGTTGAGCCAAAGTCCAAATACCGTGTCAGCCTCTACACCCTGGAAAACGGTTTTGAGATGAATGACGAAATGACGGCCTATTTACAGTCCACACCTGAGCTGGAGGTACAAGTGGTGACCGCCTGACGAGTATTTTGACAGGTTTGCAGTTAAATATATTTGGCTGTAAATTTGGATCATTGTTTAGCGTATGATGCGATCACGGATTTATCAATATAAACATTCAAATCTTTAAATAAATCTTATATGGCTTTAGAATTAACGGATGCAAATTTTCAGGAAAAAGTAATTTCCTCCGATAAACTTACAGTAGTCGATTTCTGGGCAGAGTGGTGTGGTCCCTGCCGTGCGATTGGTCCCGTAATTGAGGAACTGTCGAAAGAATATGATGGCCGCGTAAACATTGGCAAGGTAAACGTGGACCATAACCCGCAGGTGTCGTTCAACTACGGCATTACCTCCATCCCCGCTATCCTTTTCATCAAGGGCGGCAAGGTGGTTGACAAGCTCGTAGGTGCCCAACCCAAGGCGAACTTTGTAAAAAAGATCGAACAGCATTTATAATCGGAGATTTCTCCCATTGCATTTGAAAGCCCCCTCTTTCGGAGGGGGCTTTTTGCTTTTCCGGGTTTCGGGTTCTTAAGTTCGGGCAGTCGCCCCAAAGCGCGGCAGTAGCCCCAAGCCCCAACCCGAAACTGGGTATCCTCAATTTTCACTATTATCTTCTATATTTATGCCGTCACCAAACTAACGCTATGTCCCCGGTCATTGAAAACATTCTTCGAGGCATTCTCGGCATGTTCTTTCTGATTTTCGTTTGCTATTTGTTGAGTAACAACCGGCGGGCGATCAACTGGAAGTTGGTGGGTATGGGCGTATTCGCCCAGGTGATGTTTGCGATGGGGGTGCTGCACACCACGGTGATGGGACAACCCGTGTTCTGGCTCTTTTTTGGCATAATACTTCTCTATACCATCGTAAACAAATTCAGGCGCGTTCAGAGCCATCAAACTCCGCTTAGTTATGACGGTACTCACCTGGGACTGGTGCTGCTTTGGCAGCTGATTTTTGTGGTGGGTTTAATACTGGCTCCCCAAATATTCGGTGACTGGTCGAGGCTTTCCATTTTCATCAGCTCAGTACTGGTGCTGGCACTAATCTTCAGGGTCGGGAAGAAATTTCCCGAGCTGATGAAATGGTCCATATTATTTTCCTGTGCGTTGCTTACCATTTCGGTGTACACGTCTGTTTGCAGTCCCGAAATTTTTAAGATCATTCTAAAGTCGGCATCAGGCGTTTTTGTCGATCTTATCAATATCAGCCATAAAGGCACCGAGTTCTTGTTTGGTGAATTGGCAGACGATTCGAAGAGCTGGGCTTATATATTCGCGATACAGGTATTGCCTAACATTATTTTCTTCGCAGCCCTTTCGTCCATTCTTTACTACCTCGGCGTGCTGCAGGTAATTGTGTATGTGTTTGCTTATTTACTGAACAAGTTGAAAATCTCCGGTGCTGAAAGTTTAAGTACCGCTGCCAATATCTTCCTCGGACAAACCGAAGCGCCGCTCATGATTCGTCCTTATCTGGATAAAATGACGCGCTCTGAAATTTTGCTCATCATGGTCGGCGGCATGGCTAATACGGCTGGGAGCGTGCTGGCAGCTTATGTCGGTTTCCTGGGTGGCAATGATCCCGATCAGCAGAGTTATTTTGCTTTGCATATGCTGAGCCAGAGCATCATGAGTGCGCCGGCAGCTATTGTGTGTTCGAAAATACTTTTTCCGCAAACTGACGATCATCTTATTTCTAAAGACCTCGCCATTCCGAAAGAAAAACTGGGCGATAATTTTCTCGATGCTTTATCACTCGGAACAACCGATGGTCTTAAGCTCGCCGTGAATGTCGGCGCCATGTTGATTGTTTTCACCGCAGTGATGTACGTGGTAAACGCACTGATGGGCTATATAGGCGACATCACGCAACTCAATGCCAGCATTGCTGCCAGCACCGGCGAAAAATACAGCGAACTCAGTCTTCAGTTCATATTGGGATATATATTCGCTCCCGTTGCCTGGCTCATTGGGGTGAATTCTGCCGATATGGTGCCGATTGGACAGCTATTGGGAGAAAAAACGATTCTCAATGAATTTGTCGCCTACATCTCCCTGGGCGATATGAAATCAAAAGGCATTATCCAGGATCCCAAATCATTGCTGATTGCCACCTATGCGCTTTGCGGGTTTGCCAACTTCGCTTCCATTGGTATCCAAATCGGTGGTATCAGTCAGTTGGCTCCCAACCAACGCCGCAATCTCACCGAACTTGGCGTAAAGGCGCTTATCGGTGGCACCATTGCCTGCCTGATGTGCGGCTGCATTGCGGGTGCGCTGGCGAGATGAAGGGTTTCGGGTTGGGGGTTCTTAAATCAGGGCAGCGCTTATTAAGCGCGGCAGCAACCCGAAACACGAAACCCGAAACCTCTTACCTTTGTACTCTCTACAAAGCTCAAGACCATGCATATTGAACAAGTGATAGCAGCAGAAAAGGATGGTGACCTACAAAGAATTGGCAAAAAGATCGTTGATAAAGAAAGAATTACCCCCGAAGAAGGCGTTATCTTATTTGAGAAAGCAAGTCTTCCCTATTTGGGAGCGCTGGCCAATTTTGTGCGGGAAAGATTGCATGGCCACAAAACTTATTTCAACCGCAATTTCCATATCGAGCCTACCAATATCTGCGTGTTCGCGTGCAATTTCTGTTCTTACTCGCGCTTATACGCTCACCGCGAAGAAGGTTGGGAACTCACCGCCGACCAGATGCTGAATATTGTGAAGAGCTATGATGGCAAACCTGTTACTGAAGTGCATATAGTTGGCGGCGTGCATCCGAAATTAACGCTCGAATTTTTCGCTGACCTCTTACGAAAAATAAAAGCACACCGCCCCGACCTGCATATAAAAGCTTTCACACCTGTGGAACTCGAATATATGTTTCGAAAGGCGAAAAAGTCGATCGAAGAAGGACTGAAATATTTGAAGGAAGCAGGTCTCGATTCCCTGCCCGGCGGCGGCGCAGAAATTTTTGATCCGGAAATTCGTGAACAGATTTGTGCTGATAAGGTAGATGCAAAAGGCTGGCTCGCTATTCATGAAGCCGCGCATAAATTGGGTATGCATAGCAATGCAACCATTCTGTACGGACATATCGAAAAATTCAGTCACCGCATTGATCATATGGAACAACTGCGGCAACTGCAGGATAAAACTAGCGGCTTTAACACATTCATCCCACTCAAATTCCGCAATAAAGACAATGCCATGAGTCATGTGCCCGAGTCGAACATTATCGAAGACATGCGCATGTATGCCGTGGCAAGATTGTACATGGATAATTTCCCGCACCTGAAAGCATACTGGCCGATGTTGGGCCGACAAAATGCGCAGCTCGCACTTTCGTTTGGAGTAAATGATATAGACGGCACTATTGATGATTCTACCAAAATCTACTCCATGGCTGGCGCCGAAGAACAAAATCCTGCGATGAGTACTTCGCAGCTGGTTAATCTTATTCGCCAGGCAGGACGTGTGGCGGTGGAGAGAGATACGCTGTATAATGAGTTGAAAGTGTATGATGGAGAAGACGTGGAAGAACCGTCTATTACCAGCTCACTGAACTAGTAATAAAACGTTTTCGAAAACGGTATCAACATTCAGGCAAACTCAAAGGTATATTCACCGCCAAACCACCTTCTGCAGTTTCCTTGTACTTATTATCCATATCACGCGCGGTATCCCACATCGTTTTAATAACATCATCCAACGAAACGCGCGCAAAATCAGGTGTACTTTGCAGTGCCAGTTGCGATGCCGTGATTGCTTTAATGGCGCCCATAGTATTTCTTTCAATACAAGGAATCTGCACCAACCCGCCAATAGGATCGCAGGTGAGGCCCAGGTGATGCTCCATTGCAATTTCAGCAGCCATTAGCGTTTGCCGCTGCGAGCCGCCCATAGCTTCCGTCAAACCTGCAGCGGCCATAGCAGAAGAAACGCCAATTTCTGCCTGGCATCCTCCCATAGCGGCAGATATGGTGGCTTGTTTTTTGAAAATGCTTCCCAATTCCGCGGCGGTCAGTAAGAACTGCACAATTTTCTGATCGTTATATGCGTCACAAAATATCACGAGGTAATGCAATACTGCGGGAATCACACCAGCCGCACCGTTGGTAGGCGCCGTTACCACCCTCCCGAAAGATGCATTTTCTTCATTTACCGCCAGCGCAAAACAGCTTACCCAGTCCAGCGTGTATTTGAAATCGCTACCTCCCTGCCGGATGGCTTGCACCCATTCATCATAATTGCCGTAAGTGCGTCCGGCGAGGAGCCGCTTATTAAGATCTGCGGCGCGGCGCTTCACCTGCAGCCCGCCGGGTAATATACCTTCGGTATGACAACCACGATACACGCATTCCTTCATCACCTTCCAGGTGTTCAACAGTCCCTGTCGCGTTTCTTCTTCGGGGCGCCAGGCATTTTCATTTTCCATTACCACCTCGCTGATGCTGAGACCTGTCTTGCGGCACCAGTGCAACAGATCATCGGCTTTGTCGATAGGGAAAGGCAATTGTATATCGCTGCTGGCAAGCACATCTTCACCTTCTTTTTTTACAAAACCACCGCCTACGGAATAGTAGGTTTCGGCAATCGTATCGCCATTTGCAAACATGCCCAGGAAAGTGAGCGCATTGGGATGATAAGGCAATGCTTCTGTGATGAGAAACTCGATATCTTCAGTGGGGTTGAACTCTATTTCGTGTTTTCCGTGCAGAATCAGTTTGTTCATTCTGCGGATATCTTCAATTCGGGCAGGAATGCTGTTTACGTCAACGGTTACGGGATCATGTCCTTCCAGCCCCATTTGCACGGCGATATCGGTGCCGTGACCCTTGCCCGTCTTGGCAAGCGATCCGTACAGTAAAACTCTTATGCTGCTGATTTCGGAGAGGCGATTATTGTCTTCGAGGGTTTGCACAAAGCGCATGGCCGCACGCCATGGACCCAGCGTGTGCGAACTGGAGGGACCAACTCCTATCTTGAAAATTTCAAATACTGATATGGCTTCGTGTGGCAATCGGAAAAGTTTGACACAAAGGTAACCGGCAATCAGTTAACGGCGTGCAACTCAACGTCAAATACCAGTATGCTACCGGCGGGGATGATTACGGTGCCGTATTTATCAGTCTGGTCAGTATTACCATATCCCAAAGCGGGGGGAATGTACAATTTGATCCGGCCCCCTTCCTTGATCAGGGGCAATCCTTTTTTCCATCCTTCAATGGTGCCACCAAGAACAAACATGACAGGCGGACTCTGATCGAACACGGTGCCATTGGTGAAACGTCCTGTATAGGCCACCTGCACCTGCGAACAAAGATTGGGGGTGGCACCGGAACCGGCATTGATTATTTCATAGTAAAGACCACTGGCATGCTTCACTGCATTGATGCCCTGGCCGGAGAGCCAGGCTTCAACATCGGCCTGTTCCTGGGCCGGGGCTGTTATATTCACATCGGAAAAATTGCAACCACTTTCTTTTTTAAGGCAACTGCCTGCCGTTAAGGCAATTATCAATAAGCACCAAATTGATTTATGCATCAGTTCTTGTTGGTTTGTAGGGTTATAGACAAACAATGTGGTTTTATAGCTGCTTGCTTTCCTGCCCCTTTCCGGCTGCCTCTTCTACCCTTTCCCGCGCCTTGATGCCCTGGTATAGCTGTTCACTCATTTCCCAGCGGTGAGCTTTGAAGAAAATAGCGACAAAAACCGCGATGATCAAAACCGCAAGTATCATCACTACCGGGTTCGCGATCGTATTGGCCATCATATCGGCCCGCTTGTACCAGAACCTGGCGGTCATCAGCAGCAACATGATGGGCGCGGAAAACAGAATGCCCAGGGGCAAACCGGTCAACAAACGGTATTTCCAGGATTTCTGGCGCAAACGGTTTTCTTCCCAGTATTTTACAAACTGCTTTTCTTCTTCAGTCAGCATACCCGCAAAATTATCCTAAGGGGAATTACCATCCTGAAAATATTTGGCGCATCAGGGCGTTTATTTGGTTAGCAGTAAATAATGTTTAAATTGTGCTTTAAATCCTGAATACCTTGAAATTAGCCACACTTGTTCCGCAATATTTCTACAAACACAGGAAATTAAGCTTGCCCGGTATCGGTGTGTTTTCTTTGGATGAAAATGTGACCATACCCGACCCCGACGACAAGAACTACCGCGATTTTCTGCAGCACATAGCATTCAAACAGACCAATGTTACAAAAGCGGAAGACGCCCTCATAGATTTCATACGTGAGCACACGGGCAAAATAAAACCCCTGGCCGAATCAGACCTAGAATCGTACCTGGCCGATGGCAAACTGCTGCTGAATATTGGTAAGCCCTTTCATATCGAAGGCATCGGCACGCTGATGAAGAACAGGAATGGCGTATATGAATTCACGCCCGGCGAACCCATTACAGACCGTCTTGAATCAGTGACGCCGGTGAAGGAAAGAGAGACACCCGCGAAGGAAAAGGCGCCCGCCAGGAAATCGGTTTTCGACGAAGACTACTACCCCCACGAAGCCAGCGGCGGCTCGCGAAAGGTGGTTATTTTCTTAAGTATTGTATTAGGATTGGCACTGGTAATCTGGGGCGGATATAGTCTGTATAATAAAAAAGTGGAACCTGAAATGCAGCCACAGGCCAATATTATTGCCGTTGATTCTGCACTGATAAAAGCGCAGGAAGATTCTCTTGCGCGCGAGCAGGCCATTGCCGACAGCATTGAAGCCGCCAAAAGCATTGCACCCGGCAGCTACAAATTTATTTTCGAAACCACCCGCAGCCGCAACAGGGCCCTCCGCCGCCACGCGCAGGTGAACGAGATCAGTCCCCGTATAAAAATGGAAGCCAATGCCGATTCAACCGAATTCAACATTTACGTTGTGCTGCCCGCCACTCCATCCGATACCACTCGAATCAAAGATTCCCTCAACTTATGGTACTACGGCGCACGCCCCATCAAAGTAAGAATCGCCCAATAAAAAAAATAAAGGGAGGCCAGGTGACAGGTGGGCCACCTGTCACCTGGCCTCCCCTACTTTTTTACCTGAACTCCGGTCTCTGCACCCTACACCCGAAACCCAAAATCCCACACCCCATGCCCAAAACTCAAAACTTCACTATCTTTCCCACCAAATATATCCCGCTTGAAACAGATATTATTTTTCTCCGCAATCCTGCTTGTATCGGCTGCCACATTCGGGCAAAAGACAGAAAAGCTATTTAATGGAAAAGATCTTACCGGCTGGACCATTCATGGTACTGAGAAATGGTATGTAGAAAATGGTGAACTGGTTTGCGAGAGCGGGCCGGATAAGCAATATGGCTATCTTTCTACCAATAAAAATTATAAGGACTTTGAATTCTCGGTGCGCTTTAAACAGGAGAGCAATGGCAACAGTGGCGTTTTTTTCCGCTCGAGTATAGAAGGTGTGAAGATCAGTGGCTGGCAGGTGGAGGTGGCGCCCCCCGGTGGTAATACTGCCGGCATATACGAATCTTATGGCCGCGGATGGTTGGTAAAACCAAAAGATGAAGATCAGAGATGGCTAAAAGCCAATCAATGGAATACGCTGAAGTTTCGCGTAAAAGGCGATGAAGTCACCACCTGGCTCAACGGGCATAAGATTGTGCATTTAAAAGATGAAAAGATCGGGCAGGGCGAAGGATTTATAGCCCTGCAGATTCATGATGGCGGTGGCATCAAAGTCCGCTGGAAAGATTTCAAATTAAAAGTGCTCGATTAATTTTTTTTCAAACCCATACAACCAACTCTCCCAACCCATCGTCATAAGTATGTTTTTAATCCATGCCCACTCCTTTTTAGTCTCTGTAACCCGTTTTGATCCGTAAGGCCTTGTAAGGATGGGCTCTCGGCGCCCACCTTTTTTATTTTATACCAGGTTTATTGCGAAAGCTCTATATACTTAGTCGCTAACCGTATATAGTCTTCGTGCGACTTGAAGCGCAGTTTATTTTCGTCGATAAATGCCGAAAGGGCCTCGGCTTTGTCGGGCAGTGCTTTCAGAATATCTTCTTTCACCTCGGGAAGATGGATCATGACGCCGTCTTTCAGCAAGTAGTATTTGTCGGCCTCTTCGAGATGCCCCTTTACAGTTGTGGTAGATACGATATCCTTATGCTCTACGATATTTTTCGCGACCAGGCGCAACAGCGGAAGTTTTCCATCAATCAGCACCTGGTAAAAAGTATTTTCACTGGCTTTATCTACGCCGGGATAGCCGCGGCGAAATATCATCGAGTCTTTTTTCTTCCCCGTATAAATCACAAATTCATTGATCTTGCTTTCTGCGGCAAAGGTAGATCCCTGGTATTGCAGCAATAAGCGGTTGTGAACGCAATCGAATCGCAGTTTGAATTGTTTGACTACCCTTCCGCTGGTGAATTTCACCACCCCATCAGACCAATCACGTATGAGGTAGGGATTTCCATAAACTTCGGCATTAAGATCGGGAGTGGAATTGTTGTCTTCCTGGCTATAAATGGGTTGACACAAGAACAACAGGCAGCAGGCCGCTATGATGATAAGCGTAGGTGGTTTCATGGCAATAATGATTAGATATTGATAAGGTACGAAAATCTCCTCACCTGTAATAATTAAAAAATCCCTGCCGGTGCAGGGATCATAATACCGCGTAAGGATGATTGAAAATATCGTCGTCGCCTTTGTTCCGCTTGCTACGCCATTTGTCGAGCAAGTTCTTCCAGGTCGACCGGAGATAACAATAAAATCGGTTATACCAGTCTTTCATAGTACCTCCCTTTTTATTGTTATAGAAATTTAAGAAAAAATCCCGCACCGGAATTCCGGGCGGGATCTCTTCGTATTTTGAATGAATCCTTTCAGGATTAGTAATCCATACCGCCCATTCCAGGAGCGCCACCAGGATGTGCGTGGGCTTCTTCTTTCTTGGGTTTGTCGGCAATTACGCATTCGGTGGTCAGCAACATGCCAGCGATGGATGCTGCATTTTCCAATGCGATACGTGCCACTTTGGTAGGATCGATCACGCCGGCTTTGAACATCGGTTCATAAGTTTCAGTGCGGGCATTGAAGCCATAGTCGGCTTTGCCTTCTTTCACTTTCTGCACTACGATGCTGCCTTCGATACCGCTGTTGGTAACGATCTGGCGGATGGGCTCTTCCAGCGCTCTCTTCACGATAGCGATACCAGTGGTTTCATCTTCGTTGGCGCCTTTCAGTTTTTCCAGGGCTTCAGTAGCGCGGATGAAGGCTACACCACCACCAGGCACTATACCTTCTTCTACAGCAGCGCGGGTAGCATGCAGCGCGTCGTCAACACGGTCTTTCTTTTCTTTCATTTCCACTTCGGTAGCAGCACCTACATACAGCACAGCTACACCACCGCTCAGCTTAGCCAGGCGTTCCTGCAGTTTTTCTTTATCATAGTCTGAAGTAGTGGTTTCGATCTGGGCTTTGATCTGGTTGATGCGGGCATTGATATCTTCTTTCTTGCCTTTACCACCTACGATAGTAGTGTTGTCTTTGTCAATAGTCACAGAAGCGCACTGACCGAGGTAGCTCAGGTCGGCGTTTTCCAGTTTGAAGCCCTGCTCTTCGCTGATCACCACACCTTTGGTGAGGATAGCGATGTCCTGGAGCATTTCTTTACGACGGTCGCCGAAGCCGGGAGCTTTCACAGCAGCCACTCTCAGCGTACCGCGCAGTTTGTTTACAACCAGTGTAGCGAGCGCTTCGCCTTCCAGGTCTTCAGCAATGATCAGCAGCGGACGGCCGCTTTGAGCCACTTTCTCCAGGATGTGGAGAATATCTTTCATGGCACTGATCTTCTTGTCGTAGATCAGGATGTATGGGTTCTCCAGCTCCACTTCCATTTTTTCGCTGTTGGTAACGAAGTAAGCGGAGAGATAACCACGGTCGAATTGCATACCTTCTACTACTTCCACAGTAGTGTCGGTGCCTTTGGCTTCTTCAACGGTGATCACGCCTTCTTTGCCCACTTTAGCGAAAGCTTCGGCAATGAGCTTACCGATATTTTCGTCGTTGTTGGCAGAGATAGAAGCCACCTGTTGAATTTTTTTGCTGTCGGTGCCAACGGCTTGCGACTGAGCCTGGAGGTTTTCAACTACTTTGGCTACAGCCTTGTCAATACCACGTTTCAGGTCCATCGGGTTAGCGCCCGCTGCAACGTTTTTCAGTCCTTCGCTTATAATGGCTTGCGCCAGCACGGTAGCAGTTGTAGTACCATCACCGGCAATATCAGCGGTTTTGGAAGCTACTTCTTTTACCATTTGAGCACCCATGTTCTCAATGGGATCTTCCAGTTCAATTTCCTTTGCTACAGTAACACCATCCTTAGTTACAGAAGGTGCACCAAATTTCTTCTCCAGAACCACATTGCGGCCTTTGGGTCCCAATGTAACTTTCACGGCGTTCGCCAGTGTATCAACACCTTTTTTCATTTTGTTGCGGGCGTCGATATTGAAGAACAGTTGTTTTGCCATATTACTAATAATTATGTATTTACAATATTGATTTAAACGATTGCTAAGATGTCACTTTCACGCATGATCAAGAGGTCGTCGCCGTCGATCTGAATTTCAGTGCCGGCATATTTTCCGTATAAAACTGTGTCTCCAACCTTTACGGTTACGGGCTCATCTTTTTTACCAGGACCGGCAGCCACTACAGTGCCGCGCTGAGGCTTCTCTTTGGCAGTATCGGGGATGATGATACCACCAGCAGTTTTCTCTTCCGCTTTGGCGGGTTTCACAATTACCCTGTCGTGCAGTGGGGTAACATTTAACTTCTTAGCCATAGTTTATCAGTTTTTGAATTTTTAAGACTGGTAGAATAAAAAAACCCAACGGCCTTGGGATGTTGGGGCAGCAAAGGTAAACGAATTTTGTTCCAAACCTTTTTCTCAAGCCATTTTTTCAGCCCCGCTGTCATCAATGTCAGGAAAACTCTTTTCAAGGCATGAAACTCAGCGTGTTACGATGCCAACTTTACAGAATACCGAATTTGAATCTGAACAAGGAATAAGGTATGAGAATAATGGGTAAGCCCGTCATTTCAGCGACCCCTTCCCCTTCAACATTCCTTGTTCAGATTCAAATTCAATATTCAAATCCCCTCCCGCTCCTTGTTCCTTACCCAATATTCACCTAGCTTTGTCCGCTCAAAAGCAAGTTCTTATAAATCACTTACGATGATCAGTAGAAGAAATATCCGTGTGAAAGTAATGCAGACGCTTTATACCGTGGAAAGCCAGCTCGCAGAACCCAATGCCGGTGAAACGGTCAATAGCCAGACAGGTAAGAAAAACCCCGACCCGGTGAAACTCTTGCAAAACCATTTTGATCAGACCCGCCAGCTTTTTGTTTTCCTGATCCACTCCCTGGCCGAGGTGGCGCTCTATGCCCAGACCGACGCCCGCAACCGTGCTTCCAAGCATTTGCCCACCGAAGAAGACCTGAATGTCAATACCAAGATTGCGCAAAATGAATTGTTGCTGAAAATTTTGGACCTGGCGTCGTGGAAACAGGCAATAAAAGAAATAAAACCCCATCATCTCGACAACCCGGAACTGCATCGTAAGCTTTACCTGGAACTGGTAGCCTCCGAAAAATACCAGCAATATATCTCCACCAACGAGCGCGATAAGAAGGAAGAAAAAGAGATGCTCGAATATATTTTTAACGACCTGATGCTGCCCAGCGAGGCGTTTACCAGCTATGTGGAGGAAAACTTCACCAACTGGGACGATGACGTGGAAATGCTGAACGTGCTGATGCAGAATTTCCTGAATAAGCCCTCCTCGTGGAATTTCCAGGAATTGCTGAGCAAGGAAAAATGGCAGTTTGCCAAGGGCTTGCTCGAAACCACGCTGGAAAAGAAAGAACTGGCACTGGACTACATAAAACCTAAATTAAAAAACTGGGATCCCGACCGTATCGCCGTACTGGACATGATCCTGATGCGCATGGGCGTGTGCGAATTCTTGTTTTTTGAAACCATTCCACCCAAGGTCACCATCAATGAATATATAGACCTGGCCAAAGAATACAGTACCCCGCAAAGCGGGCAGTTTGTGAATGGGATTTTAGATAATATTCATAAAGACCTGATAAGAGATAACAAATTGCATAAAGTGGACTTTTCTCCAAACAAATCTGCCTGATACCATGTCTTTAATTAGATTTGCAAAAACTGATAAAAAAATACCGATGAGATACATTCTTGTTTTTGCTATTGTGGGCAGCCTGCTGGCAGGTTGCGACGAATCTGCCGGTGTACGGGAGAGAGTGGCCGATAGCGCCGCCGCCACGGCAACCAATACTTCAACAGAAGATGTGACCACTATTCAGTGGATCGATTCTCTTAAAAATTATGGCAAGATCGATGAAGGACAGGTATTGCAGGTTGCTTTCAGGTTCAAAAACACCGGCAATAAACCGCTGGTGATAAAGAGTGTTCGTCCCGGTTGCGGATGCACCGCTGCTAATCCGCCCGACAAACCCATTATGCCGGGCGAAGAAGGCGTGATCAATGCCAGTTTCGACAGCAAGGGACGCCCGGGAACCAACAAGAAAGAAATTTATGTATCTGCCAACACAGCAGATAAAACCGATCATGTGTTGCATTTCGATGTGGAAGTGGTAGCGAAGAAATCCAAATAGTGTTCATTTTAAATTTCAAAATACACCAATGACAACATTAGTTATTTTATTACAGGCCACCGGCAGCGGAGCAGGTACGATGCAATTGATTTTGCTGGGGGGTATGATTCTTATTTTCTGGTTATTCATGATCAGGCCGCAGGCGAAGAAAGCCAAAATGGCCAAACAATTTCAGCAAAACCTTCAGAAAGGAGACAGAGTAGTTACTATTGCCGGTATACATGGTAAAATTAACCGCGTAAACGACGACAACACCGTTGACCTGGAAACCAGCCCCGGCAGCTATATAAAAATCGAAAAAAGCGCTATCTCGCTGGAGTGGACCCAGAATATCAACAAACAGGCAGCGGCAATTAATCCTAAGTAAGAAACAGTTTATACGAAAATTCAACAATCAATATGTCAGTTGGGAATTTTCAAATTTGCTCGCAGTCAGCAAACAGAATTGAAAATTCCCAACTGACATATTGATTGTTGTTTATTTTCTCCCACTAAATATGCCTCTGCGAATTGGTTTAACCGGCGGTATTGGATCGGGAAAGACTACGGTGGCCCGCATCTTCCAGGTACTGGGTGTGCCGGTATATTATGCCGACCAGGAAGCCAAACGACTGATGAATGAAGACGAATTGCTGAAGCAACAGATCATCGGGCATTTTGGCAAAGAGGCATATAAAGATGGCCGGCTCGACAACAAGTACCTCGCCGCCATCGTATTCAAAGACCGCAGCAAACTGGATATACTCAACAGCATCGTACATCCTGCCACCATCCGCGATGGCGAGGAATGGATGAAACGGCAGACTACTCCTTACGCCATCAAGGAAGCTGCACTCATTTTTGAAAGTCATTCCCAGGAATACCTCGACTATGTAATCGGCGTTTCAGCGCCCGAACCGCTACGCATTCACCGCAGCATGAAGCGCGACGGCATCACACGCGAAGAGGTGCTGGCCCGCATGAGCAAGCAAATACAGGAAGTGATCAAAATGCGCCTCTGCGATTTCATTATTTATAATGATGAACAACAACTGGTGATACCGCAGGTGCTGCAATTGCATGAAAAACTAATTAAAATGGCCCATTGATTGGGATGCATCAGGATGGTTCATAACAATTGAATGGCTATCTTTTGGCCTAAATTGTTTGCCATCATGGATCGTCGAGATTTTCTACAAACCTCAAGCCTGCTTGCGGGCGCATTGATGACCGAAAATATTCTTTCTCCCCGTTCAAAACCCGTAGCTAAAAAACGGATTGCGATGGTGGGCACCGGCAGCCGCGGCATCGGCATGTGGGGCCGTCCTGTGATCAGGGAATTTGGCGACATCGTTGAATTTGTCGGCCTCTGCGATATCAATGCCGGCCGCGTGGAATATGCCAAAAAAGTGCTGGGCCTCTCCTGCCCCACTTATACCGATTTCGATAAGATGATGAAGGAAACCCAACCAGACCGGTTGCTGGTGATGACGGTAGACGGTACGCACCACGAATTCGTCATTAAAGGCATGGAATATGGCGCAGACATCATCACTGAAAAACCGATGACCATTGATGAAGAAAAATGCCAGGCCATTCTGGATACAGAGAAAAAAACGGGCAAAAAAGTGATCGTTACTTTCAACTATCGCTATTCGCCTCACCGCCAGCGCATTTACGAACTGCTTCGAAACGATACGATCGGCAGAATCACTTCTGTTGATTTCCACTGGTACCTCAACACCAGTCATGGCGCCGATTATTTCCGCCGCTGGCACCGCCTGCGCAAGCACGGCGGCACTTTGCTGGTACATAAGGCCACACACCATTTCGATCTGCTGAACTGGTGGATCGATTCCGATCCTGAAGAAGTGTTTGCTTACGGCGCGCTGGAGCATTATGGCAAAAACAATTCTTTCCGTCACACCCACTGCCGTCCCTGTCCGCATAAAGACAAATGCAAATTCTACTTCGACATCACGAGGAATAAGTCTTACATGGATCTGTATGTGGCTCACGAGCACCACGATGGTTACCTGCGGGACGGGTGTGTGTGGAAAGAAGACATTGACATATTCGACAAGATGGCGGTGCAGATTCGGTATGCCAACAAAGTGCAGGTAAGTTATTCGCTCACCACCTATTCTCCCTATGAAGGATATCGCATAGCCTTCAACGGTACCAGGGGCCGCATAGATGCCTGGATCAAGGAATCGCAGCCATGGCAGGAAGAGCCCTTCGATGAAATTCACGTGACGCAGAATTTCGGCAAGCGCGAAATCATCCGCATTCCCAACAATGAAGCCGGTCATGGCGGCGGCGATGTGCGCTTACGCAAACAGGTTTTCGTTCCCGGTGAGGACCCTTACCGCCAGGCAGCCGGCAGCCGCGATGGCGCTATGTCCATACTGGTAGGTATTGCCGCGCGCAACAGTATTGATACCGGCAAGCCGGTAAAAATAGCCGATCTGACTTCGCTGAAACCACAACCAGCGAGGCCGGCGTGACGACCAGGTAGTGCACTTCTTCGCAGCATCTTAATACCAAAAAACCGCCAGAAGATTCTGGCGGTTTAGTATTCTAAGTTTTTCGATTTCTTCTTCGATATTTCTATTTCAGTTTTTCCAGCGCAGCAGTAATTCTCTTCCAGCCTTCTTCCAGTTTTTCCATGCTGTTGGCAAAAGAAATGCGAATACAATCTGGAGTTCCAAATGCACGGCCGGTCACAGTGGAAACATGAGCTTTGTTCAAAAGATACATGCAGAGATCATCAGCGTCTTTGATAGTCTCTTCGCCATCGCTCTTGCCGAAATACTGACTGATAGTCGGGAATACATAAAACGCACCGTCGGGTTCGGCAAACTGCATTCCCTTGATGGCGCGCATAGCCTTCACCACAAACTGCCTCCTGCGCTCAAATTCTTTTACCATATCGTAAGTGGGCATCAGGTCTGTAGTGAGCGCGGTTATGGCTGCACGTTGGGTAATACTGTTGGTACCACTGGTAAACTGTCCCTGGAGTTTTTCGCAGGCTTTTACCACTTCAGGCACAGCAGCTACATATCCCAGGCGGTAACCGGTCATAGCGAAACCCTTACTGAGACCATTAATGATGATCACACGGTCTTTGATATCATCAAACTGAGCAATACTTTCGTGTCTGCCCACGAAATTGATGTATTCGTATATCTCGTCAGACAGGATAAACACTTTCGGATATTTCCTGAACACATCGGCCAGCGCGCGCAATTCTTCTTTGGTATATACGGAACCACTGGGGTTGCAGGGCGAAGAGAAAATGAACAAACGGGTGCGATCATTCAGTGCTTCTTCCAGCTGAGCGGGTGTGATCTTGTACTTATTCTCCAGCGAAGTGGGCACGAGTTTTACCACGCCTTCGCCCAGCTTGACTATTTCTGAATAGGTAACCCAATAAGGAGTAGGAATCACTACTTCATCGCCTTTGCTTACCACTGCAAATACCACATTGGCAAGACTTTGCTTAGCGCCGGTTGAAACAATGATGTTTTCAGGCTTATATGTAAGATTATTGTCACGCTTCAGCTTGGTGCACACTGCTTCACGCAGTTCGGGATAGCCGGCCACGGGGGGATAGTGGCTCCAGTTGTCGTCGATCGCCTTCTTGGCAGCTTCCTTGATATGCTGCGGCGTGTCGAAATCGGGTTCTCCAAGGCTAAGATCAATAACGTCAATTCCTTTGGCCCTCAGTTCGCGGCCCAGTTTGGCCATTTTTAGCGTTTCAGGCTCGCTGAACCATTGTAAACGGGATGATAGTTCCATGATTTTTGGTTGCTTGTTTTTTTAGGCGCGGCAAAGGTAGTTATTTTGTTCTTGCCTTATCGTTCAATCTTCGCTTTCCGCCTGTAAAACAAGCTTTCCCGCGGCCATATTACAGTTTCCTATTCTGACCGAAAACCCTATCTTTGCCAACTCTAAAAAAATTCCTAAAGCAATGAGAGCACTGGTTAGCATTTTTACCGGTCTGTTGATCCTGATATCCCTTTACCAGCTTTCTTTTACCTGGTTTGTAAACAAACACGAAAAAGAACTGAACGAAAAGGCTGCACAGCTTGTCAAAAGAAACTATCCGAGCCCTGCCGAAAGACATCCCGACAACCAGGAGGCCCGGGCATTGTACCAGGATACCCTCCGGCAAATCCACAACGATTATTTCGATAGCCTGGCCAGCGCCACCAAAGACAAATCCATTACCTGGTGGGGTGCCTCTTATCAAAAGGCAAAAGAAAGCGAGTTGCTCTTAGGTCTTGACCTGCAAGGCGGTATCAGTGTTACCCTCGATGTTGCTCTCGACCAGCTTATCAAAAATCTTTCCAATAACCCCCAGGATCCTGCCCTGCTGAAAGCTATTGCAGAAGCTCAACGCCGGAAGACTTCCAGTGACAAAAACTTCATTGATCTTTTTGCCGATGCATTCAGCGCCGTTAACCCCGGTATGAAGCTGGCCCCGCTTTTTGCCAATGCCAGCCGCAACAACCTCGGTATTAACGCCAGCGATGCACAGGTTATAAATTATATACACGATCAGGGTAATGCCGCTATGTCGCAAACCTTCCAGGTATTGCGTAAACGTATCGACAAGTTTGGCGTGGCCCAGCCCAATATCACCCTCGATGAAAGCAAGGGTATCATCGTGGTGGAACTGGCAGGTGCCAAAGACCCCGAGCGTGTGAGAAGATATCTTCAGTCTACGGCTAACCTCCAGTTCTGGGAAGTATATACTATGGACGAACTGGAGATCAGTTTTGTCAATGCCATCAACGCTATTGGCGACCTGGCAAAGACTCCCATTGTTGATTCCTCTTCTGCACTTGACAGCGCCGCCCGGGATTCACTCGACGCGCTCAATCACCCGCTGGCCAACAAACTCATCCCGGCGCAGCCCTATGCCGATGAACAAGGAAGAAGGTCATTCCCCGCATATATTGCAATGGCCAGCCTGAGAGATACCGCTGTCATTAACCGGTATTTCAATATGCCCTCTATCAAGAGTAAGTTTCCGGCCAACGTGAAATTCCTCTGGGGCAAACAGGAGCGTGATAAGAATGGCGCGCTGTCGGATGTGATCGCTTTGTATGCTATCAAAACCATACCCGGCCGCGAAGGCGCCGAACTGGAAGGTGATGCTATTGAAGATGCTGCACAGGACTTTGACCAGGTGACCAACGAAGTGACCGTGCGCATGGAAATGAATACTGCCGGCGCCAGGAAATGGGCCAAGATGACTGAAAGAAATATCGGCCGCCCGATTGCGATAGTGCTGGACGATATCGTTTATACTGCTCCCAACGTAATACAGAAAATTGAAGGTGGCAGCTCACGCATTACCATGGGCCGCGGCCAACGCAATAATAACATAGTGATCCAGGAAGCACAGGATATTGCGAATATCCTCAAGGCTGGTAAACTGGAAGCCCCCGCCGTTATCGTGCACGAAGAAGTGGTAGGTTCTACCCTCGGTGAAGCTGCTACACGCGGTGGTATGGTGGCTTTCGGTCTTTCATTCCTCGCCATCTTCCTGCTGATGTTTATTTACTACAATACTGGCGGTGTGGTAGCCAACATCGCCCTGATACTGAACCTGCTCTTTACCATCGGTATCCTGAGCGCGCTGGGTGCCACCCTCACTGCCCCCGGTATCGCGGGCCTGGTACTCACCATCGGTATGGCAGTTGATACCAACGTGTTGATCTTCGAGCGTATCAAGGATGAACTCTCACGCGGAGCCACACACGCGCAGGCTGTGAAGCTGGGTTACCAACGTTCTTTACCCCCGGTACTCGACGCACATATTACCAGCCTGCTCACCGCCATCATCCTGTTTATATATGGTCTTGGTCCGGTACTTGGTTTCGCTACCACTCAGATACTCGGTATCCTGCTTTCACTGTTTACCGGTATCCTGGTATCAAGACTGATTACCGACCTGTACATGAGCAAAAAAGACCGTCACTTCAAATATTTCACCAACCTGTCGAAACGCATTTTCCGTCATGCCAACTACAATTTCATCGGCGTCCGGAAATATGCTTATGGCATTACCGCCATTGTTGTATTGCTCGGTATCGGTGCGCTGTTTAACGGGTTTGACTACGGCGTGGAATTCGAAGGCGGTCGCAGCTACGTGGTAAACTTCAGGAAGAGCGTAAACCAGGAACAGGTGCGTGAGGCGTTGGACAAGACATTTGGCAGAACGCCCATTATCAAAACCTACGGTTCACCCAATACGCTTGATATTACAACTGATTACCGTATCGACGAACAAGGTCCTGCAGTTGATTCGGCGGTTAGAAATAAATTGTATGAAGGTCTGCAGCCCTTCCTGCCTGCAGGAGTAACCCTTGAAGAATTTACTACCGGATCTAAATACATCGAGGCTACCAAGAAAGTGGACCCCACCATTTCCGACGATTTGAAGAAAGGTGCGCAGTGGGCTACCTTCTGGTCGCTGCTGATCATCGCCACTTATATCTTCATCCGCTTCCGCGACTGGAGGTATTCGGTTGGTACCATCATTGCCCTGGCGCACGACGTGTTGGTAACATTGGCGGTGTTCTCGTTCTGCAGAAACTGGGTTGACTTCCCGCTGGAGATTGACCAGCACTTCATCGCAGCTATACTGACGGTGATCGGTTTCTCCATGAACGACACGGTGGTAGTTTATGACCGTATCCGTGAAAACGTACGCCTGATGAAAGGTGCGGATAAGGCAACCATCATCAACAAAGCCATCAACGAAACACTGAGCCGTACCATCATGACGTCGGTAACCGTGTTCCTCACCATCCTCATCCTGTTCCTGGTTGGTGGAGAAGTAACCAAAGGCTTTGCCTTCGCAATGTTGGTTGGTGTCATCACCGGTTGTTACTCGTCAATATTCGTGGCTGCTCCCATCCTGGTTGACTTCGCCAGGCATAAACCTCTGGGTGAGGCAGATAGTGCGCACGCAACGGAAAAAGCTACCGGTAAAAAACCGCCAGTGTTGGCTAAAAAAGCATAAAAGGGATGTTTTAGCATTCCGCTAACAATATTCCCCACTCATTCGAGAGTAGCGCAGAATCCGGTACGACAATTGAATTTGAACTCTTGATTATTAGGGGCAGGTGGTTTCCACCATCTGTATTATTAGGAGACCCCATTCATGGGGTCTCTTTTTATCCACGATGACTGAGAAAGAAGTATTGGAAAAACTGTAATCTCTTTCAGCCTCCTTTTCTCTTTTTACCTCTTAGCGATAAACTCTTAGATTTGCTGCACTTAAAACTCCCTGAATGTCCCTGGATACAAATGAATTAATTATCGCACTGCTGATTGCAGCTGCCCTTGGTGGTTCGCTGGCCTACCTTTTATGGAAACAAAGAAAAGAAGCGAGGAAGGGGCGGCTGGCTGAGCAGGCCGCTGCGGAAGCGCAGACAGCAGTGGATGCCTCTACCCGGCAACTGCAACTGCAGGCCTATGAACGACTTATTCTGCTTACCGAGCGCATAGCCCTTCCCAACCTGGTGAGCAGGGTGAACCAGCAGGGCCTCAGCGCGCGTGAAATGCAGGCATTGCTCGCGCAAACCATCAAACAGGAATTTGAATACAACGTAACGCAGCAAATATATGTGACCGCCGAATCGTGGGAGGCGGTACGCAACCTGAAAGATCAAAACCTGCTTATCATAAACCAGATCGCTTCCATTCTGCCACAGGAAGCAACGGGCCAGGACCTGAACCGCGCCATCCTGCAAATGCTGATGCAACAGCCCAAAGCTTCGCTGCATACCGTGGTGTCGGAAGTGTTGAGTCATGAAGCAAAAAAATTAATGCGGTAAGCGCATCCTCAACAAAGTAAAACCTGATAGTGTCGGAGAAAAAAATTTATACAGATAGCGGCATTGAAATAAAACCAGTTTATACGCAGGCAGATGCGGCCAACATACCCGCTGAAATGCCCGGCCAGTTTCCCTTTACCCGCGGCGTGCAGCCCGATATGTATCGCGGTAAGCTGTGGACCATGCGACAGTATGCAGGTTTCTCCACCGCCGAAGAAAGTAATAAACGTTATCATTACCTGCTCTCGCAGGGAGTGATGGGTCTAAGCGTGGCATTTGACCTGCCCACGCAGATCGGCTACGACAGCGACCATCCCCTGGCCGAGGGCGAAGTGGGAAAAGTGGGTGTGGCCATCGACAGCCTGGAAGATATGCAGACCTTGTTTGATGGTATTAAGCTGGAGGAAGTTTCTACCTCCATGACCATCAACGCCACTGCTTTTATCCTGCTTGCATTGTATGTAGCGTTGGCCAGGCGCCAGGGCGCCGATCTCAAAAAGATCAGCGGTACCATTCAAAACGATATCTTGAAAGAATACGCCGCACGCGGCACTTACATCTACCCTCCCCGCCCCTCCATGCGCATCATCACTGATATTTTTGAATGGTGTAGCCAGGAATTACCGAAATGGAACACTATATCCATATCGGGCTATCATATTCGCGAAGCCGGCAGCACGGCCGTGCAGGAAATAGCCTTTACACTCAGCAATGGCAAGGCTTATGTAAAAGCAGCTTTGGAAAAAGGCCTGGACATAAATGTTTTTGGCAAACGCCTCTCCTTCTTCTTCAACGCACACAACAACCTGTTTGAAGAAGTGGCCAAGTTTCGCGCTGCGCGCCGCATGTGGGCAAAAATGATGCAGAGTATGGGCGCCACGGACCCGCGCGCTATGATGTTGCGCTTTCATACGCAAACCGGCGGCAGCACACTTACTGCGCAACAACCACTGAATAATATTTCGCGTGTCACCATACAAACACTGGCGGCGGTGATGGGCGGCACCCAATCATTGCATACCAATGGTTATGATGAGGCTTTGAGTCTGCCCACCGAAGAAGCCGCACGCATTGCCCTGCGCACGCAACAAATCGCTGCTTTTGAAAGTGGCGTAGCCGATACCGCCGATCCGCTGGCAGGTTCATATTATGTGGAAGCACTCACCAATGAACTGGAGCAAAAAGCCTGGGAACTGATTGAACAGGTGGATGCCCTGGGAGGAAGCGTAAGCGCCATTGAGCAGGGATTTATACAAGATGCTATTGCGCGCAGTTCATACGAGTACCAAAGAAAGATCGAGACGGGCGAAAAAATAATAGTGGGTGTAAATAAATTCCAGGTAGAAGAAAAAGAAAGCATACCCCTCCTGCGCGTAGACGATTCCATCAGGCAGGTACAAAGCCAGAAACTCGCCGCGATGCGCAAGAACCGCAATCCCGCGCGCTGCGACCAGGTACTGCAGACATTATCCGATAAAGCATCGGCTGGAGAAAATATAATGCCTGCCGTAATTGATGCCGTGGAAAATATGTGCACACTCGGCGAAATTGCCGACACCCTGCGCGAAGTGTTTGGCGAGTATAAATAATGAATCAGATCACCAACACTTCATACCGCGATCTTACTGGTAGTAGATGAACGGGCGGCTAACCCTGCCCTTATGATCATATACCTGCAACACATACAAACCACCATGCAGTGCGGGTAATGTTACCTGCAAGCGTTGCGCGCCGCCTTCAAATCTCATCGCCTGTTTTTTCAACAACACTCCGTCAGCATTGTGAATCGTGACGGTGTAATTCCCAGTTTGCGGGGCGTAAATCGTTGCCTGCAACAAAGCCCCTCTTGCCGCGGCATTTTCAATTTGCAACAGTGATTTTACTTTTTGCGAAATACTGGTCACCTGCGAAAATTGCTCACTGCCGCCGGGCTGTTTAGCCAGTACGCGATAGTAAACGGTAGCAGCAAGTGAAGGCACCAATTTATCGGTATAAGAATACTGTTGTGAAACCTGTTCGCTGTTTTCAGTGATGGTGTGAATCGTTTCAAAATCTACTCCATCTATCGAACGCTGCAATGAAAACACGGTACCCGCTGATATTTCATGCGCCTTCCAGACCAGGTTTATATTTCCTCCATCAACGGCCTTTGCGTCAGGCGATTCCAGTTTCAAAGGCAACGCGAAGAGACTGCCGGTAACAGTGATATTATCCAATACCAGCCTGTTTTGCCCGCCCGAACCAGCGGTAACAGCATATCCATACAGGCGGAATGTAACGGTAGTGGTAAGCTGGCTAAAACCTGTCAGTATGATTGTATAATTGCTATAGTTATGCGTCATACTGCCGCTGGCGAGATCATTGGTAAAACCATCCACGCTCGAGCGAAGACTCCATTGGGTGGGACCTGAACCGGCAGGACTGCCCGTATTGCTCCTGCGCATGCGAAGCACCACCGAAGCAATATTCAATTCATAACCGGCAACAGGACTCACAGAAAACTGCAGGTAAGCGTTGGGGTTAATATTCGGGCCGGAAGGGAAACCATTTTGCCCATACCATTCCGTGCCCCCGTTGAAAGCGGTGGAGCCAACAGCAGGACCAGCTGTGATGTTGCTGCATGAACTCAGGGCACTGCCCGTACCAGCCACGGTATTGTTTAATGTCCACGTACCAATAGCTTGCGAATACGAGTCTTGAGTAATTATCATTACGCCGGCCAATGCCAGCAATCGAAAGGAAATAATCAGAGCCTTAACGGCACGGGTACTGCCCGCCCGTAGGATAGAGGTTTTAGGGGTCATTTAGGATATTGAATTTAACCCCTACTAAACGATAAGGGTAATTACTTAGTACTTGATGCGAGTCAATAAACGGCCGCCCGTTCTATTCACGCGCTTTTTTCTCCCTTAGAAACTTAACCCTTAGCTTTATCAATAAAACCAGGACTACTGATGAGAACCCGATTTCTACCCGCTGTTACACTCATTCTACTGCTGATTACGCCAGGCTTTGCCACCCATGCCCAACAGGCCACTACCGCGGCGATCGAGCAAAAGGCCAGCGCTATATTGCCTAAACTGATCGAATGGAGGCGGCATATCCACCAAAACCCGGAACTGAGCAACCGCGAGGTGAAAACGGCGGAGTATGTGGCCAATCACCTGCGCTCGCTGGGGCTGGAAGTGCAGACCGGCGTGGCCAGGACCGGCGTGGTAGCCATTCTGAAGGGAGGCAAGCCCGGACCCGTGGTGGCGCTGCGCGCCGATATGGATGCCTTGCCGGTGCAAGAGCGGGTGGATGTGCCCTTCAAGTCGACCGTAACGGCAGAATACCTGGGACAAACTGTGCCCGTGATGCACGCCTGCGGTCACGATAGCCATGTGGCTATGCTGATGGGAACAGCCGAAGTGCTGGCATCGATGAAGAAAGATGTGCCCGGCACCGTGAAATTCATTTTTCAGCCCGCGGAAGAAGGTCCTCCCGGCGATGAGGAAGGCGGCGCACCACTGATGGTAAAGGAAGGTGTGATGGATAATCCCAAAGTGGATGCCATCTTCGGCATGCATATAGAGTCGGATATTGAAGTGGGAAAATTTGAATACAAGCCTGGCGCCTTCATGGCTTCATCTGACTGGTTTACCATAAAAATAAAAGGCAAACAATCACACGGCTCGCAGCCCTGGAAAGGTGTTGACCCTATTGTGGTAGGCACAGAAATCATCAGCGCACTGCAAACCATCGTGAGCCGCCAGTCTGAGTTAACAAAAGCTCCCGTAGTCATTACGGTCGGAAAATTTCACAGCGGCCTTCGTCCCAATATCATTCCCGAAGAGGCGATCCTGGAAGGCACCATCCGCACGCTTGATAGTGATATGCAGAAAGCCACCCACGAGCGCATCCGCAAAGTGGCGACAACCGTTGCCACCGCATTAGGCGCTACCGCCGAAGTGGAAATTGATACCAAAACGCTGGTCACTTACAATGATCCCGACCTCGTAAAGATGATGTTGCCATCGCTGGAGAAAGCCGCGGGCAAAGGAAACGTAAGCGAACGTGAATGGGTAACCGGTGCCGAAGATTTTTCTTTTTATGGTGAAAAAGCACCTGCCTTCTTTATTTATATCGGTGGCATGCCATCAACCACCCAAAAAGAAAATGCACCGCCCCATCATACGCCCGATTTCTATATCGACGACAGCCGGCTGGACGTTGGGGTAAAAGCATTTTGCTACCTCGTATTTGACTACGCCAGGCTGAAAAGCAAATAAGCGCCTGGGCCGGCCGACAGGTGGGCCACTCATGGGATGGAAAGCCAACAGAGTGGTGGCAAACTAAGCGCCCTTCTTCTGTTCTTTTGCCCAGGTGTCTTTAAGGGTCACCGTGCGGTTGAACACCAGCCGCTCTTCCGAGCTGTCTTTATCGAGGCAGAAATAACCCTTGCGCAGGAACTGGTAACGTTCGTTAAAGCGCGCTTTGATGAGTTCGGGTTCTGCCACCGCATTACTGATCACGCGGAGTGAGTTGGGATTGATATAATCTTTGAAATCACCTTCTTCATTGCCGGGGTCTTCCACTTTAAAGAGGCGGTCGTATTCGCGAATCTCAACGCCAATGCCATGCGGCACGCTTACCCAGTGCAAAGTGCCTTTAACGTGAATACCCGATGTGTCGGATCCGCTGCGGCTTTCGGGAATATAACTACAATGCAGTTCGGTGATATTGCCGTCGGCATCCTTGATCACCTCATCGCATTTGATGATATAAGCGCTTTTCAGACGCACCATTTGTCCTGGCGCCAGGCGGAAATATTTCTTCGGCGGATTTTCCATGAAGTCTTCGCGCTCGATATACAGCTCGCGGGTAAATGGTATTTCGCGGGTGCCGGCAGAAGGATCTTCGGGATTGTTTTCGGTGGTGACATTCTCCACGCGGTCGGCAGGGAAATTGGTGATCACCACTTTTATGGGGTCAAATACCACCATGCGGCGAAGCGCAATCTTGTTCAGGTGTTCGCGAACGCAAAACTCCAACAGCGAAACATCAATCAGGTTGTCGCGCTTGGCCACGCCGATGCGATCGCAAAAATCGCGAATGCTTTCGGGGGTATAGCCACGACGGCGCAGACCGCTGATGGTGGGCATGCGCGGATCGTCCCAACCGGTAACATGCTTTTCGTTGACGAGCTGCAGTAATTTTCTTTTGCTCATCACCGTATAGGTCAGGTTGAGCCGCGCAAATTCGTACTGCTTTGAAGGAAATATTTCGAGTTTTTCGATAAACCAGTCGTACAACGGCCGGTGCGGAATAAACTCCAGCGTACAGATGCTGTGCGTGATATTCTCGATACTATCACATTGCCCGTGCGCGAAATCGTACATCGGGTAAATGCACCACTTATCGCCGGTGCGGTGATGGTGCGCGTGTTTAATACGGTACATTACCGGGTCGCGCATGTGCATGTTGGGCGATGCCATATCTATCCTGGCACGCAACACGCGTTCGCCGTCTTTGAACTTACCCGCGCGCATATCGGCAAAGAGTTGCAGGTTTTCTTCCACGCTGCGGTTGCGGTAAGGACTCTCCTTGCCGGGCGTGGTGGGCGTGCCCTTCATTTCAGCGATCTGCTCGCTGGTGCTGTCGTCCACATAGGCAAGTCCTTTCTTGATCAGCTTTACCGCAAACTCGTACAACTGCTCAAAATAGTCGGAAGCATAAAACTCATTGGCCCATTGAAAGCCGAGCCATTTCACGTCTTCTTTGATACTTTCAACATACTCCGTCTCTTCGGTAACAGGATTGGTATCATCGAAGCGGAGATTGGTCTTACCGCCAAATTTCAGGGCCAGCCCGAAGTTCAGGCATATGCTTTTTGCATGCCCGATATGCAGGTAACCATTGGGCTCCGGAGGAAAACGGGTAATAATAGACTTATGCTTGCCCGATTTCAGGTCCTCGCTGATAATATCCTCAATAAAATTCGTTGACTTTTCTTCCAGGTTCTTTGTTTCCGACATAATCGCAAATGTACGACAACGCCCGGCATGCAACAACCCGGGGTACCGGTGCGGGACTGCCGGCTATTTCATGACCAGCACAAAAGCGTCGCGCACAATCCGGGACTCGGAATTGATTTTAAACCTGTATTCAGCCTTTGTATCGGGATTGCGAATAACCACCACCAGCCTGTGCAGGTCGTCAGGCACACGAAAGATTCTCCTGAAGTTTTTTCCGGGAAAATAACCACGGTACAGGTTTTCGCCCAGGTCGTCAAAAAGCGATACCTGGACTCGGCTGGCGGACGTGTCACTGTATTTCACCATGAAATACAATTGGCCGTTCTCGTGTTTTACAAAATTTACATTGGCTGGTTCCTGCGAAGCGCTGTAGCGGGATTGCGCCCGGGCGATCACAGAGGTAAGAGAAAGAATGGCGAGGCAGAGGAATGCACGCTTGATTGATTCCATATGTTTTGTTTTTTGGTGCCAACACTACTATGGAAGCAACTCGTTGTTACGACAAGCCGCGGCAAGCAGTAATAGCAAGCGATGGATTGCAAGCAGTATGTGAAGAACTAAAATGAAATTACAACCATTAATACAGCAAACGCAAAAAGGTAACCCGTTGTTTTTTTGATTAACGTTTCAATAGCCTGTTTTGCAAGAGTTGTTGCAGTACCGAATCGCGCTCGGTGCGACTGATGGGAATATGATGCTGACTAATCCTTATATCATTGCCCTCAATGCTTTCTACTTTAGCGGCAGATACAATATATGATTTGTGTGTACGGATAAAACGACTGGCAGGCAAATGCGCCTCTATGCTGCGAAATGTGAGATAAGTAATATATTTCTTCGTGGTGGTGTGCACGGCCACATAATTTTGAAGAGCTTCGATATATAAAATTTCGTCGTAGAAAATTTTTACCAGCTTACTATCGCTTTTTATAAAAAAATAATCCGGCTCTGCGTTGGTAGGGGGTGCCACGGGCTTATCGGCGGATTCGAGGATCATTCTTGCCTTTAATACGGCTTTCCAGAAACGTTCAAAGGAAAATGGCTTCAACAGGTAATCAATCGCATTTAATTCAAAACCTTCCACGGCATATTGGGGATAGGCGGTGGTGAAAATGACCATCGGCGGATGCGAAAGTGTTTTCAGAAACTCCATACCCGTCATTTTCGGCATTTGTATATCGAGAAACAACAGGTCTGTTTTTTCGTGCATCAGCAGGTCGGCGGCCTTGAGCGGGTTATCAAACTCACCAGCCAGTTGCAGGAAGTCCACGTCCTGGATATACTCTTTCAGCCCCTTGCGGGCCAGCGGTTCATCATCAATTATTACGCAGCGGATGGTCATGAGACGTGAATATTAAGTGCGACCCTGAATTTGGTTTCGCTGTTATCGATTGTTAATTCATGTTTGCCAGGGTACAACAATTCCAACCTTCGTTTTACATTGGCCAGTCCTATACCACCCGCGGGTTCGGTGCTGCGCTGGTGATCGTCTTTCGAGTTTTCAACAGTAAAGGTAAAGGTACCGTTCATCCTTTGCAGGTCAACGTGCACAAAGTTTTTGGTGGCCGCATGATGTGAGATATGTTTGAAAGCATTCTCCACCAAAGGGACCAAAATCAAAGGCGTTATGGAAAATCCCTTTACATTTTCGCCAATATTCACCGCCACTTCATATTGCTGGTCTTTTCGCAACTGCTGCAGCCTGATATAATCTTTTAAAAAATTCACTTCCTTTTCTATCGCGATGGTGCCTGCATTGCAATCGTACAACTGGTAGCGCAACATATCCGAAAACTGCAGCAGCGCCTGCCGCGCGTCAGTATTTTTTTTATCAATAAGAAAATAAATTGAGTTAAGTGAGTTGAAAAGAAAATGCGGATTGATCTGCGATTTCAAAAAATTCAATTCCGTCTCGGCTTTTTCCTTTGCCATACCCCCCAGCCTGCGCTGCGCGCGTGCATAGTCAATCAAAAGCTTAAATGCAGCGCCGGTACTCACCAACAGGAAATGCGGAATCACATTGTCATATATCCTCACCTTAAACCGGTTCCAAATATTGAAGTGGCTGAGGTTTAGCAGGTCCACTTCTATATACATTTTCAAAATGCTGAAGGAAAAGATGAGCAACACATAGCAAGCGCCAAACAAAACGTATTTTTTCTTATACAGCAGTCGTGGAATCAGCAGGTAGTTGGTGATATACACCATCAGCGCCAGGTCGGCCACTTTTACAAAAGTGATCCACCATCCCACACCGGGAGGATAGTCCTGGTAACGGAAAAAATGCCAGCCGAAGAAAAGCACCAGCCATATCGCAATATGGTCGAGTTTATACCGCTTTATGATGCTGGCGAGGTTCATAAATCAAAATAAATATACAAAATCGGGCTGGAGCGGGGGTTTACACGAAACGCGGGGATCGCCTGACGAAGAGCGGGTTTTGCGCGGTAATTGTGTGGTGGCGTAGCAGGAAGCGGTGAGTAAAACGTGATATATCACCTGCGGGAAAAAAATAAGAGCTGTAGACACAGCTCTTAAACCATTAATCAATAACCTATGAAAAACACTATTTAATTACATCACAAAAGTATAAGCGCGACAGCGCAGCTCATAATCTATTCGATGTTTGCAAACTTTCTTCCGACGAAAAGGCTTAAATTCCCGATAAAGGTGTGGGGCGCGAGCCAAAAATCAGGCTGCCAATCCGCACCATATTCGACCCTTCCTCTATAGCTACCTGGTAGTCATTGCTCATACCCATGGAAAGAATCTTCATGGTGCCTGGCTGCAATTGTGCGCACTGGTTGAAGAGATGTTTCAGGTATTTAAATTCTTTGCGCACCTGTTCCATATCGTCGGTGTTGCTCGCCATACCCATTAACCCCAATATTTCAACATTTTGCAGATCGCCTGCCTGTTTCGATTTATGCACCGAGTCCATTATCTCCATCAGTTCGGCATCGCTGAAACCAAATTTGGTTTCTTCTTTCGCTATATGCACCTGCAATAAACAATTGATGACGCGGTTGTGCTTGCGTGCCTGCTTATTTATTTCCATCAATACTTTCAGGCTGTCAACTCCATGAATGAGGTGTACAAAGGGAGCGATATATTTTACCTTATTGCTTTGCAGGTGACCAATATAGTGCCAGCGAATATCTTCAGGGCATTGCACCTGCTTTTCCACCAGTTCCTGCACATAATTTTCCCCGAAATCGCGATGTCCCAGGTCGTAGAGCGCTCTGATATCACTCACGGGCTTGGTCTTGCTGACCGCCACCAGTGTTACGTTCTTACCGGCTAATTCTGCTGCGAGTTGTTGGTATGCTGCTGTATTTACTGCCATGTCGCTTGTTTGATTGCTGCAAGTTAACAAGTTGACAGGCTTCGAAGTTCAAAGATGGGCCGCCCCTATTGCGGCAGCCCATACGCTGTTTTGAATTTATTTTAAAATGGACCTGCTGATCACAATACGCTGCACTTCGCTGGTGCCTTCGTATATCTGCGTGATCTTGGCATCGCGCATCAGTCGCTCCACATGGTATTCTTTTACATAACCATAGCCCCCGTGAATCTGCACGGCTTCTGTAGTTACCCACATGGCAGTTTCACTGGCATATACTTTAGCCATAGAAGAACTGAGCGTATAGTCCATTCTCTGGTCTTTTTCCCACGCCGCTTTCAGGCAAAGCAGTCGCGCCGCCTCGATGCGGGTGGCCATATCCGCCAGCTTGAACTGGATGGCCTGGTGGTTCATGATCTCTTTGCCAAAGGCCTTTCTTTCTTTCGAGTATTTTAAGGCCAGTTCGTATGCGCCGCTGGCTATACCCAATGCCTGCGAGGCAATACCGATACGACCGCCCGCCAGGGTTCTCATGGCAAACTTGAAACCAAAGCCATCTTCACCAATCCTGTTTGCCTTGGGCACTTTTACATCGTTGAACAAAATAGAGTGCGTGTCGCTGCCGCGAATACCCATCTTATTTTCCTTGGCGCCAACGGTGACGCCGGGCCAGTTTTTTTCTACAATAAAGGCATTGATGCCATGACTTCCTTTGGCAGGATCAGTCTGCGCCATCACCAGGTACACCGAAGCGGAAGAACCATTGGTGATCCAGTTTTTGGTACCATTCAGCAGGTAATAATCGCCCTTTTCTTCTGCCGTAGTGCGTTGCGAAGTGGCATCACTGCCGGCTTCAGGTTCGCTTAGCAAAAAGGCGCCGATATAGAGTTCACCATCCTTGCGACCCTGCGCCAGAGGAACCAGGTATTTTTGCTTTTGCTCTTCAGTGCCGAAGGCTTCCAGGCCCCAGCATACAAGACTATTGTTTACACTCATGCACACGCTTACACTCGCATCAACCTTGCTGATCTCTTCCATGGCCAACACGTAACTGATGGTATCCATACCGCTGCCGCCATAAGCAGGGTCAACCATCATGCCCATAAAACCCAGTTCTGCCAGTTTTAAGATCTGTTCTTTCGGGAATTTCTGCTGCTCGTCGCGCTCGATCACGCCGGGAAGGCACTCGTATTGCGCAAAATCACGGGCCGCTTTCTGGATCATTTTATGTTCTTCGCTCAGTTGAAATAACATAGCCGAGGTTTTTAAAATCCGGCAGCTTTTTTACCGGTTGGGCGCAAAGATAATAGAACCCCGGCTAAACTAACAATTGTTTGTTTCAGGCCCATTCCAGGGCTTTGGGGAAGAGCATATAATTTTCCAGGTGCACATGGCGGTGCAGATCTTCTTCAAATTCTTTCAGTTCGGCCAGGCATATTCTATGCGTGGTGCAGGCGTTCATGGGCGGCAGGTAATTATTGGTAAGCCGGCGGATATGATCCATCCATTCGCCTGATTGTTCATGTTCTTTCTCCATAACCATGAGCACGGTTTTGATAGGAATGCCAAAACTGGTGGAAGCATCACCCTGCTGCATGGCCTGTTCTTTTTGCTTGATGGCGGGGAAAAGCACTTCTTCTTCTTTTTTCATATGCAGGTTCAGTTCGTCGGCAACGGCAACGAACAGGTTAAAAACACGATGCATCCAGGGAAATGTTTCGCCGTGCTTGGTAGTAACTCTTTGCAGGTGCGAATAAATCAACGGAATGGCCTGCCTTACATAAAAATGATGCCTGAGCACGATGTAATCTATCAGTTGCGAAGCCGTCATTTGCTTAAACACTTCCTCCTGCGCGGAACTTCCATCAGCTAATACTCGTTCCAGCTCTTCAACTACTGCTTCCAGTGGAATACCTTTGGTTTGACAGGCTTCTTTCAAAGTAATTTTGCCCTTGCAGCAAAAATCGAGTGAGTACTTTTCAAAAACAGCTGCTGCTTTAAACTGGTCTGTTACAATTTGCGACAGCGTTAGATCGGGGTAGTTCATGGTACTATTAATTTCCTGCAAGTTGCAACAGCTTATTCTAGCAAATTATGATACTGATCATATTTCGTTACCTTTGTTGACCTATTATGAGCAGGAAAGAGAAGAATCTTATACAAGTAAGTTCGGAAATCGGAACCCTGCGGCGATTGATTGTCCATAGTCCCGACAGCGGCCTGGGTAAAGTGGTGCCTTCCAAGGCGCAGGACTGGTTATTTGAAGACATTGTACACCTCGATACCATACGTGGTAAGGAGTACGATTACTATACCAAAGTGCTGCTTTACTTCCTCGACCCCCAACTGATACGGGGTAAACTGCACATCATCGACGCGCCGGAAAACAGGCGGAATTTTTACAAACCAGAAAAAGAAGAGTTTTTCCGCAGCGAAAAAGTAGTTGAACTGGAATGGCTGCTGGCGGAAATACTGGAAGACCAGCAGATAAGACTAAAGCTGGTGGCTTCAGTATGCGCCATTGAACAGTGTTCGTACGCTACGCAGACAAAACTACTTGGGCTTTCGCCGCTGCAATTAGCGAAAGTAATGATCAGCGGTACGCTGGGCGAGCAGGAATTATTGTTCCCTCCCGTTCCCAACCTGATCTTTACGCGCGACATCGGCATTGTGATCAACGACTACATTTTGCTGAACAGGCCCGCGAAAAAAGCGCGCAGCCGCGAAGCATTATTGGTAAAATATATTTTCTTCAACCACCCGCTTTTTCAGCAATACCGGGATAATATTTTAGAAATTCCCGACCCTTATCATCATTTCCTGTTGCCCCGCGATGGCGACGATAAGAAGGTGACGCTGGAGGGCGGTGATGTAATGGTGGTAACCAAAGATCATATATTGGTAGGGGTGAGCGAACGTACCACCATGGCTGCCGCGCACCAGGTGATCAACTTGTTGTTTGAAAAAAATATCGTGAAAAAGATCACGGTGATCCGCATACCGAAGAAGCGCGATTTCATGCATATTGACACCATTTTTACCCAGGTGAAAAGAAATGTGTGGGTGATGCTGGGTGCGTTTTCGAAAAAAGCCATCAAACGCGAAGGCGCCGATCCTGTTGAACGGATACTGGAAGGTTCGAAAAAAGATGACAGGATAAAGATTATTCAGTTCAAAAGAAAAGATCCTGATAATCCCAAGTACTTCGATAACCTGGAAGAACTGCTGATAGATATCAGCGAAAATGACCTGGGTGCTACCGAAAAAGTGAAATTCATTTATTCGGGCAACAATACCTTCCCCTTCGACTCGCGCGAGCAATGGACAGACAGTTGTAACCTGCTGGCGCTGAAAGAAGGCGTGGTATTAGGCTACGACCGCAACGACAAAACCATCGAGGCCTTTCGCGAGGCGGGCTTCAGCATTGTGCCTGTACAAGAATTACTGGAGCAGTTTGAGCGCGAAGAAGTGATGCCAGAAGATCTGAAAGACACGCTGATCACCATGCCTTCTGCCGAACTATCGCGCGCAAGAGGAGGCTTCCACTGCATGAGCATGCCGCTTTTGAGAGATGACATCGACTAACCATGCAAACCACTTCGCACATACTGATGATAAGGCCGGTGAATTTTGGCTTTAACGCCGAAACCGCGGTTAACAATGCTTTCCAGGTGGCAGGACAAGATGCCGCCGCACAGGAGAATGCTGAAAAAGAATTTGATGCTTTTGTGGAACTGTTGCGGCAAAATGGTGTTGATGTTACCGTGGTGAATGACACACCTGAGCCATACACGCCGGATTCAATTTTTCCGAACAACTGGGTTTCGTTTCACCAGGACGGAACCATCATTTTATATCCCATGTTTGCCACCAACCGCCGCCAGGAAAGAAAGCCGGGCGTGTTGCAGCAATTGGAGAAAAAATTTATCATCACCAACAAAGTTGATCTTACTGTTTACGAACAGCAGAATAAATTTTTGGAAGGCACCGGCAGCATGGTGCTCGACCGGGGAAATAAAATTGCCTACGCCTGCATTTCTCCCCGCACGGATAAAGCCATATTGGATGAATTTGCCAGACGCATGGGTTACCGCGCCATCGCCTTCCACTCACTAGACCAGCAAGGCCGGGCGATATATCATACCAATGTAATGATGTGCGTGGCCGACAGGTATGTGGTGATCTGCCTGGATTCAATTCCCGATGCCGCGGAGCGTAAGCTGGTAGAAAAAACCATAGCAGATTCAGGAAAAGAGATTATTACCATCACCCTCGAACAATTGAATCGTTTTGCCGGCAACATGTTACAGGTGGAAAATAATAAAGGGGATAAATTGCTGGTGATGTCATCACAGGCCTATCATGCGCTGGATACAGAGCAAGTAAAAAAACTTGAAGCGTACAATAAAATCATTCACTCCCCTCTCGACACCATCGAAACCAACGGCGGTGGCAGCGCCCGGTGTATGATGGCAGAAGTGTTCTTGCCGCTATTACGGCAAGAATATTGAATTTGAATGTGAATGAAAGCATTATTCAAATTCAAATTCTTTGTTCAAATTCAAATTCAACATTCTCCCCAGGCCTTTGTTAAAACTCAGCGGCTCATACCCCAACTCTCTCCTTGCCTTTTCAATGTTGAATCCCGTCCTGGGCGGACGCTTACCAGGTTGGGTAAAGCTGGAAGCATCCACTTTTTCGATCAGCGATTGATCCAGTTGCAACAGCTCTGCGGTTTTCACCGCCATATCATATGGCGTGAGCAGGTCTTTTCCTGATATGTGAAAAATACCTTCTGCTTTTCGGTCAATGATCAACGATATACCTTTGGCAAGGTCTTCCACATAGGTGGGCGTGCGGTACTGATCACTCACCACGCGGATCCTCTTTCCTTGTTGCAGGCTGTCGCGCACCCATGAAATGATGTTGCTGCGCGTACCTTGCAGCACATTGCCATACACCAGGCAGGTGCGCACGATGCTCCAGGGCATATCGCCCGTTTGCACAAGGGCTTCGGCCTGCATTTTGGTGAAACCGTAATAGCTGACGGGTTTCAGGTCGTCGTCTTCGGAGTAGTTTCCTTTTTCACCATCAAATACAAAGTCGGTGCTGATATAAATGAAATGCCGGCTATATATCTCGGCTTCTGTCAGTACATGCGCTGTGCCCTGCACATTGGTGCGTTCGCATTGCCCGGGGTTCAGCTCGCAATCATCCACCTGCGTCATGGCGGCAGCGTGCACTACTACTTCGGGTTGGGTGATGGCAAATACGCGGGCCACCGATTGCGCGTCGGTGATATCCATTTCATAGTAACTATGCTGTTGGTATTGCTGTTGGTCTTGGGAAATTGAAAAGCGCGCAGCACCTTTGCCGGTGGCGAACACTTGATAGTTTTTTTCCAAAAGCAATTTCACCAGGTGTTGGCCCAACAGGCCGTTAGCGCCTGTAATCAATACTTTCATTGTGTGGTCAAGATATGAAATTTTCAACCTGCGGGATTGAGCGTACTTTTGTCAAAACAAAACCTTATTTTTGCCCCTTCATTTTGAAGCAAACACGCTGATTTTTAAAGGATTCTTGCCAGAACTGTACGTTTTTTTAAAATAGTAAAATACTCACTGAGAATAAATGGCAAAAAAGGTATCAAAGATTGGTGTTCTTACCTCTGGTGGCGACAGCCCCGGTATGAACGCCGCCATTCGTGCCGTTGTCAGAACCGGGATATATTATGGTTTGGAGGTGTTTGGTATCATGCGCGGCTATACCGGTATAATAGAAAATGATATCATTCCCATGCATTCGCGCAGTGTTGCCAATATCATTCAACGTGGTGGTACCATCCTGAAAACTGCACGGTGCAAAGAATTTTTGCAACCCGAAGGGCGCAAAAAGGCTTATGAAAACCTGAGAAAATTAGGTATTGACGGACTGGTAGTGATAGGCGGCGATGGTTCATTTCGCGGCGCCGACATCTTCAGCCGTGAATTTGATATTCCCTGCATTGGCTTGCCCGGCACCATCGATAAGGATATTGCGGGCACTGATTTCACCATTGGTTTTGATACGGCGGTAAACACTGCCGTTCAGGCCATTGACAAGATCCGCGATACAGCAGATGCGCACGATCGTTTGTTTATTATTGAAGTGATGGGCCGCGATGCCGGTTACATAGCTTTGCATAGTGGTATTGCCACCGGCGCCGAACACATCCTGATACCCGAGAGGAAAACCGATATCGAGGAGCTGATTGCTTCTCTGCAGGAAAAAGAAAGAAGGAAAAAGCTGGTGAATATGGTGGTGGTGGCCGAAGGCGATGACTTTGGCGGGGCCAACGAAGTAGCCAAGCTGGTGAAAGAAAGAATGCCGTTGGCCGATACACGCGTTTGCATACTCGGCCATATCCAGCGTGGCGGTTCACCCACCTGTCTCGACAGACTGATCGCAAGTCGTATGGGTTATGCGGCCGTTGAATGCCTGCTCGACGGAAGACATAATGTTATGGTTGGTATTCTCAACAACCGCATGCACTATACCCTGCTTGAAAAAGCAGTAAAATCGAAACAGAAGATCAGTGATGAATGGATCAGGATCGTGAAGATATTAGCGAGCTAAAATCCCAAACATATACTCAACCATGGCAAGAGACCTATCGAAATACCTGCACAAAGCAATGGACCACGATGCAGGAAAAGCTCACACTGCGCACCGTACAAAGATCGTGGCAACTGTTGGACCGGCCTGTGATACCTACGACAAACTCCTGGAACTGGTAAAAGCAGGCGTAAACATTTTCCGGTTAAATTTTTCACACGGCACCCACGAAAACAAAGCGGAGATCATACAACATATCCGTGATATCAATAAGAAAGAACCTTACAACATCTCCATACTCGCCGACCTGCAGGGTCCGAAACTGCGCGTAGGTGAAATTGAAAACGGCGGACTGCTGATAGAGCCCGGCGATATACTCACCTTCACCTCGAAAGAGAAAGTGGTGGGCAACAAGGAAAAAATTTATGTGTCTTATCCCAACCTGCACGAAGACGTGGAAGTGGGTAACAAGATACTGATAGACGACGGTAAGATTGAGGTGGTGGTAACGGAAATCACTAAGGGGGGCGATGTAAAGGTGAGAGTGACCTATGGTGGCTTACTGCTTCCCAAGAAGGGCGTGAACCTGCCCGACACCAAAATATCACTGCCCGCGCTGACCGAAAAAGATATCGCCGACCTGGAGTTTATTATTAAACAAAAGGTAGACTGGGTGGCCCTCTCCTTCGTGCGCAAAGTGGATGATATTATCGATCTGAAACGCCGCCTGCACGAAGCCAGGAGCAAGACAAAAGTGATTGCCAAGATAGAAATGCCTTCTGCGCTCACCGACCTGCGCAATATTATCCTGGAATCGGATGGCGTGATGATTGCCCGCGGCGACCTGGGTGTGGAACTGCCCGTAGAGAAAGTGCCGATGGTGCAGCGCGAAATCATCCGCAAGTGTATTCACCGCGCCAAGCCCGTGATTGTGGCTACGCAGATGATGGAAAGCATGATCGACCGCGTGAAGCCCAACCGCAGCGAGATTACCGACGTGGCTAATGCCGTGCTGGAAGGCGCCGACGCCGTGATGCTGAGTGCTGAGACCGCCACTGGTAAACATCCTGCCCTGGTGGTAGAAACCATGCGCAAAATCATTTTGGAAGTGGAACAAACCGAATACCGCTATAATCGCGAAGAAGATCTGAAGCCGCAACCGCACTCGCCTTCTTTCCTCAGCGATGCTATTATATACAATGCCTGTAAACTGGCCAGCGACGCCAATGCCGACGCACTGGTAGGTATGACGCAGAGCGGTTACACAGCATTCGTATTAAGCAGCTATCGTCCCAAAGCGCCCTTATATATTTTCACCAAAGAGCCAACGCTGGTCAACCAGTTGAGCCTCAGCTGGGGCGTGCGCGCCTTCTTCTACGACGAAGAAGAAAGCCTGGACGATATCTTCACCGACCAGACCAAGATTCTGAAAGAACGCGGCTTTGTGAAATCAGGCAATGTAATTGTAAACACAGGCAGCACGCCGGTGCACCTGCACCTGCCGACGAATGTGTTGAAGATTACGAAGATTGATTAGTGAACATTTCCCTACTGGTACTGAATATAAACGGGCCGCGGCTTCAGCTTCAACACATCTTCGGGCTGCAATATGCGGCTGTTGGGTTCGCGAAGATCGTTTTTGTAGAAGATCTTGAAACCGGTAAACTGCACAGGCTCGCGGTGGATAAATGAGCGGTAAGTGTTGAATTTACGCGCCTGGTGCCCCCATCCATCCATATCCATCACGATCTGCACCTCGGGGCGCAACTTGATGTTTTGATAATTGGTCACCATGCGTTGTGTAAATCGATGCACCACGAGTATTTTGGGAGGAAGATTATTTTCTCTCACAATTTTTGCCAGGTAATCGGTGGCCCAGTTGATATCGGCGGCATCAAAAGTGCCGACTACTTTGCCCGGCGCATGACCCGATTTCATCGAGAACTCGGGGTCTATGCCGAAGTGCACATGGGGCATCTTCAGGTATTTTTCAAACTCGGGCATTTCGGTTTGCAGATTACTTAAGCCAACCTGTATATCGAGAAATACCAGCGCATTGATCTTTTCGGCCATGGCCAGCACTTTGTCGATCTCCTTAAAGGGCATGCGCAAACGATATTTACCTGCGGCGCCGGGATGTTGCTGCGCTGTGATGGCGATATAATGTAATGCGGGAATCACCTTAACGGCCGTATCGGCTGCCTGCCATTTCTCGACTTCTCCCTGCAGTCTCTCGAGCATCTGCTGCTCGGGCAGTTCTCCCAGAATACCCATCTGTTTTGAATACAGGTTGCCATAATAGGCTACTATCCTGTGCATGGGCAGCAGAGCGCCGGGAAGTGGATATTCGTGCTTGACAGGCCATTTACCGGAGGAATCGCCGTTGACCATATGAGTGATCATGGCATCGTACAGCATCGTGTCCAGCACAGGTACGGGCGGCGGCGTCAACTCCTTGTTGGTGTCCGCATCACTTTTCACCTGCCCGGAGGCATTGGCCAGGGCAGCATTCGCGCTTCCGGAGTTGCAGGAGCCAGACAAAAGGCCCGTTGCAACGACAGATACAGTCAACAACGCAGACCATAGCACGATATTCACACGTTTCATAGTTTATTGTATTAATGGGAGATTTTCGTTGCCGGCAAATGTCGGCTAATTTGATAAAACGGAGAGTTCGCGCAAAATATTTTTGTGCGGACGCTATTTAACTTTCCACGTTTTTGGGCACTGTTTCGCGCGATGGATTGAAGATTTCTAATAAATTCTTGACGCTATTCTCCCTCGTAAATAACCCCTGAAGTGGGTGTCTCGTGCAGTTCTATCCGCTTCAATGCGGGCAGCAGGGGTTTCAGCTTGTTCCAGATCCAGACCGCAATCAATTCGCAGGTGGGATTTTCCAGTCCGGGCACATTATTCATCACTTTATGATCGAGTTCGGCTACCACGGGCTTTACCAGGCGCTTCAGCTCGGCAAAGTCAATAATCCATCCCAGGCGGGCGTCGGGTTTTCCTTCCAGCCACACCCTCAGGCGATAGGTATGTCCATGCATTTCTTTGCATTTATGCCCTTCGGGCACATGGGGAAGAAAATGAGCAGAATCGAAAGTGAATTCTTTATAGAGCAACATAAGGCTGCAAAGGTACAGGCGAAAGGGTATGAAACAACCCTTACGCCACTTTCCTTCGCTTTGTTTGTTTCAGTGCTTCTTCAATTGCTTTGCTCAAACCGTCAAGCGTGGGCTTGCCGGTAAAGGGCTGATCATTGATGAAAAATGTGGGTACGTCGCGCACGCCAATATTCAAGCCGTCGAGCAGGTCGGCGCGAACTGTCCAGCCATATGCCGAATCCACCAGCTTGGGCAGGAAGTTCTTATCCTTAACCCCCACTTCGCGGGCATACTCCTTCAGGCTCACAGCTCCCAGCCGGCGCTGGTGGTGAAACAGCAGGTCGTGCATTTCCCAGAACTTACCCTCCTGGGCAGCACCCACCGCGGCTTCGGCAGCCTTCTGTGCATGCTGGTGAACCTGGGTCAGGGGAAAATGCCGGTAGTTATACCGGATCTTGCCTTCATAGAGTTCCAACAATTTTTTCACCACTTTATGCGCACGGGCGCAGGCTTCGCTCTCGTAATCGCCGTATTCCACCAGGCTCACCGGGGCGTCGGCATTACCCACCCATACGTTTTTAGGCTCAATGATCTCTTTGTTTTTGTTGTCTTTAATTGCCATAATCTTACATACAACACTGATTTTCAATATTGCACGTTTATAAATTGAAACCGCCCTCAGCTGGTTAAGCAGGGGCGGTTTTGGTTATTTAATTTCTTGACTTGCTATATCTTATAACACTTATCTCAGATAATAGTTTTTTCTGATGCTTCGTTTCTGAATACTACCACTCCGTCGAAAACATCCACAACCACAGGGCGGCTTTTATCGATGTCGCCGGCCAGTATGCGTTTACTCAACTGGTTCACGATCTCTTTCTGGATCAGCCTTTTCAGCGGACGGGCACCCAGTTGGGGGTCATAACCCTGGTCGGCCAGGTATTCCAGCGTATAGTCGCTGAAACGCAGGTCTATACCGCTTTCCGCCACCAGCTTGCGCAGGCCCTCGAGCTGTATCTTCACAATATTCATGATCTCTTTCCGGCTCAAAGGCTTAAACATGATGATATCGTCTACCCTGTTCAGAAACTCCGGACGCACTGTTTGACGCAAAAGGGTCATCACTTCGTTGCGTGCCTTCTCGGTTACTTCTTCAATATTATTTTCAGATACGCCGTCGAAAGCATCCTGTATCAGGTGACTACCAATATTGCTGGTCATGATAATGATCGTGTTACGGAAGTTTACCGTACGACCTTTATTGTCGGTCAGGCGTCCTTCATCGAGCACCTGCAGCAGCACGTTCCAAACATCAGGGTGTGCTTTTTCTATTTCGTCGAGCAGCACCACGCTGTAAGGTTTGCGGCGCACCGCTTCGGTCAGCTGACCGCCTTCATCATAACCCACGTATCCCGGAGGCGCACCCACCAACCGCGATACGGTATGTTTTTCCTGGTACTCGCTCATGTCGATGCGGGTCATCATCGACTCGTCATCAAACAGGTAATCAGCCAGCGCCTTGGCAAGCTCGGTCTTACCCACCCCGGTGGTACCCAGGAAAATGAATGAGCCAATCGGTTTTTTGGGATCGTGCAACCCGGCGCGGCTTCTGCGAATGGCATCCGCCACCGCAGTGATCGCTTCATCTTGTCCCACTACCCTTTCGTGCAGGCGGTCTTCGAGGTGGAGCAGTTTTTCCTTTTCAGTCTGCATCATCCTGGTCACCGGTATGCCGGTAGCCCTCGCCACATTTTCTGCAATATCTTCGGCATCCACTTCCTCCTTCATCAGCCTCGAATTCTCGTTGATCGATGCAAGCTTCTGCGAATACTCTTCAATGATCTTTTCCTGTTCCTTTATCTTGCCATATCTTATTTCGGCCACAGTTCCATAATCACCATTTCTCTCAGCCTGTTCTGCCTGCAATTTCAACTGCTCAACTTTCGATTTGGCCTCCTGCAGTTTTTCTACCAGTTCTTTTTCTTCTTTCCATTTTGCACGAAGCGTATCACGCTCCACGCTCAGGTTGGCGATCTCAGTATTGAGTGATTTCAGTTTTTCGGTATCATTTTCCCGCTTGATCGCTTCGCGCTCAATTTCCAGTTGCCGTATCTGACGCTCGAGTTTATCAAGCTCTTCAGGCATCGAATTCATTTCCAGTCGCAACTTGGCAGCGCTTTCGTCGATCAGGTCAATCGCCTTATCGGGCAGGAACCGGTCGGTGATATAGCGATGCGACAACTCTACCGCGGCGATGATCGCTTCGTCCTTGATGCGCACATGATGGTGCGTTTCGTAGCGATCTTTCAGTCCGCGCAGAATAGAGATGGCATCTTCCACCGAAGGTTCTTCAATCATCACTTTCTGGAAGCGTCGCTCCAGCGCTTTATCTTTTTCAAAATATTTCTGGTATTCATTCAGCGTAGTGGCGCCTATTGCTCTCAATTCACCACGGGCCAGGGCCGGTTTCAAAATGTTGGCGGCATCCATAGCACCTTCACCACCGCCGGCGCCTACAAGCGTATGTATTTCGTCGATGAACAAAATGATATCGCCATCGCTGTCGCTCACTTCCTTGATCACCCCTTTCAGTCTTTCTTCAAATTCACCTTTATACTTGGCGCCTGCGATCAGCTGGCCCATATCGAGCGCATAAATGATCTTGTGCTTCAGGTTGTCGGGCACATCACCATTCACAATACGGAAGGCAATACCTTCGGCAATAGCAGTCTTACCCACACCAGGTTCACCCACCAGTATGGGGTTGTTTTTGGTGCGGCGCGACAGAATATGAAGGGTTCTGCGAATTTCTTCATCACGACCAATCACGGGATCGAGCTTGCCCGCGCGGGCCAGTTCATTGAGATTACGCGCGTATTTGTTCAGCGCGTTAAACTGTGTTTCCTGCGTCTGCGATTTTACGGTCTCGCCCTTGCGCAGTTCTTTAATAGCAGCAATCAGCCCCTTCTCGCTCAGTCCTGCCTCTTTCAGCAGTCGCGCCGTGGAGTCATTACCTTGCACAATCGCCAGCAGCAAATGCTCGGGCGTAACAAACTCATCGCCAAACTGTTTAAGCGAAGCGCCTGCCCTCAATACCACGTTGTTCACTTCGCGGCTGATCATCTGGGCAGCATCACCGCTGGTTTTGGGTAGTTTAGCAATAGACTCTTCCAGCTTAGTCTGCAGCAAGTTCAGGGTGACATTATTCTTCTTCAACAGGTATTCAACAGGGGAATCTTCCTGTTCCAGCAACGCTTTCAGCAGATGCTCCGTTTCAATATTCGGGCTTTGTGCATTAAAAGCCAGTTGCTGCGCCTGCTGAAAGGCTTCTGCAGCTTTTATGGTAAAATTTCCTAAGTTCATACAGCTTTTATTCTAAATTGAATCAATTATTATCAACTAATCAGTATGTTACCTGCAAAAATCATTCAAAGGATACCCCGACGTGTAGATTTGGCATCAAAATACCCCGCAACCTGTCTCAAATTCAGCTTTATCATTGCCATACTGATATTTTTTCAGCCTCTCTTGGCTCAAAAGGCCACCAAAAAGATGAATATTATGGAAATGCCGGATGTGGAGGCATTTCTGAAAGTCAATCAGAAAACACTGGGCGCAGTGTCGGTGGTGGTGTACAAAGACACTATTGTTTACAGTAAATCCAACAACGACTATTTCAATTCCAGGACGCAGGCCCCTGTGCCCGGCATCAGCAAATGGTTTACCGCAGCGGTGGTGCTGGCACTGGTCGACGAAGGAAAATTAAAACTTGATGATCCTGTAAGTAAGTACCTGCCGGTGATGAATAAGTACATGAAATCGTATATCACCATCCGCATGTGCCTGGCGCATACTACGGGCGTTGAAAACAATAAGGGATTCCTGTCTTCGGGAAAGAAGAAATATGATATGCTGGAAGACGAAGTGAATGCCTACGCATCCCGTGAGATATCAAACAATGCCGGTGAGGCTTTCTGGTATGGAGATATAGGCCCCAATATTGCAGGGCGCGTAGTAGAAATTGTTACCAAAAAAAGTTTTGACCGCGTAGCCCAGGAAAAAATATTCCGCCCGCTGAAAATGCGCGCCACCAGCTTCACCGATTTTGAAGGTAAAGCTATCAATCCGGCCGGCGGCGCGCAAACCACCGCGAACGATCTCATCAATTTTTTATCAATGCTCCTCAACAAAGGCGAGTTTGAAGGCAAGCGCATCCTCAGCGAACAAAGCGTGGCAGAAATGATGAAAGCGCAGTTTGCCGGTCTGCCTGTAAGATACACTCCCGAAGGAACAGAAGGACTGCATCATGGGCTGGGCGTATGGCTGAAAGAAGAAGATGCTAATGGAAATGGTATTGTGGTAAGCGGTCTCGATGCATATGGCTCTTACGTGTACCTGGATAATTGCCGCAAATACGCTGCCGTGTTATTAACTCAAAAGCCTTTGAAGGAATCGAAAAAAGATTTGGGAAAAGAGTTCAGGGACCTGGTAGAAGGTATGATGGGTGAATGCAGGTAATAAAAAAAAGCCGCTTAGCCCCCGACCCGCGCTAGCAGGTACGGCGACTAAGCGGCGACAAACCGATCAATATTTTCTATCCTGTAAAGTAGATATAAGCTGCGAGGATCAGGATCAATACAAGCGCCGACAACAACACATCGGTCTTTGTCCAACTGGCGCGGGTTTCTCTCTTGTCTTCTTCAGTACGGGTAGCCATTGTAAGACCGCTGATTTTGGCATAATCAGGAGCGGGGCTGGTATAACTTACCGCCAGCATCACGATTATGCAAACAATGGTGATCAGCAAGCTATAGTACTGGAAGAACATATTGTTGATGATCCAGAGGAATGAACCTTCTTCGTAGCTGAAACCTTCAGACAATTTCACCGGCGTATCTACAATCAGCCTGAACAGGCCCATGGCAAAACCTACGATCAGTGTGGCCATACATCCTTTTGCATTCAGTCGTTTCATGAATATGCCAAAGAAGAACACCACAAATATGGGCGGTGCCAGGTAAGCCTGTATGCCCTGCAGGTAATCGTACAATCCTTTACCGCCTTGAATTACCGGTATCCACAACAAACCGATCACCACCATAACGGCAGTGGCTACACGACCCACCCATACCAGCTGCCTTTCAGAAGCATTGGGGCGAAGGCGTTTGTAAAAGTCGATGGTGAACAAAGTAGAAGACGCGTTGAACACACCAGCCAGCGAACTCATGAGCGCGGCCAGCAGACCGGCTACCACTATACCGCGAACACCCTGGGGCAGCACGTTCACCACCAGCAGCGGGAACGCCTGCTGCGCATTGTCGCGGATTATATTTCCCTGGTCGTCTATCAATGACTGCTGCAATTCGGGAACCTGGCCTGTCTTGGCCAATGCGTAGCAGATAAGACCGGGAATAATAAAGATGAATACCGGCAACAGTTTCAAAAGACCGGCGAATATAGAACCACGGCGTGCTTCGGTCATATTGGGAGCGCCCAGTGTTCTTTGCACAATATACTGGTCGGTACACCAGTACCAGAGCCCAATAATGGGCGCGCAGAACAACATACCGATCCAGGGGTAGTTATCGTTGAAGTACCAGGCCATGCGTCCGGTTTCACGAACGGGTGCCCAGGTGCTTTCAGTGCCTTCGGGAACGATGGGCTTCCAGAGATTGAACATGTCACTGCCGCATATTTCGTAAAGTTTATCCCAACCTCCCAATGCCTTCAAACCGAAATAGGTTACCAGCAGGGATCCTATTACCAGCACAATTGTCTGGATAGCTTCGGTATAAGCTACGGCTCTTAAGCCACCGATGATGGTATATGCACCGGTGAGCAGGATCACCAGGATGGAACCCAGCCAGAAACTATCCATGCCCATCCAGTTCACGTCGGGCAGCAATACGGCAAACACGATACCTCCTGCGAATATGCCCACCGCAATTTTGGTGATCACATAAGCTATCAGCGAAATCACCGAAAGCATCGTGCGCGCCCTCGGCGAAAAGCGCTTCTCAAGAAACTCGGGCATGGTATACACCTTCGAACGCATATAGAAGGGAACCATCACCCAACCGAGTATGAGCAGACACCAGGCGTGCAGTTCGTAGTGCGCGAGTGCCACACCATCGGTTGCACCGGAACCTGCCAGGCCCACCAGGTGTTCTGAACCGATATTAGAAGCGAATATGGAGGCGCCAATAATGAACCAGCCAAGGTGACGGCCAGCGAGGAAGTAGTCTTCGGAATCGTTCTTCTTTTTTTTGGCCGCCCACCAGCTGATGCCGGCTATTATGGCAAAGTAAAACAGTACGACGAGCCAATCGATACCTGTTATTAAATTCATAATCGTTAGTTGTTTGGTTTAGCTGCTAAATATACTTATTTATTATCGTCAGAATGACGTTTATAAAAAAGCTTTATATATATTGGTTGATAATATTTTCAAGCCATTCCTGTTTGCCGCTAACCAGTTTGGGCTCGCCGTTGGCCAAGGCATATTCACGCAAATCTTCAAGCGTGAGCTTTCCTTCTTCAAATTCCTTTCCTTTTCCGCTGTCGAAAGAAGCATAGCGTTCTTTGCGGAATTTCTTATAAGGCGATTTGGCGAGTATTTTTTCCGCTACCACCGCTGCGCGGGCAAAAGCATCCATACCACCAATATGCGCCAGGAAAATATCTTCGAGTTCGGTGCTGTTTCTTCTTGTCTTGGCATCAAAATTTACACCACCTCCTGCAAAACCGCCGGCTTCCAGTATAATCAGCAGGCATTCGGTGAGCTCATTCAGGTTCATCGGGAACTGGTCGGTATCCCAGCCATTCTGGTAATCGCCGCGGTTGGCGTCAATGCTTCCCAGCATGCCCGCATCAGCAGCCACCTGCAGTTCGTGCTGGAAGGTATGCCCGGCCAATGTTGCGTGGTTCACTTCAATATTCAGTTTGAAATCTTTTTCCAAACCATATTGCCTTAAGAAACCGATCACGGTTGCGCAGTCATAATCGTACTGGTGCTTGGTGGGCTCGCAGGGTTTGGGCTCAATAAAGAACACGCCTTTGAAACCTTGCTTGCGCGCATAATCTTTCGCCATGTTCAGGAAACGTCCCAGGTGATCAAGCTCGCGTTTCATATCGGTGTTCAGCAGGGTCATATAACCTTCACGGCCACCCCAGAACACATAATTTTCGCCGCCGAGGGCGATGGTAGCATCCAGCGCATTTTTTACCTGCGTGCCGGCGTAAGCAACGGCTCCAAATTCAGGGTTGGTGGAGGCGCCGTTCATATAGCGCGGATTGGAAAATACGTTCGCGGTGCCCCACAACAATTTTACGCCGCTGGCTTTCTGTTTTTCTTTAGCATAGTCGACAATGGTCTGCAAACGGCTTTCGTATTCTTTGATAGTAGGTCCTTCGTCAACCAGGTCCACATCGTGCCAGCAATAATAAGGCACCCTCAACTTGGTGAAAAATTCAAAAGCAGCATCCATCTTGTCTTTGGCGCGCTGAACAGGATCGCTGGCCACATCCCAGGGAAAGTTTTTGGTACCCGGACCAAAAGGATCGGCGCCAGTATTGCAGAAGGTATGCCAGTAGCATACGGCAAAGCGAAACAGGTCTTTCATCTTTTTGCCAGCCACTACCCTGTTCTCATCATACCATTTAAATGCCAGGGGATTGTCGCTTTCAGGTCCTTCGTATTTGATTTGAGGAATTCCTTTAAAAAATTCTTTTTCACCGGTAACAACGTTCATATGAAATTATTTTGATGATGATTATATTGATTTAAAAAAGGATTCAATGATTACGGATTTAGATAAGAATTATGATCTTACCTCCCATCCGATAACTGTTTTTTTAGCAACTGACTCCACTCTCCGTATATATCCTCATAGATTTTTTGCTTCGAAGGTTTAATGGTAGTGAGTGGTTTGAAATTGATGAATGCATCCTTCTCCGATTTAAAGATTCCTGCCCCGATGCCTGCGCCAATGGCGGCACCCACGCTGCCGTCGGAATTGTACAGTTCTACGGGAACGTTAGTGGTGTTTACGAATGTTTCGGCAAACAAATCACTCAGGAACAGGTTGGCTTTGCCCGCGCGGATCACCGAAGGGTTGATTCCATTCTCACGCATAATGTCGAGGCCATAGCGGAAAGCGCAGGCTATACCTTCCTGCACGGCGCGGAAAAGATGCGCCTGCGTATGCAGGTTGAGATCGATATTTTGAAAATGAACGCCGATAATTCGGTTATTCAGCACCCTTTCAGCGCCGTTGCCAAAAGGCAATACGCGCAAACCGTCTGAACCAACCGGTACCTTCTTCGCTTCCTCGTTCATCTGTTTATACGAGAAGGCGGGTGAAAACACATTCTTAACCCAACGATTCAATATGCCTGTTCCATTGATACATAATAATACTCCGAGACGCTTTTCCTGGTCGCTATAGTTAACATGTGCGAATGTGTTTACCCGCGATTCTTTATCGTAAGTCAGTTTATCGCAAACGCCGTATATCACTCCCGATGTGCCGGCAGTGGCAGCTACTTCACCCGGCTCCAGCACATTTAATGACAGAGCATTGTTGGGCTGGTCGCCGGCCTTGTAGGTTACAGGAATGCCAGCCTTCAGAGACAACGATGCTGCAACGGAGGCAGCCAGCTCGCCATGAGGTGAGAACACGGGGCGTATCCCGGGAATAACAGAATCATCAAAACCGAAATAGTCGAAGACGTCTTTGCTGAGTCTTTCTTCTTTGAAATCCCAGAAAATGCCTTCGCTCAGCGCTGCCACGCTGGTGGTGATGTTACCCGTGAGTTTCATTGCTATGAAATCGCCGGGCAGCATGATCTTGTCGATACGTTTGAAAATGTCCGGCTCATTTTCCTTCACCCAGGCCAGTTTAGAGGCCGTGAAATTGCCGGGTGAATTGAGTAAATGAGAGAGACATTTTTCTTCACCAATCTTTTCAAAGGCTTTGTCGCCGATGCTTACCGCTCGACTATCGCACCAGATAATGGAATTGCGCAGCGACTGTTGTTGCTTATCCACCGCCACCAAACCATGCATCTGGTAGGCAATACCGATGGCGGCAATGTCGGCGGGCTTATACTTTCCCGAGGCGTGCGCCTTTAATATGGCCTGTTGCACATGCTCCCACCACGTATCGGGCGATTGCTCGGCCCATCCGGGCTGCGGCGAGATTATGGGCGATTCCGATTCGGGGTATTGGGCTGAGGCCAGGCATTGCTGCGACTGCGCATCAATTACGGACACTTTAATAGAAGAGGTTCCCAGGTCTATGCCAAGCAATAACATTGATTGAGAAAGTTTTGATCACAGATTAATAAGGATTTCCCGGATTACGCGGATTTTTTTTTCTTCCTGCTCATTCACAGAATCCATGTAATCCGCGCCATCCTTTTTCATCCGTGATCCCAAAAATCAGCGATTAATTCAAAATCCGCTTCCACTTTATTTTTAAAAACCTAAACTATTTTAATATAAATGCTATTTTCGAGACCCCATTTCGCTTAAAATAGTGTATGCAGGTTATGAAACCATTCGTTGAGAAACTGCCTTTATCGCAGAACACTTCTTTTGTGGCGCGCACCTATCGCACGCCGCAATTTGAGGTAAGCTGGCACCAGCATATTGAGTACGAACTGATACTTTTCACCGAAGGTGAGGGCACGGCCTTCATCGGCAACTCTATCGATGCATTTACAACCGGCGATGTATTTTTCCTGGGCAGCAACCTGCCGCATACCTTCCAGAAAGCGAACAAAGAAATGATCACCAGCGCGGTGGTGGTACAGTTTACCGATTTTTTCTGGGGAAACGATTTCATGCAATTGCCCGAGTGCAGGTCGATCAAAAACTTATTTGAAATATCCGCGCAGGGATTGAAGATGAAAACTTCGCTGGCGCAACAACTCGACCCGCTCATTCGTGAACTGGAACACCAGCAGGGCTTATGGCGCATCATTCGATTATGCGAATGCCTGGAAATGATTGCTTCTTCTGAAGAGTATGAAGCCATCAGTACGCAGGAAGTAAAAACTTTCCAGGCGCGCAACCGCGACCGCATCGACAGGATTTTTCAATATACCATCGAGAATTTCCAGGAGCCCATTTCACTGGCCGATGTGGCCAGCACGGCGGGCATGAGCATTCCTGCATTCTGCAATTACTTTAAGAAGAGCACTAAGAAAACTTATATCGATTTCCTGAATGAAATTCGTATTGGTCATGCCTGTAAACTGCTGACCGATACGCAGAAGCCGGTGCTGGAAATTTGTTATGAAAGCGGTTTTAACACCCTCGCGAATTTCAACAAGCAATTTTTGAAAATGAAAAAAATGACACCGACCGGTTATCGCCGGAATGTGGAATACAGAACAAGGAATGTTGAATACCGGACTGAGTAATATCGCTTATTATACGCAGCAGGTGAAGGGTTTTGCGCGCAACCTCGGTTTTGATTACTGCGGCATAGCGCGCGTGCAGAAACTGGATGATGATGCGCGCAGGCTGGAGAACTGGCTCAACAAAGGTTATCACGGCAGCATGAAGTATATGGAGAATTATTTCGACCTGCGTGTAGATCCTGCAAAGCTGGTACCGGGAGCCAAATCGGTAATCACATTATTGATCAACTACTACCCTTCTCAAAAACAGCGTGATGATGCGCCACGCGTTTCAAAATACGCTTACGGCAAAGATTATCACGATGTAATCCGCAAGAAATTAAACCTCCTGCTATCCCTCATCAACGAACATATCGGGGAAGTACATGGCCGTGGCTTTGTTGACTCTGCTCCCGTATTGGAACGCAGCTGGGCTCAACGCAGCGGCCTGGGATGGATTGGCAAAAACGGTAACCTGCTCACCAGGCAGCAAGGTTCTTTTTTCTTTATTGCCACGCTGATAGTGGATATGGAGCTCGCTTACGATGATCCGTTTGCAAAGGATTATTGCGGCACCTGCCAAAGATGTATAGAAGCCTGTCCCACCGATGCTATACTGGACAATAAGGTAATCGACGGCAGCCGCTGTATTTCTTACTACACTATCGAACTGAAGGATATGGCGATACCAGTGGAAATGAAAGGAAAATTTGACGGCTGGATGTTTGGCTGCGACACCTGCCAGGATGTGTGTCCCTGGAACCGCTTTGCGCAGGAGACTGAAGAAATTGAATTCAGGCCCATCAGCGAGCTGTTAAATTATTCCGCGAAACAATGGGAAGAAATGACGGAAGAAAGTTTTAAAGTAATTTTCCGCAACTCGCCGCTGAAGCGCGCGAAGTTTGAGGGAATAAAGCGGAATTTGAAGTTCTTGCAGCAATAGGAATTCGCGCAAACGCGGAACGTGTTTTGCACAAAACGGCGCCTGGGCGCAATAGTTCAAAATAGACCAAAGTATAAATTTCAAAAAAGTATGGCCAAACCTTTAGTCAACAAAACTTACAAAATGCAACGTACTGCCACCGTTAAAGGCAGTTGGACCTATGTAATCATTTCTGAAATTCCCCGCTCCGAACGAGGACGCGGCGGTTTTGTGCGCGTAAAAGGATCGGTAGATGGCGTGGAAATAAAAGATATCAATCTCTTTCCCCTGAAAGGGGGTCGTATGTTTTTCCCCATCAAAGCAGAAATCAGAAAAAAGATCAAGAAAGAAGCCGGCGATACGGTGAAGATTGTGCTGTACCGTTTTGCAGAACCTGCCTACAGCAGCCAACGCCTTCCGAAAGAATTGCGTCTTTGACCATTACCTTATCATAAATTACACCCATGCGATATTTCCTGGTCTTGCTGATCATTTTTTCTGTGCTGTCTGCCGCTGCGCAAAACCAGTGGCCGCCCGCGAAGCGTATTCATATCAATCCATCGCAGGTATTTGATCTGACCCAGGCCGGGAAAAAAGTGCAAAATCTTTTCGACGGCGATACTACTACCCCGGCCATACCCGATTTTTTTAATGGATATATCATTGAAGGCACGAAAGGGATTGTGGCCTGGGTGGTGCTCGATAGCTTTATTAACCATCCCAAAATTGAAGTCTTCAACGCGCAATATGCGCATAGTTTCCCGCTGGAGTTTCAGTTTTACTACGATGTGACCGATACATCAAGACATAGTCCGCCATATACCATCACTCTTCCCTCTGCTCAATGGAAATGGGTAGACACCAATGCCACCCGCGCGTATGCAGACAGTGTGCGATTAATAAAGATTCGCATAGTCCACGGCGGTAGCAACAACCTTATGGAAGTGCGCGTTTATGGCAACCAACTGGGCCTTGCCCCTTCCATTTTGCCTCCGCCTGCTGCCGGACCGCCCGATGAAGGCAAATATTTCATGGGTTATGGTAAATTATCGCTCGACACCCTGATGGATGATGCGGGTTATAGTCAGCGCGCACAAGCCGACATGAGCTGGATTGATACAGCGCGTAACAGTAATGGAAAGAACCTGGTGTTCAGCAAATTCAACAACAGTATCGTGCTTACATATTTGCCGGCCAAACGGAATGGTCGCAGGCGCCTCTCTTATTTCGCGGGCCCGCGCGAAGCGTTCAAGTATCCGCCGCATTTCACCAACGACAGCAAGGATATGCCGCGCGGCGCCGACAGCACGAGCGAGCAAGCCTGGGAAGCGACCTATCATACCTACTACGCGTTGGCCGCCAAGTTGGGTTATAATAAAAATGCTTCGCTGGAAGGTTATACCATTGGTAATACGCTACGTGGTACCGGCCTGGGGCTTATTGAAGAAATTGAAATTGGCAACGAAGATGATGCGCGCTGGGCAGGACCCTTGCGTTTTCACTATCCCGAAGTGAAGCTGGCCAAATTGCGCCAGGGCTATCGCGGTGTGAAGGCAGCCGACCCGAACATGAGGGTGATCAGCGGAGCGCTTACCGGCTTGGATACTTCGTACCTGAAAGCGATGTACCTGGTGCAACTGCTGAAATATGGGAATAAAGAAATGCCTTTCGATGGCATTGCAGTAAATGAGTACGCCACTAACCAGGGCGGGCAACACAGTGGTAATTCGGATGGCGTTAGCCCTGAACAATTTCGCCTGTATGAAAAATTGCGCGGCTACCTGCAGGTGCGCGACCGTTACTTCCCGGGCAAACCTGTTTACCTGACCGAGTTTGGATACGATGTGCATAACGGCAGCAATTACGAAGTGCCGGATATTAAAGGTCAGACCCGCGAACAAACGAAAGCCAACTGGGTGTTGCGCGCAATGGAAATAAGTGCAGCAGCGCGCATCAGCAAGTTTTACCAATACACGCAAAAAAATCTTTCCGGCGGCGATTTCAGCACCACGGGATTTACCTATGATACAATGATAACCGTGCCGGGCAGACAATTACCGGAATACCTGCACGAGCTGATGGAACCGCATGTGCTGCAAAATGGCGGCTGGACCACTCTTCCCAAAGATTTATACTGGCACATGACTATGCGCGCACGTGTGCTCGAGAATTATAAGGCATGGCCCACTATCATTAGCCGCGGTGACAGCACCGGAATGTGGATCCTGAAGTATTCGCATGTGAGCGATCCCCATACTGTTGTCTATTCCGTATGGATGGGTACGGCAAAAAATGCTTCGGTAAAAAATTATTTGTTGAAAATCGGTCCATTCCGCGAAGCAGAAATCGTTCGCGCCGAGGTAGGAAAAAAATCCGGCAATATCTCGAAAGCCATAAAAAGCGGCGATGCAGTGCGCATCCCCGTAGTGGACGAAAGTGTTACCTATGTGGTGGTGAATTTAAAATGATCAGAAGTGCATGCCGGGTTTCAGTGATAGCCTGTTCAGCCGCAATCCTCAATTTTCCCGGTGATTCGATTGCCTGCGGCGCGCCACTCTTCATCTGCGCGCGCGCTTCGGTGAGGGTCATGTAAATGGGTTGGTATAACGTGTAGGCGTGCGCGTAGTTGTCTTTCAGGCAACCGTTCAGCGACACTAATAACATGCAGGCAAATGCCAGTTGCATTGCCATAGCGGCTTGCCGGTTCATAAAAAAGAGTGATTTTACAAGCCTGACATTACAACTTGTCGGTCCGTTGCCTGCATATTATTTTTTGAGCAACATTTTTGCGTTGATGCCGAAAGACCAGATATGTTGCGCTTTGTCGGAAGTGGTCACTTCGGATTTGATCAGCGCCGTAGCGAAATAACGCAGTGTTGGTCCCACCCACAATGGATGCTTCGATTTCTGCAGCAGTCCCAGGTTCAGGCCACCATTCAGGCTCACCTGTGTCTTGTTGTAGAAATCATCGTTCTCGAAATACACTTTCGTTATACCATCGTAGTGAATGCCATTGGTATTCAACAAACGTGAAAGCGAGAAACCGGCATCCACGGTTACCGGGAGTTTCTTACTTTTCACCAACAGGTATGATGCTGACACAGGCAGTTCCGCGAAATGATAACGGATCAAATAGTCTTGCATGGGACCGAAATTATCAGCACGGTAGTAGCTCTGTGCCTGTTGAGAGTTGAAGTTACCGTAGTTCACGCTAATCGACGCATTCACCCTTGAGCCCACCTGGGTATTCATGGAGAAATAGCTGTACTGCAAGCCGGCGGAGAGACTGAACCGTTTGGTCAGTTCTCTTTGCACAAATCCTCCCACAGAAAACTTCACGCCGGGGTCAATCGGTGAGGGTTCAGGTGTAGGCATCGGCGGAATGCCGAAGTAAGTGGGCGGTCCGGCGTTAGCCAGGTCATCAACGCGCACGGTTCTCAACACATCCATCAAACCACCTTCACTGATATTGGCCATGCCGCCATTAGCGGTAACACCCCATTGCCATTTGCCAGCCTCAGATTTTCTCTTCTTCGGCGCTTTCACAATGGCGGGCGCGGGTTTCCTGGCAGTGCTGTCAACCTTCTTCTCTGTTGGTTTACCGTCTTTCGATGCACTGTCCACCGTAGCTTTCTGTGCTACCGCATTGGAATCGGCTGGTTTTTCTGGCGTAATATTTTTCACCTCGATGGGTGCCTGTTTGTTATCGGCCACTTTAGCTTCAGCATTTACCGGGTTTGCCTCGTCGGTTTTATTATCAGCAATCTCTTCAGATACTTTGGCTGTTTCGTCCGACACCCTGCTTTGTTTCTTATCCAAAGTTTTTTCCGGTGATTTTACCACTGGCTTTTCCGAATTGATTGCTGCATCAATTTCTTTTTTTCTGCCTGTAACAGTCTGTTGCTTCGGAGGTGCCAATTCGCGCTGTGAGCGTAATTTTTCTTCGCGCGTATTATTGGGTGAAATATTGGCTGGCTGCGCGGCAGATTTATCTGTTGCCGGCGCAGGAGTTACAATTCGATCAGGTTGATCGGAAACAGGTTGATCAGGTGAAATCTCGTTTTGCCGATTAGCTTTGTTATTGACAGGAGTAGAATTTTGCGATGTAGGATAGTCGATGGTTTTTGGTGATGATGCGTTGGATAAAGCGGGTTCCTGCACACGTTTGAGTTCAGAAGCAGCATTAGCTCCCTGTTCAGCCTGCGCCGGGGCCGAGGGCGTAGCCGAAACACCGGGTACGTCTTGCTGTGAAGGCAACGCTTTTGCCAGGTTGTCCTTTTCGGAATCGCCGGGGCCTTTAAAAATAAAATAGCCCCCTGCGGTGAGCAGCACTCCCATCAGCGGCAGCCACAAAATGATGCGGCGCCTGCGCTTTTCGCGGCGCAGTTTGCTCTCCACTTCTGCCCACACGGCATCGGAAGGACGAAGCTTCAGCTCGCCCATCGTCTGCGCTACCTTTTTCTCAAATTCATGGTCGGACATACTTTTCAGTTTTTTTATCTGCGGTTTGGACCTTGATCCAACTTATTAAAAGGGCGCGTGCACGAGCATACTGCGAGCGCGAAGTGCCCTCGTTGATGCCCAGCATTTTGCCTATTTCTACATGAGAATAACCTTCAACAGCATGCAGGTTGAAAATGGTCTGGTAGCCCGTCGGTAACTGGCGTATCAGGTCGGCCAGGTCCTTTGCCTGCAGTCGCACATCGGGGTTTTCATCCGATACCGGGTGAAGGCCCGGTTCCAGGAAGGAGAGGTCGGACTGGTAACGGCTGTTTTTCTTCAGAAAATTGAGGGCTGTATTCACCATAATCCTGCGAATCCATGCGCCCAACTCCCCCTCAAATTTGTACTGGTGCAGGTTCTTGAACACCTTTACAAATCCATCCTGTAACACATCTTCTGCGTCGGGCATCGATTTGGTATAACGATAGCAAACCCCCAGCATGCTTTCTGCAAAATGCTCATAAAGCAGCCGCTGGGCTTCCGGTAGCCCCTTCAGGCAGTCTTTCACCAGCTTGTTATAGTCCATCGTCCAATAGGCTGTTGACATTCAAAAAATCCCTTTCGTTGCTTGGTTTTGCAGCTTTATTCCCGGCCACCGTACAACCCCGCCTCCGCTAAAGTGCTGGCAATCTTTCACATAGTTTCCGCGACCATGATATGGTAAGCCTTAACTTTACGGCCTTTATGGAATTATCGCTTTCCGAAAGAGACAAAAAGGTGATCTGGCACCCATATACCCCGCAAAAGTATATGCCGGAGCCCATACCAATTGTTAAAGCTGAAGGAGTTGTGTTGACCGATGCCCACGGACGCCAGTACATCGACGCCATCAGTAGCTGGTGGGTGACCCTGCACGGCCATAGCCACCCCTATATAGCCCAGAAGATCTATGAACAGGCGCTGCAACTGGAACAGGTAATCTTTGCGGGTTTTACCCACGAGCCCGCGGTGAGGCTGGCGGAAAGACTGCTGGAAATTCTGCCCGGTCCCTGCTCGAAGATCTTCTACAGCGACGACGGTTCCACAGCCACCGAGGTAGCGGTAAAAATGGCCCTTCAATACTGGTTCAATAAGGGGGAAAAATCGCGCAGCAAAGTACTCGCCTTCAACGGTGGTTATCATGGCGACACTTTCGGCGCCATGAGCGTAAGCGACCGCAGTGTATTTACGCTCGCTTTTCGCGAAAAATTATTCGATGTGCTCTTCATTGACCCCCCCGGAAGCATAGACGTGGAAACATGGGAAGAACAAATTGCCAGGCTGCCCTGGCACGAAATCGCCTGCATTATTTATGAACCGATGATCCAGGGCGCCGGCGGCATGAACATATATCCCGCCGAAGGACTCGATTACTTGTTAAAAACGGCCCATGCACATCAAACCATTTGCATTGCCGATGAGGTGATGACGGGCTTTGGCCGCACAGGAAAAATGTTTGCTTCGGAATATATGGAGCAACAACCAGACATTGTCTGCCTGAGCAAGGGACTCACCGGCGGCACCATGCCGCTGGGCGTCACAGCGGTGAATGAGAACGTGTATGAAGCATTTTACGAAGAAGATAAACTGAAAACATTTTTTCACGGTCATTCCTTCACTGCTAACCCGCTGGCCTGCACCGCCGCACTCGCCAGTCTTGATCTTTTACAACAGGAAAACTGCTATTGGCAAACCAAAATGATTGCGGCGAGTCATGCAGAATTTTTAAATGGCCCGCTGGCCGCACAAAAGAAAGTAAAGCACCGGCGCAGGCTTGGCACTATTCTCGCGTTTGAGATTGATGCAGGCACAGATGGTTATCTCAACAATATTGGCCGCGACATCACCGCGAAGGCGCTCGAAAGAGGCGTGTACCTGCGTCCGCTGGGGAATACAGTGTACCTGATGCCGCCTTATTGCATCACACAGCAACAATTAGCAAAACTGTATGAGGTACTGCTGGAGATTACCGGTCAATTTTGATTAACTTAGAAACAACTCCGCTTAAATAACTCCGTGATATGAAAAGCTTACCCGCCATAGCAGTTGCAGCGCTGCTCACCTTTTGTTCCTGCACCGCCAGGAAGCGGCAACAGCCTCCCGCCATACTGGAAGGAAAGAAAATTGACGTGAGTAGTATTTACAAGAAAAGAGGCGCCGACCTGGTGGAGGCCTTGTATGAAGAACTGCTGGCGCAATCAGAAGAACTGAAAAAACTCGACACTGAAATAAAATCGCTGCTGGTAAGCGTACCCGATTCAATGGAAGCTTTCACTACCTACCACGAAAAAAGTGTGCAGTATTACGATCTCGCGGAAAAAAAGGCCAATGGCATTGGCGACAGTACGCTCCGCAAATCACTGCTTGATTACATCGGTCGCAGCCGCCAGTCGTACCGCGACTCCCTATCGATACATACCCGCATTGACAGCCTGGTCCAAAAACGCATCGCTGCCATCAACGACCTGCATCAGTCTCTCAAACTCATGTCAACCCTGCCCCTCATTGAAGAATTTCAACAATCGAACCGCCCCGATACTTTCAACGCAACCGCGCTTATCCAAAGAATGGGCGAACTGGTTTCAAAACTTGACAGCGTTACCGCATCTCTCCGCCAAAAAGTAATAATAACCCCCGACGAAAAGCAATAACAAAAAATAAACCAGGGATCAGTTTCAAACCTGCCTGCAGACCGCCAACAAATTTGAAACTTAATCCCTGGCTATTACTTATCGATTCTTTATTAAACTATTCCACTTTAAAATTCACCTGGTGATCGCCCCATACCAGCGACACCACTCCATTTTTACTTACATCAAAGGTCATTTTCTCGGCTGGTGCACTTGCCTTGGTAGGCTTCACTTTTACCCGCAGCACATCCTGCGATTCATCATATTGTGTACCCCAGCCTGTTGTCTTCTTGTTGAAAATGATCACCCATTCATCGGCGCCAGGAATGGAATAGATGGCGTATTTTCCGGCAGAAAGAGCCTGTCCTTCCACTTTCACGTCTTTACTGAATTCGATGGTGGTAGGCTCGTTGGCGCCGGTTCTCCATACTTTTCCGTAGGGAGCCACCTCTGTACCTATAGTACGGCCTTTGAGCGAGGGCTGGCTATAGTCAATGGTTACTTCAACGCCATTGCTGAGCGTTTCTTTCTCAACAGCCGGCGGACTGGCACGCTTCGATTTATCCTGCTGGCCGCAAGCTACCATTACACTCAGAGCTAAGGTTGACAAGAAAAACAGCTTTTTCATATGTTATTATTTAAGTGATGGAAGATGAAATTACCATTTATTGGCGATGTTCCGTCATGGTTTTCAAATTCTCCAGCGATTTTTCCATCGGGGGCCCCCACTGCTTATCCAGGTTGATGCTGGCAAATTTTTCCCAGGGATAAAGGCGCTGGTGAAAATCGAAATACAACTGCACTACCGTGACCCCGCCCTCCTGGTGGAGGCAAAATACTCCCGCAATTTCTTTGCCGTGTTGATTACGCCAGATGGTAAAAACACTGTCGGCGGTTGTACGGTTCAAAAAAATCTCCATTTTTTCCCCCCGCAATTGCTGTTCCGAAGGGTTGTATTGCATATCCCCCGCATTTTTCACCGGTTCCACCCATTCAGACCATTTGCTGAGATCCTGAACCACTGCAGCCACCTGTTCCGATGGCGCATTGATATTAACAGCGCGGGATATACGCACATGCGAAGGTATCAGCAAAGACATCAGGAAAACCAACAAAAAAATTGCCACGGCGCTGATGATCGCCAGTTTGATAAGTCGCATACTTTAAATTAATGCTGAAAGGTAAAGTTCGGAATCGGAAAAGCGAAATTCAGCCTCACTCCCATTTAAATACTTTTATCAAAATCGCATAGGTCACCACCGCCCAGATCATCAGTATCAGTATTTCGCCCTGCACCCCGCTGAGATGCGAGCCTTCAAAAGAGACTTTACGCATGGCATCATTCAGTGCCGTGAGCGGCAGGTAATTGATAATGGATTGCAATCCTGCTGGAAGCGCAGTCTTTGGAAAAAATGTACCCGACAAAAAGTATTGCGGAAACATGAAAAGGTTGGCATATATCGGAATCACGTTCTGATTCTTCGCAATACTGCTGATGATAAATCCAAAACCCATAAATACCACCACGCCCAAAAAACTCAGGAATAGTAATTCAGCGAAAGTAAACCACCCATTCGCGAGCGTAAACCCATAAAAGTACTTTCCAAACAAGATCAGCACTACAGCCGTTGACAACTGAAACAGCATTCTGCCGATACTTTCACCCAACACTATATAACCTTTCCTTATCGGCGTAGCAAACATTCGCTTCAGCACCAATGTTTCTCTTAGTGAAAAAAATACGAATGCCACTCCAAACACTGCCGAGCCTATCAGTGAAAATCCCAGCATGCCGGGCAAATAAAAATCGATCATCTTGTAGGGACGGCCCGGAATCTCTTCAAAAGTGATTTTAGCAAAATCATTCCTCCACTTGTTTTCTTCGTTATGATCAATGGCATTTTGCAGAATGCCCTGCAATGCCGGCATATTGCGCTGGCTGGCAGATGTGGATTTTACATGCAGTTCAAAATGCGGCTCGCCCGCGCTGGTATCCAGCCTGCGTATTTCCAGTATGGCGGTAATCCTTCCCTTTTTCAACCTGTCTTCGATATCTTCCTGTGTGCCCTCATTCACATCCAGCACCAGGCTTCTCTTCAATTCCCGGTAAAGAGGATTGAGGGTATCGCTCTTCGCGTCAAAAGCCACATCCACCCTGATACCTCTTCCACCCGACAGTGCTCCAAAAACCATGATCAGCACTACGGGAAAAAACAAACTGAAAAATATAGCCTGCGGGCTCTTAAATATCGCGAGCATGGCGGCCCTGGCCACCGCCCACATTGCGGTCCATTGGGAATAGCGCATAGGGAGCAAAGCTAGGGAATATTGAATTTGAATTTGAACAGGGAATCTGAATTTGAATAATTCCATTAATTCAGATTCCCTGTTCAAATTCAAATTTTTTATTCTATGGTGAAGTCGAATGGAAGGCGGGCTTGCCGCACTCCAATGATTTCTTTGGCGCGTTTGATAGTGGTATAGGTGCGCAGGCCCTCTTCGCCAAATTCTTGTTGGAGGATGCTGCGGCGGGCATCTTCTTTGTAGGTGCCGAAGAGGAGTTCGATGAGGCTCCGGGGTTCGGGCAGTTCTACCAGTTTGTAGTCGTTTACCTTGGCAAGGCGGGCGGCGCATTCGATGGCGTCGTCAATACCGCCCATGCGGTCAACCAGGCCGAGTTGCAGGGCGCGGCCGCCGCTCCATACGCGGCCCTGGCCAATGCTGTCGACATACGACAGGCTCATGCCGCGGCCATTGGCTACGCGCTGCTTGAATTCTTCGTAGGTGCTGTCAACCCCACTTTGAATGAACCTGCGCTGAGTGGGAGTAAGCGGTTTGGTAGTGGTATATAAATTGGCTTCCGAACCGGTAGTGACCTGGTCGAATGTGATGCCCAGTTTGTTATTGAAAAATTTTTGCATGTTGGGGATGATGGTAAACACCCCGATAGAGCCGGTGATGGTGTTAGGCGTAGCAAAAATGCTGTCGGCGTCCACGGCGAAATAATATCCGCCCGAGGCGGCCACATCGCCAAAACTAACTACGACGGGTTTTTCTTTTCGCGCCAGCGAAATTTCACGCCATATGTTTTCACTGGCCAGCGCGCTGCCGCCGCCGCTGTTGATGCGTACCACTATCGCCTTTATATCGTTGTCCAGTCTTGCTTTGCGCACCAGCGCACGGTAGGTGTCTCCGCCAATCACTTCGCGCTCGCCTTTACCATCAATGATATCGCCCTGGGCATAGATCACGGCAATTTTCTCCCGGCCTTTCTGCCTGAAGGGAACCGCCATTGAATATTTGCCCAGTGAAACAAAATTGATGGCTTCATATTTTCCTACACCCAGCCGCGCTTTTATTTCGTCTTTCACTTCATCGTCGTACTTCAATCCATCTACCAAACCATGGCGCAATGCGTCGGATGCAAACTGCACCGTTTGTTCGTTGGCGAGCTTGTGCAAAGTGGCGGTATCTATGTTGCGTGCAGCGGCAGTGTGCAACAAAAATTGCGCATACAGATCGTCTATCAGTTCCTGCATCTGCACCCTGTTGGGTTCGGACATTTCTGTTTCGCGAAATGGTTCAGTAGCGCTTTTGAACTGTCCGGCGTAAAAAATCTGTGGTTCAATCTCTAATTTTTGCAATAGACCCTTCACAAAAGCGAGCTGCAATGCATAACCGCGCCAGTCGACCCCGCCTTTAGGATTGCAATACAATTTATCGGCGGCGTTGGCCACATAATAACCGCCCTGCGTGATGACATCGGCATAAGCAAAAACAAATTTGCCCGACTTTTTGAAATCCAGGATAGCATTGCGAATCTCGTCGCTGTTGGCGAAACCGTTGTTGTTAACGCCGCATTTTATATAAATGCCTTTTACGGAGCTATCGGTTTTGGCATACCTGATCATGCGCACCACATCGTAGAGCGATGGAATATCGTAGCGATCGCCGCCGGTTAGGGTGCCTAATGAATTATCGACACGAATTTCGGGATAAGCCACTGACAGGTCAACCACCAGCACCGCTTTGGCGCCGGTTTTTTCTTTTTCACGGGTGGCCAGACCGGAGACAAATCCCATGGCTACAAATAACACTAAGATGGAAAAAAGGAACAAAGCCAGCAGACAAGCCAGGAAGGATTTCAAAAAGCTATTCATCAGCTCGATCGTTTTAATGCAAAATTCAAAGATATTTGAAGCTCGTTGACATGCAATATATGAATAATGCGTATTTACTGATAGGCGGCAATATGGGTGACAGGAAGCAAAACCTGGGCCGGGCAGTGGAGTTGATAGGCAAATTGGGTAAAATAAAAAAACTTTCAGGCCTCTACGAAACGGCGGCCTGGGGCAATACCAACCAGCCTTCTTTTCTGAACCAGGCCATTCTTCTGGAAACAAGTCTAAGCGCCCGGCAACTGCTGGAAGCCGTGCTGGATATAGAATCAAAGATGGGGCGCCGCCGCGAAAAGAAATATGGTCCGCGCATTATTGATATCGATATTCTTTTTTTCAACCGCGATATTATCAGGGAGCCGGGATTGAGCATACCGCACCCCGAAATGCAGAATCGCCGTTTTGTGCTGGAACCGATGCATGAAATTGCGGGCAGGTTGGAACACCCCATTTTTGGGAAGACGATTGAAGAGTTACTCGCGGAGTGCCAGGATGAGTTGGAGGTGGTTAGATTGTGAATTGTATTTAAATGCGTGAAAAATCACCCGCTCGTAATTGATCGCGCCAGCCCTTCGTCGAATATTTATTTTTTTCCACATAACTTTCCCACCCTTCTACGGATACGCGCATTTCCCCTAACTTGACGCCCTGATACTGAAATGAATTACCATTTTATAGCGATCGAAGGCAATATAGGCGCGGGAAAAACCACCCTGGCCCACTTGCTGGCCAAAAAGTATAATGCGCGCCTCATACTGGAAGAGTTTGCTGATAACCCCTTTTTGTCGAAATTTTATGAGAACCCGGAACAGTATGCTTTTCCGCTGGAGCTCTTCTTTATGGCCGAGCGGTATAAGCAGTTAAAAGAACTGGTGCATACCAAGGATCTGTTTCAGAGCGTCACCATCACCGATTACCTTTTCATAAAATGCCTCTTGTTTGCGAAAGTCAATTTGCCGGAGGCTGAGTTCAGGTTGTATCAAAAATTATTCGAGATCATTTACCAGCAACTGGTGCAACCTGATATTCTGATCTACCTGCATGCGCCGGTGCAGAAACTGCAACAGAATATCAGGAAAAGAAATCGTCCTTACGAGCAAGGTATCAAAGACGAATATCTTTTCAACATACAGCAAACCTATACGCACTACATCAAGCAGCACAATATCAAAACCTTGTTTATTGACGCTACCAATGCAGACTTTTTAGGCAACGAAAAACACCTGCAGGTCATTACCGACGCGCTGGAAAAAGATTATGAAAACGGCCAGCACTATTTTACCCTGCCGTAAGTAACTATAGAGAACACACTTTAATGCATTTGGCGATTAAGCAATACTTTTGCACTTCAGAGCTTAAACAGGCAGGAGTGAATGTCAAAAGAGCGTATTATTCGTCCAATCGATACTATTAAGATACCAGAGTTCAGGTTGTACATTATACAGCGATTCTTTTTCATTATGGCGGTGCGCATGATGGGCGCGATAGTGCTTTTTAAAATGGCTAAGCTCACCGACGATCCGCTGCTGGTAGCTTTTCTGGGTTTGTCTGAAGCGGTTCCTGCCATATCCCTCGCATTGTATAGTGGTCATGTAATCGACAGAAGCGATAAACGCACGCTGCTGCTGCGTACCATTCTCTTATATGTTTGTTGCGCTGTAGGTCTGTTGATCGTGAATCTGCCCTCGGTAGAGCAGAACGCGGGCAAAAACCTGGTACAATACTGTATGTATGGCTTTGTGTTTTGCACGGGCGTAATCCGCTCTTTCTCGGGTCCCACCTCCACTGCCATCATCGCGCAACTGGTTCCCAAGCACGTATTGCACCTGGCCGTGCCAATGAGTACAGGCACTTTCCTTACCGCTTCAGTGGTGGGGCATGCCACTGCGGGTTTTTTGATTGTGTATGCGGGTTATACAGGTGCCTTCATCGTAGTGATTTCTTACCTGTTGATAGCGGCTGTCTGCATGTGGAATATCGAGCGCAAACCGGTACTGCATTCCGATCTGCATCAGAAAGCCTGGGAAAGCGTGAAAGAAGGTTTGCGACACGTGTACAGAACCAAAGAGCTGCTCGGCGCGCTGGCGCTGGATATGTTTGCGGTATTGTTTGGCGGCGTGGTGGTGATGATTCCATTCTTTACGATGCACATACTGCATGTAAGTCCTATTGCATTTGGCTGGCTGAATGCAGCCGCCGATATCGGTTCGATGATCAGCATATCCCTCCTCGCCTATTTCCCGCTGCGCCGCAACCAGGGAAGGATACTATTGTTTGTGGTGGCGGGCTTTGGACTCAGCATCATCACTTTTGGCTTGTCGAAGGTATTCTGGCTGTCCTTCCTGGCGCTGTTAACCAGCGGCATCCTGGATGGCATCAGCGTGGTAATTCGCGGTACTATCCTGCAATTAAAAACCCCCGATGATATGCGCGGACGCGTGGCTTCGGTGAACTCCATGTTCATTTATTCCTCCAATGAAATCGGGCAGGTTGAGAGTGGTATTGCCGCACGCCTCATGGGGTTGGTGCCCAGCGTATTGTTTGGCGGTGCCATGACGCTGGCAGTAGCCATTAGCACCTGGTTCAAAGCACCTGCACTGAGAAAGTTTCAGTATTGAAAATACCGTTGATGTAATTCGTCACATAACCAGCGCTGCATAAACCTGTTGTACGTATATTTATCGTCAGATTCCACTTCTTATTCGCCTGGCAGTTACCACCGTCGCGAACAGATGCCTTTTCCTGTGTATTTACCTGAAAAAAATCCGAACCCTTCGAAAGAATGGGACCCCGCGCAGCTTCATTGTTGAACCTGCACATACCCCAAGCCCGGCTGGTGACTGCCATTCACACTCAAATTCAAATTCAATATTCAACTGCCATCACTCTTTCACCAACTGCTGTATCTTCTTCCCGTCCCCCACAATCCATACCACATCATCCCACTCAAACACGGTGTTGCCGTCGGGATTGAGGATGCGCTGGCCGTTACGTTCGATGCCGACGACGAGACCGTTGGTCATTTCGCGGATACCAGACTGGCGGATGGTCTTGCCGCGTAGACCGGTGTGATTGTCAACGATTATTTTACTGAGGGTCACGTCGTATTTGCCATCGGCTTCGGCGGGCGTAGTGGTTGATTCGATGATGCTGCGAAACTCTTCCAGTTGTATATCGGTGCCTATAACGGCAATGCGGTCAAACGGATGGATCATGTCCATGCGCGAAGGTGCATAGAAGGTTCTTTTACCCCGCTCGATGGAGGCAATATTCACCCCGTATTTTTCTCTCCACGCCAGGTCCTCAAGGGTTTTACCAATAAAATGGGAATCGGGCGGTATTACGAAATATGCCAGGTGGGCATCCCAGGGCGAGAGATCACCGCTGCCACGCGCGCGGAAAATTTCGCGCTCGCGCAGGTTCGACATAAAACGTTTTTCGAGACGCGAGTAAAATTTCTGCAACCGGTGAGAAAACACCACCAGCACAATCAGGGTAACCGGTATCACCGCCAGTACGGCTATGGCCGCGCTCACCAGCCTGTCGACCATAAAGCCCACCAAGGCCACCAGCAGCAGGTTGCGTATCACTTCGAGCATCACCAGCGGTCCGCGGTTGTACTTTTTATCGAGCCAGAGATTGGTATAGGCCAGCGTATGCATTTTGCGCATAGCCAACGCCCATAAGAACGGCGCCGATGCCACCAGCGTGATCAGCGAGGTAACAATGCCCGGCCATACACCGCCCATCACGTATTCTTCAATAAAAGGCAGTAAGAAATTAGATGAAAGAATGATGAGGGCTACCACGATCACCGAGTTGGTGATCATAACCATGAGGTATGACCGAAGAACAATCTTCCAGTCGCTTTCTGCCTGTATGGTTTGCGCGCCCGTGCTGTAACGGTTGATAGCCATACGCCAGCGGATTGGCAGTTTCCTCTCCAGCACGCGGTGAAGCGGCCCCGAAAGCCGCATCATATACGGTGTGCTGAAAGTAGTGATTACCGATACTCCTACTGCTATGGGATAGAGGTAACTGCCCGTTACATTCAATGATAATCCCAATGAAGCGATAATGAAGGAGAACTCGCCGATCTGCGACATACTCATGCCCGCCTGCAGCGATTGCTTCAGCGGCTGACCCGAAATCAAAGCGCCGAGCGTTACGTTCAGCGTTTTACCGAAAACAACCACCAGCGTAATGATGATGACGGGTATGCAATAATCAACCAGCACCTGCGGATCGATCAGCATACCGACAGACACGAAAAATACCGCGCCGAAAAGATGTTTTACCGAATCAACCAGTTTTTCGATTCGTTCAGCCTGGGTGGTCTCAGCCAATATGGAGCCCATGATAAAAGCCCCCAGCGGTGCAGAAAATCCGGCAAAGGTAGCCAGCACCACCATCACCAGGCAAAGGCTGATGGAGATAACCAGCATAGTCTCATCATTGAGCAGCCGGCGGCACCATTTCAGCAATGAGGGAATGAGAAAAATGCCGGAGATAAACCAGAGCACCAGGAAGAATAATAATTTCAGAACAGACTCGAGCATTTGCCCGCCTTCAAACTGCTGGCTCACCGCCAGCGTGGAGAGCAATACCATCAGCAATACCGCTACCAGGTCTTCTACAATAAGCACACCCATCACCACACCCGCGAACTTTTGTGATTTCACGCCCAGTTCGTCAAAGGCCCTGATGATAATGGTAGTGGAAGAAATAGCGATGATGCCACCCAGGAAAATGCAGTCCATCATGGGCCAGCCCAGCAGCCGGCCGGTCAGGTAGCCCAGCCCGATCATGCAGGCGATTTCGAAGATGCCGGTCACCCCGGCCATACCCCCCACCTTCACCAGCTTCTTAAAGCTGAACTCAAGACCCAGGCTGAAGAGCAGGAATATCACGCCGATCTGTGCCCAGATCTCCACCCCGTGCTTGTCAACCACCGTAGGCAGCAGGTCGAAATAAGGCCCGACCAGCAGCCCCGCCAGGATATACCCCAAGACCACCGGCTGCTTCAAAAGCTTAAACAGCAGCGTAGTTACGCCGGCAATCCCGAGCAAATATGCCAGGTCTTTGATCAGAACGGGTAATGTCGACATTCAATGTTGGATTTTTAAGGTGGAGCGCCCAAAAACAAGTCGCCCATCAACTGAAACATAAGGAAAAAAACGCGTTCTAGGCGTCGGTGTTCAAATTTTATTTTTTCTAATGAGTGTTGTCGAGCAGTCTTTCCAATACATAGTAGACTGCCGGGCAGAAAGTGGAATTTTTCAGGGTAATGGCAGGACGCTTATAGATCACATCCTCGTCGGTATAGGGAAACCGGTGGCAGTCGGAAGGACGCACATCGTAAATGCTGCAAAAATTGTCGGCGCCCAGGAACGGGCAGGGTGTGGATTTCACCACGTAATCGCCCTCTTCATCCAGTCGCAGGTAAGTTTCGATAAAGACACCTTCTTTCATCTTCAGGTGTTTGCTGATCCGTTTGATATCAGGCGTTTTGAATCGCGGTGAATAATTACGGCAGCAGGCCGCACATTGCAGGCAGTTGATCTTACTGAAAGCTTGCTGGTGCAGATCGGGTAATTTATTCAACAGTCTGTTTTTGTCGGCCGTCTTCAGAAAATGTTTGTATTGTTTCTGATGGTCAGCCGACTTTTTCTGCCAGTTTTTTTCTTCTTCAAGAAATTGCACCATTAAAAGCTAATTAAAATGACCCTTTAACCTAAGGTGAACTGGGTATACGCGTTTACTTTAAAAATATGTAACCATCTGCAAGTTAGAATATCTAATAGGTGCATGGTGTGGTTTTTGAAAATTTATTTGGCGAATGCGTATGAACTCTCTCCAGGAACAAATATTTGTACTTAGCACGCCATTATATGTGATCATTATCGGTGCTGAAATGCTCGCCAGTCACCTGCACGGCGTGAAAGCCTATTCGCTGAAAGATACGGTTCATAATTTTTGTCTCAGCCTACTCACCGGCGCTTCCGACCTGGTGATGCGCGGCGTGAGCCTGGTGATACTCACTTTCTTTTTTCAATTCGGTGTGCTCGATCTCTCACGCTCAGCGGTGTACTGGATCAGTCTTTTGTTGCTGGTTGATTTCATGCACTACTGGCTGCATCGCGTAGGACATATGTGCCGTTTTTTCTGGGCCGTGCACGTGAATCATCACTCTTCCAGGCATTTTAATTTCAGCGTCGGCTTCCGTTCGGGAGTACTGGAACCTTTTTACAGTTTTATATTTTTTATACCCATCACCATCATCGGTTTTGCGCCCATAGATATTTTTTTCATGTATTCTATTTGCCAGGTATGGGCTATCCTCACGCACACCGAAAGAATACACAAGCTGGGATGGATGGAATATATTTTTGTTACGCCTTCGCACCATCGCGTGCACCATGCTTCCAACGCATTGTATCTCGATAAGAACATGGGCACCGTTTTCATTATCTGGGATAAACTCTTCGGCACCTTTCAGCCCGAACTCGACCCGGAAGAATACCAGCCCATTCGCTACGGTACCACCACCGGCCTGGACGACGACAAACTTACCAGCATCATCTTCCACGAATGGCGCAATATCTGGCAGGACCTGCGCCGCCCCCACCTCAGTTTCAAAGAAAAATTCATGTATCTCTTCGGCCCTCCGGGCTGGAGCCATAACGGCGAACGGATGACGAGCGAACAACTCCGGCTGGCAGAAAGACTTCGCGAAAAAGAACTACATTTGAAGATTGAACACGGACCAAGGAAGGTTGAATATGAATCTTGAAGTAAATTCACTTCAACATTCTTACTTCAACCTTCCCTGTTCAATCTTCAATCTTCGCCATGGATTCGCTGAAAGAACAAATTCTTCTCCTGGTTAGTACGCCGTTGTATGTCATCATTATTGGCGTTGAGTTGTTGTTGAGTAATTACAGGCATCGTAAGGTGTATAGCTGGAAAGACACGGCTGCGAACCTGTACCTGATGCTGCTCAACAGCGCGATCGATCTGCTCTTCAGAGGGACTTACCTGGTAATACTGGATTATTTCTACAGGCACCAGATATTTTCTTTTAGTCATGTGGTGGTGTATTGGTTTATGCTGGTGATACTGGAAGATTTCCTGTATTACTGGCTGCACCGTTTTGATCACGAGATCAGGTTGTTCTGGGCGGTACATGTAACGCATCACAGCTCGGAATATATGAACTTCACAGTAGGCTTCCGGTCATCAGTGTTTCAGCCGCTATATCGGTTCATTTATTTCATACCGCTGGCATTAATGGGTTTTCACCCGCTTGATATTGTATTTATATATTCTGCCACGCAGATATGGGGCATATTTGTGCATACAGAGATGATCAACAAAATGGGTTGGCTGGAGTATATACTCGTCACTCCATCGCATCATCGCGTGCATCATGCGTCGAATGCGAAGTACCTCGACAAAAACATGGGCATGTTCTTGATCATCTGGGATAAATTGTTTGGAACGTTTCAGCCCGAGTTGCCTGAAGAAGCCTACCAGCCCATCAAATACGGACTTACCAAACCCCTGGAAAAAGAAACGCCAACCACTATCGTATTTCATGAATGGAGCAGCATTCTGAAAGATCTCAGCCGGAAAGACATTGGCTGGAAAGAAAAATGGAATTACGTGTTCGGTCCTCCGGGATGGAGCCACGACGGCAGCCGCATGACCAGCGAGGAATTGCGGGCTTTGGAAGAAGGCATATCAGAACCCATGCCGGATGTAGTAACGTATCAATCCCGAAGTGAACGTAATCCAGACACCTGAGGCGATAGCCGAAACGCCCAGCGCTTTGATAAGCGGCCACGCTCCTTTTTTTCCCATAAACTGGTAATACGCCAACCCGCGGTAAATAATTTCAAACGCAAAGAACGCGTACAACACCGCCATGAACATACTGTACGATGAGGTGAACCAATGCACCGGCACCACAATGAACGCGTAAGCCAACATAATGAATGGAACAAAGTACATGTTGGCTACCAGGTGCTCGATATAGTTGTAGCGCCCCCGGTAATAAAACAGCCAGATAAAAGCTGCAAAAACCGGTGTTGCTAACAGGTTGATGACGTTGGAATATTTGGAAGTAAACTTGCTCGCTTTTTGTGCCCGCTCATACATGGCCAGTTGTGCAGCCGTCGGTGGCGCCGGCCGCTCAGCCTGCGTAGTGCTGCGGCTGCTTGTCGGACGCGGATAGTCTTTATGCAGCGCATTTGTCATAAACACCACAATGCCCGCCACTATTAAAAGGAAATTGAGTGGTTTGAAATAAGTCTTTCTCCGTCCATCGATATACTCTCTGGCCACAATGCCGGGTCGCTTAGCCAGCTGTTTGATCAGGTGAAAAATACCTTTATCGGCATGTGTAATGTAGTGAAGGGCATCGTGCATGATTTCGTGCAGGGAGATGCGGTGTGTATCGGCCTTTTGTCCGCACTGGGGACAATACTTCTGGCCTTGCAAAAGTGAGTTGCCACAATTTAAGCAGTTGCCGGGGTTCATGTGGGTGTTGAAATTAAGACTTAAACGCATAATTCCCAATCCTTTTTCCCCAATAAATCCACCAATTTCCCAAACACCTGTTAGTTCGGCTGTTTTAGGCTAACTTTGCGCATCTTTTCCATAAACAAAAACTACAAATCCCTTAGGGCTTTATGAATCTTTTCGAACAGCAAAGCAGCGAGTTTACTCGCCGTCATATCGGACCCAATGAATCAGAAACCAGGCAGATGTTGAAGACTATTGGTGAACCGAGCCTGGAGGCGTTGATCGACAAAACCGTTCCGCCCGCCATCCGCATGCGCGAAGCGCTGGATCTGCCCGCCCCCATCAGCGAGCATGAGTATCTGCAACTGATTAAAGAAATTTCGCTCAACAATAAAGTCTGCAAAAACTATATCGGCCAGGGATATTATGACACCATAACTCCCTCCGTTATACTGCGCAACATTTTTGAAAACCCCGGTTGGTACACGCAGTACACACCTTACCAGGCCGAAATTTCACAAGGCCGTCTCGAAAGCCTGCTGAATTTTCAAACCATGGTGAGCGATCTCACTGCTTTGCCCATCGCCAATGCATCGCTGCTTGATGAAGGAACTGCGGCGGCTGAGGCCATGACCATGTTCTTCAACACGCTTAACCGCGATCACGATCATATCACCCGCCCGAAATTCTTTGTTGATCAAGATACTTTTCCCCAGACCATCGGCGTGGTGCTTACACGCGCGCTGCCGGTAGGCATACAGGTAGTGATTGGCGATTATAAAACCGCTGCCATCGACGATCAGTATTTCGGTGCGCTGGTGCAATATCCCAACGATAAAGGTGCTGTGAACGACTACCGTGAGTTCATCAACAAAGTACACGCAGTGGGTGCTTACGTGGTGATGGCTACCGATCTGCTGGCACTTACCCTGCTGACACCTCCCGGTGAACTGGGGGCTGATGTGGCTTGTGGTTCGGCGCAGCGTTTTGGTGTGCCTTTGGGATTTGGCGGTCCACACGCAGCTTTCTTTGCAGCCAAAGAAGATTTCAAACGCAGCATGCCCGGTCGTATAATCGGTGTGAGCATCGATGCACAAAACAATCGCGCGCTGCGCATGGCATTGCAGACAAGAGAACAACATATTAAACGCGAGAAAGCAACTTCGAATATTTGTACAGCCCAGGCATTGCTGGCTAATATGGCCGCGATGTATGCGGTATATCATGGTCCTGAAGGGCTGAAAGCAATTGCCAAACGCATCACCATATTGGCGAATGCACTGGCCGAAGAACTGGAAGCCGAAGGTTATGAAGTTTTGCACGAGCATTTCTTCGACACTGTTGTTTTCAAAGCAAAAGATGTGGAAGCAATCCGGAAAAAAGCCACTGAAGCTTCCATCAACTTCCGTTATTACGACAATGGACTGATTGGCATTTCACTCGATGAGACAACCACTCATTCCGACGTGCTCGACATACTGATGGTGCTTGATCAGCCCAATGAACACTCGGTGGCTGGTTTCAGCATCAACGAAGACGCAGGATTGTATCATATTCCTTCTTCGCTTACTCGCACCTCTTCGTTTTTGACACACCCGGTGTTCAACACGCATCACAGCGAAACACAAATGATGCGTTATATCAAACAACTCGAGAACAAGGATCTTTCTCTCAATACTTCGATGATTTCGCTGGGCAGCTGTACCATGAAACTGAACGCTGCTACCGAAATGATTCCTTTGAGCTGGTCGCACTGGAGCAAGATTCATCCTTTTGCGCCGGCTGACCAGGTGAAAGGATATGAGCATATTGTAAAAGAGCTGGAAGAATATCTCTGCAAAATAACCGCCCTGGATGCCTGCAGCCTGCAGCCCAACAGCGGCGCGCAGGGTGAATATGCCGGGTTGCTCGCCATTCGTGGCTGGCACCAGGGCCGCAACGAAGCGCATCGCAGGGTGATGCTGATACCCATCAGCGCGCATGGCACCAATCCTGCCAGCGCCGTGATGGCCGGTTTCAGAGTGGTGGTGGTAAAAGCTTTGGAGAATGGTTATATAGATGTGGAAGACCTGAAAGCAAAAGCGGCGCAGTACAGCAACGAACTGGCCGGCATAATGATCACCTACCCCAGCACCTATGGTATTTATGAAGAGACTGTAAAAGAAATTACTGATATCATTCACCAGCACGGCGGACAGGTGTATATGGATGGCGCCAACATGAATGCGCAGGTGGGATTAACCGCCCCCGGACTGATCGGTGCCGATGTTTGTCACCTGAACCTGCACAAGACTTTCGCCATACCTCACGGCGGCGGCGGCCCCGGAATGGGACCGATCTGCGTGAAGAAACACCTGGCTGATTTCCTGCCAGGCAAACAGGAAGTACAACCCGCCAATAAATCGGAAAACGGACAATCGCCCCGCGCAAAAAGCGCCGTATCCGCAGCTCCTTTTGGCTCTGCCTCCATACTGCTGATCAGCTATGCTTATATCCGCATGCTGGGCGCAGCGGGTTGTAAGCTCGCTACAGAATACGCCATACTAAATGCCAACTATATGCGCGCGCGACTCGAAGGCCAGTTTGAAATTTTGTACACCAACAATAATGGCCAGTGCGCGCACGAATTCATCGTTGACCTGCGCCCCTTCAAGAAGACAGCCGAAATTGAAGCCGAAGATGTGGCCAAACGATTGATGGATTACGGTTTCCACGCTCCAACCATGAGCTTCCCGGTTCCCGGCACCATCATGATTGAGCCTACTGAAAGTGAAGACAAGGCCGAACTCGACCGCTTCTGCGATGCGCTGCTGAACATTCGCGAAGAGATTCGCGCTATTGAAGAAGGCAAGGCCGACAAGAAGGATAACCCGCTGAAGAATGCGCCCCATACCCAGGATATGGTCACCACCGATGAATGGAAGCACGCTTATTCAAGAAGCGTTGCTGCCTTCCCGCTACCTTATGTACAGGCCAATAAGTTCTGGCCCAGCGTAGCAAGGGTAAACAATACATACGGCGACAGAAACCTGGTATGCACCTGCGAGCCGGTGAGCAGTTATGCGGAAGCGGAGGCCTGAGCCATCACTCCAGCACGTTCAACATAAGTTTGTACGCTTCCTGTGCAAAGAAGACCAGGTCGCGCGCGATGTGAGGACGTACTTGTCGCCCGTCGGCATAGTATAGTTTTGCATTCGCGAAATAATACGTAGTGCCGTTGTCAACGAGGCTCACGAGCTCATTGTCTTTATAGTACATCACTTTTTTGCCTGCCGTACTATCGGCAAAAAAGCATTCCATTTTTGAGATCATGCCGCTGCCTATTATGTAATAGCAATTGCCTTTGAACTCGCCCCACATCAGGTCGCCGGTGGCGAGAATGTGCGTGAGTTGCCTGTTGTTGTCGATGCCGTTGACGATTGCATCAATTTGTTGTTTCTGGAAGCTAAAGCTGGTGTCGGCAGCAGGCTGGGCCGAAAGTTGAAATGAAATAAATAAAACTGCCATTAGCAGCAATGGGCGTTTCATAGATACGGATTTCTGGTAAGACCCAAAATACGAATTTGTTTTCGCCCACGCAAGGCCGTTCCGGTTAAAGAAAAATGGCCCGCCAAATAAGCGGGCCAAAGATCAGCGCTTGGAGACTCGTTGCTGGCGATAAAACCAGACCTGCATAATAATATCTTTCAGTCGCGCCAGGCCGCGTTCCAGCAGGTCGGGTCGAAAAATATCGGGTTTGTTGTTGACCAGCCTGGCAATGCGCGGGTCGGCAAAAGCATAGGTATAGAAGGTGCTTAATAAAATTTTATCCATACTCATCAGGCTGTCGTAGGCTACAAAAGTGCCCAGCACCAGCGAGCGATGAGCAGTATCAGTGTCATAGAGATTCAATAAATGCCAGAAGGCTAATTTCAACTCCATTTTTTGCATCAACATAATGGCTTCCTGCCAGGAGTATTGGTCGGGATAAGCAGCTTTGCGATAAGCACTGTCGGTAAACAACATGATCACTTCGGGGCGCACCACCAGCGAATCATTTTTTATTTCCACGCCCATCTCTCCCAGTTTATCAAAATACTGCGCCCAATATTTTTCCTGGGCCTGAACAACATTGTACAAAGTGGTGTCGTCGATAGAAGCCGAATCATGAATGGCTGCCGGCGACTGTGCAATAACAGTCGCCGACATAAACGCCATAACTAAAGTGAAAAGGGGTTTCATCAGAATCCTTTTTTCGGTTTGGATGCAGCGGGTGTTGCAAGACCTAATTTCGTTTCAATGGCACGCAGGCGCTCCTCGTTGCTTTCAATTTTCTTTTGCATACCATCCACTATTCTCAGGAAATCGTTGTTGTGAACGCCTACCACTGTGTTCACCATCTTGGGACCAGGACCGGGTTTGGTTTCCCAGGCACGGCCCACAGCAAGACGATAATCTGCTGTGGTCATTTGCCTGGCCGGAACGGCAACACCGTAACCGGGGATTTCACTTTTGGCAACTATATAGTCCCCGATATTAACCGGTCCCATCACTTTAACCGGTATCTGTCCCATGAATGCAACATTATTTCCCAAATGCACTTTCTCTTTCTCCGGCATATTACCCAGCACAATCGGGCGATATGAAACGGCCATCACCTGGTCGGCGTCTTCGAGCGATTTGGTGATCTTGCCGCCCTTTACGCCCACAATGTCGCCGGCGCTGATTTCTTCGGCAGGATCGAGGCGTTCGAGCCACTCGGCATAGTCGCCATTGCCCGAACTATACTCCACACCAATATTGTTGTAGTCATTGATCATTTCGGAAACACCGACCACCACGCCCAACAAATCTTTTACAATATCCAGGCCCAGGAACTGTTCGGCCAGGCTCAATACTTTCAAACCATCAAAGTAATCAAATGAAAAATCCTGTATGGACTGTGCCCTGATAGCACCCAGCTTGCGACCTGCTTTATCCTGGAAGATCACAAATTCATTTTCCTTGGTAAGCGAGTTGCTTACATTGGTAAACGACAACACCGGAATGTCCAGCGAAGGCAGGTTGCCGCAGGGTATTTCGGGAATACGGGGAAATATGGGAATCTTTTCCGGCAAAATGTCTAATGAAGGAATTGTATAAGGCCCGATTGAAATACTCGGGATATCTGGCAGTGGATCTGGCAGACCCAGGCCGCCAAATATCCGTGTTCTGGGTATCAGCGTATAGGCTGGTGTGCTGTAAGGACCGATGTAGATCGGAAGGTTGAGCGCATTGTTGAGTTGCTCCGAGATCAGGTTGGTGAGTTTACATACTGAGCCAATCATGTATTGGTGTGGTATCAGGTTGACCAGTTGCTCGGGACTGAATTTTTCTTCACCATATACCCATCTCCTGATCTGGTTCATCTGCGATTCAAGATTCTGCACAGGAGGAATGGGTATATGCACATAATCACCATCTTTATAACGCGGGTGCGTTTTACCTAATCTCACCACAATACCATCTCCATCGCCATCCTGGGTATTTTCAAAAGTTGCTACAGGACCACTGCTGGAACCTTTCACGTGCAGTTTGGTCTCGGGATCGCTGAGACCGATACCTGTATTACCATCGTTGGTATTAGAAAGGGTTTGTCCCTGCAGTCTCCAGTAGTTGTGCGGGTGCGTAGCCAGGCTGGTCGGTGTCCAGTTGGTTCCATCAAAACCCAGCAATGCATTTTGTGCAGGTTGCACGTCGGCTACATTCACCCCGCGAATTCTTGCTACCGTCGGGTTGGGATAGGCGCCGGTAAGGTCTTCGCCCGCCGGACCAATCGGCAGTCCCGATTCAGAGTACAGTGAGAAAGGCACCGACAACAGTTCGGTGGTGCCGATATGCAGGAAGGCACTGCCGCCCTCGGGATCTATTTCTACCTGCAGGTATTTATTACCGGTATTCCAGGGAATGCCATCGATGCTGCCGGTTACGGCCGAAGCGCCGGGACCACCCACCTGCACCACAAACAAACCAAATGGATTGGTGGTAACTTTCCTGGTTTCGCTATACAGCGCCTGGCCGTTGATACCACCTTCGCGTATGGTAAGGCGCAGGGTAATGTCTTTATTTCCCAGCACATTACCCACCGAGTTGCGGGCAACACCCTGGTAGTTGAACATGCGAGGCGCCTGTGCGCGCACAAGCATGACCGTTACCAACATTACGACAACTACGGATAGAACTTTTTTCATGATTATAAGGGTTTAAAAGTATAGCCTGGTTGTTATTTGATTTTGACAATCTTGAAGCCGCTGTGCCTGATCACCATCTTACTATCGCCGGGTCTTGGCGTGTCAGGCGTAAGGGTTGCGATTACGAGATAGGTTCCGTTGGGATAGTTGGTAAGATCGAATTTCTCGATATGTCCCCAGCCGTTATAACGCAGCGCTTTCTTTTGCAACACCTTGCCCATATGGTCGGTAAGCTGCAATTCCAGGCGGCCGCTTTGTCGCACCATGAAGTTCACCTCAAACAGTCCTTGTGTGGGATTGGGGAAAATGAAGTATTCGCCTTTGGCGAAAAACACGATATAGGGTGAGAGGCTCGATTGCTCGGTAATGGGCTGCAACACACCCTGCGTGATATAAACCGAGTTGTCTTGCGGCGTTAGCGTATTTACGAGTACGGCTTCGCCAAAGCTCCATTCAAAGCGATGGTAACCGTTTCCGTACCAGGTGCCGCCGGCTGAGTTGAAAGCCGTAACGGGAGTAACGCTCTGGCCTTTTGTGCCGGCCGCAGCCAGCACCAATAGAATAAGGCAATAGGGGTAAAACTGTTTCATAGCAGTTGTTTACTAACAGCTAAAGTAATTTTACCCTGGTTGACTTTTAGGTCTTTGTATGCGAACGTCGCGATTTTGTATGTGAAAAAGCAGATTCTTGTATGCGAAAGGGGTGGCATTACCCCGGAAAGGGCCTGTTGCTGAAACTGGCTCAGGCTTTACGCATTTCCCAGTAGCCGCTGCCCTTATATTCAAATACCTCGCCCGTGTCGTCGGTGAAGGAAGAAGATACCTGCCATTCGCCCACGAATTTTCCGTCTTCGAACCGGCCGATATACTCCAGTTTGCGCGGGGGAAGCTTGGGCATGAAACGCGGGTTGAATTTATCGTCGTGATCCCAGAAATAGGGAAACTTCTTGTGAAAGCGAATCTGCTTGTCGGTGAGCGTGCCTTCGATCAGGGTCGGTTTTTCAAAGTGATGTTTTGTTTCATCATCAACGCAAAAACCTATCAGCAAACCATTTTGTACTGTCATTTCTATTTCAAACCTGACCGGAGCTTTGGGTGGATAACCTTCGCCGTATCGATACTCACCGACCCATTTACCGGAAAAAAAATCATCACTCATCTGGGTTGAGTTAAGGGGAATCAACAATGGATAAAAATAATCATTCAGTTCAAAAAACAAAAAATAAAATAGGCCTTACCGTAAGTAAGCGAGTTAATTGCAATAACTACCCAGTTGCCCGGATTGCACAAGTGAAATCAATTGTTATTGCGGCTGCGAAAAAAGAAAATAGTTATGAAAAGAAGAATTGACTTAAGTAAAAAAACTAACTACAAACCTGTAAGCCGGATTCTGTCTGGTCTGTCTCTTGCGAGATAGACGAGGCCGTCATTTATCTGGCCGCGACATTACTGGCGCGGTCTATCTGCCTACCCACCCAACGCTCCCCGGAGGGATCGGACGGGCCGCCCTGCTGGCGCTGGTATACGTGGCATTTCAGCATGTAAGGTTTGCCCTCCCGGCCGGTTACCCGGCAAGGCCGTAGGCTCTTACCCTACGTTTTCACCTTTGCCCCCGAAGGGGTAGTTATTTTCTGTGGCACTATCTGTTTCCCGGCAGGCGGGAACCCGGCGATTAACCGGTACATTGCCCTGTGCTGTCCGGACTTTCCTCCCCTCCGCCAAGGCGGAAGCGCGACGACCCGGTTTGTAGTTAGAGTGCTAAGTTAGGGTTCAAATTCAATATTCAATATTCAAACAGAATTTCGGTGGCGCCGTAGCCATAAGCCGGATGATACCGGTTCATAAAGCTCTTTACTTCTTTGCGCAGGCGGAGTTGTTCGTGAATCTCGTCGCGCAGTTTGCCGCTCCCAACACCGTGTATGACGATCATGGAGGGTAAATGGTGGGCAAGCGCCAGGTCGAGGTATTTTTCGAAGGTTTCTAGCTGTAACGTGAGCATTTCAAAACTGTCCATCTTTTCCCAGTCGGGAGTAAGCTTCTCAATATGTAAGTCTATCTCCGATTTGGCGGGCTCCAGGTGCTGGCGGGCTTTTTCTGCTTCGTAAATTTTATAGCCGGCGCGTACGAGCGGACTCAATTCTACCGGTTCGTCATATGGCTTGCCGGGATACGTGTCGAAGAGTTTATAGGAAAATGTGGCCTCGCCTTTTTGCTTTAACTGTTCAATGCGCGCGAAGACCTGTTTGGGTTTTAATTTCAGGTTGGATTCGAAATGATCAGCTTTGTTCTTATCAGGCTTCATCAATGAGAAGTCGAAGCTGAACACCGGGTTATCGTTCAGGTTTTCGAAGGGTATATCGTGCAGGTAAAAATCTTCGAAGGGATGCACCTGGTTGTGTAATTCAAAACCCGGCTCACCGGCGTACAGCACCTTGTATTCAAACTTATACCCTTCCGGCGTGCGGTTCACAAGATGAATCTTTAATTGTTCCACCACATCATCGCCAAATTCATCAGTATCCATTACGGGTATGAAAGTGAGATGCACGCCATCGATCACTTTCTCGCTCACCTTTTTCTTCTCGCGCGGAATATCGTCGACGTATTTCTTTTCTTTTTTCGGGGGAAATAATTTTTTCTCCGTAAAACGTTTGAAGTATGGGAACTCAAGCTGATCGATATAAGCGGGAAATTTCACGCCGCGTACGTCAACCATTACCATTTTGTCGTTGATGATATCCACCACTTCGCCTTCTTCATTGGAGTGGGTAACTACTACCTTATCGCCTACCTGGAACTTCATTTCAGTATTTTTTCATGCCGGACCGAACTTCATTTTCGCCCGCGTCTGCGTGCAAAATTACTGATATAGTGCCAACTCCTCATTGCTACTCATGCTGACGCTTTTGCAGCCAACTTGCTCTTATGGTAACCATAACCAAAATAGATACTCAATCCGACCGCCAGCCATACGCCGAACACGATCCAGTTGCGCAGCTCGATCTCGGTCATCAGGTAAAAACAGCTGATCATACCCATCACGGGAATAAAAGAGAACTTGCGCACGAAGGTGAGGATGCTCACACCAATGGTAACAATGATGAAAAGGTAGAAGGGAATATAGTGCTTCCAGTAATCCCACCCCTGCGAGAAATCAGCACGCTCCTGAATGGTAGGCCAGAACCCAATGGCTGCAGCCAGTACCATTGCAGGAATGATGTATTGTCCGTTGATATAGGGTAGCCTGAACCTTTTTCTGCCCGGCTCGTTGGGTTGGGGCGGCAATGTCAATACGCCGCCGCAAACCAGCACAAAGGCAAACAAAGTGCCGATACTGGTGAGATCGGTCACGATACTCAGGTCGAGAAACAAAGCAGGCACGCCCACGATAATGCCGGTTATGATGGTGGCAAAAGAAGGCGTTTTGAATTTGGGGTGAATCCTGGAGAATTTCTTAGGCAACAGACCGTCGCGGCTCATACTCATCCAGATACGGGGTTGCCCCATCTGGAACACCAGCAATACGCTGGCGGTTGCAATAACCGCACTGATGGAAATGATATAGCTGATCTCAGTCAGCCCCACGCGTTCAAACACAAACGCCAGGGGATCCTCTACGTTCAGCTCAGTATACGATACCATACCGGTCAATACCAGTGCGATCAGTATATAAAGCACAGTGCAAATAATGAGCGAATAGATCATACCCTTTGGCAGGTCGCGTTGCGGGTCCCGGCATTCTTCGGCGGTGGTTGATACTGCGTCAAAACCAATGTAGGCGAAAAATACTGCTGACACGCCTTTCAATACGCCGGTAAATTCATTGGGTAAAAAGGGCGACCAGTTTTCAGGCTGCACATAGAAAAATCCGAGTACGATCACAAAAATAATCACGAGTATTTTCAACGCCACCATCGCGTTGGTAGATCTTTTACTTTCTTTAATGCCTACATATACCACCCATGTAATGAGTACGGTGATCAGGAAAGCGGGCAAGTTCATAATGAGCGGAAATCCGCCAATCGAGGGCGCCGCTGCTTTCACTTCAGCGCTCGCGGTTTCATAGTTGCTCGTCAACCACTCGGGTAAATGGATGCCTAAGCCCACCAGCAGGTTGTTGAAATAACCGCTCCAACTGATGGCAACAGCGATATTACCGATAGCATATTCCAGGATCAATGCCCAGCCAATGACCCAGGCAAATAATTCACCAAAAGAAACATAAGCGTAGGTATAAGCACTGCCCGATACCGGCACGCGGCTGGCAAATTCAGCATAACATAAAGCAGAAAATCCGCAGGTAATGGCGGTGATGATAAAGAGGATGGTTACCCCCGGGCCTCCGTCATAAGCCGCTCTTCCGATAGTGGAAAAAATGCCGGCACCAATTACCGCGGCAATACCCATGGCGGTCAGGTCTTTTACACGCAGCACTCTTTTCAATCCACCATGTGCTGCATGTTCTTCCAGCAACCCGGCTTCATAATCTTTCTTAATGACGTCAAGCGATTTTTTTCGGAACAGGGGATTCGCCATAAGGGTATCTATTGTTTAAGCGGTTAAATTAGGGATTAATATTCACGTTTTACCAGGAATTGCGCCAATTGCTTCAATGGTTCTTTCCGGGTTGAAAGCACAGCCATTTCTTCCAAATGGTAAAGCGCTAAATTCAGATAATGATCCTTTAAGTCAAAAGCCCATTTATCCACACCACATTCGCGGAAAATTTCGAGCATTTTCTCCACCTTATTGGAGGGATTTTCTTTCATCAGTCTCTGCATCTCCTTTCTTTGCGCTTCTGTACAACTCTCCATCGCTTTGATGGTGAGGAAAGTTTTTTTATTCGCTAAAATATCACCGCCTACCTGTTTCCCGAATTTGGCAGGATCGCCGAAGGCATCCAGGTAATCGTCCTGCACCTGGAAGGCAATACCCAGGTTGTGACCAAAGGCATAAATATGTTGCTGGTTGCCGGCGCTGGCGCCGCCTAATATCGCGCCCATTTGCAGGCTTGCCGCCAATAGCACAGATGTCTTCAGTCCAATCATGCGAATATAATTGTCGAGCGCCACATTTTCCATTTGCTCAAACTCCATATCCATCTGCTGCCCTTCGCACACTTCGCGCGCTGTTTTGTTGAAGAGCCGCAGGATGCGTTGCAGGTAAGTAACCTTGATGCGATTGAGGTATTCGTAAGCAGTCACCAGCATCACATCGCCGGCCAGCAGCGCTGTGCTTTCGCCAAATTTCACGTGCACCGTAGGTTGCGTGCGGCGCAGGGGCGCCTTGTCCATGATGTCGTCGTGAATTAATGTGAAGTTGTGAAACAACTCGATGGCATTGGCCACATGCCAGGTGTCGGGATGGATGGTATCAAAAAGGTCGTTTCCCATCAGGCACATCACCGGGCGAATGCGTTTACCGCCCAGTCCCAAGAAATATTCATCCGCATCGTATAGAGAGGCAGGTTCTTCGGGGAAATGACGCACCTGGAAGCGCTTGCTGAATTCCTGTGATAGTTCTTCAAAACTTTGCATCGGGAGGTAAACTTTTACTTGGTACTTCTTTGCTTCTTTTTAATCTTTTTCTTTTTAGCGGGCTTTTCCTGTTTCTTCTCATCGCTGATGCTGGCAGTGATCACCCATTCATAGTCGAGCTGCCGCTTGCTGAGGTTAGCGGCCACAACTTTTATGCGCACCTTATCGCCCATGGCAAACTTACGGCCGCTGCGTAAACCCACCAGGCTGTAATCGCCTTCCACGAGCCTGAAATCATCATACTCCAGCAGGCTGTTGATGCTCACCAAACCCTCGCATTTGTGCTCGATGGTTTCTACCCAAAAACCAAAGGATGCCACGCCGCTGATCACGCCATCAAATTCTTCACCCACAAAATCCTGCATATATTCCACCTGCTTGTATTTATTGGCGGCACGCTCGGCTTCCATTGCAGCTCGCTCTTTGTCGCTGCAGTGCTTGCATTTCTGTTCCAGTTTTTTCTCAGGTTCTACCACGCCCTGCAAGACCTTCTCCAAAATGCGATGCACTAATATATCGGGATAGCGGCGAATGGGCGATGTAAAGTGACAATAGTTTTTAAATCCCAGGCCATAGTGCCCGATATTTTCGGTAGTATAAATTGCTTTCGCCATGGTGCGAATACCCAGTTGCTCCAGCACGTGCTGTTCAGGACGGCCCTGTGCATCGCGCAACATCTGGTTGAATGATTCAGCGATGGCTTCCGGCGTTTTGGTGTTGAAGGTATGCCCATAGCGGGCAGCAAATTGAATAAAGGGAAGCAATTTCTGTTCGTCGGGCGTATCATGCACTCGGTAGGGAAATGGCAGTGGCTTCTTATTCACTTTAATTTTTGCCACCGCTTCAGCCACTATACGATTGGCAAGCAGCATAAATTCTTCAATCAATTGATGTGCTTCCTTGCTTTCTTTCACTATAATGCCGATGGGCTTGTTGTTTTCATCGAGCTTGAAACGCACTTCCTGCGATGAAAAGTTGATGGCGCCTTTTTTGAAACGCTGCTTGCGCAATTTCTGCGCCAGTGTATTCAGTATCAGAATCTCGTCGCGGTAAAGACCAGCTTCCTGTTCTATGATCTCCTGCACTTCTTCGTACGTAAACCGGTGATCGGAGTGAATGACGGTTTTTCCCAGCCAGAAATGTTTTACTTCTGCCTTGGGCGTCATCTGGAATATGGCGGAGAATGTGAGTTTATCTTCTTTCGGACGTAAGGAACACAATTCATTGGAGATACGTTCGGGCAACATGGGCGCTACGCGGTCAGGAAGATAAACTGATGTAGCACGGTCGTACGCCTCTTTATCGAGCGCGGTGTCGGGCTGCACGTAGTGGCTTACATCGGCTATATGCACGCCTATTTCATAGTTGCCGTTTTTCAAGACGCGGAATGAAAGCGCGTCATCAAAATCTTTGGCATCTACGGGGTCGATGGTGAAGGTGAGTATGTTGCGACAGTCTTTGCGGCGGCTGATCTCTTTTTCTGAAATGATATCGGGTATGCGCTCGGCTTCTTCCAATACATTTTCGGGAAAAAATAAGGGGAAACCATTTTCCATCAGGATCTCCTTCATGGCCATATCATTCACGTTGCTCTTGTCCATGATGGTCACCACTTCGCCAATGGGCTTTTTACCCCGCTCCCACTCGGTAATGCGCACGATCACCGAATCATATTCTTTGGCGCCGTTGAGGTTTTCCATAGGTATCACGATATCGGGCATGGGTTTGTCTACATCGGCAATAAAGAAGGCGCTGCTGCGGCCAATCTCGATACGTCCCATGAATTCGGTCTGTTTGCGCTGCACCACTTCCTGCACCACGCCCTGCAGCCGGCCGCTTTGACGGTTCCCATCTTTTATGCGTACGACTACAGTATCGCCATGCAGGGCGGTATTGAAATCGTTGGGACGCACCAGTATGTCATTGGGTAATTTATCTACGATCACATAACCTATACCCGAGCGGGTAATTTCGAGAACACCTTTAAGGGTATTACCTGTACTCTGCGCTTTTTTCTTCTTACCGGAATGTTTTCTGCTCATTAAAGCCTTTTAAAATTTGGATATCGATGATCAGGAATTTTCTTCGGATTATGGGGATTGAAGGGATAGGATCGCGCATAAAAACGGCTTACGCAGATTACGCGGGTATTTATTCGGAAGATACAACTCATAAGCATCCGCGTAATCCCAAAATCCGCGTTCAATCCGCGATCCTATCCGTGCAATCCCCCTAATCCATAATAAATCCGTGATCTCATAGGTGATCAATCAGTGATTGAAATCCTGAATGAATTTAGTGATTAAATCACTAAAAGCCTGCTCCTGGTTAAACAGGAATTGAATGTCTATTGGCAGAACGTACACCGGGTATTCCTGCAATTCCTGTGCAAATTTCGTGAGCCTGACGGCATCTTTTTCGGTTGTCAGTATAATTTTCTTCTCCGCCGCAATGCCCTGGTACCTCTTTTTGATCTCCTTCCAGTCGTCGATGGTAAAGATATGGTGATCGCTGAAAGCCATCTCGTAATAAGCCGCCACAGCCTCCTGCAGGTAATTTTTCAGGGGGGCTGGGTTGGCGATACCCGTTACCAGCAGCACTTCCATCGCAGCCTGCAGCGGCATAGGACGGCGGGTAACGATATGATATGGTATACCATATTGAATAGAGGTAAAAAATACGCGCTGGTGCGGCAGCGGGTTGATTTCTTTTCTCAGGAATTCGGCTTCCTGTTCCGGCAAAGTGGGCGGACATTTACTCACAATGATCACGTCAGCGCGGCGGTAACTTCTTTTTTCATCGCGCAGGTCGCCGGTAGGCAGAAACCAGTCGCGGGTAAACAAATTATTGTAATCGCTCAGCAGTATATTGAATCCGGCCTTGACCCACCTGTGCTGAAATGCATCGTCCAGGATGATGGCGCCCGTTTTTGGCCGGTCGTGCAGCAATTGGGGAATGGCCACTATCCTTTCTTCGCCCACCGCAATAGCCACATCGGGAAATTTGATATGAAACAACATGGGCTCGTCGCCGATTTCCAGCGCGGTGGTATTTTCCTGCGCCAGTGCGTAGCCCTTTGTTTTCCTTTTATAGCCGCGGCTCAAAACTGCCACATGCCAGCGGTTTTTGAGCAGCCTGATCAGGAATTCAACCATAGGTGATTTACCCGTGCCGCCTGCGGAGAGATTACCCACGCATATAATGGGGAGATTGAAGGAAGACGACTTCAAAATATTGTGGTCAAAAAGATAATTGCGCACGCATACCGCCAGGCCATACACCAAGGAGAAGGGAAACAACAAAATGCGAAGCGACCTGACCAGGGGAGCATTAAAATTCATATATCCTTTGCGGTGTAATACAAAAGTTTAAAGGTACATCAAAATCATTGATGTCCTCTATGCGGTCAACCGCTTCAAAGTAGGAGAAACCCACCTTTAGCGCATCGGGGCGGCATCGGGGGAGGTATTTATCGTAATATCCCTTTCCATATCCTACCCGGTACCCGCGCTTGTCAAAGGCTACGAGGGGTACAAATATCAAATCGAATTTTTGTGGATCTATGATAGCGCCGCTGATGGGCTCGAGAATGTTGAAACGGTTTTTGATAAATAAGCCGTCGCGCTCAACCAGTCCGGCTTCCATATCGAGCAAATCAACATGAATGCGCGGCCAGGCAATATGTACAGCGGGAAACTGTTGCTTTACGATGTCTTCGCAAACTGAAACATCAAACTCGCGGCGGCTCACCACAGGGTTGTACGATAAGAGATACCAGACAGCGGGAAGAGCTAACTTTTTAAAATTAAAAGCTATCAACGCAGTTTGTTGTTGAAGCTCTTCCTCCACTATATCCATTCTGCGTTGCAAAAATTCTTTTCTAACGGTACTTTTTATCATAGCAAAGCTTTCAGTGTACTACTAATAGCAGCAGCCTGAGAGTTGATAAATATCCCGTCTATATTTTCCGTATATGGAATAGATGCTATCCTGGGAAAGTTGGTCCACTTAATTATCTCCTCTTCATAATTCAGATACTGATCATTGAATATCCAGCCGATGACCGGTATCTTCATTTGCCTGCAAACACGAGCGGTGAGTAAGGAATGATTGATACTGCCGAGGTAGTTGCGACTAACCAGGATCACTCTTGCCTTCATTGCCAGAATAAGATCGGCTACAAATTCGTTGTCGTTCAAAGGTACCAATAGTCCCCCCGCACCTTCAACAATCAAGTTACGATTATTAATTTGAATGCTGTCACATATTTTTTGTACGGAAATAGCGACGCCCTCCTCTCTAGCGGCAATATGAGGAGAGGCCGGCAGCCTGAGTTTGTACACCTCGGGTAACACGGCACCATTGCTTCCCGCCAAATGTCTTGCTACCCACTCACTATCCGTTCCGGACTCATATCCCGCCTGCACAGGCTTCCAGTAGTCGGCTTCAAGTGCTCTTGCTACGATAGCCGCAACCAGGGTTTTACCAATACCCGTGCCTATACCGGTGATAAAAATGGGGGTCATGCTTTATTTACAAATATGCTGAATACGGTGGTTCCGTAGTTTCTCGAAGTAACAAACAATGGATATTGTTCATAATTATTGCGCGGTGTATGTTCCAGCACAAACCATCCATTGGGCGCCAGCAGTTTTTTTTCGATGATCTTTTTAGGCAATTCATCAATGGTGGCCAATGCATACGGCGGCCCCGCGAAAATGAAGTTGAACTGGTCAGTACACTGCTCTATGAATTTGAACACCTCCATTTTGACCACGTTTATATTCTGCAATTTCAGATCGCTTATCGTTTTCCTAATGAATGCGTACATGGCCGGATCTTTTTCAACGATGGTGCATGATATGGCGCCGCGCGAAGCCAGTTCATAGGTGATGCTGCCCGTGCCGCCAAAAAGGTCGAGCGTGGTAAGCGTGCCGACGTCGAGATTGTTTTCAATGACGTTGAACAGTCCTTCCTTCGCTATATCTGTGGTAGGCCTGGTATGTGGCATTTTTGAAGGCGGGTTGATGCGCCTTCCCCCGAGGTTGCCGCCGATTATACGCATAATGCCATTTTCAACAGGGGTGAAAAATAATGGCGGGGAAACTCCGAGAAACTTTCCTGCAGGCTCACCGTATCGGGCAATACCTCCCAGGATGTTTGCAAAAAATATTTCATGATCTCCTGGTACAGGTTCGATTCTTCATCCACCAAACCCGAAATGCTCAACTTTACTTCCTCTGGATTTAAATAAAACCGGTGACATACCGATAGCAGGTAGTACGATACGTCTTCGGGTGTCTGGTAGTACCAGGTTTGAAGCAACTGCAGTTCACCGTTGCGGAAAACCGCCACTACATAATGATCGGCAGCCACCACCATTTTTATTTCATCATCCTTAGCAGAAGATTCTTTGGCAATACCGGTGAGCAGTAAGGTATAATAGTGCCAGTATTTACCGGCAGCAAATTTCTGCTGCAGCACAGTATGCACTTCACGCGGAATGCGATAGGTATTGTATAATTCCCATCCATACACTTTTTCGCTCAACAACAAACCTTTGCGCGCATTGCCATACACCAGCTCAATGGCCGGCTTGTTGAGCTCAATATGAAAATATTTTTCCGGCAGCAGGTTGCTGTCCGCATAGTTGTACACAATATAAGATTCGCGGAATTCGTGCTGCAACAGATCATCCTGCTGCAGAATATCGCGAAAGGTCTCCAGGTTCGTCTTACCGGGATTGTAATCCAGCGAATACTGGCGAAATACCAAAAAACGCTGCTGCGATTTATGGTATATCACGTAGCTGAATGCGCTGCCGCTTACTTCCATCAATAATAAGCTGCCCAGCATTTCTTCAGTGGAAATGCTTTCTGGTTTAATATCGAATGTTGCGCGAAACATATTTTAAGTCTGCAATGATACATTAATTTCGCGAGTTAGTATGGAAGCTGTATCTATAGATAAGGACTTACAGGTTAAGGCGAATTACAGGCAGATAATCAGGTCAGCGCTACCAATCAGCTTTGCTATCCTGATCCCTCAAATTAACTACGTTACCAATAATATTTTCCTGGGGCATTACGACAAGCAGGCTTTGGCAGTGGCGGGCATAACGGGCGTGTACTATTTAATTTTTGCTTCTATTGGTTTTGGTCTCAATAATGGTTTACAAACGCTTATAGCGCGCCGCGCGGGCGAGAACCGCCCCGAAGAAATCGGCAGGATATTCAACCAGGGTATACTGATTAGTCTTTGTATTGCAACTGCGGGTATCATCATCACCTGGACGGTGGCGCCTCTGCTGTTTGCCAGATTCATCGCGCCCGAGCGGCTCGACGATGCCATCGTGTTTTCGAAGATCCGCATCTGGGGCCTGATCTTCCTGTACATTTACCAACTACGCAATGCCTTGCTGGTGGGCACCAACCTCAGTCGCTACCTGGCGCCCGGCGCACTGGCAGAAGCGCTGGCCAATATTTTATTCGACTGGTTACTGATCAATGGCGTTTGGTTCTTCCCGCAAATGGGTCTCAATGGCGCGGCAGTAGCTTCCATCATCGCAGAATTCACCGGCATGTTTGTGGTGTACCTTGTCATTCACCTGAAGGGCATCAGCAAAAGATTCAGGCTGTTCAGCGATTTTCGTCCTCACAGCGCCACATTGATGCTGATCACTACCATATCTTTTCCCCTGGTGTTTCAGCACGCCATCAGCATTGTGAGCTGGGAATATTTTTTCCTGCTGAATGATGCGCATGGTGAAACGGCCCTGGCCATCTCCAATGCCATGCGCAACCTGTTTGGCATGTGCGGAGTCATTTACTGGGCACTCGCCGCCACCGGCAACATGATGGTGAGCAATATAATCGGCCAGGGAAAATCGGATGAGGTATGGAGTTTACTGAAAAAAATTATTGGTGTAAGCATGGGCTTCACAGCAGTAGCGGTAATACTTATCAACCTGGCACCCCGCGTGGTGTTGTCGATTTATGGGCAGGATAATGAATTTGTAGAACAGGCCATACCCGTATTGCGCGTGGTTTCTGTGGCCATGATCATGCACAGCTGCTCGTTTATATTCCTGTTTGCCGTGACCGGCTCGGGCAATACGCGCATCACATTCTTTATTGAAGTACTCGCCATCGTGTTTTATACCATCTATGTCTACCTGGTGCTCGACAAATATTTCCTCGACATCACCTATGGCTGGATGAGCGAATGGCTGTACAGCATTTGTATATTGACGCCTTCGTTTCTGTATATGCGCAGCGGGAAGTGGAAAGGAAAAGTGGTGTAAAAATTATTTATATTCCTTCAGCAGTTTTTGCGCTTCGCGTTTGATGGCTTCATCGTCAGACATCTGGCTGGGAAGCTTGAGCACTGTTTCGAGGTATTTTTTCGCGGTAGCGGTCTTGCCCTGGCGGCGGTAACATTTGGCGAGTTCGAGATAATTCAGGAGGAAGGCGGGATTGAGTTGTTTGCTTTTTTCATAGTTCCTGATCGCATCTTCCAGAGACGATTGGGGCAGCGCGCCGAACGCGACTTTTACCAGCCATTTTTCCAGTGAGCTGAGGTTGCTGACTTCGTAATGCCATTTACCCAGAACATGATATCCCTTATAACTATTGGGATCAAGTTTGATGGATTTTTCGGCGTAGGACTTGATTTCCTTTACTCCCTTGATTTTTTCTTCTGCCGGGGAAATGAGTGAAACGCGGCCAATGGCCACTGCCATTACAAAATTGGCGTCGGAACTATTGGGATTTACCTGCAACGCTTTCTGCGCATAGGTCTTGGCGGAAGTATAAAACTGCTTTTGCTTTTCCTTAGTGGGCTGATGCTTGCCGAGCTTGCTGTATAGCTCGCTGGTCTTAACCAGTGCGCCGAGATGATTGGGTTGATAACGCAGCACTTCGAGGTATTTTTCGAGCGCTTCTTTGTCTTTGAAGGCCGCCTCCAGTTGTATGGCTTCGTTCAATATAACGTTCAGGTCCTGGGCATTGCTTTCAAATGGCAGGAACGACAACAACACACTTGACCATATAACTATGCCTGTTTTAACCATCAAAACCGCTTATGTATAGTAACGCCTACCCTACCCTGGAAATTTTCAATGGGTGGTTCCAGTTTGTAGACGGAGACCATTATTTCAACAGCAAAAGGCCAACGTTGTTTAATTTCGTCGATAATTTCCTGCGCCAGGTTTTCCAGTAATGGAAAAGGCTTCTTCATCTTTTGCTGAATGATCTCAAATACTGATACATAATTAATAGTATTTTCCAGCTTTTCAAACCCCTCTTTTCCCTCATCATATAGGGCCTTGACACTCACCTCATAAGGACTGCCAATATTTTTCTCCCCATCATAGATACCATGGTAACCATGCATTTTGATATTTAGTATTTCTACAGTCACCATAGCATTCAGCCAACAGATTTGAGCTTTTAACCCTGAAATATTGATTGTTGATTCTTCGCTTACACCAATCCTTTGGCTCCCAGATACCGTTCCGCATCCAGCGCTGCCATACAGCCACTTCCTGCCGCTGTTACGGCCTGGCGGTATATTTTATCCTGCACATCGCCGGCGGCAAACACGCCCTCTATATTCGTTTTGGAGGTACCGGGAATGGTCTTGATATAACCGGCGCTGTCCATATCGAGCCATCCTTTGAAAATTTCTGAGTTGGGGGTATGACCAATGGCTACAAAAAAGCCCTGGATGGGGATGGTTTGCGTTTCGCCGGTCTTTACATTTTTCACGCGCACGGCTTCTACTTTGGTCTCCCCGAGTATTTCTTCGGTTTCGGTGTTCCAGTAAATCTTGATATTCGGTGTGCGTTGCACGCGTTCCTGCATCACTTTGGAGGCGCGCATTTCGTCGCGGCGCACAAAGAGATGTACTTTGGTGGTGAGTTTGGAGAGGTACAATGCTTCTTCTGCCGCGGTATCGCCGCCGCCTACAACAGCCACTTCCTTATTGCGGAAAAAGAAGCCATCGCACACGGCGCAGGCGCTCACGCCAAAGCCATTCAGGCGCTGCTCACTTTCCAATCCCAGCCATTTGGCTGATGCCCCGGTAGCTACAATCACTGCGTCGGCTTCGATCAGCTTTTCATCGTCGATCCACACTTTGAAAGGACTTCCGGAGAAATCAACTTTGGTGGCAATACCAAACCTGATATCAGCTCCCATGCGGGCAGCCTGTTTCTCGAAATGAACCATCATTTCGGGGCCCTGGATGCCATCGGGATAACCGGGATAGTTCTCCACCTCGGTGGTGATGGTGAGCTGACCGCCGGGCTGAATACCCTGGTACAATACCGGTTTCAAATTTGCTCTTGCCGCATATATTGCTGCTGTATATCCTGCCGGTCCTGAACCTATGATTAAGCAATGTACTTTTTCACTATCCATGTGTTATAAACTTAAGGGAACGGCAAATTTACCGGTTAATCAGTTATGAAAGTGTCAACGCCGCCCGGTGTGGATTACAGGTGAGTAGATAGTTTCGTAAAGGAAAGCGACTTACAAAAAAGCAGTTTATTCGGGTATTTTCAAACCAATGTATTGCACGGCATATCCGCCAAAATAGCCCAGCGCGCCGCCGCTGATATTGCCTATCACTTTAGTGGGTGAAGAGAAGGGATTGCCAATGCTGCCATAGCTATACTCCATCGTGCGCCAGAAATCGTATGTGGCTTTGTCAATATTGGCGAATTTCACCGTCACGGTATCACCGCGGTGAAAATAGCTGTAGGTATCGAAGTCTATATCCTCGTTGCGGTTCACGCCCCTTTCAATCTGCAGGCTATAGGTTTTGCCATCCACAATCTGGTCGTCGAAGGCGGAAGTTAGTCCGGGGTAAAATGGCTCGCCATTAGCGCTGGTGAAATAGCGGATATAATTGCCAAAGCCCGGCGGGTCGGTCACCTTGCCCATCAGCATCACCTGGGTGGTGTCGGGATTATTGGTTGACTCCTGCCACCAGAGCGAATCAATGGTTTTGGCAAGTGGTGGTATGGTGGTAGTGGCGGTATATTCCTTTCCGCCGGTTACGATGCGCAGGCTGTAATGCGTGTTCAGTTCGCCCACGAATGCAGTAGCCAGGTTCGAAGAATCTATCGAGTAGTAGTAAAGCCTGTACCCTTCAGGGGTTTCGTAACTGTATTCTTTGAGGCGGTGGGTTAAAGTGCCGTTGGAGATCTCTATTTCGGCCTCGTTAATGAAAGACGCTGCCAGCAGTTCGGGTGTTATTTCACTGAAATAGTCCATCGATTTTGATAAAATGACGACGGGCGGTTCGCCATCTTCAATGGTAGCCTCTACTACTACCAGTGGTTCAGCAGAACCGGGCTGGAACGATATAGACTTTTCGCAGGAGGAAAAAATGAAGAGTGCTGATATAAGAAATCCTATTCTTGCGTTCATGGCTGAGCAAAGGTACTACAACTGTGTTCCCACCGACCACAAATTGCCCCAAAAATCTTTAAAAGTGGCTCTTTTATCGGGATCGCCCTCCTGCGTCTTTGGTTCATGCACTACTTCGCAGCCGGCATCAACGGCTCTTTTAAAAACTTCCTCCACGTTGGGCACATACACATGCATTACGGTTGGCACCGGTGGCCATTTATCACTCGCATCAGCCATCATGATGATGGAATCATCTACCTGCACCTCTGCATGCATAATTTTTCCACCCTCTCCATCATACCTACGTTTCTCCCTGGCATCAAAGACTTTCTTCAGCCAATCCATGAAGCCTTGAGCGCCCTTCACGATGAAGTAGGGCGAAACCGAATTATAACCGTCAGGCTTAAATGTTTTTTCCATAATGATCAAAGGTATATAGGATTTTCCAGTGAGCAATCACGGATTATACGCGGATTTAAGATCTCACGGATATTGTCGCAACCAGGATTCAATGGTGGAAATATTACTTAATTGCCAATAAAAATTGGCAATCCGGACATCGTCGCGGAAGCAGATATGCGTGTAATCCGCGCCATCCTTATAATCTGCGATCATAATCGCAATCCCATCATCCGTGATAAAAAAGAAATCCCGGCCGAGGCCGGGACTTTATGGTACCGAAACTAACCATTAATTCATCTGGCTGATGGCACGATGCTGCTTAGCCCAGGTAAGCTTTCAGCGCATTGCTGTAGCGGGCTTTCTGCAGACGCTTGATGGCTCTTTCCTTGATCTGGCGAATGCGTTCTTTGGTGAGGTCATATTTCTGACCGATCTGCTCGATGGTAACACCATTTTCGCCATCCAGTCCGAAATAAGCGTTCACAATTTCCGCTTCGCGGGGGCTGAGCGATTTCAAAACGCGACGGATTTCATTGCGCAAAGAATCTTTCATCACATCGTCGTCGGTATCATCGCTGCCTTCCAGCAGGTCGCCCATAGCCACATCTTCAGCCTCGTGCACGGGGGCATCGAGGGAGGTGTGACGGGTGTTGCTCTGGAAAATATTGTTGATCTCGGTTTCGCTCATCTCCAGCAATTCTGCCAGCTCTTCTGTGCTCGGTTCACGCTCGTGCTCTTGCTCAAATGCCATGTAGGCTTTATTAGCCTTGTTGTAAGTGCCAATTTTGTTTTGAGGCAGGCGGACTAATCTTCCCTGCTCTGCCAACGCCTGCAGGATGGACTGGCGGATCCACCATACAGCGTATGAAATGAATTTAAAACCCTTGGTTTCATCGAAACGCTGGGCTGCTTTTATCAAACCGAGGTTGCCCTCGTTGATCAAATCGCTAAGAGAAAGGCCCTGGTGCTGGTACTGCTTAGCCACAGATACCACAAAGCGCAAGTTGGCCTGCACCAATTTGTCCAATGCTTTCTGATCACCCATCTTGATGCGCTGCGCAAGTACTGTTTCCTCCTCGGGAGTGATCATCGGAATTTTAGAAATTTCCTGAAGATACTTTTCAACTGCCTGCGAGTCTCGATTGGTAATCTGGGTAGCAATTTTGAGCTGTCTCATATTCGTACTTAAAATAAATAAATATCTGTATCCAAGGGCGAGGGTACAGTATCAACAGTTGATAGACAATAAAGGTTCGGGAGAAGTTGCAAACCAATGCAATAATGGGATGTTAATCCGTCCTGAACTGCCTGCAAACATAATAACCAAACTTCAATTGTCATAGCCCTTGTGAAAAAATCTGTTGCGCGGGGCTAAAGAATTAATACAAACCTCTACAGGTTTTAAGGGGAAAAGGGTATTGACGGATTCGCTGCAACCCGCAACGACACTCAATCAGACGCTAATCCGACCCCCATCTTGTGCCATCCTCCCCCACCTTAAAAAAAATCCAAAATTTTTTTTAAAGGTGTGTACAACTAAAAAATTAGTTATACATTTGAATTCATCACTAAAAATTTAGTTATAAGGGATGGCCAGGTCATAGGTTGCCCACCTGTCACCAGGCCCTCCCGGAATTTAAATCGCCATTGAAAATCAATCAATTTCTCATGAAGTCATTAACCAAAGCAGAAGAACAGGTGATGCAGGTGCTGTGGACACTAGAGCAAGGCTTTCTCAAAGACATCATGGAAGCCATGCCCGAACCCAAGCCACACCCCAACACAGTATCTACTATTCTGAAGATACTGGTTGAGAAAAAGTTTGTGAGTTACGAGGTCCAGGGCCGCAACAACCTGTAAAAGCCGATGATCAGCAAGACCGAGTATGGCAGGAAAAGCATTAACCAGTTGGTGAAGGGCTACTTCGAAGGGTCGGCGGTCAAACTGGTATCGCAGTTTGTAAATGATAACAAACTTAGCCTGGAAGAGTTGGAAGTCCTGATGGAACAAATCAAAAAATCAAAAAACAGCCAGTCATGACCCTGCCAACTTACCTGTTTAAGCTGATCCTGGTATCGGCCATCTTGTTTGGCTACTACCGCCTGTTCCTTTGCAACAAGCGCTTTCACCATTACAACCGCTTCTTCCTGCTGAGCGCCTTGCTGCTGTCGGTGGTGCTGCCCTTTATCCGCATTCCCCTTCTCTACCGGCCCGAAAACCCGGTGCACGAAGCTATGTACCGGACGGTCTCTATTCTCAACCCTTACCCGGACGCCGAGCCAGGGAATGCCCCGCTGGTGGAGACCTTTCTTACCTGGGAAAACAGCCTGTTACTGGTATATGTGTTGGGTGCATCGCTGTTGCTGGTGCTGCTGTTCAGATCGCTCATGTATATCCAATCGCTGAGAAAAAAGTACCCGGCTGAAATTCTTACCGGGCTTCGTTTTTACAATACCAACGAACCAGGTACCCCTTTCTCGTTTTTCCGCTCCGTATTCTGGAACGAGCAGTTGCCCCTTAACAGCGTCGAGGGACAGCAGATTTTCAGACACGAACTGTTTCACGTCAGGCACCGCCACTCTGCTGACCGACTGCTGGCTGAAGTATTGACTGCGTTGTTCTGGTTCAACCCGTTTTTTCACCTCATCAAAAGAGAGCTGAAGGCCATTCATGAATTCCTGGCCGACCAGTTTGCTGTCTCGGGCAGCGACCGCTATGCCTATGCCACCCTGCTGGTGCAGCAGGCGCTGGATCCGGGTAAACATGCCGCGACCAATCATTTTTTTCAAAACCATATAAAAAGACGTATAGCCATGATTACACAATTTCAACAATCGAAGTACGGGTATTGGAGCCGCGTGATGGTGCTGCCCGTAGCCCTGCTGTTGTTTTGCCTGGTGACACTTTATGCAAAAAAACCGGCGGTGGCCAATGATCAGCCCAGGCTGTTAACCATCGCAGGCATTTCCGAAGAGAGTATTTATGGCGTGCCGCAAAACGGCAATGAAACCGCAACTACTACCGATACCCTTCCCGACGAAGAGAAGAGGCATATCGAGCAAATGAGACAGCTGGAGGAACAAATGCGAATCAAAGAGGAGAAGATGGACCGCATGTACCAGGAAATGCTGGCTGCGAAACGCGTGCAACTGGATAAAATGGAGGCGCAGCTGAAAGAACTGCAGTCGAAGACACAACATGTCCAGCAGGGAAAAGATCCCGAAGAAGTAGCCCGCCGCATGCAAGTGGAATTGCAAGGGCTGCAGGAAAATATGGACAGGCAATCAAAAGTTAAGACCGAAGCCATGAAAGAAATGATGCAGCACAGCGAGCTGAGAGCAAAAGAAGACCCGGCCTACCTCAAAGAACACCAGGAGAAGGTGCAGCAGATGAATATTGAAATGGAGACGATGAAGCAGTACATGCGCGAACAAAAGCAGGCTATGGACACTGATATGAAAGAAAGGCTGCGCCTGATGGAAATGAAGCAACAGCAACAGGAAAAGTTACTCAGACTGCAGGAAGACAGACTGCTTCAACAAAAAAAGGAACTGCAGGAATACAACGACACCGTTCCCGTCAAACGAAAAGCCGATACTGTTCCCACCAAACTAAAACTCAAAGAAGCAAAGGCTGACACAACAAAACCGATCAGGATTAAACTTCGTGCAGCCGGGGATTCGACAAAAGGTGTTGAAAAAACCAGTAACGGTAAACAGGAACCAGGACTCAGCAAAGTTCATGTGAATAACAACGAATTGAGATTGCGGCGCGCGCAGTACCGGACCAGTTTCCAATGACGACAAGCGAGAAGCAAATTATGCTGAAGTTCAGGCTATAAGCAAGACATACAATTTATTGAACCCCGGGGCGGAGAAAATCAATACACAATTTCTTCGCCCCCGGTTTTTATTACCAGTTCCTTTTTCTCACTCGCTTCTACTCTTCCTACAATTTTCGCATCAATTTCAAATCCGCGCGCCACGCTGATCATTTTTTCTGCTGAAGCTGCATCGGTGAATACTTCCATGCGGTGCCCCATATTAAACACCTGGTACATTTCGCGGCGATCGGCGCCCGAAGCTTGTTGTATAAGCTGGAAGATGATGGGCGGCTCGAACAAATTATCTTTTACAACGCGGAAATTTCCGGGCAGGTATTTCATGCATTTGGTTTGTCCGCCCCCGCTGCAGTGTATCAATCCGCGAATGGCATGGAAATATTCCTGCAACAGCACTTTCAACAGCGGCGCATAGGTGCGCGTGGGCGACAGCAGCAATTTGCCAACAGATAGCGGAGCACCGGGAACGGTATCTGTCATCCGGTGTTTGCCGATATACACCACTTCATCTGGCAAGGAAGTCTCGTAGGTCTCCTTAAATTTTTCTGCGTAAAATTTTCCCAACACATCATGTCGCGCGCTGGTAAGTCCATTGCTGGCAATGCCGCTATTGTATTCGGTTTCCCAGCTGGCCTTGCCCGCGCTGGCAAAACCCACGATTACATCACCAGCCTGGATTTTTTCGTTAGTCACTATGCGGTTTTTCGGCCAGCGGGCGGTCATGGTTCCGTTTACGGCTATGGTGCGCACCACATCGCCTACGTCGGCAGTTTCGCCGCCGAGGTAATGGATATTTACGCCAAATTTTTTCAAATCATCAAACAGTTCCTGGGTACCATTGATAACGGTCTCCAGTATTTCGCCGGGTATCAGTTTTTTGTTGCGGTCGATGGTGGAGGAAAACAGAATATTATCATGAATGCCTACGCAGAGCAGGTCGTCGAGATTCATCACGATAGCGTCCTGCGCAATGCCTTTCCACACCGAAATGTCGCCGGTTTCTTTCCAATACAAATAGGCTAAAATGCTTTTGGTGCCGGCGCCATCGGCATGCATCACATTTACCCAATTACTGTCGTTGGTCAGGTAGTCGGGATATACCTTGCAAAAGGCGTAGGGAAAAAGACCTTTATCCAGTTTCCCGGTAGCTTTGTGCACTTCTTCTTTCTGGGCCGAGACACCCCTTTTTGAATATAGGCTCATGCGCTTATTTGAGCGGCAAAAGTAAACTTCCTATTGTATTTTCGCACCGCATTCAATATGAAAGTTTATTATTCTTCTGATGATTTGCCGGATTTCTGCAGGGCCGTGGTAACGATCGGCACGTTTGATGGTGTGCACCGGGGCCATCAGCAGATTTTGGAGCAGTTGAGGCAGGAAGCCGCCCGCATCGGTGGCGAGACGGTAATCATTACTTTCCATCCGCACCCCCGCAAAGTGGTGGCCAACAGCCAGCCCATTTATCTCATCAATACTATTGAAGAAAAAATAGAGCTGCTCGATAAACTGGGCATCGACCACCTGGTGGTAGTGCCTTTCACGGCAGATTTTGCACAACAGTCGCCCGAAGACTATATCGAGAAATTCCTGGTCCGGAAATGCCGTCCCCATACCATCATCATTGGCTACGACCATCGTTTTGGCCAGGGCCGCAAGGGCGATTACCATCTGATGGAGGCGCTAAGCCCCAGGTACGGCTACCGCCTCATTGAAATATCCGCTCAAGTGATCAACGAAAACACGGTGAGCTCTACCCTCATCCGCGATGCTGTTTTAAAGGGAGACATCACGGCGGCCAACGCACTGCTGGGGTATGACTTCTTTTTTGACGGACTGGTTGTTCATGGTAAAAAACTTGGGCGCTCGCTCGGCTACCCCACTGCCAATTTGAAAATTGAAAATGATGAAAAGCTGGTTCCTGGCAATGGTATTTATGTGGTGCAGGTATCGCTGGAAGGAAAAATGTACGGCGGCATGATGAGCATCGGAGTTCGTCCTACTATTGGCGTTACAGAGCGGACGATCGAGGTGAACATTTTTGATTTTGATAAAGAGATTTATGGCCAGCACTTACGGGTATATGTGAAGAAGTATCTGCGCGAGGAGAAAAAATTTGATACTCTCGAAGAATTGAAGGAGCAACTGGCGGTGGATAAGAAGGAGTCGGAGGAGTTTTTGAAGAAAGTTTAATTAACTCAAAAGATTTGATTTATCTCAAAACTATATAAATTTTTATTCAACCAATACCCGAATCAATTCATCATCTTCACCACTAATTCCTTCAATAAAGATGCATCGGGTGTACCGGTGTCGTTTACCCCAACTGTCTTCAGATTGTAGTGATGCAATAAGAGCAAAGCGCTTTCCACACCCTGGTAGCCATAGTTGCGGGCGGCCATAATATAGTCTTTCACAAACCAGGGATTCTCGCCAATATTGGTGGCGATTGTTTTTTCATCTTTGGCATTCTGGCCGAAGATCTTGTAGGTCTTGCTGAACAGATTATAGAGCGTGGGCAGTATCAGTTGTATGGGCGCGGCCTTGGGGTTGGCTTCAAAATACTGAATGATCCGCATTGCCTTGGCCAGGTCTTTTGATGCCATCGCGGCCTGGAGTTCAAAGGCATTATACTCTTTGCTGATACCGACAAATTTTTCTATATCGTCTTCTGTAATATTCTTGCGGTTGCCGAGGTTTACCAGCATTTTTTCCACTTCATTATCTATACGACTGAGGTCGTTTCCAATATGGTCCACCAATAACAGCAAGGCTTTTTGACTTATGCTATATCCCTTGGAGGCAATCAGCTCGCTGGTCCATTCGGGAAGCTTGCTGTCAGATAGTTTTTTGGTGCTCAGCAACTCGGCTTTTGTCTTTAGCAACTTTGCCAGCCTGCTTCGGCCATCCACTTTTTTTTCTTTATAGCTTACTACAAAAACGGTGGAGTGAAGCGGGTTTTCTATATAGGCTTCCAGCTTGTCAATGTCTCGCATCTGCTGCGCTTCTTTTAATATCACCACCTGCCGTTCGGCAAACATGGGGTAACGGCGGCAAGCATTAAAGACTTGCGTCCAGTCGGCATCCTTACCATAAAACACAATCAGGTTAAAGCCCGCTTCAGATTCGGACAATATATGATGTTCGGCATAGTGAACTACCTTGTCGATAAAATAGTCTTCCTCCCCTTCCAGCCAGTACACCGGTTTGAACTGCTTTTTCTTCCAATCCCCGATAATTTTTTCAGCACTCATGTAATATATAATTGATTAAAGCGGTGCAATAATACATCAAAAAAGGTGGTATCATATATAGATTTATACACAACTATAGTACAATACCAGCATGGTTTTCAGCGTTCTTAGGCACTCTCCGTAGGGTCCGGAAACTAATTCTGGCATGGTTTTGGACTAACCCCATATGACAACCCAAAAATCTGGTAAAACAAACACGCTGAACCTGATTTTTAACTTTTTAAAAAACATACACTAATTATGAGTACAACCAATTATCCATCGGCAAGTCCTCAAAGCACACCTCCGAAAAGGGATTCGAAAAACCTGATCATTGGTTTGCTGGCAGTAGGTATCCTTGGTACCTGGGGATATTTCCTGTGGGACAAGAACAAATCCGATCAGAAGATTACACAATTGCAAACACAATATGTTGCGGTTGATTCTTCTAAAAATGAACTCCAAAAAAGTTTCGACGCAGCACTAGGCCGCCTCGATTCACTGACCGGCTATAACAACGAACTGGAAGGAAAACTTACTGAAAGGAATAACGAGATCAATAAACTGAAAGGTCAAATCAACAGCATCCTGAAAAAACAAAGGCTGTCTGAATCTGAGAAAAAACAAGCTCAGGCTTTGATCGCCGAGTTGAACGATAAGATCGCCAACATGGAGGCTGAAATTGCCCGCCTGACCCAGGAAAACCAGGTGTTGCTGCAGGAAAAAACAGTGTTGACCCAGGAAAAAGAACAACTCACTACCGATCTGCAGAACACAACTACTGCAAAGGTTGAGTTGGAGAAGAAAGTGGATATCGCTTCAACGCTGAACGCTTCCAACATCACCATCACCCCCATCAACGAAAAGAACAATGGCAGGGAAAAAGTTACTTCTACTGCTAAGCGCGTTGACAAACTGGTGATCGCTTTTGATGTTGACAACCGTATTGCCGAAGCAGGTACTACCGAAGTATTTGTTGCTATCACTGGCCCCGATGGCAAACCCATCACAGTGGAAGCATTGGGTTCAGGCACCTTCACTACCCGTGAAGAAGGCGAAAAATTCTTCACCACCAAGGTTCCCGTAGAAATCGAAAGTGGTAAGAGAAAACATGTTGAATTCGCCTGGAAACAAAACAGCACTTTCAAAACCGGTAACTACAAAATTGAAGTTTACCACAATGGTTTTAAAATCGGCGAAGCTACACGCGAGCTGAAGAAAGGCGGATTGTTCGGTTAATCAAAAAAACTTATTATAAAAAAATAACCCTGGGCGATGCCTGGGGTTATTTTTTTATAATAAGTTTTTTTGATTAACCTCGAATATTGAATTTGAATTTGAACAAGGAATGTTGAATATGAATGGGCTGCCGGACTGGTTGGTTTCTACCGTATTCTCATTCAGCATTCCTTGTTCAAATTCAAATTCAATATTCACAGCAACGCTCGTACACTCGCTCTCCCCGTATGTATCACCCGCGTATCACCGGGTTTGCGGCCCTCGTATTGAATGTTCATCTCGAGGTTGTTGGATAGACGCTTGGTGAGGTCGAGCGTCCAGAGGAAGTTTTTGCCGGGCAACAGACCGTCGAGCATGATGTAGGCGGAAGGTGTGTTGTAGTTAGGGACGGGATCCTTGGAGGAAAAGCTGATAGTGTTGTAAGTGAATTTTCCTTGTATGGAAGTGTTTTGAAGAATGTTGTATTTCACCTCCGTGTTAATGGCGTGGGAAGATGATTTTTCCATGCTGCCCTGGTCGTTTACTTTATCACTGAACTTATAGCCGGTGATTAGCCTGAAATTGGCGCCCCTGGTGAATGTTATTCTCGGCTCCAACGATTGCTGATCGATCTTGAAATTGCGGTTGCCGAATTTTTCATTCGAACTGGTCAGCTGGTTAATACCGGTGCGTCCAATCAGTTCCAGCGCAATGGTGCGCGAAATGTTCAGGCGCATGCGCAGGCTCCAGTCGTCGAGTTTCCACGTTTCATAACCATAGGTTAGCAGCGATTTATTATTCGTGCGCGCATTGTTGATATCGAATCCCCATTTGGAGCTGGTGCGGTTGAAGGCAAAAGTGTTTATGAACGCGGAATTCAGCGTTATGAGGTTGGCCGTATCAGCCACAAAAGGATTGAACTGCACGGCGCCATCCGCCACTTCTTTCTTGCTCAACTGCAATGACGAATTAAGATTGATGCGGGAAAGGAACCGCGCAAAGCCTTTCGCTTTTTCCAGGTCAATAATGGCCTTTGGAAAAAGACCAAGACTGTAGTTGAAAGTATTATAGTTCGCTTTCACAAATTCATTGCTGGGCGTGAAAATGCGTATATAACGTGCCTGGTCCTGGAAAAGGGCCACCTCAAATTCATTCAACTGCTGAATACCGTCGTTGTTGTAGTCAATCCATGTGTACTCACCCTGGCCGGCCGGCACTTCCAGGAAGGTAAAGTCTCTTTTTTGTTCCTGTCCCGCCCCCACTTCGTACAGTAAGCCGCCCGTTACCAGTCCCCGCCATTCGTTGATCTGGTATTCTGCACGACCAATCATGCTTTCGTCAGCCTCTTGTTTGGTGACTACCGAGTTCAGGATCTCCAGCGTGCGGTAAGTGGCGGTGAAACGGAATTGGTGTTTCTGGCTTTTCAACAGCTCAGCAAACACATTCACGTTTTGGCTCCGGTCAGCAGTGGCCAGCTCAGTGCCCAAAGGATAAGCATTGGTGCGCGTAAACCAGGTAATGCCCCACTTGTTGGGTTTGGCCGGGTTTGATTTAAGATAAACGGAGAGGTTGGAGAACGAGAAACTATATTCCGTAACACTGTCTGATACTTTTCGTCTTACTTCGTTATGTTCCACCGCGTAGTTGGCGCCAATGATATAGTTAGCCAATCGCGGAAACTGCCTCGATATATCTACCGTTGGCCGCAGGAAATGCCCCTTCTCATTAGTGCCACTGAAAGTAGATAAGGAAAAAACATTGTTGAAGCGCCAGCCCCTGATATTCTGCGTATGCGTAATGGTATTGCGGATGCCCTTAAAAGTATTGTCCCTGTTATAAGAGGTAAATTGGTATCGTACCGAATTGTTCTTATTGTCTGCAAGCTGCGCGCCGGCGGTAATGATTGTTTCATCCACTGGTTGCGCCACGGGCGATAATGGCAAACCCCAGTCGCGCGTGAACTCGATATTACGCAGCCTTTCCAGCGGTTTGAATTTGTCCTGCACGTATTCATAACCTAGGTTCGTGGTAAGCCGCAACCCTTTCTGGGCGCTGCTGAGCGGTTGTGTATTGGTCACCATCACACGGGTGGCATACCCCCTGTCGTCGCCTTTATCGCGCGAAGAAAAAGTGTTCACGTCATAGGTGCTCATGGCCACCTCCGCGTTGATGGTAGTTTTCTTGTCGAGTTGATAATCCACGCCCAGGTTGAGTAATTGTTGTTTCTTCGGCGTTACCAGGAAAATAGCGGGTTCGAAATTTCCCTTCTTTTGTCCGCCCTCCGGTGCCACCCATTTGTACACTTTGCCATTAGCGCCATTCAGGTCAGGCACATAGTTACCGTTTTGCTCACCCACATAAATAAACGAAAGACTATAGTGCGCCACCGAGGGATCGGTACTATACACATAAATCTCAGCAGTGTCAGCACCGCCGTTATACACTGTATCGATTTTTGCGTACAATATTTTTTCTACCGAAAAAGTATCGATCACGGCATTGGGGTAAAATGCCTGGTCAATTTTATCGCCAAGTGTATCGAGAAATTTCTTTTGTTCCGCATCGAGGGTTTGATTGATGGGAGAATTTTTCGCGTCGGCATTGCTGAAAAAACCTACACGCAGTTTAACCTTTTCGTTGAAATTGGTTTCGTTGGTGAGATAAATGTTCGAGTTGAGATAATTACGATCCGCATATTCAAATTCCACCACAATGCGCTTGTCTTTGGTGATCATCTGGCGCGGGGTGAAAGTGATTTCCGCGGTGTTGTAGTTGATCACGTAGTCGGCATCTTCACCCCGTTGCATCAGCTCGCCGTCAATGAACACCCGTTCGGTATTAGCCAGCACCACGAAAAAGAATTCATTATTCGCGCCATACAATCGATAAGGCCCCTGGTTGCCTTCCAGAGCCGTAATCACGTTGCGCGTGAATTTACCTTTTGCGATGGAGCCGCTCACCAGCGTGTTGTTGGTAATCGTCGGGCTCAACTGCGTGGTAGTCTCAAAAGCAATACCCTGCAGGCGCTTGTAGAAAGTGAGAAAATAACTTTGGTTTTGCCTGATATCGATATCACCCAGGCTAAGCGCCCAGTTTTTCTTTTTGAATTGAAGAAAAATGCGGTCAAATTCGTTCAGTTGCTGCGTAGTACCATCGGGTTGAATGGGAATATTGTTGTCGGTAATGGCCGCCGCTATTTCGATGCTGTCGGCCAGGTAACCGCTGATCTGCAGGTTAAGATTGGAAGTCACCACCGCATCCTGGTTATTACCGAAGGCTATACCTCTGCCGAAACTACCATTGTAGTTGATGTTTCCGAAATTGAAGAAATCACCTCCCGGTCCTCCCACTCCCGCAAAGTTGGGCGTATAGGGCTTGCCGATAAAAAAGTTGATCACGCTGTCGTAGTCCATTCTTTTCACCGGCGCATTCAGCCGCGTGTTGAACACGCGGTATTGCACCACGATGCTATCCACCGGCGGGCGTTGTTTCCATACCAGTTTTCCATTTACAAAATCAACCGTGTAAAGACTGTCGGGTATGCCGGCAATGGAGATGGTTTGGGGTATAACACTGAGCGAATCGAGACGCAGGGTATCGCCACTGACAGGAAGTGTTTTCTTGCGCAGATTAGACAAAGTCGTATCGGTCCGTGGGGCCTGGGCATTCGCCAACAGCAGTCCGGTGGTAAACAGTAAACACAATATCAGGACTTTCCCGATCAACCAGTAAGTTTTCTAATTATTAAAAAATCTTTTAACGTGTCGCCTGCAGTCCTTCCGTGAAAAGATTTTTAAAGTCAAACAAAGCTGATTTTCACCTCATTAACTAAAAACCAGCGGCACCCTGTAATAGCGTCTAAATTTAGGATTTATTGCATGAATGCCGCTATTTATCGCCCCCTGCGACAGCTGCTGCGGTTAGTGCAACGGTTTTGAGCGGCTGGTATCAAATTATCATGAAACCACAACTGCTTAAACTGGAGCGGCAATCTTCAATTGTACCGCAGTCACCAGCTGGGCTTCCGCGGCTATTAATGGCGCCAACCTCACAGCCGGCACCCATTCACTATATGCTTGCCTGGGATTGAACTAGCGGTGATAATCAGGCTACCTGCAGGTTCCTGGACTTCTTTTCTTCGAGGTATTCATCGAAGGTCATCAGCTTATCGATGGCGCCGTTGGGTGTTAATTCAATAATCCGGTTGGCCACCGTCTGCAGGAAAGTATGGTCATGCGAAGCCAGCATCACCACGCCCTTGAAGTTCGTCATGCTTTCGTTGAAGGCCTGGATCGATTCCAGGTCCAGGTGGTTGGTGGGTTCGTCGAGCATTACCAGGTTGGGATCCTGCAGCATCATGCGACTGATCATGCAGCGCACTTTTTCGCCACCGCTCAGCACCGAAGTTTTCTTCATCACCTCATCGCCGCTGAAGAGCATTTTGCCCAGGAAGCCGCGCAGGAAGGGCTCATCCACATCGGTAACGTGCGGAGGCACAAACTGGCGCAACCAGTCCATCAGCGTCAGGTCCTTGCCTTCGAAGTATTTGGAGTTGTCGTTGGGCAGGTATGCTTTCACCACTGTGGTGCCCCACTCGTATTTTCCGCTGTCTGGTTCCATTTCTCCGTTGATTATTTCGAAGAAATAATTCACCGCCAGCTGATCGTCGGCTACAATAGCCACCTTATCGCCCTTTCTCAGATCGAATGTGATGTCTTTGAATAGTACCCTGCCGTCAACCGATTTGCTGAGTTTTTCTACATTCAGCACCTGGTTGCCCACTTCGCGCAGGGGTTTGAAAATAATGCCGGGATATTTGCGGTTGGATGGAGCAATTTCTTCAATAACCAGTTTCTCGAGGGCTTTCTTACGCGCAGTGGCCTGTCTTGATTTGGAAGCATTGGCGCTGAACCGTGCAATGAATTCGAGCAGGTCCTTGCGCTTTTCTTCCATCTTCTTGTTCTTATCGGCCAGCTGGCGCGCCGCCAACTGGCTGCTTTCGTACCAGAAGGTATAGTTACCGGTATATATCCTGATTTTCCCGCGATCCACATCGGCCACATGCGTACATACGGCGTCGAGAAAGTGACGGTCGTGCGATACCACGATCACGATATTCTGGAAATCGGCCAGGAAGTTTTCGAGCCAGGAGATGGTCACCACGTCCAGGTTGTTGGTAGGCTCGTCCAGTATCAGGATGTCGGGATTACCAAACAATGCCTGCGCCAGCAACACGCGCACTTTCATCATACCATTCAGGTCGCGCATATACGAGTTGTGCAGTGCTTCGCCTACGCCCAGTTCGCTGAGCAAGGTTGCCGCGTCGCTTTCGGCGGTATAGCCACCCATTTCACCAAATTCTGCTTCCAGTTCTCCCGCACGAATACCATCTTCTTCGGTAAAATCTGCTTTCGAATAAATGGCATCGCGTTCCTGCATCACTTCCCACATGCGCTTATGGCCCATCATCACGGTATTGAGCACGGTGAAATCATCAAACTCCGACTGGTTCTGTTTCAGTACGGCAATACGCTCACCGGGAGTGATTTCCACTGTACCCTTGTTGGGTTCAATTTCTCCCGCCAAAATTTTCAAAAAGGTAGATTTACCGGCACCATTCGCGCCGATAATGCCATAGCAATTACCCTTGCTGAAAGTGAGGTTTACCTCGTCAAACAAAACACGCTTTCCAAACGACAACGTAACATTATTCACTGTAATCATCGAGCTCAAATTTGAAGGCGCAAATTTACAGCTTTTTACCCGAAGGGAAGGTTAATTATTGGCTTCGCGCAGCAAGTCGTCAAGGTCAAGCGGTTCGGTGACCATTTGTAGGTTGCCGTTGGTGTCAAAGGGCCATTTTTCACGGGGTTTGTCCCAATACAGCTCTACCCCATTGCCATCGGGGTCGTCGAGATAAATGGCCTCAGAAACGCCGTGATCTGAGGCGCCGGCGAGCGGGTAATTGGCTTCGATCAACCGTTTCAGCACGATGGCCAGGTCTTTTCGCGTGGGATATAGTATGGCGGTATGGAATAGTCCGCAGGCCCGTTGGGGCGCAGGAGGAGCATTCTTGCTATACCAGGTATTCAGACCTATATGGTGGTGATACCCTCCTGCCGACACAAACACGGCCTGGCTGCCATAGTGCTGCGTAATTTCAAAACCCAGCAGACCGTGATAAAAGGCAAGCGCCTTTTCAAGATCAGATACTTTCAGGTGTACATGGCCTATGCGTGTACCGGCGGGAACGGTATAACTCATTATTTTTTGTATTTATCGTTTAAAGTCTTGCCACTCGCACAAAGCTCAACAATTTTCGCAATCCTTTGTTGGCGGGTTTCCTCGCGTTTTGCTTCGGTTACATATTCAACGTATTCTTTGCGATAGCCATAGGTAAGACCGTCGAAATATTTCAAAGCAGGTTTATTTTTTGCCAATGCTTTCTGCAGGTCGGCGGGCACTTCGATGGTTTTGTTTTTCACCACCCGTTTAAATCCTTTTTTATTAACGGCGATAGCTTCTTTGATCAGCGCCGTCAACGCGGCTTCATCAATTTCTTTTACGTCGGTGTATTTGATGGAACGGTTAAACTCATTGTCCACGCAATGATTGAATAATCCTTTCGGATCTTTAAGTGCTGAGCCGTTGAAAAATGTAAGCTTTACATGCTCTTTAAATCCGGCATATCCGCAAACCATGCCATGGCATGAATAATTTGGTCCCCATTTCCAGTCTTCCTGTAGTTCTTTATCGGCTTTGAGAATGATGGAGCGTAATTTTTTGCATATAGTTTTAGAGAAAGGGGGAAGCGACTCGATATAATCGAGCGCTCTTTGTTTCGCGTTGGTTGCTACGGTCGCCATAAAGAGAATTTACACCAAGTTGGCGAAAACCGGTGATTTTTCCTTGTCGGAAATTGCGAATCCTTATCTCTTGTCTTCCGTCAGCCCCGCAACCAGATATTCCTTGTTGAGGCGGGAAATATTGGTGACCGAAATTCCCTTGGGGCAAACGGCTTCGCAGGCTTCGGTGAAGGTGCAGGAGCCGAAACCTTCCTTGTCCATTTGCGCTACCATGTTCAGTACGCGTGTTTTGCGCTCGGGTTCGCCTTGTGGTAAGAGCGCGAGGTGAGAAACTTTTGCAGAAAGGAAGAGCATAGCCGAGCTGTTTTTACAAGCCGCAACGCAGGCGCCGCAACCTATACAGGCGGCTGCTGCAAAGGCGGCATCGGCCTTTTCTTTTTCTATGGGAATAGCATTGGCATCAACGGCATTGCCGGTATTTACTGAAATATAACCACCGGCTTGTATGATGCGGTCGAACGCGCTGCGGTCAACCACCAGGTCTTTGATAACGGGAAATGCCTTGGCGCGCCAGGGTTCTACCACGATGGTGTCGCCATCTTTGTAAGCACGCATGTGCAACTGGCAAACTGTATTGTGCTGCCAGGGACCGTGCGGGCGGCCATTGATATACATGGAACACATACCGCAAATACCTTCCCGACAGTCATGGTCGAATGCAATGGGGTCTTTGCCCTCGGCGATCAACTGCTCATTCAACACGTCGAACATCTCAAGGAAAGACATTTCCGATGAAATGTTTTTTACTTCATAGGTTTCAAAACGGCCTTTGTCCTGGCTATTTTTTTGTCTCCAGACCTTGAGCGTAAGATTCATTGTATAATGTTCCATGTATATAGCTCGTTTGAATTAATTATTTATAACTACGCTGACTTGGTTTTGCTACTTCAAAATGCAGTTCTTCTTTGTGCAGCTGCCATTGGCTGTCGCCTTTCCATTCCCAGGCAGCCACATAGCTGAAGTTGGCATCATCGCGTTTGGCTTCGCCATCTTCTGTCTGCGATTCTTCGCGGAAGTGACCGCCACAGCTTTCATTGCGGTGCAGTGCGTCGATACACATCAGTTCGCCCAGCTCCATAAAGTCGGCCACGCGGTTGGCCTTATCAAGCTCGGGGTTGTATTCATGGATGGTACCTGTCACGCGCAGATCGCTCCAGAACTCTTTGCGCAGCTCCTGAATTTCGGTGATGGCCTGCTTCAGACCTTCGGCATTGCGCGCCATACCGCATTTATCCCACATAATCTTACCGAGGCGTTTGTGGAAGCTTTCCGGCGATTGTTTACCCTGTATGCTCATCAAACGATTGATGCGGTCGCTCACCTGCTTCTCGGCCTCCACAAAGGCCGGATGATCGGTGGATATAGAAGCTGTGCGAATTTCGTCGGCCAGGTAATTACCAATGGTATAGGGAATCACAAAATAGCCATCGGCCAGACCCTGCATCAGCGCCGATGCACCCAGTCGGTTAGCACCGTGATCGCTGAAGTTGGCTTCGCCCAAAGCATATAAGCCGGGCACAGTGGTCATCAGTTCATAGTCGACCCACAAACCACCCATGGTATAGTGAACGGCTGGGTATATGCGCATCGGCACTTCATATGGATCTTCACCTGTAATCTTCTGGTACATGTCGAAGAGGTTGCCATATTTTTCTTTTACCACCTGTTTACCCAGTGTGCGAATCTGTTCTTCAGTTGGATTGGTAATACCTTGTTTACCGCATTCGATTTTTCCATAACGAATAATCGCGGCGGCATAGTCAAGATATACCGCTTGTTTGGATGAACCTACGCCATAGCCTGCATCGCAGCGCTCTTTGGCGGCGCGGCTGGCCACGTCGCGGGGCACCAGGTTACCGAAGGCGGGATATCTTCTTTCGAGATAATAATCTCTTTCGTCTTCGGGAATTTCATTAGGCTTACGGGTATCCCCTTTCTTTTTCGGCACCCATATACGTCCGTCGTTACGCAGCGATTCCGACATCAGTGTCAGTTTCGACTGGTGATCGCCCGACACGGGTATGCAGGTAGGATGTATCTGTGTAAAGCAAGGATTGCCGAAGTATGCCCCTTTGCGGTGTGCTTTCCAGATGGCGGTTACGTTGCTGCCCATTGCGTTGGTAGACAGGTAAAACACGTTGCCATAACCACCTGAGCAGAGCAATACGGCATGCCCGAAATGTCTTTCCAGCTCGCCGGTCACCAGGTTGCGGCAAATGACGCCGCGGCATTTACCATCAATGATCACGATGTCGAGCATTTCGTGGCGCGAATACATTTTCACATTTCCCAATGCCACCTGGCGTTCCAAAGCCTGGTAAGCGCCTATCAGCAACTGCTGACCGGTCTGGCCGGCAGCATAGAATGTACGTTGTACCTGTGTACCGCCGAATGAACGGTTGCTGAGCAAACCGCCATATTCGCGGGCAAAGGGAACACCTTGCGCCACGCACTGGTCAATAATATTCACGCTCACTTCTGCCAGGCGGTGTACGTTGGCTTCGCGTGCACGGTAGTCGCCACCTTTAATAGTATCGTAAAAAAGGCGAAAAACAGAGTCGCCGTCGTTCTGGTAATTTTTTGCAGCATTAATGCCACCCTGCGCGGCAATGGAGTGCGCGCGACGTGGTGAGTCCTGGAAGCAGAATGCTTTCACCTGGTATCCCAGTTCACCCAGCGAGGCTGCGGCGGAAGCGCCTGCCAGCCCTGTTCCGATAACGATCACCTCCAGTTTGCGTTTGTTAGCCGGATTCACCAGTTTACAATGTCCTTTGTAGTAAGTCCATTTCTGATCTAATGGCCCGGGCGGTATTTTGGAATCAATCATAACGATACTGTTTCGAGTTTCAATTTTCGCGTTTCGGGTTAGTTCAGGTCAACCCAGTTGAAATACATGCTGATGGGCATCAAGGCAAATAACAAGGGAACAATTATGGAAAAAGCAGCGCCTGCGCCGCGGGCCAGGGCAATATACTTGGTATTGCTGACGCCCAGTGTACGGAAGGCGGCCTGGAAACCGTGCAGCAGGTGCCAGGCAAGCGAAATACATCCCAGTACATATACAATCACCACCCAACCCTGCTGAAAGGTGTGATACATACGCGCATACAGATTGTGATACTCTGTGGGGGTGCCATAGTTCACCGGTTCCAGCGTGTGGGTGACACGCGAAGGAACCCAGAAATGTGAAATATGGATTACGAGAAAGAGCAGGATGAGCGTACCGAGCAATCCCATCGACTTACTGTACCAGCGGCTGCCCTTGCTACCCATGGGCACTTTGTAACCAATGTTTCTTTTTGCCCGGTTCTTTACTTCCAGCACATAGCCCTGGATGATGTGGATGAAAAAGCCAATAAACAGTCCCACTTCGATAATGCGTATTACATAATAAGCGCCCATAAAATGGGCGGCTTTATTAAATATTTCTCCGTTATCGCTGTCATCAAAAATATCGGCGTAAATACAGGCATTGATGCCAACATGAACCACCAGGAAGCTGATGAGGAACAATCCTGACAATGCCATTACTAATTTCTTTCCTACCGATGATGTGAAGAATTCAGACCATTTCATCTGTTCTAATTTATTTTTTCTAAGGCCAGATGGAACCTCGCACTGCCATCGCACGCAAGCTACGCTACATGCTCGGTTTCACTTTTATTATCTTTTTGAACCGGGAGAGCTTTTTAAAATTCACCGCAAAGGTAAAGCAGCAAGGCCAAAATTCACACTGCAATAAACGGATTTCTTAAAATCGCTATCTTAGCCCCTTGAACTTCAGGAGAAGGGACCCGTATCCCCCATCCTTTTTCAATATTAATGCATGAAACAAGAAGAGGATTTTGAAGCGAACCTGGCCGGCGAAGAAGGTCAGAGTGAAGAAACGAAAAGTAGTTGGTTCAAGCGTATTAAAAAGGGTATTCTGACCAGCACGGCGGAAAAAAAGGAAACTCCGGAAGGCCTCTGGAGTAAATGTCCTGCCTGTGGATATATATGCACTGTGACGGAACTCAGGGAAAACCTGTTTGTTTGTCCCAAGTGCAACCACCATCACCGTATCGGCAGCTCGGAATATTTCGACATCCTGTTCGACGATGATGGGTATGATATCATGTTTGAGAATATCCGTTCAAAGGACTTTCTCGGCTTCACCGACCTCAAATCATATCAAAAGCGCCTGGAAGAAAGCTGGGCCAAGACAGATATCACCGACTCCATCCGCATTGCCCGCGGCACGGTAAAGCAACATCCGCTGGTGGTAGGCTGTATGGATTTTGAATTCATTGGCGGCTCGCTGGGCAGTGTGATGGGCGAAAGAATCTGCCGCGCCATCGATATATGCCTGCAGGAAAGAACGCCGCTGCTGATCATCTGTAAATCGGGCGGCGCGCGTATGATGGAAAGCGCCTTTTCGCTGATGCAACTGGCAAAAGTGAGTGGTAAACTGTCGCAAATGACGGATGCCCGCATTCCTTATATTTCGCTGCTCACCGACCCGTCGTTTGGCGGCATATCCGCTTCGTTTGGTATGCTGGGCGATCTCAATATTGCCGAACCCGGCGCCCTGATCGGTTTTGCAGGCCCCCGCGTAATCAAAGAAACCATCAAAAAAGACCTGCCCGAAGGTTTCCAACGCAGCGAATTCCTGCTGGAACATGGCTTCCTCGATTTCATTGTGCCCAGGAAGGAGTTGAAAGATAAATTGGCGACAGTCTTGTATTTATTCAAAAACTAATTGGGGTAAAATCACAAGCACCAAATAACAGGAACCCAATAATGACCAAATAAAAAATTTCAAATTTTGTGATTTTTAATTTGAGTTTTACTTGGTTCCTGTGATTTGATATTTGTGATTTCCAACAACAGGCAGGAAATGTCAGTAATAACCAACAGATCAGCTTACCACGACTACTTCATCGAAGACAAATACGTCGCGGGCATGGTACTGACCGGCACGGAGGTGAAATCACTGCGTGACGGCCGCGCCAGCTTCAACGATGCCTACTGCTATTTTCATAAAGGGGAACTCTGGATAAAAAGCCTGCATATTGCTGAGTATTCGCATGGCACCGTGAATAATCACGATCCTTTGCGTGAGAGAAAACTCTTACTGCAAAAACGCGAACTGCGAAAGCTGGAAGCGAAAATGAAAGAAAAAGGTTACACCATTGTGCCGCTGAAGATATTTTTTAATGAAAAAGGACTGGCAAAATTGGAAATAGGTCTGGGTAAGGGCAAGAAAATGTACGATAAGCGCGAGTCTATCAAAACGCGCAATGTGGAGCGACAGATGAAACGGTTTCTTAAATAATTTCTGTTCCTGTTTTGGCTTGATTTTTTCTGCATATCTTCATGTATGCGCTGTTTAATCCCATTAGCAATTTTTCTTTTATCGGTACCTGTAGCATACGCGCAGTCAGTCGCCGGCAGTTGGTATGGCAAGGCCGATGTGGTGGCCCGCGGGGTCAACAATAACTATCTCACCGAATTGATATTGAAACAAAAGGGCGACGAGGTAGAAGGCATTTTCGGATATTATTTCAAAGACAGTTACCAGAGCTTTTTTGTGCGCGGCACCTACAACAAAAAAAGCAGGGAGTTGCGCATCAACAATCTGCCCATCCTGTTTCACCGGTCCGAAACCCGCAACGGTATTGAATGCCCCATGCATTTTCAGGGCATACTGATGGTAAGCCAGGTGAAAAGATCGCTGCGGGGCAGCTTTTTCAGCGACGACAAATACAAATACACCTGCCCGGAACTGCGTGTGAGCTTCAGCCTCGATAATGCCGAAGATGAAGACAGCGTTTTGCGCGTGGCTACTGCTCAGCAAAAATTCTGGAAGCCGCAGGAAGAAGATTTTGTGGTGATGGATGTCACCAAAAACCAAACCATTACCCGCTCTGCCGATGCGCTGGCTACCGGCACCGTTGATTCGCCGGTTGTTGATCAGGCAGAGATCGAAGAACCACTGCTCACCCGTTTTGCAAAAAGAAAAACGATATATAGCACGGAGATTGAAGTAGAAAGCGATTCCGTACGCATCAGCTTTTACGATAATGGCGATATTGATGGCGACAGCATCAGCGTGTTCGTGAACAATCAGCCCGTGCTGGTAAAGCAGGAGCTTACATCCCGGGCATTGAACATCTACATAAAATTAGACAGCACCCGCGCCGTAAATGAAATCACCATGTTTGCCGAAAACCTCGGCAAATACCCACCCAATACCGCACTCATGCTGGTAACAGACGGCGTAAACCGACACGAAGTATACCTCTCGAGCAGTCTCACGCAAAATGCGGGAGTTAAGATTCGAAGACGAAGGTAGAAGGTGGAAAAAGAAGTCCGCCGTCCTGGCGAATCCGTCATTGCGTACTATTCGAACAATTCAGGCTGATCAGTTTCCGAAGGCTTCTGCTCCTTCATCACCCATTCAAATACGGTGGATTTGGTAAAGTCAGCCAGCTTAATACCTACCGTTTTCCGGTCGGTTACTTCCACAAAGCTGTTGATCTTTACTTTCTGGGAGCGCTGTTGCGCGCCGCGGCCCGCGGTAATTTTCACAACGGGATCGGGATGCGTGGTAACAGCTTCGAGATAGTTGCCCTCCCCTTCTTTGATAAAACTGAACTTATTGCGTAAGGTGGTAGTATCAACCTTGAATCGTTTTACGTTGAACTGCTGCTTATCATTATCGAGGTAGATGGCAGTAATCACTTTTTCAGGGTCAAATTTCTCGATATCGATCACCTGCTCAGGATCGAACTTCTGCGTCAGCTCCTGGTCGGTGATTTCGTAAGTGCCATCGTGGTACATCACGATCAGCTTCTCGTCGGGCTGGAAGCTGCCGAGATATTCGCCTTTTTCTTCGGTGTTGAGGCGGCCAAACTGGTCGTCAAACCAAAGCTTGATGCCACCAAGCGTTGAGCGTCCCTGCTCCTTAAACTTCACGCTCTTGATGGGATACTTCGTCACCTGGTTACCCTGGCTGTTGCGGCTCTTGATCTCGAGTTCTTCAAAATAAAAATCAAACTCTTTCTTGCGCGCCGTGCTGTTGGGGCTCAGTATCACTTTTACCACCTCTGCTTCGCCGTGCGGGTTGGCAGAGAGATAATGTACCTTGCTTTTCTCGGTACCCTTGGTGAGATTGTATTCCTTATCGCGGGTAACACCGGTTACGTTGAAGCGTTTTGCATAGCTCACACCGCTCTTGCCGTCCACGTAGATCATGTTGTACGTGGTGCGTTCATCATTTTTCTGGAACACTGCCACATGCAATATGTCTTTGCCGATAAACACTTTATCGGCTACTTTCACCACCTTCATGATACCACTGCGTGTGAAGCAAATGATATCGTCGAGAGTGGAGACATCGCACACAAATTCATCTTTCTTTAAACCGGTACCGATAAAACCATCGGCGCGGTTTACATACAGTTTGGCATTGGCAATAGCCACCTGTTTGGCCTGTATGCTTTCAAACAGTTTGATCTCTGTTTTTCGCTCGCGGCCTTTGCCGTATTTCTGCAAAAGACCTTCGTAGTATGCCACCGCAAAATCAACCAGGTTGGCGAGGTCGTGCTTTACCTGCCTGATGTCTTTTTCAAGGCCTTTTATTTGCTCGTTCAGTTCTTCAATATCCAGTTTATAGATACGGCGAACCGGTTTTTCGGTAAGCTTTACAATGTCTTCGCGGGTAATATCGCGGCGCAACTGTTTACGATAGGGTTTGAATGCTTCAGCGATGGCCTCCAGCACTTTCTCCCAGGTTGCGTGCTTTTTCTCCAGCTCCTTATATATTTTTTCTTCGAAGAAGATTTTCTCCAGCGAAGTATAGTGCCATTTTTCCTGCAGTTCTCCCAGCTTAATCTCCAGCTCTTTCTTCAGCAGGTCTTTGGTGTAATCCACCGAATGACGCAGCAGATCGTGCACGCCCATGAAGCGCGGCTTCTGGTCTACGATAACGCAGGTATTGGGCGAAACGCTTACCTCGCAACTGGTAAATGCGTATAAGGCATCGATGGTGATGTCGGGTGAAATGCCCGGCGCCAGGTCAACCTGTATCTCCACTTCAGCTGCTGTGTTGTCGGTCACCTTCTTGATCTTGATTTTGCCCTGGTCATTGGCTTTGATGATGGAGTCGATCAGCGCCGTGGTGGTCACACCAAAAGGCACGTCGCGGATAATGAGGGTTTTCTTATCCAGCTCTTCAATATGCGCGCGGACGCGCACCTTGCCGCCGCGTTTGCCTTCATTATAATTGGTAACATCAATCATGCCGCCGGTCTGGAAATCAGGATAGAGCTCAAATTTTTTCCCACGCAGATACTTGATGGCGGCTTCGATGATTTCGCAGAAATTGTGAGGAAGAATTTTGGTTGCCAGCCCCACCGCAATACCTTCTGCACCCTGCGCCAGCAACAAGGGGAATTTCATGGGCAGGGTCACCGGTTCATTCTTGCGGCCATCGTAACTCAGTGCCCATTCGGTGGTTTTGGGATTGAAGGCTACTTCCAGCGCAAAACGGCTCAGCCTGGCTTCAATATATCGTGGAGCTGCTGCTTCGTCGCCGGTGCGTACATCACCCCAGTTGCCCTGCGTATCAATCAGCAGGTCTTTTTGTCCCATATTTACCAGCGCGTCGCCAATGCTCACATCGCCGTGGGGGTGGTACTGCATGCTATGACCAATGATATTGGCCACTTTGTTGAAGCGACCATCATCCATTTCCTTCATGGCATGCAGTATGCGGCGCTGCACGGGTTTCAAACCGTCTTCGATGGCAGGCACCGCACGCTCCAGTATTACATAAGAGGCGTAGTCGAGAAACCAGTTTTTATACTGACCCGTTACGCCACTCGATTGTTCTGTGATATTACTATCCTTCTTTTTCGCGCTCATAGATTCTTATTTAACGAACTACTCTGCAATAGCGGGCTGTGCCGATTTTGATTTTACCTCAAAATCTTTCATACCCTTCAGTTCACCCTGTATATCAAATTCACCGGCGGCCAGTATCGTCTTCAAACGCCAAAGCAGGTAAGCATCGCCGGTAGTCTGCTTATTTTTATTTAAGAAAGTATGAATGATCTTGCTTGCCTTTTGCCAGTCGGCCGTGATATATTTCTTCAGATCATTATCATAAAAATCATAATCGTGCTGCGCCAGTTTCTTGCCACCTTCCAGCGTGCGCACGCCCTTTTCTTCGTTCTGCAATCTTGTCCATTCATCAGGATCTACTTCAAACTCGCTGAGCGTGATGGGGCGTGCCAGTTTTTTGGCTTTCAGAAACTCCTTCGGCGGAATTACGTGCAGGGTTTCGGGATAAAAGATCTGTCCTTTATCATTGATAAAGGGAAGATTGTTCAGGTATAAGATATAAATCCTTCCCTGCAGGTCTTTCAACTGGCTCATCAGCCAATAATAGCCGCAAACATCATGTTTGTTTTGCGCGGCCCATATCCAGCAAATTTCTTCTTCATTATTATTCAAGCGCTCAACCAGTTCGGCCACGGTCTTGTTATCATCCCACTGCGCCTTATCAACCAGGCCATCATAATCACCGCCGGCCAGCACCTGGCGCCACCATTCTTTGCGCGCCTGGATGCCTTCGGTGGTGTAAATATCTTTTATTGGTCCAACGGCATAATCGTCTCTTATCAGTATCACGTCGCCGGCAAAACCGTTGTCCAGTTCAAAGGCTTTTTCCAAAACGGCTACATCTGCTTCGTTAAAAACAATATGGATCATGGTACAAATTAATTTCTTGTTGACTACTCTCCTTCTACGAGGTCAAGCTCTACACGCAGGTTTTCGATGATGAAGTCTTGCCGTTCCTGCGTATTTTTTCCCATATAATATTCCAGTGTCTGCTGAACGTGCTCTCCCTGTTCGATCACCACGGGTTGCTTGCGCATATCAGGACCGATAAAGCGCGCAAATTCATCGGGAGAAATTTCACCCAATCCTTTAAAGCGCGTGATCTCGGGTTTGCCGCCGAGCTTTTTGATGGCGGCCTGCTTTTCGTTTTCGTCGTAACAGTAGATAGTCTCCTGTTTGTTGCGTACCCTGAACAAAGGAGTCTCCAGGATATATACATGATTATTCTTCACCAGGTCGGGGAAGAACTGCAGGAAGAATGTCATGATCAGCAGGCGGATATGCATGCCATCTACATCGGCATCGGTTGCGATGATGATATTGTTGTAACGCAATCCCTCGTATCCGTCTTCGATGTTCAGCGCGTGCTGCAACAGGTTGAACTCTTCATTTTCATACACCACTTTCTTGGTCAAACCAAAACAGTTCAGCGGCTTACCACGCAAGCTGAACACGGCCTGGGTCTCCACATTGCGCGATTTGGTGATAGAGCCACTGGCCGAATCACCTTCGGTGATGAAGATGGTGCTCTCTTTTGCTTTTTCAAGAATAATTTCCCTGTCTTTGCCGGTGGGTTCATCATTGAGATGATAGCGGCAGTCGCGCAGTTTTTTATTATGAAGATTCGCTTTTTTCGCTCTTTCGTTGGCCAGCTTTTTGATACCGGCCAGTTCTTTTCTCTCGCGCTCGCTTTGTTCGATGCGTTTTTTCAATGCCTCGGCGGTGCTGGGATTGCGGTGCAGATAGTTGTCGAGTTCCTTGGCCAGGAAATCGCCCACGAAGTTGCGCATGCTGGGACCGCCTTCATAAACTGTCTGCGAGCCCAACTTTGTTTTTGTCTGCGATTCAAACACCGGCTCCTGCACGCGCACGGCAATGGCGGCACAAATGCTGCCGCGTATGTCTGAAGCGTCGTAGTCCTTCTTATAAAAATCGCGAATGGTCTTCACCACCGCTTCGCGGAAAGCCGCCAGGTGCGTACCGCCCTGCGTGGTGTATTGTCCATTCACGAATGAATAATACTCTTCGCCATACTGGTCTTCGTGCGTCATGGCCACTTCTATATCATCTCCTTTCAGGTGGATGATGGGATAACGCAGTTCGTCCTCGTTGGTCTTGCGCTGCAGCAGGTCGAGCAGACCATTCTTGCTCACGAATTTCTTTCCGTTCAGCGTAATCACCAGCCCGGCATTGAGGTAGCAATAGTTCCAGATCTGGCTTTCGAGATAGTCGTAGTTGAAGTTGAAATTTTTGAAGACGGTATCGTCGGGGATGAATGTCACCAGCGTACCGTTCTTTTCATCGCTTTTTGACTCGCGATGTTCTTTGATGAGCACGCCTTTTTCAAACTCGGCGGTCTTTTCGCGGCCTTCGCGGAAGGCCGTCACCTTAAAATAATTGCTGAGCGCGTTCACTGCTTTAGTACCCACACCGTTCAGACCAACGGCTTTCTGGAATACCTTGCTGTCGTATTTGGCACCTGTATTGATCTTACTCACCACGTCTACCACCTTACCGAGCGGAATGCCGCGGCCAAAGTCACGCACAGTTACGGTCTTGCCTTCAATCGTAATATCGATCTGCTTGCCGTAACCCATGGTATATTCATCAATACAGTTATCTATCACTTCTTTCAGGAGTACATAGATGCCGTCGTCGGGGCTGGAGCCATCGCCCAGTTTCCCGATATACATGCCCGGGCGCATGCGTATATGCTCACGCCAGTCGAGCGATTTAATCGATTCCTCGGTATATTCAAACAAATCAGAGCCGGGGGCTGCAGAGGTGTTTTCCGTTTTCTTAGTTTTCGCCATCGGATTCTACAGAATTGACTTACAACTACTTAGGGACCATCTTTCCCCAAAAACCTTTTTACTAAAATTTTTTGCGAACGGGCAAATATAGCCAATTGAAATCAGAAGGGTTTTGCGGGAATTATACACGGCTGTGGAAAAAGAAATGAAGATTGAAGAGAGAGCAAAGAAGGGAGAAGGAGAGTTTTAAAGGGGTGGGTTGCCTTATTTTTGACCAATGACTCAACCCATTCTTGCTGAACTGTGCGAAGTTTCTGTGATTCAAAACGGCGTCACCATCCTGCACCCTGTTTCACTAAAAATACAGCGTGGCGAACAATGGGCTATTGCTGGTCATTCGGGAAGCGGGAAGACTACGCTGGCGAACGCGCTGGCCGGCAAGATTCATTATCACGGCACGATTTCTTACCACCTTTCTGGCAGCGAACAACACCACGCACGCGTGCTGATGATAGAGCAGCAACACCGATTTAAGAACCGGTCGAATACCAGCGACTTCTATTACCAGCAGCGATATAATTCCGCTGACGCCGAAGACACGATCACCGTGGCAGAATATATCGAAGAGGCGGGACACGATACCGATGGCAGCCATTGGATGGATACGCTTCACATCACTCCGCTCCTGCAAAAACCGCTGATACAATTAAGTAATGGAGAAAACAAACGGCTGCAGATCGTGCAGGCGCTGTTCCGTGATCCGGCTATATTGATACTCGATAATCCGTTTACCGGGCTGGATGTGGACGGAAGAAAAACGCTTCACCATGTGTTGAACGAAATTGTGCAAGCCGGCATTCACATAATATTGATCACCGCGCATGAAGATATGCCTGCCTGCCTCACACACATCGCCATCCTGGAAAATGGCAAATTGGTGAAAACAGGCAAAGTCAGTGAAATCAAGTGGCAACATCAAAATACGAGCGCATTCAACACCGAACTAATTAAGCAATTGCCTGCCCCCGAAGAAAACAGTTTCAACTTTGCTGTAAAAATGGTGAACGTATCGGTTCGCTATGGCGAAAAAATTGTTTTACAAAACATTAATTGGGAAGTAAAGAAAGGCGAGCGCTGGTGCATATCCGGGCCCAATGGTTCGGGGAAATCTACGCTGCTCAGTCTCATCTCCGCCGATAACCCGCAGGCTTATGCCAATGAAATTTATTTATTTGATCGCCGCCGCGGCAGCGGAGAAAGTATTTGGGATATTAAGAAGAGAATCGGTTTCGTCTCACCCGAACTCCATCTTTTCTTCGATCGGGGCACTTCGGTGTTCGACGTGATCGCTTCGGGGCTTTTCGATACTATTGGACTTTTCCGTCAATTAGGTAACAGCCAGGTACAACAAGTCAACCGCTGGCTTGATATTCTTCGGTTGCAGTCCCTCAAAGACCGCCCACTCTTCCGCCTCTCTCTCGGACAGCAACGCCTGGTACTGCTCGCACGCGCCCTCGTCAAAAATCCTCCTCTCCTCATCCTCGACGAACCCTGCCAGGGCCTCGATGAAACGCAAACCAAATCATTCAATGATCTCATAGATCTGCTCTGCCTGCATTTCGACACCACACTGCTCTACGTTAGTCATTACGACAACGCCCTCCCCTCCACCATTACCCACCGCCTCTCACTTTAATCATTCACATTCAACTTCAATTTCAAAATTCAAATTCAATAATTCAATTCCGCTGTCGACATAATTCCACAGTTCTCTAATATTATTTTCATGCCACGCGCCTGAAGAAAAATGTTAAAAATTTTCTTGTCAACAATTATTTTTTCTGGCACAGTAGTTGGATAATATCAAATCACAAATAAGTTATTCATTTTTTTCCCGCTTCCTCAACCGTTTGGATATACCAATAGACCCTGCTTGAAAAAAGCAAACGACCACCTGTAAACGTTGTAAACCATTTTTTAATTAACCATAATTTGTAATTATGAAAAATGTCAAGTTGAAATTGGCAGCGTTGACTTTTGCTGCCGCAGCCTTATTTGCCTTCACCGAATTCAGAGCTGGTACTATCAAAGGCATGGTTACTCCTGCCGACGGCGCCGTTAACGCATGGGCCGTTTCTGCAACCGATACTTTGAAAGCAACTATCGATAACGGTACTTTCTCCATTGCTGACGCTCCTGCGGGAACATATCGCGTCATCATTGAAGCAAAGCCGCCGTATAAGAATGCTGCAAAGGACGGTGTAACCGTGACCGATGGTCAGACTACTGACGTAGGTGAAATAAAATTGGAACAATAACGCTACCCTTTCAGGGATTCATAATGAAGCAGTGCCTCCGGGCGCTGCTTTTATTATGGATGAAAGTGGTCGGCCAGTTAATTATATGCTAACGCATGCCCGGGTCACGGTAATTTTTCGAAGCATCATCAATCACCAGCACCCAATCGCTGCCGCGGCCTATAGCAGTGGGGGTAAATTCTTTGCTGCCTGTGTTGGCAAATTCACCCAACGCAACCGATCCGCCATCGCGCGGATTGAACCACCAGGCTTTGAGTCTTTCCGATTTTATTTTTGAGGTGTTAACGGTGGTCTTTTTTCCGTAAGGAATATATACCATCATAAAATCGCCATCGGCCGAAACAGCAGCCATCCTGTATTCCACACCCTCAGGGTTTTCATCCATAATCAACGACTGATCATTTACCAGTCTTTGCCAGTTTCGCTTTTCAAAAAGTTGGCGCATATAACCCAACTGGTAAGCGCCAGGGTGATTCATCGCGATCTTCCAATGCGTGCGGGCATTGTTCACGGGCTTTCTTTTCTCCGTATAAAATTGCCAGATATTGTGATTGCCATAGGTATGCCCCGCGGCACCAGACAACATACTCCAGTATGCCGCCTGCCGGGTATCGAAATCATCCATCCAGCCTTTTTCAACCGGTTTGAATTCATTGGGATGGTCTTCATAACAAGGCTCGCCATTTATATGCGGCCGGACATTTTTTAATGCAAAGGCTTTCTCATTCCATTTATATACCGGGTTGCCGGCGCGATGCCCCGTTTGTGACATGTGAAAATGGAGCCAGTCATCTTCCGCAAAATATTCAAACGAACTTCTGCCGCCGGTGGGGTGAAAGGTGAGCAAATGATTGGCATCCGCAGATTTTATACCCTTTGCCATATTGCGAATGATGGCATAGTCTTCCTCATCAGCCAAATTACGGTCGCCGCCCAGCACCCAAACGATCTGCTTGTTGCGATACCTTGCACCCAGCCACTTGCCAAATACTTCTGCATTGGACGGGGTGAAAATTTCAGGTCCTACTCCCCAGGCCTTATTCCATTTATCGCCCCAGGTGGGCAACAGTGCTATAATCAATCCAAGTTTATTGGCCTCGTTAATTACAAAGTCAACGTGCCTGAAGTATTCTTCAGTCGGCCTGGTGGGGTCATTGTTGATGAGCGGCGTGTGTCCGTATGCGTTAGGCACATCCAGTCCATCCAGTTCAGCCAGCACCACGGCCTGTATCACGTTATAACCTTTTTTGGCGCGGTCTTGTAAATACTCCTTTGCTTCTTCGCGGGTGAGACGATGAAACAACTCCCAGGCGGTATCTCCCAGCCAGAAGAAAGGTGTGCCATCTTTTTTCAGGAGGTATCGTTTGTCGGGACTCACCTTCAGTTGCGCTTCGGCGCATATGCTGAAGAGGTTGATTACAATAAGGCAAAGCAGGCGAAGCATAGAGAGTATTTTATGTAAATGTAAACTTCTCCTCACTCATCCTTCACTTCTGCCAGTTCCTGTATCTTTCTGCGGTCGCCCACGATCCACACAATATCATTCCATTCAAATATGGTGGTACTATCTGGATTAAGTATGCGCTGATCGCCTCTTTCAATACCCACCACCAGCCCGTTGGTGCGCTCGCGTATGCCCGACTCGCGGATGGAAAGGCCTTTCAGTTTGGTATGTTCATCCACCACGATCTTCTGCAGTTGAATATCGGCAATCATGTTGGATGAATCGTCATGGGTGTCCTTAGCGTCAAATTCGGGTTTAAAGGCCTGGTATTGTTCGTCGGTAGCAATGATACCCACATGATCTGCCGGCAGTATGCGGTCGTACCGGTTGGGAGCATGTATTAGTTTATCGCCACGTTTTATATAGGCGATATTGATACCAAATTTCTCGCGCCAGGCAAGTTCCATCAGGGTCTTTCCTGCAAAAGCAGCCTCCTGGTGTACGACCAGGTCGATGATATGCGCCGACCAGGGTGCGAGATTGGATTGAATCTCTACGTTCTTGTTAAACACGTCTTTCGACACAGAGCCCTCTCCTGCTGCCGCCAGTTCGCGCGCATTCAGGTTCACGAGAAAGCGGCCTTCCATGCGTTGATAGAACCTTTGTATGCGCTGCGCAAAAATATAATAGAGCAAAATAGAGGTCGGTATTACCACCAGTACAGCAACTGTGGATGAGAAGAAAGTATCGGCCCAGAAACCAATCAGGAAAATACCTATGAAAATGCGCACGATTTCGAGAATCAGCAGCGGGCCATGACTGTATTTTTCATCGAGCCAGAGTTCTTTATAGGCCGATTTAGTTGATTTCTTGGTCATGAGTGCCACCAGGAATGGCGATGCCGCGGCCAGCGAAATGGTGAAACAGATGATGCTGGCCAGGTTATCATTTCCCACACTCTTACGCAGAAATGGCATCAGGAAATTGGCCGAAAGAATGATAATGGCAATGATCATGGTGCCGTTGATGGCAATAATCTTCCCGTAATAATTCAAAGCCTGCTTCCAGTTGCTCTCTGCCTGTATTTTTGAGGTGCTGGAAGAATAACGGCCCAGCGCATTTACCCATCGTTTCGGCAACATCTTTTCTACGTACACGTGCATCTTCTCGGAAAACTTGATCATGTACGGCGTGGTAAAAGTGGTGATAGCCGACGCGCCTACCGCCACGGGGAAGAGGAAATTACTGATCACACCAAGGCTAAGGCCCAGCGTGGCCACGATAAAGGCAAACTCGCCGATCTGCGCCATACTCATACCCACCTGTATACTTTGCCGCAGTGGCTGACCCGATATAAGCGCGCCGATGGTGGTACTGAAAAATTTTCCGAAAAGCGTGAGCAGTGTTACCCATAGCACAGGCCACTTGTACTCAATGATAGTGCCCGGGTCTATCAGCATACCTACCGACACAAAGAACACCGCGCCGAAAAGATCTTTCACCGGTTTGATGATATGTTCCACTTTTTCGGCAAACGTGGTTTCGGCCATGATAGAACCCATAATGAAAGCGCCGAGCTCGGCAGAGAAACCAACATTGGTGGCCACCACCACCATACCCAGGCAAAGCCCGATGGCGAGGATAAGCAGCGTTTCTTCGTCGAGATATTTTTTAGCTGCCTTCAGGAAAGTGGGCAGCAAGAAAATGCCGGTAATAAACCAAAGCGCCAGGAAGAACAGCAGTTTGGCTACGGTTTTCACCAGTGCCATGCCTTCGAACTGCTGGCTTACCGACATGGTAGAAAGCAACACCATCAGCAAGATCACCACTATATCTTCCACCACCAGCACGCCAAATACGATCCTGGCGAAATTGCGCGCCTTTACGCCCAATTCATCAAAGGCCCGGATGATGATGGTAGTGGAACTGCTGGCCAGCATACCGCCCAGGAACAGGCTGTCCATGACAGACCAGTTCATCCACCGGCCTACAAAATAACCGGAGATGACTATAAAGACAATTTCAAAAAGGGCGGTGATAGATGCTGCACCGCCCACGCGTAATAGTTTTTTAAAGCTGAACTCAAGACCCAGGCTGAAGAGCAGGAAGATTACGCCGATCTCCGCAAGCGTTTCTACGTTTTCGGTATCGGCAACTGTTGGGGTAATGGACAAATGTGGCCCTACTAAAAACCCTGCAATAATATAACCGAGCACCAGCGGCTGCCTGATTCTTCTGAAGATCAGGGTTGTGATTGCTCCGGTGATCAGTATCAGTGCAAGGTCTTCAATTAGTTTTGGCAAATGCCCCATGCGCAAATCAATTTTTAACGGCCCAATTTACATAATAAAATCCTGAGCCTAGAAAACGATTTGCTATGCCATATTGTTCACATTGCGCACAATAAATTCTCTCAAACCAGAGGGCATCTCCCATTTTACGGTGTCGCCTTTGCGATATCCCATCAAGGCGATGCCGATGGGCGCATACACCGATATACATTGCCTGCCCAGGTTGGCGGCGCCGGGCTGCACAATCTTGAATTTCATCTGGCGCCCGGTAAGTTTGTCTTCCACCTCCACCACGGAGTTCAGACCGATTACATCGCCGGGAAACCTGGCATCATCGACTACTTCCGCATTTTTTATTTCTTCGTATAGTTGTTCCGCGTTCCGGTTCTCGCTCGATAAAGGAGTAAGGTGCGAAAAAACATATTTGACCAGCAGGTCGTAGTCAGACTTCTTCAAAATGATTTTGTCTTTTATTTCTTTTGCGTCGTTCATAATAAATTATTTTTTGATTATTTCCTTGTTTAAAAAATGCCAGCAATAACAATGGCAGTGTTATGATCAAAAGCCAGTAAAGCCTGTCATTGCTGATATATGCCCGTTGAATGATGATTCCGTTAAGCAGGACCAGGATGATGATGCTAACACTGCTCACGGAAACCTCCCGGTTTCGTGACATGATTAAGTGCTTAAATATTTTTTATGGAAATGGAATGGAAATACCAGCCACACCCCGGGTGGTTACATATTGTACCAGGCCGGGGTAATAGTATTAAAGGCTTTTTGATTGGGGAAGAAATGAAGCCTCTTACAAAGTACTATGGTAGCTATTTTTTGCACTGACGCGAATATAACGAAATCCACGCGGAATCTGAATTATAGCAGGTAAAAAGGGGCAGTTTTAACGGTATGTTAATGCGGTAAGCTGACGAATATCATATGTTTCCATAAGCTCCATCAATATTCTGCCCCCTGCACCGTCGCTAATTTTGCGGGATGTTGGAACCACAACCAGATTTATCCCTGATAAAAAAATACAACCAGCCGGTACCTCGCTATACCAGCTATCCTACTGTGCCCTATTGGTATGAAAAGATAGACAAACAGGAATGGTCCTCCGTTCTAAGATCACGATTCGACCAGCACAATGAACCCGAAGGCATTTCTCTTTATATACATCTGCCGTTTTGTGAATCGTTGTGCACCTATTGTGGTTGTAATAAAAAAATTACCACCAACCATAGTGTGGAGGCAGAATATCTGGCAGTCATAGAAAAAGAGTGGGACTTAAACCGCCGCCTGATGAGCGGTAAACCGCTTATACGGGAAATACATCTCGGCGGCGGCACGCCCACCTTCTTTTCACCGGAAAACCTGCAGCGACTGATCCGGTATATTAAACGCGATGCTGATATTCACCCTCAACACGAGTTTAGTATTGAAGGTCATCCCAACAACACTACCATCGCGCATCTCGAAATGCTTTACAGCGAGGGTTTCCGCCGCATCAGCTATGGCGTACAGGACCTGGACCCCGAAGTGCAACGCGTGATCAATCGTATTCAACCATTTGAAGTGCTACAGGCAGCCACCGAAAATGCAAGACGGATTGGGTTTACTTCCGTGAATTTTGACCTGATCTATGGCCTGCCCCTGCAGTCTTTCACCAGCATCAGCAATACCATACAACAGGTACTCACTCTGCAGCCCGACCGCATAGCGTTTTACAGCTATGCGCATGTACCGTGGACCAGCAAGGCGCAGCGGCTATTCGACGAATCGCACCTGCCTGACCCCGAAACCAAACTTGGTTTGTACTTGCTGGGTAAGAAAATGCTTTTGGAAAATGGTTACGCCGACATAGGCATGGATCATTTTGCGCTGCCTGGCGATGATTTGTATAAAGCCTGGCAATCGGGCACGCTGCACCGCAATTTTATGGGATATACCACGCAGCACACTTCCCTGCTGCTCGGACTGGGTGTGTCATCCATCAGCGATACCGGTAATGCATTTGCGCAAAACGCCAAGACATTACACGATTACTACCGCCAGATCGAAAGCGGCGAACCTGCCGTGCAGAAAGGATATTTTTTGAATGAAGAAGACATTTCATTCAGGAATTACATCCTCGATATCAGTTGCAAAGGATATACTGAATTAAGAGACGTAGATTTGCCCTTGCTGGAAGAATATGTGTTTCCGAAGCTCGCTGACATGCAGCACGACGGACTGGTTGAAAGAAAAGATATGACAGTCAGGCTCACCGATCGCGGTCACTATTTTATCCGGAATGTCTGCAGCGCCTTCGATCTTTACCTGGGCCGCGAAACCGAGACGAAAAATATATTCAGCAAAGCCATTTAATAACTATAAAAAATTACTCCGATGAAAAAGCATAATCCTATTAAGCGCAGCCAGGAACTGGTGCAGTTGTCAAGGGAACATCACTTCGGATTATTGCTGGTTTGGGAAATCAGACGCGACCTGGGTAAAGGAGTTGAGTTTGACAAAATCAGTAAGCGAATCATAGATTTTTACACCACCGACCTGGAAAAGCATTTTAAGGAAGAAGAAGAAACGGTATTCACGTTGCTGCCGCCCGATCATCCCCTGCGCGTGCAGGCAGAGGATGAGCATAGGAAAATTTACGCGATGATTGAAATGCTGAAAAATACAAAGGCAGATGCTGCCTTGCTGAACGAGTTTGCCGATACTTTGGAAGCGCATATACGTTTTGAAGAAAGAACGCTGTTTAATCTTATTCAGGAGATGCAAGGCACGGCGCAGCCGTAACGCGGTTTTCTCAAATCAGTACGTAACTATATTTTTTTAGCCTTCCCGAGTGAGACTTTATAATCATCCGGCGTACCCGAAATTTTTAAATTCAGGAACCGCACGCGCTTATCCATATTGCGGTATTCGATAGCATCGATCTGGTCGGGATCCACCTCTTCTTCTTTTTTGCCAAACAACATCTGGAAGCCTACCTTGGTGACGAGTTTCAGCGGAATGCGCAGGTAATACTCCATCTTCATATCCAATGCCTGCTTACCCGACACTTCCATAAAACCCAGCGATGAGTTGATATTCATATAAGGAAAGGTAAGCGAGCCATCTTTAAAAGTGAACTTATTGCGCAAGGTGTCGAAGCGCACCATGTTCAGGTTCTTATCCTTGAAATAGGAAGAAAGCGCCTGCATCGGTGCAAAGTTCACCAGCATACCATCGGCAATATCCAGGTCAAGTTCCGCCTCCGAATGATCGAACAGCGGTGTGAGGTCGGGGTGCACCTGCACATAGCATTTGATATTACCGGTAAGCCTGCCTTTCACGTTCTTATTGATCACATAATCCTGCCCCAGGTAATCGAGCTTCAGCATCATTTTTTCAATATCCACCTCCTTCACCTTAATGCGGCTGCGCAGGTAAATTTTCTCGGGATTGCTGCCATTAAAGAAGCCGCGGGCGGCAACGTTACCATCGGCAATATCCATTTGCAGCGTGTCGAGATAGAGATGCTGGTTGGTTTTCATGCGCGCGTTGGCAAAGAAATTCTTAACCCACAGGCGCTTGAACTTGATCGTTTTCACATCCACCGTTGCCTTAAAGTCGATAAAAGGAATAGTGAAAATATTGAAGGCATCGGCATGCACGCTGCGCTTAGCCACCACGCGTTGTCCTTTTGAAAGGTCGGGAAATGCGGGCAGCTCTCTCGCGGGTTTCGATGAAAAATCGTAGGTGCTCATCTGGTCCACGTCGAGGAAGCGCGATGCAAAATGCAGGTAATTTTCTTTCTGCATACGCGCGCTGTCTTTGCCGGTGTACAGGCGCATGTTGATGTCAAAATCGCTGCGGCCGATTTTACCACGAAGACTATCGACCCTGATGAAATTACCCGCATTGAATTTCACGTTGCCGCGAATGCTGTCGAGTTTCACAGGGTGCCTTACGAGCTCTCCGGAAATATTGGCAATTTTTACGTCGGCAAAACGGAACACTGAATCATATCGGATGTCCGTCCTGGTGCGTATCCACAGGTTCGTGGCCATTTCGCGGCGGTAGCCCCTTGGCAACAGATCGCGCGCGACCTTGCCCAACACTTCACGCACAGCCAGGCGATTCGATTTCAGGTCGAAGGCCACCTGTATTTTTCCTCTTTTCACTTTGTCGAACCAAAGTGCGTAGTTGTTGACCCGGCTGCTGAAGCGGATATCGCTGCTGTCGATGTAGCCGGCGAATTCACGTAAACGCAAAGTGGTGTCTTCGATAATCAGCTCAGCGCCAAAATCCTTGAACACATGCGGATATTCCTTGAACCTTGCCTGCAGGTTTTGAATCCTGAATCGTCCCTTAGGCAATGGATTAGGGTTCAGTATTTCATTCACACTGGTTTCAAGTGCCAGTCCTATATTGAAATGGTGAATTTCCTCTTTCGCCTTATTGCTGCGCACAGTGTCAAAAGCCAGCAGCTCTTTAAACACCAGTTTGTTACTGTTCGCATTCAGTTTGACAACAATCGGCTTTTCTTTGGCGTGAAATATGGCAGGCAGGTCGCTGATACTACCCGTCATCCTTAAATCGGAATTACCCACGAGGCAGTGGAAGGAATCGAGGTTCACAAAACCATTCTTCATGTCAGCGTGCATGTTTAGCTTTTCTATTATGTAAGGATAGCCGGGAATGCGGAAAGTAAGGTTGCGCACGCTCAGCTCACTTTGAATACCCTTCGACAATTTCACCATCGACTCCTCTGGCACGCTGATGTCCACCAATTCTTTAAAATCCATTTTGAGAATCACCTGTCCTGTTATTCGTTGCAAGTCTTTGATGCCAAGAAATGCGCCGATAAATTCCAGTTGCAGGTCGCCGTTCACCTGCATCAGTATTTTCGGGTCGGTGAAATCACGCATCACGAAATTGCCTTTGAAAATGCCCTTACCGGGTTTGGCGTTCATATTCAGGATACGCAGCTCCGAAGTCTTGAGCGAACGCCCCGCGCCGTTTGTATAATATCCCTTAAATGCGAGCGAATCCAGTTTACGATCGGCTTCGGTGTTGTGCACCCAGGCATCGTCGCAGGAAAACGACAATTCGATTAAAGGCATTTCGCCATCCTTCAGTTTTCCTTTCACAATTCCTTCAAAACCTAATCGACCGTTATATTTAAAATGCTCCAGTTGTTTTTTTGCATTATCCGGCACAAATGAAAACAACTGGTCGAAATTGGGATTGTCGCCGGTTATTTTCAGATCTACCCAATTATCGTTGGCCATATCGGCGGAGCCGGTAATGCTGAAAACGGCATCTTCGAGATGCAGTTTGCCCACGGGCAGCTGCACCTGTTGTTTATCCTTGTTATAAGAAAACTCGAGTTTTGTTTCAAGGTGTTTATGGCGAAACAGCACCGTATCGTCCGGACGTGTATAATCGAGGATCATCTTACCTTCGAGCTTGCCTTCCACATCAGCCTTCACTGTTTTCAATGAAGTCTGGATGCGTTCAATATCGGCAACAAACTGGTTTCGGGTCTGCTGGTCCAGGTAAGTCACTTTCATGCCGCGCAGCACCACTTTTTTCAGGTCAAGGTCCAGTTCGGTAGCGGCAGTATCAGTAGTGTTGGCTGCTGCATTACTCTTAACCTGTATCGCCTTCACAATATTCAGCTGTCCTGCATTGTCCTGCACCAGGTCGAGATGACCGTTGCGCAGCGCAATTACTTTTACGTGGTATTTTTTATTGATAATGTCTTCCAGGCTAAAGCCGATAAACATGCGGTCGGCTTCGTATATGGGCTTTTTGGTTTTTTGCTTGTCGGCAAAAAACCGGACATTGTTCATGCGGATGGAGATGTAGGGAAAATTTTCGAATGCAGAAATGCTGCTGCCGCCCACCTCCAGTTCACCGGCCAGTTGTTTGTTGAGTTCCTTCACGGCCAGCGCCACCAGCTTTTGCTGCTGAAAGTACAAGATGCCAACGGCTATTAGGACAAGTAAAACCAGGGAAACAGGCAACAGGACCAGGAAGCGGATCAACCTTTTCCTTGTTTTTCGGTTCATACACGATTTATTTGACAGGGTGCCGGGTTTCGCTAAATAAAAACGCGAAAATAGCCAGGATATTTTGATGGATAAACAATGAGTTATGAACAGTACACGTCCCTGTCGGGGCCAGGCTTCCGGATGCGGGAAAACCCTTATTGGCGCAATATTTTTTCCATGGCTTTGCCTTTGGCCAATTCATCGACCAACTTATCCATATAGCGGATTTGTTGCATCAATTTATCGGTCAAAGCCTCCACGCGGTCGCCGCATATGACGCCGGTAATTTTTGAAGCATTGGGATTGATCTGGGGAGCCTGGGCGAAGAAAGTCTGCAGGTCCACTTTACTATCGATCTGTTTTTGGAGCGATTTTTTGTCATACCCGGTCAGCCAGCATATCACCTGGTCAACTTCCTCTTTGTTACGGCCTTTCTTTTCAGCTTTCTGGATATACATAGGGTAAACGCCGGCAAAGCTCATCTTTTTTACCCTTTCGAAATTTTTGGGGTCCATGGCATCAGTAGTTTTATTTTTTAAGATAAGAAAAAATGCTTTCAGCTATTGTCCGGCCCCACATCCAGTGCATTGATCTGGTCTTTATAATCAGACGGCAGCAACATATTTTTCAACAGCCAGTCCATCTTCATCAGGCGGCTTACCTTATACACCGGAACCACCGGAGTAAGGAAAGAAAAATCGCTGAAACCGAGTAATTGTCTCACCCGGTGCGGCACCACCAGTTTCTGCCCTTCAATCAGCACTTTGTATCGCATGACCCCGAGGTGCTTTTTGTATTGTTTGAAAAGATCGGCGGTATACTCGCTTTTTTGCAAATCTTCCTGCAGGTGTGTCTCACGCACGGGCAGCCAGTCGGTATAATTGCCAGGGAGTTCCTGTAGTCCCATTCTTTTACCTACGCGGTAGAATACATCGTAAACATCTTCTTTTTCCTCACTACTCAGCTTGCGCTCAAGCAGTTCATACGATGCGATGGAGTAATGAATCAGCATGAACAATACATCGCGGTAAGCCCAGTCGGGAATGGCATAGCCACGGCTCTTTTCGACCGCCTTGTGAATATGCTGGATAGTATCGATGGCTTTGTTGGCTTCTTCGGTTGAAGAAAAAACGATACTTCTTGCATAACGTACGGTGGAGAACAATCGACCGATAGGATCGGCGGGAAGCCTTCCGGTGAAATACAACCAGTCCACGGCTTTGTTTAAAGCAAACTCAGCTGCTGCACCTGCAAAGATGAAGAGCACTGTATCGCTTTTGCCCCATATCTTCCGCACCACTGACTCTCTTTTTACAAATGGTTGCATGTTTATCGTGGCTATTAAAAAGGTTCGCCTAATGCAGCGAAGGTAGGCTATTTCGCTTCCAGCACCTTTTTCACCTCCCTGCCCATCACATCATAACCCGCTTTATTGGGATGCAGGCCATCCTGCAGGAAAAGGCTTGCGTCTATTTTTCCATCTTTCAAAAAGGCCTTACTATAATCAACAAAGCGGAAATTATTTTTCATCGCCATTTCTTTGATCTTGGCATTCAACGCTTCCACCCGTTCTTCACGATTCCTGGCAGGCAGCAGCCCGGCCATTATGATTTCCGCCTGGGGTTTTCGCTTCCGGATTTGCGTGAGCAGGAACTGCAATCCGTTTACAATCTCCTCGTCGGTATTCATGCCAACATTATTGATGCCGATCTTCACCAGTATTTTCCTGCCTTTAAATTCATCCAAAATGCCGTGGTACACATGCCACAGCGTGTTTTCGATCCTGTCCCAGCCAAATCCGGCATTCTGTACTTTCAGCGGTGCGAGGTTCTGTTGCCAGCTTTCCTCTCCCATCGCTGGCACATTACCCCGGGCAGGCAGGCCGCCCCAATAGTGCACAATTGAATTGGCCAGTATGATGACGTCGGGGTTGGTCTTCCTGGTATTTTCAATGATATCGTTATGACGCTTTAGCCAGTCGTAACCTTCACGATATTGCTGAACGGGTTTTTGAGTTGAAATTTCGCCTACCGGCTCGTTCAGCATTTCGCGTATTATTTTTTCGTAGGCATTGGCATATTGCATCATACCCACATCGTTGGGATGCAATCCATCAGTTGTGCTGCCAATATTGAAATCAAAATCTTTAGCGGAGAGATAGTAAATATTTTTATAGCCATCGGCCTTCAGATCCTCCATAATTTTCTGCAATGCCAGGTTGGGTCTTTGATAGGTGTTCAATCTTGCAGTGTCCATAAAAAATGGTCCGTGGGCCACTGCATGTTCTGCCAGCAGAATGGGTACATCGGGATGCGCTGCGCGAAGTTTATTGATACCATAATACAATCGCTCCTTTATATCGTTGGCAGTAACATCGCGACCGGTGAGATTGGGCATGCAGTCGATAATGTACAGTGCTGCGTCCACTTTCGCCATCAGATCGAATATCGGTTTCTCCAATTTGCCATTGCCCGAAAAACCGAGATTAATAACGGTGCGGTCAAGTTTGCGATGCAAAATATTTGTCCAGGCGAGTCCGGGTCTCGAAGCCACAGCGCCCTGCATAATGGATGTGCCATAGGCTACAATGGGCTTTCCATTTTGATCTTTGGCAAACGAAAATCTCTCTTCTGCGGGCACGCCAATCGAAAGCCATTTTACTTCGTTGTATGGAGGCAGATATAAATAGTAGTCGGTAAAACGCCTGGCGGGCATATTCAGATTGCTGAAGGTATAGGTAACGGTATCTCTGAACATAAATCTTCCGGGCGTCCAGTTCCAGTCGCCATTTCTGTCAACCGCGTAAAGATCAACACCGCTTACCCCGGTGGCTGGCTGGTGCGGATGCGCAGTTACTTTACTGGCAAGTGTATAGCGAACGGTGATACTGCGTGCAGTGGTTTTGAAATAAATAAATACGCCGGCCGACTGCGTCGAAAGATCCCAAACCGGCTTACGCACTTCTTTTTCCATGCGCGCGGGGAGGCGATGAAAAATGTGTTGGCTGTCAAGTTCACAAACGCCATTCACGAATGTTGGCTCATACCATGTGAGATTATCCTGGGCAATAAGTAAAATGGGAAAAAAGAGAAGTAATGAGATGGATATTTTTTTCATCGTCGTGGGTTTGGTTGCATTCGACGAATATAAAAAATATCCCTGCAATGCAGGCATCAGCTCAGCTCAAAAATTAATTATACTTCCATTGGCCCGACAAAACGAATGTTAGTATTTCCTTCAGTTCGCGGGCGGAACTGGGTTTGGTAATAAACATTTCCGCGCCGAGTTTTTTTGTTACCTCTTTGTCTATTTCACGATCGGAGGTGGTGTACACCACCACCGGGATCGATGTATACCCGGGGTGGTTCTTTATTTTCTCCAGGCAATACCTTCCGTGCGAGGCGGGCATATTGAGATCGAGGAATATAAAGCGGGGCAATCCTTTTGAAGCGTCGAGTTTCTGAAATCCTTCTTTACAATTGTAAGCTTGTACACAAACAATATCGTTTGCTACATGCGCGATGGTCTGGCTGAGTATGTCATATTCTTCCGGATCATCGTCGATGAGCAGGATCTTGTTTGTTAACATGCGTATTTTTTTGGTGAACAGATAAATGTAGGCTTTATTGTTGAGATGGGCGGTTATAGTTTTGTGAAGGTTAGGGTTAGCCGTCAATAGGGCACCACCAGCAGCCCGGTCAGCCAATCCACTTTCACTGGTTGATCATCGGTAAACACTTCGCTGAAAACACTCCGAGTAACTTTTGGTGGAACTATTGTATTTCATGATTGCGATGTCTTTCACAAAGAGTTGCCCGTCTCTTATTTCAAGTGTAGCGACATAGGCGGGATCGGGAATCCGGGCGGTTGCAAGGGCAGAGACAGAGATTAACAGGGAAAATGCTGTAAAGAAAATTGGAACTGGCAAATAGTATAAAATATTGATTTTCAACTAACATTTTCGCAATAACAAAAATTTCTCAAAATAAAAACAGTTTTAAAACCCTTTTTAGTTCCCCTTCCCTTCCCTTAATTGCTTCCACTGTAACTGTTATGCGAAGAAAAATACTTTTCATCATCTTAATACTGGCAGCAACTCTTTTTCACGCGCATTCCCAAAGACTGGCTTTTGATGGAACAGGCAGGTTAATTAAGATCTCAAAAGATTCGTTAATCACCTTCGATGAAAAAAGCTTGTCAAAAATTGACTCTACGATCAAGAATACTGCTTCTGAAATTTTTGTAAAGAAAATAGATGAGGCACTAAAGATTATCCAAAGCAACCTATACAAAAAGACTTTACACCAATTCTTCTTATGGCTCTGGGATGGGCCGAATGATTCAGTTGATATCGTTAATTACCTGCAGGAATTGCGGTTGCTTTTAAGTTCTCGCCAGATGCCAGCTTCATACTCCAAAATGGCCGAACCATTTATGAAAGCGGCTTCCAGGCATCTACTAATAGATACCCTTACTGTATTCCGAGCTGTCGTCAACAAGCAAACCAAAAAGCTGGAACTGGTAAAAATCGACCCGTTTAATTTAACTCTCATTGACTATTATAACGCTACTTTGCTGGGACTCACTGACAGTATCAAATTACTCACCAATGAATTCGACAATTATATTTCTTACTTACAAACGAATTTGGATACCATTAAAAGCCTGCTGAGAACTTTGCGCGAGAATCTACAATTTGATATAACGATGTACCAGACCACAAAAAAGTTTCGAACTGCTCTTTACCAGGGTAATTCAACGCTGAGTCACTTGAAAAAAGAGTTCAGCAAACCATGGTTCAAGCAATGGTTTTGGTTCCGAGGCGGTGAGATCAGGCTAAATCCGTTCAATTTTACCTCGGAAGAATTTATTCGCCGCAACCCTATGTTTGATGTCGACAAAGTCAACTTGTTCAATTTATATATTGACTATCTGTTGAACCGGCAGATACGTTACGACTCAGTGGGGCACATAGAGGAGTTCATCAATAAACTTCGGCTAAAAAACACCGGCGAAATGCTGTTTAGTCTGCAAAACCGTAATGATTCCCTAAGACGCGTGAATGAAGAAGAACTCAGCAAACTACTGACTAGTGAACAAGTCCTGAATAAAGTAGAAATACCGGTAAAGGACGATTTTGCAAGCGTCTCAGCAGTAAAAGAAATCGACCTGGGCACCGACCTGAAGTTCCTGTCAAAACCGATCCATGTCAATGAAGCAAAAACTATTGTAATACATAATGTTGCCGACGCGAGCAAACCGGGATTGGTGCAAACAGAGAAGGCAATAACAGACCGTTCGGCATTTCAAGACGGCCTTGATACCGTAGTAAGCCAGCTTGGTGAAATAGCACAGGTGGTAGCAGCCTATACTCCTTTCTCCGGGATACTAGATTTCTTCCTGCCGCAAATTCCTGTACCCAATAACCAAATTTTGCAAGACGCGACAATTAATGGGGCGGTCGATTCCACTAAAATTCGACCGAACGACAAGCTTCTTCATGTAGGATTTGTTACAATCAGATATGGCGAAGACACTAAATTTAACTCACTTAAGTCGGCGGTTGGCGCAGCCCTTAATCGTAGTGATTTGCTGGATAGGTCATTGTATTGGTCAACATTTGAAAAATTGGTTGACAAAGACTTAAGCGTCCTGGAGTCCGATACCAGTAGCCTGCACAAGTTCGCGCGTACTTTGGATGAATATATTGCCACGCTCCAGCGGTCGCAAATCGATAGTCTTATAAAAGATTCTATTTTAATTGCCGGTCTGAAAGACATATTTAATTACAGCACTTTCCCGATCCAGGATCCGCTGAAGCCCAGAAAGACACCATCTCCCGTATTCAGAACTCAAATATTGAAAACGGACCCGGCATCGAAGGCGGTCGAAAAAAATGTAATAGTATACACCACAAACAAGTCGGATACGATTGATATCTTGAAATTCAGCTACAATGTTGGTAAGGGCCATAGATTTTCGCTTGGCGGAGGCATTGCCTATACTTTTACACCATATAGCCAATCCGTTGCTTCAGAAAATAATGGTAGCATAGCAATAACCAATAATGTCCGGCAATATCAGTTGGTTGTTAGTCTGCACACTTATTTAGGGAAAAAAGGACTTTTTAATCAAGACAACAGTTTCTGGGGAAAGAATAAAGAAAGACTTTTTGCCTTTGTTGGCGTTGGCATACCTCGCCCGCTTGAAAATGTTTACCTGGGTTTGGGAAAAGATCTTTGGCCAGGATTGAAATTGACTGTCGGGCTCCACCTGGCGAGGCACAATTATTACAAAATTCAGAATGATGAAATTATCGAAGAGAAACTCAACTATAAGTTAGCAGGTCCATTCGCCGCTCTTAGCTTCGACCCCACCAGCTTTCTCAATTTGTTGAACGTTTTCAAAAAACAATAGTATGAAAGCATTGTCTGTAGTAACAATGGTCCTGTTGACATTTTTTTTACCTGGTTGCGAAAAAAAAAGCAGTAATTTCGACTCTGATCTTTACATACGCGGTCGCCTCTTTTTGTTGGATACATTAACTCAGAATATACGCTATTCGCCCATACCCGATCGTAAGGTATTGCTTGTCGCAGATACAATTGACGTATTGAACTATTTGTATTCGGATTCTACAGACAAAGAAGGCTACTTTTCATTTACACTTTTTTCGGATGCGCCGGAAAGCCTGGCCGTGCGTTTTGAAGACACACTTAATGGTTTCCACTATTACGGTAAAGCAATCGTTAAGAAAGGCTCTGAAAGTGCAGTTCTGCTAGCTACACTGGATGATCGAAAGCATAATGGCGTATTATTCACGACAAAAGACGATAATTTTGGATTATTACCAAATGTCACCCTTCATATCTATAATAATAAGTTGCTTGCAGAACTGAATGCTCATCAACAAGCTGTGTTTTCGTTCACAACTGATAAGTTTGGTCGCTACTTTCAGGCAAATTTGCCACCGGGAGAGTATTATGTAAATGCTGAGAAACAGTTAGACTTTTCGACGCTGGAGGCAATTGCAAAACCGGTAACGATTGGCCAGAATGGATTTACAACGACAGAAATACTCTTGGCCAGGAAACAAGCCAATTTCAACAATGGCTTTATCATTGCTTTAAAGGACTCGGCAAACAATGCAGTTTCTAATGCAAGCGTTCACCTATTTGATAATCCGGTTGCTGCAGCAAGTAACAATGTCTCATTAGCCATTGCCGATCTCGCTTCAGACAACCTGGGCATAATCTCTAAGTTCAACATCCCGGAAGGACAATACTACCTCAACGCGACTAAATCAACTGAACAGGCAATTTTATATAGGCTATCAAAAGAAATTCATGTGAATGCAAACGGTATTGTGAATGATACCATGATTCTCAGGCGCTAGATTTTTTTTTACAGAAAGACTGCGCTTACTGAACTCCCAATAAAGAAGCCGGACTTCTCAGTCCGGCTTCAACTTAAAACCAGGTTCCAATTCCTGATTCTGCTTATGCATCTATGATAACTGCGTACACCCAAATTGGTATGGAGCACGGTCAGGCAACATTATTCACCAGGGTACCTATGCCATCGATAGATATCCTGATCTCGTCGCCGCTTTTGAGTGTAAAATCATGACCGGGAACAATACCTGTTCCGGTCATGATCAAACAGCCATATGGGAATGAACACTCGCGAAAAACAAATGATACCAGCTCTTCGGGTTTGCGCTTCATCTGGCTGAGCGCCACGCTGCCTTCAAAAGCTGCTTTGTTGTTTCGATTGATTTGCAGGCGGATTTCAGTTTTACCATCTAATGGTTCCTTTGTCACCAGCACGCAGGGTCCTACCGCAGCACAGGCATCATAGGTCTTTGCCTGGGGAAGGTAAAGTGGGTTCTCCCCTTCAATACTGCGGCTGCTCATATCGTTGCCGATGGTATAACCTACGATCTTGCCCGAGGAAGTCACTACCAGTGTTAGTTCCGGTTCGGGAACATCCCAGGTTGAGTCTTTGCGGATGCGAACTTTTTCGCCCGGGCCAACCACACGGTATGGATTGGCTTTAAAGAAAACTTCCGGACGATCGGCTTCATACACTTTCGCGTAGAAAGCGCCGCCACCGGCATCCTTGCTTTCTTCCTGGCGGCCGATCTTGCTTCTCAGGTAAGTGACGCCGCAGGCCCACAGCTCTTGGCTGCTGCCAATGGGCGCCAGGATATTGCCGCTAAGCTCGGGTGAGGGCTTCAGCGACTTGATGCGTTCCTGCAATTTTTCATAGAGCCGGTCGTCGTTTAAGAACTTATCCCAGTCTTCATCGGCCTGGTAAAACGCGTTCTCGTGCTCAATAGCAATTCCTTGTTTCAGTTTGTACAGTTTCATCTACATTTTATTTTAAGCAATTCTTATTTGCTTATGGTATATCCCAGAACACTCTCGATGTGAGCAAGTCACCACCAATAGCCGCCGAAGCAGCAACATAGTTGGCATTGTTGTTAAGACCTTCAACATCGGGATACGACAACCTTCTGATCGGTTGTGTAATATAGGGATTAGGCTGCAGCACAGGATAACCGCTTCTCCTGTAGTTGGCAAACGCTTCAGTACCATTCTTGATATTCACTACCCAGTATTGCGTATTGATCAAACGCAAAGCATCAGCGGAATTCCAGGCCACATTAGGATGTGCCAGGTATGCTGCAATTTCGCTATTGGTAATCGGATACGTGTTAGGATACAGGGAATATATCTCCATATCTGCAGCTATCGCTTTTTCGTAGTAGTCCTGGGCAGCTGCATCACCGCCGGGAATCCAGCCCCTCCATGCTGCTTCAGCCAGCAGTAATGCCGTCTGACTGTAAGTAACCCAGAATACCGGCACAGCAGTACTTGCAATAGTATGCACATTTATCTGCGAATAGTTCAAACCAGTACCACGGGTACCGCGGTAGGGCGCGCCGGCCGCAATCTCATCGCTGGTAATACCAGCAGGTGCGCCAAACTGATTGGCCAGTGTTGTGTCGGGATTCACTTCGTTGGTAAGACTACCAGGATCCGTAAAGGCAGCCACCAAGAATTTAGCACGGGGATCGCCTGTATTTTTCAGTTGATCCACGAAAAGCTCAGCGGCATAGTTAAAATGAGAGAAGTTTCTCAGGGCGGCATTATCGCCATGTATGAAAGACTGGCCATCGAGTTTAACATGTGCATTGTCGGCATTCGAAGTCATTACCCCACCGTTGAATGCTTCGGCGACAATAGACGCAGCTTTGGTAGGGTTCACCTTCGAATAGCGCATGCCAAGCCGCAGCAGGAGCGAGTTACCCAGTTTTTTCCATTTGGCTACCTGGTCAGCTGCGCTTGCTGTTCTCGTAGAAGGCTGTGCGTTGGTTCCATAGAAAAGGTCTGCTGAAACAAAATCGCCAGACGGATTCAGGTCGGCAACGGCCTCCTTCAGTTCCTTGTACAGATCTTCATAGATGGCCGCATCGTCATCGTATTTGGGGAAAAATATGGCATCGGTTACTGCCCTGCCGGCTTCGGAATAAGGCACATCACCATAGTTATCCACCAAACCCATAAACACCTGGGCCATCCAGATGCGAATCATGCTGCGCAGGTTTTTGCGATCGGTATCTGGCCCTAAGAGCACAAGCGCCTGGTACATGTTTTTAATGGAACTGGTGTATTCACCCCATTTGGGTGTGCTGTTGGCATCAACATCTTCGTTAAAATTAAACCCTTTGGTGGCACCCGTATTGTACGGACTCAGGAAGTGCTGAACAATAGTGTGTTCACCTTGCCAGGTACCGATATGAGTGCGTTGCGCTCCTGCAAACAATAATGCAGGATCTATATCAGTTGTAGCGTATGGGTTCGTATTGATCTTAGCAAAATTCTTGTCGCAGGCAGTCAGTAAAGCGCTGCTACAAAGAAGTATAAATATTGATCTTATTACATTTCGCATATCCTTAGAATTTAACATTTAAACTAATACTGTAGTTACGAGTAGTGGGCAATGCAGAGTTTTCATAACCCGGTCTTGTGTCGCCCGATGATTGAACGGACTCAGGGTCCAGGCCAGGCACATCTTTATGCAGCACGGCCACGTTGCGGCAGGCAGCAGTGAGAGAAAGGCCCTTGATAAACTTCAAAGCATCCACCTTCTTGATAACATCGTTCAGTGAGTATGACAAGGATATGTTTCTGAGTTTGACAAAATCAGATTTGAACACAAACGGATCACCAATTTGCTGAGTTCTGTATTCAGTCCAGAACTGCTGCAGGTTTACCGGTGTGCTATTTACAGTAATCTTTGTAGTGTTGGGCAATCCTGAGCTGGCATACACACCCGGGAAGATTATACCATCTTCGCGACCCTGGAGCGACATTTTACTAAGCCCCTGGCGGGTCATGTTCAACAAAGTAGAAGAAATCAATACACCACCAAACTTATAGTCTATGTGAACGTTAAGGCTCAGATTTTTGTAATGGAAGGTGTTTGACCAGCCACCAGTAAACTTGGGGATGGCACTACCAATCGGCAGGAAGCCACTGGTATTTTCTGCACCCGGAGTGGTACCATCGGTTGGTATAAACAGACCGTTATCTCTTACCAGTATCTCACCCTTATCATTTCTCTTATAAGTCCTGGTATAAAGCTGGTTCATGGCCAGTCCCTCAGCATACATCAACGCACCCAGGAACTCGTTACCAGTATTGTTGTAGTATATCAACGGACGGATACCACTGGGATCACCTACGTTCAGCACTTTGGTTTTGAGGTAGGCATTGTTCCACGAAGTAGTCCAGGTGAAATTTTTGGTTACTATCGGTTTGTATTCAATCAAAGTCTCGAGACCCTGGTTCTTCAGTGAAGCTTCATTTTGGCGTGAAGCATTATAGCCCGAAGTGCTTGAGAGGGTCACCGAAACTATCTGGTCGGTAGTCACTTTGTCAAACGCGGCGATATCGATCAACAACCTGTTCTGGAACATACGCAATTCCAGGCCCACTTCTACTTCTTTTACAGTGAATGGCTGCAGGAAGATGTTGGGCGCGTTACCAGTGTTAATAGACGCTGTTTGCTGTCCGTTAAACAAATTCTGACTCAAACCATAGGTGAGCTGGCCTTCATATGGACCCACACCGGAAGCGCTACCTACATGCGCCCACGATCCGCGCAATTTACCGAATGACAACCAACCCCATTTATCGAGCAGCTCGGAGAAAATGAAGCTACCGGTAACAGAGGGATAGAACTTGCTGTTGCGGTCGGGGTGCAGAATGGAGAACCAGTCATTGCGGCCGGTAACACCGATAAACAACAACTCATTAAAGCCAAATTCAGCCATACCGTACAGGGAGTTCAGACGGGTTTCAGAAAAGCCATAACTGTCGTTTTTCTGCTGGCCATTTCCATATGAGTAAAAGTTCGGCACACTGAACCGGCTGGAGCTCAGGTTAATGCTCTTGTTCTGGGTTGCCAGTGTATTACCACCAAAGCTCGCTTCAATCGAAAACTTGCCAACCTGGTGATTAGTACCAATCAGGAAGTCGGCGTTAATATTCGTGTTTTGATTGGTAGAAAGGTTGTAGCTCCCCCTGTAAGTGGGATTTGGTGGAGGATCAACATAAACGGTGTTTGAACCTTGACCATTCAGATCCCACGACTCAATATAGTTGTTATAGCGGTCGTAGTTAAAGCGGCCCTGGGCGTACAGCCACTTGGTAACGTCCCAGCGTAAGGTAGCTGTTCCCAGCAAACGGTTCCTGTCTTCTTTATACTTCTGTCCGTGCTGAATGGGATAATACGGGTTATTGATGGTACCCTGGAAGCCATTGGTCCTCCACTCGGCACCAGTGGCGGGATCTGTTGCATGGTCCCTGTAAGCCTCGAGGGGAACAGAGACGGGCATCCTCGTAAAGAAGTTTACGGCACCATCACCCTGCTGACCAATGGTCGGCGGGTTAATATAATCTTCGTCGGCGTAGTTGGCATTCAATGTAAACTTCAGGTTCTTTGTCACGTTGTAATTCACGCCCAGGTTGAAGATATTACGCTTGTACTCGTTGTTGGGTACAATACCGTCGGCAGCGGTGGTAGACATAGAGGCTCTGAAGCTACCCTGGGCATTACCTCCGGATACACCCACTGTGTTAGTGAAAGTGGTGCCAGTGCGTAAAAATTCAAACAGCTGATTGGGATAAGCCTTGTAAGGCCTCATCTCACCATCGAAGTTAACTACGGGTTGGCCGTCCAGTTTGGCACCCCAGCCAAATTGCCCGTTACCCTGCACCTGGCCAGCGGTGGTAAACACTTGACCGTTCAGGCCCTGGCCGTATTCAGTCTGTGTAATTTCCTTGAGGAAATTGATGGCTTTGGCTGCAGTGTAGTTGGATGTAATGTCAACACCAATACCCTGGTTTCTCTGTCCAGTCTTGGTAGTAATGATGATAGCGCCACGTGCCGCACGCGAGCCATACAGCGCTGCCGCTGTGGCACCTTTCAGCACGGTGATGCTTTCAATATCATCGGGGTTGATATTGGCGAGGTTATCGCCACGGTCGCGTGTTACGCCACCGCCTGTGCCCGGGTTCACACTTCTTGCGTCCTGGTCAAGGGGCAAACCGTTGACCACCAGCAACGGAGCGTTATCCACGCCGGCAAAACCTACCTGGCCGCGCAACCGAATCTGGTTACTGGCGCCGGCACCGGCTGCGGGTGGAGTAATGTTCAGACCGGCTACCCGGCCCTCGAGTGATTCACCGATGTTGATGGTTCTTTCTTTCGACAACTGATCGGCGTTCACTGCTGTGGCAGAATAACCCAGCTTTTTAGACTCACGGCGTATACCCAGTGCCGTAACTACCACACCTTCGAGATCTCCGGTGCTAGGAGTAAGACTGACGTTCACGGACGACCGGCCATTTACCGGTTCTTCACGTGTGTTGAAGCTGGCATGGGTGAATACCAGCACGCCATTGCCGGCAACAGCAATGGTAAATTTTCCGTCATCATTAGTGAGTACGAAGCGGGTAGTTCCTTTCACCTGTACGGTAACACTGGGTACAGGTTTACCCTCGTTGTCTGTTACGGTACCCGTAACATCTTGCGCAAGTGCTGCGAAAGAGCAAAACAAAAAGCAGGTTAATAAAAGGAGTTTGTTCAGGGACTTCAAACCCTGAAAGTTTCTAATTCTCATACAGCAATTGTTAATGGTTAAATACTAGAATTTTTCCACACCCTTTACATTTTTCATCATGACAGACATCAGCCTGTCCTGGTTGAAAGGCCATGGTGGCGAGGTAAGTCCTCCGCCGGTTATGATAAGTAGTTTATTATTTTTCCCGGCGAATACATTATTGGTTGCGCCTCCGCCAGTGGGGATTCTCAAAATGTTGTTTCCGTTTTTGTCAAAGGCCATCAAGCCTTCACCATTGCTGATATAAATATTTTCCCGGTCATCCATCGACATGCCATCACCACCCCAATCGGTCAGCTTCCTCATATTGCTGAGAGTGCCGTCGGGATTTACATCAAATACAAAGGTCCCGCCTTTGTTGTCGCCAGCCCATTTGTTTACATACAGCCTTTTTCCGTCAGGAGTACCTACTACACCATTGGGCCATGAATTGTCGGCGTCCCAGCCGGGCATGGTGGTCACCCTCACAAGCGTATTGCTGTTAGGCGCCAGGTAATAAACATGACCAGCAATGCCAGGTCCCTGGTCACTCCATACTGGCGGCCATCCCGGGTTGTTGATCTTACGGGGATCGGTGTCGAGCCAATAATCGCGGGGAAACAGCGGGTCGGTAATATATATACCGCCAGTCTTGGGATTGACCCATACATCATTCGGGCCATTCAGTTTGTGACCGTTGTAATTGTCAACGAGCACTTCATGCGAGCCGTCGGGACGGATCTTCCAAAGTTCACCGTGCATATCGGCGGCTGCAATCAGGTTACCCTGTTTGTCGAAAGCCATACCGTTGGCGCGGCCGGTGCCTTGTTTGAATAGTGTCACCTGGCCCGACACAGCATCCCAACGATATATTCTGTCATCGGGCTGATCGGTGAAGTAAACATTTCCGTGTTTGTCAACAGCTGGGCCTTCAGTGAATTTGAACCCTGTAGCCAGTGTGTCGAGCACGCCGTGCTGGCTGGGGCTCACGAGGCCATTGGGATCATAAAATGTGGAGGGATTGCCTTTCGACGGTTGAGCATTAAGAGTAAGGGCTTCTTCTTCCGGAGCTTTGGCGATACCTTTTTTACAGGAATAAAAACCGACAGTGCATAGCAATGCCAGGAAGGAAAGGGGGATTTTTTTCATTGCAAGTCAATTTATATTTATAATACAAGCCGAAATTGGAGGGCGGACGGACCGCAGGATAAGACTGTGACTTCCTGATTTAATGGCGCGCTGGACTGGCTCCGACAAATGTCAATTTCACAATTATAAAAGTATCTGAAGAAGACTAATCAAAACTTCCAATAAATTTCGGCGAAGGATATTATACAAGCTGCTTGACTTTTATTAGTAATATCGTTGCCGAATTGACGAATTGCCGAAACTAACGATTGCATGAATCAGTACTGTTTAAAGAAAGATTGCAAAGAGCTTCATGCTTTTCCTCACATCGTTGAATTTGCTTACAAGAAAGTGAATGCAATTCAATTCGATTCGCTTAAAAAGGAGGTATCTGCATTTCTGCGATTTTACTATGTCATTGAAGGTCGTTTCGACTGGGTGATCGATGACCAGGTATATATACTATACCCGGGCGACCTTGCGATGATATTACCAGGACAAAGTTTTGGCGGTGAGAAAGATCTGCTTGGAATCGGCACTATCAACTGGCTACATCTCAAACTTAAGCAGTTTGACAGAAATGGAAAAATGTTAATGGGAAAATGGAGTCGCCTTAGTGACCGTGAAGCTAATACGTTGGGCAGAATATTATCATTTAATAATACCCCCGTACTGTCCAGGCTGAAAGAAGCAGGAACCATTTTTCAAAACATGCAGAATGAATTCATGAACCAGGAGATCGGCCAGACAGTGCGTGTTAATCAACTGATTGACGAACTGTTGATTCTCTCGGCACGACATCTGACCAGGCAGAACAATTCAAGGCGTGATTTCCCGCAGATTTTCATGAAACTGGAGCAGGCCTTACGCGAAAATCTATCGCATCAATGGACCCTGGAAGAGATGGCTGCGCTCGTTGGATTGGGCAACACGGCATTTTCCGAAAAAGTTAAGAGCTATACGGGATTCTCTCCTTTAAACTACCTGATCAATATCCGGATAACCGAAGCAATCAAATTGTTGAAAAAGCCCAATGTACACGTAACTGATATTGCATTGGACGTTGGATTTTATTCCTCCCAACATTTTGCTACAACGTTTAAGAAGCTCACCGGCTACACGCCCAGTGAGTTCAGAAAGAAACACATTCCCTCATCTGATGAAAATTTATAAAAATGGAATGCATTATTACTATAGAGATTGGGACAGGTGCAATAAGAATTGTTGCGTTCGACATGGAGGGTAATATGTTAGGATCCACCAAGGGCTCCTATCCTACTTTTCATGCCAAACCCGACTATAGTGAACAGGATCCTGAGCAGATTTTTATCACCATGCTTTACCTGCTGAAGATTTTTCTCAACGAGAAAATTCATCCCAAAAAGCATGACGTCCAATGCATCTGTTTCAGTTCGGCCATGCATAGTGTGTTGCCGATTGATAAGAATGGTGTGCCTATCGGCAATGCCATGGTTTGGAGTGATAACCGCGCCAAAAAAGAGGCCGACGAACTGAAGGAATCGCCACTCGGAAAGGAACTCTATTACCGCACAGGTACGCCCATACATGCCATGTCGCCACTTAATAAAATTGTGTGGCTGCGCAATAACGACCCGGGGCGTTTCTCCGCAGCAGATAAGTTCTTGTCAATTAAAACTTATATCCTGGAGCAACTGACCGGCGAGTACGTGATCGATCACAGCGTGGCCTCCGCCACCGGCATGATGAATATTCATACGCTTACCTGGGATGATGATGCAGTAAAATACGCGGGCATTTCCAAAGACAAACTGGCCGACCTGGCTACGGTTTTCCATATTGCCGGCAAGTTGAAACCTGAATACCAGGCCTCGCTGCGCCTGCACGACCGGGTAAAACTCATCATAGGTTCCAGCGATGGTTGCATGGCCACGCTCGGCGCCGGCGTTTGGGGCGATGGCAAGGCCACCGTTACACTCGAAGAAAGCGGCGCCATACGCGTGGTAGGTAAGGAAATATTGCAGGATGAAAAGCAAAGGCTGTTCAATTATCTTTTGGCCGAAGGCAATTATGTGTCCGGCGGCCCCACCAACAATGTTGGCTCCGCCTTTGAATGGTATGCCAAACAGTTTGGCGACTTTAATAAAGTATATGAACTCGACGACTGCATCCGCAATCTTATTAATGACGCCGCTAAAGTGCCCGTTGGTTCCTGCGGACTGATTTTTCTTCCCTACCTGCAGGGCGAACGCGCACCAATGTGGAATGCAAATGCGCGCGGCGTATACTTTGGCCTGAACATCAAACACGAATTGCAGCACCTGGTACGTGCCACCATCGAAGGTATTTTATATGCATTCTATAGCATCAGCAAAGTGCTGGAAGAACATAGAATAATCGCCTGCCTTTCTGCCAATGGCACCTATGCCTCTTTCCCGGTATGGATGCAAATGATGGCCGACATTTTCGATAAACCCGTCAATATCAAGAAAAATTCAGGCCCCGACAGCGTAGCCTGCGGCAGCTACCTGGTAGGCGCAACCGAAATGGGATTATATAAAGACCTGGAACATGCGGCTCAAAAAGTAAAACTGCAGGAAAGCTATCATCCGCAAGAACAAAATCATAAAATATATATGAAGCACTATGCCGTATTTGAAAGCCTGAGTTTAAAACTGCACAACGAATTTAAAGCCATTGCCGATCTGCAACATGATTATTAAGAAAAAGCCGAAAACCTAAGTAAACAATGCAACAAAAAACCATCTACAAACTGTTTTATTTCGCGTCGGTAGTTTGCCTGGGAGTCTGGGCCGCACTCACGCTTCAGAAAAGTCATAGCATTGCCGGTTGGTTTCTGATGTTATTTTTCCTGGCCCTGGCTGTTGCTATCAGGAGCAGCAAACTGCTAAAAGGACTTTCTTTCACCGTTGTCATTTTTGCTACCACTACGGTCGCACTTTATCACCCGGAATACTTCCGAAACTGGGGCGGGTTCGATTTACGTGATCTCATCGTTCCGCTGATCCAGATTATTATGTTTGGTATGGGTACTGAAATGAGCCTGAAGGATTTTGCTGGGGTTATCAAATCACCCAAGGGCGTAGTGGTGGGTGTAGCAGCACAGTTTATTATTATGCCGCTCATTGGTTTCACACTCGCCACCATTACCAATTTCCCTCCCGAAGTGGCGGCGGGAATTGTATTGATTGGTTGCGCGCCCAGCGGACTGGCTTCCAACGTAATGGCTTACCTGGCCAAAGCAAATCTTGCCTTGTCTGTTACGATCACTTCTATCGCCACCCTACTGGCGCCGCTGATGACGCCGCTGCTCATGAAATTGCTGGCAGGCGCTATGGTCGAAATTCAATTGGGAAAAATGATGTGGGAGATCGTGAAGATGATCATCATCCCCATCGGCGCGGGTCTTATTTTCAACAAACTGCTCGCGGGTAAATCGCAGTGGCTCGACAAAGCCATGCCCTTGCTCTCGATGTTTGGCATTGCGTTCATCCTTACCATTATGGTGGCTGCCGGCCAGAAAAACCTGCTCACCATGGGTCCCGCACTCATTGGCATAGTGTTGATGCACAATTTCTTCGGTTACTTCCTGGGCTACTGGGGCGGCCGCGCCTTCAGGCTGAAAGAATCCGATTGCAGAACCATCGCCATTGAAGTAGGCATGCAGAATGCCGGCCTGGCAACGGGCATCGCCAACACTATGGGTAAACTGGCCACCATGGGATTGGCCGCAGCAGTGTTCGGTCCATTAATGAATATCACCGGTTCTATGCTCGCAAGCTGGTGGCATAACCGCCCGCCCAAAGATGCCGAACTAACAGACGAAGCGGCGGCAGCAGAAACCGCAACAGCAGCAAAACTTGTTCAATAACCAGACAAAAAATTCAACATATGATAACGTTAAAACGCGTTGCTCTTTTATTCATCACAGTTATGCTTATGCACCAATCGAAGGCTCAGTCGGTGCAGATTTCAAAAGAAGAATTGATTGCTCTCACCTCCGAATGGAAAGGCGAACGCTTTCCTGATGGCCGCCCCAAAGTACCGGATGACATTATCCAACGCATGCGCGCCGTGAGCGTGGAAGAAGCCTGGGCCACCATGAGCAACCTGGGTTATAAATACCAGGTGGCAGAAGGCTGGCAGGTTATCAACCCCGACAGCGTGCTCTGCGGCCGCGCGGTGACTGCCACCTTTATGCCCGGTCGTCCCGACGTGTGGAAAATCATCGATTCAATAGGTAAAAAAGAAGGCAGAAGAGCACAAAACGTATGGGCGGTAGAAATACTGCAGAAAGGCGATGTGTACGTAGCCGACCAGTTTGGTGCCAAGAGAAATGGTCCCACCATCGGCGACAACGTGGGCAATGCCATCTATGCACGTACCGGTAATGGTATTGTGTACGATGGTGCCATCCGCGACCTCGAAGGTTTGAAAGAGATCGGCGGCTTCACGTCTTTCTATACCAGCTACGATCCTTCCTATCACAATCCCGGATTTGGTAATAATCGTGACCTCACCACAATGATCGTTGGTATAAATCGTCCTACTCGTATCAGAACCGTAACCGTAATGCCGGGCGATGTAGTGTTGGGTAAGATGGGCGTAGTGGTATTTATTCCTCCGCACCTGGCAGAGCGCGTGGTGGTAACATCAGAAATTGTGCGACTGAGAGACATGTTTGGTCACCAGCGCATCAGGGAAGGCAAATACACTGCCGGACAGATCGATACCCGCTGGTCTGATGAAATAGAAAAAGATTTTTCAAAATGGCTTAACGACCATATAGATAAACTCCCTGTTCCGAAAGAAACCATACAGAATTTCTTAAAAGACAGGACCTGGTAAACGTACATTATTAACTGAATTTATAAACTGACAACTATCACCTATGTCTGCATCAAGAAGATCATTTCTCAGAAAGGCCGCGCTGGCAACGGCAATGACGCCGTTGGCCGGGCTTCAACAAACTTTTGGTAAAGGGCTGGAAGATGCCATTGAAAGAACCCCCAAAGCTTCTGCACCTTCACAACTGACCATCAAAGAAGTTACCTGTGCCTATATAAGAGGCAGCCTGTTTGTAAAAATGACCACCAACCAGGATATAGTTGGTTATGGCGAAGGCGTGGATGCTATCCAGGGCACCTATCACCTGGTGAAAAGCTGGGGCCGCCGCCTGGTAAACAGAAGCCCGCTGAACGTGCACCGCATATTTGATGAATTCCGCAAAAGCGGTGTATTCGGTGGCGCGCAGGCCGGTATGTATATCGCTGTATTGTCTGCCTTTGAAACAGCGCTATGGGACCTCACAGGTAAAGCGCTGGGTCTGCCGGTATATCAACTGCTCGGTGGAAAATTCCGTGATAAGGTGAGAGTATATTGCGATACTGCCTTATATCAAACCAATAACCCCAAGCCTTCTGACTTTGCCGCCGCGGCTAAAAAGTCAAAAGAAATGGGCTTTAACGCCATCAAGTTCGACCTGGACCAGGCCAACGACCCCGGCAAATACGACCGCTACAACTGGACAGCCAGTCCCATGGAAGTGCGCCGTATGGTAGAACAGATGACCGCCGCGCGCGAAGCCGTGGGCCCCGATATTGATATCTGCGTTGATATGCACGGCCGCTACGATGCACCCACCGGCGAAAGAGTGGCCAAGGCGCTTGAGCCGCTGAACCTGATGTGGCTGGAAGAACCCATTCCTGCAGAAAATCCCGAAGCATATAAGAAGATCGCCGATTCAACCAGCACGCCCATTTGTGCCGGTGAAAACCACTACCTCGCTTATGGTTTCCGTCCGCTCCTGGAAATCGGCGCCGTTGATATCGTGATGCCCGACCTGCAAAAAGCCGGCGGTCTAGGCGAAGGCCAGCGCATTGCCAACCTCGCCAACCTGTACTATGTGCCCTTTGCACCGCACATGGTGGCATCATTCCTGGGAGCTATGGCCTGCGCGCATGTTTGTGCATCAGTGCCCAACTTCCTGATCATGGAATGGCAATCTTACTTCCATACACAACCGATGTTTAAGGAGATTGTGAAATATGATGGTGAATGGGTGAATAAGAGTTTCATCACCGTGTCAGACAAACCAGGTATCGGCGTTGACCTCAACGAGGAAGGAATGAAGAAATACGCCATACCCAATATTCCCTTCTTTGAGTGATTAAAGACAGACTATGTATAAAGACGCAACGATTGGAGAAATTGATGCGGTAATGCAAAAAGCATGGGCCGCATTTCAGCAATACCGGAAATTATCTCTCAGGCAGCGCGCCGGCTTTATGCGGGCCATCGCCGCGAAGCTGGAAGCCAGCGGCGATGAGCTGATACAAACGGCCATGCGCGAAACGAACCTGCCTGAGGCAAGACTGAAAAATGAACGAGGGAGGACTGTTTTTCAACTCAACAGCTATGCCGACGCCTGCGAACGAGGCCAGTGGCTGGATGTGAGAATTGATACGGCTATCCCTGACCGTAATCCTCCCAAACCCGACATACGCAAGACATCGGTTCCGCTGGGTCCTGTAGTTGTGTTCGGTTCATCCAATTTTCCATTTGCATTTTCAACCGCAGGCGGTGATACCGCCTGCGCTTTTGCTGCGGGCTGCCCGGTGATTGTGAAAGCTCACCCCGCACATGCGGAAACCTCTACCATGGTGGCAGCGCTCATTCACCAGGCGGCAGCAGAAACCAATATGCCCGATGGCGTGTTTGCGCACGTATATGGCGCCGGTTTTGAAGTGGGTGAAGCCCTGGTAAAACACCCGCTTACCAAGGCTGTAGGCTTTACCGGTTCTTATGCAGGCGGTAAACAACTTTTCGACTGGGGCAACCAACGCAAAGAACCTATCCCGGTCTTTGCAGAAATGGGTAGCATCAATCCCGTGTTTCTGTTTCCCGAAAAACTGAAAACTTCTGCTGCGGAAGTGGCAAAAATGTACGTGGCATCTGTCACGCTCGGTGTAGGACAGTTCTGCACCAACCCCGGCCTCGTGATTGCGCTCGACGGCGAGCCGCTGGAGCAATTCATAGCTGCGGCCAGTGAAGAGATCAGCAATATTGGCGCTGCCAAAATGTTGCACCTCGGCATTGCCAAAGCATATGAAGAGAAAAAGCAGAAAGCGCTCGGTCAGAAAGGCGTGATAATGGTGGGCGAAGGGCAACTGGCAGAAGAGCAAGGTTGCGGTACCGCCGCGCTGGCTACTGTAGGCGCCAAAACTTTCTTAAGCAACCCGGTCTTACACCAGGAAGTGTTTGGTCCCTACTCGTTGATTGTGCGCTGCAGCCACCTGAACGAAATGCTGGAAGTAGCTGCCAACCTCGAAGGGCAGATCACCTGTACAGTGTTCGCCACCGAAAACGAGCTGCCGCAGCACGAAGAACTGCTCGACGCCATCAAAGGCTTGTGCGGCCGCATCATTTTCAACGGTGTGCCCACCGGAGTGGAGGTTTGCCTGGCAATGAATCATGGCGGACCATTCCCTGCCACTACTGATTCAAGGTTCACCTCCGTAGGCGCCGACGGTATTAAGCGATTCGTGAGACCAATTGCTTTCCAAAACTGGCCCGATAGTCTTTTGCCCGATGAATTAAAAAATGATAACCCGTTGAAAATTGCGCGCACCGTCAACAACGAGCTTATCATTTAACAACAGCGACTGAAAAAAACAACAATATGAAAAAGCTCCTTATCACGCTTGTTGCCTTCGCCTTGTATGGTATGGCAACTGCGCAGCCGCCCGGTATGGGTATTCAGAATGATCCCATGCCCGAAGGATTTAAACCTGCATCCACCAATACCTTTCTTTCGCAATACCCGGCGGTGAATCCCAAGACCCGCCAGGCTATGTTTAAGGTGGTGGCGCCTTACGCACAAAACGTAACGCTCAACCTCAATGGCAAACACGCGATGAAGAAAGACGAAAATGGTGTATGGTGGTACACAACTGATCCGCTGGTGGTAGGTTTTCATTACTACTCCATCATGATCGATAGTGTGCCCGTGGCCGACAGGGGCAGCGAGGCTTATTTTGGTAGCAACTGGGAATCGTCGGCTATTGAAATTCCCGAAGGGCCGGAAGGAGACTACTATCGCTTTAATAAAGATATACCGCATGGGCATGTCCGCTCCATGTATCACTGGTCGGAAGTGAATGGCATCGAGCGTCATATCAACGTGTACGTGCCGGCTGAGTATGAACAAAACCCTACCAGGAGATACCCGGTGCTTTACCTGGTGCATGGCTGGGGTGAAGATGAAAATGGCTGGTCGGTGCAGGGACATATGGCCAATATCATGGACAAACTAATCCATGAAGGCAAGGCGGTACCTATGATTGTGGTGATGCCCAGCGGCGATATCAAAACCAATTCAGACGTGCGCTCGGCCAAAGGCAGCATCACTGATATTTTCGTGAAAGACATGATTCCTTTCATCGACAAAAATTTCCGTACGCTCACCGATCGCGAACACAGGGCGATGGCGGGTTTGTCGCGCGGCGGGTTTCAAACTACAATGACCGTGTTTGCGCATCCCGACAAGTTTGCGTGGATCGGCACGTTCAGCGGGTTTTTCTTCCGCGGCAACAACGTGGTACAGGAAGCTTTCAACGGCGTGTTTAAAGATGCCGCTGAATTCAATAAGAAGTTTAAACTGCTATTCATCAGTACAGGCACTGAAGAAAGCAATCCCAAACCATTGGTGGATCAGCTGAAGGCTCATGGCATCAACGTGGTGTTTCATGAGTCGCAGGGCACTGCGCACGAATGGCTTACCTGGCGCAGGGCATTATATGATTTCGCACCCAGGTTATTCAAATAACAAAGGGCATGAAAAAAAATTCATTTGTAGCGTTTATTTTTCTTGTCGTTTCAATTGCAGGGACAGCGCAAGACATGCCGCCGGCCACCTCGCTGGTATATCCCGGCATAGACGGCAAACTGGTATATGTCGCGGATAGTCTTGGCAATAAAATCCCCGACTTTTCCAATGCCGGCTATAAAGGCGGCGGCGTGCCGCTTCCCTACGTACCGGTGAAAGTAACGGTGTGGCCCGTGCCGGGCGACAACTCAGACAATGTGCAGGCTGCCATCGACAAAATATCAGCCATGCCGGTAGATGCACATGGCTTCAGGGGAGCCGTGTTACTGAAGATGGGTATTTACCCGTTGGAAAAACCCATTTACATCAGGGCTTCGGGAGTGGTGCTGCGCGGCGAAGGTGCGAGTGATATCGGCACCATACTGGTTGGCAAATCGGGCGGCACGCCACAAAGTGGTTTCAGAAGGCCCGCATTGATCAATATTGGTGGCGCTTCCGGTTGGACAGCGCAGGAAGAAACCAAACAAACCATCACAGATAAGTACGTGCCCGTTGGTGCAAAATCATTTAACGTAGCATCCGCAAAAAATTTTAAAATAGGAGACAAAGTGCTGGTGCGCCGGCATGGCAATGAAGACTGGATTAAGGAAATAGGACAGGACTCACTATCAGCAGGACGTTATCGCTGGCGCCCATTCACTATCAGCTACGACCGCGTTGTTGTTGACATCAAAGGCAATACGCTCACCGTAGACGCTCCCATTTTCACTGCCATCGAAACACGCTGGGGCGGTGGCGAGGTGGTGAAATATACCGATACCGGCCGCATAGAACAGGTAGCCGTTGAAAACCTGCGCGGCATCTCGGAATACAATCCATCGGTGCGTATGACAGAGTATGGCAATATGGACCGCGGTTCATTCGACGGTCCCGGAGCTAAATACGAAGCGGAGGAATATTATGCGGATGAAAACCATTATTTCAACTTTATCAATTTTTCCAATACCGTAAATGGCTGGGTGCGCAATATCACGGCCTTGCATTTTGCCAGCAGCGTAGTACAGACCACCGCGGCCACCAAGTGGATCACCATCCAGGATTGTGAAAGCTGGGAGCCGGTATCTATCCGCGCAGGCGCCCGAAGATTTACGTTTCAGCTGAACGGACAGCTTTCGCTGGCGCAAAGATGTTTCTCACAGAAAGGCAGACATTCTTTCGTGATGCAGACACCTTCTTCCAGCGGAAATGTGTTTCTTCACTGCGAAGCGGTAAACCCCTACTCTTCCAGCGAGCCTCATGCCAACTGGGTAAACGGCGCACTATATGATAACGTAAAAGCGCCCCTCACCGCCCGGTACTGGAAAGATATTACCATCGGCTGGGCAGGCGCCAACTGCGTGTTCTGGAATTGTGAAGGTGATTTCCTGATTCAGCAACCACCCACCGCGCAGAACTATTCCTTTGGCCATATTGGTACTGCTTCGGTTATCTACAACAAGCCCCTGCAGGAATTGAGCAAACCTAACGGGTATATAGAATCGCTCGACCGGCATGTGACGCCCCGAAGCCTGTACCTCACGCAACTGAGAGACCGCCTGGGCGAACAGGCAGTCAGAAATATCATGAAAACAACCGATGATTTTTGAAACATTTCAAAATCAATTTCATTTTACCCATGAAGTTCAACCTTAGCATCCTGTTTTTTCTCAGCGTAATTTTCTTTGCCGCCTCGGCAAATGCCCAAACCATTTCTAAAGAAGAACTGATTTTCCTGACATCTGAGTGGAAGGGCGAACGTTTTCCTGATGGCCGCCCCAAAATTCCCGACAACCTGCTCGAAAGGGCGAAGAAAATTTATATAGACGACGCGTGGACCGTTTTGAGGAATGAAGGCTACCTGCACCAGTTTGAAGGTAACTGGAAAACGGTGAACGATACCATCATCACCGGACGCGCTGTAACGGCTATGTATATGCCCAGCCGCCCCGATGTAGAGAAAAACATCAAAGAAAGGGGGGCAAAACAAGGCAGAAAAGGCAATACCAACTCATGGCCCATTGAAACGCTGGTAAAAGGCGATATTTATGTGGCCGATGCATTTGGTAAAATCAGCGGCGGACCCATAATGGGTGCCACACTTGCCAACTCTATTTACAGCAAATCAGGGAATGGTGTAGTGTTTGACGGTTCTGCCCGCGACCTGCTGGAGATTCAGAAAATTGAAGGCTTCAATGCTTTTGTAAGAGATTTTCATCCCTCATTCACCGAAGATATGGTGCTGATGGGATTGAATACACCCATTCGCATAGGCGGCGTAATGGTGCTGCCCGGCGACCTGGTAATTGCACAGAAAGAAGGAGTTTTGTTTGTGCCCGCCCACTTGGCCGAGCATGTTGTAAGCGTAGCAGAATTTGTGATTCGCAAAGACCAGTTTGGTTTTGAGATGGTACGCAGCGGCAGATACAGTACTGGTGAGATTGATGACCAATGGACTGATGAGATCAAGACTGAATTTTTAAAATGGCTGGAGAAACACCCGGAACTCGGAAAAATGACCCGCGAAGAACTCGATAAAGTAATGAGCAAAAGAACCTGGTAGAAACCAGGTTCTTTTTTTCAGATTGCTTATGATAGATAATTAACGTGCCCTACCATGTTGGTCTGGATCTTATACACTTTGCTGTAGCTTACGATATACAACGTTGTCATGTCATCGCCACCAAAGCAAAGGCTCACCGGGAAGGAAGGCAGGTTGATCATTCCCACATATTCTCCTTTCGAATTAAAGATCTGCACGCCATAGTAAGTAGCCACATACAGGTTGCCCTGCTTATCGATGGCCATACCATCGGCGCTCGATGATCTTCCTTTTCTGTCGAGCACATTTTCTGTGAGGTGAAGTTTTGCAAACTGGCGGCCATTGCTGATGGTGCCGTCAGGGTTTACATCATAGGCCCAGATATAGTTGTCTTTTTCGCTCTTCACAGGGTACCAGTCTTCGTCGTCGTAGCAGTTGTTAATGTAGAGCGTTTTTCCGTCAGGAGAAAGTACAATGCCATTGGGCATTGCAAATTCATTAGGTTCTGTGAGTCGTGTAATTTTTCCTTCGGGCGACACATAATACACTGCGCGGCCGGGTTGAAACTTCTCGGGTTCCATGGTAAACTGCGGATCGGTAAAATAGAATCCGCCACGAGCATCGGTGATCACATCGTTGGGGCCGTCAATCGGTTTGCCATCGTATTTATCTGCCAACACTCTCACCACTTGTCCTTTGGTAGTCATCTCCACCACCCTATGACCCATCATGTCGCACACAATCAGGTTACCATTCTTATAGGGATACAAACCATTGGCCTGCATTTTTCCCTGTGTGATGTTGCGATAACTGCCGCTCGGATCCATTTCCACGATTGAACTTTTACCGGGATTGGCATTGAAGTTCTCATCGAAGTACATGTTGGAGAAATACAGTTTGCCATTCATCCATTTGGGACCTTCTCCGAAATACAATTCTGGTTTTGTCTTTTTACCATCGATAATCAGTTCGGGTTTGGCGCCCTCGGGAATGATGGCGTGAAATGCAGCCAGTCTTGCTTTTTCTTTTTCCAGGTAATCGGCGCGTGCCGGCCAGAAAATATCTAATGCGTCGCAGCCCAGTTCTCCTATTTCTGCGCCATGTACCATATTGGCGGGAATGCGCACTACATCATTCGGCTTCATCGGTTGTTTGCCGTCGAGCAGAATCTCCTCGCATTCACCACGCAACACAAACATCATTTGTTCTTCGGGGTGAATATGATGTGGGAACACTGAACCGGGCTCCATGCTGATAAAGCTCAGCTGTATATTTCTGCCTGATACGAGACGCGAATGTGCGCCGGGCGCCAGCTCGGTAAGCTGAAAATCGTACAGGTCGTACACCACGCCGGGTTGCACGTTAGGGGTCTGATAGTTTTCCACATCGGGAATGTCGGCCGGCGCCTCTATGCCCGCCTTTTGGAGATAATCGGCGCGTAAGGGGCTATAGGCCTCCAGCAGTTTGGCACCATTGGGTCCGGCGGTCAGGGCATTGGTGCTGCCTTTTTCAAGATAAACAAAATCGATGCGCGGGGTGCCGCTTTTGGTACCGCTGGGCGCATCGCGCTTGATACTTGTCAAACTGACATTTTTACCATTAATCAGCTGTTCCACAGAACCTTCCAGCACAAACAGGAAGCGGTCGGCGGGCAGGGTTTCCTCGGCAATCTTTGCTCCCGGTTCCAGATGTAATATGGAAACCAGGTTGCCCGTACCCCAAAACAATTTCGCGTTTACGCCGGGATGCAGCGTTACGGTCTGCAGGCTGTCTATACTTGTAACCTGTGCGGCTTCCAGGTTAGACGCCACAAAAGAATTTGGCAATCCACTCAGCGTTCTTACAGTAAGATCGTATTTTGCAATAAGCTCCTTGTTTTTTTGTTCCCAGGCTGACGAAGAGGAGCAACTTGAAAGGAAAACGCCGGGGAAAGCAAGCAGGCAACTGAAAACAATCAGGTTCGTTAGAGGCCTTCTCATAGTTACAATTAATTTGAATTTTTCGTAGGAAAAATAGAGATTAAGTCGGAGCTTCCTGTACAAGATTTATCGCCGGATTATATTGTACATTTTTTGTGAAGGCTTCTGGTATTTTTAAACGTCTTATATACATTTATAGAACATACCATTTTTATTCACCAAAAAATTGTTTGCTAAATGAAGCTGTTTTTCACATTACTGCTGATGGTTGTAGGATCCGCCGTCTTCGCTCAGAATGCACTCGATGGCAATTGGAAAGGTAGTCGCGAAACTCCTAATGGCGTCTTTGAACTGGAGTACACTTTTAAAGTAGAAGGCAATGTACTGCAAGGTGCTCTGAAGACTCAGTTTGGAGAGACTAAACTGGAAAACGGGAAAGTGGATGGAAAAAAATTCTCTTTCTCCATTAGTTTCAATGATTTCACCATTGAGAACACTGGTGAGCTGATCAACGAAAACGAGATCGTTATTAAGAACGAAAGAGGTGAAATGAAACTGACCAGGGTAAAACCCTGACCTTAAAAACCAGCTTAGCCAAATCTGACTGCGAATGAAATCAGGTAAATTTCCCGCCAAAACTATTTTGGCGGTTCTCATTTTAGTAGGATTAGTTACTATTCTTTCATACAACACTTTTGACAAGAAACCCAAATCCATCAACTGGAGTCATTATGGTGGCAGCCCGGGCCAGTCGCGCTATTTTGAAGCTTCACAGATCACCAAAAAGAATGTGAACAAGCTGCAGGTGGCCTGGTACTACCCTACCGTCGATTCGGGTTTCAATTATTTCAGTCCCATCGTAGTGGATACCATAATGTATGTGATGGCGAAAAACTCTTCGCTGGTAGCGATACATGCAGAAACCGGTAAAGAGATTTGGATACACGCCAACCTGCAGGGTCTCACCCGCCGTGGTATCAATTATTGGGAGAGTAAAGACCGCAAAGACCGGCGACTGTTAATCACAGTTAACAACACCATACAGGCCATTGATGCGCTCACCGGTAAATCGATCATGAGCTTCGGCAACAATGGCTATGTAGATATGCGTGAGGGCCTCGACCGCGAACCTACGTCTATACGAAGAATGCAGTCGATGATGCCCGGCGTGTTGTACGACAATCTGCTGATTATGGGCTCGGCACCGGGGGAGAATTATTTCTCTGCACCGGGACATGTGCGCGCCTATAATGTAGTTACCGGTAAACTGGAATGGACCTTTCACACCATACCCCATCCGGGCGAATATGGTTATGAAACATGGCCTAAAGACGCATACAAATACGTAGGTGGCACCAATGTGTGGAGTGAGATGACCGTGGATACAGAAAGAGGTATTGTGTACCTGCCCATCGGTTCGCCCACCAACGATTTTTATGGCGCCGACCGCATAGGAGCCAACCTGTTTGGCAACTGCCTGGTAGCGCTGAATGCACGCACCGGCAAAAGGCTCTGGCATTTCCAGACCGTACACCACGACTTGTGGGACTACGACCTGGCTTCCGCGCCGCAACTGCTCACTTTGAACCGCAATGGTAAAAAGATTGATGCAGTAGCCATTGCCACCAAACATGGCTTTGTATTCGTGTTTGACCGTGTGACCGGCGAACCGGTATTCCCGATAGAAGAAAGACCGTTCCCCCCCAGCGAAATGCCCGGGGAGCAGGCATGGCCCACACAACCCATTTCTACGTTACCAGACTTTACACGTCATGAGGTGACAAAGGACATGATCAACCCATACTATTCGCAGGAGGAAAAAGAAAAATGGTATAAGAGAATCGATGCTGCCAAGTCGGGTCTGTTTGTACCGCCTTCTGACAAGTATGAAACCATCATGCTGCCCGGCGCCCTGGGTGGTGCCAATTTTGGCAACACAGCCGCCGATCCCAAAAAAGGCATGTTGTATATCCTCACGCAGGAATATCCTTCTGTCTATAAACTCAATCGCATCAAATCTGCGAAAGAGCTGATGTCGGCAGGCGATGTAGAACTGGCCGAGAAGATATATACCAACAACTGCCGTGCATGTCATGGCGACAATATGGAAGGAAGAGGTATAGCGCCTGGCCTGGTGGATGCGGGTCAACGCATCTTGTTCGACGATTTCAAGAACCTGCTGGCGAATGGTCGCGGACAAATGCCGGGCAACCCGCATATAGACGATCAGAGCGCCACTGCTTTGTATCGTTATCTTGGCGGTAATCCCAATTTCCGTATGCCTCCCGGCTTCCGCAGGCCGCAAAACAATAAGCTGCCCGATGGTCCTGTAGTGGCATCTGGCGGCGCGCCGGTCAAACCCGACTCACCGGTTGTTGCACCTATGAGCGATTATCCCCCCGGCGTGGAGCATCCGCCCGTGCGCTATATCTCCGATTACGGTACTGCCTGGCCCGATTTGCTGGGACCCGTATGGGCATGGGTGGTAGCTTATGATCTGAACACAGGTACCATTAAATGGAAAAAGCCTCTTGGTGAAGATGCCGAATCTTTAAAGAGAGGAGAGAAAGGTAATGGTGCCGTCAACGGCTCGCAGCGCAAAGGTATGGTGGTGACATCTACCGGCATTTTGTTCTGCACCGGTAAAGGCGGTAAATTATATGCTTACGATTCCAATGACGGCACGCTGTTGTGGGAGACAAATCTGAGCTACGAATCAAACGCTCAACCCATCATGTATATGCTCAACGGTAAACAGTACCTGGTGGTGAATGCTTCCAATACGTTTACCAAAGACAGTCCCAATCGTTCAAGAGAACCGGGTGCATTGCCAAGGGCTTATGTGGCATATGCACTCCCGGATAAATAATAAGTTCTTGTCAGCTATTTCAGCATCTGGTTGTCATCGCCCATCACGTCGAAGCCGCGCCATTTGAAGGATTTGGCAAGGCCGGAAGCGGCGGGCCATGCAACCTGATGCTGCGGGCTGGCAACCCACCTGCGGCGGTTTTCCTCTGAATCGAATGAAATCTGAATCATGTAATTATACTCCGTAACCTCTCCCTCTATCTCTTTCTGTACGTTTTCAGGAAAAGTGCGCAGCAGTTTTGATTCCAGGTATCCTTTCTGTACCAGCATGGCGGGAACATAAATGGAAGAATACATTTTTTCAAAAGCTTCGGCATTTTCTTTCGCTACTACAAACTCCATTTGCAATACAATGGCCTTGGGTTTTGCAAGAGGTGCTGGCGTAGTGAATTTCCTGGGAACAGAAACGCCTATCACCAGCAACTCGAGGTCTTCATTGCCGTTGTTTACAATGGTGATGGTTTCATTGGGTGACACAAAAAAAGCATCATCGGTTTTAACAGCAGCAGAATCTTTATCAACAATGATTCTTCCCGATCCTTTCATCACATAAAACACCTCTTCAACACCCTCGAGCAATCGCGGACCAGCAGTGCTGCGGGCGGGTATCAGCACATGGTCAACATGGTGCCAGTTGGTAGAAAACACATCGGGACCCAGTGCGCGGCGGAATAACACGCCGTTTCCTTTATAGTTGGGATTGTTGGGACGCAGTGATTCTTTTTTCAACTGTGCAGAAACAAATTGCGGAACGGGATCCAGGCTGGCGCCCACGCGGGTGTCGCCAAGGTCGAAATTATCGCCGCGGCCCTTGGTGGTGCTCACAGCATAATTGAGCCACTTCACGGGCTTGCCGCTCGAATTGTAAATGCCATGCGAGTTACCCATTTTGCAGGGCACAATGGCGGGCGCCTTAATCTTGGATGTAAAACCATTTACGGTAAACTCCGCTTCACCATCCAGAAGCACGTACATCTCCTCGATAGTGTGGTGAAAATGGTGGCCAATACCACCCTTGTCGAGAATTTCGCCGGCATGCAGGTAAAGGAAATTGCTCTGTACCTGCTGGCTGCCGATAAGGCCGGTAAATTTCATTTGACCGGCCCCGGCATGCACAGCTGATAGTTGCCTGTAGTTGGCTGGATTGTTATGGACTACACGTTGGCTAAGGGTTTGAGAAAACGCGTTAATACTGAATAATGTAAATAGCAAAACAATCGCTTGCTTCATATTGGTAAGTTTTGGCTGGTGCAAAGAAATGAAACAAGATATTCATTACATCCGGCTCAAAACTTCCAATAAATACCAGCGGGAAATTTTGCACATGGCAGGCAAAACCCTGCCCCTGTTTTACTTAAACAACACCTGCGCAAAATTGTACAGGTTGTTGCGCCATACCGGCCAGGTATGACCACCCGGGTATTCGCTGTAGGTGTACTTGATGCCTATTTCATCAAATTTGGCCATCATCACCTTGTTGTTGTTATAAGCAATATCTTCCTGGCCGCCCATCGCTATCCAAAACGATTTCAGGTTGCGGTTGATCTCATCCTTATTTTTTTGCATGAATTCATACTGCGGCTTCGAGAGATCGTCGCGGTTGGCAAACCAGCCCGAACTAAACACGCCGAGATAGGCAAACAGCTGCGTGTTTTTTACACCGGCATATAAAGTCTGCAAACCACCCATCGATAATCCGGCCAGCGCGCGGCTGTTGGCATCAGACTTCGCGCGGTAATTTTTCTCAACAAAGGGTATGACCACATTCTTCAGTTCATTTTCGAACATGCGAAGCACCGGCTCGCCAAAACCTTGCAAGCCGCCTCCGCCAAAATTGCCATCCATCATCACTACCAGCATGGGTTTGGCTTTGCCTTCTGCAATCAGGTTGTCGAGTATCAGATCTGTAAGACCTTGTGCCGTCCAGCCTCTTTCATCTTCACCGCCGCCGTGTTGTATATACAGCACAGGATATTTTTCATTGATATTTTCATCGTAGCCTGGTGGTGTGTAAATATAAAAGCGACGCCATGAGTTGGTGACTGTGGAAAAATATCGCTTGATGCGCACTTCTCCGTGCGGCACATTTTTAATAGCATAATAATCGCCACCGGCAAAAGGAATTTCAATACCGCTGGCCATGCGACCCATGCCATAAAATGTTTCGCTGGCCGGGTCAGCAACAGCTACCCCATCGATGATGAGCGAATAATAGTGAAAACCCTCGCCTATGGAGTCGGTGGTGACTGTCCAGTAACCGCCGGTATCTCGTTTCATATCATACTTCTTGCCCAGGTCTATTTGCAGCTTCTGCGCATCGGGCGCCTTGATGCGAAATACCACGCGGCTGTCGGGCAGTATTTGCGGATACTTGGCATTCCTTACATTGGTGGAAGCTGGCGTACCCAGCACAGTGTATTTATTAAACTTCGATGCATCCACCGGCTTGAAGAGGAAGCGCGAAAACATATACAAACCATTCTTCCACACTTTAAAATCGTGTACGCCGGGCTCTATGTAGTAGATGTGCGGTACTTTGTGTTTCTCTAAATAATCGTGTGTGCGTTTGCTGATACCGATCAGTCCGTCGTTATCGCCGCACGAAATCCAAAGCAGTTTCAGTTTGCTTTTTGCTGCTTCGGGGTCGGGCAGCAGTTGCTCAGGCGCTTTGGTATTGGGCGCTGAAGAAAAGCCCCCTATCCAGGCAAATTTGTCGAGGTTGCCGAGACCGAAATTCAGCGACTGTCCGCCACCCATCGACAGGCCTGCAATAGCGCGGTGCTCGCGGTCGGCGAGCACAGGATATTTTTTCTCTATGAAGGGTATGAGATCATTCAGCAGATCTTTTTCAAAGGTGGCGAAAGCTTCTACTTTTTCGCGGTCGAAAATATTGCCCGTTGCGCGATCATCTTTCATGGCGCGGCCATTGGGCATTACCACTATCATGGGTTCGATGGCGTTCTCGGCGTACAGGTTGTCGAGAATCACCTGCGGACTGCCGCCGTTCAGCCATTCCTTTTCATCGCCACCAATACCATGCAGCAGGTAAAGGACAGGGTATTTCTTCTTCTTTGAAAAACCGGGCGGGGTATAGATCAGTGCGCGGCGTTTGGTGCCCACCGTTTTGGAGGTATAGGTAATGGTGTCAATCACACCGTGCGGAATGTCGTTGCGCGGCTTATCAAAACCCGCCGGGGCTTCTTTCACAATGTCCTGAGAGCGCGATGCCATTGTTGCAATCACAACAAAGCTGAATACTACAAGCAGTCGTTTCATAACAATATAATAAGTGTATGTTTTACAATTTTACAAAATCAGCCCGCGCACAGCGTCCATATTTTCACGGCGTAGAATCTTGCACAAAGGTGTAGGTCTTGCCAGCTGCCGTTGGTATATCGTACACATGCGTAGCTTTCAACTGCGGTAATTGGATGGTTGCCTCCTTTGAAATAACCGGCGGCGCCACTTCTTCCACATAGTAAAATGGATTGGAGTTTTTTCCACTCGCCGGTTTCAACGCGGCTCCCGTACTCAATTTCATGGTATTGGGCACGCGCAGGCGAAGGTTGCCGCCGAGATTGGATTTGATCACGGCCTTCACCAGTTGTCCGTCTTTCCACTCCATACTCACCAGTTCAAAACCACCGATAGCGCGCAGTCCGCTTACGCTGCCACCATTTTGCCACACATCGGGCAAGGCGGGTAGCAGGTGCATTTCGCCATTGGCGCTTTGCATCAGCATTTCGGTAATGCCCGAGGTACAGCCAAAATTGCCGTCGATCTGGAAGGGCGGATGCGCGTCGAACAGGTTATTGTAAGTGCCGCCACTGCCGCGCGACTGTGCCTGTACAGGCGTCAATTGGTTTTGAATGAGCTTGTATGCATGATTGCCATCGAGCATACGCGCCCACCAGTTTACTTTCCACCCCATGCTCCAGCCGGTGCTTACATCGCCGCGGTGAGTTAAAGTAGTTTTTGCCGCACTGTATAATTGCGGTGTGCGGTAGGGAGAAATCTGGTTCGACGGAAACAATCCATACAAATGAGAGATATGCCTGTGCTGATCTGCCGGGTCATCCACATCATCAAGCCATTCCTGCAATTGTCCGTGTTTACCAATCTGCATTGGTGGCAGTCGCCTGCGCAATCGCTGCAAGCTGTCTGCAAAATTTTTGTCTTTTTTCAATAGCTCCGCAGCGCGAATAGTGACGCTGAAAATATCGAAGACAATCTGGTTGGTCATAGTAGTGCCCGCGGCAAGCGAAGAGCCCTGGTGGGCGGCGGGTGCATTCTCGGGCGAACTGTCGGGATTCACCACCAGCCAGCCGTATTTCGGATGTTCAATCAAAAAGTCGGCGTAAAAAGTAGAAGCGCCTTTCAGCACGGGGTATATGCTTTCCAGGAATTCTTTATCACCGCTATATAAATAATGCTCCCAGAGATGCAGGCTGAGCCAGCCGGCGGCCGCATTCCATACGCCCCATGTAGCACCATCCACAGCACCAGTTGCGCGCCAGATATCTGTATTGTGATGCGCCACCCAGCCCCGCGAGCCATACATATCGCGCGCAGTCTGCCGGCCGGTCACCGACAAGTCTTTGACCAACTGCAAAAATGGTTCGTGCAATTCAGGCAAATTCGTTTTCTCTGCCGGCCAGTAGTTCATCTGTGCATTAATGTTGATCGTGTACTTGCTATCCCAGGCCGGTCGCAACCTGTGATTCCAGATGCCTTGCAGGTTGGCCGGCTGCCCGCCAGGTTGCGAAGACGATATCAGCAGGTATCGTCCAAACTGGAAATACAGCGCTACCAGGTGTGGATCATTTACCGTGTTGAAATTTTTCAATCGCTCGTCGGTAGGCGCTTCGGCGGCCGGCGTAGAACCGAGATCCAGTTTTACCCTGTTGAAATATTTCTGGTAAGCCGCCACGTGCGCCGACAGTATGTCGCTATACGATTTTGGATAGGCATTGTTCAGGTATTCCAACGCACGCTTGTTTTCGTCTCCCGACACATCCTGGTAGTTGTTATAGTTGGTAGCGATCGAGATATAAATCGTCACCGCATCTGCATTTTTCACCTGCAGCGACGTATCGTCAGCATTTAAGTCTCCGCCTTCGGGTTTCAACCGTACTATGCCATTAAATCTCACCACTCCTTTTACACCTTCGTGGTCCATGGTAGTCCCGGAAATCATCAGCTCCTTACCCGGCGTGGTGGCCATGGCTACATTGGGTTGTGGCGTATTAAACCATGCTTTGAAGGAAATGGCACCCGGTTCACTTGCCGAAATGCGCATCACTACCACGCGGTCAGGTAATGAAGCCAGCGCTTCACGCCTATAGGTGATGCCATTCACTTTATACGTGGTTTTTGTAACGGCCCTTTCAATATCCAGTTCGCGGTAATATTCCGAGTATTGATCGTGTCCTTCAAATGCCAGTTGCAAGTTGCCCACCGGCTGAAACATCTGTCCGTGCGATTTTTTGGTGATGATCACACGGTTGGCAATTCGCTCTGCTTCTTTTTGTTTTCCTTCAAAAATTAATTGCCGGATAATGGCCAGCGAGTCCAGCGCCAGCGGGTTATCGTTCCTGTTAGGTCCCCCGCTCCATACGGTGTGCTCGTTCAACTGGATAGTCTCCAGTTCGGTATTACCATATATCATGGCCCCTAGTCGGCCATTGCCTATAGGAAGGGCATTCTCCCAGGTATTACCCGACGGTTGCTTATACCATAGTTTTAATGCTGGTTGCTGCTGGCCATTTCCAAACAATACAATAAAAGAAAAGGCGACGGAAAAAAATACTTTCATTACGATTCAGCTATTTCCGTTCAAATTACTTAAAAAGAAGCTGCGCCGTTTCAACAAAATAATGCCGTACGTTCATCCAGGTATGTCCACCGCCGGTAATAAGACTTTTGAAGTTCACGTTTTTCGATTTCAGGTACTGCATAAACTCTTCGGTTGGCTTATACAGGAAATCCTGGTCGCCTACGCTGATCCAGAATAGTTTCAGTTGTTTGTTGGTGTTGGCCGCATTGCCCGCAATATGGCTGAAGCGGTTCTCCATTTCCTGGGGTGGCAAATAAGCGGCATAGCAGCAGATCCAGCTGAATTTATCCATATTGCCAAATGCCACTCTTAATGTCTGTCCGCCACCGCGCGAAAAACCGCCAATAGCGCGATTGTCCTTATTGGCAATCACGCGGTAATTTTTTTCTACATGCGGAATGATATTATTGATCAGGTCCTGCTCAAATTCATTCATGCGGCGCAAAGCTTCTTCACTTTCCCTGCCCATAGGATCGGGCGGCATGGCAGTGAATTTCTGCTGCGCAATTCTTCCCTGTATGTTGCCATAGGGCATCACCACAATCATTGGTTTGGCCTTGCCCTGCGCAATCAGGTTGTCGAGTATCCAGTTAATCTTTCCTACCTTATAGAAAGTTTCTTCTGTATCGGTGGTGCCGCTGATCAGGTAAAACACAGGATATTTTTTTGAAGTCTCCTTGTCATATCCTGGCGGTGTGTAAATCACTACTGTGCCCGTAGTGCCGGCAATAGAGGGGTAATAATCGTAGATGATTTTCCCATGCGGCACGTTCCTGATATTGTACGAATTGGTATCGGCATGCACGTCCACCAGGCTGGCTTTGAAGCGCTCATTGGGGAACAGATCCGGGTTAGCAGGATCATTTACCGTAATACCATCCACATGAAAACTGTATGGGTAAATGTCGGGCCTTATCGGTCCTACAGTCACACTCCACACACCCTGCGTATCCTTGGTCATGGGTATGGGCGCCTGCAGAAACTGGGCGCTCAGGTTGACCTGTTTGGCCGAGGGCGCCAGGAAACGGAAAGTCACCCTATGGTCGGGGTGCACCTCGGGCGAAGTAACATAAGGGCCTCTTGGCTGGCTGTAAGCCCCCAACAGACAAAAAGTCATCAACATAGTGAAAAACAATCGTGTTTGCATCTTTCAGTTTTTTAAGGATTATAACCGGTAAGTTATTAATACCCCGTGTTAACCCGCCTGATCGGGGATGATACAAATGTTGGAATTTATAGTACAAATGTTCGGCGGACATTATTACTTGACAATTAGTAGTGAAATTAACCGTCGAAAGTGCATTGATTAAAAATACCCTAGACGATGACCAAAACAAAAACGCTGATTCTCTTATTGCTTGCATTGTTTGCCATTGAAAGCCAGGCGCAGAAAAAAACCACCAAAGTACTGGTGTTTAGCAAAACGGCGGGCTTCCGTCATAGCTCGGCTATACAGGCAGGGAAAAAGTACATTATGGAGTTGGGGCAAAAAAACAAATTTGGCGTTGACACCACCGAAGACGCCAGTGCCTTTACCCCTGAAAACCTGCAACAGTATGCTGCCGTCATTTTCCTGTGTACCACCGGCAATGTGCTGAACGACGAGCAGCAAGAGGCCTTTAAGAAATTTATACAAAGTGGCCGCGGATATGTAGGATTACATTCCGCCTCCGATACCGAATACGACTGGCCCTGGTATGGCGAACTTACCGGTGCCTATTTCAAAAACCATCCCCGCCCGCAGGAAGCGGTGTTCAAAGTGGTTGATACCACGCATATCTCCACCAAACATTTACCTAAGCGTTGGAAACGCTTCGATGAGCATTACAACTTCAAATGGGTTGGTACCGATCTGAAAATACTGATCACCATCGATGAAGACAGTTATACAGGCGGTGGTCATGGCGAATTTCACCCCATGGCCTGGTACCACGACTTTGATGGCGGCAGAAGTTTTTACACTGCATTGGGACATGATAACAAATCGTGGGAAGATCCCCTTTACCTCCAACATGTACTGGGCGGCATTCAATACGCCATTGGCAAAAAATAATTTACTATGAAAAAAATGTATATCCTGATCGGTTCGCTGCTGGCAACCGTTATCATATATAATTGTGGCGTTTCAAAAGAATCGGCTACCACACCAGCTATCAACCCCTACCCTGTTCGCACGTTCAACCCCACTCCGTCGGTTGATTATCTCTCGCCTGAAGAAAGCCTTAAAACTTTCAACCTGCCCGCCGGCTATCGTCTTGAAATAGTGGCCAGCGAGCCGATGATCAAAGAACCCGTGGCTATTGCCTGGGATGGCAATGCGCGGATGTATGTGGCAGAAATGCTTACCTATATGCAGGATGCCGATGCTACAGGCGAACAACAGAAGGTGAGCCGCATTTCGCTACTGGAGGATACGGATAATGACGGTAAAATGGATAAAAGCACGGTGTTCATCGACAGCCTGCTGTTGCCGCGCATGATCCTCTGCGTGAATGATGAACTGTTGGTAAATGAAACCAATACCATCACCATCCACGCCTATAAGGATACCGATGGCGACGGAAAGGCCGACCGCAAGAGAGTGGTGTTTGAAAAAGAAGGTTACCGCCTGATGGATGCCAATATGGAACACCAGCGCAGCGGGCTCGACTGGAACGTCGACAACTATATCTACCTCACTTACGATTATGTTCGCTTTAAATATAAGAATGGTTTGCTGCAGGCCGACTCGTTATATTCCGGTCCGGGCGGACAATGGGGCGTAACGCACGACAATTACGGCCGCATTTTCTTAACCAATGCCGGTGCCGAGAATCCGATGGTACGTTCGCAGATCAACCCCGTGTATGGCGCATTGGATATGCCCGACCAGGTTGACAACGAATTCCAGCAGGTGTGGCCTATTATAGCTACGCCCGATGTGCAGGGAGGTCCGCCGCGCCTGCGCCCCGACAGCACGCTCAATCATTTTACCGGCGCCTGCGGACAGTCTATTTACCGCGGTGATAAGCTGCCCGCCGATCTTCAAGGCGATTATATCATATGCGAACCGGTAGCCCGCATCATTCGTCGCGCGAAAGTGCTGAACGTACGCGGAAAAGTTACCGTTCAAAACGCTTACTACCGCCAGGAGTTCATAGCCTCCTCCGATATGAACTTCAGGCCGGTGAATACCTATACCGGACCTGATGGTTACTTGTACATTGTGGATATGCATCGCGGCATCATTCAGCAGGGCAACTGGACCAGGCCCGGTTCATACCTGCGAAAGAAAATTGATGAGAAGGGATTGGCGAAAAATACCGGTCACGGAAGAATTTACCGCCTGGTGTATGATGGCTATAAGCCTTCAGAAAAACCGCAGATGCTCAATCAGACTGCAGCACAGCTGGTGCAATACCTCGATCATAAAAACGGCTGGTGGCGCGATAATGCACAAAAGCAAATTGTTTTGTTGAACGATAAATCGGTAGTGCCCACGCTGCAACAGATTGTGCGCGGCGAGCAGGCTACTTTGCCCGCCAAACCTTCGCACCTGGCACGCTTGCACGCATTGTGGACGCTGGATGGCCTGGAAGCAACAGACCGCAACATTATATACACTGCGTTAAATGATGAGCACCCGCAAGTGCGCAGGGCGGCGATCGTTATCAGCGAGCCATTTATCAAGATGGACGATGCAGACATGATAGCTAAACTGGCCGCTCTGAAAAATGATCCTTCGCACGATGTGCGCCTGCAGTTGTTCTTATCGACCTACAGCATTAAATCGTCGAAGAGCGCTCCGCTGGCTGAGGAATTGCTGGCCGCCAACAAAACGAATCCCATTTTTCCGGCTGCCCAGCGCTCCATGGACCGTAATACCGATTTGAGGATCTATGGCACCAGACTGGGCAACCTGGCCGCCGCCGATAGAAACTCTGTGCTGGCCGGTGCCGCCGTTTTCAATTCACTTTGCGCCAGCTGTCATGGCGAAGGTGGCAAGGGCGTGCAAGTGGCCGGCACTAATTCACTGGCCGCACCTCCCTTGGCGAATTCAAGAAGAATGTTTGCCGACAAAGAGCTGCAGGTAAAAATCATTTTGCACGGCATGCAGGGCCCGATTGACGGAAAAGAATATCCTTCAGTAATGCCCGCGCTGGGCGCCAATTCGGATGAATGGGTGGCTTCGGTAGTGAATTATATACGTTTTGAATTTGGCAATGCCGGCCGCCGCTTTCGCAGGCCGGGCGATACCAGTTCTCCATTTGTATCTGTACCCGAAGTGGCTGCAATTCGTAAGAAATATGAAGCGCGCACCGAGCTGTGGACGCTGGACGAACTGGAAGGCAAAACACCAGCAGCTGCCGTGAGCACTAATTCGGAAAATGCTGCGACCAGCACAACAGCCACACCTGCAAAGAGCACTACCACAACCGCCGCTGCCAGGAAGCCAGCGCCAAAGGCAAGTACCTCTAAAAAGGCACCCGACTACAAAACCGTAGAGCCTTTGCTGCAGAAATATACCTGCCTGGCCTGCCACCATACTACCAATAAGGTGATAGGACCTGCATACAAAGAAGTGGCGGCGAAAAAATATTCGGTGGCGCAGTTGGTGCAACTCATCAAATCACCGAACCCCGGCAACTGGCCCGGTTACACCACCAAGATGCCATCGATGGCACATGTACCGGCCAATGATCTTACGTTGATTGCGCAGTGGATTAAATCGCTGGAATAATACAGGTATAATACAAGCAAAAAAGCCTGGGTAATTTATTTTGCCCAGGCTTCTCCTTCTTGTGTTCTTCTCCACTTGAAGTAACTATCCAATACTTTTAAGGCTTCCAGGTCGGGCACGGTGCCAAGTTGAGGACGCTGCCTGAAATGCATTACCACCGGCTTTTCGTCGCTGAAGCTGGGCCACTCCGGTACACCGTTACCATTGGGATTGCCATACTTGGCAAAGTTGGTCCAATAGGTAGCCATCGCCTCGGAGATTTGTTCGTCGGTGCTGCTGGCATCTGGACTATTGGGATTCACGTGCTGAAATACAAAAGCCACTTCCTGCCCATGCGGTGATCCATAACCGTAGCGCGGCGAGCCCGGCTCGCGTTCCGGATGCTGGTCAAAATAGTAGTAATAAACTTTCGATTTACCTGTTTTAGCCTGCAGTCGCGCCCAGCTCCACGTATGCCAGCCGAAGGCGGCGTCACGGCTCAGGTCACGTGCGGTTTTGGGCACCGAAGTATCCCCTACCGGGTACGCTTTTAACAAAGCATCGGCAAAAGGACCAAAACGTGTTTTTACTGAATTAATATAATCCTGCGGTACGCGGGGAGGGAAAAAGCTGGCGCCCTCGTCGGAGTTATAGCCAACCAAAATAGGTACGTCGTTATACTTTTTAGCTTCATACAACTTGTATTGATCATCGGGAATCACATACCCGTCAATGATTGGCCAGGCCAGTCCGCGAATGGCGGGCAATTTGCTGGCATCCAGCTTGCGCAGATCGGCAATTGAAGTATATCCCGCGCTTTTCACATACTCCTCACCGGCGGCCTCAGCATCGCGCAGTTTTTTCATATTTTCCCCGGGATAGGTGGTAGGTCTTGGCGGACCAAAAGAGCCGCCGCTTTGCGAAATGGCGCCATGAAACAATCCTTTAGCCAGTGGCGAAGCGCACAACATGCTTACGGCAATGCCGCCGGCCGATTCACCAAAGATGGTCACCTTATCGGGGTCGCCGCCGAAGGCGGCAATATTCTTCTGTATCCACTGCAGGCCGGCAATCATGTCGAGCAAGCCATAATTCCCGGATACGCGCTTATCATTTTCCGCGCTCAGTTCAGGATGCGCCATAAAACCCAGTTGTCCCACGCGATAAGCAATGCTCACCAGCACCACTCCTTTCTTAGCCAGTTTTTCACCGCTATAAACTGTTTCTGAGGTGGCGCCTGCATTAAAGCCGCCACCATATATCCATACCAGCACGGGTATGCGATCGTTGGCCGATTTAGCGGGCGTCCAGATGTTCAGGTACAGGCAATCTTCACTCTTACCCGATGGCGGGTTGCCACCTTGTATGGGGCTCGGTGCAAATTGCGTGGCCTGTCGCACACCCTCCCATTTGGCAGCAGGTTGCGGAGCACGCCAGCGCAGTTCACCTACGGGGGGCGCAGCAAAGGGAATGCCCTTATACACTGTAAGACCATCTTCATAAATTCCCTGTACTAATCCCTGCTCTACGCGCACCGGCGCCGGTTGCTGCGCCATCAGCTTTGCGGACAGCAGGAGACAAACCATCAATGCAAATTGTTTCATAGTACAACTATTTGGTATTAAAAAAAGATAGGAAAGCTCATTAAAATGAGCTTTCCTTTACCATATAAACTAACTGCATGAAAAGAAATCAATAGCCAGGTGTCTGAACCAGCTTCGGGTTTTGTGCCAGGGCAGACTGCGGAATCGGGTGCAGATATTGTCTAAGCTGGAAGTTATGCGGGTGATTCAGAGGTACAGGAGTATAAGTCCATACACCACTGTTGTCGTCGGGGCTGGTATTTTCGATCTTCATACCATGCAGATCTTTCGTCAGCACTTCGTGTGCAATTCCCCAGCGAATGATATCGTGCAGGCGTTTGTTTTCAAAACACAATTCAACCCTTCTCTCGTGCCTGATGGCTTCGCGCATTTCATCCTGGGTGAGACCAGCAGGTAATGGCGGAAGATCTACACGAGCCCTTACCTTGTTGATGGCATCATATACAGATGCGTCAGGACCTACGGCTTCATTTTGTGCTTCTGCATAACCCAGCAATACTTCGGTGTAACGATAGTAGATATAGTTGGCACCACTGAGACCCGTTGCCGGACGGTTTTTGGGATTCAGTTTTTTCTTGAAATAATAGCCCGTATTGCTCACGTCGGTGCTCGCAAAGTCGATTTCGTTCAGCGACGGATTCACCTTGTCAATGCGGGTGTAAATAGTATCCCATGTCGGCATCCAGTCCATCTTATACGGCGCCCCGTCGTACACTATCCACTTATAGAAACGACGTTCGCGGTTTTCATATGGCTTCTGCGGATTATACCCAGAAGTGGGGTCAGTAATGGGTTTACCATTGGCCATGAAGAACTGGTCAACCAGCTCCTGGGTGGGATTGTAGTTACCCCAGGTGTAGTAAGAACCGAGCACAAACACGGGGCCACCATATTGCTCATAGTTGGAGCCTTTCACCATGGGAACATACTGCCTGTCCCAGATCACTTCCGAGTTGTATTCATTGTCTTCATACCACAGGGTAGAATCTTCAGGGAAAAGATCATAGGGTTTGCCCGGACCGCCCCAGTCGTCCATGAATTTCTTGAACGAAGCAGCGGCGGTAGCCCAGCGTGACTGATCATAGTTGCCAAAGCCGGCAATCTTATGAGGATCGGGGCCACCAATGTAAGTGGGCGAATTGAAAGTGGGGCTGGCAGCTACCAGTTGCAGGTAAGCTTTCAGCATCAGCGCAGCACCCAACGTAGCGCGGCCAGCGTTAGGATTACCCTTGTTGTATTTTACTTCGAGGTAACCATTGTTCAGAACAGTATCGAGCGATTTAACAATGAAATCTAACGTTTCCGCATAAGTGGCCCTGGGCATAAACAGCGTAGTGGTGTCCTCACGTGTTTGCGGAGCCGTGATGATGGGTACACCACCCCAGTTCAGGAACAGGATGCTGTAGTGAAAAGCCCTGTGGAAGCGAGCCTCATCCAGGCGTTTGTTGTACCAATCCTGGGAATAGTTGTCCTTGTTTTCAGTGATCTTCTGGATAAAGGTGTTCACTTTACGGATGGAAGTATACAAAGCGGGCCAGCTGTGCCTGCTGATGGTTTGTATACCTGTGGCGCCACCACCAAACAGTGCATAGTTGGTGGAAGCAGGATCGAGGTTGCCGTCTTTGTATTTCCATGAGTTGTAGTAGAAGCCGGCATCATTGTCGTCGGTGAAATTGTCGTAGTTCTCCGGCGCACCATACATATCCGGCAACTGATCGTACACGTCATTTAAGAAAATGTCTGCGTTGGCTTCAGTAGCCCATTGCGAGTTATCGTCAAGGGTGGCTTTATTCACGTTGTCCAGGTTCTTATCGCATGCCGTCATACCAAACGCCAACATCAGCACACAGCTATATAGAAAACTTAATTTTACTGTTTTCATCATCTTTTTTTTTAGTTTTTAGAACGAAGTGGATAAACCTACCATGATTACTTTCTGAATGGGATAACCTTGTTCACCCGGAGTTTCGGGATCAGTGAATTTCAGTTTAGAGAAAGTCACCAGGTTCTGACCAGTCACATAAAAACGCAGGTTCTTCATTGCCACTTTTGAACTGATATTAGCAGGTACTGTATAGCCCAGGGTTACAGTTTTCAGGCGCAGGTAAGCACTGCTTCTCAACCAGAAATCAGACAGCTGACCGTTGTTGTTGGTCGGTGCTGAGTATGCTCTCGGATATTTTGAGTTCTGGTTTTCCGGAGTCCAGCGGTTGTTGTAGTACTCGTATGATGAGTTACTGTTGTTGTTGAAGTGTGCAACAGTCATGAAACCATACACGTTGATGTGCGACATACCACCGCCCTGGAATAAGGCAGAGAGATCAAAGCCTTTCCAGGTGGCACCCACATTAATACCATAGATAATAGCAGGTACGTTGGGGTGGCCGATCTCTACTTCGTCGTAAGAGTCGATTTTGCCATCAGGTACTCCGTTGGGGCCACTGATGTCGGCATATTTGATATCGCCGGGGCGCAGTGTACCAAACTGTTGGATATTGTAACCATCGGCAGCATCGATGATACCATTGCCATCTTTGTCGTCGGCAGTGGTGAACAGGCCCAGCGACTTATATCCAAACACAGCGTTCAGGCGGCGGCCGGTTCTGCTGCGGCGCGGATCGTTGCGGGTAACAGCGTTTTCAAAAACCTGTACCACTTCGTTGGTGGCATAGCTGAAGTTGGCGTCGATGTTAAATTGCAGACCATTGGCCAGTCTCTTGTTAACGCCGACTATTAATTCAATACCGCGGCTGTCAAGTATACCGGCGTTTTCCTGCGACAGTTGCAGACCGTATTCCTGTGGTACTACAATCTGGGGAGCCAACAGCATACCAGTTCTTCTTTCCAGGAAGTAGTTTGCTTCAAAACGGAGCATGCCTTTCAGGAAAGTAGCTTCCACAGCGAAGTCAGTTTTCTTCGCAACCTCCCAGGTAATGTTGGGGTTGTTTTCCCTGTCAACATAAGAACCTTGTACCAGGGCACCATCACCAAACGCATAAGCATTACCGCGCAGGAAATAGCTGCTCAGGAACTGGAAGCCTGTACTGGTGAGGTTACCAGATTTACCCCATGATGCACGCAGCTTGAGGAAATCGATAAAGTTGACGTTGTCAAAGAATTTCTCGTTGGAGATAATCCAGCCGGCAGAGAAGGCAGGCAGGTAAACCCAACGTTTGCCAGGAGCAAAATAATAGTGACCATCATAACGGCCGGATGCTTCAAACAGGTAACGACGATCGTATGCATAAGTGGCCCTGTACACGTAACCTACCTGGCTACCGGTACCGGAACCGCCGGCGATATCGAAATCGTTTTTGTTAGAGCTACCGAGCGACAACTCGTCGATTGTTACGGCGTAGTTGTTGATACGTGCCCTGAAATCAGCCTGCTTATTGCTGCGCAGCTCAGCCACACCCAGCACGGTAACGTCATGCAAACCAAAGCTGTTGTTGTAGTTGAGATAGCCCTGCCAGGTGATGGTATTGTTCTGATAGTACTGCTCGTTGAGCCAGGCAAAAGTGGCAGCACTTGTTTCCTGGGTTGAATAAGCAGGAGTATAAGTATAAGGAGTAGTAGATGTGTTTTGTGTCCAGTAAATGAACGGCTGGTGCCATTGTTTCTGGAAATAGTTGTACGGGTCGTAGCTGAACGAACCTTTTAAACTCAGACCTTTAATAAAGGGCAGCTTCTGCTCCAGGGTAATGGTGCTGAGTATATTATTGGTGTACTGGCGCCAGTAGCCGTCTGAGTTAACAACACCCAGCGGTGCGTTACCTGAACTTTCACCCCACAGACCATTGGTGAATCTGAGCGGCGCTACGGGCAGGAATTTATATACACCGCGGAACAACTGGCCTGTACCGCCATCCACGTCCATTGTTCTCTGGATTGCACCGTTCAGCGAGAACGAAGCAGTAGTGGTGGGCGTGATATTTACATCCAGGTTCACGTTGTAATTGTAACGCTCGTAGTTGGCTTTTTCAAACATACCTTCCTGGTGGAAATAGCTCAGGCCAGCATAGTATTTCACTGCCGGTCCGCCACCGCGTACGTTGAAAAATGCCTGCGCCATGGGAGAGTGTTTTCTCATCACATCGTTCAGCGCGTCAGAAACAGGATATCTGTCAGGATCAGCACGATGGTTGTCCATATAGCTGTCGATGTAATCCTGGCTGTAAGTGGGATTAGTCCCACCCGGGTTTTCGGTGAGGTAGGCTTCCAGCTTCAGCTTCATATAATCCACCGCGTTCAGCATTTTGGGAACGTAGGTGGGCTGCTGGTCGCCCCAATAACCACCTACACTGAATACCGGTGCGCCTGAACTACCCCGCTTAGTAGTGATCAGGATTACACCGTTGGCGCCGCCCAAACCATAGGGAGCTACCGCGGCGGCGTCTTTCAATATTGACACAGACTCGATATTGTTGGGGTCTACCTCATTAATATTGTTTCTGATAACACCATCCACAACTATCAATGGTGCGTTATTACCGGTAGTGGATATACCTCTGATATATACTGTGGAGTTATCGGCACCCGGGCGGCCACCATTGGCACGTGAAATTATACCGGTGGCACGACCAGCCAGCGAGTTCGAAATGTTGGCTGCCGGTACCGCTGCCAGTTGTTCACCTTTTACATTGGAAACCGAGGCGGTGGTTAATTGCCTTTTCTGGGTACCATAACCTACCACAATCACATCTTCCAGAGAACTGATACCCGGCGTTAAATCGATTACCAGGTTGGTAGCCTCACTGGTCACGGATACCTCTTTATTAAGGTAACCAACAAACGAAACCACCAGCACGGCTGCATCACCCTGTATAGTGATGCTGAAACTTCCATCTGCACCACTGGTAGTGGCATTGTTGGTGCCTTTCTGCAAAATGGATGCTCCTGCCAGCGCATTGCCTTTATTGTCAACTACTTTTCCGCTGACAATAAATGCGGTATAGGCCGGCGGGTTGTCGTTTTTCCCAGGATCATTGGCCAGCAGCGTAAGCTGCGGACTTACAAGCAGTAAAAACAAAATGACTTTGAAACAGCAAGCTTTGGAATTCATAACAATTTTGTTGTTTTGGGTTATTCGCCTGCAGCAGGCGGAATGAGGATTTACAGGTAGATGTTCCTGTATTGACTTAAGTCATTAAAGTAGCGGGGTTCGTCATCGGCGCAATCGTTTTGGTTAATAATAAGCCGCCTGTCCAGACCTCCTGCCATTTTTGGACAAAGCAGTCACTGGCAGTTGGCTGTTGAGCGAGTACGCCTATAAATTTCGAGAAATCAATATTTTTAGGATGGGACATTTGTTCGAGATACTGTCACAAATGTTCAATTTTGAGTATTTTGAGGTATCAAAATGGCGGTTTTAAAGAAAACTGCTAAAAAATAATGGTCAATTCTACAATTAATCGTATAATGCAGTAACTAACTGCTGCTATATGACCGGAACACGATCATTGTTGCTGGCATTCCTATGCCTGCTTGCCATAATAGGTTTTTCCCAGCCCAATCAAATTAATTTCACCTCTATTACGGTTAAAGACGGCCTGCTGTCAAACAGTATTTACTCCATTATTAAAGACCGGTACGGCCTGATGTGGTTTGCCACTACCGATGGACTGAATAAATACGACGGCACCAATTTCACGGTTTACCGCAACAATCCGGACGATAGCACGAGTCTGCGCACAAATGAAGTGTTGGCATTACACGAAGACCGGGCGGGCAATTTATGGGTAGGCACCGGTGGTGGCGGACTGAGCATGTACAACCGGCAGAAAAATTCATTTGACCATTATATAATTAATTATGAAAACCGCGGACTTACCGGCAATGCAGTAATCAAAGCTATATGCAGTGATTACCGCGGCTGGCTATGGATAGCGCAATATGGCAATTTGTTTGTGATGAACCCCGCTACGCGCTCCGTTTCGGAAATCATACTGCGCGATGCCAATGGCGATACTGTACAGACGGTTGTTTACAGTTTGTTTGAAGACAGCAAACGTAATATATGGATTGGCAGCGAAAACGGTCTTTTCAGGTATAATATAGAAAATAATACGTGTAAAATTTACACACATCGCGAGAATGATGCCAGCAGCCTGGCCAGCGACCAGGTGCGCGCCATAGCAGAAGACAGATCCGGCACCATTTGGGTAGGCACCCGCAATGGATTATGCAAATTATTGCCCGGCGAACAAAGCTTCTACACCTATAAGCATAAACCCGATGAAAAAAATTCATTGAGCAATGACCGCATCACCTGCCTGGTAGCCGATGACGAAGGTCTGTTGTGGATAGGCACCCTGTATGGACTCAATGCTATGAATACCTCCACCGGGAAAATTTCAAATTTCTACACAGAAGAAGGCAATATTTTCAGCTTGAACAGCAAATCAATCAACTGCGCCTATTATGATAAGGAAGGAATATACTGGTTTGGTTCGTTCATGCGCGGAATAAGCAAATATGACAAAAATATTAACCTGTTTGGCCTGAAGCTCGGCACCACTTTCACCAGGAACGGTGGTCCTACTGCCGTTACCAGTTTTGCCGAAAACCGTAATGGCACCTCATACATCGCCACTTTTGACGCCGGTTTGTTCGAATTCAACCATAAAACCGGTCACGTACAGCCAAGACCCATTAAATTAAAAGGTAAACCGATCGGTACCCCTCCTATCGTAGCACTGCACTACACAAGGCAACAGCGATTGTATGTCGGTACTTATGGATTGGGTGTGCTTATCCTGAATACCGAGACTGGCGAAGCTGAACAATTGCAAACAGGTTATTCACCGGGTACTGCATACGTAAATGATGTTTTTGCTTTTACTGAAGACAGCCAGGGCAATATCTGGGTAGGCACTAATGGTGGTGGCGTATATGTGGTAAAAGATAATAAGGTGATTGCAAAATATACCCCCAAGCCATGCGGCGGCGATCAACAGCTGCTACCCATTAACGGATATATACGCGATATTGAAGAAGATGCCGATAAAAATATATGGATAGCTACCCATGGAGGCGGCATCGCAGTATTTAATCCCGGCAATAAACAATGGACCATATATAGCCAGGTTAATGGTCAATTGCCAAGCGATAAAGTGCAATCCATACTCTGCGACAGCGAGGGACGTATATGGATTGGTACAGATGGTGGTGGACTGGCATTATTTGATAAAGAGAAAAATCAATTCAGGCGTTTTACAGAAAGAGACGGGCTGCAAAACACTACCGTGCACCAGATTGTGGAAGACGACGACGGCCGCTTGTGGCTCAGTACCAACACGGGTATCAGCAGCCTTGACCCGGTAATGCTCAAATTCAGAAACTTCAACAGTTATTATGGCGTACAGAATGGAAATTTCTTTCATGGCTCGGGCATACGCTTAACGGATGGCTCCTTGTTATTTGGCGGATTGGAGGGCATCAACTATTTCCATCCCAACCAATTCACGATTAATCAGAATGTGCCCCAGGTATTGTTTACCGATTTGAAAATATCAAACAGGTCGGTCGTGGCGGGCGATGACGCGCCTATCAAAGAACATATTTCCATAGCCAAGGAAATAAAACTGGACTACAAACAGAACTTTGCCTTGAGTTTTGTAGCACTGAACTATACGCTGGCCAAACAAAACCAGTATGCGTATAAACTGGTAGGTTTTGACAAAGACTGGAACTACACCGGCACCAATAACACGGCAGTGTACACCAACCTGGATCCCGGCCACTATACCTTTTTGGTGAAAGCGAGCAACAACGATGGTGTGTGGAATACGAGCGAATCGAAAATTGAAATATTTGTACGGCCTCCTTTCTGGCGCACTACGGTAGCCTATGTATTTTATGTGCTGGCTATTGCAGGCATATTGTTGTATAGCCGCTACCGCGTAATTGCAAAAATGCGCCGAAAATTCAAAGCAGAACAGGAACAACAGGAAATCAAGCGCCAACAGGAGCTCGACCGCCTGAAACTAAAATTCCTCACCAACCTGAGCCACGATTTACGGACACCGATCGCGCTCATCTCGGGCCCCATCGACCAGTTGATCGAAGGAGAAAAAGCAAGCGCCAAACTCGACAAACTATATATCGTGCGGCGCAATGCCAAACGACTGCTGAACCTCGTGAATCAATTGCTCGATTTCAGGAAGATGGAGGAACAGGAGCTGACGCTAAAACTATGTCGCGGCGAGTTTGTATCGTTTGTAAAAGAAATATCAGAATCATTCAAAGATCTGTCGGAAAGAAAACATATCAACTATTCTTTCAGCAGCACCATTCCGCGCTTTATTGCGATGTACGACCACGACAAACTGGAACGCATTCTCTTCAATATTCTTTCCAACGCTTTCAAATTTACCCTCGAGGGTGGCAGCATCAGCGTGGTGCTGGAAGAATCTCCCATGCCTTCCATAGACAATAAGCAGTGGGTAAGAATAAAGATCACCGACTCGGGCATTGGCATACCCAAAGAAACAATAGACAGGATATTTGATCGCTTTTTCCAGAACAAGTCTTCAGCAGCTATCCTGAATTACGGCGCTGGTATTGGTTTGTCAATCGCCAGGGAATTTGTGAAAATGCATGGCGGCACCATCGAAGTAGAAAGCGAACCGGGCAATGGCAGCACTTTCACCATTCATCTCCCGTTGGAAGTTGTGCCTGAATCTTCTGTTGAATTACCTGCGGCCCTTCCCGCAACAGAGAAAACGGTGAAGACGAAAAAAACAAATGGCAAACTGCTGCCGATGATTTTGGTGGTAGAAGACAATGATGACTTCCGTTTTTATTTAAAAGACAATTTAAGGAACAACTATACGGTGATTGAAGCGGCCAACGGCCGCGAAGGCTGGCAGAAAGCGCTGGCCCATCACCCGCAACTCATCATCACCGATGTGAGCATGCCCGAAGTAGATGGCATTGAAATGGTGAACAAACTTAAGGCCGACAAACGGACCAAACATATACCAGTGATCATGCTCACGGTAATTACCGACCCGCAGCAACAGATCAGGGGATTGGAAACAGGCGCCAACGATTACCTTACCAAGCCCTTCGACTTTGAAGTGCTGAGCGCCAAAATCAAGAACCTGCTGGAGCTGAAGACGGTGATGCAAAATACTTACGCCAAACAAATTTCTCTCAGCACTCCCGATCCCAAGATCGACTCATCCGATGAAGTATTGCTGAAAGAAATCGCGCGTTTCCTCGATCAAAACATCACCAACCCGCAATTATCTGTTGAAACCCTCAGCAAGCAATTCGGCATGAGCAGAAGCACGCTGTACACAAGGCTGCTTCAGATAACGGGTAAGACGCCTGTTGAATACATCCGTTCTTTCCGTCTTGAACGCGCAACGCGTTTGATGGAGAAAAGTAACATGACTATTGCGGAGATTGCCTATCATGTAGGTTTTACCACGCCAAACTATTTTGCCAGGTCGTTCAAGCAGAAATTTGATATGTTGCCATCGGAGTATATAGCGATGCAAAGGAAGGAATGGGCTGAGAAAGAGGAGTCGTGACGCTCCAATTATTTCGAAGACTTTTTCTTCTTCTTTTTCTCCGCGTCCTCACAAATCTGCTGATGGTATAGACCCCATTTTTCCAATTCTAAGATCATCGGCCTGATAGATTTGCCTATTTCTGTCAGTTTATACTCTACTGTCGGAGGTACTGTAGCATACACCTTACGTTCAACCAGGCCATCTGCTTCCAGGCTCCGAAGCTGAGTGGTGAGCATCTTGGGAGTAATACCAGAAATTATTCTTTCCAACTCTTTAAATCGTACTACCCCATTTGCCACTAAAGCATGGATAATCGGCAATTTCCATTTTCCACCCAAAAGATTGACAGAATGCTCCACGGGGCAAATTTTTTCTTTTTGAATCATATATGTAAGCGTTTGATCCTTTGCATTACTATATTTCGGGATACTAATATACTTTCTATATACTACTTTACAAAGTATATCATTGCCTATACATTTGCAAACAAAAATGCAAAAGCGAACCATATTTAGCCTGTTAATCGTTTCAATTAATCTTACCATGAATGCACAGACTATTACCAGCGATATTCTTGAAAAGGTCAGGAGTGAACGAATTTCATTTGAATCTCTTGGAAAAATATATCCCGTCAATGAATCAGTGAAGGTGGAGGCAGTTCAGATTGCCGGGGTAAACTGCTACTGGTTTACACCACAGGCAACTGTTTCAGACAACATAATTGTTTTTTTGCACGGAGGCGGTTTTGCATTAGGCAATATCCATTCACACAGAGCCCTGGTAAGCGAGTTGGCTGCCAGTACGCAATTCAAAATTCTTTTTGTTGAGTATTCACTGGCCCCTGAACATCCCTACCCTTCTGCCATAACAGAGATTGCAGCAGTTTGCAAAGCGCTGTCTGAAACCCACAAAGGAAGACAATTTATTTTCATGGGAGACAGTGCTGGGGGAACCCTGGCAGTTTCAACAACCCATTTTTTAATGAAACAAAACGATCAGCTACCTGCAGCCCTGATTTTGATTTCGCCCTTGCTAAACTTAAAATGCAATACCAACTCATATAAAACAAGGCAAACCTTAGATCCAATTTTGAAAAAAGAATACGTGAAGGCTTTTGTAGACTATTACCTGCAGGGAGCAGAAGATGAGAGCGCGGATCCCAACGAAATCATTTTTGATCATTTTCCGCCATTACTTGCGCTCGCAGGAACCAATGAAATACTTTTTGATGATTCTAAAATATTTCATGAATACATAAAAACGATTCAACCCAGGGCATTCTTTAGAGCCTATCCCAATCAGACGCACGTATGGCTGATAACCGATATAAAGAGCCAGGAGTCTAAAGAGACTTTGATGGATATAAATAATTTTCTTGGGGATTTTCGCGGACGTTAAAACACTAACCCTCCGTTCTGCCAACCCCGAAATATATGAAAATATAATCTTAAAGAAGGCGGACGTTAAGCAACTGTTTCAGGTCAAAGGCAAGATCACGCGCTTCTAAAAACAACCCCCATTACAACCCCCAAACAAAAGACGCGGGCCAAAACCCGCGCCTGTACTGTGTTTCATGGAAGTGTAGTGTGTCCCCGCAGAGACTCGAACTCTGGACCCATTGATTAAGAGTCAATTGCTCTACCAACTGAGCTACGGAGACAAAAATTGGACTGCAAAAATAAGGTTTCGGGAGAAATTGAAAAACTTAGCGTTCAGTATTTAAAAAAGAAATCCCGCCGTGGCGGGATCCCCTTTATTCGCTTCTATACTCGTTCGGTGTGCCGTTGTCTAAGTCGTCGTTGTCATCGCCGCCCAGACTATAATAATCATTTTCTTCATCGCCCTCGCCTAACTCCTCGGCTTCGCTTTCTTCTTCATCGCGAGGCACGTCAAGATCACTGGCGCTGTCATCTACGCCAGCTTCGTTGAGCGGGTCGCCTTCGAGGTCTGTATCGTCCAGCACAACTTTGCCCACGAGTTCATCTTCGCCCATATCCAGGTCGGCATCGGGGTCGCCTAGAAGCACTAAGTCGTCTTTGGTGACGTCGGCTTCGGTGCCCATCACAATTTCCAGGTCGTCTTCTGCCTCTCCGGCAAGCAGGTCTTTACCTTCGCGAACGCCTTCTTCATCATCAGATGAAATGGTGGTATCGGCCAGCTCGCCGGCAACACCTGCATTTGGAATATTATCCTGGCCCGGAATATCCTGCATTTCCGGTAGTTCACTGTAAGTTCCGTCTTCCATTTTTTTCCGGTTACGCCTCGATGAACTCGATTCTTTTTTTCCGGGGTTTGTATTTGCCATAAAATCAGTTTTTGGAAACGGATAAAAAACCATACCAGCGCGGTGCGACTGCCAAAAATTCCGCTGCAATGCCATTGAGCGGGCTGGAATAATATTTGAATCATTTCCTTTGCCTGTATTTGCTGCGTACTGTAAACTCACAGCTAAATTGTTTGGCTTATGATACGCGGTATAACAAGCTATTACTTCAGGGTTCCCAGGTTCATACTGCGCATTATTCATTTCATACCCATACTGCTCACCGCACTTTATCTTATTCTTATCGCAGCCATTGTGCTGCCGCTGGCAGTAGCCATCTGCCTGGTTCTTGTACCATTACTATATGTTTTATGGCGCGCTAAGGAAAACAGGTTCAACCCCACCTTCCTGCGCATTATGTATCCGTTTGAACTTATTGGTCTTACCATCGTAAATGCGCCCCAGATTGTCTCGGCCATCGCGGCCCGCACGGCAAAATTCAAAAAACCAACCTTTCCCAGCTGGAAATTAAATCCGCCTCATATGAACAGAAGTAAGAGCATGATGATCGCTATCAAGGCGCTGGCTATTATCGGCCTGATAGGTGTAGCTGCCTACCTGGTGATAGTGGCTGCAGTAGTGGTGCCGCTGGCTATGGCACTCTGTATTCTGGCAACCCCTTTCTGCTACCTGGCCTGGTATGTAAAGGAGAAAAAATTCATCCCCTTGTTTCAAAAAATTCCTGCCGCCCTTGAACAACTGGGCTTCAATATTGTTAATTCACGCAAAATCATGACCAATCTTATGGTTGGACTCAAGGCTTTTAAATGGCCGATGTTCTGACCGCATTCTTTGACATTAAGGCATCAAAATTGAATTGATAGATGGGCGTGTTAAAAATTGCTCAAATAGCACCCTTATACGAATCCGTGCCGCCTAAATTGTATGGGGGAACGGAGCGTGTCGTTGCCTATCTTACCGATGAGCTGGTTAACCAGGGTTTTGATGTCACCCTCTTTGCTTCCGGCGATTCGGTGTCGAAGGCAAACCTGGTATCTATTACTCCGCATGCGCTGCGACTGCATGAATGCATCGATCCTTTGGCGTGGCATATCGTGCAGTTAGGAAAAGTACTGGAGCGGGCGCATGAATTTGATTTACTGCATTTTCACACAGACTATCTTCATTTCCCTTTCACCAAAGGGAAAAATATTGCCACACTCACCACGTTACACGGGCGTCTCGACATTCCCGAGTTGCGCCATGTATATCAACATTTTTATGATTTGCCGGTGGCTTCCATCAGCAATTCGCAGCGCATACCGCTGCCGATGGCACATTGGGTAGGTACAGTGTATCACGGACTTCCGCTCGATTTGCATACTGCCGGGCCCGGTGATGGCGGCTACGTAGCTTTTCTTGGCAGAATTTCTCCCGAAAAACGGGTTGACCGTGCCATTGAAATTGCGCGACAGGCCAACATGCCTATTAAAATTGCCGCCAAGATCGATAAGGCCGACCAGCAGTATTATGAAAAAAAGATCCGCAGGCTGATGAAGCAACCACATGTGGAGTTTTTGGGTGAAATAGGCGAAGAACAAAAGCAGGAATTCCTGGGCAAGGCCAAAGCGCTGCTGTTCCCGATCGACTGGCCTGAGCCATTCGGTATGGTGATGATAGAAGCACTAAGTTGCGGCACGCCGGTCATTGCCTGGAACTGTGGATCCGTGCCTGAAATTATTTCGCATGGACGCACCGGCTATATTGTGGAAAGCATACCACAGGCCGTGAATGCACTCAGAAATATCGACCGCATCAGTCGCGAAGAGTGCCGCCTGACTTTTGAGCGCCGTTTCAGCGCTACTGCTATGGCAAGAAACTATATTACATTATATGAAAAAGTATATGCGCAGACTCAGCGCCGCCTGAGCTGGCTGAAACCTATGCCCGCCAGCAAGGTGAGTCCATAGCAAAACAGTTGACTATGAAAAAACAAGATGCCTTAGTCAGGCTGCACGACGATAAATACTATATACACGCCTCGTCGAGCTATGCCGATGACCGCGTGTGTATTTTAAACTATGAAGACACTTTCGGCGTATTCGATCGCTGGGGCGATATCAAACAAATCGGTAGCGGCGCACAGGGCATTTATCACCAGGGCACCCGCTTTCTGAGCGATATGGAGCTGGAGATAAATAATTACCGGCCGCTGCTTTTGAGCTCCAACGTTAAGACCGAAAACGAAATCCTGTCAGTCGATCTTACCAATCCTGATATGGATACGGAAGAAGGCGTCATTCCCAAAGGCAATATTCATATTGCGCGCAGCAAATTTTTGCAAAATGGTTCCCTGCACGAACTGATCATACTCACCAACTATGGCGTGGAGCCGTATACGTTTGAAATGTCTTTTTCGTTTCACGGCGATTTCAGGGATATATTCGAGGTGAGAGGATTGCAGCGCAAAAAACGCGGCAAAATTCTACCACCCGAAGTGATCGCCAAAGACACGGCGAAATTTGCCTACATAGGCCTCGACAATATTCAACGGGAGACTCACCTGCAGTTTGATCCCGTGCCTGATACGTTGCAGTCGCATAAGGCAACTTATAAACTGACTTTAGCAGCTCAACAATCGTTTAGCATTCATTGCACCGCACTTTTTCACGTGCATCAAAGCACCTCTACCTTCGAACCATATACTAATGCGTTCAGCAAAAGAACGTCTGCCCTGCTGAAAGGCAAAGAGCTGATCCCCTTTGTCTACACCGACAACGAACAATTCAACAACTGGATCAACCGCAGCGCCAGCGACCTGCGTTCGCTGCTGGTGAACACGCCACAGGGATTTTACCCCTATGCAGGCGTACCCTGGTACAATACCGCCTTTGGCCGCGACGGACTATTGACAGCCTTTGAAACCCTCTGGCTGATACCCGATATCGCCAGGGGTGTGCTTAATTTTCTCGCGCACAGGCAGGCCACTTCACTCGACCTGGTCAAAGATGCAGAGCCAGGAAAGATTCTGCATGAAATGCGCAACGGCGAAATGGCGGAAACCGGCGAAATTCCTTTCAAACTATACTACGGCAGTATTGACGCCACACTCCTGTTCATTGTACTGGCCGGGCATTATTTAAGAAGAACCAACGACATCGCCACCATCACCCATATCTGGCCGAATATACTGCGCGCATTGAAGTGGATGGAAAAATACGGCGATATCGACGGCGATGGATTCATCGAGTACCAGCGCAAGGCAGAAAGCGGTCTCTCCAACCAGGGATGGAAAGACTCCAACGATGCCATCTCGCACGAAAACGGCGAGCTCGCTTCCTTCCCTATTGCCCTGTGCGAGGTGCAGGCCTATGCTTACGATGCCAAAATACAGGCCGCCTATATGGCCGATCGAATGGGACAGCCTATGCTGTCCGACAAACTGCGCCGTGAGGCCGACTTGCTCAAGGACAAGTTCAACCAGGTATTCTGGGATGATGAGCTCGGCACTTATGTGCTGGCGCTAGACGGCGACAAAAAGCCCTGCCGTGTTGTAGCTTCCAACGCGGGCCACACCCTTTTTGCCGGCATCGCCACCGACGAGCGCGCGCATAAAACGGCACAAGTGCTGATGCAGGATGACATGTTTACCGGCTGGGGCATCAGGACGCTTTCTTCCAAATCGGCCCGATACAATCCCATGTCGTACCATAACGGCTCCGTATGGCCGCACGATACAGCGCTGATAGCTTATGGCATGAGCCGCTATGGATTGATCAATGAGGCATTGCGGCTGATGCAGGGTTTGTTTGACGCCTCCCTGTTTATCGATCTGCAGCGGCTGCCCGAACTGTTTTGCGGTTTTCCCTTCCGTCGCGGCGAGGCGCCCACCAGTTACCCCGTTGCCTGCTCGCCGCAGGCCTGGTCGGTGGCATCAGTATTCTTGCTGCTGCAAAGCTGCCTGCGCATCTCCATCGATGCCTTTGAACGCAAACTGATCTTCCAACAACCGAAACTACCTGATTATGTGAAAGAGATAAAGATTTCAGGCCTTCGCTTTGGCGACGAAGAATTTGCCCTCGAACTACTCAAGTACGAACACGATTTAGGCATTCATCTTATCAAGAAACCGCGGGGATGGGAAGTGGTGACTATCAAATAAGTCTACATCTCTTCCTTGCTATCCCTTCGCCAGTCATTCAACTTCGTCTCAAGGGCGATGAGATGGTCCTTCGATTCCAACCTCCACTCATGCATGGAGGTTGACGATTAAGTGACAGGTGAGCCACCTGTAAATTTTTTAAACCAGGCTGGCGCCCAATGCCACTGAAAGCAGGATCAACATCACCGTCACCACTTTTTGAATAAAAGACAGCGTCACCTTCTTCAGCAACAGGTTGCCGGCAAAGGCTCCCGCAAATGCAGCCAGTGTAGCAATGATCAGTAACGTCGTATTCTCACTGATGCCAGCACTCAAATAACGGTTAAAGTACACCGTTAAACGCGAAAAATCAATCATGCAGGCAATTATAACGCCCGTAGCGATGAATGATTCCTTCGATAAACCTGCCCTCACTAAAAATGCACTGCGTAAGGCACCCTGATGACCCGAAAGTCCGCCGAAAAAACCGCTCAGCAAGCCGCCGATAATCATTTTGTCACGGCTAAATTGTATTTTTTTCAACCCGGGCAGGGCTTCCAGTAAAGCGAAAAAAACAAGAAGAACCGCTATCAGCAATTTCACGGGCGTCACGGCAAATAAGCGATCGCCCATCTGGTATGTGAATAGTGGTTCAAAGGAAGAAATGTGCAGCAGCAACCACGCGCCGGGTAACGCTGCAATAATAGCAGGCACACCAAACCGAAGTACCACGCCCCAGTTGGCATTTCTGCCGGTAAGTACCAGTTTGAAAATATTGTTGAGGAAATGAACCACCGCTGTGAGTGCTACGGCAACATCAACGGGAAAAAATATCGCAAAGACCGGCATCAGCAATGTGCCCAAACCAAAACCCGCAAAAAAAGTAAGTAATGACACCAACAGGCTGGCCAAACCTATTATCAACCATTCTATCATTTTTGCAAAAGCTTTTTAAATTTTTCCAACTCGGTAATTTCAGCCGCACTCAATGGTTCGTTGTTTTCGTATTTCGATTTAAAAAAAAGTACGCGTTTATGCTGAGGATATTTTGCCAGAATGGCGTCAATCGCGCTCCCAATATTTTCATCCTTCTCATAAAGCGGCTTCGGGGGTGGCGGCGCCGATTTATAGCGCGTGGGTCTTTTCAGGATCATAGCCTCCAGGGTGGCCAGTTTGCCAGCCGGGATTGATTTTACCTTAAGCGACTTTTTGTACAAGCCCTCCAGCTGCTTTTTACTGAGACCGCCTCGCTCCTGGTATTGATGGGAAAGACTTTTTATAAAAGTGGAATCCGGGAAGGCCGCCAATGCAGCCTCCAAAATATCGTTTACCACGTCTACATCTACTTTCTTCCTGAACATTCTTTAAAGTACTGAAAAGTTTTTCAGCTGGCACGATTATTTTAATCCTATATCTAAATTGTTTCTTGTAGGGGTGGTTCTGCCTTGGGTGGAATCTGAGATTATACTCAAATAACCTGATCCGGATAATGCCGGCGTAGGGACAGAAAAAGAAACAACGGAGGCTCCGGTCACAACCGGAGCCTTTCTGTTTTTTATAGAAAGAATGGGGATTTTCCTACCCATCCTGCGCTATCCACTAATAAATGCGCCGGCAATCTCCTGGTGAGTTGCCGGCGCGCTCTGAAGAAAGCTGTTTCAGTTTATTACTTAATACCGATCTGCGCAAACAAGTTGGGATAGTCAGTAATGATGCCGTTCACACCCAGTTCAACCAGCTTTTTCATATCATCAGCAGAGTTCACCGTCCACGGCACCAGGCGCATGTTGTGTTTTTTGCAGGCTTCCACCAATTCTTTTGTGACCAGGTGGTACTCGGGACTATAAATATCGGGTGTAAAACCAAGCGTTTTCAGGTTTTCTTCGAGGGTCATCGTCCTTGAACCTGTCAGAAACCCGATCGTAACGTTCGGGTGTTTTTTCTTCAAATAGATCAACGGGCGAAAATCAAATGACTGTATATAGTAACGATTGCCGATATTTTTCTGACTCACTACCTCCATCACTTTGTCGATCATTTCCTCGGGGCCGCAGTTGTAGCCAAGACTATCATAGCGAGGACTTGTCTTCAATTCAATATTGTAAATAACCGGCTTTATATTTTTTGCTTTGGTATATGCTTCCACTGAATCGATCAACTCACCCAGTAAAGGCATGTATGTTTTCATTTGTTTCTGCTGTGGAAAAGCCGGATATGGCTTCGAGCCCACATCAAACTTGCGGATATCTTCATAGTTCATCTGGTGAAAGATATACTTGCGCGCATCTTCCGCAGTTATTTCATTTCCTTCGGCATCCAGTGTATGGCCGATGTTGGGAAAAGGGTCGTGCGCTATAAATACCTGCCCGTCTTTACTGGTGTAAATATCCACTTCGAGAAATTCAGCGCCATTCTCAATGGCCGCGATCATCGAGGGGATGGTGTTTTCCGGCATCAGCCCGCGCGTGCCGCGGTGACCTTCTTTAAAGAAAGAAGGAAAATCATTAGAGGCAGATGATGTCTGGGAGTTGGCACAGGACGAAATCACAAATGCAAGGAGCAGAATGGATGGGTACAATTTCATGAGATGATTATTTTATTTTTCTCGCAAAGTTTTTCTTGTCAAGATATTTCTCGCAAAGGCGCACAGAAACAACATAATCTATGCGCCCTGGCACCTTTGAGAGCACATTATTCAGGTAAGAATCTAGCTACTTAATATCAAATACAGCCCTGCCGCAATAGCCGCACCAATAAACGGCCCGATAACCGGTATCCACGCATAGTGCCAGTGGCTGCTGCCTTTATGCTTTATTGGTAAAATAGCGTGCGCAATGCGTGGCCCCAGGTCTCTCGCGGGATTGATGGCATAACCCGTAGTTCCTCCCAGCGATAAACCAATTGCCCACACCAGGAAGGCGACCCGCAGCGCGCCGATGGAACCAAGACCGATCTTGGTTGACTGCTCTTTTATTTCAGCATCAGTAAAATAAAACACAACAAAGATCAACACGAAGGTTCCTACAATCTCGCTCATTAAATTGAAAAATGAATTTCGTATAGCCGGTCCCGTACTGAATACTGCCAGTTGCGTGTCGGGTTCGGTGGTCACATTAAAATGATCGCGGTATACCAGCCAGGTAATGGACGCCCCCAGGAAGGCGCCGATCATTTGTGCGCCGATATAAGAGCCTACGTCCTGCCAGGGGAATTTTCCTGCGGCGGCCAGGCCGATGGTGACAGCCGGGTTGATATGCGCGCCGCTATAGGGATCTGCAATTACCACACCCACATACACTGCCAGCGCCCAACCCGTAGTAATCACAATCCAGCCACTGTTAAAACCTTTGGTACCTTTTAAAATTACATTCGCCACAACACCAGTACCCAACAAGATCAGGAACATTGTGCCGATGAGCTCGGCCATAAATGGTGACATAACAATCGTTTTATTTTTTCAATTTTCGATGATTGACTTAGTTTGTTCCCTTTTCCTTATCCCTCCGCAGCCCAGGCCTTCGCTGCTTTTACGGCTCGCTCCCATCCTTTCGTCAGCTCTTTTGTTTTCGAGGTGTCGGGAGAAAATGTCTTAGCCGGTTTCCATTGCTTATGAATCTCTTCAATATTTTTCCAGTAACCCACCGCCAAACCCGCAAGGTATGCGGCTCCCAGCGCGGTGGTTTCTGTCACCCCTGGTCTTACCACTTTTGCATCCAGCACGTTCGCCTGTATCTGCATCAGCAAATCATTTACGGTGGCGCCGCCATCCACTCTCAGCTCAGTAATACGTGCGCCTGCGTCGGCCTCCATGGCCTTTAACACATCCATGGTTTGCAGTGCAATGCTTTCGAGCGCGGCGCGTGCAATATGTGCCGAGGTGGTGCCCCTTGTAATGCCCACCATGGTGCCGCGTGCGTATTGATTCCAGTGCGGCGCACCAAGACCCGCAAAGGCAGGCACCAGGTACACACCGCCATTGTCAGGTACCTTCGCAGCCAGTTGTTCAACAGCAGAGGAAGTTTCAATAATACCCAATCCATCGCGCAGCCATTGCACTACGGCTCCGCCGATAAATATACTTCCTTCCAGGGCGTACTGCACCTTTCCGTCTACCTGCCAGGCAATGGTGGTGACAAGATTGTTTTTCGATAAAATGGGTTTATCACCTATATTCATCAGCATAAAGCAACCCGTGCCATAGGTATTTTTCACCATACCTTTCTCCACGCACATTTGTCCAAATAAAGCTGCCTGCTGATCACCTGCAATGCCTGCGATGGGAATTTTGGCCGCGAGGATCTGTTCGGCTGTATGTCCAAAAATCTCGCTCGATGATTTTACTTCAGGCAGCATGCTCGCGGGTATATCCAGCCATTGCAATAGTTCATCATCCCACTTACAAGTGTTGATATTAAACAGCATGGTGCGCGAAGCATTGGTGATATCCGTTGCATGCACTTTACCGCCGGTGAGTTTCCATACCAGCCAGGCATCTACCGTACCAAAAGCCAGTTTACCTGCGACCGCTTTTTCACGCGCGCCTTTCACATTATCAAGGATCCAGCGCACTTTGGTAGCGGAAAAATAAGCATCCACAATCAACCCGGTTTTCTCCTGGATGGCGCTGCCATATTTCTTCTTCAGTTCGTCACAAAACTCCGCCGTGCGCCTGTCTTGCCACACAATAGCATTATGAATCGGCGCACCGGATTCCCGATCCCAGACTATGGCTGTCTCGCGCTGGTTGGTGATGCCAATCGCTGCAATATCTTTTGCTTTCAGGTTTGCTTTGGCTACTACTTCAGTTGCCACCGACAATTGCGAAGACCATATCTCTGCCGGATCGTGCTCTACCCAACCCGGCCGGGGATAGATTTGTGTAAATTCCTTCTGCGCTACTGCTATAATATTTCCGCCATTATCAAAAACAATGGCGCGCGAACTGGTAGTACCCTGGTCGAATGATAAGATGTATTCTGCCATAGTTGTGTTATGTGTTGTAGCGATTCTTTCCTCATTTTTTCATCAGGCATTTACCCTTGCTATCGTTTCAAACCTGTTGCCGAAACGATCGGTGGCCAGCAACTTCACCGTGCTGACACCATCGGGTACAATCGTTTTAAAAATATGTTTTGTCTTCTTAGGCTCTACAAAGGGCCTGCCTGCTGGCAACTCACCGCCTTTGTAAAGATTTACTGCGAGCGGATCATAACCTTCAGTGGCCGCCAGTTCACCCTTTAACGATCCATCAGCTTCCCAGCTCACCTTCCAGCCCGGATCCCAGTTCCACACATTCGCCACCATTTCGCGTTGTCCCGCTTCATTAGTGTGCATAAATATACTGGATTGATAATTCAAATCCTTGCCCACAGATTTGTAATGCCATTGCAGATCATTTCCATTCACTTCATACACCGCATAACCCGGCGGCGTGCCATCGCCGCAGATGGGACCGGTCCACCAGGCGCCGCAGACAGTACCATGCACGTGTTCATAAATATTTCCCTGCTCCACATTGTAATTGGTATGCGTGTGTCCCGACATAATATGCGCTTTATAAGGTTTAATAATCTCATACAACGCATCACGATTCGACACACCGGTGCATACGGGAATATGCAGGCAAATGATCACGAGATGGTCTTTGGGGACATATACCAGGTCTTTTTTCAGCCATTCCAACTGGTGTTCAGGAATATATCCGTCATAAGATTTTCCTTTCCCCAGGTACCGGACATCGTCCAGTACCACATAATGCGCTTTGCCCCTGTTGAATGAATAGTACGTGGGGCCATAGTGCGATTTAAAAGTGACATCGGATACGGAATCATCGGTGCCCTGGTAATCCTGGTCGTGGTTACCGAGTACCTGGAAGAAAGGAATGCTTATTTCCCTGATGGCTCTGTTGTAGTCGTTGAATAAAGCGTGTTCATCCCACACGATATCACCCACGGTAATGCCGTGCAGGGGAAAATCTGATTGAGAAAAATATTTCTGCATATCGGGTACAGACTGGCTCATCAGCTTCTCCACATCGCTCGCATTCTTCACCTGCGGGTCGGCCCAGATAATGAAGCGGTGCCGGCTGTCATCTTTTGATAAAGGCTGCAGTGAAAAGTCATATTCATTTTTACCCGCATCAATGCGCTGGTAGCAGCGTGTAATATGATTTTCGTGGGGAAACTGGTACCCTGAAGGCACAGATACCGACACAAACTGTGCGGCCGCATTGCGCGCCAGTTCATACCTGCCTTTGGCATCGGTGATGGTTACCGAGAATCCATCGCTTACCACTACTCCTTTTAATCCTTTTCCGCGCGACAAGATTCTTCCCCTGATGCGGTTCTTATCGTTTGCGCCCAGCAAACCGCCCGGCCAGCAGGCGACGGTAATTGCTCCGCCTGCCAGGCCGGTTATTTGTTTGATAAATTTTCTTCTCTTCATATCAATAGCCAGGAGTTTGTTGCAGTTCGGGATTCAGATCGAGTTCGGTTTGAGCTATCGGCCACCAGTAATCGCGGTTGGGATTGAAATGCCTGGTCTCGATAACGCTGCCATCGTATTTGTGAATAGGACCGTTCAGCACAACTTCCGCGGTCTTCCAGCGACGGATATCCGTGTAGTATTGCGCTTCTCCCGCAAACTCTACGCGGCGTTCGTGGCGGATCAGCTCGCGGAGTTCTTCCTGGGTGTGTCCGGGTGTTAACGCGGGCATGTTAACTCTTTCGCGAACCAGGTTGATGGCGTCGTACACGCTTTGGTCGGGGCCCGACACTTCATTTTGCGCTTCGGCATACATCAGCAACACGTCGGCATAGCGCAACACAATGAAGTTGGTTTCAGACTGACCATCTTTCAGATCGCTCTGGCCTGCGGGGGCAGGACCTTTATCATAAATGGTGTATTTCTTCATGCCATAGCCCGTGATGGCGAAACGTGAGGGTGTAACCGGCACATTCATAAAAGTATCACCGGGATACACGATGGTGGCGTACAAACGCGGATCGCGCCCTTTGTAAGGCTCAGTGGGATCGTAACCTGAAGCCGGGTCGGTAATGGGAAGACCTGTGGCCTGCATTTCATAGGCCTCGGCCAGGTCGAGCAACGGTGCATTAGAATTGTACTGACGACCGATGAGGTCGAAGGAATTGCCCTGGTCGGGAAACATGAACTGCACGTCGAAGATCACTTCCTTATTGTTTTCGTTGGCGGGCAGGAACAGCGCGCGGTAGTTTTCAAACAACCCATAACCAGCGGCGCCTGCCATATCCATCACTTCTTTGGCAGCATCGCGTGCAGCCTGCCATTTGCTTACATCGCCTGAAGGATTCATGAGCGGGCTGGCGAGAAATAACAACACTCTTGCTTTCATAGCCAACGCAGCGCCTTTTGTGGCGCGACCCTGGTTGCCCGCGCTGTTTTTCAGGGGAAGATCGGCGGCAGCAGTATTGAGGTCGGTAAGAATTTGCGCAAACAGCTGCTCTTTGGGTGTACGAGGCAGGTCGCCTTGCGTGCTCTTATCAGGCGCATCGAGGATCAGCGGAGCATCACCATAATAGGCGGCGAGCATCCAGTAATAGAAAGCACGCAGGAAAAGCGCTTGTGCTTTCATGTAAGCTTTGGTCTCCTCGCTCAGTTCAGCCACCTCATCCACTTTTACCAGGAAAGTATTGCAGCGGCCGATTCCCTGGTAAGCTCCTTTCCAACGTGCCGCGATGATGCCGCCTGAAGTGGCAGACTGCAATCCTTCGGCAATCACGTTGTACGCCATGGTATTGCCATAGTTGTAAGCGTTGGGCGAAGCAGTTTCTTCCAGCAAAGGCGTAGAAGCACCACCCCATATACCCTCGTGCCTGAGCGTGGCATAGCAGGCAGTAAGCGCCGCCTGCGCCGCCTGTTCCGAAACCCAGAAATTACTTTCGGTGTACCTGTCTTCAGGCGAGGTATCTAACAGGCTCTTGTTGCAACCTGCTGCAAAAAGCCCCGTAAGTCCTATGATTAAAAATATCTTTTTCATATCGAATGATTTTGTCGTTGTTTGGTTTGATTATAAAGTGAGATTGATACCGCCGCTGATAGTTTTCAGCATCGGGTAGTGATACAGTGTGGAAACGTTAAGCGTGGTTTCGGGGTCGAAATCTTTATACCTGCTGAACGTAATCCAGTTCTGCGCATTCAGGAACACATTCGCCCTGGTAATTTTCACTTTCGATAACCATTTGCCGGGCAGTTCATAGCTCAGCTGAATATTTTTTAAACGCAGGTATGAACCATCTCTCAGCCAGAATGTCGAAGGCTGGAAGTTTTCACGCGCGCCATAGTTGGCCTCGGTCACAATCGGCAAACGCGCATTAGGCCTTTCAGGTGTCCACGAATCGGTCACCCATTCCCAGGTAGCGTTGGCGCCGTTGTTGAACGGAAATGCCAGGTTGGCGGTGGGATAAACTTTCACACCCGACACACCCTGGAAGAACGCATCGAGCCTGATGCCTTTATAATCAAAATTGAGATTGAAACCATAGGTGTACTTGGGGAACTTTGAAGAAACTTCTACAACAATGCGATCATCGCCATTGATGATGCCATCCTTATTCTGGTCTACATAACGGATATAACCGGGACGTGTATTAGTGCTCTGGAAAGCATGGTTGTCAATTTCGTCCTGGTTCTGGAAGAAACCATCGGCTTCGTACAGGTAGAAGGAATTCATCGCAATGCCGGCCTTCGTGATGGTCGACAGGTTGGTGCCATCGTTGTACAGTATTTGTCCACCCAGGTCAACCACTTTGTTCCTGTTGTACGATACATTGCCATTAATACCGAAACCGAATTCGCCGATTTTGCCCTGGTATCCTAATGTCAGCTCCACGCCTTTATTGTCTACCGTACCCACGTTTTCTTTCGCACCAGACAAGGCGCCTACCTGCGAGGGAATATTTACAGTACGCAGGATATCGGTGGTGCGCCTGTTGTACAGGTCGAGTGAGACAGTGAGTTGATTGTTCCAGAAACCGGCATCGATGCCGAGGTTATAGGTGGTTGTTGTTTCCCATGAAATGCGCGGGTCTGCATAAGCGGTAGCTGCAGCGCCGGATGCCAGGGTGCCGCCAAAACTGTAATCCTGTCCCAGGTTGATGGTTGGCTCATAGCTGTACAGCGAAACGGCCTGGTTACCCATTTGCCCTGCAGAGAAGCGTAGTTTCAGCAAATTGATATGACGTGAATGGAAGAATGATTCATTGTCGATACGCCAACCTACAGAAGCAGAAGGGAAGAAGCCCCAACGGCGGCCGGGCGCAAAGCGCGAAGAACCATCGTAACGAAACGCCGCTTCGAAAAGATACTTACCATCGAAGTCATAATTAGCACGACCGAAATAGGAAATCAGCACGTCTTCAGTAAAATTACCACTGATGTCGTAGCGGATGGTGCCCGCATTCAGTGCTTCGAGCGAGCCATCGAGATAACCAGTCATGGCGGCGCCAAACTGGTCGCTGTTGAAATCGTCGTAGCTCGAACCTACCATCAGGTTCACATTGTGTGCACTGCCAAAGGTGCGGGTCCAGTTGAGTGTATTATAGAAATGAAGATTCAAATCGTTATAGTCGGTCTTGGCAGCGCGCGGCGCAGTTGACGGGCTGTTCCAGTTGATAGCCGCTCCCGTTTTGGGGTTGAAGGTCTGCATCTGCGGGGTGAATGTGGAGAGCAAACCATCGTATTTATCAGCACCCAACTTGATATGATAGGTAATGTCGAAAGGCAATTTATATTCAGCAAACACAGTAGCCAGGAAACGCTGTACTAATTTGTGCTGGTAACCATTGTACGCGATCATGCGTGGGTTTTCCCAGTTGTTTCGGCCGGGCGTGCGCAGCCAGCTGTTACCATAACGGCCATCGGGCAATGTGTCGGTCATGATGGGAAGCGTGCGCATCAGGTAGTTCCAGAAATCAGTATAAAAAGGCTGGGTGTACTTGCGGTAGTAACCGTCAAAAGTTAGACCCACCTTCAGTCTTTTACTCACGTTCATAGAGGCATTCAGTCCCAGCGAATATTTCTTCTCGTCATTGCCGGGACCAAACATAATCCCCACCCTGTCGAGGTAACCTAAAGAAAGCCGGTAATTGTATTTATCGGTTCCGCCGGAAAAGCTCAGGTCATGTTTTTGAATTACGCCATTGCCCAGCGCAATATCAAACCAGTTATTGGCAGGATAAGTGAAGGGATCTGTAGCCATGCCTGCTTCGTATTCGGCAATTTCGTCGTCGGAATAATCCATGGCCGTCTTGCCTTCATTTCTCAAAGCCTGGTTCTTCAGTTTCATATACACGATCGGATCCCAGATAGCATCGGGCAGATAAGTTGCTTTTTGCTCACCATAGTAATAGCTGTAATTGGTTTTGGAAGCGCCCTTACCGGTTTTGGTGGTAACCAATATTACACCGTTGGCGGCACGGGAACCATAGATGGCGGCAGATGCATCTTTTAGCACGGTGACACTCTGAATATCGTTTGGGTTCAGTTCATCGAGCGAATATTCGATACCGTCAACCAAAACAAGCGGGTCGTTGTTGTTCAGCGTACCGAAGCCCCTGATGCGGATAACAGCTCTGTCCACACCGGGCATGCTATTGCTGAGATTCACAAACAAACCCGGCATACCGGCCAGGGCCTGGCTGGTATTGGGAATGGGTTGTCCCTCCCTGGTGGTCATGTCCATCACAGAAATGGCGCCGGTAAGATTGGCTTTTTTCTGCGTGCCATAACCTACCACCACCACCGAGTTGAGGCTTTTCGAATCCTCCTCGAGCATGATGGTGCCGATGTCACCGGCCGTAGCTTTCACTTCTTGAGTAAGAAAACCCACAAAAGAAATGCTTAATGTGCTGCCGGGAGCAGCAGTGATTGAAAAGGAGCCGTCGTTGCCGGTGCTTACACCGGTTGATGTGCCCACTACTTGTATGCTTACACCGGGCAGTGGCTGTCTGTCAACGGCCGATACTACTTTACCGGTAGTAGTAACCTGCTGTGCATATAGCGGCCCTGCGCTCATAAGCAGGATTGCGACAAGTAATCGTCGAGTAAAGCGTTCCATTGTTGCTTTTGTTTTGGTTAAGTGTAAAAGAAGATAAATTGTTACATAACTATTATATATATGCGCTTCTTTGTATTACCAAAATTGCGCGCGGTATGTTATCTCATAGTTAACAGAATGTTTTATTCATGTTTACAAATCAGGTTCATATAGGGACGTGACTAGTACTTGCCGCAAATCAGCCTGCAAAAACCTGCAGCGACTGCAGCTCAACCAAGGAACCCGTCTTATTTACTCAGAACCTGGCCTTAACTCAAAACATATTTGCCAGCCATTGCGCCATAATCATTCACCTGTTGGGAAATCCAGGTCTCATCTTTTCCTAAAGTCTGCGCCATTATTTCTGCTACGGTACGGGATATGCGAATACTTTCGCGGGCATCGAGCAATAGAGCTCTTGTGCGTCTGGCCAGGATGTCCTCTACGGTCAGGGCCATTTCCTCCTGCACGGCCCACAACACCTGCGCCTTATGGATTTTCAGGCTCTCGCTTATCCATTGCCGGGCGTCGCCATTCATCAATGTCTTCACCTTGCCGGCATCGCTGCCGTAAAACGAAAACGGATCATCTGCAACAGTTTCTTCCTGGTAACCGTGAATCTTCAGGTTGCCGGTAGCCGACCCGTGGCGGGGCCATCCCAGTGTTTTTTCAATGCGGTCAACCATATCCTCTCCCATCTTGCGGTAAGTAGTCCATTTGCCGCCCACGATGGTGAAGAGCCGCGATGGCGAAACCATAATCTTATGACTTCTAGAAATTTCTTTTGTCTTCTGGTTTTCATTTTGCGGCGCAGCCAGTGGTCGCAAGCCGGCAAACACGCTCAGCACATCGCTGCGTTGCGGAACTTTGGTGAAATATTCAGCAGCCGTTTGCAAAATGAATTGTATCTCCTTTTCCAGCGCCACCGGCTCCAGCGAAGCCTCGTCAACCGGCGTATCGGTGGTACCCACCACCACTTTTTGGTGCCAGGGCACGGCAAACAACACGCGGCCATCGCTGGTGGCGGGAATCATCAATGCATCATCCGAAGGATAAAATTCCCGGTCGAGCACCAGGTGTACGCCCTGGCTTGCGCAGGTGATTTTTCTACCCGAGGGGTTATCCATTTTCAGGATATCGTCGACAAACACACCGGTGGCGTTCACCACCGCCCTGCTTTGAATGCGGTATTCCCTGCCGGTCTCCCTATCACGGGCAACCACACCCGAAATTTTTTGTTGCTCATCTTTCAAAAGTCCTTCCACGCGCATATAGTTCAGCGCATAGCCGCCATGATCAAAAATGCTTTGCACCAGGTTGATGGCTAGCCTGGCATCATCAAACTGCCCGTCGTGGTACAGTACGCCGCCGACCAATCCTTCAGTCTTTATATTGGGTAAATGCTCAATGGTCTCCTGCCGGGAAATAAAAACAGAGGAGCCCAGGCTCAAACTTCCTGCAATCCAGTCGTACAGTTTCAGGCCTATGGTGTACTTGAATCTGTCCCAGTAACTATACAGGGGAATAATAAAGGTCTGGTTCTTGACAAGATGGGGAGCATTGCGGTGCAGTAATCCGCGTTCAACACTGGCTTCGCGCACGAGGCCAATATGTCCCTGCGCCAGGTAGCGCACGCCACCATGCACCAGTTTGGTGCTGCGGCTGGAGGTGCCCTTTGCGAAATCGGCCTGCTCCAGCAATAACGTTTTATACCCTCTCGATACCGCGTCGAGCGCAATACCTAGTCCCGTAGCGCCGCCGCCTATTACCACGATGTCCCACTGTGCCACAGTGTCCATCTGCTCCAGCGACTTCGCTCGTTTTTCATACGGGCTATTAACAAGGGTATTTCGCATCAGTTAGCTTTTCACTTATGTTCGATTTCGATTTCTTTCGATTTGTATCAAAAGATAACAAAACGAAAGTATAAATAATTATTTTTACAAAAAAAGAAAAGTTTTGCACGCGGTGGCCAGGGGCGGGGCGCGGGCGCGCCGCTTCAGGTTGGGGGCCAGGGGTCCGAAATTCTTCACCCGAACCACCCGCCAACAACCCCCAAATACCTTGAGCCTTTACTGTAAAAGATTGATTAAATTGAAATTGCATTACACATGAACATGATCAGCCAGCACGAACGTCATCAGCATATTATTAACCGCTTGCAAAAGGAAGGATATGTGAAAGTCCTGGATTTATGTAAGGAATTAAATGTGAGCTCGGTTACGATCAGGAAAGATCTGCAGTTACTGGAGGATAAGAAATTGTTGTACCGCACGCATGGCGGCGTTACGCTGAATAATCCTTATGCGGCTGACAGGCCGGTGAATGAGAAAGAGAAAATCAGGTCAACGGAGAAAACGCTGATCGGCCAGGCCGCAGCCAGGTTGATCGAGGAGAATGACTGTATCATTATCGGGTCCGGTACTTCGGTGCTGGCGCTGGCAAAACAGATTCATCCCAAAGGAACGCTCACGGTTATCACGGCAGCGCTGAATGTGTCGCTGGAACTGACACATCATCCTAATGTGGAAGTGATACAACTGGGCGGCATGCTTCGAAAAAGTTCTTCTTCCACTACCGGTCCCTATGCAGAGAAAGTGCTCGACGATTTTTCCTGCAATAAATTATTCCTGGGCGTGGATGGAATCGATATCGAATTTGGACTTACCACCACCAACGCGATGGAAGCGCATCTTAACCGCAAAATGATTGCAGCTGCACAGCGCACCATCGTGCTGGCCGACAGCAGCAAGTTTGGCAAACGCGGCTTCGGCCGCATATGTGGCCTGGAAGAAGTGGACCAGGTCATTACCGACAGCGGCATCTCCGATCATATGGCGGACACGCTGAAGGGAATGGGCATTGAACTCACCATTGTGTGATTACTTCGTCAAGGCCGCCTTCAATGTAATTTGCGGATGTCGGTTGGGTGCATTTACGGCTGAAAGCACTTCCCATTTCAGTTCAAGATTATCGAGGCGGTTCACCGTCTTTACGCGGATAGTTTTCACTTCACCCGCTTTTATGGTAATCACATCTGCATGATCGTGCAGCGTATAGCTTGTTTTATTTTGAAGAATAAAATCGCAGCTGGTCAGATTCTCAATCTCCACGATCGCCACGTCGTTGCGCTCAGGGTATTTTGCTGATTTTATTTTCAATGAAGCCTCAAGAAGAGGCACCAGCCATTCGTCGCGGCCAATTAAAAGATTGTTGTAAAAAACTACCGTGCGGCGGTTTTGCAAACCCTCCTGCACTGCTTCGATGGTTTTCTCTTTAGCAAATACAATAGTTATGGGACGATGGCCTCCTTCCGCCACCTTATATTCATGATCAACCAGTTTATGCACATCACTGCCCGCCATTATGGTGAGGTTGTTGTCGAGCGCAATGCGCAGCGACTCGTCTGAATAGCTTCTGTCGTTTACCACTTCAATACCATCGAGCAGTTTTTCACGAATCAGGAAGCGGTGCATGTCTGTGAGCGTGGCAATACCATCGCGTCGCTGCGATGTCCAGTGCGGATGATTCCAGAAAGTAAAGGCGCCTTGTCTTTTTGCTTCGCGAAAAACCTCAACTGAATCGCTGATGAGCATTTTGTTTGCATCTTTTATGAAGAGTGCATTGCTATGCCCGGGAGGCATTTTGCGTGTGATCTCCGATCCATGAATGATCAGCAGGTCATGATTTTTTGCTTCCTGCAATGCAATCTGGTAAGAACGGTTGCGGTCGGGATGCGGTATATCCTCCTTATGCGGTTGATATTCAAGATGCTCCGTAAGGGAAATAGCGTCGAGTCCATCCCACAATGCTTCAGCCACACGAATATCGGGCCACACACTGCCATCGCTGAAGACGGTATGCATGTGCAAATCGCATTTTAGAGATTTAAAACCGGGAATATCAGGAAAGCGAAGCGCCCTTGCGAGGCGGTGACTATGATCGGCCTGGGCATTTGTAACAAGGGTGGTAAATGAAAATAAAACAACCAGGAGCTTTCTCATGTTGATTTTTTTCCCGAATATAAAAGACTGAGAGGGGATTTGGAGAGAAAGAAAATTATTAGAGCATTAAATTTTTCCGCACTATACGCGTGCGAGCTCCACTAACTGTTTTACATCATGCACGATTATCTGTCTGCCTTTTGTTTCCAGTATTCCTTTTTCCTTGAACTCCGCAAGAACCCGCAACACGTTTTCCCTGGCAGTGCCGACAAGACTCGCGAGGTCGTCGCGCGACATGTTAATGGCCACCGGCATACCGGGTTGAAAGTTCTCTTTATATTTTTCACGCAGCACCACCAGTTGCAAGGCCAGCCGCTCGCGCACCGGGCGTTGCGCAAACAACGCCAGGTTGTTGACGAGCACAGCAAATTCGTGACTCAATGTTTTTAACAGATGCCGGGTCAGCGTCGGCGATTTCTCCATCGCCTTTACAAAATCTTCGCGGGGGATGAAGGTGATGGCGCTTTCTTCCAGAGCTGCCGCAGAATCGGGATAGCGGTCTTCCGCCAGCACAGCCTGCAGCCCGATCAGTTCGCCCTTGTTGGCTACATATATAATCTGTTCGCGGCCGTCTTTGTCAAGTTTGTATTTTTTTACTTTACCACTGCTGATAACAAAAATGCCTGAGGGATAGGCGCCCTCCCGGAAAATAACCTCTCCTTTTTTATATACCTGCTTCGTCTCATGAGCCGTAAGCATTTGCAGGTCTTCTTCCGGGAGGTTGAGAAGAATACTCTGACTGTCAAAGTCCCACTTGTTGATAGGGAAGATTTCTTTTATGCTCATTGAACGCTCATTACCCCCAAAATTACAGCTAATAAAGTGATTAAAGTTACTTTTTACGGTAATCTTAATCCATAGGCAAGTCATTTTCAACGCGGTAACTTTGCGGGCATGAAAAAAGTCACAGGGATTCCTAAACCATTGATTACCCTATGAATTCTATAGCTTCTTACCGTTCTGAGACAAGCTGGTTCCGGTCAGACGAGTTGTTCGACAGCCTTTACCCTGAGTTTATCAGGAAATTATCCATTCGCCACTGGACACCTCTTCGTATAACCAGGACCGTGATTGACTTTCTTACTCCCAAAGGAAACGATCGCGTGTTGGATGTGGGCAGTGGTATCGGCAAGTTTTGCCTGGCCGCCGCTTTTTACCGGCCCGCGGCATTGTTTGATGGCATAGAACAAAGAAGCAACCTGGTGCAGCTGGCAGAATCGGTGCGCGTGAGGTTGCATATACCCAACGCCGTTTTTCGTCACGGCGATTTTACCAAAATTGATTTCTCCCATTACGATCATTTCTATTTTTACAACTCTTTTTACGAAAATCTTTTCGAAGAGCAGCGCATCGATGACAGCATCGAATGTTCAGGCGAGCTCTACAATTACTACACGCGTTGCCTCCATATGAAACTGGCTGAGATGCCGGTGGGCACCAGGATAGTTACTTATCACAGCCTCGAAGATGAAATACCGGACTCCTATTATTCAGTAGCCTCGAAATTCAATAACCGTTTAAAATTCTGGATAAAACGCAAGTGATCTTTCGCCCTAAAATAATTGACTGTTTACAGCAATACGACCGCGCCCAGTTTTCGAGAGATGCTGCTGCGGGTGTTATTGTGGGCATTGTTGCGCTTCCCCTGGCCATCGCTTTTGCCATAGCCTCGGGCGTAACGCCCGAAAAGGGTTTGTTTACCGCTATCGTGGCGGGCTTTATCATTTCAGCGCTGGGCGGCAGCCGCGTGCAAATCGGTGGTCCCACCGGCGCATTCATCGTGATTGTGTATGGCATTGTGCAGCAGTATGGCGTTAACGGCCTCATCATCGCCACCTTTATGGCGGGCATCATACTCATCGTGATGGGGCTGGTGCAACTGGGTACCTTGTTCAAATTCATCCCCCACCCGCTCGTGGTGGGTTTTACCAGTGGCATAGCGCTGATCATTTTCTCCTCTCAACTCAATGATTTCTTTGGGTGGAACATAGACGACCTGCCGGCGGGTTTTGTAGCGAAGTGGAAAATATATATTCAAAGCGCTGGTAAGATAAATCCGTACGCCGTACTGATTGCAGGCTTCACCGTGGCTATGATTTTATTATGGCCAAAGGTTTCGAGAAAAATCCCGGGATCGCTGGTAGCTATAGTAATTACCACTATTGCGGCGCATGCTTTTCACCTGCCGGTGACTACTATAGGCACTCGTTTTGGTGAAATCAAATCTGCGATTCCTTCGCCGGTTATGCCCCATATCGATTTTCAAACAGTGCAGCATCTTTTTGCACCGGCATTTGCGATTGCCCTTTTGGGCGGTATCGAGTCATTATTGTCTGCCGTGGTGGCCGACGGTATGATCGGTGGCAATCATCGCTCTAATACCGAGCTGATTGCACAAGGCATTGCCAATATTTTTTCGTCCATGTTTGGCGGCATTCCCGCCACCGGGGCTATTGCGCGCACCGCTACCAATATAAAAAATGGGGGACGCACACCCGTTGCCGGTATCATTCACGCTTTAACCCTTCTCATCATAGTATTATTTGTGGGCAAATGGGCCAGCCTGGTGCCTATGGCTACGCTGGCCGGAATTTTGATTGTGGTAGCCTATCACATGAGCGAGTACGAAAGTTTTATTTCTGTGTTGAAAGGTCCTCGTGGAGATATGGCCGTTTTGGTCACCACTTTCCTGCTTACCGTGTTAATCGACCTGGTAGTAGCCATCGAGATCGGTATGATACTGGCGGCATTTCTTTTCATGAGAAAAATGATCCGCTTCACCGATGTGAAGATGCTTACCGGTAGCGGAGAAGACAAAGCGGGCAACAACGGATCTGAATCTATTAACCGTTTTCCAGTACCCGCCGGCGTGGAGATTTTTGAGATATCGGGTCCCTTGTTTTTCGGCGCGGCATACAAGTTTAAGGATGCCATTAAGCAGATTGAAAAGCCGCCGAGAATACTGATCATCCGCATGGGCAAAGTGCCGATTATTGACGCCACCGGTTTGAGAACCCTGAAAGAAGTGCATAAAGAATCGCAGCGGCGGGGCACCAAGATTATTTTGGCCGAGGTACACAGCCAGCAGGTGATGGAAGAACTGAAGGATGCCAGATTGCTGTTTGCCATTGGTAAAGCCAACGTAACCAATACAATGGAAGAAGCGCTGGAACGATGCCAGGAAATCCTGGACGACATAACACACAAAGAAAAGACACCAGTGAACAATTGACCTGGAATATTGTTATAACTTTAAATTTTTTGCTATGAAGCATGACGACCGGGCTGCCGGCGACGCGAAAAAGAAGCTCACCCCTTCTTCGCTGGAAGGTCTCCGCAAAAAAGGATTTCGCTATGTACAGGTGCAAGGATTTTCGCCCGATAAACACCTGGACTATATGGAACCGCGCTATTTTGTATTAGTTCCGCTGAAAGAACTGCCCACCTCAGCCGACCAGAAAGGTATTTACGAGCCTATCGAAAGTAAAATTCTTGCGGAATGGGCAAAATCAGGTGACGAAGGTTTTGAAGTGTTGATAGCACAGGCGGGATAGTGATACAGAGCTTCTAATAGCCGCTTACCATATTTTTTTCAGATTAACTGGCGATCTGCAAGATCGCCTTTTTTATTTATGCATTGGTGAGAAGCAACTTGAAGGATGCCATAATGAGCACCAACGCCAGTAAATATTTCAGCACATTCTGATTGAACCGCAAAGCTCCCAGCCAGGCGCCGCAAAGTCCTCCCGCAAATGCAACTGCAACATAAGCGTACATATCTGCACTGAATTGAATGCCCTTCGTAAATTGTCCTGCCAGTCCCGACAAAGAATTCACAAAAATGAACATCGCACTGATAGCCGCCGTTTGCTTTTGATCGGTCCAGCGTAAGAGTAAGAGTATGGGAGAAAGAATAATGCCGCCGCCAATACCGATCAATCCCGATAGAAAGCCGATGGCAGCGCCGATGACCAATGATAAAGGAATGTTTGCGCCTTTCTGTTCTTCTACCTTAATATTCGAGAAAAAAATAAACCGCACAATCGGTATCAATAATAGTACGCCAAGGATTTGTTTGTAAATCGTTCCATCTACCTGTACTTTACCGCCAAGAAAAGCCATAGGTATAGAAGCGATGGCAAGTGGTAAAAATATTTGCCAGCGAAAATGTTTGCCGCGATAAAACTGAATGAATGAGGTGAGTGAAACGAAGAGATTCAGCATAAGCGCAGTTGGCTTCATCACCTCGGGCGATACGCTGAATAACGCCATCAGCGCCAGGTAGCCGCTTGCGCCGCCATGACCTACCGACGCATACAGGAATGCAACAAAAAATAAAAGGATGTAAAAAAATACCAGGCCCTCTGCCATGTTAACCTCCTATGGTTATCATACTCCTGTTTTTGATGGCTTCGGCTTCCAGGTGTTCGAAATCGGTGGTTAGTTGTCCGCCCAGTTTTTCTGCCTTCATCATTACACTTTGCCTGACCAGCGGTTCAATGTCTTCGCCATTGCGGAAAGCAGTGAGCAGGTCGGTTTCTTCCTTGCTAAACAAACAATTCTTCATTTTACCATCTGCTGTCAGCCGCATACGATTGCAGGTGCTGCAAAATGGTGCACTCATGGTGCTGATCACTGCAAAGGTGCCTGCATGCCCGGGTACAATATACTTTTTCGCCGTATCGTGCGCCTCATCTTTCAGCCTGATATAATCATAGCGCTCGCCGATGGTGGCGAGCATTTGCTGATAAGTAAATACTTTGTTGCTAGTCCACCGATTGCCGGCAAATGGCATAAACTCGATAAAGCGGATATGCACCGGGGTTTCTTTGGTCCACTCAATAAAATCAATGATCTCGTTATCATTCAGCCCTTTCATCACCACCACATTCACCTTGGCATGAATGCCTGCATCGATGAGTGAGAGAATATTTTTGTACACTACGTGAAATTGATCGCGCCTGGTGATGAGCTGAAATTTTTCGGGTTGCAACGTATCCAGGCTTACATTGATAGACTGGATACCGGCCTTTTGCAAGGTGGGTAAGAAGTGATGCAGCCTGCTGGCATTGGTAGTGAGCGTGAGTTGAACGGGCAGTTTTGAAAGAGCCAGGATTATTTCTCCCGCATCTTTACGCACGAGCGGTTCGCCGCCGGTGAGCCTGATCTTGCGAACGCCCATCTGCACAAATATTTTTGCGATAGCTTCTATCTCATGCGCCTGCATCAGTTTGGAAGCCGCGGTGAACTCATATTCCTCTTCGGGCATACAGTAAAAACACCGCAGGTTGCAGTTATCGGTCAGGGAGATCCGCAAATAATCGTGCACACGGTTGAAACTGTCCTTGATCATGCTATAAATTTATCCATTATAATTTAAACCGGCGGTATATCTTTTCCCTGCAATGTGGCGTAATCGCCTGCCGTATCGATGTCAATATTTCCTTTTGGAAAATCAACCAATGCCACCCCATCCGTATTTTTCAAAATAATTTTTTTCGCGCCTTCATCGCCTTTCAGTTGACGCAACGCGTCAAAATATGATTTGCTGAACAGCGCCGGAATGCCCACCGTTCCTGCATAAGATGATGCCACGATATCCTTTCCCGAACTTTCATGCGCTGTCATTATTTCTTTCAACAACTCCCCTGTTACATACGGCTGATCGCAAACCATAAAGATCACCGCATCGGTTCCCGGCTCATATTCCAGTACAGTATTTAATCCACTGCGAATAGATGAAGCAATGCCTTCCTGCCAGTCTTTATTCTCCACCACTATTGCGGTATTACTTTTTTCTGCTAATCCCCTGTGCGCGCCTTCCACCACTACCACCTGTTTTGGCTTCGCTTCTAATGCAGCATCCAGCGCGCGTTGCACCAGGGTTGTACCCTCGAACTGCAGCAGTTGCTTCGGTCTTCCAAGCCTTGACGAGCCGCCGGCCGCGAGTAATATGATGCTGATACTTTTCATGTGGGGGAGAATTGATGGTTGACTCCTGGCCTCATAACCTAACCTCCTTTATCTCCTGCTTCTTCCTCTCGTGTATCGGCGTAGCCTCATTTCTCAGCGACCCGCCTGGTCTGCGCGAGAGTACCGCCTGCACTTCAGATAAAACAGACAATGCAATTTCTTCCGCAGTTTCTGCCCCAATATTCAATCCAATGGGATTATATATTCTCGAAAGTTGCTCTTTCGTCAATTCGATGCCTTCGTCTTTCAATTCGCTGAGCATTCGCTCAAATTTCTTCCGTGGTCCCAGCACGCCTATGTACACCGCTTTTGTATTGACCAACTGCCGCACCATCGCCAGGTCATAATTGTAATTATGCGTCATCAGCAGAAAGACAGTCTGGTCGTCTATTGACACGTGGTTCAGCACAGCATCCGGTTTTGCCACCACCACCTTGCCGGCCATAGGAAAGCGTGCTGCTGTTGCATAATTGGCTCGTCCATCAACTACGGTAGTCTGCCAGCCAAGAATATTCGCCATATCCACCAGGGGCATCACGTCATTGCCCGCGCCGGCAATTACCAACGACACCGGCGGTTGCACAAACTCTGTAAACACCGTAAAGCTCGCGTCATCGGCAGTATATTTTTTTGTGGACGAAGTTTGTTGACTTATCGCCTGTTTTGCATCCGCCACCAGTACCGGTTGCAGGAAGGCAGGACTGATGACACCGGTGCTCTCATCATTTTCATTATACACAAAGCAGGTCCCCGGCTGATCGGCCTTGCGGTTTTGCATATCAAATATGGTCAGCACCGCTGCTTTCTGTCGCCGTTGCAGCATTCGCTTCAGCAGGTTGATGGCATTGTTTTCGATTGCCGGATCCAGCGGCTCAATAAGAATATGAATGATGCCATTGCAGCCCAACCCTACGCCGAGTTTGGCATCGTCTTCGTCGGAAGTATCGTAGGTTACGAGCATGGGCTTTTGTTGCGACATCACCAGCAGCGCTTTTCGCAAGGCGTCTCCTTCCAGGCAGCCGCCGCTTATGGCGCCAGTCAACTGGCCATCATCTGTCACCAGCATCCTGGCACCCGCCTGCCGGTACGATGAGCCGTCCACGTGCACCACCGTAGCCAGCGCTGCCTGCCGATTTTCGCGCAAAGCTCTTTCGTATGCTTTAACTATTTCCGAGATCTCTTTCATATTCTACCCGGGTAATTTCTCTATTTCAACTCCACACCCTCCACCCTAACCAACCGCTTTAAAAATACAACTCTTTCGCCGTACACTTCCGCCATTCGTCGTGCCGGTTGTCGAAATTCCGGACTTCGCATTTGTTTAATTGTGTAACTTGAAACAAATCTGACAAAACTCACAACATGGCTTCTTTCAACCTGACTGTCAATGGGAAAAAATACACCGTTGATGCCGACCCACAAATGCCTTTACTGTGGGTACTACGCGACATTCTTAATCTCACCGGAACAAAATATGGCTGCGGTATCGCGCAATGTGGCGCCTGTACGGTGCACATGAATGGTATGCCGGTTCGCTCCTGCTCGTTGCCGGTGTCGTCGGTAAAACAACCGGTGGTGACTATTGAAGGATTGAGCGAAGACAATTCGCACCCGGTACAAAAAGCCTGGATAGAGGAGCAGGTTCCTCAGTGCGGCTATTGCCAGAGCGGCCAGATCATGGCGGCGGTGGCGCTGTTAAAAAGAAATCCCAATCCAACAGATAAGGATATTGATGCCGCCATGCAGGGACATATCTGCCGCTGCGGCACTTACACCCGCATCCGCAAGGCCATTCACAAGGCCAGCGAGATCATGAAAAAAGACACCGCAAAAAGTTTAGGTTAATCAATTAATCGACTACCATGCAACAACCATCTGCTGTTAGCCGCCGGAAATTCCTTCAATTGTCGGGCATGACCGGCGCCGCACTCACCATAGGATTCTATTTCCCGGCACTGGGAAAAGAAACAGAACAATTTATCTCTAAAGAAATGGCCGAGGAAATGGGCATCGAGCTCACTTCCTGGATATCGATTGATAAGAATGGACTGGTAACCATCCTCAACCATCGCTCCGAAATGGGACAAGGCAGTTACCAGGTGGTGCCACAGATGATTGCCGAAGAACTGGAGGTGAATCTCGACCAGGTAAGAATTGCTTTTGCCCCCGGCCATCAATCCAAATTTGGCAGCCAGATTACCGGCGGCAGTTCCACCGTGCGTGGTGCTTACAAGCGCCTCCTCCGCACCGGCGCCACCGCCCGCGAAATGCTGATTGAAGCAGCTGCAAAAAAATGGGAAGTGAAAAAAGAAGAATGCTATGCCGAAAATGGTGAAGTCATTCATCGCCCTTCGGGCAAAAAGGCGGGATATGGCGAACTGGTGGAAGAAGCTTCCAAACTGACCCCGCCGCAAAACGTGATACTGAAATCGCGGCGCGATTACAAGATCATCGGCAAACCTATGCCGCGGCAAGACACACCGCTGAAGACAAATGGTAAAGCCATTTTTGGTCTTGATAAAAAGATACCCGGCATGTTGTACGCCGTTGTGGAACGCAACCCGCGTTTTCACGGCAAAGTGAAAAGCTTTGACGACAGCGCCGCACGCAAAGTGAAGGGCGTAAAAGATATTTTCAAAGTTGAAATGCCCGTGTTTGCCTATACCCGCGAAGGCGTGGCCATAGTGGCTGATACATTATGGGCAGCCCAACAGGCACGAAAGGCGCTGAAGGTAGAATGGGACGATAGCGGCTTCGAACATGTAGATACCGAGTTGATCTTTAAGCGCATGCACGAAGACCTGAAAAAACCTGGTCTCTCGCAACGCACCGGCGGCGATTTTGAAACGGCATTTGAAAAGGCCGATAAAAAGATAGAAGCCATTTATGAAACTCCGTATGAAGCGCATGCCGCCATGGAACCGCTGAATTGTATAGCGCATGTTACCGACGACAAATGCGAAATATGGGGTCCCATACAAGCGCCCGACTGGATTCAGAGTGATGTTGCCGGCCGGTTGAATATGAAACCAGAAAACGTGATCGTGAACATGACCTTCCTCGGTGGTGGTTTCGGCAGAAAAGCATTCACCGACTACACATACGAAGCTGTGCTGATATCAAAACAAATGAAAGCGCCCGTGCAAGTGGTATGGAGTCGCGAAGACGATATGACGCAAGGTCCCTTCCGTCCTGGCGCCGTGTATAGTTGTAAGGCAGGTCTGAGTAAAGACGGCCGCATTGTAGCACTGCAGGGAAAAGTGGCCGCGCAGAATATGGATCACCAATGGCCGGGGGCTGATAAGTCGAGCTACAACAACAGCACCACCGAAGGTTTTCCAGAACCCTATTTCGAATCCATCCGTCATTACAGCTTTGCCGATATTCCTACCGAATCGCCCATACCCGTGATGTGGTGGCGCTCGGTGTATTCATCCACCAATGGATTTGCTTATGAAAGCTTCATTGATGAATGCGCTGTTGCCGCCGGCAAAGATCCGCTGGATTTTCGTCGCGGTTATCTCAACGAACGCTATAATGAGCTGATTAATGTGCTGGAAGAAAAATCGGGCTGGAAAAACCGCAAGAAGAATGATGGCTGGGGCGTGGCAATCACGTATTGTTTTGAAAGCATTGTGGGTGAAGTGGTGAAAGTGTCGAGAAATGAAAACGGAAAAATAAAAATTGATAAGGTGTGGGCCGTGATCGATTGCGGCTGGTATGTGAACCCCGATATCATCAAAGCGCAGGTGGAAGGAAGTATTGTGATGGGATTGGGCGCGGCTATCACGCACGAAACAAATTTCAAAGACGGCAAGGCGGTGCAAACGAATTTCCATAATTATCCTATGCCGCGCATCAGCGATATACCCGAGATTGAAGTATATATCATGGACAATGAAGAAAAGGCTGGCGGCGTAGGTGAACCGGGGTTGCCGCCACTAGCGCCCGCACTTACCAACGCAATATTCGATTTAACGGGAAAAAGGATTCGGAAGTTGCCGTTTAAGCTGGATGAGATTTAATTTGTAACGAAGTATATTAACTTACTAAACGAAGAAGCCCCTCACCAGGGGCTTCTTTTATTTTCTTTCAGCTTTCACCATGTCTTCCGTTATCATCTTTCCCTTATTACCCCAGCTGTTGCGGATATAATTCAATACATCAGCGATCTGCTGGTCAGAAAGGTGACTTTGTGAAGGCATCGGTACATTGTATGTTTTTCCGTTTACGGTCAGTTCGCCTTCCATACCGTTCAGGACAACGCCGATGGCTTTTTTACCTGTCTTGTCTTTTTCAAGGAAATCGGCTTTTGCCAGGGGCGGAAAAGAACCTTCCAGTCCTTCGCCATTCTGCATATGGCACATCTGGCAACTGGTGGTGTACACTTCGGCGCCGCGTTTGATACTTTGCTCCAGCGGATTGTCCTGGAAAGCAAGAAACGCCGCACTTACAAAAAGCATTGAAAAAATAGTAAGGATAGTCGTGCGCATAAGGTAGTTTATTTCGGCCTTCAATATAGCACGAAATATTTTAAGAAAAACAGAAACTACCGTTTGTATTGCAACATCCACTCGTAGATGTTCACACCATTTTCTTTGTAATCGGGATTAGTGGGTATGGTCCAGGCATCATGTCCCTGCGGCGAATCAGACCATGGAAAAACGGTAATCCTGGCTTTAATAGCGGGGTTGAAACTATTCACCGCTTTCACGAAGTTCTTCGACTCATCCACACTGATGGAAACATCGTTTTCGTTATGAAAAAGCCAGGCAGCCACACGGTTGTCGGCAATATTTTTCGCGTTTTTCTCCAGGTCGTAAAACAGCGCTCCCGCCATGGGCACAATGGCTGCCGGAATGGTAGGAAATGTGCAGGCAAAGGCTGCCGTCTTGCGCCCACCCATACTGCTGCCCGATACATAAACGCGTTTCGGATCGTGGCGGTAATTGGCCAGGGCATAATCCACGAAACCTTTTACATCATTCACAGAGGGCTCGCCCCGGAATTGCGGCATCACTACTATGAAACTATAGTTCTGTCCATCTACCTGAAAGTTGGGAGGGAATTTTTTATCTGCAATCACCTTAGCAGTGCCCGCATTCAGCACCCTATGCAATTCGGTGGAACCATTGCCTATTTGTCCGGCGCCGTGTAAATAGATTAGAATCGGGTATTTGATATCGGTCTGGTCGTAGCGGCTGGGAAGCGCCACGTAATAGCCCATGGCGTTGCTGTTGGGAATATTTTTGGTGACCGCCTTTAGAATGTGCGGAGATGTCTCGGGCGTATTAACCGGTTCATTCGGCTGCCCAGGTGTAGACGGTTCAGGCACAGTGGGCGGAGTGGGCTTATCGGTTTCTTTTTTACAGGCCACGCCAAGCCAGGTCACCATCATGCCTATCGCCACAAGGCTGAATAGCTTTTTCATACGTCATTGATTTAAAAGGCAAAGCTTCTGGACTGCTACTTTCAGGCCTCGTATTTTTCCGATATGGCGGGCAGGCTCGATCCGCAACCCATTTTATGTAAAAAATTGTGCCAAAGGTGGCGGAAAGGCTATTGGGTTGAGTATGTTGTCAAATTTGTCTGGCAGGTCGAACGAAGTAACCTGGGTCTGCCAGGAGTCATATTGTTAATACAGTTCGCTAGATCTCCTCGCCAAAAGGCAGTTTACGGATTCGCTTTCCCGTAGCTGCGAATATGGCATTACATACGGCCGCGGCAATCGGGGGTAGTCCCGGTTCACCTAAGCCGGTGGGAGAATCGTGGCTCTCGATGAATTTCACTTCTATTTCCGGCGGCGCATCCTGCAGGCGCATGAACTTATAGGTTTGGAAGTTTTTCTCAACCACAGCGCCTTTGTCAAAAGTCAACTTCGTATGCCATGCATGGCCCAGACCATCAATAATAGCTCCTTCCACCTGGTTTTCCGCGCCGCTCAGGTTTACTACCTGTCCGCAATCCACCGCTGCCCATACTTTGTGCACCTTCAGTTTTCCATTTACCACCGACACTTCGGCCACTTCAGCCACATAGGTGCTGAAGGAAAAATAGGCGGAGAATCCTTTGAAGCGACCGGGTGTGTTTTTACCCCAGTTGCTCATTTCAGCGGCCTTTTCAATTACGCCGCGGAATTTCGGGATGTTGTAGTTGATTTTCAGACCGAGCGATTTTGCTTTCTCCAGCAGTTCTAATCGGAATGCCACCGGGTCTTTTTTCAGTTCGTGCGCTATTTCATCGATAAAGCATTGCTCGGCAAAAGCCACCGAGTTGTGCGTAGGTGCACGCCAGGGACCGGTAGGAATATTCGAACTAAGATTGTGATTGTCTACCCTGAAATTGCTGATGCTGCCCGCGGGGAAATTTTCCGCAATGGCCGGGCGGCCGTTATTGAGCCCGGCGGCAATTACATACCAGCCGGTCAGTTCATTGTTTTCATCAATTGCCGCGCGATAGCGGAACATCGAACTGGGGCGGTAAAAATCCCCCTGCATATCGTCTTCGCGCGTCCACATCATCTGGATGGGCGCCTCGGCAATCTTGCTGATCATGGCTGCTTCCACGGCGTTGTCGGTGCGCAACTTGCGGCCGAAGCCGCCGCCCTGGCGGGGCAGACCGAGTGTTACTTTGTCTTCAGGAATGCCCAACGCTTTTGCCACATCAGCACGCGCCCTGCCGGGAACCTGCGTGGGTCCGTACAGTTCGCAGCTTCCATCTTTATAATGCGCAAAGAAATTGATGGGCTCCATGGGAGCGTGAGAAACCACGGGTACTTCATATACCGATTCAATCACTTTCTTAGCGCCGGCCAACGCCTGCTCTGCATTGCCATCCTCACGGGCAGGCTTATCCGCTTTATGCTGTATCAGCTTTTTAAAGGCTGCTTCATGATCTGCGGTACTCTCCAGCGGGCTGTCGTCTTCATACACCAGCTTCAATGCATCGCGGCCTTTCCAGGCGGCCCAGGTATTGGTGGCGAGAACGGCCACCACGTTATCCCAACGCACCACTTTCTTTACACCAGGCACCTTCAATGTTTCTGAATCATCATACGATTTCAGTTTCTTGCCAAAAGCCGGCGGACGCGCCACCAGGGTAAAAAACATACCCTCGCGGCGGGTATCGATGCCGTACAAAGGCTTACCGGTGATGATGGCTTTGTTGTCGACGTTGGGAATGCGTTTGCCAATTATCTTATAGTCTTTGGGATCTTTGAAAGTCACCTTTTCCGGCACCGGCATAGCAGAAGCCTTCTCCGTGAGCTCGCCGTAATTCAACTTGCGGCCGCTGGGTTTGTGAATCACAAAACCAGTCTCAGTATAGCATTCTTCCACCGGCACGTTCCAGGTCTGCGCCGCGGCGGCCACCAGCATATGACGCGCAATGGCTCCTGCCTTGCGGGCGCTTTCCCAGCGGCTGCGGACAGCGCCGCTGCCACCGGCAGACTGGTTGCCATACTTCACGGCATCGAACGGAGCCTGGGTCACCACCACTTTCTTCCAATCTACATCCAGCTCTTCAGCCAGTAGCATGGGCAATGCTGTTTTTACCCCCTGCCCTATTTCAGGGTTGGGCGCCATAAGCGTCACAATGCCTTTGGGATCGATAACGAGATAGGCGTTGGGAGTAAAAAGCACTTCGTCGGCCGCTACTTCGGGAATGGCCTTGGCCAACATTTCAAATCCGAGCATCATACCGCCACCGGTTAATGCGGAAACGCGTAAGAAATTGCGGCGTGATATGGCGGAAGCGCCGGTTTGTTTTGGAGCAGTGGGTTGTTTTGTCAGTGTTTTCATCCGTTACCTCCTTTTTCTGAAGCCAAATGAATGGCTTTACGAATACGTACATAGGTTCCGCAGCGGCAGATATTGGTCATGGCCGCATCAATATCTTCATCGGTTGGTTTTGGTTTTTGTTTCAACAAAGCCACGGCCGACAAAATCTGTCCGCCCTGGCAATATCCGCATTGCGGCACATCCACTTCTTCCCAGGCCTGCTGCACCGGGTGGTCGCCGTTTTCACTCAATCCTTCAATAGTCACCACTTTGCTGTCGCGCACGGCCGATACAGGCAGCGTACAACTGCGCACAGCACGGTCATTTATCAATACTGTGCAGGCGCCGCACTGCGCCACCCCGCAGCCATACTTGGTGCCTACCAGGTTCAGCTCATCGCGCAAAACCCATAGCAAAGGCGTATCGGGCGCCACGTCGACGGTAACCTTTTTGTTGTTGATGTTTAGTTGAAAGGATGCCATAGAAGAGGATTTATGTTGAATTGAAATGAAAACCGCTATGAATTTACAAAATTCGCCGCGGGTGACCGGTACATTTTTTTACCCGTTGCTATATGTTTTTGCAAGACAGCTTATCGGACGATGATTCAGGCAAAAAACATGCGCTGCCGGGGATTTTTCGGGACAGTTTTATTAAACCCGGAAAGGGACCCATCTCATCGCCAACTAACGCCATATGAAGAAAAACTTTAGGCTATGGTCTTAGAGTTTCGGGTTCTTTAATTCGGCAGTGCATCTAAAATGCGGCAGCAACCCGAAACTCCAAACCGGAAACTACCCATCACTTCTCCCTCGCATATTCCACCGGCTTCGCCCTCTCACCCGTCTTCTTCGACCATACCCTGGTAAACTCCACTCCAAACAAGAGTATCAGGCCCGAGTACGAAACCCAAAGCATTATCAGTATCACGCTGCCTGCCGCGCCATAGGTGGATGCCGGGTCGCTGTTGCCGAAATAAAGCCCGAGTAAATATTTTGCCATCACAAACAAAACCGTCGTCAGCAAGGCGCCGGGCCATACCGATTTCCAGCTCAGCTTTACATCGGGGAGGTATTTGAACATGGCTGCAAACAGAAAAGTGATGATAGCTACCGACACCAGGAAGTCGAGCACACTAAAAAGCACCAGCAATGATTCGGAGAAGTTACTGGCCACCCACTTGCTTACAGCGGCTAGCAAAGCTGAGACCACAAGCGATACCAGCATCAGGAAGCCCACCACCAAAATGAGTCCGAAAGAAAAAATGCGGTCGCGCAGCAGGCGCAGAAATTTCTGTTTGGCTTTTGGAGCTGGTTCCACTTCCCATATTCGATTGAAGAGCTGCTGCACATTGTAAAACACGCCCGTGGCTCCAAACAGTAAAGTGGCAATGCCGATGACGGAAGAAAAAACCGAGCCCTTGTTCTGACTGGCCTTTGCAATAATATCCTGGATGTATTGAGCGGCTTCTTTTCCAATGATGCCTTGTATTTCGCCGGTCAGTTGATTAGTGACGGCTTCTTTGCCAAAAAAATATCCCGCCACGTTAATGATGATCACCAGCAGTCCGGGCAGTGAAAAAATAGTATAGTACGCGATCACTGCGCTGCTGGCAAATGGACTGCGATCGCCCCAGGCGGCGAAGGATTCTTTAAAGACTGACCAGAATTTTTTGGTAACCCTGACTAATTTAAGCGCCATGCAGTAAGCGTCTAAAAAATTATGCCCCACCGCAGGCGCAAGGCTTTATCGGCGGCAAATACTTTCCTGACCAGGCTTTTACGGATGTCAACGACCCGGCTGGCAGCGCCGGGATATACCATAGTACGACCGGTTACCGGAAATGAGCCGACGTTCTTGCAACCCGGTGCTGGCACGCTATTTTAACCATCAGTGGTCAAGAACACTAAATGATGAACCACCGCTTTCCTAACGTAGGAGCGCATTACCAAAATGTTGCAACCACGTTCACAACCTGGGCACCCACCCGAAAAAATGTGGAATTGCTATTAACGGGCCATCCGCCCATCAGTATGCAAAAAGATGAATTCGGTTACTGGTCGGTCACTGTGCCCGGTGTTCTGCCCGGAGACACTTTTAAATATCAACTGGATAACAAAGACGCATACCCCGATCCTGCCTCGCGTCACCAGCCCGAGGGCGTTCATGGACCTTCGGCAGTGACGATCTCTGAATTTCAATGGACCGATGAGGCGTGGAAAGGTATCGGCATGCCCGGAATGATTTTATACGAACTGCACGTTGGCACATTTTCTCCCGAAGGAAATTTTGATGGCGTTATAAAAAAACTTGATTACCTGGTTGACCTGGGCATTACTGCCATTGAAATAATGCCGCTGGCACAATTCCCCGGCGAGCGCAACTGGGGTTATGATAGCGTATTTCCTTTTGCAGTGCAAAATTCATATGGAGGTATCGATGGTTTGAAAAGACTGGTAAATGAAGCACATCACAAGGGTATTGCGGTAGTGCTGGACGTGGTGTACAATCATCTCGGACCCGAAGGCAATTACTGGCCGCAATTTGCGCCGGTATATACCGAAAAATATAAAACGCCCTGGGGTAGCGCTATGAACTTCGATGATGCCTGGTGCGATGGTGTGCGGAATTATTACTGGCAAAATGCCTTGATGTGGCTCGATGAATTTCATATCGACGGGCTGCGCCTTGATGCAGTGCATGCCATTTGGGATAACAGTGCACGGCACTGGATAGCTGCACTGAAAAGCAAAGTGAGCGAACTGGAGAAAAAAAGCGGCCGCAGGAAAATACTGATCGCAGAATTTGATCTGAACAATCCGCGATATATCGACTCGCCAGAGAAAGGCGGATATGGACTGGATGCGCAGTGGATTGATGAATTTCATCATGCCCTGCACTCAGTCATTACCGGTGAAGTAAATGGATATTATGAAGATTTCGGTGAAGTGGCGCACATCGCCAAAGCCTTGCAGGACTCGTATGTATATACCGGGCAATTTTCAAAGCATCGAAAAAAGCTTTTCGGCCTAATGCCGGAAGCAAACCCTTACAGCCAGTTTGTGATCTTTTCACAAAACCACGACCAGGTAGGCAATCGCCTTGAAGGCAACAGAATCAGCACGCAGGTATCGTATGAGGCGTTGAAATTACTCGCCGCCACTATACTGCTCGCGCCGCAAGTGCCGCTGTTGTTTATGGGTGAAGAATATGGAGAAAAAAATCCATTTCAATACTTCATACATCATAGCGACCGGCAACTGGTGGAAATGATCCGCAAGGGAAGAAAAGAAGAATTTCATTACTTCAACTGGGATGGTGAAGTGCCCGACCCGCAGTCGGAAGCAACTTTCCTGAAATGCAAACTTTCCTGGGCATTTGAGCAGGATGAAGAGTCGGCAGTTTTACTGAAATACTATAAACACCTGATTTCTCTGCGCAAAAAGCATCCCGCTATACAAGGACCTGATAAAAATACAATAGCCGTTTACCACAAGCAGGAAGAAAATAATTTCATAGGCTTTATCCGTCAGTCCAATGACCATCAGCTGCTGGTTGTATTGAATTTCGGAGCGGAACATGGTGCGTTCAGCATGCCAATCGGAAAATCAGCAACAAAAATCTTCGACTCATCTGCCGGCGAATGGAAAGGCCCCGGCGCCATAGCGCCAGATACCATTCAACCAAATCAAAAAATAAACATGAACGCACACAGCGCGGTGATCTTTGAAATATAAACCTATTATGCACATACCATCATCAACATATAGAATACAACTCAATAAAGATTTCAGGCTGGAGCAATTGCAAAACATCATCGATTATCTGCATCAGTTGGGTGTGAGCACTGTTTACGCCTCACCCGTCACAACAGCTTCGCCCGGTAGCATGCATGGTTATGATGTCACTGACCCGCACACCATCAACCCTGAAATCGGAACCTTATCAACACTCAAGACTATCGGCGACAGGCTGGCGGCGAAAAATATGAACTGGCTGCAAGACATAGTGCCCAACCATATGGCCTTTGCTCCCGAAAATTTTCGCCTGATGGATGTGCTGGATCGCAATGCCCATTCGGAGTATTATCGCTATTTTGATATCAATCTCCTGCATCCCGATCCTGACTTGAGCGGGAAACTAATGGTGCCGTTTTTAGGATCAGATTTGGAAACTGCCATTGAAAACCGGGATATAAAACTCACGTTTTCCGAAGAAGGATTTTGCATTCGTGTCTATGACAGTTGCTACCCGCTTTCTCTCGCTGCTTACTACTATTTAGCAGCATTGGTAGAAGAAGCCGAACATAGCGCACCGATTTACAACTCCATTAAAACGCTCGCTGATAAAGGCATGTCGGGAATGAGCTATGAAGACTGGAAAGACCTGAAAGAAGGATGGATAGCCAACTGTCTTGATACACCATCGAAATGCAACAAGATCAATCACGCGCTGGAGCGCATTAACAATGACTCAACCAAAATGCAACTGTTGTTGCAGCAGCAACACTACATACTCTGTCACTGGCAAAGAACTATGCAGGAAATCAACTACCGGCGTTTTTTTACCGTCAACAACCTGATTTGCCTGCGTATGGAAGACGAACAGGTTTTCGAAGAATACCACCGCTTTTTACATGCATTGTCAACCCAGGGAATAATACATGGGTTGCGCATCGATCATATCGATGGATTGTATAATCCGACCCAGTATATATCCCGACTGAGGAAACTGTTTGGCAAAGGTTGTTACATCATCGCTGAAAAAATTTTAGAAGCCAACGAACATATCCCTTCACGCTGGAAACTGAACGGAACGAGTGGCTATGAATTCCTTTCTTACACCAATCGCTTACTCACCAGCGGCACGGGGGCGGAGCAATTGCTGCAATTTTACCGGGAACTGGTAGCTGGCCAGACTTCCTACAAAGAATTAGTAAATAATAACAAAACCCTTATCCTCGAAAAACACATGGCGGGTGAATGGGACAATCTTACCCGGCAATTTTTTGAGCTGCAACTGCAAAAGAATTTTTCCCGGGAAAAAATAAAACAAACGATTGCCGCATTGATGATTGCGCTGCCGGTGTACCGCATTTACCCGGATAGTCATCCCTTGCAGGAGGCAGAAGCCGAGGTTATGAAAGAGGCATTCAAAACGGCACTAAAGATGCGACCCGATTGCCGCGAAGAAATCGAATACATGCAAAACCTTTTCAACGGTAAAGAGGCCGATGAACCTGCTCTCACCAATTTCAAAACATTCTTCAGCCGCCTGATGCAATTTACCGGTCCGCTTACGGCGAAAGGAGTTGAAGACACCACTTTTTATGTATATAATCACCTGATCTCGCACAATGAAGTAGGCGACGACCCTTCAGTGCCTTCCATTTCCGTGGATCAGTTTCACGAGATTATGCGTACCCGCCGGCAGCAAAACGCGCTCTCGCTGAACGCCACCAGCACCCACGATACTAAGCGCGGTGAAGATGCCCGCATGCGAATCAATGTGCTCAGTGAGATGGCGGAGGAATGGAAACAGAAAGTAAAAGATTGGTTTGAAATGAATGCATCGGTTCGCCAGCAGATTGAAGGGAAAGCAACACCCTCGGTCAACGACGAATATTTTATCTATCAATCTCTCATTGGCGGCTGGCCCATCACCGGAAAACCCGATGATGATGAACTAGTGGAGCGAATGGAAGCGTTTATCGTAAAAGCCCTTCGCGAATCAAAGATGAACAGCAACTATGAGTCGCCAGCAGAAGACTATGAAAATGCCTGCGTGCAATTCATCAAAAAACTACTCGATCGGCAGCACGCTTTCCTTGGCAGTCTTACACCCTTTGCTGAAAAAGTAAGCGAATTTGCTTCTATATATTCGCTGGTGCAGACAGTAATCAAGCTAACTGCACCCGGCATACCCGATATTTACCAGGGCAGCGAATTGTGGGATTTTAGTTTTGTAGACCCTGATAACCGCCGGCCCGTTGATTATGCCAAGCGCAGGCAAATGCTGGCACAAATAACGGAGAAAGAAAAAGAGGGCAATCCATCGCTGATCAGTTTTGTAAATGAAAACTGGCGCGAGGGTTATGAAAAAATGCTGGTGACACACAAATTGCTACACTATCGAAGAAACGACCCGACTTTGTTTACTGAGGGAGAATATTCTCCCATACCCATCAACTCCGGCGAAACGGAAGCAATTGCCTATTCGAGAAGGTACGACGGAAAACAAATTGCGGTAATTGCGCCGCTGAACATTGTGAGCAGGTATGCAAACAAAAAAACGCTCGACAAAAGTTATGCTGGCAATATTGAATTGCCCGGTCACTGGAGAAATATCTTCACCGGGGAAACATTCACCAGCAGCAGTCAACTTGCACTGCAAGAAATTCTCCAATCATTTCCCGTGGCTGTGCTGGAGAAACTCTAATCGAATTTTGTCTTCGATGCAATAACAGTAGTACAAAACCCTAACACTGCTATTACGGTGAATGACCAGCGTAAACTGGCGGCCTCTGCAATAAAACCGATCATGGGCGGACCAGCCAGGAACCCGAGATAGCCCACTGTGGATACGGCAGCCAGCGCCACACCCGGTGTAAAATTTTTCGAGCGGCCTGCGGAGCCATATACCAGCGGCACCACCGACGAAACGCCGATGCCTACCAGCAGAAATCCTGCAGTGGCAGGAATGACATGGGGGAAAATAATGGCGATTGAAAGTCCCGTCGCGATGATAATGCCGCTGTTTTGCAACATGCGTTTGGTACCTAAGCGCGTAGCGAGCCAGTCGCCCACAAAACGGCCACCTGCCATGGTGCTCATAAAGGCGGTATATCCTAAAGTGGTGAGTCCCTGCGGCACTTCCACTACTTTTCTGAAATAAACGCCGCTCCAGTCGAACATAGTTCCTTCACACACCATACAGCAAAGCGCAATCAGTCCCAGGTTAAGCAGTCTTTTATCAGGTTTGGCAAAAAGTGGTTTTTCACTATCGGTATTAATATCCCTTTTCAAAGTGTTCCTGAAACAAAGAAAGGTGATAATCATGGCCGCCGCACTGATGATCATAAAATGTTGCAGCGGCGAGAAGCGCAGGTTCACCATCAGCGTACCAATGGAGGCGCCGGTAAAACCCGCCAGGCTCCAGATGCCGTGAAAAGACGCAATGATGGAACGTCCATAGAGCGCTTCGAGACTTACAGCCTGCGTGTTCATGGCGATATTAAGCAGGTTGCCCACCAGGCCAAAAAAGAACAAAATACCAACGAGTTGCCAGGCATAGTTGGCTAAACCGATCAGGGGCAACAATAAAGCATAGGTGATAGCGGCGGGTATGACCATTTGCCGGCTGCCAAAACGCGACACGAGCCAGCCGGAGAAGGGAAGAGAAATAAGGAGTCCTATCGGTAATGCCAGCAAGACTGCGCCCAGTCCGCCTTCGCTCAGATGAAGATGCTGCTTTATATCCGGTATGCGTGAAGCCCAACTGGCGAAACAAGCACCTGCCAAAAAAAAGAAAGCCCCGATTGATAACCGGGCTGCGCCTTTAGAACTCACATCCATATTGTAAAAATAGTAGAAATGTTCATTGCCAGTGCATTAAGCAGTTTACCTTTTACAGGCAGTCATTCATGAATTCCCAGTTGAAAGTTTTAAAGGTAAAACGGGTGGTTTATTGTGGCATAATCTCTAAATTTATAAGAGTTTACATCAAAAAAGCAAACACCCCTTCTCTCCGGCGAATCATAACTCGTCTGATAAGTAGCAACTCTTCCTGTCACAGGACCGGTTAGTTCACATACCCTACGTACAAATATTTGATGACATAATTGAGTTGCATGAAAAATTTTATAACCGATCAGACCAGCGCGTCCCAAACCATCCTTCCGCAAAAGTCCCGTAATGAAGCCAACCTCACCGCCATCGTCGAAAACTTCGACGGGTATGTGTGGAGCATCGACACCAACCTGCGATATATTATTCTCAACAGCGCCCTGCGAAAAAAGATAAGAGAGATTGCAGGCATCGACCCTCAACCCGGCGATAAGGTGATGGATTTTCTTGAAATGATCGACGCCTCTAAAACCCGCGCCTGGAGCCGCATATACCAGGAGGGATTTGCAGGACAAATACAACGATTTACCGAAGAATTCAGGATTGGCGGCAAGACCTGCATCTGCGAGGTTTCGGTTGACCCAATACGTGATGGCGATATAGTAACCGGTCTTTCCTGTTTTGCCCGCGACATCACCCTGAAAGTCATCAACGACCGCCGCCTGAAAGCCGCCGAAATGCGCTTCCGCGCGCTGATCGAGAACAGTTCCGACATTACGGTGGTATTGAATGGCGAAGGGCAGATTGTATACGGTAGTCCCTCTATCGAGAAAAACTTCGGCATCTCCCCTTCCGAGCTTACCGGCGCCAGCTTCTATGAGTTTTTGCATCCTGAAGATATCGCCGAGCTGGCCGAGAAATTCCTCGACCTGTTGATGTACCCCGGCAAATAGTTGTCTGTCCAGGCCCGCGCCAAGACCCGCGACGGCAGGCTGATATTTACCGAAGGCATCGTGTCTAACCTGCTGCACAACCCCGATATTAATGGCATTGTCTGCAATTTCCGCGACATTACCGGGCACAAGAAAGCGGAGAAGCTGATCAAGGAAAGCGAAGACCTGTACAGGAATTTATTCAATAACAGTCCCCTCCCCATCCTGGTTTGCGATGCTTCCACCTTGCACTTTTTGGAAGTGAACGAAGCCGCTATCAAGCAATACGGGTACAGTCGCAAGGAGTTTTTGAAAATGACTGCCTATGGACTGCTACCAGTTCCCGAGCAGAGCAACCTGAAACAAGTATGGGCAGCGGCCTGCAATACCAACAAGCGTATCCAGCGAAATCACGTGAAGCGAAACGGTGGACAAATTTCGGTGGAAGTGCTGGTGCATACCATCAATTACAAAGGCCAGGAATCTTATTTAGTCCTCGCAAATGATATAACAGAAAAAATTCGCCTGCAAAACCAGTTGATCGAAGAAAAACTCCATCGTCAACAGGAAATTGTCAAAGCCACCATTGCAGCCACGGAGAAAGAACGAGAAGGTATTGGCAGGGAACTGCATGATAATGTGACGCAGATATTGAGCACGGCGAGGTTGTGTCTCAACTGTGTGGATTTGAATCATCCTTCGCGCGAGATGATTGAGCGAAGCAGTAATATCATCGGCACCGCCATTGAGGAGATTCGCAGTTTATCAAAATCTTTGATACAATCATTTCACAGCGAGGTGGGCTTGAAATTGTCGCTGGAGGATTTGGTGGATAGTATACGCGTGGCGAATAAATTCAGGATCAAGCTGGACGTGAAGCTGTTTGATGAACAGTCATTGGATGATAAACTTAAGATGACGGTGTTCAGGATTGTGCAGGAACAACTGAACAATATTATTAAACATGCGGAAGCGAGCGAGGTAAGTATAAAGTTGCATGAAAATGAAGGCATATTGAGGTTATTGATTGCAGATAATGGTAAGGGTTTTAATGTGGGTGAAAAGCGGAAGGGAATTGGGATTACGAATATTATGAACCGGGCGGAGTTGTTTAATGGAAAAGTGAAGATTACGTCGAGCCCGGGTAAGGGGTGTAAGTTGGAGGTGAGGTTTAGGGGCCGCTAGGATATTTTGACCAAAACTGGTTTGGTGAAGCAAGACTCCGCTCACACCTAACACATAAAGTCAAAATAAGCTGTGTAACCGGTATTTTTGCCCTTTCACCAAAAATTGGCAGGAAACATGACGAAAGCCTTCATATTCGACCTCAACGGAACGATGATAGACGATATGCAGTTTCACGTAAAAGCCTGGTACCATGTGCTGAACGATGAACTGGGCGCTAACCTGAGCTGGGAAGAAGTAAAAAGTCATATGTATGGTAAAAATGCCGAGCTGCTGGTGCGCGTATTTGGACCGGGACATTTTTCGCAGGAAGAAATGGACAGGATCTCTATGGAGAAAGAAAAGAGATACCAGCAGGAATTTCGGCCACACCTGAGACTGATACCGGGTTTGCACGAATTCCTGCAAAAGGCCTACGAACAAAATATACCTATGGCCATCGGCTCAGCGGCCATTACCTTCAATATCGACTTTGTGCTGGATAATCTTAATATCAGGCATTTCTTCAAAACTATCGTCAGTGCCGACGATGTGAGCGTAAGTAAACCCGATCCGGAGACGTATACCAAAGCCGCGCAACAACTAGGCATCGACGCCACCAACTGTCTCGTGTTTGAAGATGCGCCCAAAGGCGTGGAAGCCGCGCTGAATGCGGGTATGAACAGCGTGGTGCTGACACTGCTGCACGAACAGCATGAGTTTGAGAAGTATCCGAATGTGTTGCGTTATATAAAGGATTACGTGGGTTTAACACCGGGTGAGTTGATAAAATAAATTGCTTCAAAAAAGAACAGGCTGCTGTAAGACTACAGCAGCCTGACATCGCGTAAGCAATGATTCAAAAACTACATGATGAGAAAATTACCATTATAAGAACAGCGCTTCAACGCCGCAGTACTACAGCGGCGTCGTAATTTTTTATTACTTCAGGGTGAGCAATACCACCGACTTCGCGGGCAACTCAACTACCAGGTCATTTCCTTGTTTTTTAGCACCAGTGAATTTTTGAGGCACCACGGTATTCGGTTTGTCGAAAGTGTTATGATCGGTATATTTAGCCGAGGTCAGCTGCTGACCTTCCACGCTGCTCCAGCTGATGTTTGATAAGCCGGCTGTCAGTGTGATCTTCTTCGCGGGATCGAGGTTCACAATAGTGAGATGCACTACACCATTCTTATCGCGCGAAGCAGAAAGGTTCACGGCCGGCACGCGTGTATCGCCCAATACATAGTCGGGAGTAGAAAGCTGTACCGGCAGCCAGGTAGCATCGTGGTGCACTTTATACAGGTCAAACACATGATAAGTGGGTGTAAGCAGCATTTTTTCCTTATCGGTCAAAATCAGCGCCTGCAGCACGTTGACGGTCTGCGCCAGGTTGGCCATCTTTACGCGATCGCAGTGATTGTTGAAAATGTTCAGGGTGGTAGCGGCGATCAGCGCGTCGCGCAGACTGTTTTGCTGGAACAAAAAGCCGGGATTGGTGCCGGGTTCTACATCGGTCCAGATACCCCATTCGTCAACCACCAGCGCTACGCGCTTCTGAGGATCGTAACGGTCCATAATGGCACTATGACCTTTTATGTATTGCTCCATGCGCAGGCAGCTCTTGAGTGCGCTGATATATTCCTCTTCGGGGAAATTGGTAGCCGAACCTTTCTTCTGCCAGTTCACCGGAATAGTATAACTGTGCAGTGAAAGTCCCCACATCAGCCGCGGACCTACATTTTTCATCAGCACTTCTGTCCAGTGATAATCGCCATCGCTTGGACCACCTGCGATTTTCTTTACCATCGCATTAGGATAGTTTTTTACATAAGACGCATAGCGCTTGTATTGATCGGCGTAAAATTCAGCAGTCATGTTACCACCGCAGCCCCAGTTTTCGTTGCCCACACCCCAGAATTGTACGCGCCAGGGTTCGTTGCGGCCGTTTTGTCTGCGGAGATCAGCCATCGGGCTGACACCGTCGAAATTGAGGTATTCAATCCATTTCGACATTTCTTCTACTGTGCCACTACCTACGTTGCCGCAGATATAAGGCTCAGCGCCGAGCAGGCTGCAGAGTTCGAGAAATTCGTGAGTACCGAAACTATTGTCTTCAGTCACGCCGCCCCAGTTGGTGTTTACCATCTTGGGACGTTGTTCGCGCGGACCAATGCCATCGCGCCAGTGGTATTCATCGGCAAAACATCCCCCCGGCCAGCGCAGGTTGGGAATATTGATCTTCTTCAGTGCTTCTACAATATCCATCCTGATACGGCCTTTCTTTGGCACGTTCAGCGATTCATCAACCCAGAAACCATCATAAATACAGCGACCGAGATGCTCGGAGAAATGACCGTAAATATGACGGCTGATGGTGAGATTTGAATTGCCTTGTATGGTTGCATAGGCATTAGTCGTTTGACTGTACAGGGCAATTGAAAAAAATGAGAGCAGAATAACAGCAGTAATCTTTTTCATATTGTGCAAGGCGTTTAAGTGTTTTTTTGACACTAATTCTTGCACAATATAAGGATCATTTTTAAAAAACAACTCATGCAACCATTAAAGTTGTTGCATGGGCTCCATCCGCTCAATTCGCTGTATCAATTCCATGCAGGCCCGGCTATTATGATAGGGACATTTCCAGAGTCCGGCCTTATCCTGCCCGGGCATTATTTGATTATTGGCATATCGGCCCCAATACCATTCACCATGCTGGTGGTCAATAATGTTTTCCTTTATATACTGCCAGTTGGCAAGCACGCGATCAAGATATGGCTGATGTTGGGCGATTTGCCAGGCATTGAAAAAGCCCACCATTGCTTCGGCCTGCGGCCACCAGTGCTTTTCTTTTACTAATGTATTATGATCATATTCATACCAAAGTCCTCCGTCGGTATCAAAGCCTTTTTGATGAACTGATTCGGCGAGGTCGACTGCGAGCTTATGCATTTCTGCGAGCAGTTGCTTATTACCTGTTACTTCCGCAGCTTCGCACAGCAGCCAGCTGGCTTCAATATCGTGTCCAAATGAAATGGCAGAAGATTTTAATGTCCAGTTTTCATCAAAGAATAAACCGAGGTGTTTGGTATGGGGGTTAAAGATATACTTCGCAAATACCTGGCACAGTCCTTCAATATTTTTCTTCAAATGTTCATCGGACCAGATGCGATAGAGATTGCTATACGCTTCCAGTATGTGCAGGTGCGTATTCATGGTCTTTTTCTCATTTGCATCTTTCTCGCTCAGTCGCAGGTCGGCAATGGGCTTCCACTCGCGGGTGAAAGCTTCCAGGTAGCCACCGCGCAAGGCATCATAACTGTGTTGCTGTATGAGATGATATAAATCAACCGCATATTTTTTAACCGATTCATCGGGTTTACATTGATAATACTCGCTGCAGGCGTAAATCACAAAAGCAATGGCATATACCTGGTTTTTGGTGTCGAGCGGATGGCCCTTGCTGTCGACCGTCCAGTAAATGCCACCGTACTCTTTATCGGTGAAATAAATGCGGATAAAATCATAGGCCCGTTTGGCAATAATAAGATATTCGGGGCGCGGATTGCGATTGTATGCCGCGGAAAAGGTCCAGAGTATGCGCGCGTTCAGTACGGAGCCTTTGGGTGCACGGGGGTCGGGGGTATTGTTTTCGTTGATTCTCCCATAAAAACCATTTAGCAACGGATCGGGTGCGTTTTTTATCCAGTATTGCAGGATGGACTGCAGCTCGGTTTCAAGTTCTTTTTTGAATGTTTGTAAGTTCATGGGCAACATGGTTGTTTCGCGCAAAGATGCCAGGGAAAGGCTCTCGAAATAGCGTAGAAAAAAGCTCACGCCATGGCGCGAAATTCATCTGGCCTCCCAATTAGTCTTCCAGCTTGTTCCACCAGGTTCTTTTCAATATCAATACAATCACCAACAGAATACCGATCGTAATCAGCAGCGGCAGCTTCAACCAGAGCACGACATACATCGGCAATATGGTCAAACAACATTGCGCTATGATACCCATCGCTACGTTGAACATATCGAGTTTGAAACGGCGGTTAGGCTGAAAGATTGGGTCTTCCAGCAATACCTGCTTATGAACAGGGTGCCAGAAGCCCCAGGGTTTTACGGTTTTGTAAAACTTCTTCAACACCTCGGCATCTGCAGGCGGCGCGGCGTAAGTGCCCGCCAGGCAACCAACAATAGAGACCAGGAACAGCAAGGGCCAATAATACAAATCAAGTCCCGACACCACGCCAAAATATTTCAATATAATCAACGCCAGTGCCGACAAAATACCCGCCAGCATGCCCCAGAAAAATCCGTTGGCATTAAATCGCCACCAATACCACTTGAAGCAGTTGGCAGCAATATAACCACCATACAGGGCCGCCACTATCCATTGCAGTACACTGTTCACGTCTTTTACAAAAAAGCCGAGTATCACACCGATCGTCACCACCACCACGCCCATGAAGTAGTTCATCCAGATGATGCGCCTGGTGTTGGCACGAGGGTTCACATATTTCAGGTAAATATCGTTCACTATATAAGCCTGTGCCGCATTGAGCGTGCCGGAGAACGTGCCCATGAAAGCGCCGAGCAACCCGGTTAGCACTAAGCCTAATATGCCAGTGGGCAAAAAATTATTTACCGCAGCGGGTAATATTTTTTCAAAATCGGTGCCGCCGCTGCTCGTGCTGAGGTTTAGTTGATGGTAGTATAAAAGCGCCAGCACGGTGAGGCCGATTATCAGCGAGTAACGAACAGGCAATAAGATGATTGACACAAATCCCGACATCTTCGAAGCCTCGCGCGGCGAGCGGGTTGATAAAATCTTCTGCATATCGTAGTTGGGCGCAGGACCGGCCAAACTGGCAAAAATGCCTTTGAACAGCATCATCATGAAAAATATGCTGAACAAACCATAGCCATCGGAAATGATCTTGTCATTGGCAGCAGGCACTATATGGCTCCAGTCGAGGTTCAGCTCCCAGCCAAAGAAGGGATTGGTCCACCCTTCGGGTACGGCCATGGTATTGCCGTTACCGTGCAGGTGAATCATCGCAATCACGGCCGTGCTCACGCAGGCCACGGTCATGATCATATATTTAATAAAATCGCCGAGTACAATGCTGTGCATACCGCCGATGATGGAGTAGAACATCGCGAAAAGCGTGAACACGATGCCATAAAAATGCGGTACGTATTGCGGCGCAATAGTGAACGGAACATAATCTTTCACGATATCCCAGGGCACAAATATTTCAATGAATTTGCCCAGGCCAATAAAGCCGTATGCCAAAAATCCAAAACAACTCAACAGCGCAAAAGCCACTACCACATTGTGTGAGGCCGTTACTCCGCGACCTCTCGTACCAAACCGGGTGGCCAGCCATTCGGCCCCGGTACTGGCATTGGAGCGGCGTAGCCATTTCGATAAAAACATCATCAGGAATACCTGGTTGAATACAGGCCAGAGCCAGGGAATCCAGATCGATTTCATACCATATACAAAACACAAGGCCACCATCCACATGGTGCCACTGATATCGAACATATCACTGGCATCGCTGAGGCCGAGCATATACCAGGGCAGCGACTTGCCACCCAGCAGGTAACTCTCTTTATTCTGTCGCGCCTTCTTGCGCATGATCCAGCCAACGATCACCATCGTGATAAGATAAGCCAGCACAACCAGGATGTCGATCAGTTGCAGTCTCATTGGTAAAGCCCCTCCTTTGCTACGTCTTGCTGAAACAATATCTTATCCCATGCTGAAAATACTTTGAAATCGGCGGCGGAGCGTTGCCCTTTATACGGCACATAAAATTCTTCGGTGCCATTGGGTCGGCGACCGGCATTGCGCCAGGCCAGCGCCCAGGAAATCTTGTGATTCTTCAACACTTCGCCGAAAGTGTTCGTCCACCAGCCGCTGTCGGGCAAAGTGCCATATCCAAATTCAGTGAGCGCCGGTATTTTCCCTTTTTCTGCAGCGATGCCCTCCAGCATGGTCAGCATTTTGTCGAAGTCTTTTTTAAATGCTTCCCTATCGTTGCCGCGCTGGTAAATATCAAAACCCACTACATCCACCCATTCATCGCCGGGGTAGCGCTCGTAATATTCTTCAGTCGAGTAAAAACGGTCGGTGTTGAAGGCATATAAGAGATGATGCACATTCTTTTCATCGCGCAGGTAGCGCACGGTAAACTGCCAGAGTTGTTTGAATTCATCGGGCGTGCAAAGCTTTTTTCCCCACCAGAACCAGCTTCCGTTCAATTCATGAAAGGGGCGAAAAATCACAGGTATGAACTCGTCCTGGCTGCTTTTCAGATCCAGCATAAAGGCCGCGAGCTTATTGAGCCAGCTTTTGTATAGCTCGTGTTTTTCTCCACCGGGCAAAATGGCTTTCACTGTTCCCGGCTGTGCATCCCAGGCCGATTTGCCGGTGAGCGGATTGTTCAGATGCCAGCTGATGGTAATTACGCCGCCGCGCTCGTATCCCTGCCTGATGAATTGCTTCATCTTATCGAAAGGCACGCTGTCTAAATTGACGGGGCGGTCAATTTCCAGGTGTCCCAACTCCCATCCATATACGGCGGGGTAGTCGCCGGTTACGTCTTTCACATCACTCCTGCCCTCTTCATACTTCCATCCATAACCATAAGCCAGGTCGTCCTGGTGACCGAACATGATTCCTTTATGCAGTAACTTTTTGAGATTTTGGTACAACTTGATCGTCTTCGGGGTAGCCTTCGTATCAATCGGCCTGTCAGCCTGGGCGTACGAGGTCAGGAACGCTACGGCAGCAACCAGGGGCAGAATTTTTTTCATACGGAAAAATACTAAATCGGTTTCGGGTGCAGCCCTACACTCTACGCCCGACACCCGAAACTACCTCCCTATTTGACACATCACTAATACTTTATTGCTCCATTTTTATATTTTTTTAAATGTAAATGTATTGGGTTGCGCTAAGCGAAAGCTGAAAGTCTCTGCAGCAATGAGTTTCATAAACGGGATTAAAAATGTGGGCGCTGATACTAATTATGCATGCAATTATATATTTTTGATTGCTTGCTTGACCATTTTGAAAGACCAACGCTAATGCTTTCTGTATGAAAACAAAATTGATGCGGGAGATCACTCCGCTGACGCAGAGTGACTGCTTTACCATTTTCTCCCGGGTGAAATCAGAGTTTGATTTTCCTCTCCACTATCACGAAGAGTTTGAGCTGAATTTTATACAAAATGCCAAAGGAGCCCGCCGCGTTATAGGCGACCATATCGAGGAGATCGATGAACTGGAACTGGTGCTGGTGGGCAGCAACCTGCAGCATGCCTGGTTTACTCATAACTGCAAAAGCGGCGAGATTCGCGAGATCACGATACAATTTCACAAGGACCTGTTCGACGATAAATTCCTGCGCCGCAACCAGCTTAGTTTCATCCGTACCATGCTGGAAAAATCGCTGCGAGGCATACTCTTCTCCCGCGAGACAGCCCAGGCGCTGGCGCCCCGCATTATTGAGCTAAATCAAAAACATGGCTTCGACTCCGTGCTAGAGCTGATGTCTATTCTCCACGATCTTTCCATCAGCCGCAATATGCGCATACTGTCAGACTCATCGTTCAACAACCACGAGCAATACTCGTACAACAGCCGCCGCGTAGAGAAGACCCTCGAATACATGAACCAGAACTTTGATAAGCCCGTCACCCTTTCCGAGGTAGCGCGCCTGGCCAATATGAGCGATGCCGCCTTCAGCCGCTTCTTCAAACAGCGCACCGGCAATACCTTTATCGACAGTCTCACCGACATCCGCCTGGGCCATGCCTCCCGCATGCTGATCGACACCACCCAATCCATTGCCGAAGTGGCCTATAACTGCGGCTTCAACAACATCTCCAACTTCAACCGCATTTTCAAGAAGAAAAAAGGCTGCACCCCGAAGGATTTCAGGGAGAGCTTTAGCGGGACGAGGATATTTATTTAGTGCACCCTGCACCCGCCACTCGAAACCAAACTTTCCCTATATTTGGCGATTCACTGCTATGAAACATTATTCCCGACAAACCCGGATGCTGGTAGCGGTGGATTGTATAATCTTCGGTTTTGATGGCTATGATCTTAAGTTATTGCTGATACAAAGAGGCTTTGAACCTGAGAAGGGTAAATGGAGCCTGATGGGTGGATTTGTAAAACCGGACGAGAACTTTGAACAAGCTGCCAGCCGCGTTTTAAAACAACTAACCGGCCTGACCGATCTCTACCTGGAGCAGTTATATGCCTTTGGCGATCCAGGCCGCGACTCGCTCGAACGCACAGTATCGATTGCTTACTTTGCGCTGATCGATATTCATAAGTATCAACAGCAGATCAGCAACGATTACCATGCCGAATGGTTCCCGATCAAGAAAATTCCTAAACTTATCTTCGACCATAACAAGATGGTGAATATGGCGCGCGAAAAACTGCGCTATAAAGCGGCATTCCATCCGCTGCTGTTTGAGCTGATGCCGGAGAAATTCACGCTGCCGCAACTCTACAACCTGTACACAGGTGTGTACGATGCACAACTGGATAAGAGAAATTTCACCAGGAAAATATTGTCCACCAAACTGCTGGTAAAGCAAAAAGAAAAAGAGAAGACCGGTTCAAAAAAGGGCGCCTTCTTCTACAAGCTTGACAAGCGGAGGTATAACTCGGCCTTCCACTCTTTTCTGAATTTTATACCCAATCCGGATAACCTGAAATAGGGATCACCGATTTATAGTGAACTATGGGATTGCACGGATAGTGATCCCTGTCGGGCATAAAATTTTATGTCATCCCATAAATCATTATCATGAACAGGGATGGACAACTCGTAAGCTGCTGGCAGGAAATGCCCGCCTATCAACCCCGCAACCGCTACTCTCCTAATACAGAATACGATGTGGTGATCATCGGCGCCGGCATCACGGGCATTACCACGGCTTTATTGCTGCAGAATGCCGGTAAGAAATGCCTCGTTTCTGAAGCAAGAAACATCGGCTTTGGTACCACGGGCGGCACTACCGCACATATCAATACGGTCCTGGACACACCTTACTATACCATCAGTAAAAACTTTGGAGAAGAAGATGCGAAGCTTGTCCACCAGGCGGCGGTAGAAGCGCTGAACCTTATCCGTAAAAATGTAGCGCAATACAATATTTCCTGCGGCTTTGAAGAAAAGACGGCTTACCTGTTCTCTCCCCGAAAAGAACTCAATGAGGAATTAGAGAAAATTGTGAACAGCAGCATCAGCGTGGGTGTTGATATGGCTTTTGTAAATGAAAATCCTGTTCCGGTTCCTTTCACCGCCATTGCGCGATTTAGCGGGCAGGCCCAGTTCAACCCAATACAATATGTATATGCGCTCGCAAATGCCTTTGAAGAGGCTGGCGGCGTGATGCTGCAGGAAAATTTGGTTTCGGAAGTAAAAGAAGAAATCCCGCTCCAGGTGCACAGTTCAAATGGAATCATCAAAGCAAAGAATGTAATATACGCAACTCATACACCGCCCGGCATCAATTTGTTGCATTTGCGATTGGTGGCCTGGCGCAGTTATGCCATGGCCGTACGCATTAATGGCAAATATCCCGACACGCTGGTTTATGATACCGAAAATCCTTACCACTATTTCCGCACACAAGAGATCGATGGTGAAAAGTATATGATTGCGGGCGGCGAAGATCATAAGACGGGCCAGGAATTGAACACAGATAAGTGTTTCCATAACCTCGAAGCGTATCTCCGCAATCATTTTGATATTGAAGAAATAAAATGGAAATGGAGCAGCCAGTTTTATGAAACGGTTGACGGGCTGCCATATATCGGCCACTACCCTATGCATCCTGAAAATATTTTTGTTGCCACGGGTTTCGCCGGCAATGGTATGACCTACGGCACTTTATCGGCCATCATTCTCAGCGATCTGATCGTATCAGGTAAATCGCCCTATGCTGAATTATTCGACCCCAACCGACTCAAACCCATCGCGGGCTTTGCAGAATTTGCCAGTGCGGCGGCAGAAGTGGTCAGCAATATCATCAGCAAACCATTTAATGCAGAAAAACTGGTAGTGTTGGCAGAACTGGCCCCGGGTGAAGGAAAGATTGTAAAATATGAAGGAGAAAAAATTGCGCTGTATAAAGACGAAGATGGCAAAATCTGGGGCATCAGTCCCACCTGCAACCACATGGGCTGCAGTATCAACTGGAACAATGCAGAGAAAAGCTGGGATTGCCCTTGCCACGGCTCGCGGTTTAATAAATATGGAGAAATGCTGAATGGTCCTGCTGTAAAGGATCAGCACCGTGTTGGCATGGAAGAGATTGCACATCACACTCACAAATAAACGCGGAATCTGGGGCAGATTATTCACCAGTTCCACTGATTTTAATTGTTGAACCTTCTGCCACCATTGCCCCGGCTGGAAGGCATGCTGCCGCCGCCAAACTTGTTGAAGTTGTACATAAAGCTAACCATGAAATAACGCTGCAGCACTTCAGTGTAGGTGTCTTCGAGATAGTTCTCTCCTACTGTACGGTCTATATTTTTGTTCTGGCCCAGCAGGTCAATCACCCGGAATTTCAGTTCTCCATTTCTTTTCTTGAAAAACAGCCATGAGAAACTCGCGTTCCAGAGCGGGATCGCCTGGTTGAATCCATCCGCACGACCAGTATTGATATAGTAATCGAAATCGTTGTTCAACATGAAGTTCTTAAAGAACGTATAGGTGAAATCCAGCGAATAATGCTGGTCAAAATATTTGTAATTCAAATTTTCCTGCACGCTGTAGCGGGCATCATTGTAGTTGAACGAGGCAGTAGCGTTCAGGTCGAGTTTGTTCTGAATGTTATAGTTGAAATTGATTCGCTCACCGATACGTCTGCTGTGATTGTAATTGATTTTCTTATACAACATGCTCACATCGCGGTTATAACCGAATCTGGTGGTCAGGTTCAGGTTTAGCGGGCTCCTTCTGCCGGTAGTCACCTTTTTCAACGGAATGCCGATGGTGCCGGAGATATTTATATTGAAGGCACCGTCCACATTCTCGGGTTTTACCAGCAACACGGCCTCCGACAACGAGTCTATGCTGTTAACAATCTTATTACCGATGATTGTAGCAGAAATATTGGCGTTAACAAACAGGAAATTGCGCGGGTTCATACCGTTATAGCTCAACCGCACGTTGTTGTTGAATTCCTGTTTCAGATCGGGGTTACCGATCCTGTTGCGCAGCGGGTTGCTCACATCCAGCACGTCCTGCAATTGCGAAATACTCGGAGCACGTGTGCTTCCACGGTAGTTAAATCGAAGTGTTTTGCGTGCGCCCAGATTGTAGTTGAAACTGGCATTCGGGAAAAAGTTGGTGTAAGTCTGCCGCATGGTGCTGTCCTTGCCCGTAGTGGCGCGATTGCTCAGGTTATACAGCGAGGCAAACTGCACGGAACCGCCGAGTTGATAATCGTATTTTTGTTTCTTTACGCGGAAATTGGTTCCCAGGCGGCTGGCCTCAAACACATTTTCAAAATAGTTGGTCTGCGGTCTGTTCACGCTGTCATACTCGCCGGTCAATGGATCATAGTCAAACACATCGCGGTCGTTGATGCTCTTGTTGTTGGTGTAGGCATAATTCAACTCGAGTATCTTATCACTATCCACCATCTCGGTAATAGATGCGCTGATGGTGTTGTTAAATGATTTCGACACCAGGTCGTTGCGCTGGCGGCGGTCATTGATGCTTTTCAGGCTGCCATCGGGATTGTAAAAAAGATAAGGCGTAATATTATAGCCTTCTCCGTCACTTTCATTCAGCGCGGTGTTCCAACCGATGGTGAATGTCCTGCCCGGCTTATGAAAACGATGCCTGAATAGAAGGTTATTATTTAAGCTCAACCCATCGCGCTGGTTATTGCGGTTTTGTGTGCTGGTGATGGCGGTATAGTCAAATTTCGGGCTGGTGGCGCGTGTAATCAATGAATCGAAGCTCTCTGACTCCGAACGTTGAATGTTGATATTCGGCGTCATTACAATCGAATTCATGCTATCGATAAAATACTCGATACGCATACCGATGCGGTGGTTGAGGTTCACATTTTTCCGGTACGATATTTCATCGGCAAAAGACACGGAGTCTTCCGTTAAGAAGTTCTGGCGAAAACTTTTGCTATTGTTCACATTCGAAGAGCGCGATACAAAATAGTTGCCCGCAAATTCAATTTTCTTTCCCCACTGGTCGCGGAAATTGATGCCGGTGCTCCAGCTGTTTGTATTGCCATTGCCAGCCGAACCACTAGGTCCCTGTCCACCACGATTACCGTTGATGCCGCTCATACCTCCCATACTGCTGATGAGATCGTTGAAGGTATAGCCCTGCCGGTTGGTATTGTTAGCGCCGCCGAGAATAGACAACTGCGTACGATCTCTGAACATATTCAATGATGCAGTACCTTCATAACGTTCGCGCGAACCAAGACCCGCATTCACGCGACCGAAGATTCCCTGCTTTCTGTCTTTCTTCAACTTAATATTGATCGTGCGTGTGCGGCTGCCATCATCAATGCGCGTGAATTTTGCCTGTTCGCTCATATCATCAAACACCTGTATGCTCTCGATCAGTTCGGCAGTGAGATTTTTCGTAGCCAGTTTGGGATCGTTGCCGAAAAATTCTTTACCATCAACATAGATCTTCGTGATGGGTTCACCCTGTGCGGTAATGTTACCGTCTTTGTCCACTTCTACGCCCGGAAGTTTTTTCAACAAATCTTCTGCAGTGGCATTGGGTAGTGTTTTGAACGCAGAGGCGCTGAACTCTACCGTATCCTGTTTTACCCTGATAGGCGGCGCTGTGATCACGATGCCAGCCAGCATAGTGGTGTCTGTGGCGAGTGCAATAGTATCGAGATTGAGTACGCTGAGGGAAGGAGTAATTTCAATTTCCCTTACGTAGGGGCTATAGCCGGTAAAACTGATGGTGAAGATGAATTGACCCGCCGGAATATTCTTTATTTCAAAATCGCCTGCTTTGCCGGCCACCGAGAAGCCTGCCACTGCAGAATCTGCGCGGTTCAATACGGTGATAGTGGCGTCGGGCAGGGGCAGCCTGTTTTGCACATCAACTACCGTTCCCTTAATGCTTCCTGCTGTTTTCTGCTGGCTGTATGAAAAGAAAGCCTGCAGGCAAAACAACACAAGGAGCGTGCTCTTCTTCATTCAATAGTTTTTGGGGTCATGCAAGCGATAGCCATTGGACGACATAAAAACGTCAATCACGCGCCTGAATTTTATGTCACAATTGTTAAGCTCGTCAAAAAATTTTTCTTAAACCCTCCCATTTCACGTTCCATCGTCCGTCTTTGGGAAATCCGGGATTAATCTCGTCGCTGCCGTCAAAGCCCGCGCACATCATGGCCAGTGCGGCCAGCAAACCTCCGTTGCCGGGAAGGTAAATAGTGAGGCGGCCATCCTGGCAGTTATGGCCATTTGGGAGGTAAGTGTTTGTCTGTATGGGCATCAGCAAAGCCTCAATCGCCTTTTCACGCAGGCCAAGACGCGTGGCCGTCATGGCAGTGAGGGGAAAATCCCATCCCCAGGTCTCGGTCCATTTCCATTTTGCCCATACCGTGTCGAAGGTATTTTTCATGATGGCGCTGTCGAGTCCATGCATGGCGGGAATGGACGCAAATGCAGCCAGCACGGCGGGATGGTCGGTGAGATAGCGTTCGTTGGTATAGCAGTCGGGTGTGCTTTCTGTTGCCAGGTATACGCCATTGGCCACAGGCAGTGGCGCGAGGCTTTGCATCACCTCATCCCATTTCTTTTCGCGCGGCATACCAAGGCGCTCGCGCCATTTCTGCGCGATGGATAAGCCCCAGTACCAATAGGCGAGTTCATAGGTGGGGTTGTAAGTGGTAAGCGGGTCAAAACATTCCTGAGCAGGTATTAATCCCGGGCCGAGATTATATTTTTTCTTTTCCGCATCGTAAGAAGGATATGAGGCCATGAAATTGGCTGTAGCGAAAATCAGGTCTTTGTATTTGTTCAACACTTCCCTACTGGAATTTTCCCGGTACAACAACTCCGCCATATAGATAAAATGCGGTTGCTGCCATATCAAAAACGATCCCACCGATGAAGGTGCTTCATTACCCTGGTGATCCACCATTTTTGGCCAGCGCAATCCTTCGAAGCCTTGTCGCTTAGCAATAGCACGCGCGCTGTCGGCAATGGTAAAGTACCAGTCTACACTATTCGCCATCAGGTGTGCCCTGCCCCATAGAGCAAAATGCACAGCATGCCACCAGTGCATCTCCAGGTGGGGCTTGCCAAACCAGCTATTGTAGGTAAGTCCTGTCTCCTGCGGTGGAAAGGGCCCGGAGCAATTTACCCGGGTGAGGTATTGGGATAATACCATTCTTCTCTCCAGTTCACGCGCGCGACTGTCGAAGCAACTGCTGAAATCGATGGCGCCGCCGCTGAGCCAGAATTTTTTCCAGCCCTCCATACTACTTTTCTGCACCCCCTCAAATGAGCCGAAGGTGAAATGCGCGTCGCGGGTAAACCAAAACACGAGATCGAAAGTGTTGGTGGCTGCATGGGGGGCAAAAATATATTCGTGTGTGCCACGACGGTAGATACGCGGACGATCGGGGTATTCAACTTTTACCGTATAGTCGGTCGATCCTACCTGGTGACCCACCAGCACGTGATCCTGCAATATTTGTCCCAGGAAACTGCTGCGTTTTTCTTCATTTCCAAAATCCACGCCCACATCTTTCCATTCGCCGGTAGGATTGGGAAAACACAGACGCACCTGAATTCTCTGCAATGGCACCAGCGGAGAAATAATCCTTACTCCCACCGCTTCTTTTTCCGCATGTGCATAGGTGCGCACCTGCACGGGCTGGCCTTCTACCGTGAAATTGCTTTTAATTTCGCCCGTCCACATATCCAGCTGCTGGCTGATGTTTTGGATATCTTCGATGGTGGCAGTTTTCCCGTTGCTCTTGATGATTTCGAGGCCTACATTTCCCAAATGGATGCGATGCGGTTGCTGGCGAAAAAAATCTGCGGCCCTCCTGTTGCGTTCAGGTTCTTTCCATTGTACAGGGTAAGGAATTTTTCGGCCTGCCAGTTCATAGACCTTCAGCGTTTCTTCAAATTGATAACCGTCGTTGTTGGGCAGGTAATGCCAACCCCACACCGACTGCGTGCCCAATGGCACACCGCCTTTATAATATCCGGGAAAACTCTGCAGCCCGGTTACATCTACCGTCATCGCGAAATTGCCATTGCCTACGGTAAGTGAGCTCAGCGAATCGGCTTTCTTGATATAAACGGTATGCCGCCGCACCAAAGCTTCGCGATCGATTTTTTGGGCAACAGCACAGTTGGTAATAAGAAGCGATAGAAAGATGCAGGAATATTTTCTCATAGTAAAAAATCATTTACCTCCTTTTCGGGTGAAAAGGAGGTAAAGAAAAATGCATTGATCAGCGCTGAGGAGGTCTCACTGCCTGGCGGGCGAGCAACACCCAGTTACCTTTTTGTTTTTGCCAAACGGTGAGTACGAATATACGCACGTGACCGGGCCTGCCATTATCGTTGGTATCGCCTTCAAAAGTATGGCGCACAATGGCGGCATCACCGGCTAATGTTATGGTCTGATCGCTGAAGGTGAGCGATGTAAAAGCTGACTGACCGCTCACTATTGCTTGTATAAATTCCTCCTTGTTTTCCACCTTGCCACTGCTATGTCCATAACTCAATTGGGGAGCTGTTATTTTTTCCAGTGTTGCTTTGTCTGCGTCTACCATCGCCTTACGCAATGTCTCAACGGCTGCAGCCACCGCTGCTTCGTCTTTTGATTGTGCCATGGCAAAGTTGATTGAAAGCAATGCGAAGAATGAGAAGAAGAAAAATTTCCTTGTCATAGTGTTTCGTTTAATATTACTGTTTCATAAAAGTTACTGGTGTAATGGTCACCGCGCTGGTTAATCCCGATGGTTCGGGCTGCCAGTTGATGGGCGTAAACAATCCATTCGGGCCGCGGTTGGCCGCCAACCGTGACGGAAAGTTAACATTATAAAACTTTTTCCACGGCGCTCCCTGTTTTTCGAGATAAATTATGCGATTTGTCATGCTGTTCGATACATTCACCTGCAGCAAATTGGATTCCTTTACCTGGTCGGCGGGTACTACCACGCTGTATACCGGCCCAATGAGCGTAGCCAGTTTTTTACCGTTCAAAATTACCTCGGCGCTCTGCTCTACCCTGCCAAGATCGAGCACATAACCATCGGCTTTGAATTCGGATAAAGGTTTGGGAAAACGAATGCTGTATTGAGCGGTGCCGGAAAACTCTTTTACACCATCCACGGGAAACTCTGTCCACGAGCGCAGGTTGTTCACGTCGGTAGCGCCGGGCAACTTCGGTCCGCCGCTGATAAAGGTCACTTTCCATTCGCCGCTGATGTCTAGCGGGTTGCCTTGCCAATCGATATAGTCAAACAACGGTCCCTGCAAGGCCGTGGCTGATGTTTGCAGTATGCAGCTTTCACCGGCTTGCAATTGCAGGAACACAAAAGTATTTCCATTCTCCTTTTTTATTTTGGCTCTTCCGCTGCGCGCGAGCATGGGATCGAATATATAGGCAGCAGCTGCATTGGAAGCTAAAGGAACCCAATGGCTAATGGGTTCTTTTGAAGAATTTACTATGAAATAGTACTTGCCATGGGTGGCGTTTCGCCTGGTGAAATGCAACCCCAACTCCGTCATGCTTTCTACCGGCACATTGGCTTGTGCCAGCAGGGGCATTATTTCATCGCCCATAATAATCGATTGCCTCAAGGTGGTGGCGATGGCAGTGAACCAATCCTGTCTTTTTTCCAGTTCTGCGAGTCCCGGCGGACCTGCGGGGAAATTTTTATATGCAATAATTTTTGCCCCGCCTTTCGCGAGTTCATTAAGTTTTTTCAAGGTTTCCAGCGGCAGGTATTTCACATTGGCCAGCACAATGGCTTTGTAATGGCCGCCGGGAGCTTTTATCAAACTTCCGCTGTTTGATAATTTTTCAATTTGCCTGTCGGAGATAAAATCGAAGCAAACTCCTTTTTGCAAGAGTTCTTCCGACACTTTATAAAAGTCAGTTTGTTCAAAGCCATTCATGCCGTCGAAATGATGCAGCAGCTCGCGGCCGCCGGGCGAGGAAATTTTATCGGAGAAAGGAAAATAGATCAGCACATCGTTGTCTGGCTTACTGTTTTGCAGAAACGACTGGCAGCGCGCTACATAATTGTTGAGCGCGCCAAAATCTTTCCAGAAAGGATGCACGGGCTGAAAATGCACAGCCGCATAAAACAACCATCCCGGCCAGGGATCATCTGCAGGCGAGTAGCTGGTGCCATGATATACGATATGATTCACCCCACCGAGAAAATATTTGTCCACCGAAGCTTTTACATCACGCAATCCCGATTTGAAATGTTCATCCAGCCAGGTGGCGGCTTCCGCAGCCACGAGTGGTTTGCCCAACACATTGGCGGCCGAGGCGGAAACCTTGAAGCGCAGTATTTCGGTGCCTTCTGTCTCGGGAATACCAACGGCGCCATAGAGATCGAGAATATTTGCCGGTGATCCATGCGATTGGTTGCGCACGATCTTACCTTTAGCTTTCGCCCATTCGCGCCAGGGTATGGTGAATTTCTCCAACAGCAGATCTGATATGGTAAGCCTGAAATCGTGCAGCACGCGCAGGCTGTTTTCATCACGCTCTTTTTGAAATAAGCCAGGCAGGTAACTGCGCAGATCATAACCGCGCCTGGCCTTGAACTCGTCGAGCAGTGCCGGTGTCCAGTTACTTTCGCCGCGCGCATCGTCCACTTCATAAGAATCGTTGAAGAATGCGCGCAGTCCGTTCAGGCTATTACCCGCAAATGCCTTGTCGAAAACGCTGAGGTATTTTTTCAAAGCTGCCGCCGAAAAATGATCGATCACGTTGCCTTCTCCTCCCGGGGCCGCTCTTTCCACCATTTTACCATGCCATCCCATGAACAATCCGTATAGCGTCCACTCGCCTTCGGGCGCTGTCCAGTTCAATTTTCCTTCTGCATCCACTTTCGATGTAAGATCGATGGATTGGCCTTTTTCATTAAAGGCCATTAATGTCTGCAAAGGCAATTGCTTGCGAAACTGCACCTGGTCGAGCGCGAGCGCCTGCAGGTTTTTGTTTTCGTAAACCGGTTCTACTAATTTTTCAATATCGGGCGTGCGCGATGCTTCTTTGAGCAACGGCTCAAAAATACTGCCTTTTGTTTCTTCAGTTTTATAAATGCCGTGCAATTCGTAGATCTGGTTGCCCACCGCGCGCACGTAAGGCTCCTGGATAAATATAACGGGGTCAGACAGCCGCTCGCCGCTTTTCAGTGACCAGGTCTTTACATTGATATCCCTGCAAGCTTCGGCCGCGCCTATATGCGGACCACCGCCAAAAGGCCAGCCCGTGCCGGTAGCCATATCAACGCCGATACCCAGCCGCCGCGCTTCTTTCAAAGTATGATCGAGCATGCGCATCCATTGCGGCGAGAGAAAATCAATGAACTGGTTTTCATAACCTGACACTCCATAAATGGGTGTAATCTCCACACCGCCGAGTCCCGCGGCTTTGTATGCCTCCAGACTGGCGGTAATATCTTTTGGATTCACGGCACTACCCGGCCACCACCAGCGTGTCCATGGTTTTGTCTCGGGGCTGATCGCCGGCCATCGTGGTTGCGCAACCGACGCCAGGGCAACAACCAACAGCAGCGCAGTGAATATATTTCGATTCATAACGAATATTTTCTATCCAATGCTAAAACATGTATAGCAAGATACTGGTGCGAGGGAATTAACCGAAGAAGAAATTTCATATAACAGCAATTGTAGATTTGACATTTAAGGCTTTGTAAAGTAAGATAGTTATTATTGCTGAACGTCCTGCGCCATCCTGATTCCCGAATGTGCGGAGCTTGTGCAAAAAATCAGGACGGAAGAGTACGGAAAAGAGTTGCTAAGTCATATTTTTCTTTATATTGCGTAGGCCATTTCTACCTATCCGTCGTTACCATAAGCCTCTTTCCTATCTGTTTGAACACCGCTAACCAAACCTAACTTTTACATGTACCAGGGCGTTTTGCATTTTTCGTTTAATGATGTTTGCGACAACCCAAAAACTTGTTTCCCTCATAAAATAAAGTTTCCTGTAACACCTGACCATTCAGATAGCAATATCTGCCTGGTTAAGGCTTTTTTATTTTAACCCCTTTACTCTTTTTGATCAGGCAATCTCCACCCAAGAGAAAACCACCTAAGACTGCACCGCCGAACAAGTGGTGCAGTTCTTATTTTCTCCCCTCCCGTTCATATCGCCAAAACTTCACTTAATTGCACTAAAAATACAATCCATGATAAGAGGGCTACACCACGCGCAGGCAACGCAATATATTAGCCCTCATGAATTTGTCCCTATATACCAGGAAAGATTGGATCATCATCGGTGTACTCTTGCCGCCGGTGATCGTACTCATGAATTACTGGATATTCGGCAACCGGTATTTTACAGAGGCGGGCGTTTTCTGGCTTTCGACGGCCATTACCTCCATTGCGGCCATCATTTCATGGCTGCTGCAGATTGTGGTGGCGGTTCATTTGCAGAGAAAGTATCCCAGGTACAGTGATACCGTGAAGCGGCTGGCGATTGCGCTTTCATTGTATATACTGCTTACCAGTTTTACCATCAGTATCGTATTCTGGGCTTACGACTTTGTACATTTTTTCAATTACCAGCTCGACTGGGGGCGGCTGATGTGGGCCATCATCACCGGCATGGTGGTGGATGTGCTGGCGGCGAGTTTTCACGAGGCCGCGGCATTTTATGAGCGGTGGAAAAAAGCGGCGATATTGACGGAACAATTAAAAAGAGAAAACCTGCAGACGCAGCTCGAGAGCCTGAAAGCGCAGGTAAATCCGCATTTTTTATTTAACAGTCTTAATTCACTCTCTTCGCTCATCAGCGAAGATTCGGCGAAGGCGGAAAAGTTTCTGGATGAGTTGAGTAAAGTATACCGTTACCTCCTCCGCAACAACGAAGACGATCTCACCACACTATCTGAAGAGTTGCAGTTTATTCGATCGTACGCGCACCTGTTGCAAACGCGTTATTGTGAAAGTCTGCAGATGCTGGTGAATATTCATCCGAAATACCACGAGCACCGGCTTCCCCCGCTTACCTTGCAGATGCTCGTGGAGAATGCGGTTAAACATAACCGCATGATGAAGGAATGTCCGCTGCGGATTATGCTTCGGACTGAAAACGGTAACCTGATCGTGGTGAACAACCTGCAGAGAAAAGTGCGGCAGGTGAGCTGAAACCGTGTAGGCCTGGGCAATATCACTAAGAAGTATAAACTGCTCGGTCAACCTGATATAGTGGTGAAAGAAACGCAAAAGGAGTTTGCTGTGATCATTCCCCTGATTGCGCCATCACCAGTTGCACATCAGCAGATCAGCCCCTATTCAAGATAATTCCGCACTACAACATCTTCACGCGCACCACTGTAAGCGAATACGGGGCCAGTGTTATGTTCAGCTTCTTACCTTTTACCTCCATCTCACTATCTGCGGGACTCACGACTTTCGGTTGATCTATTGAATTCACAGCGTCCAGGTCGTTGCTCTGCAACACGGTCACCTTTGCTTTTTTATCAAATTTTTTCACACCGGTCACATTTACTGCATGGGTGGCTGATTCCCCGGTGGTATTCACCATTTTTATGATCAACTCGTTTGTATTCTTGTCAATCGACGCAGTGGCAAACAAGCCATTCTGTCCAGCAATCGTTTCATTGCCCAGCAGCATAGGCACTACGTGCGTGCCTTTGTTTACCGAAAATAGTTTCTGCACATAATAATTCGGCGTGCCATAAGACCGGAGATTGTCGAACCAGATCAGGTCGGGTGTCCATTGCCAGGCGTCTACGTGGGCAAACAATGGCGCGTATGAAGTCATGGTCACCACATCGGCATTGCGTTCCAGGCCGGTCATGAACGCGGCTTCACTGAGGGCGCAGTCCCAGTTGTTGCGGTTCTCGGGACTGGTCACTCCTTTACTCTGCGCGGCATATTCACCGGCGAAAATTTTGGGGCCGTTGCGGTCGTAGTTATCGTAGCGTCTCGCATTTTCCCTGAACCATTGAGGTGGCTGGTAATAGTGCTCGTCAAGAATATCGGCTTTCAGTGCGCGCATACGCGGGTTGAGGTATTCAAATCTCTCACCTTCCGATCCCGGTCCCACGCTGGCCACGATCTTAATTTCAGGGTACTTAGCACGGATTGCGTCCTGGAACACTTTGTAGCGCTCCACGTATTGCTCGCCCCATTGTTCGTTGCCTATGCCGATCAGTTTTAGATTGAATGGTTCAGGATGACCCATATCGGCGCGCAGCTTGCCCCATTTGGAAGTGACAGGACCATTCGCAAATTCAATCAGATCGAGCGCATCCTGCACATAGGGATCCAGCTGATCCATGGGCACCAGCTCTCCGGTATTGAACTGGCAGGCCATACCGCAGTTGAGAATGGGCAGCGGCTCGGCGCCGATATCTTCGGCCAAAAGAAAATATTCAAAGAAACCAATGCCGAAGCTTTGGTAGTAATCGGGAGTGGGACGATGACTAAATTCCTTGTTCCAGCGGTTGATGATCAGCTCGCGTTCGTTGAGTGGTCCAACCGTTTTTTTCCACTGGTAGCGGTTGGCCAGTTCGTGTCCTTCCACAATGCAGCCGCCGGGAAAACGTAAGAAACCCGGCTTCATGTCAGCCAGCAATTGCACCAGGTCGGCACGCAGTCCCCCGGGACGTTGCTTCCAGGTATCTTTCGGGAAAAGCGAAATCATATCGAGATCCACCACGCCGGTACCTTCGAAGAATATATTCAACGATGCTTTGGCGTCGCCACCGGTGGTAGAAAAGCTCACGCTGTGCCTGGTAAATTCAGAACCCTTCAACGACAGCGTAGCAGTGCCCAGCTTTTCGTTTTTTTCGCTGACCAGTTCAATCCGCAGTGAGATATTGCCTTCAACCACGCGGGCCAGCACTGAAAAATCATACTGGTTATCTTTCCTGATGCCCATGCCGCGGAAGCCTTCATTGCTGATACCAAAGCCGGAAGCCGAGCGCACCAGGAAGCGGCCATAACGCGGATTAGGCACATTTTCACCGCGTATAATAAACTGTATCGCGTCGTTCGAATTGGCAGGTCTTATTTCCTTCCAACCCATCATGGGACGGCTGAATTCAAAGGAGCCATTTTTTACCAGCTCGGCATACAAACCGCCATCTGCGCCAAAGTTGATATCCTCGAAAAAGATCCCATACATCGTAGGTGCGATCTCGGCCTTTATTTCGTTCGCCTTGATCGTGATTGGCTGGCTGTTCTGCGCCAGCGAGGGCATAGTGAGACAGCTCATTATGAAAATGAGCATAGCAAGTTGGAGCTTCTTCATACTAATAAATTTATGCTGTTAGATGCTATTTGTTGGCCGTCGCCACGCTATCACCGCTGAGCGTGAACTCCGGCAGCATCATACGTTTGCCATCCTGTAAGGCAGATTCATGCGCTAATATACCAACACAAGTGATATTAGCCGACTGTCGTGCGTTCGGGAAGGGATCGCGGTCTTCCACCAGCGCGGTAATGAATTCGTGCACCAGGTGCGGGTGCGAACCGCCATGGCCTGCCCCCTGCGTAAAGGAAAGATGCTGGTTCTCGTCGGTATCGTACACGCCTTTGGTGGTAAAACGTTGTATAGGCTCGGGCAACAGATGCGCATAGTCGGGCGAATGCACTTCTTCGGGGATTTCGGGTTCGGGGCGTTTGGCGGTATGCACCACCAGCGGCCGGCCTTCTATCAACGGCCATTCCACCGATTTTTTCGAACCATATACTTCAAAACTTTCGCGATACTGGCGCGCCACATCAAACAGCGAACGATATACGTGCGCACTCAGGTCTGAATTCCTGAATTTGATATGCGTGCTCTCTACCGCATAGGGCGAGTTGTAATACTGGTGCAACTCCTTTCGGATGGTACCCGAACCATAACAGGAAACATGTTCCGCTTCGGCGCGCGTAAGCGCCAACACGGGACCCACGCAGTGAGTGGCATAGTACATGGGTGGCAGTCCCGGCCAGTAATTGGGCCAACCGTCCATATCCTGCTGGTGACTGGCTTTCAGGAATTGAATTTTTCCCAACTCTCCTTTTTCATACAATTCTTTCATGAACAAAAATTCGCGGGCATACACCACGGTCTCCATCATCATGTACTTCATACCGGTTTGCTTAACCAGTTCTACTATCTGGCGGCATTCCTCCACAGTAGTAGCCATGGGCACGGTGCAGGCTACATGTTTACCTGCTTTCAACGCTTTTATACTCTGCGAAGCATGATCTGGTATGGGCGTGTTGATATGCACCGCGTCTATATTGGGGTCTTTCAGCATTTCATCGAAATCGGTATAGCGCACATCCACTTTCCAGTAATCGCCCGTTTTGTCCAGATTGGCTTTGTTGCGCTGGCAAATGGCATACATATTGGCATTGGGGTGCAACTGGTATATCGGGATAAACTCTGCGCCAAAGCCAAGACCGGCGATGGCTACGTTGATCTTCTTTGCCATAGTTAAGTAGTTTTTAGTTTTCCGTTTTGGGATAGTTTCTTTTTATCGCGGCCCATTTTTTCAAAAATTGCAGGCCTTCTTGTGCAAATGCGTCCTGGCTTTCGGCTTTGGGAGTCCAGAAACAAACTGCTCCCGCCAGTCCTACATTGTCGGTCGTAAAACTTTCGATGGTAACAATTCCCTGGTATTTTATTTTCTCCAAAGCCTTGCGATAGGCTTTCCAGTCTGTTTGTCCCGAGCCCGGGGCACCGCGATAATTATCGGCCACCTGCAGGTGAATCAATTGATCGCCCGCACGCAAAATCGCCTGCTCTATACTTTTTTCTTCAATGTTCATATGAAAGCTATCGAGCATGATCTTCGCTGCGGGATGATTGATATCGTTGATCAAACGTATAACATCCTCTGTGGTATTCACCAGGTCTGACTCGAAGCGGTTAAGTGGCTCCAGCGCAATTTGCAGGTTGCGCGCGGCAGCCATGTCGCAAACCTTTTGCAGATTTTTTACCGCCAGCTCCCATTCCTTTTTTCTTTCACTGGCAGGCAACATGCGCGCCTTGCCGACGGCGGCATACATCGGCCCGCCCAGGAATTTTGCGCCCAGCGCTGTGCAGATGTCGAGGCAGGCCTCGATATAGTGCAGCGCGTCTTGCTGCACGTCGGCTGATGCATTCGTCAAATCGCGCGAAGGACCAAAGGCGCCGCACACCGAGGCTTTTAATCCATATTTCTGCAAAGCTTCTTTCACCACTTGCACATCGATCAGCGCGGGATCATCCACTGCAATTTCCACTACATCGAAACCCATTCCCGCCACTTTGGCGAAAAGCTCATCGGCCAATGAAGTGGTGAATGGCGACACCCAAAGCCAGGTGCTTACTCCGTATGATATGTTTAATGGCATGGTCATCTATTTTGTCAGCACCACCGCCTGGTAGCCTCCCTTCGACCGGAAGTAGAGGATTAGTGCGATGTAGCTGATGAACATCACGATCGGGAAAATCACGATATCGCGCAGCGCGCTTTTCTTGGCATCATCCTGCAAAGTGGTGAGCGTGGCCTTATCGTCGGGATTGGCTTCGGCGTATTTCTGCTGATCCAACGCACGGTAAGTACCAAAGGCGCTTGTCTTTTCTTCGGTTAGATAAGTCGACTGCAATGTTGTATTGTTCTTTGCATCGAATTCGCGCACGCTGGCATCTACCGATCTGTCTTGTATATACCCCAGGATACCCGCGCCGAGTACGCCAGCCGCAATCATGCCCAAACCACCGGTGATGTTCAGTGTGAGCGCGCCGCCCTTGGGAAAACGTTCTGCTACTACACCGAGCATAGTGGGCCAGAAAAATGATTTGCCAAGCCCGTAAACGGTAGCGGCCAGCAGCACCATGATGCCTGCCGATTGAGAAAGCAGGAACAAGCCAATAGCAGCAATGACCGAACAAACGGCCAGCATACCAAGCGGTGATATTTTATGAATGATAGTGCCTGCAAATAAGCGCAACACCAGCATGATGGCTGAAGTATAAACAAGCACCAGTCCTGCAGGCAAGCCAATTTCCTGCATAGCCGGCGTCATGAGGTCGGTGATCCAACTATCGGTGCCGAGTTCGGTGATGGCCAGCGGTATCATGATCAGCAACAAGATCACGAATAAAGGTTTGCCGAGACTCCGGGAATAAATTCCGAAGCCAATAGTTGTGATTGCTATAAGCGTAATGATCAGCCAGGTGGGCCAGGCGAATACGCCGCCGAGTTGCATTACGATCAGCGTCACAATGATAAGTGCACCCAGCGCTCCCACCTCTTGCAACATCTCTCGGTAGGAAACGCCTGCCTGCACGCGTTCGTTCTTGGGGAATTTGCGTGGTATCATCATGGCGCCGTACACCAGGGTGGGTAAAAGAGTGAGTGCAATCTTGTACTCCCAGCCCAGGCTGCCCATCGACATAGCGATCAAACCGCCGAGTACCAGGCCCGCGGGCCAGCCGGCATGCAGTATGTTGAGCCATTTCGTTTTTTCGCGCGAATACATAGTGGCTACCACGGGGTTCACCACAGCTTCTACTATACCATTGCCCAGCGCGCCGATGAGCGTGCCTACATAGAGCATAGTATAGCCGTCGGCAAATATGGTAAGGGTGACAGAAGTGATATGACATACGAAAGCCGCAGCTAACGATGTCTTATAGCCGATTCTGTCCACAGCCAGGCTGAAAATAACGATGCTGATGGCAAAAGGCCAGAGACCAACACCGGTGATTTCACCCAGCTGTGTTTTGGAGAGATTGAACTGGGTACCCCAGTCGGACAATACAATCGCGCGCAGTATAAATCCGAAAGAGGTTGTTACCAACGAAATGAAACAGGTGTAAAAAAGCATCCTGTCTGGGACTCCCGAATTGCTGCTTTGAGTCATACAGTTGTTTTAGGTGTTAATAAGACCTTATCGCGTTACACGCAAAATGCCTTTCATAATGCGCCAGTGTCCGGGGAAGGTGCACACAAAGGGATAATCGCCGGGAACATTCGGTATTTTCACCGTAAGCGTGTACTTTCCGCCCGGGTTGATCATGGGCGTTGAGGCAATTACCTCGGGCATTTTGGGCACATAATGCATCTTGGCGCCATTGGGATCGGTCACCATCTTGTCGGCTTCCGCTCCTACTTTCTCCAGGCTGCCAGGCTTCAGTACCAGCAGGTTGTGCTGCATGAAGTCCGGATTATTCAACACAATCTGGATGGTAGTGCCTGCCTTCGCGGTGATCAGCTCCTTATCGTACTTCATCACATCTTTCACCACATTCAACACGATCACCTTATCAATTTTGGCGGTGGTGGTTGCAGCGGGGGCAGCGCTTTCCAATATCTCCAGTTTGGCATCAGAGGGCCATGTGCCGCGGGTAAGGAAAAATGTATCGGGATAGTTGGCAATTTTTTCTTCTCCTCTCCTGGTTTCGAATCCAACGCGCATCGGTACATCGAAAGTCTTTTTGAATAAGCCGGATGTCTTAGCACTACCTGCTTCCTTGTCGTTGATCAGCAGTTTCATCACTCCATTTTTCTGCAGTCCCGCTTTGAAGCTAAACTTCGCTGGTAATTTTTCAGCACTGGTTACTTCGAAACGTTTACCATTCTGGTTGATGATGAAATACATTTTATCATCTTTCAGGTAAATGCCATAACCATCTTTACTATCGCCATGAGCCACCAAAAGACCGTTGTACACGATGGGTTGATTGGCGTTTGGCGCGCCGGATGGCTGCGCGGGCTTTTGCATTTCACCCGACACCAGCCATTCGCTGTTGGCAACACTGGGATTGGGTGCTTCATTTTGTCTTCCAAACGCGCGCCTCAGCGGCATATCTTTTAATCGCGATCCGAATGCCAGTCTTTGCGCCAGTGAAGCATCGGCTAATGAAGGATTGTCGTTCAGTCCGCGGGCACGGAAAGCAGCGCGAAATTCAGCTTCATTCAGTTTGCTGGCAATGGTGAGCGCGTGGCGCAACCACATGTCAGAAAAATTCTCTTCCTTCTCGGCCATGCTTACGAGTGTCTTACCAATCTCAGGCGAACTGCGCATTTCGGTTGTGGCAAGCACCGCTGCCAGCCGCACGCGAAAATCTTTGTCTTCAAACAATTTTGCTTTTTGCATGGCCTGGAAAGTGGCCGCATTTTTCGGCAACACTTCTATGGCCGCGCGACGAACACCGGCAGCTGGGTGCGACAATGCTTTGATGGCAACATTGATGGCTGCAGCATTGCTGCCGTCGAACGCTTTTAATCCATGCAAGGTCCATAAAGCGTGAATGGCAGGAGCATTGATACCAATCTCATCCACTTGCTCGTTTTGCACCAATTTGTATAGTTCAGGAAAAACTGATTTGTCTTTTCTTTCCACCAATAATCTCTGCGCTGTCAGTCGCCAGAACATATTATCATTAGACAAAGCCTTGATCAATCCTGCCGGATCTGATTTGCTCAGCTGCAATGTATTTTTCTGGTCATTACCCTTATACACCAGCCGATAGATACGGCCACGTTCATGATCGCGAAGGGGATTGATATAGGCATTACCTGCGCCGTTCACTGCTTCCAGTCCGGCAGATTCTTTGGTGGGTGTGGGATTGTGTTGAATGATGAAATCGTACCAGTCGGTAATCCACAAGGCGCCGTCGGGACCTACTTCTGCCTGTATAGGAGCGGCCCATTCGTCGGCGCTGGTAAGTATGTTCCAGCCATCGCCTTCTTCTTTGAAGCCTGCGCCATCCTGTTTTAATATCACGCGGTGTACAAGGCGACCGGTAGGCTCGGTCACGAAGGCAACGCTGTTCCAGTATGATTTTGGAAATGCCCGCGCGGTGTAGAGGCTATGACCTGCCGCTGCAGTAAATCCGCCATGCACGTCCACCTGTCTTAAGTTTTTGGTGGCGGTGCGCATATCATAGTGCGCATCCAGTTTCTGCACGCCGGTTTCGTTGATCTTTGCTTTGTCAAAGTATTTTTTTGGCATACCGAAGAAAGCAGTGTGCGTATTGTTTGCGGTAGATACAAAAACGTCGCCTTCTTCTGAAAATCCTAAGCCCCAGGTGTTATTGGAAGTGGTTGATAAATGTTCAAGCTGGTAATTGTTGGGATCAAATTTGTAAAGACCATTGCCAAATTGCAGCGAGTCTTTTCCTTTTTTACCATTATAATAACCGCTATATCCTACCACGCCCCAGATTTTATTATCGATACCATAGCGCAGGTTCGAAGCCTGTGCATGCGTATCGCGTTTGCCCCATCCTTTCAGCAGCGGTTTGCGAATATCCGCGCGGTCGTCGTTGTTGGTGTCGGCGAGGTAAAGAAATGAAGGCGCCATGCTCACGATAATGCCGCCATTGGTAAACACAAAGCTGGTGGGTATGTTCAGGCCTTCGGCAAAAATGGTGGTCTTATCGGCCCTGCCATCACCGTCGGTGTCTTCAAGAATTTTAATGCGGTCATCGCCCTTATCATCGTCTTTTATTTCGTTGGGATAGTCCACGGTTTCAATGACCCATAACCTGCCGCGTTCATCCCAGTTCATATAAATGGGATTTACCACGTCGGGTTCCGATGCAAACAGTTGCAGCTCGAAACCAACCGGTACCTGCATCAGCGACATTGACTGCTCCGGAGTGAGCGATTCCTGCACTAGTGGTGCCGGGTTTTTCTTTTCGTAATTGGGAACAGGACCTTCAAAATATTTGGGATTGGCGAGATGAAGTTGCTGCAGATTTTCTTTTGCCTTATCCCCCACCGCCCACAAAATGCCATTGCGTACGAGATCCAGGAAACCCTGGTTGTTGAAGGTCTTATCATCATGACCATAGGCAGTATAAAACACGCGACCCTTTCCATAGGTTTTTACCCAGGTATAAGGCTCGTGATGATCGCCTTCTACCCTTTCTGTAATTACTTCTATATCATCGGCGAGTTTGCTGTGCACATAAGTTTCATCTTCGGTAATAAAAGGCCCGATACCTCGTGCTACCTCATGATCCTGCTTTACAATGACAGCGGGAAACGAATTGTATTTATGGCTTTTAAACTGTCCGCCGATCAGTGCCACCACTTCGGGATTATTGCGGAAGCACCAGGAGGCGCAGTGAATGGGTATGAAACCCTTGCCGCTTTTTACAAAATTCAATAAGGCTTTTGCCTGCGAATCGCTGATGGTATCATGATTCGCGTACACGATCAGTCCGTCGAAATGAGACAGGTAATCTTCGTTGAGATCTTCGGGCCGCGTGGTGAAGGTTATATTAATTCCGCTCTTAAAATACTCCTTGAGAAAAATGGAGGCCAGCTTTTCAGAATTGTGGTGGTTGTTGGCAGTATGTCCCAGGAAAAGCAGCTCCAGCCTTCGCGGACGGTCTTGAAATTGTTTTGACGAAGCTCCAACAGAAACACAGGCAATAATGAACAATATAGCCGTGATTTGCCGGCGGTAACACATAGCAAGCAAGTTGAGGGTGATTAATATGACGAATTTCAAAAATCAGTATCAATTCATCTATCATTATTTTTTCCAATCCTGACTGTTTTTTGTCATGGATTACATTATATTGCAAGACATCATGGATAATTAATAGTTATAACTGTGAAAGTCGCCCTCCATAAATCAGCCATTCCAGACACGCAGATGTTTGTGGTCAAAGACCTGGTAGAAAAGCATTTCGACCCGGTATGGCATGCGCATTCCGAATACCAGCTTTTTGTGGTGTTGAAAGGAACGGGCACGCGGTTTATCGGCGACAGCATCAAATCGTTTAAGCCCGGCGAACTGATCCTCACTGGTCCCAACCTGCCACACCTCTGGCGCAGCGATGAAGCATATTTTAAAAAGAACAGCCAGCTTCACACCAGGGGTATTGTGATCTATTTCAATGAAAACTTTTTGGGTGAACATGCTTTGGAGAAAGTGGAAATGCATCGCCTCAAAATGCTTTTTCATCGTTCAGCGCGCGGACTTGAATTTTATGGTCATAATAAGCAAATAGCCATCGAAATGATGAAAGAACTAACCACGCTCGATGGGCTGCCCGCATTGATTCAAATGCTGCGCATACTCGATCTGCTGGCCAACACCAAAGAATATCATTATATCGCCTCCACGCACTACAACGCCAGCTTTGCCGAGCACGAGACCGACAGGCTGAACAAAGTGTATGAATACATCATCAAAAATTACCGCAGCAAGATTCCTCTTGAAAAAATGGCCAGCCTGCTGCACATGACGCCCACTTCGTTCAGCCGCTATTTTTCTATGAAAAACAATAAGACCTACTCGCGTTTTATCGCGGAGATAAGAGTGAAACATGCCTGTGAACTGCTTACCGAAACTGATATGTCGGTAGCAGAGATCTGTTATGAATGTGGATTTAATACGCTGTCCAACTTCAACAAGCAGTTCAAAGATATTATGTCGATGCGGCCTACGGAATATAAGCGTGAGTTTATGAAAGTGTGATTACCGCAAATCCGTGATCGCGCAATGATCCATATCTCCGTAATCGAGGTTTTCACCGGCCATGCCCCAAATGAATGTGTAGTTGGATGTACCCGCTCCGGCGTGAATGGACCAGTTGGGAGAAATTACTGCCTGCTCATTCTGCATCCATATATGGCGTGTTTCCTGCGGTTCGCCCATGAAGTGACAAACAGCTTGTCCAGGTGGTATTTCGAAATAAAAATAAACTTCCATGCGCCGGTCATGTGTATGCGCAGGCATGGTGTTCCATACGCTGCCGCTCTTTAGTTCCGTAAAGCCCATTTGCAGCTGGCACACTTCCAGCACACTCGCTACAATCATTTTATTGATCACGCGGTGGTTGGCGGTAGCTGCGCTCCCCAGTTCCACCACCTCGGCCTGCGCGCGCGATATTTTTTTGGTAGGATATGTATGATGCGCGGGCGCGGAGTTGATATAAAATTTCGCAGGATTGTTTTTGTCCGCCGAAGAAAAACTCACCTCTTTTGTCCCTTTCCCGATATACAAAGCCTCTTTAAAATCCAGTTCGTATGGCTGTCCGTCAGCCACCACTGTTCCTTTTCCACCTACATTAATGATACCCATCTCTCTCCTCTCGAGGAAAAAATTTGCCTTTAATTTTTCCGGGTTCGGCAACAATATTTTCTTATTCACTGGCATCGCACCGCCTGCAATATACCTGTCGTAATGCGACAAAGTCAGCAACACCTCATCTTCCCCAAAAACCTTTTCAATCAAAAACGCTTTCCTCAACGCCTCCGTATCCATTCCCCTGGCCTCACCCGGCCCAATTGCTAACCTATTATCCATATATAATCAATTTTTATCTCCAAACAATTATTCACATTCAACTTCAACTTCAACTTCAACTTCAAATTCAAATTCAATATTCATCTGCCCATCCATCCGCCATCCACCGTCAATATCGTTCCATTCACATAATCCGATGCCGCCGACGCCAGGAACACCGCCGCACCCTTCATATCATCGGCCGTTCCCCAACGGCCGGCGGGTATGCGACTGAGAATTGCCTGCGAGCGATCGGGATCGTTGCGCAATGCTTCGGTATTGTCGGTGGCGATATAGCCCGGCGCAATAGCATTTACCTGTACGCCCTTGCCCGCCCACTCGTTCGACATGGCCATCACCAGTCTGGCCACGCCTCCCTTGCTGGCCGCATAGCCAGGCACGGTAATACCGCCCTGGAAGCTGAGCAGCGAAGCGGTGAAGACGATCTTGCCACTGCCGCGCTGCACCATTTCCTTCCCAAATTCGCGGCCCAGGATGAATTGTGAGGTGAGATTTACCTCAATCACTTCATCCCACCACTCATCGGGATGCTCGGCAAAGGGCTTTCTTTTAATGGTGCCCGCATTGCAGAAGAGTATGTCAACAGGTGGGTTTTCTTTTTTTGCTTTTTCGATGAAGGCATAGAGCGACTGGCGGTCCGAAAAATCCGACTGGTAGGCTTTGAACTTTCTGCCAAGGGCTTCCACATCTTTCTGAACAGCACTACCGCTGAGTTCAAGACTGGCCGATACCCCGATAATGTCGGCCCCTGCCTCGGCCAGCGCTACTGCGATGGCTTTGCCGATGCCTCTCTTGCAACCGGTGACGAGAGCAGTCTTACCCTCCAGGCTAAACTGTGAAAGGATACTCATAATGGCAGCAAGTGTATGATTATTTGCCTAAACTACCTACAAAAAAAATCGCAATCGTTTGCGATTGTGAAGTCATCATTTCAGCACGTCGAGCACCTTATACATCTTCCTCACCACCGCGCTGGCGGAGCCTTTGTAATTATTTACGATAATGGAAAAAACATATTGCTTACCGTCACGGGCCGTATGGTACCCGGCGTATGCTCTTGCGCCACCGATGGAGCCGCTCTTCATCTTCATACCATTGTATTCGGGCAATGAAAGGTAAAATGACCGGAACCATGGCTGCTTGCGTGCATAGATCAGCGCCAGCACTTCGGCTTCTGTGGTCACCCTGTTTTGCGGTGAGAGCCCACTGCCGTCTATGATCTGCAGCGCAGATTTTTCAATGCCGATATTTTTGAAAAAATCTCTCACCACCCTGATGCCTGTGTCGGTATCTGCCACGCCGGTCTTTTCAAGCGCGATTGTTTTTACAAAGGCTTCGCCGTATAGGTTAATGCTTCGCCGCATAAAGTAAAAGTTCATGCTGTCGAGGGGTGGTGACTGATGGGTGGTGATGATCTTCAGATTTGCGGAGTTGTATTTTTCGCTATTGGGAGAAAATGACTTTACGCTTATTTGGTTTTCGCGCAGTTTATCGGCGAGTGTCATGCAAAGTTGCGATGCGGGGTCAGGAAAAGAACCCGAAATCACAAACGCTTTTTCATTGGGCGGAATGGTACCCCTCACTATACCCGAAGTGGCGAAGGGTGGAAGATAGATATACGCGTTGTCACCGCTGCCTGGCGCGCCCGTGGTAACGAAACTTTGAAGTGTCGCGTTATGCAGTTTAGGTTTTGTAGTGACGATGTGTACGCTGTCGCCGGTCTTGCTGCCTGAACGAAGCACCAGGTCGTATTGATTTTCGCGCCAGTTCAGAAACCCGGCACCCGCGCCGTAGTAGTTGCCGATATCCTGCCAAATCCATCCATCGGGAATAAAGGCGGGTGACCAATTTTGATTGGATGCAATGGCGGATATTCCTTGCCCGATGCTGGTGATGTTTTGTGTCTTTATTGCGTTTGCCCAGTTGTTTAAAAGAAAATCTTCCTTTGTATCGGCGTAACGCCAGCTGCCGAGCGTGGGGTCTCCGTTTGAAATGATATATAGTTTTCCTTGCAATGATCCATTCTCAATTTTGCCACTATATGCCAAATCAGTCTTATAACGATAATTGTTACCCAGCAATTCAAAAGCTGCGATGCTGGTGAAAATTTTCTGCGTGCTGGCGGGTGCCAGGCCAAAGCGCTCGTTGTGCGCAAATACTTTCTTACCGGTTATTGCATCGGCCACATATAAGCTTACAATAGCATTGCGCATTTGCGAGTCGGATTCGAATACTTTTACGGCTTGCGCAAGTCGTTGTTGTATCGCCTGGCTTTGCAATGATGTATTACAGCACAAAAGAATTATGAAACTGAAAATATACTCTCGCATGCTCGCAAAAATTTGTTGAACTTAAGCAAAGTTGACAATATGATGAATAAGTTATGTAATTAACCTGGAACCCCAACCCATCCGCATTAAACCCATCTTCCCCTTACCTTTGTCGTCTATGCAGGAACTAAATGCGGCCATTGTAACAATTGGCGACGAACTGCTGATCGGGCAGGTGGTGGATACAAACAGCGCCTGGATTGCACAGCAACTGAATCAACACGGCATCTGGCTGAAACAACGCATTTCAGTAGGTGATAATAAAGAAGAGATCTTCCAGGGGTTGAAGACGGCGGAGAGAGACGCGAAGATCATTATCATCACCGGCGGACTGGGCCCCACGGCAGATGATATTACCAAACCTGTATTGTGTGAGTATTTTGGCGGTAAGATGATTGTGGATGAAGCAGTGCTGGCACATATAAAGTACCTTTTCACAGAAGTGTTTAAGCGCCCCCTGATCGAGCGCAACCTGAAGCAAGCTGAAGTGCCCGACGTGTGTACCGTTTTGCACAACGAACGTGGTACTGCACCCGGCATGTGGTTCGAAAAAGATGGAAGGGTGTACGTGTCGCTGCCAGGCGTGCCGCACGAAATGAAGGGCCTGATGGAAAAACTGGTGCTGCCCAAACTCAGCCAGCTGTTTGAAACACCATTTATTGAACATCGTACATTGCTGACCGCGGGCGTGGGAGAATCGTTCCTGGCAGAGACGATCAAAGACTGGGAAGAAAAACTGCCCAAACATTTAAAACTCGCCTACCTGCCCAACTATGGTATGGTTAGACTGCGCATCACAGGCTGGGGCACCCACAAAGAAACGCTTAACCAGCAACTGGATGAACAGTTTGAGGCCCTGAAATCGCTGGTAAAGCAATGGCTGGTGACCGATCGCGATGAAACGCTGCAGATGACGCTTAGCCGCATGTTGCGTGAAAAACATAAAACCATGTCGACGGCAGAAAGCTGCACCGGCGGTTATATCGCACATTTGATAACGGCTATCGATGGCGCCAGCAGCAATTATAAAGGTACCGTGGTGAGCTACGACAATGAAGTGAAGACACAGGTATTGAAAGTATCACCCGAAACCTTACGCAGCGTAGGTGCCGTAAGCGAAGAGGTGGTGCGCGAAATGGTGGAAGGCGCTATCATGCTGATGAATACCGACTACGCCGTAGCTGTGTCGGGCATTATGGGACCTGATGGCGGCACGCCCGAAAAACCCGTGGGCACCGTTTGGATTGCCGCAGGCAGCCGCCAGAATATTGTGGCACAAAAATTCCAGTTTAAGTACGACAGGATGCGGAATATTGAAATGACGGCCATGACCGCCCTGAATCTTTTACGTAAGTTTATCATTGAAAACGGCTAAGCGAACAATTGTTAGCAAAATCATTACCTTAGCGGCTCAGTATAGCATTTAAATCAAAAAAACTTCAGAATAAACATGGCTTTAGTTGACCTGGTAATGCCTAAAATGGGTGAAAGTATTATGGAAGCCACTATTTTAAAGTGGCACAAGAAACCCGGTGACGCGGTAAAACGCGATGAGACTGTTTTGGAAATTGCAACCGATAAGGTGGATAGCGAAGTGCCCTCCACCGCTGAAGGCATTATTGAAGAGACCCTGTACAAAGAAAATGACGTGGTGCCCGTAGGCGCCGTCATCGCGCGCATACGCGCAGGAGCAGATCAACCGGCCACCGGCACTGCACCCGTGAGCAGCCCGGCCACTGTTATTTCTGACAATCGTCCGGCTGCAGCAGCAACAACTACCCAGCCCGTTAGCACCCAACAATACAATAAGCCCGCCAGTTCCAACGGTTCGGGCAACCGCTTTTACTCTCCATTGGTATTGAACATTGCGGCCAACGAAGGCGTGAGCATGAGTGAACTGGAAAAAATTCCGGGCACCGGCAGCGAAGGAAGAGTGACTAAAAAAGATATCCTGCAATACGTGGAATCGAAGCGTAGTGGAAGGACTGCAGGAACTACCATTAATATTCCTGCACGTCAGGAGTCCCAGCCTTCGCAACCAGTTGCCAGCCAGGACAGCAGTCAGCCATTGCAGACCATCTACAGCGGCAATGTAGAGATCGTGGAAATGGACCGCATGCGCAAACTGATTGCCGAGCATATGGTGCGCAGCAAACAAACCAGTCCGCACGTGACCAGCTTCACCGAAGCCGACGTTACGCACCTGGTGCAGTGGCGCGACCGTGTAAAGAAAGAATTCGAAAGCCGCGAGGGAGAAAAACTCACTTTCACCCCACTGTTTATTGAGGCTATCGTTCGCTGCATCAAGAAATATCCCTGGCTCAACAGCAGCATTGACGGTACAAAACTGATTGTAAAGAAAGATATTAATATCGGTATGGCCACCGCGCTGCCCAGCGGCAACCTGATTGTGCCGGTAATCAAAAATGCTGATCAGCTCAACCTGGTGGGTCTTACCAAACAAGTGAACAACCTGGCCAATGCCGCGCGCAACAACCGCCTGAAACCTGAAGACACGCAAGGCGGCACCTTTACCTTTACCAACGTAGGCACTTTTGGCAGCCTCATGGGCACTCCCATTATCAACCAGCCGCAGGTAGCGATATTAGCCGCGGGCGCCATTAAAAAAAGGCCCGTTGTCATCGAGACCGCACAAGGCGACTCCATCGCCATCAGGCATATGATGTTCCTGTCGCTCTCATACGACCACCGCATTATTGATGGTGCGTTGGGCGCCACATTCTTAAATGCTGTTGCTAAAGAATTGGAGAATTTTAATCCTGAAAGAGAAATCTAACCTCGCGCATACCGCCGGCGATTTCCTGCAGCAAAGCTTCACCAGGTAGCACAAACCCGGGTAAATACATCGTGCTGGTGAGCTATGTGGCCTTTGTGTATCATTTCCCTTGGCGCTTTGGCGCCTTTGCGCGCGCACACCCTCCCGCACGCACCCTCCAACAAAAAATCATTTATTTCCCAAACGTCCTCCTTTCAAACTTCACCTTCTTCCCTTTATAAGTAATCACAAACAGGTTATTGTACTCGCTTTCCGGCAAATCGCCCGGCACGGTTTTTTCACCTGTTAATCCATTCACAATATCATCTATCGTATTGCTATGCCCCACTACCAACACATTTTTCTTTATGCCTTTCAGCTTTTCAATAAAGGCTGCATCGGGCATAGGACCATAGTGCTCCACAGTGAGTCCACGCAGTTGGCGCAGCGGCTCGGCAGTGCTTAGTGTTCGGGTGGTGTTGGTTGAAAATATATAATCGATCTTACTCGATTGTAATGCATCTTTCAATGCCTGCGCCCGCTCCTCGCCTTCAACGCTTAGGGGTGGATTGCCGCGGGTAGACATGGTGGTACCGCTGGCAGCTTCGGCTTTTTCGGCATGACGAACCAAATAATAAGTGTGACTGCAGGCCGTTAGTAAAAAGGATGCAAGCAACGCGAGGCAAAATAGTCTGATCATGAATGGAGTTTTAACTATTTAAAATTAAACGTCATTTTTCAATCAAGGTCTTTTTTTTGTAAATTCATTTAGATCACCCATCAATAATGAATAATGTAAATAAGTTAAACAAAAAAGCACATTATGAAGACCCTTTCAGAAACATGGTTCGCCGATGGATACATCGATTTCGAACTCAAGAAATATGTGCTGTTGGCCTACCTGCAGGAGGTAACCAAATGTTTCAATGAAAACAAATTGTACCCGCAGCTGGCCGACGTTATTTTTCACTATAACAATCTCGTGGCTTTTCGCGAAAATAAAAAGTTCCTGCAGGAACAATTTCCGAAAAAACTTACAGGCATTCAAATGGAAAAACTGCAGGTGCTGTACGAGCAGATGGTAGAAGATGATGAACTAATGCAGGAGTTGGAAGATATCATCAACTACTCCACCAATGAAATGAAGAGCACCATCGACAGTGGCAGCCAGATATATGAATTCGTGGAAGACAAACTCACCATCTTCCCGGTGGGCCTCGTGCCGCTCGATACCAATGAAGGATATTTCTTCCTGAGCGAAGGCTCTTATCGCACCACCTTCGTTTACCAATACCGGCTCAGCTTCTTTGAAAAGCACGACGAGAAATTCCGCGCTATCCGCACCGAGTACGTCAACGAGTGGGAGCGCAACATGGTGAACACCTACGAAAACATCAAGGCCGAACTGCTCCGCGTAAAACGCGACCTCCCCAACCCCGCCGTATATAGTATCGAAACCGATCTCAGCTTCCCCCTGGCAGAAACACTCCTGCCCGTAGCAAAGCGAAGCCTTGTACGATACATCAGCAACGCCGCCTGAGAGAAGAGGAAGAATAAAAAGAATAAAAGGAATTCAAATTCAAATTCCTTTTATTCTTTTTATTCTTCAAAAGCTCGGTTGCGTCGTTGCCTCAATGCCCCAGTCTATTCCTTTGAGGGTTGCCGGCACACCATTCTTGATCCAGGGGGCAGCGGGGGCGCCTTTCAGGAAGTGATCGAAGAACTGGGCAAGGCGAATGCTGAGGTCCTTGCGATTGCGGCGTTCTACCAGGTTATGGTCTTCGTCGTTGTATTGAAGCATCCACACCTTTTTGCCTAGCCTGCGGAGGGCGGTGAAAAATTCGATGCCCTGGTACCAGGGAACAGCACCGTCGTTGTCGTTGTGCATGATCAGCAAGGGCGTGGTCACTTTATCGGCTTTAAATAAGGGTGAGTTCTTGATATACAGATCTGGACGCTGCCAGAGTGTGTAGCCAATGCGGCTCTGCGTGCGTTCGTACTGGAACTGACGATTGAGGCCTGTGCCCCAGCGAATGCCGCCATAAGCACTGGTCATATTCGCAACGGGTGCGCCCGCACCAGCAGCGGCAAACATTTTTGTTCGCGTCACCAGGTACGCCACCTGGTAGCCACCCCAGCTTTGTCCCTGGATGGCCATCTTAGTGCTGTCAACCCAGGGCATTTTAGCGAGATACTTCGCCGCAGATACTACCGAGTTGTAGGCACTTTCGCCGGGTTCGCCATTTTTATAATAGATATTCGGATCAAACACCAGGTAGCCATTGCTCACAAAGTAGGGAATATTAATAGTAGACGCACTGGGCGCCGGCGCGCGGTAGTTGTACAAACCATCGGAGTTCTTCTCATAGAAATAGAAAATAACGGGATACTTCTTCTTCGGATCGAAATTTTCGGGTTTGAACAAAAGCCCCTCTGCTTCTCTTCCATCAAACATTTTCCATTTTACCAATTCAGGTTTAAACCAGATATAATCTTGCTGCTGCGGGTTGGTAGCGCTGAGTTTGGTATAGCTTTTCCAATCGCTGGTAGCATACACGTTGATATCTTCGGGCGTCATGCGGGTTACGATGTAAGCTTCGGCAGCTTTTGCTTTCAGTGGGAACGACAATGCATAGGGCCCCATATCGAGTTTCACCGGATCACCGCCGGCGCCGAGCTTCAGGGTGAACACGCCATCGTATTTGGTGTTGCGGTTAAATGCTTCCAGCAGCAGTTGTTGACCGCGGGTTATGAAACGGGCTTCAGGATCAGTGCGCACATAGCGCAGTACGGTCCTGTTTTTCCTGCCATAACCATTGGTAATGTTCACCGGCGCCTTCACACCATTGGGATCTACCTGCCATATATCGTAGCGGTCGTTGATCAGCACGGCCTCATCGTCTTCGAGCCAGCCTGCTGTACCAAAACTGCCCGGATCATCGGGATGATCGTCTTCATCATTATATAATGGCACGGTTATTTTCTGCGTGATATTCTTGATAGTTCCGTTGCTGACATTATACGCGAAATAATGTTTTGCAGCGGGATCATACCAAAGCACAAATTTGCCTTTGGGAGAAGCCGATAAAAATCCGCGTTGCTTTTGTTTAATCAGCTTTCTTGAACCATCCACCGTTGAAATAATATAGGCGGTATACCGTGTGAAGCCCAGCCATTGCTGTTCTTTGCGGCTGCCTTTGGTGGAAAGACCCAGCACATAATCGGCATTGCCTTCATCAATCAATTGAATAGTCTCAGCGTCTTCTGCGCCCAGTGGAATCACTTTTGAATCATTGCCATTGAGTACGGCAGTATAGCTGCGGCGCAGTTCGTTGTTGAGTTGTTTCAACTGTTGCGGTTGCAGATAATCATCATCGTAATGCCATATATCCAGGCGGGCGGTTTCAAATTCAACCAGCGTAGTGTCTTTCGGTCTCCTGATGGGTGCCAGGCCAAAGAATAATTTTTTGCCGTCGCGGCTGAACACGGGCAATCCATTTTCGCTTACTGTATATCCTTTGGCAACGCCGGCAGTGTTGCGGTCAACCCGCAGGCGGGCACTGTCCATTCCTTTTTCATAGTAATACAATTTCCAGAATTTCTGCAGGGCTTTGGCGGCGCTGTCGCGTTCGGCAACAAAAGCCAGCTTTGTGCCTTCCCTATCCAGCACCAGGTTTTTCACCTCGTTGTATATGCGAAACACGGTATCGGTTTTAACGTCGGGCAGGCTTACCCATTGAACGGTGGCCTGTACCAGCGTATCGTTGTTTTTGCGGGAAGTCTCCACCACCAGCACATTACCCTGCTCGCTGAACACATAATTTTTGGTAAGCGGGAACCTGTATTCCTGGCCGGTATGCAAATCGCGCAACACCAGCTCGGTGCCTTCCTCTACGGGATCGGGGCGTTTGGGGGCGGGAACTGAATCGCGCCGTGGCGGTTGCAGCACCGCCAGGCCTTTTTGTTTAGCCTCGTTGGCCTTGTTGCGGATGCTGTCGGCCACACGCATCAGGCTGTCGGCCATGCGCTCCATTCGACTGATGCGTGCCAGTGAGTCGGGTTGACGGCGCGGGCCGCCGGCAGCGGGCAATGATTTTTCGAGGTGATAAGCCAGCCAGCGGCCATCGCCTTTGGTGGGCAGTTTGAATGTTTTTACACGCGCAATCCTGATCACGGTATCTTTTCCAAACTCATAAATGCCGAGACTGTCTTTCGGCATATCATCGGGTCTTTTCTTTTTGATTCTCGCTTCGCGGGTGTCTTTGAAAAACGGACGGATCTTGAAGATCACGAAGCGGCTGTCTTGCGATATGCTTGCGCCATAGCCGCGCGGAATTTCTTTTTTGAAACTGTTATCGGCAGCTTGTATTACCAGCATGCCGTCGCCCTCTTGTGGCACGACAGTATAGGTTACAAATTTGCCATTGTTGCTGATGGCCCTTTCCCCGATACTTTGCCAGCCATCATATACAGAATGATCGAGCGGCTTTTTTTGCGCGGAAAGAGAAAGGGTAAACAACAAAAGGGCAGCCAGGTAGGAAATTTTTCTCATAATGTGTTTTGGAATGGTTGGACTAAAGTTACCATAAATGCCCATTTGACGACAATGGTTATCCATCTATGGCGCCGCTCATAAAAACAAAAAGCGGCCCCGCAGGAAACCGCTTTTGTATAATGAATTTGAACTATGCTTTTATTTCCTGGCAAACATATAGCCGACTGAAAAGCCTACTACAGTGTTTTTCCATTTCATTTTAATCATGTCCTCCAGGTCTTCAGCGCCATTATAAATATTAGAAAGGCCCGGAGTATAATTGATGCTGAAGGTGAGGCCGCTTGTCAATTGCACACCTGCAAGACTATTGAGACCCAGGTCGAAATTTTTGAATCCTTCGTCCTGGAAAACATCTTCTGACTGGCCCTGGCTTTTTATTTTACCAAAAAGACCGGTACGCAAGACTGGGACCGCCGCCCAGGAACAAACGTGTACCAGAAGCCAGGTTATAGCCATACACCAGGTTGAGCGGCAATTCGAGATAGTAAGGACGAATTTTGGCTTTGGAAGTTTCTTCTTCTTCGTCGTCGAAGCTAACATTCATATTGGCGCCTTTCCCGGTAAAGAGTAATTCAGGTCTGAAGGCGAAATGACGTCCCATAGGAAATTCGGCAACGCCGCCCAGGTGAAAGCCCACTATACCATCACCATCTTGCGAAACGCCAAATCCCATTACCTCGACGCTCACTTTCTGGTTGGCCAGGTTAACGCCGCCTTTTATGCCGAATCTCGCCTGGGAAAATCCGGTCGCAGCGGCTGCAAGGGCAATACATAGGAAGAGGATTTTTTTCATACTGATTCTTTAAGGGTTTACAATTACGCTTAATCAAGGCTAAACGACTTGACCAAACTACCCTTTAACGCCCGAAGCGGCCGCTTTCTTGTGTCGGCGGTAAAACAAAAGGGTCTGTAAACCAACGGCTACCAAAATCAGCATCAGACCAATATAGAAAGTGCCCGTCAACAGCTTGTCTTCCCGGTAAACCAGGAACGCGAGCGCTATCCCATACAAAGGTTCGAGATTGTAAGAGAGGTTGGCAGTAAATGCGGAGATCTTTTTGAGCGCCGTAATGCCCAGGTTGAAGCCTACTACCGTGCAAAGCCAGCTCAATACCAGCAGCCACCCAAAATCGCTCCAGGTAGGTATAAAATGATCGGAGGGGAAATAGTGCAGGTATAATGGTAAAATGGCTGACAGGAAAATCAGTCCGCCGCTCAGCTGGTACAGCGTTACCGTTTCAGGGGTATATCGCTGTACATACAGGCGGCTATATACGGGAAAAATGCCGGCCAGTATGGCGCAAATAACTCCGAATATGATACCCTTTTTGAATTGCGGATCGAAATGAAAAATGAGTGCAATGCCACTGATGACGAGCAGCCCTAAAAATAACTCACTCATCAGCAGTTTGCGCCCGGTGATGAATGGTTCAAATAATGCGGTGAAAAAACCGGTGGCTGAAAAACACACAAGCGCCACCGAGACATTTGAATATTTAATACTGGCAAAAAAACTGATCCAATGTAAGGCTGCGATGGCGCCCACGCCAAACATGCCCCTGACATCTCTTGGCTTTACTTTTTCAAATTTCTTTTGAATAGCATATAAGACCAGCAAAGTGAGAACTGTGATCAGCAGCCTGTACCATACCAGCCAACCTTCGTTGAGAGTAATTAAACGGCCAAGAATTCCGGTAAAGCCAGCCAGAAAAACAGCCATGTGCAATTGCAGGAAAGCCTTTCGCATGAACGCAAAGATGGGAGTTATTTGGTTTTTGCCAATACTTCTTCGCGCGATACGGAGGGAAACACAGAGTTGTTGGTATTTTTCACCCTGTTGCGGTAATCTTTGAACAGGCTGTACCAGCGCAGTTTGAGTACGCCCAGGATGCCTTCTTTTACGATGCCCTTATGCATTTTGGAAGTACCGAATTTGCGGTCTTCGAAAATGATGGGCACTTCTTTGATCTTGAAGCCCAGCTTCCAGGCGGCAAATTTCATTTCTATCTGGAAGGCATAGCCGAGAAACTGGATCTGGTCGAGGTTGATCGCTTCCAGCACTTCGCGTTTATAGCAAACAAAGCCGGCGGTGGTATCATTCACCGGCATCCAGGTGATGATGCGGGTATATAGGGAGCCGCCTTTGGAAAGCAGTATGCGGTCCCAGGGCCAGTTGACCGTGCCCCCGCCCTTCACATAGCGCGAGCCGATGGCCACATCGGCGCCATCCACGCGGCAGGCTTCATAGAGGCGGCGGAGATCGTTGGGGTTATGGGAAAAATCAGCATCCATTTCAAAAATATAATGATAACCCCTGCCCAGCGCCCATTTAAAGCCGTGGATATAGGCCGTGCCCAGCCCCAGCTTGCCCTTTCTTTCTTCAAGAAACAAACGACCCGGGTAATTGCCCTGCAGTTCGCGGACAATATTGGCTGTACCATCGGGTGAACTGTCGTCGATCACCAGCACATGAAAATCCTGCGGCAACGCAAGTATGGCGCTAATAATTCGGGAAATATTCTCTTTCTCGTTAAATGTTGGTATGATGACAATTTTTTCCAATTACGCAAACAACGATTATACGCTAATTTACAATTTTTTGGGGTGAAGGTTCGCCGCTAAAAATCCACCACGACCATTTAGCCCTTCTTTAACACGGTACGACGGTAAATTTCTGTGAGCTTTTGTTTGGTATGCATGGGGAAATCACCCTTCATCATCCAGTCGTAGTATTGAGGTTCGGCCTTTAATACTTCAGCCACTACGCGGCCTTTATGTTTACCGAAGTTGAAAATCTCCACTCCATTCTCCATAATCATTCGGCGTGCAAAGTCAACAATGCAATCGTCGCCGATGCAGGTAATGATCGAATCGATGGAATTTCCCAGTTGAGGGTACCTGTTAACCTGGGCCTCGAGGATTTCCCAGGTAGCAGTGGCGTCTGCTTCGGCGCCATGCGCGCCTTCCAGGTTTTTATTGCAATAGAACTTGTAGGCAGCACTGAGGGTACGTTGCTCCATCATGTGGAAGATCTTTTGCACATCCACCAGCTTGCGGTTTGAAAAATCAAACTCCAGTCCAACGCGCAAAAACTCTTCAGCCAGCAATGGTATATCGAACCTGTTGGAATTATATCCTGCCAGGTCGCAGTTGTCGAGAAATTGCTTGATTTCATTGGCCACCTGCTTAAAGGTGGGCGCATCCTTCACCATTTCATTAGTAATGCCGTGCATTTCCTGCGAAGCAGCCGAAATAGGCATTTCCGGGTTGATGAGCTTCCTTTTAATCTGCTTTTTGCCATCGGGAAACACCTTTACTATGGCAATTTCAACGATGCGGTCCGTGCTGAGATTAATTCCGGTCGTTTCCAGGTCAATAACGGCCAACGGCTTCACTAACTGTAACATTCAGAAATAGATATTGGTTATAAACTACGTTGGATGCAAATGTAAGTAATCTGGGTATGCACCGGCCAAACGCAAAAAATTATGGGGGTGGGGCTTGCATAACCCATAATTTCTTTGTTATTTTGGCCTATCGCGATCCAAATCTTAGAAATCCTCCCCGTACTTCTTACCCTTTTACTTTTCATTACTGAAGTCCGTTACCTCTGATTGACCTGGAGATCGAAGCCCGTTTTCATCCAGGCTTATTTTCGTTAACATAAAACCACAAAAATGAAAAGGACTTTGGTAATTCTCGCACTGGTAATTCTTATTGGTTCAGCATTTGCATCTTGTGCCAGCTCAAAAGGGGCCTGCCCCGGCACTAGTGGCTACATTGGCTACGGCTATGGCGGCGGCAAAAGATAATTTGCTGATAAAAGATACCGATGAAAAAGGCCCCCTCCAGGGGCCTTTTTGAATGTTGAATAATATTGAATTTGAACAAGGAATCTGAATGTGAATAGGTGCACGAAGTTCGACCTTGATGCCCGCCATTCAAATTCAAATTCCTTGTTCAAATTCAATATTCAACATTCTTTTTTGGCCTCCGGCCAAAAAAGAAGGCCATCCCTGAGAACAGGGCGGCCTCTAACGATTGCTTGCCATATGAAAAAAAACTTACTTCTGCAGAGATGAATCAACCTGAGCTGAATCTACAGTGCTGGTAGCAGCAGAATCAGCCGGGGGAGCAGCCTGAGGCGCAGGTGCTTCAGGAGTAGCATTTTCTTCTTTAGTTCCTGAATCATTACAAGCTACGAAAGCTGCGATAGCGAAAACTAACAACAGTTTTTTCATTGTACCGTTTTTTTGTTTTGTTAACGAATGATTTAAAGGTTAATACAGAAATGAGCCGAAAGTAACCCGGCGACCCCTCAATTTTTTAAATTTTTTTATAATCCCCTCAATCTGTGAAATTTATACGCGTTATAAGGCAATAATGAATGCTATATTGGGTTACTTTCCCTTAAATTCGGTATTAATAACTGGCTAACCGTGAAATCTGAAGCTTCAGAAGAAATACGCTTATTGCAAAGACTGGCACAGAACGACCGGCAGGCGGCTGAAACCATCTATCGACAACATTATAATATGGTTCAGTCGCTGGTAACCAACAACAACGGCTCATTCGACGATGCGAGGGATATTTTCCAGGAAGCCATTATCGTACTGTACCAAAAGGCAAAATCGGGCAGCTTTGAGCTCAACTGCCAGCTGAAAACCTACCTGTACTCCGTGTGCAGGCGCCTGTGGCTCAAGAGGCTGCAACAACAGCAACAGTACTTGCCCGACATGAACGGACTGGCAGACACCGTACCCGTAGAAGAAGAAATAGAAGCCCACAGCCAGCGCAACGCACAATTTACTATGATGGAAAAGGCGATGCTGCATCTGGGGGAACCCTGCCGAAGCTTGCTCGAGGCTTTTTACCTGCAGAAAAAAAATATGACCGAGATTGCCAGCCATTTTGGATACACCAATGCTGATAACGCAAAGAACCAAAAGTACAAATGCCTGATGCGGCTCCGGAAATTGTTCTTTGCAGAATATAAAAACAACAACAACGTGTGATGGAAGAGCTACAATTATTGGACGCCATCGAACGATACCTCAACGGCCAGATGAGCGCCGAAGAGAAACAAAGGTTCGAGCAACTCCGGAAGGAAAACCCTGACGTAGATCAGCGTGTTGTGGAACATACCTTCTTTCTGCACCAGATGGAGCAGTTTGGTGATATAAAGAACCTGAAATCCACTCTCAACGATATTCACTCGCAACTGCGTGCCGAAGGCGCCATCAAAGAAGAAAAACGCAAAGCCACCATCGTCGAACTCTGGAAAAAATACAAACGCGTGGTGGCAGTGGCCGCCTCCATTGCAGGCATCACCGCTATTTCCATCAGCGTGATCGCATACCTTTTTACCCCCAAAGCCAACCATAGCGAATACAGGCAGCTGGCGCAACGTTTTGCAAGACTGGAAAACAAACAGAAAGGCACTGAGATCGAAATCAGCCAGCTGAAAAACCAGATTTCCACCACCAAACCCAAGGCCGATCCCAAACTGGGAGGCACCGGCTTCCTCATAGACGGCAAAGGTTACCTGGTAACCAGCGCGCACGTGGTGGTGAATGCCGACTCGGTTTATGTGCAGAATGTGAAAGGCGATTATTACAAAGCATCTACCATTTATATCAACAAGCAATCGGATATAGCGATACTGAAAATTGAAGACAACCGCTTCCAGTTTGTGAAGAGTCTTCCCTACTCTATCAGCAAGAACAATTCAGACCTGGGAGAAGAAATTTTCACGCTCGGTTACCCGCGCTCTAATGCGGAGATCGTGTATAACCGCGGCTACCTGAGCGCCGGCACCGGTTATAACGGAGACACACTTGCTTACCAGATTGCGATTTCGGCCAACCCTGGTAACTCGGGCGGTCCCATCTTCAACGAAGCGGGCGACGTGATCGGCGTGCTGAGCGGTAAACAGGAAAGCGCCGAAGGCGTGTTCTTCAGCAGCCGTTCGAAAAATATTTATACCGCCCTGCAGGAAATCAGGAAAGACTCCACTTCAGAAGACCGCATTAAACTGCCGGTGACTGTTCCGCTGAGAACGCTGAACAGAACACAGCAGATCAAGCGAATTGAAGAATGCGTGTTTATGGTGAAGAGTTACTAAGCGATTAACTCCACAATCTTTCAGGATATTCACCGGCCTGCACCAGTTTGTGCAGGCTTTGTTTTACATCGGGAGCATCTTCCTTGTAGGTAACGCCAAACCATTGCGCGGTGGTGGGAATCACTTTTATCACTCCCACTTTATCGCGAATAAAGCGGTCGGCTACGATGGGTATGAAAAATTCAGCCTTGGGCTTTGAAATATTTTCTTTCAGAAACTCCTCGAATAATTGCTGTGTATAGGGGAAAATGGACTGGTCGAAACACCAGAAATTCATAGACACCTGCGAATCAAGCGGCAGTTCTTTTGGTTCCTGGTCGTCGTCGCAGACGATCTTGCCGTTTTGTTTTGAAATATTCAAACGCTCTGCAATGCTGGCCAGGTTGCCCTTTTCATCTACCTGGCACACGCCGCGGTTAACGGTGCCGTTATCGCTGAGTGTCTTCAGCAATTCATACCCGATAATGGAATAAGTCTTGCTATTTACTTCTTTGGTGCAGAAATGATATGCCTTCTCAAAAGCATCGCGGCCGTAGAAATCGTCGGCATTGATTACAGCAAATGGTTCCTTCACTTCATCTTTCGCGCAGAGAACGGCGTGCGCAGTGCCCCAGGGTTTGGTGCGTTCGGCAGGCACTGTGTGCGAGCCGATGAATGACTGCAGATCCTGGAACACGTAGCCGGTTTTTATTTTTCCTTTCAGCTTCGGCTCGAAGACTGCCTGGAAGTTCTCCGCAAATTCTTTCCTGATAATAAACACTACTTTCTTAAATCCAGCGCGCATGGCGTCGTAAATTGAATATTCCATGATGGTTTCACCACCAGGACCAAATCCTTCCATCTGTTTCATACTTCCATACCTGGAGGCCATGCCGGCAGCGAGAATCAAAAGCGTAGGTTCCATTTCGTAATTTTAAAAATTGAGTCACGAAAATAGTTAAATATAGATATTTCCAAAGCGATATTACAGCCACTCAATGCTTATGCCAACCTGGAGGTGAGCGCCGATGTGTTGCGTATCGACTTGTTGCATCCTGTGGTGTCGGGCAATAAGTGGTTCAAATTGAAATATCACCTCAACGAAGCTCTTCAACGCAGGAGTGAAGGCATTATTACGTTTGGCGGTGCATTCTCTAATCATCTTGTGGCCACAGCCTGGGCCGCCCGCGAAGCAGGACTGGCCGCTATCGGAGTGATACGTGGCGAAGAGCCGAAACATTATTCTCCCGCACTGCAGGATATGATCGACTATGGCATGCAGCTGAAATTTGTGAATCGCGCCCAATTTGCCGATGAAGAAACATTGCAGAAAAAAATCGCGCAGGAATTTCCACAATATTTCATGGTACCAATGGGCGGACAAAGCAAATTGGGTGTAAAGGGCGCTGCTGAAATATTGCCATTAGCCGATGGCCGAAAATATTCGCATATCATTTGCGCCGTAGGAACAGGCACCATGATGGCAGGCTTGCTGCAGGCAGCAGCGCCGCATCAGCAAGTTATTGGCATCAGCGCGCTGAAAGTCTCCGCCATTGAAAACAATACAATTGAGAGCTTTATTGCTGAAAATAATCCCGGTAAAGCGTTCCGGCTCGTTTACGATTATCATTTTGGCGGCTATGCACGTCATACTCCTGCATTGCTGCAATTCATGAACAGGCTGTACGAAGAGCAGGGCATTCCCACCGATTTTGTCTATACTGCTAAACTGCTTTTTGCCGTGGACCACCTGGTACAGAATGGCCATTTTCCGCCGGGTAGCAGCCTGCTGATTATCCATAGCGGAGGGCTGCAGGGCAACAGGTCGCTGGCTCCGGGAACATTAACTTTTCAATAATTGTCAATTGCCGTGCGGGGTTATCTTTGCCTCGCCAAAATAGATGTGTAATAAATTCGTTATAGGCTCATGACCCGGAAGTTGTTGTTGGTTATAATCATTATCTTGTCCTGCCTGTTGCCAGGTATTGCCCAGGACACCTTACCTGATTTCACGGCAGTGACGCGCAACAACAGGGTATTCATCAGCTGGACCAACACCCTGCCGGTCACCAACCAAATCAGCATCCAGCGCTCGAAAGACAACCGGAATTTCAAGACCATCATGACCGTGCCCGATCCCAAAGTGCTGCAAAACGGTTTTGTGGACACCAAGGCAGATACGCCCTTCATGTATTACCGCCTTTTTATTGTTAGGGACAGCGGGAAATACATGTTTACCAAATCGAAAATACCCACGCTCGATACCACCAAAGCGGCCGAACCCCTGGCTGAAAACCAGGAGACCAGGCGACGCGTGATAGTGGCCGAAGACGTGACGCCGCAGGAAGCCGCGGCCATCAAAGAGGCCATCAAGGAAACCGCGAAAGAAAAACCCAAGGAGGTGGTGCCCTTGCCCGTTCCTGAAAAGATCTTTACCGTGGTGCGCCGCGACACTGTGATTGCACAGGTGAGCGAGAAAAATATCAAGCGTTTCCGGGATTCTGTGGTGCAAAAAACGAAAGACACCATCGCTTTTGCGAGCGTTGATACGATATTGATCAAACCGTATATCCCTCCCGTCGTCTATAAACCTTCAAAATTTATTTATACGGAGAAAGATGGGAACGTCTCTATTGTACTTCCCGAAGCCAGCTCAAAAAAATACGCCATCAAATTTTTTGATGATGAAGAAAACCCGCTCTTCGAGATCAAGGAGGTGAATCAGCCGGCACTGGTGCTTGACAAGACAAATTTCCTGCGATCGGGATGGTTCAAATTTGAATTATATGAAAATGGGCAGTTGAAGGAGAAGCATAAGTTTTTTATACCGAAGGAGTGAGTAAGTAGAGTGATCATATAATCCCATTAAATCCGTGATTCCTGCTGTAGCTCCGCACCAAAAACAATTTCGAAATTCTTCTTAATCTTTTCCTTTACTTCCTCCATATCCAATTTGTATCCCAATTCCTTTTGCAGCGATGTGACTTGCTTATTCTGAATACCACACGGTATTATATAATCGAAATAGCGCAGATCGGTATTTACATTGAATGCAAAACCATGCATCGTAATCCACCTGCTGCACCGGATTCCCATAGCGCAGATCTTTCGTTCGCGGCCCGGTATGGTAGCATCTATCCACACGCCGGTCTCTCCCGCCGAACGTTCGCCTTTCAATCCATACTCGGACATAGTAAGTATAATTACCTCCTCAAGATTGCGCAGGTATATCCCGATATCGGTTGAAAATTTTTCCAAATCCAGAATTGGATAACCTACCACTTGTTCGGGTCCGTGAAAAGTGATATCACCACCGCGATTGGTTCTGTAAAATGAAATCCCCTTTTGAACGCGCTCTTCATCGCCGATCAATACGTTTTGTTCATTGCCGCTTTTTCCCAGGGTATAAACGGGCGGGTGCTCGACGAAAAGGAGGTAGTTTTTGGTGTCGGGTGAAATGATGGCTTCGGGTTTCGGGTTGGGCGTTTCGCGTTGGGGGAAGGATTGGGTTGTTGTCGAAAGCACGACATCGGGTTGACTTATGGTAACAGGTGTTGTTCCATTTGTATACCGCAGGGCTTTTACCGCCAGGTTTTCCTTCAATAATTCTTCCTGGTAATCCCAGGCCGCCTTATACTCCATCCGGCCCAAATCCCGAAACCATACCCGCTGTTTCATAGTATTCGACATCCTGCAAATGTAAGCCAGTTTGCCCAACCCCGCACTGGACAGCCAGGTACCGGGTGGCGCACCTATCACCTGGCCCTCCCTTCCTATTTCTCCCAACCCGAAACCCGAAACCAACCGTTTTACCCAACGCCTCACACTCGTCACCCGACACCCCGAACCCTTATCTTTGCCCCATGAGCAACGCTGAAAAGGTACATTTTCCGGATCATGAAGAACAGGCTGAAGGTTCTGAGGAGCTGTACGAACGGTTGAATATCGTTGTTGACCGTGGCCAGGAGCCCATGCGTTTAGATAAATTCCTGGTGGCCCGTATCGAAGGGGCTTCGCGTAATAAAGTACAACAGGCCATTGAGTCGGGCCGCGTACTGATCAATGGTAAGCAGGTTACCTCCAATCACAAAATCAAACCGGGCGAAGAGATCATTGTGTATTCCGATAAGGAAATACATGGCGAGGAGATCATTCCCGAAGAAATGCCGCTAAACATTGTGTACGAGGATGATGACATCATGATCATCAACAAGCCGGCGGGACTGGTGGTGCATCCGGCAAGCGGTAACCCGCGCGGCACGTTGATCAATGGCGTGGCCTGGTACCTGCAACAACAAAACAGCCATATTACGGCCGATACCCTGCCGCGTTTTGGGCTGGTTCACCGCATCGATAAAAACACCAGCGGCCTGATGGTGCTGGCCAAGACCGAGAAGGCCGTGAGCTCACTTGCCAAAGAATTTTTTGATCATACCATTCATCGGCACTATATCGCCATGGTGTGGGGGGATGTGGCCGAAGACCAGGGCACCATCCGCGCGCATGTTGGCCGTCATCAACGTTTCCGCAAAATTTTCGACGCCTACCCCGACGGCGAATATGGCAAAGAGGCCGTGACGCATTATAAGGTGCTGGAGCGATTGGGCTATGTCACCATCATTCAATGCGAACTGGAGACCGGCCGCACACACCAGATCCGCGTGCATATGAAACATATCGGTCACCCGCTTTTCAATGATGAATTATACGGGGGTGACAAAATTGTGAAAGGAACTGTCTTCAGCAAATACAAACAATTTGTTGAAAACTGTTTTGCTATTTGTCCGCGGCACGCGTTGCATGCAAAAACGATTGGGTTCATTCATCCGCGCACCTGGAAGGAGGTGGTGTTTGACAGCGAATTGCCGGAAGATATGCAGCAATTGTTTGAGAAATGGCGCGGCTATGTGAAGGCGAAACATTTGACGTAGATCATACTTACTCTAAAATACCGGAATAAGGGATTGTGGGTAAAAAGCACCACCATTATATTAGTGCACTAACCAAACCCCCACATGAAGACAAGATCGACCCTTTTAATCATTCTGCTTATTGGTTTTTCTGTTATCCTGAATGCGCAATCGGTATCACCGGATGTTACCAACAGTACCGGCGGTTCGTGGTCTGACAAATACTACCGGGTAGACTGGAGCGTGGGCGAAATGAGTCTCGTGACTTTCTACCAAAACAGCAACGGCATGCTGGAAAATGGTTTCCTGCATCCGGGTACGGGGCGGCCGAGTAACACGAATGATTTTTTCGCCAACGGCGAAATCATGATTTTCCCCAACCCTGTTTATACCAGCACCGAACTGAACATCACTTTGCCGCAGGCGGGCACCATTACAGTACGCTTTACCGATGTGCTGGGAAGAATTCTGGCGGTAAAGCAATTCGACTACAACGGTGCCGGTCGCATAGAGCGGCTTGATATGCGCACTTTCAAGAACGGCTTTTACTTCCTGCACATAGAATTAAAACCTACCGATTTGTCGGCCCCCACGCGTAAGGGTGCTTACCGGCTGGTAAAACTTTCACAATAGTATTAATATCCTAACATAAACCCTTGAATGAACACTATTATGACCAGAAGGCTTTTTTCTGTTCTCCTTGTTATGTTGACGGCCCCTGTAGCACTGCTGGCGCAGGCGCCACCGGCCATCAACTACCAGGGCATTGCACGCAACCCCGCGGGCAATGCGATTCCTCTCAAGACAATCAATCTTCGTTTGTCCATTCGCGATGGAAGCGAAAACGGACCGGTGGTGTATATGGAGACGCGCACCGTAACCACCAATGCGTTTGGTATGTTTAACGTGGCTATCGGTGGCAGTGGCGCCTCTACTTCGATGGGCACGCTGTATGACGTGAACTGGGGTAGCGGCAACAAATACCTGCAGGTAGAAATGGACCTGGAGGGCGGTAGTAATTACAAGCAGATGGGTACCAGCCAGCTCTTGTCGGTTCCCTATGCCTTATATGCCGGCAACTCTACATTAAGTGGTGGAGTGGCTGGTGGTGATTTAAGCGGCACTTATCCCGATCCGGTTATTCGTGACGGCGCCATTACTGCCAACAAACTTGCCAGTGGCGTAATTCCCACCACGCTTCCACCGAGTGGTGGAGCCGGTGGTGATCTGGGCGGCACTTATCCCAATCCAACGGTTACACGCATACGAGGTATACAGGTAGCGGCTATTACCCCAGCTACCGGCCAGGTTCTGAAATATAACGGCAGTTTTTGGGCACCGGCAGCCGATAATACGGGAAGTGGGTTTACTCTTCCTTATTCCGCCACTGGCACCTCCGGCAATGCCTTGTTGTCACTATCCAATGCGGGCACAGGTCCCGCCATCGAGGCAAACATACCTGCTTCCAACTCAGGCAACGGCATTATCGCATTGCAGGGTATTAATTTAGGTACGGGGTCAGGCGGCATCGGGGTATATGGCATGCACAACTCAAACGGTACGGGTGTATTTGGAACGACTGCAAGCGGCAACGGTGTGTATGGATCAGCATCAGGCAACGGTACCGGCGTATTTGCTTCAAGCATTTCAGGTACCGGGTTGTCGGTACAAAGTCAGAACGGAACTCCGGCTTATTTCACCATCTCCAATTCCTCCAATAGCAATAACGTTATCAATGCACGCACCAATGGTGGCGGCGCAGCACTGAGTGCTTCCAACACGGGCACCGGTTCAGGGGTGACGTCTATTGCGGACGGAGGTCATGCCGTTTATGCTGCAACCAATTCGCCTGGCAACTATGGATTGTATAGTGAAAACAGGGCCGGCGGTACTTCAATCTATTCCCGCGCCAACAGCAACACCGGCGCAGCATTGTTAGCCATCAATGAAAATGGAGGAGCTGCTGTCCGCGGATATATTAGCGGCAATTCCAGCGGTACTGGCATAGCCATACTGGGACAGGTTGGCATTAATAATAGTACAGGACGTGCTGCGCGTTTCGAGAACATCAATTCAGCAAACACTAATGCCAACACACTGGAAGTAGAAACTAATTCTCCCGGCAACTCGTCCAATAATGATTTGGGTAATGCTGCCCGTTTTATAGTATCCAATCCAATTTCCCGGGCCAATGCTTTGCGTGCAGAGACCAATACCAATTTAGGGCATAATCTCAACTCTGGTATCGGTGCGACGGCGGCTATCTTTGGGCGGACTACAGGAGCGGGCGGTATCGCGGGTGTTTTTCATGTGTCTAACCAAGCAAGTTATGGATCCGCTCTGCTGGCTGTGAATGATGGCTTCGGTACGGGCATTCAAGCGCTTACCAAAAGTGGCGTGGCCATATCGGTGGAGAGTGAAACCGGACTTGGTCTTTCTGCAGCATCGGGCTCCAGTACAGCAGCACGTTTTTTTATCAGGGAGTATAGCAGCGTTGACCCTGTGGTGCGGATCGATAACTTCAACAGCAACGGTAATATGCTAGTCTTTCGGTCTGGCCCCAGCTTGAGCACAGTGGTGGCGCGCATTGATGCCACCGGCCGGGGATATTTTAATAACGGAACACAATCCGGCGGTGCCGACCTGGCCGAAGCCTTTGATGTGGAAGGAGATGTAAAAACTTATGAGCCGGGTGACGTACTGGTAATTTCCCTGGAAAAAGACAGGGCCGTTACGAAATCGGCCGAGCCCTACTCCACGCTAGTGCTGGGTGTGTATGCCACCAAGCCAGGTGTATTACTGACCGAAGAAAACATCGAGCACTCGCTGAACGACAAAGTGCCATTGGGTGTAATCGGCGTAATTCCCACCAAGGTATGCACAGAAGGCGGCGCTATTCGGAAAGGCGACCTGCTGGTTACTTCATCACAACGCGGTGTGGCCATGAAAGCCGATCCTGAAAAAGTGAAAGCAGGCCAGGTGCTTGGTAAGGCACTGCAGGATTTTGATGGCGGTGGTGTGGGTTTAATTAAAGTATTTGTGAATTGTAAATAAGTTTTGATTTAGAGGTTGTCTGGCCGGCATATCGAAAGATGTGCCGGTTTTTTTTTATAACTCCCCAAAATCAAACAGCGTCGCCGTAAACACGCCCCGCTCGCGCTTTTTAAACGCCACATCCCAATTGCCGTAATACCGCATCAGCGAGGGCACCAGGTATTCGCCGTACTTCGTCATCTCTACCTCCATATGCACATCAAAATCGTAAACGCCGGCATCATAACTCAGCGAATATTTCCGCGCTACAATTTCCCAGGTGTCGATTTTAAACCAGGTGACCATTTCATCTATTACAATCTTGTCCTTCTTGCCTTCGCTTAAGCCCTCGCGCGGCACAATGGTGAAAACATAACACATCTCGCCTTTGAATGCGTCGATGTCAATGATAAATTCATAACGCTTCGCCACATCTTCATCAAACAACGCAATCTTATTCCCGATAAAAGGAATGCCCGGAATCTTTTTGCCCGGGTTGAAGAAAAGCATTTTCAGTTGCTCTTTGTGTTTTTCCAGGCCGCGTTTGTCTTTCAAACTAAAGGCCACATCCTTCACGATATTCGTTTCACCGCAAACGGTATCGGGCGCGAAGAACAAGCTGGCGTACATTTCGGCGGTAGTGTAATTCAACCTCTTCTTTTTGTCGTACATGTCGCCGGTCACAGATTCTTCCAGCACTTCCGTCCAGCGGCAGCCGGCATTAGCGTGCTGGCGGGTCCGACTGAAGAGGGAAGCTTTTTGCTTGCCCTTCTTGTCCATCATGCGGATGTCGTTGAGAGAAGTATAACTCAGCACGCGCAGGTTGCGAAAGGCTTTGTAAAAAGTGGTATCGTTCTGCACGCGCTTAATAAAGGCGGGCACGTTGAGGTTGCTGCGCACTACCACCTCTTTCAGGGTGACAGTCTTCTGTTCAACGGTCACCAACGAGTCCTGCGACAGTGCGGTGTGGGAAATCAATAACAAGCAACAAAGTATGGAGAGGCGCGACACGGCAGTTATTTAGGGAATACCATCTTGTAGTCCACTTTCACCTTGCCCTTTGAAATATCGTCGAGTTTACCCTTCAGCATTCTTTTTTTCAAAGGCTTCAGGTAATCGATAAACAATTTTCCCTCTATGTGATCGTATTCGTGCAATATTACGCGCGCAGTGATGCCGCGGAAAGTCTCCGTATGCGGCTGAAATTGTTCGTCCACGTATTCCAGCGTCACGGTCTCGTTGCGGTAAATGTCTTCGCGAATCTTGGGTATGCTCAGGCAGCCCTCGTTGTAAGCCCATTCTTCACCGTTGAGCGATTTGATATGCGCGTTGATGAACACTCTTTTAATACCCGGTTCGTCGGGGTATTTGCCTTTTTCGTCTTCTTCCTGGTTTTCGAATATCTGGGAGCTGTCTACGATAAACAGCCTGATGTCGCGGTTTACCTGCGGGGCAGCCAACCCCACCCCGTTGCTGGCATACATGGTCTCCCACATATCAGCGATCAGCTTTTCCAGGCCGGGAAAATCCGGCGTAATATCGTTAGCCACAGTCCTCAGTATCGGGGAACCATACGCAACTATCGGTAAAATCATTGTTAAATGCTTGATTGTTCGAGTGTTATTAACGAGTGCAAAGGTACGGCCTCACAGTGACTCCAGCAATATCTGCGCGTGGTTATGTTCTTCATCCTTCACCGCATACAAAAGCGTCACTTTCTTATGTTCTTTCACCAGGCGGCGCAGTTCGTTGAGCGCTTCGTTATGCCGTAGTTCCGCCTTGTACCTTTTCACAAACTCTGTCCAGTTGTCCCGGTCCTTGTGAAACCATTGCCGCAGCTCGGTGGAAGGCGCCACTTCCTTCAGCCACAGGTCAATATGCGCGTCTTCCTTCTTCATGCCGCGCGGCCACAGGCGGTCAACCAATATACGATAACCATCCTGATGATCGTATGGTTCATACACGCGTTTGATTTGTATTGCCATAAGCTTCGTTATTCAAGACTGCGCAGGTATTCCTGCAAAATGATGGTGGCCGCCAGCTTATCTACCAGCGATTTATCCTGGCGCTGCTTCTTCTTCAATCCCATATCGATCATGGCGGCGCTGGCCATTTTTGAAGTGTATCGTTCATCAACCAGTTTAATGGGTATTTGGGGAAATTCTTTTTTCAGCTTCTCCACTATCTTACGCACCAGCGGCGTGGCGTGGGTTTCGGTATCGTCCCAGTTCTTAGGCTCGCCAATAAGGATCAGTTCTACTTCTTCTTTTTTGAAATAATCTTTTAAGAAAGCGATCAGTTTGGGTGATTCGATGGTCGTCAATGCCGTGGCGATTATTTTCAAAGGATCGGTAACGGCGATGCCGGTGCGCTTTAATCCGTAATCTATGGCAAGTATGCGGGGCATAATTATGGATAAACAACCGGGTGTAAAAATATATCAGCAATCACGAACACGGCAAACACTACGCTGGCGATTCCATTAGCAGTCATGAAAGCGAGGTTTACGCGACGCAGGTCATCGGGTTTTACAATGGAATGCTGGTATAATAACATGCCGCCAAAAACCGCCACTCCTGCCCAGTAAAGCCATCCGAATCTACCATAAACACCTGCGGCAACAATACAAGCAAAACTAATGACATGCAATGCTTCCGATACGCGCAACGCTTTCTTCTTTCCCAACCATACCGGCATAGAAAATAATCGTTGTGAGCGGTCAAATTCTTCATCCTGCAAAGCGTAAATGATATCAAAGCCGCTCACCCAAAACACCACCGAAAGTGAAAACAAAATAGGTAGCAGGTGAAATTCGCCCGTCACTGCCAGGTAAGCGCCGATGGGGGCCAGGGAAAGACCTAATCCTAATACGAGGTGACAAAGCGGTGTAAATCTTTTGGTATAACTGTAAAATAAAATCACGAATAAGGCTACCGGTGATAAGTAAAAGCAAATACGATTGATAAACCAGCAGGTGATGATAAATAACACACAACAGGCAATAGTAAACCACAATACACTGTTTGCCTTCAAAATACCCGCGGGAATTTCACGAATGGCGGTACGCGGGTTTTTAGCATCAAAATGCCTGTCGAGGTAGCGGTTAAAAGCCATGGCGGCGCTGCGCGCGAAGACCATGCAGAGAATAACTAATATAAATTGCCAGGTCAGGTCCGCAATTTGCGCCGGGGAAAAAGCAGGGATATTCCAGCCGGGCAAAACCGACGTAATACTAAACATTCCCAGGAAAAACCCGATCAACGCAAAGGGCATCGCAAAAATGGTATGCGAAAACTTGATGAGCGAAAGATAATTTTTAATAGTGGTCATAATCTGCACTTCAGTTTGAGTTCAGCAGTCGCACCAGCGATTCCGGCAATTTCACCGTCATATACCCATCGCCGGTACTCTCTGTAGGAAAAGGTTCTATGATCCCATGGTACACCCAGTAAAAATTGTTGGTGATATTGCCGGGATCCTGTTCGAAAAACTGCGTTACCAGTGGCGCAATCACTTCAATGCGCGCAGTGACGCGGTTATCCGTAAGCGGCGATACAAAGGTGGAGCCTTTTGTTGGTATTGCCACCAATGCGCCGTACTGTCCGAGGCAGAAGTCGAAATATTTCTCCAGCTCAATCATCCGTGAAGCGGAGAAATCGCCGCTGAAAAACGAGTAAAACTCCCAGCCATCGTCGTGCGCCATCTTGTTGATATTTAACTCTTCCGTAGCCACATTGTTCAGTGCTTCTTCAAACAGGGTCTCCTGCGGCAGTTTCCACCCCGCAATTTCCTCCATTTTCAGGTACCTGAACTGGTTTTCATAGTCAAATACCAACACGGTGCGCGTGCCGGGAAAATCGGTGCGCAGCACCAGGTCTTTCGCAAATTCGTTGGCCATAATGGCTTCGTGCTTCACCAGCACTTTCAGGAATTGTTTGGCGTAGTCGTAGTCTTTGAAAAAATAATTATAGGCGTCGTCGGAGAAATTGATCTTATTGAAATGCGAGTAAATAATCGACTCCCAATCATCTTCCTCGGCGCCAGTGAGCATACGCACCAGGTTATCGAAGCCGTATTTCAAAGCCTTGCCATCTTCGCCCTTCACGGTCAGCATGCCATCGTTCAGGGCAATCACTTTTTCACCTTTTTCCCGGAAATAGTTCAGTGCATAGTTTATGAGGCGCTCATATCCTTTCTGGTCCATGATGTGCATGTAATCCGCCGGGATCTTCTTGTCGAAACGCTTCCTGAAAATTCTCCTGAAAAAGTTAAGCATGCGCCTCCGTATGTAATTGTTTGAAAAACTCCCACAGCACAATGCCTGCTGCCACTGAAATATTCAGCGAATGCTTCATTCCCATCTGCGGAATTTCAATGCTGCCATGGCATAGTTTCAGCACTTCGGCATCTACCCCACTCACTTCATTGCCAAATACCAGGCCCAGCTTCTCTCCCTTTTTCACCGGTACCTGGTGCAGCGGCAGGCTGCCTTCCACCTGTTCTACCGCCCAGATGGTATAAGCTTCTTCCCGCAGACTTTTCACCGCCTCCAGGGTGGTGGAAAAATACTTCCAGTCAACAGTCTCCGTAGCGCCCAGCGCCGTCTTATGTATATCCCTGTGCGGCGGCTGTGGCGTATAACCACACAGGTAAATGCCCTGCATCAGGAAAGCATCGGCCGTACGAAACACACTGCCCACATTGTGCATACTCCTTATATTGTCGAGCACAATCACCACCGGCACTTTCTCCGACTCCTTAAACTCCTCCACCGTCTTGCGGTTCAATTCATCCATGCTTAGCTTGCGCATAGGGCAAAGATAGGGCGTCGCCGCGAGGCGGCGCAGTTTCACCCGCCACCCTACATTCGAAACCCTTAAATTTGCCGCCATGACCAAAACCACCACCGATACCCCTTTAATGCAGCAGCACCGGGCTATAAAGCAGAAGTACCCTGATGCCGTGCTGTTGTTCAGGGTGGGCGATTTTTACGAGACTTTTGGAGAAGATGCCATCATTTCTTCGCGGGTGCTGGGCATCACTCTGACCAAGAGGAACAACGGGGCGGCGGCCAGCAGCGAGCTGGCAGGTTTTCCACATCATGCACTGGATACTTACCTGCACAAGCTGGTTAAAGCCGGCTACCGGGTAGCGGTTTGCGACCAGTTGGAAGACCCCAAAACCGCCAAAGGCATCGTAAAACGCGGCGTTACAGAAATGGTAACGCCGGGAGTGGCTATCAATGAAAAACTGCTTGAACACAACAGCAACAATTTCCTCGCCGGTATTCATTTTACCGAAGAAAATATTGGTATCGCTTTCCTGGATATTTCCACGGGCGAATTTTTCGTGGCGGAGGGCAACCAGGAGTATATTGATAAACTCCTGCAAACACTGCGCCCCGCAGAAGTGATTTTTCAGCGATCATTTCAAAAACAATTCAAAGAAGCATTCGGCTCGAAGTATTATACCTATACCCTGGAGAGCTGGATCTTTGATGAAGCGTATGCTACCGAAAGCCTGCTGAAACATTTTCAGACACATTCGCTGAAAGGTTTTGGTATTGAAGAACTGCATCACGGCATTGTGGCTGCCGGCGCGGTGTTGCATTACCTGAAAGATACTGAACATCCCAACCTGCAACACATCACTTCGCTGCAGCGCATCGACCGCGAAGATTATTTGTGGATGGATCGCTTCACGATCCGCAACCTGGAACTGATCAGCACGGGCACCGAGCAGGGTAATAACCTGCTGAAAGTGCTCGACAATACGGTAAGTCCTATGGGCGCGCGCCTGCTGAAACGCTGGATGCTGTTGCCGCTGAAAGATATGGCGCGCATCAACGAGCGACTCAACCTGGTGGCGTTTTTTATAAAAGATGTGGAGCTGCGCAACAAACTCACCCATCATATCAAACAATGCGGCGATATTGAAAGGCTGGTGAGTAAGATTCCTATGAAGAAGATCAACCCGCGCGAAGTGCTGACCGTCGCGCGCGGACTGCAGCACATAGAAGAAATAAAACAACTCTGCGCCTCGGCAGAAGATGACTACCTGCAACGCCTGACCGCTCAACTGGATAGTTGTTATGAAATAGCGGAAAAAATAAAAAAACAGATCATTGACAATCCTCCCGCCGTAACAGCCAAAGGAGGAATCATAGGCGAAGGCGTGCACGAAGAACTTGATCAGCTGCGAAAAATTGCCAGCGGCGGCAAAGAATACCTCGCCGAACTGCAAAGCAGGGAAGCCGAAGCTACGGGCATTTCCTCGCTCAAGATCGGTTTTAATAATGTGTTTGGCTATTACCTGGAAGTAACCAACGCGCACAAAAACAAAGTGCCTGCTTCCTGGATTCGCAAACAAACACTGGCGAATGCCGAAAGATATATTACTACTGAACTGAAAGAATACGAAGAAAAGATTACCGGCGCCGAAGAAAAAATTCTTGCTATAGAACTCGAACTTTACGATAAGCTCCTGCTCGATCTGCAGCAATTTATCGCGCCCATGCAGGTGAATGGTCATGTGCTGGCCGTACTGGACTGCCTGCTGTGTTTTGCCAACAATGCGCTTCAATACAACTACCGTCAGCCCGTATTGCACGACGGACTTGAACTCGATCTCAAAGCGGCACGTCACCCCGTAATAGAGCGCAACCTGCCCGCGGGCGAGCCTTATATCACCAACGACATATTGCTCGATCCCGCCTCGCAACAGATCATCATACTGACTGGTCCCAATATGAGTGGTAAGAGTGCTTTGTTGCGACAAACCGCGCTCATTACTTTGATGGCGCATATGGGCAGTTTCGTGCCCGCCGACTCGGCACATATACCGCTGACTGACAAAATCTTTACCCGTGTGGGTGCCTCCGACAATCTCAGCGGCGGCGAATCCACTTTTATGGTGGAAATGAATGAAACCGCAAGCATCATCAACAATATCACCGCGCGTAGTCTGATACTGTTAGATGAAATTGGCCGCGGCACTTCTACTTACGACGGTATTTCCATTGCATGGAGCATTGCTGAATACCTGCATCAATCGCCCTTTGCACCCAAGACTTTATTTGCCACGCACTATCATGAACTGAATGAACTGGAAAATAAACTGCCGCGCGTAAAGAACTATCATATCACCAACAAAGAAGTGGGCAACAAAGTAATCTTCCTGCGCAAACTTGCGCCCGGCGGCAGCACGCATAGTTTTGGTATTCACGTGGCCCGCATGGCCGGCATGCCGCCTGCGCTCATCAACCGCGCCAACGAAATTTTGCAACAACTGGAACAAAAACATGCCGGCAATCCCGCCTCACCGCGCGAACAGGTAAAACAAATTTCTTCCCAGAAATTACAACTCTCCATATTCGATGCGCATAGCGAAACATTTGAGCAGATCAGGAAACTGCTTGAAGGAATTGATATAAACAGGCTGACGCCAGTGGAGGCGTTGCTGAAGCTGAATGAAATTAAGCAACTGCTTAAGTAATCCCACCTGTCATCACAAATAACTCAACCACCACTTCTTATGTGTACTCTTATACCTGTCGTACCATTTACACAACGGATATAACGCCAGCACCACATAAATCCATACCCCGTACACCACCGGCAATCCGTATCCAAAATCAAGCGGACGGAAATACATGAATGAATTCGGATCGACGATCTCGTCCACACCTCGCTCATCTATAAAGAAAAATGCCAGCACCGTAAACGTATGTATCAAATAAAAATGGAGGATATAGAAAAAGAAGGGCACGCGGCCATACACCCTCGCAAAATCAGTGAGTTTATTCTGCACACCCTCCAGCGCCGCCAGCGCTATTAATGCCGGACCCAATGTAATGCTCGAGTACAATAAGGAAGGCGGATACTTGGTAACATTCATGAACGAAAAGAAGTCCTGCAACAAAGTGGGATAATCTTTCCACCTGTTCGGGTCGCCATATGCATTGATTGCACGAACAACGATGAAGAGAACAATTAACCCGGAACCTGTCCACAACAATATTTTCTTCCGCCTGGCAGCATCCACCGTCGGTTCAAACCATCTGCCCGCGCAATATCCCAGCGCCATAATGCCAATCCATGCCAGCACAGGATAAACCACAAACACATTATGGCCAGGCATCCATTCATAGGTGGTAAAACGTGCAGAATGGATAACATCCAACCAAAAACCCGGAGGCTGATTCCTGCCGGCCAGCAAGGCCTCATAATAATCGAGCAGGTTATGTCCTGCGAAAATTAATACACCAATTGCCAGTATAGCTTTCAAAGGCAACCATACCAGCAGCCCCAGTGCCATCATACATATCCCGATCGCCCATATCACCTGCAAAGGAATATTATGATATCCCGGATCAAAGGTCCATCCAAAACTAATGATCACCAGCTCCGCCACTACCAGCCATAGCCCGCGCGTGATTAAAAATTTACTCAAATCGCCTCTCGTCTTTTTCAAACCCTGCAAATACGCGGCTGTCCCGGCCAGGAACACAAACACAGGCGCGCAAAAGTGCGTTATCCATCTTGTAAAATACAGTGCTGCCGTAGTGGTAGCCGGATCAAGCGGATCCTCAGTAAAGGCAGGTTGATGAAAAAAATCACGTACATGATCAATCGCCATGATGATCATTACGATGCCGCGCAACATATCAATACTCTGGATGCGGCCTTTTTTCGTTAGCAGCTGACTCATTTTTGTTTGTTCATGGAGCCACGAAGTACGGAATAATTGCACTAAAAAATATCCCCGATTCATGGTAGAGGGGGAAGAGAGAAGACCGCCCGCCCGCGGAAGGGCTTGATAATAATCAATCAGCATATAATCCGGCGGGCTTGGTGTGGAGTAAATGTGCGTTATTTTTCTCCGATTTTCCGGTACTTTGAGGCGTGAGGTGTTGAAGATGGTGGAAGGGCCGCGCTCTTGTTTTTTCAACTAAAACGAGCTATATGAAATGGGTACTGGTTAATCATGCTTCGCCTTCCGTGCAGAAATATCACTTGGTGGATGGAGTGGAAAAGAAGGCAGAACTGAAGTATAACCTCCTGCAACAATCGGTGCGCGTAAGTAATGACGACTCACAGCGCGTTTTTTTTCTTGAGCGAAGTGGTTTCTGGAACAATAAGACCATCTTTAAAAACGAGTACGGCCTGGAGATCGGTAAAATGACTTTTGAAAAAGGTTTCCACGCCGGCGCCATCGAAATAGACGGCAATAAATTTCACTATACTATTGAAGATAATCCCGAACAACACCTCATCATTTACGACGATCATATGCAGCCCCTGCTCACCTGCGACCTGAGCGCCTCCGGTTACAAACGTGAACTGGATCTGAGCAGCCTGGTGCTTGGATTGTACTGGCATGCGCATCCTGCTTCGGGCGCGCAATTGCAACCCGAATTAATACGCGCACTCAAGATCGCGTGATTATTGATCGCGAACACATCTGAAACCCGTATGTTCCAAACCCGTATCGGGTGATGTCTTCATGCGCGCCGATACGCGATAGCTGGCGCAATAAGAAGCATGACATAGAAAGGAACCTCCGCGAACCACACGCTTCGGGACGGCAGGTTCGTCAGGGTCATAAGAACTGGAAGGCCCCTTGGCGTCAGTAATATTTTTCCGGGCACATTCCACATAATAGTGGGCGTTGTACCAGTCGGCGCACCATTCCCACACATTACCGGCCATATCGTACAATCCGTAGGCGTTGGGGGCATAAGAACGCACCGGCGCCGCTCGCTCAAATCCATCTCTTGCAGTATTGAGGTCGGGAAATCTTCCCTGCCAGATATTCGCCTTTGCTTTTCCGGATTCCACCGGCTCATTGCCCCAGGTAAATGGCTGGTTGGCCATGCCGGCGCGTGCGGCCCACTCCCATTCCACTTCGGTAGGCAGCCGCTTGCCGGCCCATTTGGCGTACGCATTCGCGTCTTCCCACGACACATGCACTACCGGGTAATTATCCTTACCCTCGATGCTGCTGCCCGGTCCCTGCGGATGCCTCCAGTTGGCGCCTCTTACCCAGCGCCACCACTGCCCGGGATTGCTGAGTACCACCTGCTCACTGGGAGGCGAAAACACCAGCGATGCAGGCTGCAGTAGACTATCATGCGGCCTCGGCGTGCCCGGCGGCAATTGTTTTTTCAATTCTTCCCAGTCAGGTTTTCTTTCAGCAGTGGTGACATAACCGGTAGCCTCCACAAATTTCCGGAACTGCGCATTCGTAACCTCGGTCTCATCCATCCAGAAACCCTTCACTTCCACCCAATGCTGCGGATACTCGTCGGGCCTGCCCTCCTCATCCGAAGCGCCCATCAAAAAACGCCCGCCGGGTATAAGCACCATGCCCTCCGTAGAAATGCTATCTGCAGTCTGAATGGATACAGGTGAGGATTCTCCGATATAGCGCGAAGGCAGCGTCGCGCAACAACTAAGGGTATCGGACTTTGGTTTTTCGTCGCTAAGCGATGCACCACAGCCCACACAAAAAAGGGAAATAATCAGCCAGCGTAACATGGATCAAACCTAAGGAAATATTGGGAGGAAAAAAGAAACAACAGTCAATATGTCCCGTGCTGGCACAATATTATTAGTTACCATTACCTATGACCTGGCACACCAGCGATATCGTCCGCGTTGTTTCCGAATTAAACACCAGTGATAAAGGTCTGTCTGCCAATGAAGCGGCCAGCCGGCTGAAGCAGCATGGCCCCAATGAGCTGGAAGAAAAAAAGAAACGATCGCCGTGGGTAATGTTCCTCCTGCAGTTTAAGGATTTCATGATCATCATACTGATCGTCGCGGCTATCATTTCCGGGGTGGTTGGCGATGCGAAAGATACTATCGTGATACTCGTGATCGTGCTGCTGAATGCTATTGTTGGTTTTGTGCAGGAATACCGGGCGGAGAAGGCAATGGAGGCACTGAAAAAAATGTCGACCACACAGGCCAGCGTGCTGCGCGACGGAGAGGAACACCAGGTTCCTGCGCGCGAGCTGGTGCCGGGAGATATCATTAGCCTGGAAGCAGGCGATATGGTGCCCGCCGATGCACGCATCATTGAATCGAACGCGCTGAAAGTGGAAGAAGCTTCGCTCACCGGCGAGTCGCAGCCCATAGACAAAAACTCCAACCCCCTTCCCGATGAAAAACTTCCGATCGGCGACCGCACCAATATGGCTTACAAAAGCACGCTGGTAACCTATGGCCGCGGAAAAGCAGTGGTAGTAGCCACTGGCATGAAAACCGAAATCGGCGATATAGCGCAGATGCTGCAGGAAGACAGCGGTCTTACACCGTTGCAGTTGCGACTGGCTGATTTCGGGAAAAAATTATCATTCATCGTGCTGGGCATTTGTGTGTTGCTGTATGTGATTGTTCTTTTACGCGGTGAAAATTCGGTCTCCATGTTGCTTACCGCCATTTCACTGGCTGTGGCTGCAATACCCGAAGCTCTTCCCGCCGTGGTGACCATTGCACTGGCACGAGGCGCCAATATTATGGTGAAGAAAAATGCGCTGATCAGGAAACTGCCAGCGGTGGAAACGCTCGGCAGCGTGACTTACATCTGCACCGACAAAACGGGAACGCTCACGCAAAATAAAATGTCGGTGAAAGAAACATGGGCGGCAGAAGGTGAGCAGGAAAAAACTGAAGTGGACAATCTCACTTCCATTCAACTCCTGCACCTGGCCATGGCACTTAACCAGGATACGAAAATGGATGGTGACAAAACCATCGGCGATCCGACTGAAATAGCGCTGATAGAATACGTGAACGAAAAAAATGATTTCGATGAAAGCGAACTCAAAAAGTATCAACGCGTACACGAAATGCCTTTCGATTCTGATCGAAAGATGATGACTACCATTCATCAGCTCGGCGATCGATACCTCGCTGTCACTAAAGGGGCAGTGGAATCAATTGTGCAAATCTGCCAGGGCTGCAATGCCGATGCCATCACCCGGCAATCAGAAAAAATGGCGAAGGCGGGTCAGCGTGTGTTGGCATTTTCATATAAAATAATTCAGGAGCTGCCCAATGAAAACTGCCCGGAAGAAATAGAGACGGATCAGCGCTTCGTAGGCCTGGCTGGTATGATCGATCCCCCCCGCGAAGAGGCGGCACAGGCCGTGTCGGAATGCAAAGGCGCCGGCATCGTACCCGTGATGATCACCGGCGATCATCCTGCCACGGCCAGGGCCGTCGCACACGAGATGGGAATCTTATACGGCGAGGATGATAAGGTGATGACCGGCACTGAACTGGAAGGAATGGATGAAGCAAGTTTTGTGAACGAAATCGAACACATAAAAGTATATGCCCGCGTGTCACCAGAGCAGAAACTGAATATCGTAAAAACGCTGCAGGAAAAAAATCAATACGTTGCCATGACCGGCGACGGCGTAAACGATGCCCCCGCACTCAAGCGCGCCAATATAGGCGTAGCCATGGGCATTACGGGCACTGATGTTTCAAAAGAAGCGGCCAATATGATTTTGCTCGACGATAATTTCGCCACTATCGTCAAGGCCATTAAAGAAGGGCGGCGCATTTTCGACAATATCCGCCGCTTTATACGTTATGTACTCACCTGCAACCTCGCGGAGATTCTTACCATTTTCATTGCACCAATTGTCGGTTTACCCATACCGTTATTACCCATTCATATTCTCTGGATCAACCTGGTTACCGATAGCCTGCCCGGTCTTGCCATGGCGGGCGAACCGGCAGGTAGGAATGTTATGAAAAGGCCACCACGCAATCCTTCAGAAAGCATATTTGCAGGTGGACTGGGTATTCATATACTCTGGGTTGGCACGCTCATGGCTGCACTCACGCTCGGCACGCAGGCCTGGGCAGTATCTGCCGGCGTGAAGCATTGGCAGACTATCGTATTTACCGTGCTTTGCTTTGCGCAGCTGAGCCACGCGCTGGCCACGCATAGTGACGAACGATTATTGTTCAGCAAAAACTTTTTCAGCAACCCGCAATTGCTCGGCGCGGTAGGCATCACATTTGCTCTGCAGTTGACAGTCACTTACACTCCAGCTATTGCCAAAGTGTTATCTATTCAGCCGCTCACGCTTAGCGAACTCCTGGTCTGTATAGGTGTATCAGCCATAATTTTCCTGGCAGTGGAATTGGAGAAATATATAAAAAGCAAGAGATGGAAAAAGTAAGCATCTCATCATGAAATAAGAAATGGCGTCAACAAATGTTTCAGTACTGTTATCGCCAGCCAGTAGTACACTGTTCCCGTCACCATATACTTATCAAAGCGGTCCAGGAATCCTCCCTGGCCGGGCAGCAACTTGCTGTATTGCCTTACGTTCATTCTTCGCTTGAACCAGGAACTTACCAGGTCGCCCGTTACTGCAGCAGTTGCGGTAAGCACACCGATAAATATGGAAACCGGCAGCGTAACATTCAGCATACCTGATACAATCAGCGCGGTGATGACGCAGAAAATAAATCCGCCCACCACTCCTTCCACTGTTTTTGACCGGTCCATCTCCGGCACTATGGCGCGGCGCCCAAACCAGGTGCCGGCCACCTGGCTGAATACCTCAAACATCAATACCTGCAGGTAAATGGAATAAAGAAAATAGGGGTTGAAGATGAAGGAAAAAAACAAAAAGCCCGCGGCTATCAGTGTATAACCCGCCAACGCGGTCATCAGCATTGGCAGGCTCCTGTATTTATGCTTCATCACCGCGCGGATGATTTCAAAACAGCCGCCGAGAATGATGAGCATGGTAAGAATGGAAACCAGCCTGGTAAAAATGGAGACGATCACTACCAGCGTAGTGAACACATATGAGTAGTAACGAGTCCAGCGCCGCCGCATCAGTTCTTCATCGGCACCCAGGCTGGCGATGCCAACACCCAGTGCGCCGATAATGGCGCAGCCAATGGTGAAGTAGAAAATGATGTGCATGATGGACGTTGATTACTCCAGTCCAAACAGCCCCTTATTCAGCAACTGAAGCGTTTGAGTCTTATACGATGAAGGTACCAGTAGCGACACATTATGTTTGCTGCCGCCATAGCTTACCATCCTCACCGGTATGGGCGTAAGCGCCTCAAAGAGTCGGCGCAGCATATCCTTGGTCTCGGCAATTTCATTACCCACCACGGAAATGATGGTATTGTCCTGCTCTACGCTGATGGTGCCGAAAGGTTCCAGTTCTTTCACGATCTCTTTCAGATGAGTGCCATTATCGATCGTTACAGATACCGCCACCTCGGAAGTTGTAATCATATCAATGGGCGTGCGGTATTTTTCAAAAACTTCAAATATTTTTCTCAGGAAACCGTAGGCCAGCAACATGCGACTGCTCTTGATATTGATGGCGATGATGCCGTCTTTAGCAGCTACGGCTTTCACGCCTTTCGAACCGGCATCCTGCATAATCACGGTGCCTGGCGCTTCGGGCTGCATGGTGTTGAGCAGTTTTACCGGCACTTTCTGTTGTTGGGCAGGCCAGATACAGGTGGGGTGCAAAATCTTTGCGCCGAAATAAGCCAGCTCGGCTGCTTCTTCAAAACTAAGTTGTTCCACTGGCACGGTTTTCTTCACCACACGTGGGTCGTTGTTGTGCATGCCATCTATATCGGTCCATATTTCGCATACCGATGCATTCACGGCCGCGGCCACCAGCGAGGCAGTATAATCGCTGCCACCGCGCTTCAGGTTGTCCACTTCGCCGCGCACATTGCGGCATATATATCCTTGCGTGATGAATAATTTTTTCGATTTATGTTGTTGCAGCAAGGCATTCAGCTTAGTGCGGATGGTGTTGAGCACGGGCTCATCATTTGCATCAATCACCATAAACTCCAATGCCGGCAACAGCGCGTGATCAATACCTTTCTCTTCAAGATAAGTGCTGAACAATTTGGTAGAAAGCAGTTCGCCCTGGGCGAGAATATCCTTATTCAATGCTTCGCTGAACGATATGCGAAGAATGATATTGAGAAATTCAAAATGTTCCGCAACGATTTTCTTCGCCTTTGCATAAGCGGTATCGGTCTTCAGCAAGTCTTTGATGAAGTTCTGGTAATGTGCTTCCAGCTTATCGATCAGTTCCTTGGCCTGTGTGCGGTTGCCTGCTGCCAATGCTTCACCAATAGCCACCAGCGCATTGGTGGTACCGCTCAGCGCGCTGAGCACAACTATACGCGGCTCTTCGTCTTTCGTGATCAGTTGCGCCACCTGGTGCATACGCTCCGGTTTTCCTACGGAGGTGCCCCCGAACTTCATTACTTTCATTGCGTGGGATTTTTAAGGCCGCAAAGATATGGATTGGATGCAAGAATTTGCGGGTTGAAAAAGCTCTATAAATTCACTCCCAGCTTTTCGCCCAATTCTTTCAGGTCTCTCTCCACCACTTCCAACAATGGTATGCCATTTTTCTTCCTCTCGGCTTCCATCTCCCTTTCGGGATCGCCGGGTATCAGCACTTTTTCTCCTGGCCTGATAGCTTTGGCAGAGCGGAAGCGTTTGATCCATTTGTCCATGTGTTGCCTGAATTCTTCGGCCGGACGAAAAGCATCTATGCGCATGGCGCCGAAGAAATGACCGATACCTTTACCCGGCATTTCGGTGGGCATGGGCACGTAGGCGGGAAATGGCGGCACCCAGGGACCATAATTGGCGCCGCTGAGTACTGCGGAAAATATATCCACGATGGCGCCGAGTGCATATCCCTTATGACTTCCATGCTCCCGGTCGCCGCCAAGCGGCAACAGTGCACCGCCCGATTTCAGCTCGTGGGCATTGGTGCTGGGATTACCCTCCTTATCCTGCACCCAGCCGGTGGGAGTAGCGAGATTTTTGCGTTGCAGAATTTCGAGTTTACCATTGGCCGCTGTAGTTGTAGCCATATCAGCAACAAAAGCGGGTTCTTCGCCGGCAGGTATCACCACGCAGATGGGGTTGGTACCTAACAAACGTTCTTTTGCAAACGTAGGCGCCACCAGCGGACTGGCATTGGTCATTGCAATGCCGATCATATCGTGCTGCAGGGCCATCATGGCATGATAGCCTGCTATGCCAAAATGATTACTGTTCTGAACGCTCACCCAACCAGTGCCCACCTGCTTCGCTTTTTCAATCGCTACCCGCATAGCAAAAGGCGCCACCACCAGTCCCAGTCCGCTATCGCCATCAACCACCGCCGTGGAGGGAGTCTCGTGCACAATCTTCACCGCCGCCTTCGCATTGATTCTTTTCACTTCCCACAAGCGCACATAACCACTCAGCCTCGCCACGCCGTGCGAATCTATACCCCGCAGGTCAGCACTTAACAACACCTCCGCCGCCAACGCAGCATCCTGTTCACTACAACCCATTTTCTCAAATACCTGTCGGGTAAAATCCAGTAAATGTTGGTATGCGTAAATTTTTTCAGCCATGCGGCGAAGATAAGAGTTTCGGGTTGGGTGATTGGGGTTTCGGGTTCTGACAATCGGGCAGCGACTATAAAACGCGGCAGCAACCCGAAACACCCAATCCGTAATCCGAAACTATTTCAGCAACTTCATATTCACCGGATCCCAATTAATAATCTTCTTCTGGAAATAACTTTCATTAGCGGCGAGGCAGGGTGCGGCGGCGCGGAACCCGAATTCGGGACCTTCGTTGACGGGCTTGCCGCTGCGAACGCCTTCGATGAAATTGGCCCAGTGATCAACGCTGTCGTCGTAGCCAGAAGGAGCTGAATATTTAATGGGGTCTTTGGTGGGACGCTTCTGGTCTTCTGGTTTCCAGCGCGCGTTATATTGCTTCAGCAACTCTTCCTGCATGGCCTTGGGATAGGTGCTCAGCGAATCCCAACCACCTATACCGGGTGCTTTGGGCATAAGGCTGTGAGTGACCGTTACGCTGTTGCCGCCCAGGTCGAGCACGCCTTCGCTTCCATAAAAACGCGTGGTGCTTCTGCCGCCATCACCGCTGATGAAATTGACGCGCAGCATCAGTTGAAACGCGGGATGCTCATTGGTGGCGGGATAGTCCATAATGGCGGTCATTACATCCGGCACATCGCGGCCATCCTTCCAATAGGCTAATTGTCCTGCGGAAAATATACGTGCAGGCCCCAAAGAGCCGGTAATTACATGGATACCCGATAAGAGATGCACAAACAAATCGCCGGCAACGCCCGTACCGAAGTCGCGGTAATTGCGCCACCAGAAAAATTTCTTCGGGTCATAGGGTTGCTTTGGCATGCCCGCAATATAACGGTCCCAGTCAACCGTATCGGGGCCGCCATCAGTAGGCATGGTATATTGCCAGGCGCCATTAGCGCTTTGACGGTCGTAAGTGCCTTCTATACAGGTAAGTTGCCCTATTTCGCCTGCCTTATACAGTTCGCGTGCTTTGGCATGTGTAATGCTGCTCACGCGCTGGCTGCCCACCTGCATCACTTTTTTGGTCTGGCGCTGCGTATTGATCACCTCCAGTCCTTCGCCGATCTTATGCACCATCGGCTTTTCGCAATACACGTGCTTGCCTTTTTTCATCGCGTCGATGGAGATGCGCGCATGCCAGTGGTCGCTGGTAGCCACAATCACTGCATCTATATCTTTTCTTTCCAGGATTTCGCGGTAGTCGCGGGTGGTAAACAGATCTTTCCCATACAATTCTTTCATGCGCTCGAGCCGCCCGGTATACAGATCACAGGCAGCGGCCAGTTCAACGCCCGGAATTTTCAAAGCGGTTTGCACATTGGAGAAACCCATAATGCCTGCGCCGATCACCGCAATGCGAACGGTATCGTTGGGCATGATGGGTTTCTGGTATTGAATGATGCGTTCTTCTATTTTTTCCTGGTCGGCCAGCGAAGCAAAGGGACTTGCGCTAAGGGCGAGGGCCGATCCGCTCAACTGTTGCAAAAACTTTCTTCGGGAGGAGTTTCTCTTCGACATGTTGTTTCAGTTTGATGCGCCATCAATTTACTTATTTTTACAGTATGAAGTCATTGGCGGCAGTTGCAGCAATTTTATTTTTCCTTTTTTCCTTCACACAAACGATTGCACAATCACGCAGGGAAGATATCTATACCGATTTTGTGTTATACCAGAAGCGGCAGTTGCTGAAACAGGATCTTGAAGGCATCACACGAGCCTTCGCGCTGCCGCTCGACAGCACCACCGAATACAAGTTTGAATCTTCCTGCCGCGCCGTATCGCAGTTTATGCTGGCCAATGAAGAAGTGGAACTGGGTTTTACGAAATTATTTCTTCATTACGATTCGTTGTCGCGCAACACCAAACGCTCTTTGCTGGAAGCGGTATACGGACTATACCCCGACCGTTTTGCCGACTATATGCAGCGCATCCTTCAAACTGAAACCGATCCTTCGCTGTTTGCCGTGGCTGCGCTCTACACGCATCGCCTGCAACCTTCCGACGACGCGGCGAACACGATTAAGATAAAAATGGTGGAAAGTTTTCCGGGATATGACACGCTGCAGGTTTTGGTAGAACTGGAAAAATACCTGAACAATTACCATCGCCGGCCAACGCGCACCGCCGCTGATATCGTTGCACTATTTCGTCACCAGGCGCAACTGCAGAAGAAAGTGATCTATTCTTTTCAGCGTCACAATCGTGACTATCCCGGCCTCGCGATAGTGCAGAAAGCCGATGGCAAATTCATGCGTCATCCCGATGGCAGGCTGATGGTATTTCAGCAACTGGCGAGGGCGGCATCTAACCTTCCTTATTTCATCAAAAACGGCAACACCCCGCAGGGCGTTTACAGCATACAAGGCACCGCCGTGGCCAACAACAAACTGATTGGTCCCACGCCCAACCTGCAAATGATTATGCCTTTTGAAAGCAAGTGGGAAAGGTTTTTTCAATACCCCAATGGTATGAGCTGGAATCCCGCCATGGATTCTCTGCAACTCTATCTCGACCTGCTGCCTCCCTCGTGGCGAAAAGATGATTTCATGAAGGAATCATTTTATGCGGGAAAAATCGGGCGCAATGCCATCATCGCTCATGGCACAACCATCGATCCGGAATATTTCAAAGACAAACCCTTTTATCCCCTCACTCCTACCAATGGTTGTCTTTGCGCCAAAGAATTGTGGAATATCTCCAACGGACGCTTACTGATGAGCGAACAATTCAGTTTAGTAAGCGCCTACATGGCTACCCCCGGCAGCAAAGGACTGCTCTACGTTATTGATGTTGACAATAAAGAAAAACCAGTAAGCCGGGAAGAAGTGGAAGCGTGGGTAAGAGCGTTTGAGAAGAAGTAGTGTGCCGGCGCCAGTGGAGGGTGACGGGTGTGGGGTGACGGTTGCAGGGGGGAAAAAATTTCGGGTTCCCGATTTGAAATTCCTGGTTCGTACAATCGATCGACGATCATAAATCGCGGCAGCCACCCTGTACCCGACACCTTACACCCGACGCCGCATTAGAAATTTCAAACCTGAAACCCGAAACAATTATTAAAATCCGGGCAGAATACCAAACTTAGAACGGCAGATCATCGATAGGCTCAGTGATATCGCTGGCGGCGGGAACTGATTCACGCTGCGCGGGCGAATAACTGCCTTCGTTGCCGGAAGCATTGCCGCCATCGTTGCGCGAACCGAGCAACTGGATGGTGAATACGCGCAGTGTGAGCGAGGCGCCAAAGCTGCCGTCGTTCTTCTGGTAGGTTCTCACTTCAGGTGTACCCTCCACATACACCTGTGTGCCCTTACGCAGGTAAGGAGCAATACCGGTGCGATCTGTCCAATAAGCACATTCCACCCAGGTGGTTTTTTCTTTGAGATTGTTTTGCTGGTCCCTAAACCGCTCAGTGTGTGCAACATTGAAGTTGATCACATTCTTTCCGTTCACGACATTGGTCAGGCAATCCTTGCCCAGGTTGCCAATTACCTGTAGTTTAATCATACACCTAAAATTTAGCTACGAATAAAAAATGGTTCAACGGGGCAAGTTAAGGTTTAGGCTGGATGTAGCAATACGGGTTTAAAGGTTGGGGATAAATTGTTTCGGGTTTGGGATTTCGTGTTTGTGATTTGGGGTTTCGCGCTCACGAAACCCCAAAACCGAAACACTACTCATTCCTTCCCGACGCGGCGTCGATATTTCTGCCGAAAAAGATGGAATTGAGGAAGAGTTTGGAGCCTCCAAGCCAGAAAGCGCGGAAATTGGGATTGTCGGCAATGGAAATGACACGGCCGCTGCCGACAGAATTCACCAATACGGCGCCGGAGTTTTTCAACATGTCGTAGTTTTCTTTGGTGATAAAACCGCTTTGCAAAGGCTTATCGCCATAAGTATATGGATTGCTGTATGGATTTTTGTTCAACTCGGGAAATACCGAATTACTTTTGAAGAGATCTACAAACGGGTAGTTATAACCGTAACACAGCGGGTGCGTGCGATCGATATTGGCGCGGAAAATAGCGCCTGCCATGCGTTGGGCGCCCTGGCGGAACGTGCGCTCCACGTAGGGAGCAGGCTGGCTAACCTCAGGCCTTCTTCTTTTGAAGGTCACGTTGGTGATGCCGTTTTGTGCAGCCCATTGCACCGCTTCTTCGGTTACTATTAACGTGCCGCCCGCCTGTATCCATTCTTTCAGTTTTTCCTTATTTAACTGACCATAGTTGCCGCCCACCATGATAATAGTATTGTATTTACCCAAATCAACACGGTTGAAAGCAGATGTCTCCAGGTGCGTGCTCGGGATATTAAAGCGCTGATCGAGCAGGTACCATATTTCACCGGCATCGGTGGCATTAACACCCTGCCCTACAAGCATAGCAATTCTTGGCTGCTCCACATTCTGCAACCTGCTGCTGCCGAGATCGATGCCAGACACTACATTACCTGTATTTACTGCATAAACAGTAATACCATTGCGCTCTGCCACCTTCTTAATAAGATCGTGCAAATCCTGCGCATTTTGCTTTTGCAGGCTTACCGGTATCGAGATTGTGCCATAATCAAATTGGCGATTGGTGCCGCCCACTTTTATTTCAAAAGGCGCGGTGGCAACTTTCGCCAGCACACCTTCCTGCTGCAATTCATACAATGCGCGCGGGGCATAAAATTCATCCCATTCAAACAGGTAGGCATAAATGCCGCTGGCGCCTTTTACCGGGGCGCCACCAAGTCCGGCCGCACCGGCACCGCTGATATCACCGGCAATTGAACCCTGCAGCGAGGGTGCCGATTCCACTTTTGCACCCAGCAATGATGCATTATATTTTGCCGCAGGCAATTCTGCATAAGGCAATCCAAATGCAAGCGGCAAAGTCCAGGCAGTAATGTCGTAAAAGAGACTGTCTTTATAAGTGAGCGTCTTATCGAAAATGGTACGTATTACTTTATACTGCGGTTGCGCGGCGGGCACTACATAGGCAGTGCCTTTTTCAAAATTGTAACCGTCGGCGCTGATACTGCTGTTGAGCTGATATACTTCTATCTGCTGGCGGCGCAACATGTCAATGAAAATGGCAGTCTTTGCCTTATCATGTGCATCACCAAAGACATATCCTTTTATGGCAGCAGCATTGGCTTCGGCCATAGCATTTTTATAAAATTCTCTCTGCCAGCTGAGAAATTCCTTACGAAGCGCTTTGGCGCCTTCCAGTGTTGACAACGCGGTGATAAACTGGTTGCGGATGGTAAAAGGAAAACGCAATATGCCATTTGCAGTCTGTTGTGCATGACCGCGCGAAGAGGCCTGCTCAAACAAAATGCCTATGGCGCCATTGATATCAGGAAAAGTAGAGCCTTTTCCATAATAAAAATCATCATAGTTTTCTTTGGTGAAATACAATGAGCCGATGCGGTCGAGAAAGGCTGCATGAAATTTTCCCAGCGCAGCGGTCAATTCCTGGTTTTTTTCCGGAGTAAGCGGGTTCACGCGCGAAGGCACGCCGGGCTGAAAGAAGAAAGTGGCATTGCTGCCCTGCTCGTGATGGTCGGTGAGGATGTTTGGTTTCCAGTCGTGAAACCATTTAATCCTGTTCCTGCTCTCAACATGCACCAGCGGCAGCCAGTCGCGGTTAAGATCAAACCAGTAATGATTGAAACGTCCGCCAGGCCACACTTCACTAAACTCGCGGCTGTTGGGATCGGTCACCAGGTTCTTGCTTCTGTGCTGGTTAGCCCAGGTAGAAAAACGCTGCATACCGTCGGGGTTGAATGACGGATCCAGTAAAATCACGGCATTCTCCAGCAACTCGTCTATTTGCCTGCCTTGTCCTGCCGCCAGGTAATAAGCAGTCAGCATCGACGCATTCACGCCGCTGGGCTCATTACCGTGAATACTGTGACCGATATATACCACAATAGGCATATTGTCAATATTCACCGAGCCCGAACGTGCGGGATCACTCAACAATAAATGTTCTTGTCTTATCTGTTCAAGACGCTGATGATTTTTGGGAGAGGTGATGATCAGCAACACCTGCGGGCGCGTTTCATAGGTCAGGCCCATCAGCTCCAGTTTTACCCTTTCGGGAGCCGCGGCCGCAATGGCTTTCATATAATTCACAAGACGATCGTGGGTCACATGCCATTCACCCACCTCATGGTAGATAATATCTTTTGGTTTAGGAATTGCCGGATTATAGCTAATGCTGTCCGGAAGATAATAGCTAAGATCCTGCGCAGAAACGATAGTGGAAAAAATAAGCGTAGCCGCTAATAAAGCTGCTTTTCTCATGATGCAGTAGTTTTTCGTGATTAGAGGGGAAATTTAAGAAAATCTTGCTTAACTCACTTTACAATCCAGCGGTTGAGCATATTGTCCGGCGCTTCGATCACTATTTTGTAAAAATCGGAAGGCATTTTACTTACATCTATTTCTGCGGTCTCGCTGGCTAGCGGCGCGCTCGCCACTTGTTTATAAACATCTTTCCCGCCTGTTTTGAAATTATTCGTGGTAGTCAGCCATATCTTCACATTGCCTTTTTGTGCAAGCGCCTTCCATTTCACAATAATTTTTCCGTCTTCCAAAAGGGCAGATGGCTCTATAGCCGATACCGGTTTGTTCAAGGCAATGCCATCGATCTCCATTTGCTGGTCGCGGGTGAGTTTTAATTTCAAAGTGTGTGCAATGGACGGCATGATGTCAACAATGGCCGGTACATGTTTATCGAAATAGGTATTCAGGTTGGCGGCATTGGTCACAATCCAGGTAGCGCGTTCGCGGTCTGATTGTCCGCCATGACCTTTCCCCGTCTCATTATCACGTCCATGGTCAGTCGTAATATAAATTTCATATTTGTCGCCGTAATTCCTTTCGCGGCTTTGAATAGCTTCCCAGATACGACGCACCTGGTCGTCCATAATTTCAATGGCTTTTTCAAAGCGTCCGCTGTTACCGTACATATGACCGATATCGTCGGTGTACTGCAGGTATATCCAGGTAAGATCGGGGCCCTCGTTGCGGATGTACATAGCCGCTTGTTTTACCACCTCCTCATCTATCTTATGAACATAAAACGCATCAGCATCATGCGGATAGCGGACGGTGTCCAATTCAAGTCCGTCGAAATGATGATCGAGCTGAATGCCGCCCGCTTCCGGCTTGCCTTCACCAATCAGTTTGGTGCGGTTATCGAGCCAGGTTGAGAAAATGGCTGTCTTCTTCGAAGGTTGCTGCGTTTCTATTAACCGGAAAAGATTGTGATAATGATAATTCGGCTCTTTGATATCATTGTCCCACACATTATGCTTGTTGACCCAGGTGCCGGTAAGCAAGCTGTTATACCCCACGGCAGAAATGGTCGGCGTTTGTGAATACCCTCCTTTTTCTCCGCCCACATAAGCGCGGCGATATCCGCCGATCTTACTGATAGCATTTAATGCGGGCGTATTCAGTTTTTCCACCATATCGGCAGGTATGCCGTCAACGATCATAAAAACCACTTTCTTCTTTTGCGCGGTAGTGCAAAAGGTAGTTGCGATAAAGACGAGTACGAGGAAAAGTTGTTTCATGAATATTTCCGGATTTTATTGCTTTAGACAAAATATCGAACCAGCGCCGCAAGATCCAGGCCGGTAAGCATAATTCTAAGGGCCTGCCGCCTATGCTTCTTATATCCATCCCATCTCACTAACGACAATACCGGTTGAATTTGTGTGGACCTCAGTCCTTTAGTCGTCATTATACCCGCAATTTTCCTCATCACTGCCATACAACTCCATCATACCGGGTACATAATCGATCTCCTGCTGCAGGTTCAGTTCGGTGTGTTGGGGGTTCATGGTTACAAGATACAAAAATCGGTGGCGGGTGTAGGGTGGCTGCCGCGCTCACCCGCCACCCGACCCAGATTCTTCCTATATTTGCAGCTTGAACTTTTTTCAACCATGAGCAAGCACGGTAAAGTTTTGGTGGCCATGAGTGGCGGTATCGACAGTACCGTTACGGCGCTCATGCTCAATGACCAGGGGTATGAAGTGGTAGGCATTACTATGAAAACCTGGGACTATGCGGCCAGCGGCGGCAGCAAGAAGGAGACCGGCTGCTGTAATGTGGACTCTTTCAATGATGCACGCATGGCGGCGGTACAGCATGGTTTTCCGCATTATATACTGGATATACGCGACGAGTTCGGCGATTTTGTGATCGAAAATTTCGTGGAAGAATATATGGCGGGGCGCACGCCCAATCCCTGCGTGATGTGCAATACCCATATCAAGTGGAGGGCTTTGCTGAAAAGGGCCGATGCGCTGGACTGCGAGTTTATCGCCACCGGTCATTATGCCAATATTCACCGCCATGAAAACGGCCGCTACTATATCAGCAAAGGCGTAGATGAAATGAAGGACCAGAGCTATGTACTCTGGGGACTGCAGCAGGATTTGCTGAGCCGCACCCTGTTGCCCTTAGGTACCTACCGTAAGCCGGAAATCAGGCAAATGGCCCTGGACTATGGCTATCCCGAACTGGCTAAGAAGAGCGAGAGCTATGAAATCTGTTTTGTTCCCGACAACGACTACCGCGGTTTCCTGAAGCGGCGGGTGGAAGGATTGGAAGAAAAAGTGAACGGGGGCAATTTCATTGACAAGACCGGCAAGGTGCTGGGCAAGCACAAGGGCTATCCGTTTTATACCATCGGCCAGCGTAAGGGACTGGATATCACCTTTGGTAAGCCGGTGTATGTGACCAATATTTTCCCCGAAACCAATACCGTGATGCTGGGCGATGAAGAAGACCTGAACCGCTACGATATGAAGGTCAGCAAGTTAAACTGGATCAAGTACGAGGGTATTACTGACGGTATGGAGGTGATTACCAAGATCCGCTATAAGGATAAGGGCACGCTTTCGCACCTGTACAACAGCGAAAACGGGGTGGATGTACGGTTTTTCCAGGAAGCCAAGGGGGTGGCTCCCGGCCAGAGCGCTGTGTTTTATGAAGGCAACGATGTAGTGGGCGGCGGTATCATCCAAAGGGGATAAATAGCCCTGAATTTCAGGCAATAAAAAAACCATATACGACGTTTCAATGCCTGTGAAACCTGGCTTTGGCAAGGTGGACTATTGAAAAAATATACACTCCAGATGAAAACCGTTAATGCCCCTCTGATCATACTGACTGCGTTGATCATTTGTGTTACAGGGTGCAGCAAGACTGATACTTTCTCGAGCGAGCCGCTTACTGACTACTTTATAAAACTGGAGCCGGGCAAGTATATTCGTTACCTGCTCGATTCTACCGTATTCATCGATTACGGGCAAAGAGATACCGTTATTTCTTATGAGGCGAAAGACGTAGTGGATGCTCCCATAACGGATGCATTGGGCCGCGAAGGTTGGCGCATTCTCCGCTACCTGCGTTCCGTAGGCAGCACCAACGAAGAGGAATGGGATCAGCGGTTAACCTACTATGTTATTCCTGCCAAGGGAAAAATTGAGGTAATTGAAAATACGCTTCGGTATATAAAGCTGGTCGATCCTATTGTAGAAGGTAACAGCTGGCATGGTAATGCGCATCTTCCCGATCACCCCTTTGAACAGTTCTATGGTATAACCAGTGACGCGGGCATACAGTTCTGGGACTATACCTACAAAGACCTGGGTGCCGTGGAGAACATCAATAACAAGGATTACACCAACACAGTGACCGTGCACCAGATTGATGAAGAAGACTACACATCCATATTCGATTCAAAAACCCTCTGGATAGAAAAATATGCCAAAGGCATTGGTCTCATCTACAAAGAAGTGCTCATGTGGGAACACCAGCCGGCCATCGGCAGCAACCCCGATTACTGGCAGGGCTTTGGTATCAGGATGACCATCATCGATCACAATTGATGAAAAAAATATTTACGCTTGTTATTATTCTCCTGCTCCTGAATGTGTGGGCCAGGGCTCAGCACAAAAAATATATTGTATCGTTTATTGACAAGAAAGGCACTGCACATACTCTTTCCAATCCGAGCACCTATTTATCGGCCAGGGCAATTGAAAGAAGGATTAGACAAAAACTTCCCATCGATTCCACCGATCTTCCTGTGTCAAAAGCATATCTCGACAGCGTCAGGCAGTTTGCATCGGTGCAACTTGTGCATACCTCCAAGTGGCTGAACCAGGCACTGATATCTACTGACGATGGCTGGGCAGTGGAGCGCATCAAAAATTTTCCTTTTGTAAAATCTGTAAGGCTAGTCTCTCAGGCTCCCATGGCAAGGCGCAGAACAGACAAGCGTACAAAGGGCTGGGAGCTGCTGCCCGAGGGCCGCGTGCAGCAAACCGACGAAACCAACACGATCAGTTACGGCAATACCTATAACCAGATTCATTTGCACAAAGGCGAATACCTGCACGACCTGGGTTTTACAGGCCGAGGCATCAGCATCGCCGTTTTGGATGCAGGCTTCAATGCATATAAAACCAATCCCGCTTTTGACAGTGTGAGACTGGACGGACGCATACTGGGTGAGTGGGATTTTGTGGAAAATAACGCCAGCGTGAACGAAGATCATTTTCACGGCGCCAACTGTTTGTCTATAATGGCCGCCAACAGGCCAGGTGTAATTGTGGGCAGCGCACCGCATGCCAGTTATTGGTTGTTGCGAACAGAAGATGCTTTTTCCGAAACGCTGCAGGAAGAAGTGAACTGGGCCACTGCCGCGGAATTTGCTGACAGTGCCGGCGCAGATATCATTTCCTCATCGCTCGGTTACATTGATTTCGATGACCCTGCAGATGATCATTCGTACGCAGAGCGCGATGGCAAGACTACATTGATAACGCGCGCTGCCAATATGGCCGCAAGAAAAGGCATGATAGTAGTGAACAGCGCGGGCAATAATGGCATGCAGATGAGTGATATGCGGTTTGTGGGATGTCCTGCAGATGGCGACAGCGTACTGGCCGTCGGCGGGACAGATGGCTTTGGAAATTTGTATTTATCCGGTAGTTGGGGACCTAACAGCGCCGGCCGCGTCAAACCCAATGTAGTGTCGGTGGCACAAGGCACGGTATTCGCCAATGCACTGGGTAATGCAGCTGCAGGCAATGGCACTTCGTATGCGTGCCCAAACATGGCCGGACTGATTGCTTGTCTCTGGCAGGCATTTCCCGAGTTCACCAATATGGAAATTATAGACTACGTACAGCGCGCATCCGATTTAGCAGACGCACCCAATGAAAGAATGGGTTATGGCATTCCCAATTTTGAGCTCGCTTATCAACTGCTTTTTGAAGAGCGCGAAAGACGTGGACAAAACAGCATTCCCGGCAATAAATGGATAAAAGCTTACCCCAATCCTTCTCCCGGCGATTTCAAAGTAGTGATAAAAGCGCCCAACACCGGCAAGGGTAGTCTGCAGTTAATTGATATGATGGGAAGAATTATCGAAAGCAAGACTTTGGAGGTGACTTCAGGCCAGTTGTATTTTATTCATTTCTCAAACAAACATGCCTGGGCGCGCGGACTGTATTATGTAAGATATGCTGATGGTAAGACGCGGGAGACAATTCCCCTCATCAGGCAGTAAATAATGCGGCAAACAAAGTATCAGCCTTCTGCTCATATCCTTTCAACAATTCCATGTGCTGCAGTTTCAGCCCGATATTTTTTTCGATATGATTCGCTACTTCCTCATTTTCCTTTTTAAACACCGAACAGGTTACATAGAGAAACGCACCTTGTGGCAACAAGAGCTTCGCCGCATTTTCAACAATATGTTTCTGCCGCTCACTGAATTTTTCAATTTGCGTAGTGTCGAATTGTGCAATAAACTCAGGGCTCCTGCCCCAGGTGCCCGACCCCGTACAGGGCACATCGGCAATGATGAGATCGAATTTTGTTTTGGGAGAAAGATAATCCACAGGTTTAAATCGCGGCGAGGATATATCGGCCGTGAAGGCGGTAAAACTTTTTATGCCAGCATTAAAGAAGCGTTTCTCAAGATTATCGAGAATTGATTCGCGTATATCCGATACAGTAAGATGGATATGATCAAGCAGGTCGAAAGCCATGATGGACTTGCCGCCGCTGCCGGCGCAGCAATCCCAGACCGTACTAATGTCGAGATGCTCGGCAGCGCGTTGAATAAAAGCGCCCACGCGTTGCGAGCTGAGATCCTGTACCACCACTTCCCTGTCGGGCTCCAGCACTTCAGTAAGTTTGGATGCATTGGGTAATGCCAGGCAATGATCACTTACTTCATTACTCACTATGCCCTCTTCTTTCAGTCTGCCCCTCACCCATTCTTCTTTACCCGGACGTATGCGGATGAAAAGATCGGGCTGCACCAAGAAGGAACGGCAAAATGCATCGTGATTGATGCCATCACTCAGCAATTCTTTCCAGGGAAATATTTTTTCGAGTGATAACTTATTGTTGATTACTGAAACCTTTTCATCAATATTCAGATTCAACTTTTCATACCATTCGGGTGTTAAATGCTCAAGCAAAACATTGGGTTGGGTAGATACGAGAAATAATCCCGCCAGTATTCTCTCTTCTGTTCTGGCCCTGGGCATTGCATGCCCCATCCTGAACCCTGCATAACAAAGCTGAAGAATTTGTTTCCTGTCTGTGGAACCGTACTTCTTGTTTGCGCGAAAAAATTCCCGCGCAAAATCAGCGAATGGCTTTTGACCACCATATTCATCGGTGAGCTGAACCGCAGTTCTAAGGTGTGAGAAATACTTCATTGGGGCGCAAATTAAGTGAATTTCCGGTGGCATAACTATTGCTAATACTGATTAAACGATTGATTACTAACATACATCTTAAAGGACATGGCACGAAGAATTTTGTGGATGTTGGTCTCTGTGATGGCAGGTACGACAGGCTTTGCACAGGTTGACACGACAATCAACGACGCTGTTTCGGCGGAAAATTATTCCGCTAAAACTGTTGAACCAGGAACAGTAACATTTTCAAAGCAAAAACAAAAAAGCGACCAGGTATATCGGTTAAATGCCGCGGCAGACATTACTGTTACCGGCATTGCCACGGGATGGTCCTTGTACGCGTTTTCAAAGATCTACAGTAAGGAAGACATTACCGCGGAAGAACTGTCAGCCATCAGGCGTGAAAATGTGCCGGGCTTCGACCGCTGGGCCATAATACCCTTCGACAGCAAAATTGACAAAGCGAGTTACATTCCCTTTTATGCCGCCATGCCGGCACCACTTCTGTTGCTGCTCGATAAAAAAATCAGGAAAGATGGGTGGAAAGTAATGTACCTCTATTTTGAAACCATGGCCATCACAGGCTTGCTGTACACCAGCTCCATGTATTTTACCAACAGGTATCGCCCGTATGTATACGACGAAAGAAGCCCGCTTGAAAAGCGACTGACCGGCAATTCAAAAAATTCATTTTATGCCGGTCACGTACACCTCGTTGGCTCCTCGGTATTTTTTATTGCCAAAGTATGGTCCGATTACCATCCAGAATCAAAATTGAAATGGTTGTTTTATACCGGTGCTGCGGGTGTGACGGCTGCAACGGCATGGATGCGTCATGAGGCGGGAATGCACTTCCCTTCAGACCTGTTGCTGGGTGCGGGACTCGGCGCCCTTACTGGCATACTGGTGCCGGCCATTCACAAAAACCGCTCTGCCGATGACCGCCTGAGCCTGGTGCCACATTTCGGAATGGGCGGTCAGAAAGGACTGAGCCTGGTATATACCTTTAAATAGTGTGCAGATACGCTCTATTACACAGCTTGAAAAGGAACAGCCGGTCATGAAGACCGGCTGACTGATCAAGCAACCCCTAAACCAGCGAAAACATTTCACGGGAAATTTTCTTAGCTTCTCAGGCAATGAAAATTGAACAATTTTAACCCGCTACAATGCCTGCCGGCATCAGAACTCACCATTCTCCCCTCCGGGATATGTTAGATGCGTTTATGATCGTTCCGTAAACAATAAAATGGCTGTAAACTTTTTGCCAGTTAAGATCTTAGCGTGGGAAACCTGATTACCGGGTATGCCTGCAAGTTAGTAGATAGTCATAAAAAGAAAAAAACTTTTTTCCCTATAGTAAAAACCCTGACAACTGTCATCAGTCTGTCAGGGTTTTTACTAACCATTTCGTATTGTCAGAATCCTTTCTTTCGTTCTCCCCCTGGTCCTGCCGCGGTTCCTTCGGGCATCTGCACTGCCACAAATTCATTTTTGCCGGCCAGGATCAGTTTCGCTGCCTGCTGTACATCTTTTGGTGTCAGCTTTTCTACATATTTTTCGTAGTTCACAAAACGATCAGGATCGCCGCCCTGCAATTTATACTCCAGCAATTTGTCTAGCCAGGTCTTGTTGTCCTTGATATTCGTCTTATACTGCTCGATCCACTGGCGCTTTACTTTATTTAAGTAAGACGTATCGGGTCCTTTCTCCACCATGTCATTGAATTCTTTTCGCACAGCTTTCAACAATGTATCCACCTTTTCAGGACCACAGGGCAGTTGTAATATAAATCCATAGTTGGAGTAAGGATATTTCTCCAGTCCGCCGAAAATGCCACCGCCATAAATGCCCTGCACTTTCTCACGCAGCTCTTCAATAATGCGGATATTGAGCACTTCGCTCAGCGCCTGCGATTTCAGCTCCAGGTCTTCGCTATAGGGAACTTCGCCGGTATAGAAGGCGAGGATCAGGCTTTTCTCTTCCTTGCCTTTATTCACGGTCAAAGTTTGTTTGCCGCTTATGGGGCGCACTTTGTTGTCAACAAAGTTGAACTTCTTCTTAGTAGCGGGCAGTGAGGCAATATATTTTTCTATCAGCGGAATGATCTCTTCTTCCTTGAACGAACCGGTAAATACAAAGTTCATTCCTGAAACATCGCCGAAGCGTTCCTTATAAATTGACAGCACGCGGTCAACATTCACCTTGTCAAAGTATGCTGCATTGCCCACGGCAATAGGAGCCAGCGGGTTATTGTTGAACATCACTTTATACATCGTATCGATAAAGGCTGCCTGCGGGTTGGCGCTGATATTCGCAAACTGCGCCTTCATGCGCTGGATGAAGGAGTTGAACAAAGCCGTGTCTTTGCGCGGAGCCGTGAATGTGAGATACGTAAGCTGGAACAAAGTCTCCAGGTCTTTCACGCTGCTGTTACCACGCACGCCCTCGCTGATGGCGTTGAAAGAAGGAGTAACTGCGGCATTTTTACCCGCCAAAGCCTTGCGCATATCAACGGGAGAAAAATCTCCAAAGCCCATGGCCGATACCACCTGCACGGCATATTCAGCATTGTATTTGTCTTCAAGACCATAATTATTTTTTCCTCCCGCGCGCGTAGCGCCCATCAGTATCTGGTCGTTTTTGAAATCGGTTGGTTTCAGCGTTACTGTCACGCCATTGCTCAATGTCAGCTCGGTTGTGCCGAGCACTTTGTTGGTTGCCTTCGACACCACCTTGCCGGCTTTCGGTTCTTTGCTAAGCAGTGTACTGGCAACGGCTCTTTCCTCGTAAGGCGTAATGTTTGATTTTTCTTTGGCTTCGATAAAAGCGAGCAGGTCCTTTTCAGCGGGCACGGCTGCGTTATCATTCGGCTCAGGCCCCATCAGGAATACAAAGCGGTTCTTTTCATCTTTGAATTTATTACTCACTGCATTTACTTCATCGAGGGTAATGCTGGGCAACATTTCTTTTACCCAGGCAAACTCATTCTCTATACCAGGTATAGGCTCCTGTTCCAGGAAATGACTGATATATTCTTCTACCAGGTCACCCGATTCATTTTTATCGCGGTTGTTCCAGCTGCGCTCATAATTGGCGAGCATGCTTTTTTTGCTGCGGTCCAGTTCGGCTGCCGTAAAACCGAAACGCTTTACGCGTTCAATTTCTTCCACCAAAGCTTCCAGTGCTTTCTTGGGATCATTGGAACCGGCCGAAGCAAAAGCGCTAAACGAACTATAACCGCGTACATACGCGTCAAAACCCACCCCGGCAGTTACAAAGGGAGGATTTTCTTTTTGCACCAATTCCTGCAAACGCTGGTTAAACATACTGGTGTATAGTTGATTGACCAGGTATTTGCGGTAGTAACCAATAGTATTGGGTGTTTCATTTTTGAATGAGGGATAGTTAACGGCAACGATGTAGCTGGTAGCTTCTTTATCGGTAGCAACAATGGCTTTGTTTTCTGAATAAACAGGTCCGGGACTAAATTCCCGTTTGCGGGGGTTGTCAGGATTTTTCAAGCCAGCAAAATGTTTCCTGATCAGCTCTTCGGCTTTCGACGGCTCAATATCACCCACCACGATCACCGCCATCAGGTCGGGGCGATACCAATCGCGGTAAAAACGCCTGATAGCATCGTGCTTGAATGTTTTGATGATACTGTCTTTACCGATGGGCAAACGATCAGCATATTTTGTGCCTTCGAGCAGACCGGGCAGAATTTTTTTGAACATCCTGTCCTGCGCTCCCTTGCCCAGGCGGCTTTCTTCGAGAATAATAGGACGCTCGTCGTCGATATCTTCATCGAGATAGGTAACATTGTGCGCCCAGTCTTCCAACACCTGGAAACCCTTTTCGAGGTTGCCGGGTTTGTCGGTAGGAATGGGAAGAATATATACCGTTTCGTCGAAGCTGGTATAAGCGTTCAGGTCGTTGCCAAATCCAACACCTATATCCTGCAGGAAAGAAACAATTTCATTTTTCTTGAAATTGGTGGTACCGTTGAAGGCCATGTGTTCGGCCATGTGCGCCAGGCCCAGTTGGTCGTCGTCTTCCACAATAGACCCTACGTTCACTACTAAGCGCAGTTCGACCTTATTCTCTGGTCTTTTGTTTTGCCGGATATAGTAAGTGAGCCCGTTATCAAGTTTGCCGATCTTCACTTTCGGATCTATCGGCATCTTATCGGATAGGTTTACCTGGGCATTACTTACCAGGAAGGAACAGGTTACAATAAGCCACAGGGCTAAATTGCGGATTGTGATCATGATTATTGAGAGATTTAATTTATCAATGATTGAAGACGAAATTATCACTTCACCAAATGCAATTTCGTGAAATCCCTATACAAAATCCCCCCAATCATCACAATCCCCATTTACCTCAGCACTTCCGTGATGGGCTGGCCTACGCAGCCGCTGGGCATCTGGATACGAAGCATGGCCGCCACGGTAGGCGCAATATCGGTCATGTAAGTCTCGCGGTTGGTGCGGCCGGGCTTTATCTTCCATCCATAAAAAACAAGTGGAATATGAGCGTCGTAGGGATACCAGGAACCGTGAGTGGTGCCGGTATAGCTGGCGTTACCGTCTAACCAACCCGGGTCCTTGATAATTTGAATGTCGCCGCAGCGGCGGGGGTAATACCCGTTGGCGACCATCTTGCGCAGCTTTTCATTCAGCGGTATCTGCATGAGGTCATCAATGGCAAATACGCGGGCAACACCCGGCTGGCGACTGATGAATTTGACAATATAGTCTTTCAGCGCGCGCTCATTGATTTTCATGGAGTCGATGAGCGGGTGGTTCAGGAAAACCTGGTAGTTGTACGTGCTGGAAATAAGTCTGTCGGAACCAAATTCTTCCTGCAGCTTTTGCGTTAATTCCTTGCGCCAGCTGGCTGCATCGCTCAGGTGGCCGGGTAATTTATTTTCTTCATTGAAGCCGGGCGAGTGTGCCACAGCGTGATCGGCGGTCAGGAATACAAGGTATTGCCCCTTTCCAACCTTTTCGTCGAGAAAGTCTAACAGGCCGCCCAATTCCCTGTCGAGACGCAGGTAGGTATCTTCCACTTCAATACTGTTTGGACCAAACGAGTGTCCTACATAATCGGGAGATGAAAAACTAACGGCCAGGAAATCGGTAATATCATCGGCTCCCAATTTTTCATGGATAATGGCAGCCTTGGCCATTTCAGCCGTCATGGTATTACCACCCGGTGTAGACGAAATTTTACCGTACTCTTTTCCTATAAACCTGCTGAGGTCGTAGGGAAATTTTGTCTGGTCCGAGCCAAATGTTTTTCCTTCGTATGCTTTTTCATCTGAAGTGCTTTGCCTGTATGTTTCTATCGGGTAAAGCGTGGTCCAGGGTTTTTCATAATACTTGTCAACAAATTTCTTCGCGTTGAAATCTTTTACCCACTGCGGCAATTCTTTCATATACCAGGTGGAGCTGATCCATTCTCCTGTTTTGGAATCGTACCAGTATGCAGCATTGGCCGAATGACCAGCCGGCAAAATGCCGCCGCGGTCTTTGAGAGCTATACCAATTACTTTGCTGCGGAAATTAGTAGCCAGCCGCAGTTCATCGCAAATAGTGGTGGCAAGCATATTGCGCGGACTCATCTTTCCGTTCACGCCGTTGTTGCCCACCGTTTCCACTGAATCGTCCTGCGTGCAGTAAACAGATTTCATCTGGAAATTATCCCACCAGTCATTGCCGGTAATACCATGCACAGCGGGTACGGAACCGGTGTACACGCAGGTGTGCCCGCAGGCGGTAAAAGTGGGTGTATAGGGAATAAATGTATTCTCGCACGTGAACCCCTGGTTCAGTAATCTTTTCATACCGCCGTTAGGTAAGTAGCGGTCATAAAAGCGATAGAGATAATCCCAGCGCATCTGGTCAACCATAATACCCACGACCAGTTTGGGTCTTTCGGGTTTGTTGATTTGCGGGATAATTTTGGGAGATTGAGCCGATAGGGTAACTGTAAATACTATGCAGATCCAAAGCAGAAAGGATTTGTACATGGAGATGATTTTTAACAAAGATAACTGGCTGAGTAAAAAGGAGTATTAAAATTATATGAAAATGATTTGCTGGTAATAAATCACGTGGGTGGCCGTTTCATTGTAACTTTGCCGCGGCCCGGCCGGCAACCGACGGGCAACCCTTTAACAAATCGAATCAAACTATGGCAGACATTTTCGAAAGACTTTTAAAAAACTACGGCCCTATCGGGCAGCATCGTGAACGGGCTCATGGTTATTTTGCATTCCCGAAACTGGAAGGAGAGATCGGCAGCCGCATGAAGTTTCGCGGGAAGGAAATGATCGTGTGGAGTTTGAACAATTATCTCGGCCTCGCCAATCATCCTGAAGTGCGCAAGGCCGACGCTGATGCCGCCAAGCAATATGGCCTGGCCCTTCCTATGGGCGCTCGCATGATGAGTGGCAACAGCCCGCAACACGAACTGCTGGAGCAAAAGCTCGCCGCTTTTGAAAATAAAGAAGATGCAATACTCCTCAACTATGGCTACCAGGGCATGGTGAGCCTGATAGACGTGATTTGCAGCCGCCACGACGTAATTGTTTACGATGCCGAAAGTCATGCCTGCATCATCGATGGCGTAAGGCTTCATGCTGGCCACCGCTACGTATACAAACACAACGATATTGAAGATCTCGAGAAACAATTGCAGAGAGCTACTGCGCTGATCGAAAAACAAAAAGCCGGCGGCATTCTCGTCATTACCGAAGGTGTGTTTGGTATGGCAGGAGACCAGGGCAAACTGAAAGAAATTGCCGCGCTGAAAGGCAAATACCAGTTCAGGTTGCTGGTTGATGATGCTCATGGTTTTGGTACACTCGGTAAGACAGGCGCCGGCGCCGGTGAAGAGCAAGGCGTGCAAGACCAGATTGACCTCTACTTTTCCACTTTCGCCAAATCAATGGCCTCCATCGGTGCATTCATTGCCGGACCTAAGAATATTATCGACTATATCCGTTATAATATCCGCAGCCAGATTTTCGCGAAGAGTCTGCCCATGCCCCTGGTGATTGGAAACCTGAAACGCCTGGAATTGCTGCAGACAAGACCGGAGCTGAAAGAAAAACTCTGGAGCAATGCGCTGAAACTGCAGAATGGTTTGAAGGAAAAAGGTTTTGATATCGGCAAGACCGATTCGGTAGTAACCCCGGTTTATATGAAAGGCGGCGTGGAAGAAGCTACCGCTATGGTTATGGATCTGCGCGAAAACTTTGGGGTGTTCTGTTCTATAGTGGTATATCCCGTTATTCCCAAGGGACATATCATTTACCGCCTGATTCCCACCGCGGCGCATACCGATGAAGATATTGAACTGACACTCAAGGCCTTCGAAGAAACCAAACAAAAGCTGGACGAGGGCAAGTACAAAGTATCGGCCATCCCTGATATGGCTGAGGCCTAAAATATTGTCAGTCAACGCATAGAAATCCCGCCAGCTTGGCGGGATTTTTTCTGGCCAACTATATGAAAACCCCTAGACAAAACGTTATAAGGGTGGTGAAATAAACCCTAAGCAGACCTATGAGGATACACGCAAAACCCCTTAACCCCGGTGCGTATGAAACCGTTGTTGACAGTGGCCGTTTTGGCGGCGCTTTTGAGCAGTATGGAGGTCTGGTCTCAGAAAAGAAAACATACCGATAGTGTTGATGTCACCATCACACTAAAGAAGCGCTATTCCCGCAACGCCCCGGTTGACAGCGTCTTTATATTCTTCGACAAATACAATCACACGGGTGCCGGAGTGGTCAAAAATGTTTTTTATCCCAAAGATGATAAGATTGTGATACCCCAGGTGCCGCCGGGCAAATATTATATTGGCATGTACTGCCTGGGAACGCATTGGGAATATCTCAGCGAAGTGACTTTTGTAAATATGAGAAGGAAAAATAATCTCCGCTTCAAATTAAAACGCTCCGAACTGTACGTACCCGGCACTTTCATCGCACAGGTGAAGTTGGATATGAACCGGCTGGCGATCACCAACCCAAAATCTTTTCGTTAAAATTCCTCACGGCTTTGCTTATCCCCCAAAAAATAGCCTCCCGGAGGGGAGGCTGCACTAATCAAATACCATTAACCATTAAACCTTATCCTATGAAAATTCAAATATAAGATGATAACCGTGAAACAAGAGTTGCAACGATAAATTTTTTTTGAACGGCATCGCGTTTAATTGATTCAAGTCAACCACCATATAACTGTATTAGCAATACACAAATTCGAGAACACCCACAACACATTTTCCGCAAAAAAAATTGTAGTTGCGCCCCTTTACAAAAACACCTCTTGAACAATTCACCACACCTACACCCGCTACAGTTTTTATTTCCACGTAGACTTAAAACCTCTCTGGTATTCAACAAAAGAAATCTTCCCAAATTTTCCTTCCCCGAAATATTTTACCAGTCCTTCAAATTCCGCGGGCGTGAGGTAACCCGGAATGGCTTGCGGTTCACCTTCCACAGGAATGATCACCGTGGTGGGATAAGAAAGATTACCATTGGTGAGATATATCGCAAAGTCGTTAGTGCGGTGATTGCGGTTAAAGCTGTATGTTTTTCCCTGCCAGGTGATATCTTTTTTTGATTCCGCATTGACTTTTACCGCATAGAATTTTTCCTGCAGGTAAGCACTTACATTTTTATTGCCATAGGTTTTTCTATCCATCACCTTGCACCAGCCACACCAATCGGTATAGAGATCGATCAACACTGGCTTCTTATTTTTTTGCAGGCTGTCTTCCACTTGCTGAAGGGTTAGCCATTTCATTTTCTCGGCCGGCTCGGCAGGTTTCTGGGCACAGGAAAAAATAATCACCCAGCCAAACAAAACCGATAGTTTCAAAGCTTGCATGCTTACTTTTGTTTTATTCGTAAAAATAACTCAATTCCAATGCATAAAATTGTGTTAGCCATAACGGGCGCCAGCGGGTCCATTTACCCTAAACTGCTGATCGAGAAATTGTTGACCATCAATAAACAGTGGCAGGAATTGGCCGTAGTGATGACAGAAAATGCCAAACAGGTATGGTTTACCGAGCTGGGCAATGATGACTATAGCCGCTACCCCGTGAAATTTTATGGCACCATGGACTTTATGGCTCCTTTTGCCTCGGGGTCGGGCCGGTTCGATACCATGATCATCGCGCCCTGCTCCATGGGCACCCTGGGCCGCATTGCTTCAGGCATTTCCACCGACCTTATAACACGTGCGGCCGATGTGGTGTTGAAAGAAAGAAGAAAACTGATCTGCGTGGTGCGTGATACGCCTTACAACCTGGTGCACATTCGTAATATGGAAACCGTAACACTGGCAGGCGGAATTATTTGTCCGGCCACTCCATCTTTTTACAGCAGACCCACTACCATTGAAGAGTTGGCAGCCACTGTGGTTGACCGTGTGCTGGACCTGGCAGGACTAAAGATAGCCACCTACAGGTGGGGAGAAGCCGGGGAATAAAACCCAAAAAGGCAAAGCACACTCTTATCTCAAATCAATCACCTCCACGCCCGGGTACTTACTCTTATCAAACATGAACAATGCATCGGCGAGACTAACTTTGCTGTTCAAACTATCTACCGTATAGGTGAATACTGTTCCGGCTTTATCAAGAACGCGTGTGCTGTAAATAGTTTTGTTCACCTTATCGATCAGCAGGTACACTTTGTGAAAGGTACGCGTCTTGTCTACGGGCGTCATTTCAATTTCCTGTACCAGTTTTTTGTTTACCTGTTTTTCGCCATTGAGTTTGGAAAGAAAATCCTGGTCGTAGAAGTTGGTGAATAATTTTTGGGGTGTGATGCCACCACCGGCCGGATCGAGTTTGGTGATGGTTACTTCGTTGGCAGCTTTATCGTAAGTCCACACGTTAGAGCCATCGCAGAAAATTTCCTGTCCATCGATGGTAACCCTGTACATGGAACCTTTCATATACACAGTACCTTTCTTAGTACCGAGCACCTGCCCTTTGCTGTCTTCGTTTTTAAGTGTGAAAGTTGCCTGTACGGCTTTGAATGTCTTGAATTTTGCGCTTACCGCGTCCAGTACTTTCTTTGCTTCGGGATCTCCTTGTGCAAATCCGGCAATCGTAATAAGAAGTACTGTTACAAACAGGGCGGCTCGTTTCATCTGCGTAAGTAGTTTTTTATGATTGTTTAAGGGCGGCAAAGATACGGGATTCCCGCTGCGCGGGAATCCGGTTTCGGGTTTTGGGTGCTGATTTCGAGTGCCGGGTGGGCTACCGCGATGCATGATCGCTGCCCGAATGTAGGAACCCGAAACTCCAAACCCCAAACCCGAAACCATCACTCAGACCTATAAGTCGCCAAATAGTTTAACCTGGTTGTCAACGATTAACAATTTTCTATCCCAGGTTGGCCATGTGCTGTTCCAGCTCAGCTTCGGTCTTGATCAGCACGTCGCGGGCCTTGCTACCCTGGCTGGGACCTACTACCCCGGCGGCTTCCAGCTGATCCATGAGGCGGCCAGCGCGGTTATAGCCCAGTTTCATCCGGCGTTGCAACAGGGAGGTGGAGCCCATCTGGCTTTGCACTATCAGGCGGGCGGCGTCTTCAAACAAGGGGTCGCGGTCGGCCAGGTCGAAGTCCTTGCCTTCCATTTCTTTTTCATCCACGTATTCTGGCAACAGGAAGGCCTGCGGGTAGCCTCGCTGCTGGCCGATGTATTCGCAGATACCTTCCACTTCGGGCGTATCCACAAAAGCACATTGCAGGCGGGTAAGCTCGCCACTATATGAAATCAACATGTCGCCTTTACCAATCAGTTGTTCTGCGCCACCTATATCAAGAATGGTGCGCGAATCCACTTTCGAAGAAACCTTGAAGGCGATACGCACGGGGAAGTTGGCTTTAATGGTACCGGTAATAATGTTCACCGACGGACGCTGTGTAGCAATGATCAGGTGAATGCCCACCGCGCGCGCCAGCTGTGCCAGGCGTGCAATCGGCATTTCCACTTCCTTACCCGCCGTCATGATCAGGTCGGCAAATTCATCTATCACCAGCACAATGAAAGGCAGGTATTGATGACCCTTCTGCGGGTTCAGCCTGCGCTTGATGAATTTCTCATTGTACTCGCGTATATTTCTCGCGCCTGCTTCTTTCAGCAGGTCGTAGCGGTTATCCATTTCAATACAAAGTGCATTCAATGTATGAATCACTTTGCGCGTATCGGTGATGATGGCCTCTTCTTCGCCAGGCAGTTTGGCGAGGAAATGTTTTTCGATGGTGCGGTACAAACTCAATTCCACTTTCTTCGGATCCACCAGTACCAGTTTCAGTTGCGAAGGATGTTTTTTATACAACAGTGAAACCAATATGGCATTCAAACCAACCGATTTACCCTGGCCTGTAGCACCGGCCATCAGCAGGTGCGGCATGGTGGTAAGATCGACGATGAAATTTTCGTTATCGATCTTTTTGCCCAGTGCGATGGGCAGGCTGTAATTATTGTTTTGAAATTTCTCGGAGCTCAGCAGCGTGCGCATACTCACCAGCGTCTTCTTCACATTGGGCACCTCAATACCAATGGTGCCTTTGCCGGGAATGGGCGCGATGATGCGGATGCCGAGCGCGGCCAGACTCAACGCAATATCATCTTCCAGGTTCTTGATACGTGAAATGCGCACACCGGCGGCGGGTACAATTTCATAGAGCGTTACAGTCGGACCCACCGTAGCCATGATACGCTGAATTTCGATATCGTAGTTCTTCAACGTTTCGATGATCTGGTTTTTGTTTTTTTCCAGCTCTGCAGGGTCCTGCACTATTCTTTCACTGCCGTGATATTCGAGCAGATCGAGCGAGGGAAATTTATAATCGCGCAGATCAAGCGTGGGTTCGTAAGGCGGTAGTTCTTCCGCTTCCTTTCCTTTCCAGGCTTTATCTTTTTCGTCTTCTGCTTCTTCTTCCTTTACCTCATCCGCCGACACTTCTTCGTTGGTTTTTATTTCCAGTTCCAGTTGTGGTAGCTCGGTGGTCTTCGATGATTTGGAAGTTTTTTTCGGCGTCTCCACCGGCGTTTCCATCACAATAGGCTGATCGGGTTCAAAGGTTTGAGCGGCGTTCTCACTTTCAGATGACATTTCATCTTTCTCCACCATCTTGAAATCCGTGAGCGAATCATTGACGGGTGCTTCAGTTTTAGGAGGAATTACTGAAATGCCGTTTCCTTCCTTCAACCTGTTGCGCCGTTTGGGTTTCTCCGCCACCTCTCCTTCTTCTTCACTCGCGTCCTCTCCTTCTTCGTTCAAAAATTCTTCATCAACGGTAAGGGTGGCATTTTGCTCTGCGGCCACCTGTGGCTTTTTGGCCGGCAGCCTGAACACCGGGTTGAAGCGCCAGATGATATAGGCCAATCCGCCGGCCAGCAGCAACACAGTGGCACCTACTTTGCCCAACATCAGCACCAGCCAGTCGCTGACCATATTGCCAAATGCGCCGCCCCAGGAAAACTGTGCCTGGCGGCCAAAAAAGGCCAGGGCGATGCTGAAGAAAATTACGCCTACCACCACGTAGCGCACATTGCGCCAGATGGAAAATATTTTTTTACCAAAAATGGCGTTGACTCCAAGTACAAAAAACAGCGAGCAAAAGAAAAAGGACGCCACCCCAAAACCATTGTAAAAAAACTGGTGCGAAATATATGCCCCGATATTACCCAGCAGGTTGGCAGTCTTGATTTCTTCGGAAGGGAAAAGCACCTCAATGCCGCGGAATACCTTGTCCTGGTCTTCTTTCCAGGTAAAGAGGTAAGAGGCAAAAGCAATGAAAAGAAAAAAGCTTACCAGCAAGGCAAGCGTACCGGCAATCTTGTGGGTACGTTCGTCTTTTACAAGGTCTTTCACACGAACCTGCTCTTCTTTTTCAGGTTTGAATTTCTCCGGACCAGGCGTTTTGCTTTTCGAGGATTTTAAGCGATTAGCCATGACGACAAAGATAACGCAATCCGTCTCAATACGTGATTTATGTCGTAGCTTTCCGTATTATTCCAGAACTGGGCAAGCTTGTGAGTCATGACCCGTAAAACCAATATGTTATTCCGGTTAGCATCCGCGCCGGCAATCATAATTTTAACCATACTGTTTGCTTTCATCAGCACTCCCGCCGCCGCACAGGCGCCCGACTCCATGGTGGTTGATGTAAGCAAGATCAGGTTTTATGAACAGATTAACGACCAGAGCTGGCTGGCCTGCCTGCCCAAGGGTACTGCCAAAGCAGACAATATTGCCAGCCTCCCCTTCCGCAGCGAAAATTTACTGAAGTACGTATGGGGATTTCCCGACACATTGATCGAAAAAGACAATGTGCTGAAGTTTATACTGTACAACAGCGCCGACACCGCCATCGAGGTCTTGTTTTCACCCGCTATATATTTCAGCCGCATCACTATCTACAAAGCATCCGATGAAAGCCCCAACGCCACCATCCAGGAAGTGCCCGAAAGCATTACGCGCAAAAACCTTTCTTACGATGGCGTAAGACGACTGATCGTGCAACCAAAAGAAAGAGCCGTCTATTATTGCAGCTTCAATTTTGTGCGCACAAACATCAACAGTTTTCTGCCGCGACTGATCGAAAATGGTTATATACCGCAATGGATATCCACCATACGCGATAAGGAACGCGTGCTGGACATATTCACTTACGTGGTGTCAGGGCTGCTTTTGTTGATGGTGTTTTACTCGCTGGCCGTTTACCTGCAGTCGCGCAATAAGGAGTTTATCTTTTATTCGGTATATACCTTTTGTACCGCCACGTTGTTGTTCCTGAAATCTTACCTGAACCTTTCTGCCACTTTCTTCAACTATTTCTACGAAGAATATCTCGATTTCATGATCATGTCGGGCAGCGTGTTTTCATACCTCTTCTTCGTACGGCGATTTGTGAACACGCGGCAGAAATATCCCGCCCTGGATACTTTCCTGAGAGTGGCCGACTGGATATTGCTGGGACTTTGTGCGGTGTACTCCATCATGTATTTTACCACAGAAGAATATCACCTGCTCAACATTATGGAGAACCAGGTGATCAAGATATTCTTCTTCCTGATTGGTATTGTGTTCATCTTATATAGCATCAAGCGAAAAGATCCGCTGCTCAACTACCTGGTGGCGGGCAATTTCGCGCTGATCATTTTCTCCATTCTGTCGCTGGCTATTATCCAGTTAAAATGGGATCCTTCGCCGGTAAAGGGGTCCATCTTCAACCGCGCCCTGTTTTATTATGAAATAGGCCTGGTGCTTGAACTCGGCTTCTTCCTGTCGGGTCTTGCGTATAAGAACCGTCGCGATATTATCGATCGTGTAAAAGAGCGCGAAAGACTGAAATTGGAAAACGAAAGAAAGGAGTTTGAAAAACAAGTGGCCGTAATGGCGGCGCAGCAACAGGAGCGCGACCGCATCTCTGCCGATATGCATGATGAACTGGGCTCGGGTATGACGGCCATAAGGTTGATGAGTGAGATTATGAAGAACAAGATGAAGGACCAGACATATCCTGAACTGGAAAAAATTTCGAGTTCAGCCAATGACCTGCTGAGCAAGATGAACACCATCATCTGGACCATGAAGAGCTCGAACGATACGCTCGAGAGCCTGGTGGCATACATCCGTGCGCACGCTACCGAATATTTCGACAGTACGCCTATCAGTTGCACTGTGCAGGTACCAGCCGTGATTCCGCAGGTGGATGTATCGGGGGAAAAGCGCCGGAATATTTTCCTGAGCGTAAAAGAAGCCCTCAACAATATTATGAAGCACTCACAGGCTTCGAAGGCCTGCATTGAAATCATAACCCGCGATAGTAAGCTGGTGATAAAAGTGAGCGACAATGGTATTGGCATCAACGAAGAACAACTCCGCCGGTTCGGTAATGGTCTCAGCAATATGAGAAGAAGAATGGAAAGTATTGAAGGCAGCTTCCGGATCGAAAACGACGGAATGTGCACGCTCATCTTTGAAGCGCCGATCTAAAACTTATTTTTCAGGATCGCAAAGAACAGCATCAGCCATGCGACAATAAAGAACACCCCGCCGATGGGCGTAATGATGCCGATTCCATTTAAACCGACGGTGTCGGTTGCTTTCAGGAATGTAAGCAGGTATAGACTTCCCGAGAATAATAAGATGCCTGTTAAAAAACAATTCCCCGCCCAACGTAACATTTTGCCCGGGAATTTTTCATACAAAATAGCGGTGGCTATTAAAGCAAACACATGATAAAACTGGTAACGCACACCCGTATCAAAGGAAGCCACTGTTTCAGGCGGCACCAATTGTTTCAGACCATGTGCGCCAAAGGCGCCCAGACCAACGGACAAAGCGCCCAGTATGACTGCAGTGAGCAAAAAACCTCTATGCATGTAATACGGTTTGAATGAATTCATTCATGGTAAAAGCATCTTCGCGATCGATCACCACATCGGCCTGTTCGTAGTAGATGCGGCGTTCGTTCAGCTTGCGCATGATGTAATGGCGAAGATCTTCATCGCTGATATCTTTCAGCAAGGGACGTTCATTGCGCTCTTTCATGAGGCGCTGCAACAGCACATTCACGGAAGTATTCAACCATACTACCGTGCCGTATTTTTTCATGAACTCGATGTTGTTGAAAAAACAGGGCGTGCCGCCGCCGCAGCTGACGACCATCGAAGCATGTTCGTCCACTAATTTTTCGAGCAGTTCTTTTTCCCTGTTGCGGAAATACTCTTCACCTTTCTCGGCAAAAATTTCAGGGATGGTCTTTTTCTCCGATTCTACAATCACTTCGTCCAGGTCATAAAAGGTGAGTTGCAGCCGTTCTGCCAGCTGTTTTCCCCAGTGAGTCTTACCGGAGCCCATGAAGCCGATGAGGAAAATGCGCATATTATTTGAATGCGTTGATCCCGGTTATATCCATGCCCGTAATCAGCAAATGTATATCATGTGTGCCTTCGTAGGTAATCACACTCTCGAGGTTCATCATGTGGCGCATGATGGAATACTCGCCGGTGATACCCATGCCACCCAGTATCTGCCGTGCGTCGCGCGCTATCTGGCAGGCAATTTCGCAGCCATTGCGTTTGGCCATACTCACCTGTTGTGGGGTGGCTTTGCCTTCGTTCATCAGCACACCCAGTCGCCAGTTAAGCAATTGCGCCTTGGTGATCTCGGTAATCATTTCGGCCAGCTTTTTCTGCTGCAGTTGGAAACCGGCAATGGGCCTGTCGAACTGCACGCGTTCTTTGGCATAGCGCAGGGCGGTATCGTAGCAATCCATGGCCGCACCTACCGTGCCCCAGGCAATGCCGTAGCGGGCTTTGGTAAGACAGCTCAGCGGGCCTTTCAGGCCTTTTACGTTGGGTAAAATATTTTCCTTGGGAACTTTCACATTATCAAATACCAGCTCGCCGGTGGCGGAAGCCCGCAGGCTCCATTTGCCATGGGTGGTGGGGGCGGTAAAACCTTTCATACCCCTTTCCACGATCAGGCCGCGGATGTCGCCCTGTTCGTCTTTTGCCCAAACCACCGCAATCTGGGCATAGGGAGCATTGCTGATCCACATCTTGGAACCATTGAGAATCACGTGGTCACCAGCGTCTTTGATATTGGTGAGCATGCCGGCCGGGTTGGAGCCGTGGTTAGGCTCGGTGAGGCCAAAACAGCCCAGCCAGTCGCCGCTGGCCAGCTTGGGCAGGTATTTACGGCGTTGATCCTCACTGCCGTATTCATAGATGGGGAACATTACCAGCGAGCCCTGTACCGAGGCGGTGGAACGCACGCCGCTATCGCCCCTTTCCAGTTCCTGCATCATCAGTCCATAACTGATATAATCCAGTCCCCCGCCGCCATACTGCTCGGGTATAGTGGGGCCAAAACAGCCCAGTTCGCCCAATTGCTGCACTATATGTTCCGGGAATTCTGCCCTTTGGGCATAATCCTCAATAATAGGTGTAATTTCCTTTTTCACATAATTGCGCACAGATTCACGCACCAGCTTCTGCTCATCGGTCAACAATTCATCCAGTAAGTAATAATCCGGGCTGGTAAAAAGGTCGGTTTTAGCTGCCATGACAGTATATATTAGGTATATTAAAGTGCTGCTAAAGTATGAGATAAATGAATATCGAACAAGGAACCGGGAAGATTGAACGGGGAGGTAAGAGGCGTAGCAGATCTCTACTTCCTTGTTCCAATTTCCGTGCTCCTTCTACAATCTTCAAAAAAACAGGGCCTGAAATGCAACATGCGTTCCAACTTCATGTCTCTATTTATGTAAACTAAAAATTGTCATTTTGGAGCTGACTGCAACCATCATCCGGGATGAAATAGTAGAAAGGTGTAAACAGGGCGACAGGCAAAGTTACCAGGCGCTATACGATAAGTATTCCCGGGCCATGTATAATACCAGCCTGCGCATAGTGAACAACAGCGCAGACGCCGAGGACGTGCTGCAGGAAGCGTTCCTGGACGCATTTCGTTCGCTGGACGATTTTCATTATCGTTCCACTTTCGGGGCCTGGCTCAAGAGGATCGTGATCAATAAATCGATCAACGCGCTGCGCAGGCGCAAGCCCAACCAGGAAATCGTGGAAGATTCGGTGGTGTATTCGCTGCCCGATGTGGAAGCGCCCGACGAAGCGGAGATACAGTATAAAGTGGATGAGGTAAAAAAGGCTATCCGCCGCCTGCCCGACGGATACCGCACCGTACTGACCCTTTACCTGCTGGAGGGATACGATCATGAAGAGATATCAGAAATTCTCGGCATTTCACATAATACGGTACGTACGCAGTATATCCGCGCCAAACAGAAACTTTTATTCATCATAAAACAGGGAGGATTATCATGAGCAGTCCACTGGAGAAATTTATGCGCGACCATCGTGAAGAGTTTGATAGTGAAGAACCGCGTCCGCAGGTATGGGCTTCATTGGAAAAGAAGCTGTCAACACCCGAAGAAAGGAAAGGTATAGGGAAAGTAACAGCCATGAAATTCCTGCGTATTGGTGTGGCCGCCGCGGTGCTGGTGCTGGCCGGTATCGGAGTATTTTACCTGGCTACAGACCATAACCGTGTTGATCCCCTTGTGGCGGTTAACGACAATCATCCCGCCAATGCCGCTGCCGATGAATTGATTAAAGAGATCAATCCAACCTATGCAAAAGAAGTATATCATTTCACCCAGCTGATTGAACTGAAACAATCTGAACTGAAGCAGATTGAAAAAGATAACCCGCAGTTATACAAACAGTTTATTGCCGACATTAATAAACTGGACAGTTCGTACTACGCCCTGAAAAACCAGTTGCCGGTGACACCTAACCGCGAGCAACTGCTGGAAGCTATGATTCAGAATTTGCGACTGCAGACGGAACTCCTGAATCAGCAGCTGAACATTATTAAACTCATCAAACAATCAAAAAGTAAAACTAATGAAACGAATAGTACCCCTGCTTAGCTTCGTTGTGCTGCTCCTGTCGGGAGCCGGCGAAGTGTGGGCACAGCATCAGTCGAAAAAGAAGAAGTTTGAATATGCCCATGAAAGAACCATCAGTCAATCCTACCCCGCTTCGTCAAGTGATGTGCTGGATATCGAGAGCCAGTTTGGCCAGGTGAATATCAAAACATGGAACCGCAACGAGGTAAAAGTAGACGTGAAAATTGAAGTGAGCGCCGACGTGAAGGAAGCAGCCGACCTGTTGTTTGAAAACATTGATGTGCAGCACAGCAAGAAAGGCAACAAGATCTATTTCAAAACCATTCTTAACAAGAAAAACGGCAAGGGCTATAGGGGCAAACACAACAGCAACATGTCTATCGATTATGAAGTGATGATGCCTGCTAACCTGGCGCTGGATATCGAAAACAAATTCGGCAACACTACCCTTCCCGATCTCACCGGCAAGGTGAATATCTCCCAGGAGTTTGGCAACCTGAGCGCAGGTAAATTGTCTAATCCCGGTTCAATAGAAGTGAAGTTTGGTGGGGTGGTGATCGAAGGTGCGTCAAATGGAAAATATGAATTTGGCTATGCCAACGACGCCACTATCAAAAATCTTTCCGGCAAAGCAAATGTTGAAATTGAGTTTTGCAAAGGCAATGTAATGATCAATGCCGCCAATGTGAGCGATCTGAAAGTAGACGCGCAATATTCTGATGTAGCCATTGTAGTGCCGAAAAATATTTCGGCGAACTTCACCGTGGAAACCAACTTTGGTTCTTTCAATAACCTGTCGGGCATCAACCTGAAAAAAGAAGATGATGATGACGACGGCGCTCGTTTCCGCGGACCCAAATTCAGCAACTCTTACAGGGGAAAAGCAGGCGATGGCAAAAGCACCATCAAGCTGGAAGGCAATTTTTCCGAGATAACGCTTTCCCATGAAGTACCACCTGCCAAAGAAAGGAAAAAGTTAGTAACGAATTCTTGATACAGCTCTGAACTTTGCAGTCAGCAGAGTCGAGACTCTCTACAACGGGAGGTCCCGGAAACGGGATTTTCCCGTTTTATCTGAATATTAATATATTGATTGTTGAATGTCTGGTTCGGGCGAAGAATCAACAATCAATATGTTCAAGTTATACTATGGCCTTCCTGAGTTTTACCAGTTGGTTTAATAAGTCTTCCAGCAAATCAAGTTTCAGCATATTGGCGCCGTCGCTTTTGGCAACTGCGGGATTGGGATGCGTTTCAATAAACAGCCCGTCTGCGCCTGCTGCAATAGCTGCCTTCGCAATGGTGCCGATGAGTTGAGGGTTACCTCCGGTCACCCCGGATGTCTGATTGGGCTGTTGCAGACTGTGCGTGCAGTCCATCACCACGGGCACGCCATGTTCTTTCATCCAGGGAATGTTGCGGTAGTCTACTACCAGGTCCTGGTAACCGAAAGTATTGCCTCGTTCGGTGAGTATTACTTTGTTATTACCTGCTTTTACAATTTTTTCTACTGCAAATTTCATCGAGGGACCGCTCACGAACTGGCCTTTCTTCACATTCACGATCTTGCCCGTTTGCGCAGCGGCTACCAGCAGATCGGTCTGGCGGCACAGGAAGGCCGGTATCTGCAGCACGTCGATATATTTTGCGGCCAACGCGGCTTCATCATGCGCGTGAATGTCGGAGGTGACAGGCAATTTATAGGTATCACCTGTCTTGCGCAGCAGCTTCATGGCCACCTCATCACCCAGGCCGGTGAAGGAAGAAGCGCTGGTGCGGTTGGCTTTGCGGTACGATGACTTGAAAATATAAGGAATACCAAGATTCTTGCAGATACCTGACACTTTATCGGCTACTTCCATCAGCAATTCTTCGCTTTCCACCACGCACGGTCCTGCTATCAGGAAAAAATTCTTTTCATCGTATGATTGTCCTTTGAAGAGATCTGTCAGCATTTTATCCATGCGGGCAAAGGTAGTTTTTTCTTGTGTATGGTTTTCCCTGTCCTGAACGGCTATTTTGGGATTGCCGGGTTTTGTTTACGTTTGCGAAATTTTACACCGCAACATGATCAAAGATAAAATCCTCGTAATCGGCGCCTCGGGCCAGATCGGTGTGGAGCTGACGCTTGGTCTTCGCAAAATTTATGGCAATGCCAACGTGATAGCTTCCGACCTGCGCGAGGAAAACGAACTCCTGAAAGGCACCGGTCCCTATGTAAGCCTCGACGTGATGAACAAAGAAATGCTGCACGTGCAGGTGATCCGCCAAAACGTAACGCAGATATACCTACTGGCTGCTATCCTTTCAGCCACCGGTGAAAAAAATCCCGGCCTGGCATGGAACCTCAATATGCAGGGCTTGCTGAATGTGCTGGATATAGCGCGCGAGGAAACGATACATAAGGTTTATTGGCCCAGCAGCATCGCGGTATTTGGTCCTACCTCTCCCAAACAAAACTGCCCGCAGCAAACCATCATAGAGCCCACTACCGTGTATGGCATCAGTAAATATGCCGGTGAGTTTTGGTGCAACTATTACCATCATCGTTTTGGCGTTGACGTGCGCAGCCTCCGCTATCCTGGGCTTATCTCCTATAAGTCGGCTCCCGGCGGTGGCACCACCGATTATGCCGTTGAAATTTTCCACGACGCGCTGGAATCGAAGCGTTACACCTGTTTTCTCAAAGAAAACACTTACCTGCCCATGATGTATATGCCCGATGCTATCAGGGCAACGATTGAACTGATGGAGGCGCCCGCCGATAAAATCTCTGTGCGCACTTCTTATAATCTCGCGGCCATGAGTTTTTCGCCCAAAGAAATTGCTGCCGCCATCAAAAAGTATATTCCCGAATTCACGATCACCTATCAACCCGATTACCGCCAGGCCATTGCGGAAAGCTGGCCGCAAAGCATCGACGACTCGGTGGCACGCGCCGACTGGGGATGGAAACCGGAATATGATCTGGAGAGGATGACGAAGGATATGATCGAAAATTTGAGACCATGAATTTGACTGTGAATGAGGCTCACGTAAACAAAATTCTCGTTTCTTTGTTTTTTCTATTCCCATGAAACGAATACTCTATCTGGCATTCTTTTGCATTAGCTTAACAAACGCCGCTTTCGCACAACCGAAATTGAAAACCGGCTGGTGGAAAGCATCGCTGTTGCGTGATGATGGCAATCATATCGTTTTCAATATCGACGTAAAATACGAAAAAGGCAAACCGGTATGGTATGTGCGCAACGCCACCGAAAGAATTGCGGTGAACAATATCCAGGCAAAAGGCGATTCCCTCATCGTACTCATGCCTCTGTTTGAATCCACTTTTTACCTGCAAAGAATTAATGATAAAGAACTGCGCGGCACCTGGGTTCGTGGCACCAGCACCAACGATATGGTGATGCCCGTAAAATTTGAATACGGATTTGCAGAACGTTTTCCGAAAACCGCCGCCACTTCCCCGGTAAAGAATATTACCGGCCGCTATGCGGTAACATTTTCGAATGAAAGACGTTCACGGCCCGCAGTGGCAGAGTTTAAGCAATCGGGCACCAAACTGACCGGCACATTCCTGAATCCCTCCGGTGATTACCGGTTTCTCGAGGGCATTGTTGACGGCGACACTTTGCGCCTTTCAACATTCGATGGTCACCATGCTTATTACTTTAAGGCAAAGGTTGTGGGCGACAGCATCACGGGCGGATCATATATTTCCGGCCCCGCCTTCAACGAACGCTGGGAAGGAGTCCGAAATGAAAATGCTTACTTGCCCGATACGCTTTCTGCCGTGTATATGAAACCCGGCGAAGAGTATATCCATTTCCGCTATCCCGACCTGGATAGTAATATCGTGAGCTCTGATGATGCAAGGTTTAAGAATAAGGTAGTCGTGGTTCAGCTTATGGGCTCATGGTGCGCCAACTGCATGGATGAAACCGCTTTTCTGAGCGATTATTATCACAAGAATAAAAATCGTGGCATTGAAATGGTGGCGCTTGCTTATGAATATAGCGACAACTTCAACCGCTCCCGCAATAGTCTTCGCAAATTCCAGGAGCGCTTCAACGTACAATACCCCATGCTTATCACCGGTGTGCGTTCAAGCGATTCATTGCGCACAGAAAAAACATTACCCCAGCTCACTCCCATCAGAATGTTACCCACCACCATTTTTATTGGAAAGGATGGCAAAGTGAAAAAGATTCATACCGGCTTCAATGGTCCTGGTACAGGCGAACATTATGAGAGATTCCGCAAAGAGTTTGATGCTACTATCGAAGAATTGCTGAAATAAAAAATCTCCCGGCGCAAGCCGGGAGAGCAGACTAAATGCAACAATCCAAATTAACAGCTGAAACTTTTTCAGGCCCGCGCCGTTTCTTTCTCGGATAATTTTGCCAGGCAAAATGCGCCAATAGCCATCGCCAGGTCGCGCACTGCAATATCGTACCAGCCGCCGGCTATCAATACAACGGCAATCGCCACCAGCCATGCCGACACGATCATCGCCCCGAGGCGCGTGAAGCGAAACACAAGAACTCCTGCCACTATTTCAATTACACCCACTATCAACATAAAGCTGGCTGGCGCGAGTGGTATCATGCTTTCTACCCCGCGCAGGTACACTGCCCAGTCTGTTAATAAATTGGTGAACTTGTCCGCGCCGGCAACGATCGGCACCAGTCCATACGTATATTTCAGTATGGTGCGGACGCTAACTGTAGAGCCTGTAAGAGCAATAGTACTCATGATTTTTTCTCATTGGATGCCAGGGGTAAACGATCGTTACAAATTTTGTAACCTTTGTTCCATGCAGGCATCCAATCATCAAGACTAAAAAAAATGGCAACTCCTTTAACAGCCGGGGAACAGGATCTTCTTGTTATCCGTGAAATAAAAAACGGTGATACCGCTGCCTATGAGCAGATTATGCGGCGATACAACAAGCAATTGTACCGAATCGGTATTGCCTGGCTGGGCAGCGACGATCAATTGGTGGAAGATGCTATGCAGAATACTTATTTAAAAGCATGGTATCATCTGCCGCAATTCAAAGCTGATGCAGCTTTCAGCACCTGGCTTATCAGGATTATGATCAACGAATGCAAACAGATTATTCGGAGGAAAGAAAAAGAACGCACCGCTTACCGCCAATGGCTGCAACACAAAAACCTGGTTTATGACCAGGACACCCAAAAATCCCTTATGCAAAAAGAAATAAAAGCACTGATGCAGCAAGCCATCCTACAGTTGCCCCTCAAATACCGCACGGTTTTCATTTGCCGCGAAGTGGAACAACTTTCCACCGACGAAACCGCCTCTCTCCTCGAAATCACCCCGCAAAACGTAAAGGTGCGCCTCCTCCGCGCCAAAGCCATGATCCGCAAACAACTCCTCAACACCCTCGACGGGCAGGAATTGTTTGAGTTTTATGCCCCGAGATGCGACCGGGTGGTGGCGAATGTACTCAGCCAACTGCAGAAAAGCGATGAATACTGAATTTGAAATTGAACAAGGAATTTGAATTTGAATGGAGCTGAAAATTAGTTCTACATCCCAAAATTCAATTTTATTCAAATTCAAATTCCTTGTTCAATTTCAAATTCAATATTCTACAACGGTCTTATCCAGATGTTTCGAAAACTAACCGGGTTGCCGTGATCCTGCAACTTGATCGGTTCTTTGTCGCCATGCTTTTCATAGTTGGCGATGCCAATGTATTGAGTTCCGCCTAAGAGAACGGCGTCGTTTTGAACGAGCACGCCGTTATGGAACACGGTGATGCGGGCCTGTGATTTCACCGAGCCGTCTTCGTTGAAACGGGGCGCAATCCAGATCACGTCATAGGTTTGCCATTCGCCTGGCGGACGACATGCATTCACCAGCGGAGGCAGTTGTTTATAGATACTGCCGGCCTGGCCATTGGCGTAGGTCTTGTTGTTGTAGTTGTCGAGTACCTGCAGTTCATAGCGGTCCATGAAAAATATACCGCTGTTGCCGCGGCCCTGGTCGCTGCCTTTTACTTCGGCGGGAGTTCTCCATTCAATATGAAGCTGGCAATCGCCAAAACCTTGCTTGGTGCGGATATCGCCGGTACCGGCCACCACGGTCATAGCTCCGTCTTCTACTTTCCATTTGATGGGTCCGCCATCACGTCCCTGCCAGGCATCGGTATTCTTGCCATCAAACAGCACGATGGCATCCGATGGAGGATCGGCAGCTGTCTTGCCAGGAGTCACCACCCTGGGTTGCGGTTCCCACAGTTCGGTGAGTTTGGGATCGCCCTGGCGAAGCGGACGCTGCGCCTGCGCGCCTATCACGCATAAAAGTAAAATCGGTAATAGCAATGATCGTTGAGTCATGGTTTTATGTATTTATCTTTTTGAATAATTATTATCGCGAAATCGTAAAGCTGTCAAAGTATTGGGGATCTCCTTCCTTCACATCTACATTCGTAACACGCGCTGCAGGCGGACCTTTGCGGCACCATTCTACCAATGCATTCAATTGTTTGCTGTGGCCGGTGGCTACCAGCAATACACTGCCGTCGGGCAAATTTTTTACAAAACCGGTAACTCCCAGTTCCTGCGCTTTTTGCTTTGCGCTTTGCCGGTAATAGACACCCTGCACTTTGCCGCTAACGTTGATAACGAAAGTCTGCATCATTCGCAAAAATTACAAGTTTGAGGGCAAAGGGAGATATAATTGTATGGGAAAACTAAGACTTGAGTGCAAATTTTGCGATCGCACCCGCCAGTCCTGGTGCCAATGGGCGCATCGGTTCACCATAGGTTGCCTGGTTGGCCGCGCGGTCATCACTGTCAACGATTTTCAACACATGATTCATATCCTGCACAATCACCAGCTGCGAAGCCGGCAAAGCTGTGTTCAGCATCCTTGCATTTTCCGTGGGCACTTGTATATCCCGGGTGCCCTGCACTATCAGAACAGGAATTTTGAGTTTCTTAATTTCAGCTTGCGGATCATACTTCATCCACGAAATGATATAAGGCTGCACGCTTGGGCGGAAAAGCATGAATAACTGCCGGTCAACATTTTTCACCTGGTGCCCTTGTTTCAGGCTGTCGAGTACAGGCACAGCCAGATCGTGAATTTGTTCCGAATTCGCTTTCAGTTGCTCTTTCAGAATTTCATCTATGGGCTTGCCCGAGCCTGCAATAGAAACATATTTGTTGGCGCCACCACGCTGCGCCGCCACCATGCCTATCAGCGAGCCTTCGCTATGACCAATTACGACTACCGATTTGAAACGAGTATCCTTTTTCAATAATTCAATCCAGCCAATGGCATCGTTGATATAATCTTCAAAACGAAGATCCGCTTCACTCTTTGCCGCGCCCGTACTCCTGGCAACTCCGCGCTTGTCGTACCTCACGGAAGCCACTCCCTGTTTGGCGAGTTCGCGCGCCAGCATCTGGTAGGCATTGTTTTGGGTGTACGGGCTGTTGCCATTGCGATCGGTGGGACCAGAACCGGCGATGATCAATGCCACCGGACCACCGGTTGATACGGGAAGCGTTAACGTGCCCTGGATTTCACCGCTGCTGGTAGTCAGCGTTATGTCTTGTTCTGTAAAACTAGTATCCCGCAAATGTGCACTTGCGGGATACCATATGGCCAAAAGCAAAAATGTGATCAGTCTTGTCTTCATAATCGGAGAAATTCTTTGAAATACATTCTTTAACATGTTTTAAATATAGAACATTTCCCCTAAAAACCTTTCTTGTCGGTGCCTGCTACGGTGTTTTTATCCGCATTTTTCACATATTTCTCCAGCCATGCATTCTGCTCGTACAACATGTGCAGGATATTTTCCCTGCCGCGATAGCTATGTGCTTCATAAGGCAATGACACATAGCGAACCGTGCCGCCAAAGCCCTTGATTGCATTAAACAGGCGCTCGCTCTGTATAGGGAAAGTGCCAGGGTTATCGTCCATCTCTCCATGAATCAGCAATAAGGGTGTTTTTATTTTGTTGGCAAAGCTGAACGGGCTCATATTGAAATACAGCTCGGGCGCGTCCCAATAAGTGCGATCCTCGTTCTGGAAACCGAATGGCGTAAGCGAGCGGTTATAGGCGCCGCTACGTGCTAATCCGGCTTTAAACAGGTTCGTGTGCGCCAGCAGGTTAGCAGTCATGAAGGCGCCATAGCTATGACCCCCGATCGCCACCCTGTTCCTGTCGCCCACTCCCATTTCGTCGAGTTTGTTGATGGCCGCTTCTGCATTCATGCGCAATTGTTCCACGAAATTATCATTGGGCTTCTTATCAGCGCTGGTGGCCACGATTGGCATTTCGGCATTATCGAGCACCGCATATCCCTGCGTAACCCAATAAATGGGCGAGCCCCAACTGATGCTAGTGAACCTGTACTTACTGCCACGCACTTGCGCCGCATCGGCGGCAGAGTTGAATTCGCGCGGATAAGCCCAGATCAGCACAGGCAGCGGCTTATCTTTTTTCGGATCATATCCCTTGGGTAAGTACAAGTTGCCGGTGAGATCAATGCCATCGGCGCGCTTGTAGTAGATCTTTTCTTTGGTAATACCCTCGAGTTGAGGGTATGGATTTTTGAAACTGGTAATCGGTTTATCGGGTACGCGCAGCACAAGGTTCCTGATGAAGTAGTTCGGCACTTCGGTCTGTGTCTCGCGACGGGTAAGCAATACCAGCTTTTCCGCATCCAGCACATCAGTCACCACTTCAAACACACCTTCGCTGCAGCGCCAGATGATCTCGCTTTGTTTGGTGTTAAGATCAAATTTCGCCAGGAAGGGCATATCACCTTTCGGCGATGCGCCGGTGGTATTGTTCATCAGCAGCTTCGCATTGTTCTCGATAGTCTGCACCACCAGGCGGCCATATTTATTCTTTGTCATCACCGGGCTGCCGGGGTCATTGTAAGCGTCGGTGGTATTGCGTTGTATCAGCAGGGTCAACTCACCGGTCGAAGGATTATAGCGGTGCAGCCGCGTGGTTTGTTTACCGGTAAGACCCTCACTCACCAGGGCCACGGTTTCATTGCCCCACAAAATATTGCGGAAACGCATTTGTGTTTTAAACAATTCCCTGGGTTGCCCGGTAAATGGCGCGCTCAGCGCATATACGGCATCGTGATATTCCACGTTTTTGCGGATGAGACCACTATCCAGGGGCTCGCACCAGGTGATGGTGGCGGGCTCGTCGTCGCGCCAGTCAAAACTACGTGGCACCATCTGCACATTGTCGTAGCCCGTGGGTGAGGTCTCGCCCGAGGGCAATTCAGCGAGTTTCTTCACCAGCTTACCATTGATATCATGCACGCTCACGGTCGAAGGAAAGCGTTGTGCAGGCACCAGGTATGAGAATGGTTTACGCAGTGTGCGCACGAGCATATATTTCTTATCGGGAGAAACATTCAGGCTGGTGTAAATAGCCGGCTCGCCGATTTTTGTTTCTACTCCATTTACATTCTTCACTAATTGCGCAGTGGCGTAGAATTCAAACAACTGCTCATCATAGGGCGATTTGATCAGGTCCTGGTAGGTGCGGCTGGGTGCGGCTTTGCCCAGGTTTTCCTGCACGGCAGGACCGAGCGGCATCAGCGGCTTGCTGGGAGCAGCAGATGCGGGTTTGTGCGCCACTTTGTACAAAATGGTATTGTCATCCACCCAGGTGAAATCAGCACCAAGAATCACATTAAGCGGCTGCTTATTGATTTTGGTGGCTTTCTGCGTAGCCACATCAATCACGTACAAATCCACACGCTGGTTGGTGGTGTTGGTAAATGCGATCTTCTTTTCGCCGGGACTCCAGGAAACATTGCTGGCGAGTAATGGACTGGGAAGACCGGCAACCTTAAATTCTTTCCCGGTCTTGATATTCTTCAGCACAAAATCGTTGATAAAATTCTGGCGGCTCGGCCCGAAATTGTTCGGGTTGATACGCATACCAGCAATCTTCAATTCCGGCTGTGCCAGTTCTTCTACCGAAGGATAACTGTTTCGCTCCATCAGCAACATCCATTCGGCCTTACTGTCAATGCTTACGCCGGGTGTAGGTTTGGCCAGCAGCAGCTCGGCAATTTCTTTGGGAGGTGTTTTATAACCGTCGCCCTGCGAATGGGCATAAGAGACGATCAGGAAAAAAACGACAAATAGTGCAGTTCTCATATCATGCAGTTTTTGTTTCGAAGTTAGCAAGCCGTAAGACGACAAAATACAATCGTGTCCTTTGGATCTACCGCTTTTGCTTCTGATATACTCTCACATAGTCTATTTCCATTTTTTGCGGCCAGATGGTGGTATCTACTCCCTGTTGTCCGCCCCAGTTGCCACCCACCGCAATATTCAGCAACAGGTGGAAGGGTTGATCAAAAGGCCAGGCATCATAACCTGAACCTTCGTTATCGAATGTGAAATACACATTGCCATCAACGGCCACCTGCAACCTTGTGCTATCCCACTCAACAGAATACACATGAAAATTTTCGGAGCAATCATCCACCCTGATGGTATCGCCACGCTGGGTGCCCTGGATATGATTGTACTTTTTCGTATGCACCGTGCCATGAATTTTTCCCTGCGCAAAACCTACATGCTCCATAATGTCAATTTCACCATCGTCGGGCCAGTTGAGCGGCGTGGTGGAAGCCAGCATCCAGATAGCAGGCCAGGTGCCCCTGCCGCGCGGTAATTTGGCGCGCACTTCCACACGGCCATATTGCCAGTCGCCCTTTCCCTTGGTGATCAGTCTGGCCGACGTATATTCACGTTTCTCCCAATTTTCGCGGCGAGCCTCGATGATAAGATGTCCGTTTTCTACACGGGCATTTTCCGTTCTGTTGGCCGTATAAAACTGCAGTTCATTATTTCCCCAGCCATGACCACCCACATCATACCCCCAACGCGTGCTGTCGGGCAGACCGGTATAATCAAATTCATCGCTCCATACCAGTTTCATGGAATCGGCGGTGGGACTGGCTGTCTCCGCGGCTTTCTCCTGTGGCGAGTTGCAGGATATCGTGAAAATAAGAATTGGCAAGATGCAGTTGGTCAACGTATTTTTCATATGCAGCGCGTAAAAGATTTAAGCAGAAAGTTACTTCCTTTTGCATTGTAATTAATCTCTTATTTTATAACAGCATGTTGACCAATGGCACGTAAGTTCGCGACCGCATTTTTGATTCGTTGCCTTCCTCGCCCACGATTCTCTCCTTCCCCCTCCCTGCTTCCGCTTCCATCTTCCCTCACAGTTCCCCGATCCAGCTTTTTTTCGCATTTTCACCCGTTACCCTTATTTTTGCCCCTCATTATGAAGAATTCCAAGCGCATACGTCATCATCATATCACTTACCCTTCCAGGTAGGCCGGTGGTGCTTTTTGCGCGACAAGATATAAGTGGAGGCTTACCAGTGAGGTAAGCCTCCTGCTTTTTGTGGCAGAAACAATCGATGTTCGAATGAAATACAATAACTTCTAACTTGATGAAACTTAAAATTGCGATACAGAAATCCGGGCGTTTATACGACGATTCGGTACAGCTTTTGAAAGAATGCGGCATCGATTTGCGCAATGTAAAGGACCGGCTGAAAACCGAGTCGGATAATTTTCCGCTGGAAGTTTTTTTCCTGCGTGATGATGATATTCCGCAATACGTAGAAGATGGCGTTGCCGATATTGGAATTGTAGGCGAAAATGTGCTGTTTGAAAAAAACAAGAAGGCAGAGATCGTGGAACGACTGGGTTTTGGGAAATGCCGTTTATCTGTGGCTATACCGCGCAACCAGGAGTACAAGGGCATTCAGTCATTACAGGGGAAACGCATTGCCACCAGCTATCCATACCTGGTGCATGAATTCCTGGAAAAAAACAATGTGAAGGCCGAAATTCATGAGATCAGCGGCTCTGTTGAGATTGCTCCCGGTATCGGTCTAGCCGATGTGGTGGCCGACCTCGTAAGCAGCGGTTCCACTTTGCTGATGAATGGCCTGAAAGAAGTGGAGGTGATCATGCAATCACAGGCAGTGCTGATCAGGAATCATGCATTGCAGCCTGAAGTAGCGAAATTGCTTGACAAATTACTGTTCCGTATCCGCAGTGTCAGGAAAGCTAAGCATAATAAATATATCTTGCTCAATGCGCCGAATGAGCGTTTGCCGGAGATCATCCAACTACTTCCCGGAATGAAGAGTCCGACCGTGTTGCCACTGGCGCAGGAAGGATGGAGCAGCGTGCACAGCGTGTTGAGTGAAGATACTTTCTGGGACATAATTGAGCAATTGAAAGCCGCGGGCGCACAGGGCATACTGGTGGTGCCGATTGAGAAGATGATTATTTGAGTGGGGTGACAAGCACCCAAAATCAAATAATAAAAAACCAATCAATTTCAAAAATAAGTTTTACGAGCCCAAAAGGTTCAAACAAGAGCAATAACCATGCAGCTACACAAATATCCTTCAAGGCCCGAATGGGAAGCACTGACCCGGAGACCCGTGATGGAAACCGGTTCCCTGGAAGCATCTGTAAAAAATATTCTCCAGGAGGTTAAAGAAAAAGGTGATGAAGCCGTTCGCCGGTTCACCCGACAATTCGATAAAGCCGATGTGCAGGAGCTGGCTGCGAGCCCAGAAGAATTTGCGGCCGCACAAGCTGCTCTTGATCCGAAACTGAAAGCCGCGATCTTATCCGCACGTGTGAATATCGAGACCTTTCACAAAGCTCAGATTGTAGAAAGTCAACCGGTAGAAACCATGCCCGGCGTATTGTGCTGGCGCAAAAATGTGGCTATTGAAAAAGTTGGCCTATACATTCCCGGCGGCACCGCTCCTCTTTTCTCGACCGTGTTGATGCTAGGTGTGCCTGCCAAACTGGCCGGCTGCAAGGAAATTATCTTGTGTACTCCGCCCGATGCCAACGGTAAAATTCCAGATGTTATTTTGTTTGCTGCAAAAGCAGTGGGCATCACCAAAGTGTTCCGCGTTGGCGGCGTGCAGGCAATTGCGGCCATGACATACGGCACCGAATCCATACCAAAGGTTTCCAAAATATTCGGCCCAGGCAATCAGTATGTGAACTATGCCAAACAATTGGTGCAGCGCGAAGGGGTGGCTATCGATATGCCCGCTGGTCCCAGTGAAGTGGCCATACTAGCCGATTCCAGCGCCAACGCCGCCTTCGTGGCTGCAGATCTTTTGAGCCAGGCTGAACACGGCGCCGACAGCCAGGTGATTTTAGTGAGCGACAGCGAAGAACTGGTGAGAAAGGTACAGGCCGAACTCGACAAACAAGCTGCCGCACTTCCCCGAAAGGACATCATCGCACAGGCCCTGCATAACAGCAAGATGGTGATCACGCGCAACGCAGCCGAAGCTATCGAATTGCTGAATGAATATGCACCCGAACATTTGATCCTCAGCTGCGAGAACGCTTCCGATTTTGCGGAAAAGATTGTGAATGCCGGTTCTGTCTTCCTGGGCCATTATTCACCCGAAAGCGTAGGCGACTATGCCAGCGGCACCAATCATACACTTCCCACCAACGGCTATGCGCGTATGTATAGCGGTGTTAGTGTGGATAGTTTTGTGAAAAAAATCACATTCCAGCAGTTAAGTGCAGCAGGATTGAAAAATATCAGCAACACGGTGATTATGATGGCGGAAGCGGAGGGTTTGCAGGCTCATGCTGAAGCTGTAAAGATCAGGTTGCGGGAAAATAACTAAGAGTTGCTTATTCGCTCCCGGACCTTGTCAAATGGAGTTTTAACCCGTAGCACCAGCCGTGCTTCAAATACATAAAAATGAGCTTTGATCTGAATAACCTCCTTCGGGAAAATATCAAAAAACTCGTCCCCTACTCATCCGCGCGTGATGAGTTTAAGGGAGAGGCCCGTATTTTCCTCGATGCGAATGAGAATAGTTATGGTTCGCCGCTGACGAAATGGTATAACCGTTATCCTGATCCGCTGCAACTCAAACTGAAGGAAAAATTATCCGCTATCAAGGGCGTGCCCGTGGGGAACACTTTCCTCGGCAATGGCAGTGATGAGTGCATCGATGTATTGCTGCGCGCCTTTTGTGAGCCAGGCATCGACAATATCATTATTTGTCCGCCCACCTATGGTATGTACGAAGTGAGCGCCAACATCAACAATGTGGCGGTCAAGAAAGTTCCTCTCACGCCTGTATTTCAGCTCGACCTGCCCGCCATTGAGGAGGCCGTTGACGACAATACCAAGCTGATCTTCTTATGCTCGCCCAACAACCCTACCGGCAATTCATTGTTGCGGGAAGATATTGAGATCATCCTCAACAACTATTTTGGACTGGTAGTGATTGATGAGGCATATATTAATTTTTCCCGCTTCAGGTCATTCACGCAGGAGTTGAATGACTATCCCAACCTGGCTGTGATGCAGACACTATCGAAGGCCTGGGGACTGGCTGCTCTCCGCATCGGTATGACCTTTGCTTCGGAAGAGATCATTGCGGTGATGAATAAGATAAAACCACCCTACAATATCAACCAGGCTTCGCAGGAACTTGCCATGCAGGCATTGGATGAAGTGGAACAGGTGAACAGCATGATCAGGGATATCGTACAGCAACGAGAAGAATTGCGGGCGACACTCGAAGCGTTGCCGGTAGTGCAGAAGATATATCCTTCTGATGCCAACTTCCTGCTGGTGAAAGTTACCCATGCAAAAGAAATCTATGACTACCTGCTGGCGCAAGGTATCGTAGTGCGCGACAGGAGCAATGTGATTCTCTGCGAAGGCTGTCTGCGTATCACCATTGGTACTCCACAGGAAAACCAAACTCTGGCAGAAAGCCTGAAGTCGTACGCAGCTATTGTGCATTAGTAAGTCAAAGAACTACCCGATATTCACCCGAACATTCAAACCATACGATGAAGCGCATACTCTTTATAGACCGTGATGGCACGCTGATACTCGAGGCTCCGCCTACCTATCAGCTGGATTCGTTTGACAAGCTCACTTTTTACCCGCACATGTTCGAATACATGACGCGCATAGCGCGTGAATTCGATTATGAGCTGGTCATGGTGACCAACCAGGATGGCCTGGGCACAGAATCATTTCCGGAACATACCTTCTGGCCTCTCCACAACCTGGTGATGAAAACCCTCGAAGGTGAAGGTATCCGCTTCAGCGCCGTGCATATCGATCGCAGTTTTCCGAAAGACAATGCACCTACCCGTAAGCCAGGCATAGGCATGCTTACTCAATACCTCGATACTACCCAATATGACATCGCCAACTCTTACGTGATCGGCGACCGCATCACCGACGTGCAACTCGCAAAAAATCTCGGCTGCAAAGCCATCTGGCTCAACAACGACCCTGGGTTGGGCGCCGGCGAAGTTGAAGATAAACTGGCCGAACTCCGCTCCGTCATCGCTCTTGAAACTACCGAATGGCGTGAGATCTACCAGTACCTTCGCCAGGGATTGCGGCAAGTAACACATGAGCGTAACACCAACGAAACCCAGATCAGAATTGAACTGAATATCGACGGCTCGGGCCAATCAAAAATCAGCACCGGCCTCGGGTTCTTCGATCATATGCTCGACCAGATCGCCCGGCACGGCAAAATAGACCTTGCCATCGAGGCCCGAGGCGACCTGCATATCGACGAGCACCATACCATCGAAGATACCGGTATCGCCTTGGGCGAGGCCTTTGCCAAAGCACTCGCTGATAAGCGCGGCATGGAGCGCTATGGTTTTGCCTTACCCATGGATGAGGCCGAAGCCAAAGTACTGCTTGATTTTGGCGGCCGAAGCTGGCTGGTATGGAATGCCAGCTTCAAACGCGAACGCATTGGTGAAATGCCGACAGAAATGTTTTTCCATTTCTTCAAATCCTTCTCCGATGCCGCGCGCTGCAACCTGCATATTGAGTGTCGCGGCGACAATGAACACCATAAAATCGAGGCCATTTTCAAAGCATTTGGTAAAGCTATTCGCATGGCCATAAGACGCGATCCGTTTTCCAACTATCTGCCTTCCACCAAGGGCGTTTTGTAATCACCATTTTACAAAAGGCATCGAATTGGTGGTGAGCCGCACCGTATAAATGCCCGGCCGCAATTTGGCAGCAGGTACCGCTATCTTATTGATACCGGCATTCAGCCAGGTGGCAAAATGATGTACTACCCTTCCTGAAGCATCTATAATACAACCCTGTTCGGCTTTGGGGCGCGAAGAACTGATGGTTAGCAAAATCTCCTGTCCTACCGCCACCGACATCAGGCGATCGCTGCCACCCCTGGAACCGGTGACCACCAATACCGGGCTCTCATAAAATTTTTCATTCCGGCGCATCAATCGCATCTGGTAATAACTTGTTCCTTTTTTCATATGATTAAATTGATATGAACGGCGGCCCGCGACAGCATAAATTTTCCCAATGCTTTCAAACATGCGGTTGTCAGCTGAATGCAGTATTTCAAAATAATCCGCATCACCTTCCACCAGCCACGAAAGCTTGTTGATATTCCCGTTTGTTTTAACTGAAAAATCCATTACCTGCACCGGAAGCGGATTATTCAATGCGTCACTACCCGCCAGTGTGAAATATTTTGTGTTCGCATTCAGGGAAACCGTATTACCCGTTACCGAACCATTTGCACCAGCCGAACCAGTTACAGACGTATTTCCTCCATCAATCCACACATTATTTTCCAGCATTGCAACACGCAGACTGGAAAGATCAGTCACACCACCGCTGTTTGGATCAGTAAATGACAACTCAAGGCTGCCTGATGCCGACTCGGTTGTAACAGTCCAATACTCCAGCTTCGAGACATGATCTATACCATCGCCGTAGTTGATACTGATTTGCCGCGGATCGGTTTTGATATATTCTACCGTGACATCGCCACTCGCATTTTTCAGGGCCAGCCAGCGCATAGAGGCATCTTTTCCCACAGGAAATAAGAAATGGTCTTCGCCAGATAACCCTTCCTTTCTTAGCGGACCATCAATAAAACACGCGGTTGAAATACTATCTGCTGTCAACGAGCACCCGGCTTGAAGCGTAAGCAGGTTGATATCACTTGTTGTAATTTTTCCTTTTATTAATTCAAGCCGGTAAGGCAAAGCAAGGGGTGAGTTCAGGATAGCGCCCGCCGCATTGTTCATTCGCAATGCAACACTGTTCTGGATGTTGCCGCTGATGTCTATTTGCTGAATGGTCGTGCCGCACAGCTCCACCACGGGAAATCCCGTTGATGTTTCCGTAATATTGCCCGATTGAACCAGGTCGCCCTTCAATTTCACCACCGTATTATCTCCGCCTGAAGAAATATTCAAATTCTGCCCATAATGCAAGAGATTTCCATCAATAATCAGATCGGCATCAAGGTTCAGGTTATAGTTAACTCCGTTATTCAATCGCAGATCACCACGCACCAGGAAATTGTTGCTGCCGCTGGATGAATAAGTCCGCGCAACACCAGCCGCGTTTGCCGACAATATCAAAGTACCATACACCCGCGCACTGGCAGAAATTGTATAACCAGTGGTACCGGGCACATCAAACTCCACTTCTCCTCTTTCCGTACCCGGCGCGCGCGACAGTACCTGCGCAATGGAACCTGCATGCGTACCCCTCGTCTGATGTATATACCGGCCGCCATTGTTTACGCGAACCGAATCGCTCACCAGCAGCGATGTACCACTTGTGATGCCCGATGCATTGCGAAAAATACCTCCCTCACCAATCTCCAGACCATAGCCTGGTCCGGAGATCACCAGCGCAGGCGCGGCAGTGTTGGTTTCGGACAAAATCATTTCAATAATATTTCCTGAAACAGGAGAAATACGAATGGATCTCACAGCTATCTGCTGCATACCACCTGGCAGCACCACAACATAATTGCCCATCACCAGGCTATTGTCGAGCAAAATATCATCCTCAACACCCGGAAGTATATCATTGCTCCAGTTGGCAGCATTCATCCACTGGCTATCGCCGCCGCCACCATCCCATCGAACCTGCGCTCTCAATCCCGCGAAGAAGGAAGAAAATAAAATAGTAAGAAGAACAGCCACACGATGCTTTCTGTAGTTCATAAAAATCTGTTTTAAAAGCTATCGGTGAGCCGTGAACGAGGGAGCAAATGTAGGGGGAAAATTGAAAAGAAAAAATCTGTCACAAAAAAAAATCACAAATCATAAATAACAAGAACCATAAAGCACCAATAAAAAAATTCCAAATGATATGCTCATTTGGAATTTTTTCTTATTTGAAATTTATTTGGTTCCTGCTATTAGTGATTCGTGATTTTATCACTTATCATCTTTGCACAACAAACCTGATGGTCGCGCTGCGCTTGCCATCCATATAACCCGTTACCTGGTATGCACCGCCAGGCAATGTATGCAGGTCGAGTCGGATAGACTGGCTGCCGGCATCCACACTATTGATCTGTTGTTTCACTATTCGTCCATACATATCTGTGATCACCAGTTGCAGGCTGCCGCGTTGCGATGAACTTACGCTCAGTTGCGCGTTGCCATTGGTAACAACTGTCGGCCACATCGAAGTCAGGAACAGGCCATCTGTGCCGTTGCTGATCACGATCACTTTGCTCAGCTTCTGTTCGCCGTTCACATCAATCATGCGCAGCCTGTAATAGATAGTGCCTACAGGCAGTGTATTGTCGATAAAGCTGTATTTGGTTTTCAGGTTAACTGCATTCACTATACCCACAGTGCTGAAGTTGTTGCCATCGGTTGAGCGCAATACCTCGAAGCGGTCGGGGGTGCTGCTCGCGGTAACGGTCCAATCCAGTTGTGCTGTGGTGCTGGACAATTTTTTGCCGGTGAATGAAACCAGGTCGACCGGCAGAGCATTGGCAGGACCAAAGCCGAAGGTAAAGAGGGCATTGAACGCGGGCAGTTCGCCGGAGCGAACGGTTCCTGCACCGGCATTGCCCGGTGTGAACACGGTACCCTCAACATTTTTCACACTTACCCAGTTGGTGCCATTGAAGGTTGCAACCACCACGCCGTCGGTAGCATCAGCGCCCGGTATGGCGCCTCCTGACCAGCTAAGCTGAATAGCTGCCGAACTTCCCGACTGGCGCGATATGCTCCAGTATTCTACATTCGTAACGCCATCCAGCGGGTTCAGTACCGAACCGGGGCTGGGTGGTGTGGTGTGGAAATGTTCGGCTGTGTACACTGATGCAACACTGCTTGACGGAATGATTGTCGCAGGGCGCAGGAATCCGCCTTTGCCTGTCGGGAACAAATACGGATCGGTTGAGGCTGTTAACCTCCTGACCGGTCCGCTTACATATCCATTAGCAGCCGGCGCATTTACTACGTTAGCCGCTGTAGCATTAGTATTGCTGATGGTGAGAACGTTTGTTGTAGTAGTAGTCAGGATGCCTTTATTGGCAGAGTTCCAGCTGATCTTTCCAAATGTAACGGGCGAGCCCAGGCTTGCACCATTGGCATTGTTCAAACGCAGTGTAATCATGCCGTTGGGATCATCGTAGGTACCGGTAGAAATGACTGTTTGCGCAGCAGTGCCGTCCAGTTCAACCACAAACAATTCGTTTACATTATCCACGGCGGAGCTGGCCAGGCCAAATGTGCCGCCGGTATGATTGAAGTTGCCGCGTACATGAAGTTCGGTTGTATTAGCACCCACATTGTCAGCATATTGCATCATGAACTGACCACCGGTTTGTACATAATTACCGTTTACGTTCAACCGGTAGGATTTGTCGTCATCCTCTCCTATATATACCAGTGAATTGCCGCTGATTACCAGGTCGCCGCCAACGGTAACTTCAACGGTGGGTGTAGCGCCCGATAAGAGCGTGAGTGCCTCGCCATTCGTGTTGAGAATCGAGAGATTGCCCTGGATATTGAGACCATTGAGCGAAAGTTCAAATGAACCGGCTGGCGGGCTCATGCCTGGGCAATTCCAGGTAAGATTTCCAATATTATTGGAAGTGCCGACATTTATGCTCGGGGCGGTGGTGGTAGCACCGGTTACTAATATGGTGGAACCAGCAGCCCAGGTAGCCTGGGGTGTGCCGCCGCCGTTGCGCGCAAGTTCGAATACAGAACCGTTATTGAAGAAAATATACTCAGACCCGAGCGCTGCGCCGGGTGAGGGAATACGTGAAAAATTTCTGAAGATAACTGTGCCATTAATGTTGAGGGTGGTGCCTGTTCCGGAAGTACCCGGTACTGTAAATGTTGCCCCATTGGTACCCGTTGCATTTAAGCCGGTAAACTCCCATGTTCCGTTCACCACACCATCCGCACCGTTGGCAAATGTGATGCTGAAAGGTACATTGTCAGTAGTACGGCATTCGAGCGTAGCGCCACTCTCAATACGTAAGCCTTCATTGTTCAGCGTGCTGCTTTGTACAGTAATGGTAGTTGCAGCATTAGCAATCAGCCTGGTGGTGCCACCTGACGCGGTGAGCCTGCCCAGCGTGATGCTGGCCACGTCTACATTTACCGTACCGCCATTCGGGAAAAATGCGTTTGCGCCGGAGTTAGGAACGGAAGCTCCCCCCCCACCACCTGGAGTGGTGGACCAGTTGCTATTGTCGTTCCAGTTGCCTGGATTGTCGGCGGCACGAATCCAATATCTGTCCTGGGCTTGGATAGTTGCGGAGACAAAAAAGCACGCAATTACCAATGCGTAGAAGTAAAATTTCTTCATAACGAGATTTAAAAATTATCAGCTAAATACACAGGAAATGGATTCCAGAGGTTTTTTTGGTAGGAAGCCAAGGCTACAGATTGGCGAGGCAATATACGGTAATTAGGTTATTACTGCAAGGACTTGCACAAATATTACGGTCAGAAAAACCCGATAGTTGGCTATTGTGTAAAAAACCATATGGGTTTCCTGAAAACGGAAGGGATCGCGGTCTTTTGCCGCCTATTTTTTCCGGAAAAAGAGCCTCACGGGCACGCCCTTAAAATTGAAATGCTGTCTTAACTGGTTCTCCAGGTAGTTCTTGTAGGGCTGCTTGATATCGTCCGGGAAATTGCAGAAAAAGGCGAAAGACGGCACCGGTGTCGGCAGTTGTGTCACGTACTTGATCTTGATAGGGTTACCCCTCACTACCGGCGGATGAAACGCTTCGATAGCCTTGAGCATTACCTCGTTGAGTTGAGAAGTCGGTATTTTCCGCTGCTTGTTTTCATACACCTCCAGCGCCACCTCAATAGCTTTGTGGATGCGCAGTTTTTCCAATGCCGAAATGAATATGATGGGCACGTCGGTAAACGGCGCCAGCCGCTGTTTCAGGGTTTGTTCATAATCGCGGGCGGTGTTGGTCTGTTTTTCTATGAGGTCCCATTTATTAACCAAAATAATAATTCCCTTACCCTTGCGGGCAGCGAGGCTGAAAATATTAAGGTCCTGGGCAGTAATGCCTTTCTCTGCATCCAGCAACAGCAGGCACACATCGGCTTCATCCATGGCTTTAATAGCCCGGATCACAGAATAAAACTCCAGGTCTTCGTGCACCTTGGTCTTGCGGCGAATGCCCGCCGTATCAATCAGGATGAATTCTTTCTGGAAAAGATTATAGTGGGTATGAATAGTATCGCGCGTGGTACCGGCAATATTGCTCACAATTGTGCGCTCCTTACCCACCAAAGCATTCAGCAAGGATGATTTGCCCACATTAGGCTGACCAATTATGGCAAACTTGGGCAATTGCGCCTGCTGCTCCGTTTCAATCACATCTTCTTCGGTAATCAGTTCTGTCAACGCATCCAGCAATTCACCGCTGCCGCTGCCGCTCATCGAGGAGATGAAGTATATGCGGTCAAAACCCAAACGGTAAAATTCGGTGGCCTCCAGCAGACGTTCGTGGTTATCTACTTTATTTACCACCAGGAACACAGGCTTGGCCGTGCGGCGCAATATGTCGGCCATGGCTTCATCGAGGTCGGTGATGCCGGTGCTGGCATCTACCATAAACAGCAAGGCGTTGGCCTCTTCAACGGCAATGAGTACCTGCTTGGCAATTTCTTTTTCAAACACGTCTTCGCTGCGCGGCACAAAACCACCGGTATCGATCACGTTGAATGTTTTGCCATTCCAGTCGGCCACCCCATACTGGCGGTCGCGGGTAACGCCGCTGACATCATCCACAATCGCTTTGCGTTGTTCCAGCAATCGGTTAAAGAATGTGCTTTTGCCAACATTGGGTCTGCCTACTATTGCCACTGTAAAACCAGCCATAACTTCTCTTAATATTTTTTATTGATACCCGTATTCGCGGAGCATCAGTTCATTGTCGCGCCACTTGGGTCTTACTTTTACAAATAATTCCAGGAAAACTTTTCTTCCCAGGAATTGTTCTATATCCTTCCTCGCTTCCGTACCTAACTGTTTGATCATTCTGCCGCCCTGTCCAAGCAAAATACCCTTCTGCGTTTCGCGCTGCACAATAATGTCGGCCACAATCTTGGTAAGCGTAGCTTTCTCCTTGAATTCAGTGACGATTACCGTGGTATGATACGGAATTTCTTCCTGGTACAAATAAAAAATTTTCTCCCTGATCAGTTCGGCCACAAAAAAGCGCGTGGGCAGATCGGTCAGTTCATCTTCAGGAAAAAATGGCTCACCCTGCGGAAGATATTTCAGGATCAGCCGGATCAGTTCTTCTTTATTACCGCCTAAAATGGCCGAGATGGGCAGCAATTCAGTACAATATTTTTTGTCTTTGAAAAATTTAACCGCTTCTTCCAGTTTTTCTTTTTTTACCGTATCGATCTTATTGATCAGTACGATGGCGGGCACCTTCAGGTTAAGCGATTCGAAAATATTGTTTGCTTCTTCCCAGCTCTCATTGATATCGAGCAGCAGCAATGCCACATCGGTATCTTCGAGGGCGCTTTTTACGGCCTGCATCATTTTTTCCTGCAATTTATATTGCGGTTCTATGATACCGGGGGTATCGGAAAAAATGACCTGGTAATCGCCGGTTGTGAGTATTCCTTTGATCCGGTGGCGGGTGGTTTGCACTTTGGGCGACACAATAGCCAGCTTTTCCTGCAACAGAGCGTTGAGGAGCGTGCTTTTCCCTGCATTGGGGCGCCCGAAGATGCTGACAAAACCCGATTTCATGAATGTTAAAAAAAAATCGCTGCAAAGGTAGATGATTAAAAATAGTTTGGTGGCAAAGCATACTATCTTTATCTTTGCAGCCCACATCGCGAAGTAGAGCAGCGGTAGCTCGTCGGGCTCATAACCCGAAGGTCGGGAGTTCGATCCTCCCCTTCGCAACAAAGACGGCCTCCATTCGAGGCCGATTTTTTTTAATCAGCTTCTGCTGACTCTTCCGCCACTATTCGCCTTTTTGCTCACCAATTTCGGGTTGCCTTTGTAGGAAACAATGCCGCCGCTGCTGGCGCGGCCTTCAATTTCGTTGTTGACGGTGACGCGGGCAATGCCACCGCTGTTGCTGCGAGCATAGCATTTATCGACAGTGAGGTCGTAGCCTTCGAACACGCCGCCACTGCTTGATTCGACGCGGATGTAGTCGGCGGTGCCGGCAACACGCATCAAGCCACCGCTGCTTTGGATGGCAGAGAGCGTTTGCGCTTTCAGGGTGGCTTTCATCATACCACCGCTCGAAGCCCTAAGGTCAATGACGCCGCCGGTGATTTCTCCATCCGTTTCGAGCGAAGCACCGGAAGCAACGCCCAGGAATTCTACGTTCACGATTGACACATAGGCCCTCAGATTTTTGCGAAGCTTGCTGCGGCCGGGTAAAAGTTCCTGGTCGTAATATATTTTTAGAATTCCGTTTTCAACAACAGTCTTTATATTATCCCGTTCCTGCTGCGTGGGCGCGCTGATGGCAACCGCTTCGGTATTGCCCTGGGAAACCACCAGTTTAATGCCGGCACCGACCCTCACGCCATGGAAACCCTTTACATCGCGTACTTCTGCATGGGGGTCGTTGAACGTCTGTTGCGCAAAGAGGGTAACGGTAAGCAACAGGCTAAAGACTGAAGTAAGAATATTTTTCATGTGAGTTTACTTAAAATTAATTTCTCCTGGATACACTGCTGCCGCCGCCTGTTGATTTATACTTGATGACGGGATCGCCTTTATAATCTATGTCGCTGCCGCCGCTGGCTTCGGCGCCCAACTCGCGGGTAACGTGCACGCGCGCATCACTGCCGCCGCCAGCCGAAACAAAAGCATATTCAGCCTCCAGGTCAAAAGCATATATATCGCTGCCGCCGCTGCAACTGGCTTTCAGGTTCACGGCTTTACCGCTGATTCTTATATCGGAGCCTCCGCTGGCGCGTAGTTCAAGATTCTCTGCATTGATGGTGCCGCGGAAATCACTGCCACCCGACACATGCAACTTAAAATCGCCTACGGTAAGACCCGATTCCGCATATACGTCCGATCCGCCGCCGGCACGCAATTCTTTCAATGTTTTTACTGAAACATAAGCTTTCAGCGAGCGGTTGCGCCAGCCGATTACCACACCCCCGCTCCTGCCATACGAAATGCGCAACACGCCGTTTTCCACCTCCGTTCTGATCTTATCGCGGTCTTCAATTTTATTGGCGCTTACTGCCACTCCCTCTTCATCTGACTGGGTGAGATAAAGATCTATACCGTCGCCCACCCTGATGCTGTGGAAGGCAGGAACTTCACGTTTTTCAACATTGGCGTCTCTTATAACTTTTTCCTGGGCTATCGAGGTAAAACCGGCCGCCACTACCAGGCCAATTAGTAAAATGGTGCGTTTCATACTAGCTGTTTGCACCTGATACGCATGGGGTAAGGGGAAAGTTACAGGGTTGTGAAAATTTTTGTCCCTATCTTTGCGGTCTCTTTGGCCAAAGAGATTTCAGATTCCTCGGGGTGCTCCCCTTTCCGGTACCGGGAAGGGAGGCTGAGATCAGACCCGTAGAACCTGACCAGGGTAATGCCTGCGCAGGGAAGGTAGTTCCTCCATTTCTACACTTCACTTCCGCAGCATTTCTCTCAAAAAGTTTTTTCACTCTAAAAAATTCATTTACAGATGAAAAAAATGTTTTTGGGGATTTGCTTACTATTGATTTCGCTTTGGTTACAGGCTCAGTCAATCAGGGGCAAAGTAGTCGATTTCAACAGCGGCGATCCCATAGCCTATGCCACCGTTTCATTACGCGATGTGGCAAGTACCAGTACAGATGAATCGGGATTTTTCAGCTTTTCTTCCATAAATCCGGGCGCCTATACCCTGGAAGTGTCACGCGTGGGTTATAAAACAGTAGAACAAAGCGTGTCGCCGGGATCAGGACTCGTGATCATCAGGCTGAGCACTTCAGGACTTTTCCTGCAGCCCATCGAGGTGCGCGCCACCCGGGCTGGCGAAAGATCGCCGTTTACCAAAACCAATATTTCGGAAAAAGAACTGGCCAGGCTCAATACCGGGCAAGACCTGCCCTTTGTGCTGTCGATGACGCCATCGGTGGTGGTGAACTCCGATGCGGGCAACGGCATAGGCTATACCGGCATCCGCATCCGCGGCACCGACGGTACCCGCATTAACGTAACCCTCAACGGCATACCGTATAACGATGCGGAAAGCCAGGGCTCGTTTTTCGTAGACCTCCCCGATTTTGTATCGTCGGTGAATAATATACAAGTGCAACGCGGCGTGGGCACTTCATCGAATGGGGCGGGCGCATTTGGGGCTACGATTAATCTGAACACCAACGAAGTGCGCACTGCTCCCTATGCAGAGTTCAATAATAGTTTTGGCTCTTTCAACACCTGGAAACATACCATCAAGGCGGGCAGTGGTTTGATTGGCGACCATTTCACCTTCGATGCGCGCTTATCGAAAATTGCGAGTGATGGATATGTGGACCGCGCCGAAAGCGATCTGAAATCTTTCTTTGTTTCGGGCGCCTATATCGACCAAAACACCTCCGTGAGGCTGAACGTTTTTTCAGGAGTTGAAAGAACTTACCAGTCATGGTATGGCGTAAGTGAAGCCGACCTGGCCACCAACCGCACCATCAACTATGCCGGTATGGAAAAGCCGGGCGAGCCGTACGACAACCAGACCGACAATTTTCAGCAGGATCATTTCCAGTTGTTCTTCAATCATCGCTTCAACAGTTTCCTGAGCGTGAATACCGCCTTCTTCTATACCATAGGAAAAGGATACTATGAAGAATACCGTGCCGATCAGAAGTACTCGAAGTATGGACTTCCCGATTATATCGTTGGTACAGACACCTTCACGCAAACAGACCTGGTGCGGCAGCTCTGGCTGGACAATGATTTCTACGGGCAGATATTCTCGGTGCAGTACAACGACCCGGTAAACCAATTCACTTTTGGAGGCGGCTGGAATCGTTATGATGGAGATCACTATGGTAAAATAATATGGGCCGAACAAGGCGTTCCGCTCAACTATCGTTGGTACGACCTGTATGCCTATAAGACCGATGTGAATGCTTACGCCAAATATAACCGCCGCATCAACGATCAATGGGATTTGTTTGCCGATCTGCAATACCGTCGCGTGTTGTATAACATCGGCGGCTTCCGCGACAACCCGCATTTACATGTGCGCAATACTTACAATTTCTTCAACCCTAAATTTGGCCTGAGCTGGTCCAACCACGGGTATCGTGTGTACGCATCTTATTCGCAGGGCAACAAGGAACCTAACCGCGACGATTTTGAAGCAGGAGCCGAACAGCAGCCCAAACCCGAAAAGTTGCACGATTTTGAATTGGGTCTCGAACGCAGGGCGGGCAATTTTTCATATGGCGCCACTGCCTATTATATGCTATACAAAGACCAACTGGTGCTCACCGGCAAAGTGAATGATGTAGGTGCTTATACACGCACCAATGTGCCCGACAGCTACCGCATGGGAATAGAATTGCAGGCGGGTTGGAAAGCGGCAGACTGGTTGCAGGCATCAGCCAATCTAACGCTGAGCGAGAACCGAATCAAAGACTTTGTGGAATTTTATGATGACTATGATGATGGCGGGCAAAAATTCATTAACCATGGCTCTACTGATATCGCTTTTTCGCCCGAGGTAACGGGCGCGGCCACGCTGAGTATATTTCCTGTCAAAAATCTTGAGCTGAGCCTGCTGGGCAAATACGTGAGCCGCCAGTATCTCGACAACACGTCGAATAAGTCGCGCAGTCTCGATCCTTACTACGTGCAGGATGCCAGGCTGATCTACAACCTGCAAAACCTGCTGTTCAGGGAAACCTCGCTGATCTTCCAGGTAAATAACGTTTTCAACAGGAAATACGAGCCGAATGGTTATACCTATAGTTACCAGTACGGCGGTTCGCTGGTCACAGAAAATTACTACTACCCCATGGCGGGAACCAACCTGGTGGTGGCGCTCAACGTAAAATTGTAGTATTTGTTTTTTAACAAAAAATGAAAGGCTCCCGGAACACGGGAGCTTTCTATATTTGCGTTTTGTCGTAAAACGGAGATATGAAAATTGCAGGTCTTGTTTGCTGTTGGTTGATTTGTTCTTTTATTGTCAAAAGCCAGGTAATTGAAGTGAAAGCAGGTGACCACACACGCAGCCAGGTGCCGCTGCGCGTGACCTTGCAAAAAAGACTTGCTCCCAACACGCAGTATCACCTTGTTAATGAAAGGACCTGCCTCACCACTCCAGCACAACTGCTCGATAGCAATACGCTTGTATTCATTTTACCTGAAAAATTATTAGCGGGTGAAACGGTGCAGTACACCCTGCAGCCCGTGGAGGCCAACACCTATAAAAACGCCATCACCATCGATCGCGAGCCGGCGGGGTTGATGGTGCTGGTGAAGGATCAGCCCCTCCTGTTTTATCATACCGAAGTGGTGAAGCCGCCTGCCGACAGCCCGGCATATTACCAGCGCAGCGGGTTTATTCATCCGCTGTTTACCCCGCGCGGAAAAATTCTGACTGATGATTTTCCGGCCGGACATGCACACCAGCACGCCATTTTTACCGCTTGGACAAACACTACATTCAGAAACGAGTTTGTTGACTTCTGGAATACGCACCTGCAGAAAGGAACGGTGGAACACGTGGAGATAACCAAAATTGTTGAAGGACCGGTGATGGGGCAGGTTGAATTATGGCTGCGCTACAAGAGCTTTGCGCACGGCGAGGTATTAAAAGAAAAATGGGTGCTCGACTTCTATCCTTTCACCGATCATTATCTGTTTGATCTGCACTTAACGCAGGTGAATACAACAAATGACACGCTGTTTCTTAACCAATATCACTATGGCGGATTAGCGTTTCGTGGCAGCAGGCAGTGGAACCCGCACGACAAAATTTATTTTAGAAACAACTGGAATATCATCACCAGCGAAGGCATAAAAGATACTGCAGCCAATGGTACACACGCGCGTTGGGTAGATGCCTATGGATTGATCGATGGATTAATGGCGGGTGCTACTGTGTTTAACCATCCTTCGAATTTCCGCTACCCGCAGGCTATCCGCGTTCATCCTTCCATGCCTTATTGGGCCTTTGCCCCGGTGGTGGATGGCGCATTTACTATTGGCCCTGGCGAGGAATACCGCGCGCAGTACAGGTATTTTGTGCACGATGGCCCTGTCGACAAATACCTGCTTGACTCAATCGAAAAAGACTGGATTGCACCTCCGCAGGTGACGGTGGTAAAAGATTGATCAGCTAAATTTCTCCTGCCACTTCAGCATGCCGCCGGCAAGATTCTTTGTATTGGTAAAACCCATGGTATCGAGTATCAGTGCAGCTTGTCCGCTACGATTGCCACTGCGGCAATACACAATCACTTCCTGGTCTTTGAGATGTTCCAGTTCATCTACCTGCATGGCCTGGATTTTTCCTAAAGGCACCAATACGCCGCCGATATTGAATTCGGCATGCTCGTGCGGTTCGCGTACGTCAACGAGGTTTAATTTTTCACCTTTATCGAGGCGCTCTTTTACTTCTTCGGGAGTTATGATTTGCATACAATAATTTTTATTAATAATCACTGGCCGGGTTGCGGCTGGTGGTATCGGCAGATACGGGTTGCTCCAGTTGCAGGAACAAATCTACCAATTGTCCCTGGCTCATCGTGTTGGGACGCCCATCGGGTGTACGGGGCTGCGGCTCCTGTTTATACACGTAGGCATTGGGATTGTTGGCCAGGTCGGGCGGATAGATCACATCTACCATCAGCCCTCGCGATTCAAGAATTACGCGCGCTTCGGCGAGGGTCATGCCATACAGGTTGGGTATGGGAACCTGGATGCCACTGCCACCATCGCCCAGCACCAGGTCAATCACACTGCCCATATGAATTTTGGTGCCCGGTTTTATCCGATCGCCATTATATTTCTGCGCCAGCACGGAGTTGCGCGCAAAGTTGGTCTCATAAGTTGTATCGCCCAATACCAGTCCGTATTGCTTCAAAGCTACCTGTGCGCTGCGAAAACTCAGTCCTTCCAGTTGCGGCATTTCAACCAGCGGCGGCACGGCGCGGTTGATGGTAAGATATACAGTCCTGTTGCGCTTTACCGTGGCATCGGCTTCGGGAAATTGCCTGATCACCAATTGCGGCGCCGCGGTATCAACATACACAGAATCCTGTATCATCACGTCAAAGCCTTGTTCTTCCAGGGTTTTTACCGCTTCGCTGTATGTCTTGCCGGTCACCGATGGAATAGTAAGCGTCTTACCATGCATCGTCATCCAGTCGAGTGATTGCAGAAATAAGAGCACAATAATGATCACCAGGCCAACGCCCACCAGCAGGTGAACCCACAGCGGCCTGTTGGAGAGAAAGGCGAAAAGAGGCTTCTTCTTTTGTGTTTTTTGCATGTCTATTTCTTCATCAATTAATCCTTCTTTGCAGCGCCTCGTCTATCAGCTCCGAGTAAAACTGCTTCAGCGTCCAGCCCATCGCTCTTACCTGTTGCGGCACTATGCTGGCTTCGCTTTGACCGGGCACTGTGTTGATCTCAAGCATATAGGGCGCTTTCTTTGCTTCGTTGTAAATGAAATCGATCCGCACTACGCCACGGCAATTGAACAATTCATACACTTTGCGTGCCGCGTCGCGAATGATGTTGGCTGTTTCTTCATCAATCTGCGCGGGCGTAATCTCTTCACTCTTGCCCTCATATTTTGCCTCATAGTCGAAAAATTCTTTTTTCGATTTCACTTCCGTAATGGGCAATACGATAATACCCCTGCCCGATTTGAACACGCCTACAGTAAACTCGCGGCCAGAAATAAATTCTTCTACCAACACCTGCGAATCTTCCCTGAAAGCCTTTTCCAGCGCCGCGGGCAGTTCCGATGCTTCATTCACCTTGCTCATACCGATACTGGAACCGCCATTATTGGGTTTTACAAAAACCGGCAGGCTCAGCTGGCTCAGAATTTCTTCGGGCTTCACCGGGCGGTCTTTGAAGAGATGTACTGATTTAGCAACATTTATGCCGCCAAATGCGGCTACCGCTACAGTATATCTTTTGTTGAAAGTTAAGGCCGATGTGGCAGCATCACAACTGGTATAGGGCAATCCCACCAGGTCGAAATAACCCTGCAGCTTGCCGTCTTCGCCCGGCGTGCCATGTATGCCGATCAGCACGGCATCGAATTTAATCTTTTGCCCGTCTTTATTGATGGTGAAATCGCTTTGATCAACGGGCAGTTTTTTGCCTGAACCATTTTCATAAAACCATCCATTGGGCGTGATGTCTATTTTATATACCTGGTATTTATCACTGTCAAGATTTTTTTCGATGGTGACCGCACTCTTATAAGAAATGACTGCTTCTGTGGAATATCCCCCGGTTACGAAAGCAATATTGGGTTTCATTGCTGGCTGGAAATTTTCAGCAAATAAACGAAAAGGAATCGAGTTTAGTGCTTTCTAATTTATTGTTTCACAGATGTTAAAATAAGAAAGGTGAAGGTCGTTATCCCTTCACCTTTATACGACGGGAAATATCACCCGCCAATACGAGTAGCACTGAGGCTACAGTAAAAATTGAAATATAGTTTAAGTTACGACTTTCTGTACCCCTGTTCCAAATTTTTCTTGCCTCTCGTTATGCAGATTATGAAGTTTAAACGTGCAGTTTTTCTTTCTTGGCCAGCAACTCTTCTACAGTTTCCTGGTACATTTCATCGGGCACGCAGCAGTCAACCGGGCAAACCGCAGCACACTGCGGCTCTTCATGGAAGCCCTGGCATTCTGTGCATTTATTGGGAGTGATATAGTAGATATCATTGCTGATCGGCGGCATCCTCTGGTCTGCATCCACTACTGTACCATCCAGCAATGTGAATGGTCCTTTTACGGTTGTGCCATCCGAAATGGCCCATTCAACACCACCTTCGTAGATGGCGTTATTGGGACATTCGGGTTCGCATGCCCCGCAGTTTATACACTCATCAGTTATTTTGATAGCCATGTCTTGTCGAAATTTTAATGGATTGAAATACTTTTACTTTTGCATGCAAATATAAGGTGGCATGAATTTACAAAAACGGATCGATTTATTAAAGGGCCTTGCGGAATATATTTCATCAAACAATGAAGCCTGGCAGGCTGCCAAAGAGCGCGCGTATCATCAGAATGCCTGGTTTATTCCTGAATTCACCAACCTGGCTGTAAATGCCATTACGGAGCGTTTTTTGGATGAAAAAGCTTTGCTGGAATGGGCAAAAAAATACAATATCCCGGAAGAAAATACTTCGCCCAAAAACGTAGGCATCGTAATGGCTGGCAATATACCGCTGGTAGGATTTCATGATTTCCTTTGCACCTTCATAACGGGTCATGTTCAAACCATCAAACCGTCGTCGAAAGATGATGTGCTGATACGCCACCTGGTTGAGCATCTTTATACCCTCGATGCATCTGTGAAAGAACTGGTGCGGTTCTCCGAAATGCTCAAGGGTTGTGATGCCTATATAGCCACTGGCAGCAATAATTCTGCCCGCTATTTTGATTACTATTTCAGCAAATACCCGCATATCATCCGCCGCAATCGAACATCAGTAGCGATATTGTCGGGAAATGAAAATAAAGAGGACCTGGAAAAACTGGCCGATGACGTGTACCAGTATTTTGGCCTGGGATGCAGAAACGTGACCAAGATCTATGTGCCCGAACAATATGATTTCATCCCGCTGCTGGAAGCATTTAAGAAATACAATCACCTGATTGAGCATCATAAATACAAAAACAACTACGATTACCAGCTGGCCTTGCTTATACTGAATAAGAAGTTTTACATGACCAATGGTTCGATCATCCTGTATGAAGACGCGCAGATCTTCTCTCCTATCAGCCAGCTTAACTATGAGTACTATTCTTCGGCTGAAGAACTTGCCGGCAGACTGCAGCAGCACGAAGACGTACAATGTGTGGTGGCAAGAAACGTTATTCCCTTTGGCCAGGCGCAGCAGCCGGGGTTGACCGACTATGCAGATGGTGTGGACACGCTGCAATTTTTGCTGGGGTTATGAAAAACTGGCAAGCCGGGGCTGATATAATTTCACCGCCCTTTTTTCCAACCATTTTTTGCTAAAGGGCGTCTTAACCCCCGGAAAATCAAGGCCCACAAATTATTGAGTTTATTTGGTAAATTTGAAATGCCGATCTACGAAGACTTTAGTAAATTAATTGTTAAACTGGCCTGCTGGTACTAACAGGTAGTTGATTGTTGTGTTAATTTGTTTTCGTCAGGCATATAATTTGAAACCCTTATAAAGAATTTTAAAAACGATAAAGATTATGAAATTTAAACAGATAGTTGCAGTGGTTCTCCTTAGCGCCGGCACTACAGTTGGAACGCTCTGGGGATACAACCGCATCACAGGCAAAGGCGAATCCTATGTTTATCCGCACAGCTCAGATGATAGTGGTAAGTTGCCTGTAAACTATGCACACTTCAACGGCATGTCCGAGAATAATGTTGCGCCCGATTTCACCGCGGCAGCAGCTTCGGCCAGTCCGGCAACCGTGCATATCAAAACCAAGGCGACCCGCTCGGTAACCAACAATCTGCCTCGCCGTAGTCCCTTTGGTGACCTCTTCCCCGAACTGGATGATTTTTTTGGTGATGGATTCGGAGAGCGATTCCGCTCTATTCCGCAGATGGCATCCGGCTCAGGCGCCATCATTAGCCAGGATGGATACATCGTTACCAATAATCACGTAATCGACGGAGCTGATGAAATCAATGTTACGCTGCATAACAAGAAAACATTCAAAGCAAAACTGATCGCTGCCGATCCCAGCACCGACCTGGCAGTGATCAAGATCGACGCCAATAATCTTCCCTTCCTGGTGTATGGCAACAGCGATGAGGTGAAGGTGGGACAATGGGTACTGGCCATCGGTTATCCGTTGACGCTGGAAGCCACCGTTACCGCTGGTATCATCAGCGCCAAGGGAAGAACACTCGATATCAACCGCAGGCAGAGTAACACACCGGTTGAATCGTTTATCCAGACCGATGCGGCTGTAAACCCCGGCAACAGCGGCGGTCCGCTGATCGACCTGAAGGGACAGCTGATCGGTATCAACTCGGCCATTGCTTCACCTACCGGCGCTTATGCGGGTTATTCATTCACCATCCCGGTGAATATCGTGAAAAAGGTAGTGGAAGATTTGATGAAATATGGTACTGTGCAGAGAGCATACCTTGGTATCGATTACCCCCGCGATAACCTCAGCGATGAGCAGAAGAAGGCCAATGGCATAAAAGACGGTGGTGGTGTGTATGTGATGGGCGTTCGCGCTGAAGGTGCCGCCCACGAAGCCGGCATCCAGAAAGGTGATGTAATCACTAAGATCAACGGTGTTCCCATTATGAGCGGTGCCGACCTGATAGGTCAGATCAGCACTTTCCGCCCCGGCGATAAAGTAACCATTACCTGGCAGCGCGACGGCAAGGAATACACCAAGACCGTGACACTGCGTAATATCAGTGGCACCACTGAAATGGTAAAGACTTCCATTCTCGATAAACTCGGCGCCGACCTGGCCACCATCAGCAAGGAAGAAGCTAAAGAGTTGGGAGTAAAAGGGGGTGTAATGATCAAATCGATTGGCAACCGCGGACTACTCAGCCGCGTGCGTGTGCAGGAAGGTTATGTGATCATCAAAGCCGACAACAAGGAAGTAACAAACGTGGATGAATTCAGAAAGGTGCTGGAAAATGCCAAAGGCAGTGTGAAGATCGAAGGTATGTATCCGGGTTATGAAGGAATTTATCCGATTGTTATTAATCTTGACAACGCCAGGTAATTGGGTGGGAATGCCCGGAACCAAATAGATTTCTAATAAAAAATTCCAAAGGACATTTCCTTTGGAATTTTTGTTTGTATAAAAAGGAACTTTTTCGAGAAATGATATTTGGAATTTATTTGGTTCTCGTTATTTGGTCTTTGATACCTGGTTCCTGGAATTTAATCAACAAACACTTTATAATCCCAGCTTTTCAGCGGCGGTATTACCGAAGAGGACGGGCTAATTTTTGTGCCATCGAAAATGTCTTTCAATTCATTCTTTACATACTGGGAAGGCAGTTTTACAATCACTTCGTTGGGAGATAAATTCAGCACCACTATCAACTGCCTGTCGCCGCTGCGGCGGGTAAAAGCCAGCACGGGCTCGTCGGCGGCAACACTAATAATCTCGGGGGCCTCGGCGCTTTGCAATGCAGGGTGTTGGCGGCGAAGCCGCAACAGCGTTTGATAAAACTCATGCAGCTCAAAATGTCCGCTCCATTCGATGGGATCCTTGTCAAAAAATTTTAAGCGCTTTCGGTTAGGCATTTCCTGTCCGCTATAGATCAGGGGAAGTCCTTTGTAGGTGCAACTGAAAACCGCAAGCGTTTTAGCTGCGCCGCCATATTTATCATACTCCGTGCCGTTCCAGCTGTTTTCGTCATGGTTGGTGGTAAACCACGCTGGCAGTACATGCGGCGGCACCTGGTGCGTATATATATCAAGTATATGCAGCAGGTCGGCCATGGTTTTTTCCAGCTTCATATATTTTTCGGTGGCCGACATCCATCGCCAGGTGTACCAGCTGTCGAATACTTCGAGATAGGTAAGATCATCGGTCTCAGCAAGCCAGTATAGTGGTTTGATGGCATCGAGCTCGGTACGTGCCTGCCGCCAGAAGTCGAGCGGCACCAAATGCGCCATATCGCAGCGAAAACCGTCAATGCCGCATTTTTCAATCCAGAATTTCATGGCAGCGATCATATCGCGGCGCAGGTGATGATCATAAAAGTTAAGATCGATTACATCGTGCCAGCCATTGCTGTCGTAAAACTCGCCGGCTTCGTTTCGCTTATAGTATTCGGGATGTGTTTTTGTCCACACATGATCCCAACCAGTATGATTTGCCACCCAGTCGATGATGACCTTAAAACCCAGTTCGTGAGCCTTTTGCACTGTTTTTTTGAAATCATTCAGCGTTCCAAATTCAGGATTGATGGCGGTATAATCGCTGCAGGCATAGTAGCTGCCCAGGCTGCCCTGTCGCACGGCCTTGCTGATGGGCGTAATGGGCATGAACCACAACACTTCAATGCCCATATCGCGCAGGCGTGGTAAATGTCCGGCAAATGCATTGAAGGTTCCCTCGGGAGTATATTGCCGCACGTTAATTTCATAGATATTACTGCCACTGATCCATTCAACCGGGGTAAAGCGTTTGTACATAAGCCGATATAAAAAGTGACGTGAAGATAGTAACTTCGCAGCCGTAATACACAATGAAGACATTTAATGTTCCCATAATATACCGCAGCCCGCTGATTACGGCCGTGAAGAACAGGCGAAGGATGCAGGACAGATTGAAAAAAGATTTCAGCCCTACCCTGCTCGATTTCGGTAAACTGCACATTTATTTAGCGCGGCATTTCGGTTTTTGTTATGGTGTGGAGAATGCCATCGAAATTTCTTTCCGTACCATCGATGAAAATCCCGGCAAACGAATTTTCCTGCTTAGTGAAATGATTCACAACCCGCAGGTAAATGCTGATCTGCAGGAAAGAGGCGTACGTTTTTTACAAAATACGCTGGGTGAACAACTGGTTCCCTTTTCCGAACTCACGCCCGACGATATAGTGATCATTCCCGCCTTTGGCACCACGTTAGAAATTGAGCGGCAATTGCACGAGTTAGGTATTCACACCGAAAAATATAATACCACCTGTCCTTTTGTGGAAAAGGTATGGAACCGCAGCGCGCAGATTGCGGAGAAAGGTTACAGTATAGTGATTCATGGTAAGCCCAAACATGAGGAAACGCGCGCCACCTTTTCTCATGCCGCATCCAATGCACCTTCTGTGGTGGTGAATGATATGAATGATGCCATCGCGCTCGCGAAATACATCACAGGAGAGAAATCTGCCGATGAGTTTTATATTGAATTCGCGGGACGCTATTCTCCCGGCTTCGATGTGCGAAAAGATTTGCAGCGTATAGGTGTGGTCAACCAGACTACTCAACTGGCCAGCGACACGCAAGCCATTGCTGATTACCTGAAACAAACCATCAAAGATCATTTCGGTCTTACCGACGCCAATATCAGCGAGCGTTTTGCCGATACCCGCGACACGCTTTGTTATGCCACCAACGATAATCAAAGCGCGGTGACCGGCATGTTGAATACACCGGCCGATATTGCTGTGGTAGTGGGCGGATATAACTCATCGAATACCACTCACCTGGTAGAGCTTTGCGAAGAAAAGCTTCCAACTTATTTCATCAATTCGGAAGAAAAATTGCTTTCACCCAGTGAAGTGGAACATTATAACTGGCATACTAAAAAAGAAGAACGCAGCAGCAATTACCTGCCGCCAGCCAATGGCAATCCGGCACGTATATTAATCACCAGCGGCGCTTCGTGCCCTGATGCGCTGGTAGAAGGCGTTATACGCAAGCTCGCGGGCTTTTATGGCGTGGAGGAAAAGATGGAGGAAGTGATTCAGCGTTTCGTATAGCGGTTCCTCCGCGGGAAATCACACCATCTTAAACGTCTCCAAAAACTTTGTATTGAAATCCCCCTTGCAGAAAGCCTCATTACGCATCAGTTGCTGATGGAAGGGAATGGTAGTCTTCACACCCTCGATCACATACTCGCTCAGCGCGCGGCTCATGGTGTTAATGGCTTCTTCGCGTGTACGCGCCACCGCAATGATCTTCGCAATCATGGAGTCGTAGTAAGGCGGGATAACATAGCCCGCATACACGTGGCTGTCTACGCGAATACCATGACCTCCGGGCTGGTGCAGTACGGTGATTCTGCCGGGGCTGGGACGAAAATCGTTGTAAGGATCTTCGGCGTTGATGCGGCATTCGATGGCATGACCAATGGGCTCGTAGTTAAGACCACTGATGGGTTCGCCGCAGGCAATCTTTATCTGTTCTTTGATGAGGTCGAAATTCGTTACTTCTTCGGTTACGCAATGTTCTACCTGGATACGCGTGTTCATTTCCATGAAGTAGAAATTGCGGTGCTTATCCACCAGGAACTCGATGGTGCCTACACTTTCGTACCCGATGGCAGAAGCGGCTTTAATAGCAGCATCGCCCATGCGTTGGCGCAGTTCGGGTGTCATAAAGGGTGAGGGCGATTCTTCCACCAGTTTCTGGTGACGGCGTTGTATAGAACAATCTCTTTCGCTGAGGTGACAAACCTTACCGTAGCGGTCGCCGGCAATCTGTATCTCTATATGGCGTGGTTCTTCCACGAATTTTTCCATATAGATACCATCGTTCTTGAAGGCGGCGGCTGCCTCGGTTTTGGCTGTGTTGTAATTTTTCTCCAGTTCCTCTTCACTCCACACCACGCGCATGCCCTTGCCACCGCCACCGGCAGTAGCTTTCAGGATAATGGGATAGCCAATTTCTTTGGCCAGTCCCTTGGCTTCATCCAGGCTCTCGAGCAGTTTTTCACCGCCGGGTACCACGGGCACGCCTGCCTTGATCATGGTTTCCTTGGCGGTCATTTTATCGCCCATGGCGCGGATCTGGTCGGGCGTGGGTCCGATAAATTTGATATTATGCTCACCGCATATCTCGGCAAAACGCGCGTTCTCTGCCAAAAACCCGTAGCCGGGATGGATAGCATCGGCGTTGGTGATTTCGACGGCAGCCATGATATGGGGAATATTCAAATAGGAATCGGTGCTGGCGGCTTTTCCGATACATACCGCTTCATCGGCAAAACGCACGTGCAGACTGTCTTTATCGGCAGTAGAATATACCGCCACAGTCTTAATACCCATTTCGCGGCAGGTGCGTATCACCCGCAGCGCAATCTCTCCCCGATTAGCGATCAATATTTTCTTGAACATCTGAATTTATTAAGGGCTGAAAACCTGCTATAGAGGTTCTACCAAAAATAACGGTTGATCATATTCAACCGGTGTTGCGTCATCAACGAGCACTTTAACGATGCGGCCTTTGATCTCGCTCTCAATTTCATTGAAGAGTTTCATGGCCTCAATAATGCAAACTACTTTGCCGGGAGTTACTTCATCGCCTACTTCAACAAACGGTGGTTTACCGGGTGATGGGCTGCGGTAAAATGTACCGATCATGGGGCTCTTGATAGTAACCGTGTTGTCGGGGGCCTGTTCGGCAGGGCGCGGTTTTTCAGCAGCCGGCGGAGGAGCTTGTTGTGCCGCAGGCTGAGCAGCCGGTACAGCCGGAAGCGCAACAGGTGCTGTCGCAACCGGAGCAGCAATAACGTTTGGTGCCGGTTCTTCTTTCTGCTTTATCGATAACTTAAATCCTTTCTCTTCAATCACCAGTTCTCCAATGTTGCTTTTGTTGATCATCTTGATCAACTCCTGAATTTGCTTGAAATCCATCTGTTGCAATTTTTTTTTGTCCGTCATCCGGTAAACAGGCGGCTAAGATAAGGATTACCAAATAAATCTGTCTTATTCTTTCACGCGCTCTACGTATTCACCCGTCTTGGTATTTATACGAATCAGCTCGCCTTCATTCACGAAGAGGGGAACGTTTACGGTAGCGCCTGTTTCCAGTGTGGCAGGCTTGAGCGTCCTGGTGGCAGTATCACCTTTAACACCGGGTTCTGAATAGGTAATTTTCAACGTGATCTTATCGGGCAGTTCAACGCTCATGGGCTGATCGTTTTCTGTATTGATCAGCACAGACACTTCCTGTCCTTCTTTCAGGAATTGTGGAGCATCCACCAGGTGTTCCTGCACGGCAATCTGTTCGAAAGTCTCGTTATCCATGAAGTTGTAACCGGTGTCGTCTTTATACAGGAACTGAAACGCCTTGCGTTCTACGCGCACAGGGTAAATGGTGTCGCCGCTGTTCCAGGTCTTTTCAATGCTGCGGGTATTATCCACACCCTTCAATTTGGCCCATACTTTGGCGGCAGCGCGGGCGGTCTTGTTTTCGCCAAATTCCACCACAGTATATAAACTGCCATCCAATTTGATAATCATACCGCGGCTGATGTCTGCAGTTGTTGCCATACAATTACAATAAATTTGAGACGAATGATTGTAAATCAGCGATATTCCCTTAGGCTACCGCCAACAAAGGACGCCAAAAGTAGGGCAAAAATATGAGGCAGACAATAGGAAGTGGTCCGGGATTATTGCCCGACCTGGGTTGACTTCTTAGGGAAGTACCTGTCGAAATTGGAGCCTCCGCGACTGAGCACTACGGCCGGCTCATTATAGCCGTGTTCGCGTTTCGCGACACCCGCAGTAATGGCTGCTACCGACATGAAATCGCTGGGGCTGAAACGCTTGTTCACTTCTTCCGCGGAGTACACCGCTCCATCCACGATCACTATTCTTATTTCACCCTGGTAGCGGATGCTGGAGCCGCCGCCCGCCCGGGCATAAGTGAAACCATCTATATACGATATCACCGGCTCTGCGGGCGCCGTGCCCACCCGGGTTTCCTCCCCCGCCGGCGCAGGACTTTGCGTTACATCAGGTTTCAGCGTAATGATAATAACGCCCTTCCTGGCTTTCTGTCCGTATAACTTCACGGCCGACTCATTGCTGATCACTTCAATCTTTTCGATCCTTTTGGGTTCCAATTCCATTTTCTTGAATTCATCCGAAGAAAATTCGATGCCATTGATGATGTACAACACATCGGGCCATTCTTTCGCCTTCACCGATATCTGTGGGTTGTCCAAAAACCTCAAGGTGTCTTTGTTTATTTTTTTCAACGTGCCCGCCGATATGGTGACTTCATTGATCACAAATTTTGTCTTTACTTCAATCACACCCTCCTTTCCTTTTGCCTTGTCGCCATATATTTTCTCCGCTTCTTCTCCTTTGTAAACATTTATGCTCTCGATGGTCTCAACCGGTATTTCGTTTATTTTCCTTACGTCTTCCTGCAATTCGCCATCAATTACCAGCAGTACATTTTTCTCCCTGAACTGCAGCTCTGAAGAGGGCGAAGTATAGGGATTGCCCGGCCTGTTCAGGCTGGCATCCACTACGGTGATGCTATCGGTTACCAGTGGTATTTTATTCACTTTAGTATCAAACGGAGGAGCGTATGAGTATCGTTTCTTGAATTGCTCGCGCGCACGCAACACGTTCCAGTTGTAACCTTCCACAATTCCATCATGCCTTGTAACCACCACAACGGGTAAGGTGTCTGTTTTACCCGGTGGTGTTTGTAATGTGACCGATTTAACCGCTTTGTTTTTTTTCAAAAATTCTTCCTGCCATTTTTTCTGGGCACCAGGGGCTGGTGTGGTATCCTTCCCGATTTTGACTTCATACTCAAACATGCCGCGCAATTGCTCAAGGGCCTCCACCGATGTAGTGTCAAGTGGACGCTCCTGTTGCAACGCATTTTGCCTGAAGGCTAACAACAGCACGGTTAATAAAGGCAATAAGAATAAAAAGCGCGTCAACTGTATCCTGGCGCTGCGAGATCGGTTCATCATAATAATGCGTTTTTTCAGGGAAGAAAAATTAAACTGCTGTGTGAAACTGAAATGCGCCGCGCCGGTCACCTTCAGCAGCAGGTATTGATAATGCTTTTTATCAACGCCATTCTCCAGCACTTTGTGGTCGGCAATAAATTCAAGATTTTGCCTGATAGCTTTTTTGATAAGCCAGGCAAATGGATTATACCAGTTGAGCATGCACAACAATTCTCCCCAGAGTATATCAATAGTGTGTTTTTGTTTTACATGAATAAACTCGTGGTGCACAATCTGTCTCAACTCTTCTTCGCTGTGCAACTGCGGGTTAATGAAAATGGCATTGCCGAATGAAAAGGGTATGATTGATTTGTCAACATGGTACACTTTCACCCCGCCATCTGCCACCAGCTGCGCCGAGCGGCGGATACGCTGAAATGATATGTAACGGATGATAAACCGAATCATCATCAGCAACACACCTGCCAGCGCACCGGTCAGTAACAGTGACCACCAGGCAAAGCCCTGGCTGCTGTGAGCAGGGCTGCCCGGGTCAGACGTCACGAACACGGGAATAAATTGAATCACGGCGCTATCATGCCAGTGATTGTTTTGCAACACCGGCGAAATGTTCACGAAAGGAATGAAAAATGCCAGTAATGAATAGCCTAATAAATACCACCTGTTCCAGGTATAAAAGGTAAGCCTGCGCAACACCAGCGCGTAAAAGAGATACACGACGCTAAGGCTTATGGACAGTTTCAGCAGGTAGCCGGCTATGTAAGGCATATCTGTATTTTTTTACTGTTCGTTATCTTTTGAGATGCGGATATTGATCTTTATATGACCGTTGGTTTTCTGCTCGCGACTGATAGCTATGCACAGAAGCACAGTCATGAAAATGGTTTTGAATGGCGCATCAACGGCCGCGCGGTTATTTCTTTCCTTCGATCAGGTCGATGATCTCTTTCAGTTCTTTCGGACTCAATTTTTTCTGCTCCACGAAAAAGTTCACCAGTTCCTTATAAGAGTTGGCGAAATAGTTTTTCACCACGCCGCTCATAAGACTTTTTTTATACTCCTCTTCCGTCATAGTGGCTTTGTATAAATAGGTATTGCCCACCAGCCGGCTTTTGAGCAGGCCTTTTTTCTCTAGATTTTTTATGGTGGAGGCCAGTGTGGTGTAGGGAGGCTTGCTGCCTTCCATATTTTCCAGGAACATTTTCACGTTCCCCTCGCCGGTCTTCCAGACCGCCATCATTGCCTGTTCTTCCTGCGGTGTTAGCTTTTCCATTTCTACGAATTTTCCGTAAACTTACGAAATTCTCGTAGATGACCCAATCTTTTTTTAAACAATGAAAAAAGGGTTGTAGTGGAGGTATTTTCGGGTTATTTTTGTTGATACCCTTTCTCTTAAGCTATGAAACTGAAAAACTGGATATTATCGCTGTTGATGCTCGCTACCTCTGTTGGAGCCTTTGCACAAAATGGTCAGAACGGTCAGAAAGCTGAACCACCCTATAAAAGGACTCCCATTTTACCGGATTTGTACCTGATACAGGTAGACAGCACGGTATTTACCACCGCTGACCTCAGGAAACAACAGCCCACGCTTATTTTCTTTTTCAGCCCTTCGTGCGACCACTGCCAGAAGCAATGGGCTGAAATGGAGAAGAACAAAGACAAGTTTAAAGATATCCAGATCATTATGGCCACTTACCAGCCCTTTGATGAGATGGTCTATTTCTATCAAAAACACGAAATCGGCACTAAATGGCCCAATGTACGGCTTGGCCGCGACGTTAATTTCAAACTCCCGCCCTACTACCAGATGCAGGGCATTCCTTACCAGGCGCTTTACGACAGCCGCGGCAAGCTGATCACCACTTTTGAGAGTAACGTCCCCATCTCCAAAGTCCTCGACGCCTTTGCCGGCAAATAACCCCCTTATTCACATTCAAATTCAAATTCAATTTCAATTTCAATATTCAATATTCCCCCGCTTTCCCCGACCTTTGCGGCAAATTTTAAACATTACATAACCTCATAAAACTGTTTCTCCGATGAAAGTAACTGTCGTTGGCGCAGGCGCCGTAGGCGCAACCACTGCGGATAATATTGCTCGTAAAGAACTGGCTGAAGAACTGGTAATTCTCGATATTAAAGAAGGACTGGCCGAAGGCAAGGCGCAGGATATGATGCAGACCGCCGCCCTGCTTGGTTTTGATACCCGCATTTCTGGTTCTACCAACGACTATAGCAAGACTGCCGGAAGCGACGTGGTAGTAATAACTTCTGGACTTCCCCGCAAACCGGGTATGACGCGCGAAGAACTGATCGGCACCAATGCCGGTATTGTAAGAGGCGTGGCTGAAAATATTCTCAAGCATTCTCCCAATGCTATTCTTATTATTGTGAGCAACCCGATGGATACTATGACTTACCTGGCGCTCACCGCCACCGGTCTTCCCAAAAACAGGATCATTGGTATGGGCGGCGCGCTCGACAGCTCACGTTTCAAATATCAGCTGAGCCAGCACCTCAAATGCAGTCCCGCTGATCTGAATGCCATCGTAATCGGCGGTCACGGTGATACTACCATGATTCCGCTGATTCGTTTTGCCACCTGGAACAGCGTGCCTGTAACCAAATTCTTATCGGCCGACCAGCAAAAGCAAATCATCAACGATACTATGGTGGGCGGCGCTACGCTGACCAAACTTATTGGCACCTCTGCCTGGTATGCTCCCGGTGCAGCAGCTGCCTCGCTGGTGGAGAGCATCCTGCGCGATGAAAAGAAATTAATTACCTGCTGCGTGAAACTCGAAGGCGAATACGGCCAGAAAGATATCTGCCTGGGTGTGCCCGTAGTGATTGGCAAGAATGGCTGGGAAAAAATTATAGAACTGGATCTGAACGATGAAGAAAAAGCCTTGTTCAACAAGAGCGCAGATGCTGTACGTTCTATGAACGATGTATTGAAGACTTTATAATCGCATATTGTTTGTTGTGGAGGCGTCCCGCCCGGGGCGCCTTTTTTATTTCCCCAAAATTGCCGGGCATTGCTTTTGCGGTCTTGTCTCTGGTTGCTTCACCCATGTGGAGTGTCGGGTGCCGGGTGCCCCAAAACACCTTAAATGTCAACTTATGCGAAAAATGTACTCCATTCTTCCCAACATGAAAATCGCCCGAGGCATACTATTTATGCTGGGCTTCGTTTGCAGCATCGGCGCTACGGCACAGCCTGTCGTGACTTTCAGGTTATACATGAGTGGGTTTGCTCAGCCGGTTGATATTGTAAATGCTGACGATGGCAGTAATCGTTTATTTATAGTAGAGAGAGGCGGAACCATCAGGATTATAGAAGACAGCGTGGTGCTGCCCACTCCATTTCTCGATATTTCAGACAGCGTTATCACCTCCGGCGGCGAGCAGGGATTGCTGAGCCTCGCATTCCATCCTTTATATGAAGAGAACAGGATGTTTTTTGTGTACTATACGCGGGTGAATGGTTCTATAACAGTAGCGCGTTTTTTCACCAACCCCGCCAACCCGTATGTGGCAGATGAAACAACGGGGAATATTCTCCTCACTATACCCAAGAGTGCAAGCAATCACAATGGTGGCAAACTGAATTTCGGTGCCGATGGTTATCTCTACTTTGCCACTGGCGATGGTGGTGGTGGCGGCGACCCGCTCAATAATGCGCAGAATGGAAATTCATTGCTGGGCAAAATGCTTCGGCTGAATGTTGACGGCATCGACACGGAACCATTTTATACTATTCCTGAAGATAATCCATTTGTTGACGATCCCAATGTGCGCGATGAGATCTGGGCCCTGGGTTTGCGCAATCCATGGCGCTGGAGTTTTGACAGGCAGACCTATGATCTGTGGCTCGCGGATGTGGGCCAGGAACAATGGGAAGAACTGAATTTCCGCCCGGCGGGCGCCACCGGCGGCATTAATTACGGATGGCGTTGTTATGAAGGTTTCAATGCATACAACCCAACGGGTTGTCAGCCGCAAAGCAGTTATGTTTCTCCCATCTACGCATACGCGCACAATGCACAGGGCGGTATATCAGTCACTGGCGGTTATGTGTATCGCGGGGATGAATTTCCCGCGTTGCGGGGTTATTATCTCATGAGCGATTTTGGATCAGGACATCTATGGCTGGTAGCGCCGGATGGCGCGGGTGGCTGGAACGTGACGCGACAAGCCAGCGTACAGACCAATGTGGTGAGTTATGGAGAAAGTGAGAGCGGTCGTCTCTTTGCCGCTACACTCAACGGAAATATTTACCTGGTAACCGCTCCTCCCGGCGCGCCCTTACCTGTAACGCTCGTCAGCTTCCAGGGGCAACCCGGCGATGGCGGTGTGAACCTGTCCTGGGAGACCAGCTTCGAACAAAACGTAAAGCAATTTGAAGTGCAATACAGCGAAAACAATATTGACTTTACCGTAGTGGGCGTAGTGCCTGCGCTGAATAATCTTAATGGCGAAACCTATCGATTCACACATACCGTTTTCAACAAGCAAAGAGTTTATTACCGGCTGAAAACTGTTGACCTGGATGGCGCAGCAGAATATTCAAAAATCATAACTGTTGAAATCACAGGCTCTGCGAGGAACTATGTATTTCCGACCATCCGTACTAATGGCACCGTAAGTCTTTATCTCTCGGAGAAATTTGAAAATGTTGAAATCCTCGACTTGTACGGAAGATTGCTGCGCAAGCAGATGTTGGGTGGCCGCACCGGCCGCATCGATATACCACTTCCGCAGTCTGCAAGCGGCGCCGTTATCGTAAGACTGAATCACCAGGACTGGAAGAAGAGCTTCTCGCAAAAAGTTTTTGTTCGCTAAAGACTTAACCACTGATGTACAAATGGGGATCCCGGATAAAATCGGGGTCCCTTTTTTGATCGCAGATGTTAACGATATCACGCATTACGCGAATATGAGTGGCAGGAAGAGGCACGAAAGGTCTTTGCGCCCTGGCGCCTTGTCGCGAAAATTTCCGCCCGGTTTATGCTGAAAATTTTAAGCATATCACACCACCTACTAACAGTATTGTTCAATTGTAGAAAAAAAATTCCCTCGTTGTTTCATACCACAACAATTATTTCAAAAAAGTTATTCACCTTGCCCATCTCAATTTTTTTTCGTGGAGCCGCGCAAGGACATACGGAAAATATTTGGTGAGAACCTGCGAAAATTCAGGCGGTGCAAATCGCTGAGCCAGCGCGGGCTGACGGCTATATGCGGCATCGATCACGGCATGATCAGCAGGATGGAAAATGGCGAAGTAAATGTGACGTTGAATACGCTCAGCCTGCTGGCGGATGCATTGGGGGTAAAGGTGTATGAGTTGGTAAAGGGTGAGGAGATGGCCGGGTAACAAGGCATATCGTGATTTCACATGATTGTTTAGTACGGAGTTCTGGTTTGGTTAAGGTCTCATTGCAAATCAAAAGCCGCTCTCAAGGCGGCTTTGCTATTTCAACAAGATTTATTCGTAGTAGAAAACCTCACTGCTTCGGCGCCCTAGTCCATATCTCGTGCATCGGCTGACCAGTTGAGCTTTTACCGGTGTGATGCCAGTCCTTGCCCTCCACTCTGTCTTCAAAGCTGAGCGACATACCTACCCTGCTGCTATCGCGCGTAAAGAATTCGATATGCTCGGTATATTTTCCATTCTCAAATGTATAGGTGCCGCCGCCCGAAGCGCCGGTTTGTTTGTTCTCCGTATTCACCTGTACCCATTGAAAACGCGTGCCCGACATAATCTTCACGGTCTTGCGCGGGCCATAAGGACGCGGAGCACTGGCCACATCATTTACCACGCGACCGCTCATATACCATACGCCTGCCAGCGGACCTTTGTTATCGTCCACACGCTTATAGGTTTCTTTGGTGTTGCCCTGCGTAAGCACCAGGTTGCCGTTTTGCACATCGAAAGTATAATCTACGCTGGTGTTGATAACGCCATTGTCAGTGGTGCTGAACTCGTAGAGCAGCGTCAACTTATTACCACTGATTTTGACAACGCCACCTTTTGTTTCGTAAAATTTCTTGTTTTCTTTGTCGAAAGTGGTCATGGAGAGATAGTCGTCTGTAATGACCAGCGTCTTTGTCTTGGTACCATCCTGCAGCGACCAGGCCCCGCTGATATTGGGCTGCGGGTTCATATAAGCAGCGGTTACCATGAGCGCAGCAACCGCTAAACAAGCAAACAGAAACTTTTTCATGAGAACGATTTTGGGGAAGTTACGAAATTTACTCAATCACTTCCTGCCCAATCTCTCTTTTACCTTCTCATAAATCTCACTCACATCAATCGCCTCCATACACTTAAAATGTCTCAGCGGACATTTATTATATCCAATCTTTGAACAGGGCCTGCAGCGCAGCGGCCGCACTTCCATAATATCAAACGCGCCTTTGCCTGATCCATAATAAGGATACATACCAAATTCCGGCACAGTATTGCCCCAGATTGATATGATTGGTTTTTTGAACGCTGCCGCTATATGCATTAAACCGGTATCATGCGTTATCACCAGCTTCGCGCGGCGTACCAGGTCGGCGGATTCGTTAATTGAAAATTTCCCGCAGGCGTTATATATTTTGTATGGATCAACGGCTGCAATTTCATCACCATTCGGCTTATCTTCCTTTCCTCCCAGTAAAATAATCGGATGATCGATCGTGGCGCAAAGCGATTTTAATTTGTGCAGCGGCAATTTCTTGGTATCATGCGCCGCACCAATTACAAGTCCTATATATCCTGCGTGATGCGAAGCAGGAATATCTTTTTCCTTTACCTTCTCTTTTCCAGGAATAAAATAGTCGAGCCCTTCACCGTCATTTTTTACTCCAAATTCATGAAGCGTTTTAAGATAGCGGTCCACGATATGAATGTCGGGAAGCACGCGCAATTTGAAGTTGACGTATAAGTATTTCTCGATGTTGAGTTTATTGAACGAAATACTTTTTTTGCCTAAAGCTTTCTTCACCTTCAAGGTGCGCAGGTTGTGGTGCAGGTCGATGATGTAGTCGAAATCTTCCTGCTGCAGGGTGCGCATCAGTTCGTCCCGGTTGTCTTGCAGGTAGTGCGCCTTGTCAATATAGGGATTATGCTCAATCAGCGAGCGGAATGATGCTTTGGTAAGATAATGCACCTCGGCCGTCATCACCTGTTTTTTCAGGCAGCGTACCACGGGCGTGGTCAGCACAATATCGCCAATAGAAGAAAACCGGACGACGAGGAATTTCATGCGGCAAAAATGCAATTAAATGCCCGATTATGTATATACAGGACTGGTCTCTTCCACATAATCGAGGTCTTTGTGGAAAGATTCTTCGGTCATGATCGCGGCAATAATAGTGATCACCATCAGAATGGCGCCTGTTACCCATCCGCTCTTCACATACCCGAGAGAAGGTTGCAATCCTACAAACAATAAGGAGATGAGATTAAGACTACCTCGCACCATATTGGGAACGGTGGTGGCCGCCGTTGCGCGGATATTCGTTCCAAACTGTTCGGCGGCAATGGTCACGAATATTGCCCAGAAGCCCGTGCCAAAGCCCAACCACGCGCAGGCCGCGTACAACATGGCCGGCGATTGTCCGGGTTTCAGGTTGAAGAACCAGATAATGCCAATTATGGTGAGTCCGTAGAAAATAAACAAAGCTTTTTTCCTGCTCTTCAGCCACTGGCTTACCAGGCCTACCGCCACATCGCCGACAGAAATAGCAGCATAAGCAAACATCAGCGATTTACCCGGATCGATAGTTCCTTCCACACCCATTTTTTCCCCAAACTCTTTGGAAAAGGTAACCAGAATGCCAATTACATACCAGGTAGGCAAACCAATAAGTATACAAAGCAGGTATTTTTTGAATCGCTTTGCATTATTGAAAAACATGAAGAAGTTTCCCTTTGTAATCTTTTCGTGCTGAATACTCTTGAACAGTGAAGATTCAAGTACGCCCACGCGAAGCGCCAGCAACAAAAACCCTAAGCCGCCACCGATGAAATAACAAGTTCGCCAGTGAAAATTTTCTTTCAGGAAAAACGCCACCACGGCTCCCGTCAAACCAATGCCTGCCACCAGCGAAGTACCAATACCTCTTTTTTCTTTGGGTAACAGTTCGCTCACCAAAGTGATGCCAGCGCCCAGTTCACCAGCCAATCCAATGCCTGTTACAAAGCGGATCAGCGCATATTGATTCACATTTTGCACAAAACCGTTTGCAATATTGCCCAGTGAATACAAGATGATAGAGGCATACAACACTTTCAACCTACCTTTCTTATCACCCAATATGCCCCACAGAATGCCGCCTATAAGCAGGCCGAGCATTTGGGTGTTGAGGATAAAGAGGCCGTCTTTCGCAATTTGAGCATCATCCAAACCAAGATCGCGCAAGGAAGTGATGCGAATGATTCCAAAAAGCAACAAATCGTAAATATCCACGAAGTAACCCAAAGCAGCTACTATGACCGCAATGTTGAAAACAGAAATTGGTTTCTGTTGCATACGCTATTCAGGAGTTTGTGGTGGAATGGATTCCGGGTGCTTCTTCTTTCCGAAAATCAATTTTGCCAGCACGGGCGCGGTCGTCACAATCACAATGCCGAGCACAATAATTTCGAGATGTTCTTTCAGATCGAAACCGAATTGCGACAAGATCCATTTATACAAAAAATGACCCGCAAACAGCATGCTGAATACCCAGGCTATACATCCTACTATATTGAAGTACGCGAATTTTTTTCTCTCCATACCCACTATACCGGCTACAATGGGAGCGAATGTGCGGATGATGGGCAAAAAGCGCGCACCGATGATGGCGAGGCCACCATGCTTTTCATAAAATTCATGGGCCTGGTGTAAATATCTTTTTTTAAAAAACCAGCGGTCGCGCCAGTGATACATGGCCGGTCCAATCTTACGGCCCGTCCAGAAACCAACCCAGTTGCCCAATATACCTGCCGCGGAAATCAATGCCAGCAATACCAGCAACCCGCCCCATTCGCTATTAGCGCCGGGCATGCCGAAGTCTTTAAAGAACTGGCCGCTGAGGTTGGTGCTGTATATGCCGGCCACAAACAAGAGGCTGTCGCCGGGTAAAAAGAAACCTGCAAACAAACCGGTTTCGGCAAACACAATAAACAGCAAGAGCCACAATCCCCCATACACGATATAGAACATGGGATTGACCAGGTCTTTCCACGTAAATTTTTTCTTCACGGTTACCAGTGTATCTGTCTCCAGCGAAGAAGCCGCCACCGCGGTGGGGTGATGATTGGCTGCGGAGAATATCAATGAGTCGGCGGGGTTATAGGTAATTTCCACCCTGCCTTCGGGATCGCTTTTATACCAGGTAGAATTGCTGCCATTTACCACCAGCACGCTGTCGATACGCGATTCGTACTGGTCGTTGATTTTAAGTCTGATCTTTTCCTGAGACGAAACTGCCAAGCCAGCTATAAGAACCGTTAGAATGCACAAAAGGCGTTTTACCATGATTGTATTATCAGAAATTCCTGCAATATAATGCTAATGAAAATTATGCCTCGCCATTTATTCCCTCCGGCAGCTCGGGTCCCAGCTCGCCTTCCCATTTGCTGACTGCGCTGGTAGCCAGAGCATTGCCCACCACATTGGTCATAGTGCGGAACATGTCGCAAAAATGGTCAATCGGGAGAATAATTGCAACCCCCTCAGGCGGAATATTAAACATGGCGCAGGTGGCCAGCACTATCACCAGCGAGGCGCGAGGCACACCCGCTATACCTTTACTGGTTACCATCAATACCAGCAACATCGTCAACTGCGTGCCCAGGTCGAGCGGCACATTATATGCCTGGGCAATGGCCAGGCTGGCAAAGGTCATATACATCATGCTGCCATCGAGGTTGAACGAATATCCCAGCGGCAACACAAACGATACGATCTTATCCTTACAGCCAAAGCGTTCCAGTTCCTGCGTGAGTTTGGGAAATACTGCCTCGCTGCTGGTGGTACTGAATGCTATCAGCATGGGACCGCCGATGCGGCGTAGCAGTGACACGATGCGCTTACCGAGAATAAGATATCCTACGAAAATCAGTACCAGCCACAACACCAATATACCCACCAGGAAGAAAACGAAGTAGCGTAAATAAAACAATAAAATATCCGGGCCTCTCAGCGCGATCACACCGGCGATGGCGCCAAACACACCCACAGGCGCGAAGTTCATTACATAGCCCACCATTTTCAATATTATATGCGCCACTATATCCAGCGCTTTGAGTAGTGGTTTTGCGTAATCTCCCAGTGCGGTCATGGCCACGCCGAAGAAAATGCTGAATACAACCAATTGCAGAATTTCATTGGTGGCCATTGCCTCTATTACGCTGCGAGGGATGATATGCTCAACGAATTTCTCCAGTGAGAACTGCTGCGTCTTGCTCATCAGGTCTTTCACCCCTTCGGTATCCGCTCTCGATAAGTCGATATGCTCGCCGGGCCTCAACGCGTTCACGAGTATCAGTCCTATCGTCAGCGATACCAGCGAGGCACTGATAAACCACAGCATGGCCTTGCCACCCACTCTTCCCACCACCTTCAGGTCACCCAGTTTGGCGATGCCCACCACCAGGGTGGAAAATACCAGCGGCGCGATGATCATCTGCACCAGGCGGATGAATATTTTCCCTAATAGGTTTATGTTCTTTGAAAAGGAATCGATGAATTCCGGCGAGCTGTTTACATGTACCAGGTAGCCAACCGCAAAACCCAGTACCATAGCCAACAAGATGAATAGCGTGAGCCTGTTTTTCTTCATGCAGTCCGTAGTTAATATAAAGTGCGCAATATAGTGTTTAAAGCGTATTTGGATAGTACCCCCTATGAAACTAACCGGATTTGGCGAAGATTCCGGGCCATTTCTGCCCCGATTTCGTTGCTGTTGGTATCAATAAATCCTTATCTTTCCGGCTTATACAATGATCACGCTTCATTACTCTTAAATCATTAACTACAGTTATGAGCTTATTTCGAAAAAAATCTTTGACTGCTTTGTTGGCCCAGGCGGACAGCTCTGAAAAGAGCCTGAAACGCACCCTGGGAGCCGGTAACCTGGTGGCTCTCGGAATTGGCGCCATCATCGGCGCCGGTTTGTTTGTGCGCACCGCCGCCGCAGCTGGTGAGCACGCCGGTCCGGCAGTAACCATTTCATTTATCATCGCTGCCATTGGTTGTGCTTTTGCAGGTTTGTGTTATGCTGAGTTTGCGTCGATGATCCCCATTGCCGGTAGCGCTTATACCTATGCCTATACCACCATGGGTGAACTGGTGGCCTGGGTTATTGGCTGGGCCCTGATTCTTGAATATGCCTTAGGCGCCGCCACCGTATCTATTTCATGGAGCCAGTACCTGAACAATCTATTAGGAAACAGTATACCATACGAATGGTGTCACTCCCCATTTGAGTCAGCATTGATAAATGGTGAAATGCACACCGGTATCATGAACGTGCCCGCATTATTCATCCTGCTGGTGCTGACCTTACTGCTTATCAAAGGCACGCAGGAATCTGCTATCGTGAACGCCATCATCGTGTTTATTAAAGTGGCCATCGTGCTGGTGTTTATCGCCATCGGCTGGGGCTTTATCAATCCTGAAAATCACACCCCTTATATTATTCCCGCTGACGCTCCGCCCGCAACCCGTCCCGACGGCAGCCAGTGGAGCTACGAAGCATTCTTCAATCATGGATGGGGTGGTATACTCACCGGCGCTGGTATCGTGTTCTTCGCCTTCATTGGTTTCGATGCCGTGTCGACCGCCGCACAGGAAGCAAAAAATCCCAAGCGCGATATGCCGATCGGCATCCTTGGCTCGCTGGTAATTTGTACCATTTTGTATGTGCTGTTCTCGCACGTACTCACCGGCGTTGCCCCCTATACCGACTTCGTGCGCGAAGGCCGCGAAGCATCTGTTACATACGCCATTCAAACCTATATGCCCGGTTACGAATGGCTGGGTACCGCGGTGAATATTGCCATCCTGGCCGGCTTCTCCTCGGTAATACTGGTGATGCTGATGGGCCAGAGCCGCGTGTTCTATTCCATGTCAAACGACGGTCTGCTGCCCAAAGCATTTTCTGATGTACACCCGAAATTCAGGACTCCTTATAAATCAAACCTGATACTGTTTGTATTCGTTGGCCTGTTCGCAGCCTTCGTTCCCGAGCGGGTAGCCGGCGACCTTACCAGTATCGGTACGCTGTTCGCCTTCGTGCTGGTGAGCCTTGGCGTATGGATCATGCGTAAGGCCGATCCCGTGACTCCGCGTCCTTTCAAAACACCGCTGGTGCCCTTCGTTCCCATCATGGGTATGCTGGTTTGTACCGCGATGATCGTAGGTCTGCCCGGTCCCACCCTGCTGAGCGCACTGGCCTGGATGGTGGTTGGACTATTGATCTATTTTGGATATAGCCGGAACAAGAGCAAACTGAATCAGAATTAAAGGATAAAGCTACTGAGGATAAATGGCGGATTTAGTGCGGATTCAGGGAGTACACGGATGCTTTTCGGGTTCACACGCTTTCCCGGATATGGAGGCAGCAAGCATCCGCGTAATCCCCAAATCCGCGCTAAATCCGCGTTTTTTTATACACCCATCTCTGTTGGCAGCTTCTCGCTCAACGCTTAATTTTGCACACCATTGAAAGAAACCGATAAACATGGGTCGAATATTTGAAGTAAGAAAAGCTACAATGTTTGCGCGGTGGGACCGCATGGCCAAACAGTTTACCCGCATAGGGAAGGAAATTGCTATTGCTGTAAAGGCGGGCGGACCTGACCCGGAAAACAACCCGGCCCTTCGTCGCTGTATCCAGAACGCCAAGAGCGTAAACATGCCCAAAGACCGCGTGGAAGCCGCCATCAAGCGCGCTATGGGTAAGGAAATGGAGAATTACGAAGAAATTTTATATGAAGGATACGGACCTCATGGCGTGGCCATACTGGTAGAGACTGCCACCGATAACCACGTGCGTACCGTAGCCAACCTGAAAGCGCATTTCAATAAAGGCAATGGCTCGCTTGGCAATAGCGGCAGCGTAAGCTTCCAGTTTAAGAAAATGGGTGTATTTAAACTGAAACCCGAAGGCATCAACCAGGAAGAACTGGAATTTGAGCTGATAGACCATGGCCTGGAAGAAATGGGTGAAGGCACTGGTGAAAATGATGAAAACGTGCTCGTAATACGCGTGGCATTCCCCGACTTCGGTAAAATGCAGAAAGCCCTCGAAGAAAAAGGACTTACGCCTATCAGCGCCGAAGTGGAATGGATACCCACCACCACCGTTCAGTTACCCGAAGACCAGGCACAGGAAGTGATGAAACTGGTTGACAGGCTGGAGCAGGACGAAGACGTGCAGAAAGTATTTCATAACCTGCAATAAAACATTCCACCTCATTATAAGAAAGAAGGCCACTGAAAAGTGGCCTCTTTTGCTTTTGTACTGTTCGAGTGACGGATTATGTCGATCAATTGCGACGGATTCCCGAAGGGTTCACTGTTGGTTTCACCTTCGTTTTCAGGACCACGTTTCTTGTAAGTCTTATTTTCATGGCATTCAGTTGCACGGCCACCGAAGTATCGCCATGAGGGTTGTCGTCGGTGCTGATATCATCGCCGGCGGTATCGCCCACTATATGCCAACGTCTCACCAGTCCATCATCTTTAAAGGGTACATCAGCACCGCGGGCGCCGCCAATGGCCTGCATCAACCCCTGGGGGGTGAAAGAACTCACACCAGCCCGGCTTACATAGTGCACTTCAGAATAGGTGCCCGACTCTATCGCTTTGATCTCATAACCGGCAGGTGCGGTATAAATGCGTTTTGTCCAGGTTCCTTCAGTTTCGCTCCAGTCGTGCGTGGTTTCACGGGCGTGCATATACACCGTGGCATCGATGTATTTTTTATCAACAATCTTCAGTTTTATCCAGGCCCAGATTTCGGGACCATGACCGTCGAACTCGCGGTCTCCGCCCAGCAATTTGGTAGGACAATAAGGCCCAATGGTGGATGGCATGTATTGAACAACGGTATCTTTTTCTAAATTCTGGGCATTGACACCCCATACCAGCAGCATGCCGACAAAGAATAAGGAGAAATGTTTTTTCATGTGTGAATGGTTTACGGTTATGATCGATGATTGATCACAGAGCGTAAAATTAGAAGGATGGGGTTCGGCGGCAACTACATGATGATGTAGCGGGAGTGATAGCGGATATTGATAAGGATTACGCTGTTTGCGCGGAAAGAGACCAGCCAGCTCGTAAGCATCCGTGAAATCCCTTAATCTGCGTTAATCCGTGGTCTTAATCCGCCATATCCCCATCAATGTTCCTTCCCTCTTCAATTTCTCTCTTAATAATCGCCTTAAATTTTCTCTCGTTACGATGCCAGGTGAGAACGGTGATGAGGGTTACCAAAACAAAACTGGAGACGAGCACAAAAATAAATCCATAATTGACCCGGAAGTAAGGAGAAATGACAATAGAATAGAGAAACGACAGCAACAGCACGGCCACAAATGTGCCGGCAAGAATGTAGAGCAGGTAGTACTTGTACTTACCTCCTGTGCGTTGCTCCTGCCAGTATTTGATGAATCGTTTCTCTTCTTTGCTTAGCACGATAGTATATTATTCGGCCATCATTTGCCTGATCACGTCAACGATTTCTTCCTTATTGGGCTTGCTGAAATAATCGCCGTCGCTGCCATAGCTGGGCCTGTGCGGTTTACCGGTGATGGTGCGCGGGGCCACATCGAGCCAGCGATAGCCGCCTTGTTCTTCCATCACTTTATTAAACATAAATCCGCAGGCGCCGCCGGGCACGTCTTCATCAATAAACACAATACGGTTGGTCTTTTTCAGCGAGCCAAGAATGATATGATGGATGTCGAAGGGCAACAGTGTCTGCACGTCAACAATTTCACATTCGATGCCGAGTTTTTCCAATTCGTCAGCTGCCTCCTGTATAATACGCAGTTGCGAACCATAACTTACCACCGTCACATCGCTGCCTTCGCGAATAATTTCGGGCACGCCCAATGGCACGCGCATTTCAAGAATGTTGGCCGGCAATTTTTCTTTCAGGCGATAACCATTCAGGCATTCAACCATAATAGCCGGATCATTGCCTTCGAGCAGCGTGTTGTACATACCCGCTGCCTGCACCATATTACGCGGCACACAGATATGCATACCCCGTAGTGAATGCAGCATCATACCCATCGGCGAGCCGCTATGCCATATGCCTTCCAGCCTGTGACCACGCGTGCGCACAATCAGGGGCGCGCTCTGGCGGCCTTTGGTGCGCCAGTACAAGGTGGCCGTATTATCACTCAACGGTTGCAATCCATATAGCAGGTAATCGATGTATTGAATTTCCGCAATCGGACGTAGCCCGCGCATGGCCAGGCCTATGCCCTGTCCGATGATGGTCAACTCGCGGATAGCGGTATCGAATATGCGGTATTCCCCAAATTTCAGCTGCAGTCCGGCAAAGCCCTGGTTCACGTCGCCAATCTTGCCTACATCTTCGCCAAAGGCCAGCACTTTATTGTTGGTAGAAAAAAGCCGGTCGAAATAATTGTTGAGAATTTCATAGCCGTTCATCACCGGCGAGTCGTCGTTATACTCTGGTTCAACAGCTTTTACTTTCAGCGGACTCTTCGGGCTTTCATCATACAGGTGAGAGCCGTAGGTCTTATAACCTTCATCACGTAATTGCTCGTAGTAGTTTCTGACATCGCCCGATTGCGGGGCATCACCCACCAACAGCAACACCTGGTGCAGGGCCGACAATATATCCCGGCGGTGCGGCTCACGGTTGGTAGCCAGCGCATGGATGATCCTTTCAATTTCATCCTCGTGACCAACGCCGCTGTTGCGCAGGTGGTCCATCAGTTCCACGGCCTCGTTCACCATTTTCTGCAACGGGCCTATGAATTTCTGCCAGGCGCTTTCCTTGCAACTGCGTACATACTCCTTAGCCTGCAGTTCAATATCGTTCAGTTCTTCGTCCGATGCCAGCTCATTTTCAAGAATCCACTCGCGCATTTTCTTGTTGCTGTCCCATTCCCTTTCCCAGGCCAGTCTTTCAGGACTTTTATACCGTTCATGACTACCCGAAGTAGAGTGACCTTGCGGTTGCGTTACTTCCTCTACATGAAACAGCGCAGGTATATGGGTTTCGCGAATACGCTGGATGGCGGATTCAAACACTTCACACATGCCGGCATAATCCCAGGCTTTCACCTTGTATATATCGAAGCCGTTCGTGTTATCTTTTTTCTGCATTCCCTTCATGGCTTCTGATATGGAGCCTTTTACCGTTTGCAGTTGAGTGGGTACTGATATGCCATAACCATCGTCCCACACAAATACCGCCAGTGGCGCCATCATCACAGCGGCGGCGTTCAATGCTTCCCAGAAATGTCCTTCAGAGGTAGCCGCGTCGCCTATGGTGGCAAAACAAACTTCGTTGCCGTTATTGCTCAAGTGTTTCAGATCTTTCAAAACATCGGAGTGGCGAAACAATTTGGATGCAAGCGCCAGTCCCAGTGCGGGCGGCATTTGTCCGGCAGTAGGTGCCAGTCCGGCTGCAATATTCTTCCGATTCACCAGGTCGAGCCACTCGCCGTTTTCGTCTACGATGGGCGTGGCAAAATGGGAATTCATTTGCCGGCCGCCGCTATGCGGTTCGTTGGTGGTATCGGGATCGGCGTATAGCTGTGAAAAAAACTCTTCAATAGTGGCCTGGCCGGTTGCGAAAGCAAAGGTCTGGTCGCGGTAATAACCCGACAGAAAATCACCCGGCTTGAAAAACTTGGCGGCAGCAATCTGCGCCACCTCTTTGCCATCGCCGAAAATGCCGAATTTGGCTTTGCCGGTGAGCACCTCCTTACGTCCTAACAGGCTGGCCTGCCGGCTTTCACAGGCCATTCGATAATCTTTTAGTACCTCTTCCCTGAACTTCTCAAAGGACAGCTTTTCACCAGCAAGCAATTGATTATGAAGGGTGTTTTCCATACGGCAAAAATAGGATTATATACTATTCCAGCACCCTTTCCCAACGGGTGTGAAAAATTTGTCGTAAGTACGAAAATTAATTGGCTTTTCGGCCGTTAAAAATGTAATTTTGAATCAGTTATTTAAAAATTGTTTATCACAATGCTGAAAAGACTAATCGTACTCCTGCTGCTTTCCGGTGCTGTTTACAGCGTGAACGCACAGACTGTACCTGATAACAAACCAGTTGTGAAAGTAGCCGAACTGAAAGAACATAGTTACGACTTCGGCAAGATTCCCCAGGGCCGTCCCGTAACGCATGTTTTTGAGCTGGTAAACAAAAGCAATTCCCCCATCGTTATTGAAAATGTGCTAGCCAGCTGTGGATGTACCACGCCCGAATGGCCACGCGAGCCCATTCAACCGGGTGCCACTGCTTCCATTAAAGTGGGTTTCAATGCAGCCGCTGAAGGCGCTTTTAATAGAAACGTGACTGTACAGATTGCAGGCGGACAGGTGGAAACCATAGTTATTACAGGCACAGTTTACCGCACACCTGCAACGTCGGCACCCCTGAATGCGTCATTAAGCTTATTAAAAAATAGTAAATAATTAAACCGATCTACAATGAAAAGATTCGCACTGGCCCTGGTTGCCACAATAATTACCGCTACTGTATTTGCACAGACATCTGCAAATGCCAAGGTAGTTACCGGTGAAGACTACATTAAATTCAACGAATACGTTCACGATTTCGGCAAAATCAAACAAGGTGTACCTGTTACTTATGATTTTGCATTTACCAATACATCAGACAAACCCCTGGTAATTGAAACCGTGCAAACCTCCTGCGGTTGCACTACACCTACATGGCCGCAGACTCCCATCGCAAAAGGCAAGACAGACAAGATCACCGCAGGTTTTAATGCACAGACATTAGGCCAGTTCAACAAAGTGATCTATGTAAAAATAGCCGGTGTTGACAGACCCATTGAAATCAGGATCACCGGTGAAGTACTGAACGATGCTGACTATGCCAAATACGAAAAAGAAAAAGGCAGCAAAAAAGGAAAATAATTTGAATATGGTGTCACCCGAAAATCCCTGCGGCCTCAGTGTTGCGGGGATTTTTCTTTCTTCCCAATTCTCTCTTGCCTCTTCAATCTTCCTTTTTCTTCTCGCCCAATGAAAACCAGTTGCCACTATCGTCAACAAACAATGCTTCAAATCCGTAAAACTCTTTTGTGGGCGGCTTCTTGAATTTTACACCTCTTGCCGTCAACTCCTCATACGTTGCCACCAGGTCGTTGCATTCAAAAACCGCATAGCCAAAAGTGCCTGCTTTTACCAGCTCACGCATTTTTTCCGCGGTATCTTTTTTAAACATCATGCCTTCATCAATAGCCATGAGGGCGATTTCCAGGTCGGGCTGTTCGGGAGGTGTCACCGTGAGCCAGCGCTTACCCGGACCCATGCTGGCATCGGTATGCACTTTAAAACCCAGTTTGTTTACATAAAAATCATAAGCACTGTCCTGGTCAAGAACAAAAATGCTGAAGTGGTTCACCCTTGTGATCATAAACGAAATTTTAGATAACAAAAGTGAACATTAACCCATAATTAGTATTGTTGAAAATTGCGATTTTCAGATCCAGCCATTTTGTGCGGCAAAACAACCGGGTATGAATTTCAGCGGTGCCGCGGCTATTTCTTCTTTTCGTTGCTGTTGCTGTCGCAGGTATGCAGAGGGAGTCATTTTGGTAAATCGCTTAAAAAGATGGGTAAAGGAGCTCACGCCGTCAAAACCCACTGCAAAGCAAACATCACTCACGGATTCTCCTTTTTCCAATAACAATTTTGCCTGTTCAATCCTCACCCTGGTGAGGTACTGGTGCGGCGTCTTGCCATACGCCATCTTAAACAGCCTGATGAAATGAAACTTCGAAAACGAGGCTTCTCCCGCAATGGCATCCAGGTCGATATCCTCCGCATAGTGCTCATCAATGAAGAGCTTGGCCAGCACGATGCGGCGGTAGAGGTATATTTTGGGAGGCTGGTCCATACTACTAAGGTAGGGAGTTTCCGGTTTCGGGGTCTTAAACTCAGGCAGCGGCCATAAAACGCAGCACCTGCCCGACAACCAACACCGGCGGAGCAACCCGAAACCTCCAAACCGAAACCCGAAACTGTTCTATATTTGCCCATGCTTACAATCTCAAAGCGCGGTGAGCAAATGCCGCCATCTCCGATACGTAAATTGGTGCCCTATGCTGAGGCAGCCAGGAAAAAAGGTATAAAGGTTTACCATTTAAATATTGGACAACCGGATATTGAAACTCCCAAAGCCGCTTTGGATGCCGTGCGCAACGCGGATTTTAAAGTGCTTGAATACAGTCACAGCGCCGGCAACGAAAGCTACCGCCGCAAACTGGTGGAGTATTATAAAAAAGCCGGTATCGAAATAGATCATACACAAATTATCATCACTACCGGCGGTTCAGAAGCCATCTTGTTTGGCTTTATGAGTTGCCTGGACCCCGGCGACGAAGTCATTATTCCCGAACCGTTTTATGCCAACTACAATGGTTTTGCAGTGGCAGCCGGGGTTGTGGTAAAACCCATTACCTCGCATATTGCTACCGGCTTTGCACTGCCGCCGATACAGGATTTTGAAAAAGCCATTACGCCGCGCACCAAGGCCATTGTGGTATGCAATCCCAATAATCCAACCGGCTATCTCTACAGCAGCGAGGAAATGGAAACATTGAAGCAGATTGTTCTCAAACATAATCTCTATCTCTTCGCCGACGAAGCCTACCGCGAGTTTTGTTATGAAGGCAAACACACCAGCGCTATGCACCTGGCCGGTGTGGAAGACAATGTGGTGCTGATGGATACCATTTCAAAAAGATATAGCGCCTGTGGCGGCCGCGTGGGAGCTTTTATTACGCGCAATAAAAAACTTATCGAAACCGCGATGAAATTTGCGCAGGCAAGACTAAGTCCTCCCTCGTTTGCGCAGATACTTGGCGAAGCAGCTATCGATCTTCCCGACAATTATTTCGACGCCACCCGCGAAGAATACCGCCGACGCCGCGATACACTGGTAAAAAGACTGAATGCTATACCCGGCGTTTTTTGTCCAAATCCGGGCGGTGCCTTTTACGCTATGGCCGCATTGCCGGTAGATAATGCAGACAATTTTTGTCAATGGCTGCTCGAATCTTTCTCATACAATAATCAAACGGTGATGCTGGCGCCGGCTTCCGGTTTTTATGGCACAAAAGGACTGGGTCTGAACGAAGTAAGACTAGCTTATGTGCTGAATACCGACGAACTGAACAGCGCTATGGATTGCCTGGAAAAAGCTTTGGAAGAATATCCCGGCAAGACAGAAGTTTCGTACAAACCCGGAGACACGCAGCGTATTATTACCAAAGTTGGATGATTTCAAAATGCTCGCAACCGTTTGCGCTGATTGCAACGATTAATATATATTCTACTTAACTTTAAAGTAGCAATCAAAACAGGAATAGCAAGCACTCCCCGGTCCGGTATGGGCACATCCTGGTTATGTTCTCTGGTAGCACGTGACAATCGGTAAAGGTTTAACGGCCTGATTATGATGTCAAAGTGTACCTGCATTTCAGGATCATGATATCATGCAGGTTTTGTACGAAACTCGTAACTATGACTGATGTAAACCGGCTACAAGCAGGGAAACACCGGGTGCACTTTCCCCGGCTTTCAATTCAACACAGACTTACCCTCCTTATCTGCGCACTGCTACTGGTGGTGATCATTGCCGTTACATGGGTTTCGTATATCGGCATGAAAAATTCCGCCATGGAAGCGGGCACCAGCAGGCTGCTTACATTGTCTGAACAACTCAGCACCATGTTTCAGCAGTCTGCCCGCCAGGCAAGAGCCACCATGCGCACAGCTGCTTCTAATGAAGTGTTTTTAAAAACCTTGTTCAACAACGCCAATGGCAATAGCAAAGACTCAGGGCTGGCACAGCTTATAAAACTGCAAACCGATACCTCCGTGGTGGCCGTCGAACTGATCAATCTCAACCGTCAGCCGATATTGTCTGTTGCAGGCACGAATGCGCACAGATCCCTCAATATAGAACAGGAACTGCGCGCCACTTCGGCACAACCCGAGTTTACCACCGTTGGGAAAATTGTTCCGGTGGGTGATTCGATGTATTACCCCATAATCGTTGCGGTGACCGACAAGGCTAACAAACCTATTGGTCACATAGTGCAATGGAGAACGGTTCGCACAACGGAGAGAGCACTTGGGCAACTATCAGCAATCATCGGTTCCGATGCCACTTTGTATATCGGCAATAACGATGGGAAATTCTGGACCAACCTGTTGAGCCCGGTGGCCTTGCCGGCCTTTAACAAAACGAAAACTGCCGATGTAGTCACCTATAAGCGCGACGGTAATCGCATGTACGCTTCCGTAAGGCCTATTGTCAATACCAACTGGATGGTGATGGTGGAATTTCCCGAGAAGGCAATACTTAGTCCTGCCAGCGAATTCCTGTACTGGATGATCGGGGCGGGCGTAATCGTATTGCTCGTGAGCATATTGTTTGCCTGGACCATGAGCCGCAACATCACGCGTCCATTACAAGAACTCACTTCTGCCGCCAGTTCCATTGCCTCGGGTAATTTATCGGCCAGCGTGCCGGTAGATCGTTATGACGAATTGGGAAAACTGGCCCGCGCTTTCAATGCCATGTCGGTGCAAATTCAGAACGCCCACCGCGATCTTGAAAAGAAAGTGGCCGATCGTACCGAACGGCTCGAAGCGGTAAATAAAGAACTCGAAGCGTTTTCTTACTCTGTGTCGCACGACCTGCGCGCACCGTTGCGGGCTGTTAGCGGCTATGCACAAATCCTGCAGGAAGATTACGGCACGCAACTGGATGCTGAAGCCAACCGTATTCTCAACGCCATTATGAACAACGCGCACATGATGGGTCAGCTGATTGATGACCTGATAACCTTTTCGCGCATCAGCCGCAAAGAAGTAACGCATCAGCCAATAAATATGCGGCAACTGGCTGAAACCTGCCTGCACGAAATACAAGAGAGCAATGGAAAAATAAAATACAACGTGCGCATTCACGATCTGCCTCCCTGCGAGGGCGACCAGAGTATGATCAAGCAGGTATGGATGAACCTGATCAGTAACGCCGTGAAATATTCATCGCGCGAAGCTTTAACCGCCATTGAAATTGGCTATAAGGAAAAAGAAAATGAGCACGTGTATTTTGTAAAAGACAATGGCGTGGGTTTTGATATGCAGTATGCACATAAACTGTTTGGCGTGTTTCAGCGATTGCACAGTTCCGAAGCATTTGAAGGTACCGGCGTGGGACTGGCGCTGGCCAAACGCATCATCAACAAGCACGCCGGAGATATCTGGGCTGAATCTGCTCCCGGCGAGGGCGCTACTTTTTATATCAGTTTACCAAAAAATAAAGACGAATGATTAAGGAAGTTGAAATTCTTTTGGTTGAAGACAATATTTATGATGCAGAAATGACGATCCGGGCCCTGAAAAAAGTTAATCTTGCGAATAAACTCGTACACCTGAAAGACGGCGAAGAGGCGATCAATTTTTTGTTTGGAAAGGAACAATTTGCGGGACGAGATATCAGCAACATACCGAGAGTAATTTTGCTCGATATAAAAATGCCGAAGGTTGACGGCATCGAAGTATTGAAACAGGTAAAGAGCAACCCGGCCACGCGCATGATACCCGTAGTAATCATGACTTCTTCGAAAGAAGAACAGGACATAGTGGCCAGTTACAGGCTTGGAGTAAACAGTTACGTGGTTAAGCCCGTGGAATTTGAAGGATTTGCCCGGGCCGTGAGCGAGCTGGGCCTCTATTGGCTGTTGACCAATGAGGTGCCGCTTTCAAATCAATAAAACCTTTGCTATGAACAAACCATTGAAAATTCTTCACCTGGAAGACGTGTTATCCGACGCGGAGATGATTGAGCGCGCGTTGAGAAAGTCATCGTTACAGTTTGAAAAAATGTTGGTGAGTACCAGGCAGGAATTTATTAGTGCATTGGAAAATTTTCATCCCGATGTGATCATTTCCGATCACTCCCTCCCCTCCTTCGATTCGCAGGAAGCCCTAAAAATTGTGAAAGAGAGAAATATCGATGTGCCGTTCATCCTGGTCACGGCTACCGTGTCGGAAGAATATGCGGTAAATGTGATGAAGGAAGGCGCCTGGGATTATATTCTCAAAGACAGGCTGCAAAGATTGCCCAATGCCATCGAAAGTGCGATGGCAAAATATAATCTCGAAGCCGAGCGCCGCCGCAATGAGGAAATGATTCGGGCTTCAGAGAAAAAATACCGCCATCTCTTCCAGGGCAACCCCATGCCCATGTGGATGCTGGACCCTAACACACTCAGAATTCTCGACGTAAACGAAGCCGCCATCAAACATTATGGTTACACGCGCGAGGAGTTTCTGCAACTCACTGCACTGGAGCTTCGCCCCGAAGAAGATGTGGCGCAATACCTGGCTTATGCCCGCAAGGAACCTGAAGGATTGAACAAGGCGGGCGTGTGGCGTCACCGAAAAAAGAACGGCGATATCATCATCATGGAGATCATCGCGCATGACGTGTTGTACGATGACAAACCCGCGCGGCTCATACTGGCGAACGATATTACGGAACGCCGGCGCGCGGAGACCGAGCTGGCGCGGCAGCGCATCATGCAGCAAAAGCTTATTACCGAAACGGCCGTGCAGGCGCAGGAGCGCGAGCGCGAAGAACTGGGTAAAGAGCTGCACGATAATATCAACCAGATACTCACCGCCACCAAGTTGTACATCGAATTTGCGAAAGTGGCCGATGAAAACGAAGTGCCCGATCTGCTCGAAAAGAGCTGCAAGCATATAACAATGGCCATCGAAGAAATTCGCCGGCTCTCGCACCAGCTGGTGGCGCCCACGCTGGAAGATACCAGCCTGGTGCAGGCGCTTTCGCAACTACTGTCGAACATGCGCGCCGTGACCAACCTCACGCTTACGCTCGACACGCAAGACTATACCGAAGAAGTGACAGATACCAATATCAGGCTGATGTTTTATCGGATAGTGCAGGAACAGGTGAACAATATTCTGAAGCATGCCAATGCCACCAATGCAGTCGTGAAACTGCAAACTTCTGCCAGTCATATTATACTAACCATCACCGACGACGGTCATGGTTTTGATACCAGCATCACCTCTGCCGGTATCGGGTTGCGCAATATTACCAACCGTGCGGCGGTGTACAATGGCACCACCCGCATTGTGTCGTCGCCCGGAAAAGGATGCATGCTGGAAGTTTCTATCCCTTTCAAGGTGCAGGAAAAAAGCAATACGGTGAAGTTAAGTTCGTAACTTCCCCCTATGCAATCGAAAATTCGTTGGGGCATTCTCAGTACCGCCAAAATTGCCCGGGAAAAAGTGATTCCCGCCATGCAAAAAGGGAAATTTTGCGAGATAGCAGCCATCGCATCGCGCAATGCAACATCGGCGCATGCCGAAGCAAAACGCCTGGGCATTTCCACTGCTTATGGTTCTTATGAAGAACTGCTGGCCGATAAGACTATCCAGGCCATCTATATTCCCCTGCCCAATCACATGCATGTGGAATGGGCCATCAAATGCCTGGAAGCGGGCAAACATGTGTTGTGTGAAAAACCCATTGCCATGAACCCTGCAGAGGCCGAAAAGCTGGCAGACTATGCGCGCAGCAAGCCCGGTTTGAAATTGATGGAAGCATTCATGTACCGCTTTCACCCCCAATGGCAGCATGCAAAAAAATTAGTGCGTGAAAAGCAGATCGGTGAACTCAGGACCATCCAATCATTTTTTTCTTACTACAATACCGATCCCAACAATATCCGCAACAAGCCCGAAGCCGGTGGTGGCGCTATGATGGATATTGGTTGCTATTGCGTGTCGCTCTCGCGTTTCATTTATGAAAAAGAACCGCAGCGAGTATTGGGTAAAGTAGAATACGATCCTGTGCTGGGCACCGATATTATTAGTTCCGGCATGCTGGATTTTGGTAATGGCACCGGCAGTTTTACCTGCAGCACGCAACTGGCGCCATACCAGCGCGTAAACATTTTAGGCACCGAAGGCCGCATTGAAATTGAAATTCCTTTCAACGCCCCTTCCGACCGCGCCACTCGCTTATGGCTGCATAAGAAAAACAGCAGCGAAGAAATCACCTTCGATATCACCGATCAATACACCATCCAGGGCGATCTTTTTTCGCAGGCTATTCTAAACAATCAGCCTGTGCCAACGCCCATCGAAGACGCTTTAAACAACACGCGCGCGATCCACGCGGTGTTGCAAAGCGACAAGGAGAAAAAATGGATGGAGCTTCGTGATATTTTTATTCAACCCCTTTCCGGAAAATAATGCAGGTAGATTATCTCTTAGTAGGCCAGGGCATTTGCGGAACTTTCTTAAGCTGGTATTTACAAAAAGCCGGGCTGTCTTTTTTAGTCATCGACGATTACCGACCCAACAGCGCTTCGCTTACTGCGGCCGGCATCATCAACCCTGTCACCGGTCGGCGCATAGTAAAGACCTGGATCATCGATGAAGTGATGCCTTTTGCCAAAATCGCTTATGATGCGTTGGGCGCAGAATTGGGAGTTACTACTATTGAACTAAAAAACATCATCGATTTTTTTCCTACAGCGCAGATGCGGCAGGCTTTTTTACAGCGTTATGAAAAAGATACGGAATTTTTAGTGCTGCCGCAAAATGAAAACCAGTGGAGAGACTGGTTTAATTACGACCTGGGATTTGGCGAAGTGCATCCTTGTTATCTCGTGAATCTTCCTGTGTTGTTACCGGCTTACAGGGCTATGCTTAAATCGAAAGGTTTGCTGGCGGAAGAAACATTTGAAGCGAATGAATTAAAAATTGCAGAAGACCATATCACCTATAACAACATCACTGCTAAAGCAATTATTTTTTGCGATGGAGTGAACGCTGCGAATAACCCCTGGTTTAAAAATCTTCCTTTTGCTCCTAATAAGGGTGAAATGTTATTGATCAATGCTCCTGGTCTTCCTACTGGAAATATTTTTAAACAAGGCATGATACTCGCACCGTGGCAGCAGGATGTTTTCTGGGTTGGCTCTACTTATGAATGGGATTTTGAGAATGATCAGCCCACAGCTGCCTTTCGTGAAAAAGCCAAAGCTTTGTTGAAAAGCTGGCTAAAGCTTCCATTTACAATTATAGACCACCGCGCTGCTGTGCGGCCTGCCACCCTGGAGCGAAGACCCTTTGTTGGTTTTCATCCCCAATATAATTCCGTGGGCATATTCAACGGCATGGGCACCAAGGGCTGCTCCCTTGCGCCATTTTTCGCCAACCAGTTAGTGCAGCACATCATACATCGCACTCCTATTCATTCTGAGGCAGATGTGAAGCGCTTTCAGCGGGTGCTGAGCAGAAATACAGATTAAGCGCCCCCTTCATTGCGAAGCCATCACGGGGTGATTCCGAATTCTTATTTCGCATTAATCCTTATCGTTCCCGCCCCATGATAGGAATGATACTCGCCGTTATACATTGCTTCCGCCGCTACCGGGCCCATTTTGAAAATACCGGGCGATACGGCGCGCACGGCATAGTAATAAACCTGCTTCGGGCTGTAGCTGTCAACAAACAAATTGATCCTGTCGTCGCGCACATCGATGGCCGTAGGCGTGTTGGCGTCTTTTATCCAATCCATTCCCGGAATCTCCTTCGTGCGCGGGTTTTCAATTTCAAATCCTGCAGGCAGCATATCGGTGATGGCGATATTTTCCACGCGACCGCTGTACGCTTTTTCAAGCGTGAGCTGTACTATCACCAGGTCGTTTTGTGAAAAAGTATTATCGTTGATCAGCCGGCCATTGCGATCAAAAAACTTGCGGCGTATGCGGAGGTAGTTATCCTCTTCCTTATAGTCACCACTTGCACTGATGCCTTCGCTTTGCCAGAAATAATACAATCTTCCCTCACCCTTTGCCACAATCTCTACGTTGGTGCCGCCCAGTTGTTTGGCAGTAAGCGTTACCGGCGCATCGCCCACCGTGCCTACGGTTTTTCCATTCACTTTTATTTCTGCAGTCACCGTAGCCTTGTTGGCAGCACGCGCCATTTTACCTAAACTTAATAAGCTGAAGCTACATTCCTGCGTGCTATACCAGCTTCTTTGCTTCAACTGGTTCACCACGTGATTGGCCATCAGCTGAATTTGTCCATTACCCGGATCTACGTCCAGCAAAGCGTTCAACGCAATGGCTTCATCGCGGATGGGCGAGTAAAAACTTCCTCCGGTCTGCGCCACGCTCACCTCGCCGCTGAATGCAGCAGGCAACAGTTCTTTGAACCTGGCTTTATCACCAGCAATAGCGTATGCCGCGCTCAGCAGGTAACGGCTGTCCAGACTCAGCAATTCGGGATTGGCCTTGTAATAGTTCATGGTCGATACATTGGGCTTGCCTGCCAAAGCCAGCACATACAAGCCGTAAGCCACTTCTTTCGGCGCGATCTTCTTTTGCAGATTGCCGTTGTAGTAATAAGTAATGGTTTCCCTGTTCTTCAACCTGTAATTGATATAACCGAGTACTCCGTTGAGCAGGCTGTTGTCAACATCAAATCCTGCTTTCTTTGCCTCCAGCAAAAAATGGCCGGCATATACGGTAGACCACCAATGTTCCCGGCCTTCGCCATCCCACAGCGTAATAGCTCCGTTGTACAGTTGGCGCAGCTTAATTTTCCGGATCGCTTCCATCACGTTGTAGTTGGCATTGCCGCGGTTCTTCTCGTCTTGATTGTTCACCTGCTCGGCCAGGTCGGCATAATACAGTTGCGGGAAGGCGGCTGATATAGTTTGTTCGGTGCAACCATAAGGATAGTTTACCAGGTATTTCAACTGCTTGCCCAATTCCAGCGCGGGACTGCGGCTGATGGTCACCTTATAATCGGTGCTGTTGGGCATGAAGTCATTCAGCGGAATACTGATGCGCTGCGTATTTCCACCAGCTACCGCTCCACTGCCCGTTATTACCTGCAATGGCGATGTGGGTCGGATACTGATATCAATTTCGTCGGTGAATTTTTCATTCAAACCATTTACCACCACTTCCACTTTACCTACATCCACCGTGGGCGAAGCCACCAGGCGGAAGATGGCACGGCCCTCCGCTTTTGCGTTCAGCGACACTTGCTGCGATTTATCGCCCACCACCGTCAGCGGACCTTTCACGTTCATGGTGGCCGTAGCGGTAGTTGAGCGATCGGTTGTATTGGTGATGATCACCGGCACCGTCACCGTATCTTTCGGGCTCAGGAACCTTGGCAAAGCCGTACTCAGCACCAGCGGATCCGCAACGGTCATATTGGCTTCGGCGCTGCCGAAATTTTCATCTTTATAGGAAACGGCCATCAGTCGCACTTCGCCGCTGAACTGCGGGATATCAAATTCAAAATTGGCCTCACCGCTGCTGTTGGCTTTTGCAATACCACTCCAGTAGCTCACCAGCTTGAATCGCTTCGCGGGCATGGGATTGGTACGCTTGTTCATCTCCAGGTCACCGTCACCGCCCGTGCTGGTGATATTTGATTTCACTTCGGGGAATAATAAGGGATAAAGATTGTACGCATTTACCTCCAGTGCTTTGTTGGCATAGAAGTAATCGTATGGATTGGGTGATTGAAAACCCGACACCTGCAGGATGCCGTTATCAACCGCCGCCAGCGTGACAAAACTGCCGGGTGCCGCTTTCACCGTAACCTTCTGATGTGTACGTGAGCGCACAGATTTCTGCGCCACAATTTCAGTGGTCATCTTCCTGTTCTTATCATCAACGCGCAGGCTCTTGAAACCGTGCGCCACGGTGAGCGGAATATCGCTGGTCTCGTGTGGTTTAATGAGCGTAGCAGTAACATACACATTGGGGATATGTTCTGCACCCAGTTTAATATCTAAAGAGGCGGCCCGATTCTCCACATTCACATATTGATAGCTGACCACGCGGTCGGTCTCCAAGGTCACCAGCATACGGCCATTGAAAGGTGTTTTGAAAAGTATTTTCGCGTTCTCGCCGGTGAAATAGGAGCTCTTGTCAAACGACATGTCCACATTTCCTTCATTGTTCACTTCAAACGAAGCGCTCTCGCCACCCCAGAAGCCATAACTCCAGAAGCGCTTGCTCACATAGCTGGTACTTCCGGGAATGGATACACGAATTTCATATTCTCCCGGCGAGCGAGGCACAAAAGAATAACTGGTGCTCTCGCCGCTTACAGTAATTTCCTGGTTTGCCAATTCTTTATCATCACGCTCAGATTCGTAACGGAAGTAATTGCCATACTTGCGCAGGTTGGTGCGATATTCATGTTTGATCACTCTTACCTGTGCCCTTACGCCCGTAAGCGCGTTGTCGTCTTTATTCACCGCGATGATGGGGAATTTAACCGGCTGGTTCAAAGGATAGTACCAATAGCCATCGCTGCCTACACCGAAAAATACTTCCTGTGTGTAAATACTGGCAGTGGCGCGGCGGCTTACCGGGCGGCCGGTTTCATCAAACACGGTAGCAAAAAAGTTTGCCTGCAGCAAGCCTTTGTTGCGAAACATCTCAGGCACGTTATAACTTACCGATGCATTACCATTTTCATCGGTGCGGCCCTCGGAGGTTACTTTATCGAACGATAAACCGATATTGTCGAGACCAAAATCGAAGCCGGGATATTTCTTCGAGCTGAAATAGCGCGGACTTACCTGTATCTCGGTCTCGTAATTCCTGTTGGCAGCGGGCGGACCGAAGAAGTTGAGTGCATTGATATTCAGTTTGGCTGCCTGCCCCGGCAACAAGCTCGTCTTATCAAGCGCAGTTGTGACTTTAATGCGGTCGGGAACAAATTCTTCTATCTTGAAATTCTGGCTGCCCAGCAGCACATCGTTCGAGGTATACACTTCCAGCGAGTAAGTGCCGGTGATGGCCGACGCTGCTATGTCCACCGATCCTTCCAGCGAGCCCTGTTCGTTCAATGTCTTGCGGAAATTTTTCAGCTCCTTACCATTGGGCAAAAGAAATTTCAACTTCACCGGCAGTTCCCCCGGCGATTTCCATTGCCTGTCGCGGATAATTACGGAGAAATTTACTTTTTCTCCCGGACGGTATATGTCGCGCTCAGCATAAATGTAGGCGTCCAGCCCGGTCACATTACTTCTTTTTCCACCCACTTCAAAACGCGATGTATTTACTTTGGTATTGTTAAACGGCAGGTAGTTGAAATCGTCGTTTGATTTTGCAATCACCATGGCCGGCCGGAAACCGGCAAACTCCTTTCGCGAATATTGTACTTCAGCCACGCCATCGGCATTGGAAGTGCCCATACCCAAAACCTGGTTGTTATTGCCATACACAATAATGTTGACACCGTTGATCGGTTCGGCGGTGCGAATTGAATTCGCAAACACCAGCATTTTGTCCTTTCCTTCCTTCGCCACCAGGCCGATATCCGATTTCGAAATAAAGCGGCTATCGCTCAACCAGTAATCCGTAGTGGAGCGCACTTTGATATGATATATGCCTTTGAAATCGGGTAGCCTGTCCTCTATGTTGAAAGTAAAGAGCCGGCTCGCGCCATATTTGGGCAGCAACCTGGTTTCGATTTCTTTTTCATAAATAATATCTCCAAACGTAAGCCGGTTATCGCTCTCATCTTCGTAGTAGTAGTAATCATCTTCTTCACCTTCACCGCGCGTTCTTCTGTCAACCGGGTAATAACCATAGCGTGTTGCCGTCAGCAGGTTGCTTTCATAAATTTTCGAAATAATCACTTTTATCTTGGGCACGTTCGTGATACGCAATTCTATATTCTCATTGCCGCGCGCGGAAAGATATACGGCTTTCTTGTTGGTAAAACTGATAGAAGGCTCCAGTTCGCCAAAGGCGATATTGTTCACATATTGTTCGCGCAGTTCACCGAGCAACTGCCCTTTCAACCCTTTTTGAATTTTGAACAAATAACTTTTATCAGCGTTGAAAGCTTCGCTTGTTACGGCAAATCCATCTTCTGTTTGTTGTACCAAGAATTTCAATGAGGGTTCAAAACTCAGCAATTTGGAGATATCCTCCATTCTCACGGGCTGGCTGGTGCGCACATATACTGTTCCTGTTGCGCCATCGTGCTCGGCGGTCACGTCGTTGATAGTGAGATTATAGGGCGAAGGAATGAAGATCTTATTCTCAATTTTTTCTTTCGTACCATTCTTTCCGCCTTCGGGCACCAACCCTTTGTCGAGCGTGATCACGGCTTCGAGGTCCTTATCTTCTGTTTTCAAACCCAGCAACACCAGCGAAATGCGGCTCTCTTCATTCAGCGTGGGCACTTCATACGAAATATTGGTGCCACCGATTTCCACCTTGAGTTTTTCTTTGATGGCGGCGGGATTCACGGCGTAGTTAAAATACAAATCCACCTGCGGTATCGCTGTATTGCTGCCATCGCGCAGCTTCCAGGCCACATTTGAATTTTCAAGTTGCAGGCCGGGAGTGCTGAATGTAATATCGCTCTTACCTATTTTCCCGTAATCGCTATGGCGCAGGATCTCGTTTTCCAGCTTTGCCTTGAAAGTGGTTGCGGGCGGCAGCGGGCGCGAAGGAGAAAACACCAGTTGGTCAGGCTGCTCCCAGCGGAAACGTCCGGGTATAGCCGGCTCGAAAGTCACATATTTGGTAGAATCCCACTGATTCAGCAATGAATCACTCACCAGGAATTTATCGAAGCGAAAAACGAGGTTGCCCAATGTAGGCACTTCGTCCTTCGCATTGGTAAAAGTAAGATTTACCTGGCTGCTGTTGCAACCGAAAGAAATAGCAATCGTGATCAGGAAAAATAAGGCCAATAGCTGATTACGCATAGCGGGTTCGATTGAGAAGGGTTGGTAATAGGTGCTAAAGTACAAAAAGACTGAGTAGTTGGAAGGTAGATTTGAGTGGATGTTAAGTTTTGGCTGATGGTTAACAGGAAGCCCCTGTTAGTATCAAAATATTTAGCTTCGCTGCACAAACCGGCAACATGCAAAGTATGAAGCGCATTGCGTTAAAATGGGGAAAAAGGCTGGCACTTGCCCTGCTGGCGGGATTCCTGCTTTTCCTGTTGCTGAACTGGTTTTTTCCCATCAAAACCAATATCGAGTACTCCACCATCATCACCGATGATAAAGGAGAAGTGGTGCATGCCTTCCTGACCAGCGACGATAAGTGGCGCATGAAGACCGAGCTGGACGAAATCTCTCCCCTGCTGCGCAAGACCATCATTGAAAAGGAGGACCGTTATTTTTTCTACCACCCCGGCGTGAACCCGCTGGCCGTGGGCAGGGCTTTGGTAAAAAACCTGCTGCGCATGAAGCGCACCTCGGGTGCTTCTACCATCACTATGCAGGTGGCCCGCCTGCTGGAACCCAAGAAACGTACCTGGTTCAACAAGATCAAGGAAATGTTCAGGGCCTTTCAACTGGAATGGAAGTATAGCAAAAGCGAAATACTGCAATTATACCTCAACCTGGTACCTTATGGCGGCAATATAGAAGGTGTGAAATCGGCTTCCATACTGTATTTCAAAAAAAATCCCGATCATTTGTCGCTCGCCGAGATCACGGCGCTGTCCATAATACCCAATCGCCCTTCTTCGCTGGTGATGGGCAGAAACAACGATCTGATTGTACAGGAAAGGAATAGATGGCTGAGGCGTTTTGCCAAAGAAAAAATATTTACCCAACAGCAAATTAACGATGCCCTGGAAGAACCGCTCGATGCCTGGCGCGGCAGCGTTCCTAAATGGATCCCTCACCTGGCTTACAAACTGAAAAGACAAGGAGGTCCTATCATCCGCACCCATATCAATATGCATAACCAGTTGCAAACCGAAAAACTGGTGCAGGACTATGTGCGCGTGCTCGCGATGAAAAATATACGTAATGCCGCGGTGGTGGTCATCGATAACGAAACGCATAACGTAATCACCTATGTGGGCTCTGCCAATTTTCACGATACAACTGATGGCGGACAGGTAAACGGCGCCGCGGCCATCAGGCAGCCAGGCTCTACGCTTAAGCCGCTGGTATATGGACTTTGCATCGATAAAGGAATGATGACTCCTAAATCGGTGATCACCGATGTGGCCGTGAGTTATGATGGTTTTGCGCCGGAGAATTACGATAAAGAATTTCACGGATATGTCACCATGGAATATGCGCTGGAGCATTCACTAAATATTCCCGCAGTAAAAGGATTGCGTATGATAGGTGTTGATGAAATGGTGCAGCAACTGGCGCGTTGCGATTTTAAACAGATCCGGAAAGACCAGCGAAAGCTGGGATTGTCTATGGTGCTGGGCGGTTGCGGCGCCACGCTGGAAGAACTGACCGGGCTTTACAGCATTTTTGCGAATGAAGGAAAATATTTCAAACCAAACTTTATACAGACAGAAGACAAACCAGGCGGAAAGAAAATATTGAGTCCCGCCGCGGCATTCATGATCAATGAAATACTCACCAAAATAGACCGTCCCGATTTTCCGCTCAACTGGCAAAGCACTGAACATATGCCAAAGATTGCATGGAAAACCGGAACCTCTTATGGCCGCCGTGATGCGTGGAGTATTGGCTATAACAAAAAATATACGGTGGGCGTGTGGGTGGGAAATTTTTCTGCTCTCGGTGTACCCGAACTTACCGGCGCCAATGTGGCCACTCCCCTGCTCTTCAAAATCTTCAACACGCTCGATTACGATGCCGACCGCGAATGGTTCAGCAAGCCCGAAGATTGCGATATAAGACTCGTTTGTTCAGAAACCGGCATGGAGCCCGCCGAACATTGTACGCATACTGTTTCGGATTATTTCATACCACTGGTTTCTTCCACCGTGAAATGCAACAACACATTGGAGGTAATGCTTTCTCCCGACGAAAAAATTTCTTACTGCCGCGTATGTATGCCTTCCGCGGGTTATAAGAAGAAAATGATCAAGGCTATACCTGCAGAAATGCAGCACTATTTTGAAGATAAGAGAATTGCCTACGACAAGGTGCCGCCACACAATCCATCGTGCGAGAAAATATTCCGGGAAGAAGGTCCAACCATCACATCGCCCAGGAACGGTTCGGAATACGTGGTTAGCCGAAAAAATCCCGAACCACTGGCGCTCTCCTGTTATTCAGGAAATGATGTAAGTAAAGTGTATTGGTATATCAATAACCAGTTTTACAAATCTGCCGATGCCAACACCAAGCAATTCTTTATACCACAGGAAGGTCCCGTAAAAATTTCCTGCACCGACGATAAAGGGAGAAATAAAGATATCTGGATTCGGGTGCGTTATGTGAACATGTGATTAGTCCACTTTTTTAACACCACCACTACCGGCAATATTGCTGCTCACTTTGGCATTGCCCTTATAGCGCACATCGCCGCTGCCTGCCACGCTTACATCCAGGCTCACACTGGCAAACACGTCGGCATCACCGCTGCCGGTCACACGCACTTTTGTGTCTTCAGAAAGCAGATCATAAGCATGCACATCGCCGCTACCAGACACTGATGTGGAAAAGGTTTTTGTCTTGCCCGAGAGGTTCACATTACCACTGCCGGTGATGGACGCAGTCACCTCGGGAGCATCCACTTCCATCTTGATATCAGCGCTGCCGGTCACACCCAGTTCCAGTTTATCGGCGCCAATAATTTTATTTTCACCCACAATATCTCCCGACCCGTGCGATTTGATGCGGCGGTATTCAGGTGCGGAGACATATACTTTGATGGAACGCCTGGGCTTCAGCCAGTATCCGTCTTTGGTATCAATCTTCAGGATATCACCATCCACGTAAGTTTCTATATAGGGGAGAATATTTTCTTCAGCCTCTATCCTGATGCTGTGTGATGGCGCTGTAGAAACAAAAAGATCAAAAGAACCATAGGATTCAACTCCCTTAAACCCGCCCTCACTACGATTTTCGGTTTGCACATTTCCATTGCCCCGGATTCGTTCGCCCGCAACATAGCGGCAGGAAACAGAAATTATGGCCAGGGATAAAGCAGCAAATAGAATCTTTTTCATGATAAGTGGGTTTTATTGAAGGTGTTTACAAAAATCAGGATTTTAAAACAATTTGACGCGAGCCACGGATAAATGTTACAGTTTCCTAACTTCGCGTCACCATGACGGAAAAAATTCTCATTCTTGATTTCGGCAGCCAATATACTCAATTGATTGCCAGGGCCGTTCGTGAGGCCAACGTGTACTGCGAAATTTTCCCTTATAACAAGAAAATTGAATTCGAACCCTCCTTAAAGGGTATCATTTTATCGGGTTCCCCGTTTTCGGTAAATGATGAAAATGCCCCCGAAGTGAATATCCGGGAACTGCATGAAAAGCTGCCGGTATTGGGAGTGTGTTATGGTGCACAGCTTACGGCTAAACAATTTGGCGGCCGTGTAGCAAAAAGTAATAAGCGCGAATATGGCCGCGCCCTCATGCAAAAACAAACCGATGATGTGTTGCTGCAGGGCGTCACTGAAAAATCGCAGGTATGGATGAGTCATAGCGATACCATCCTCGAAATGCCCCAGGGATTTGAAGTGCTGGCTAACACAGACAGCATACCCTATGCGGCTTTCAAGAAAAACGGCGCAGCGCCTCCCTTATATTGCGTACAGTTTCACCCCGAAGTATACCATTCTACCGAGGGCAAAAAAATACTGAAGAACTTTCTCGTTAATATCTGCGGCTGCAAGCAAGACTGGACTCCCGCTCACTTTATCACCGATACTGTCAACTCACTGAAGGAAAAGATCGGCAACCGCAAAGTGATCATGGCATTGAGTGGCGGTGTGGACTCTACTGTGGCAGCCACGCTCATTCACCGCGCCATTGGCGACCGCCTCTATGGAATATTTGTGGATAATGGTGTGCTGCGCAAAAATGAATTTGAACAGGTGCTGGAAACCTATAAGAAAATTGGCTTGAATGTGAAAGGTGTTGATGCCAAACAAATCTTTTACGATGCGCTAAAGGGTAAAACCGACCCCGAAGCCAAGCGAAAGACCATTGGCAGACTTTTTATAGAAGTATTCCAGCAGGAAGCCGGTAAAATAAAGGATATCAGCCTGCTTGGACAGGGTACCATTTACCCCGATGTGATTGAAAGTGTGTCCGTGCATGGACCTTCGGTTACTATTAAGAGTCACCACAATGTGGGTGGCCTGCCCGATATCATGCACCTGGAGCTGGTAGAACCCCTGCGCTTTTTGTTTAAGGATGAAGTGCGTCGCGTGGGACATGAGCTAGGTATACCCGCCGAACTGTTACACCGTCATCCATTCCCGGGTCCGGGACTGGCTATACGAATATTGGGTGAAATAACGCCTGAAAAAGTGGCGCTTTTACAAGAGGCCGATTATAGATATATTCAGGCTCTGAAAGAACATAACCTGTACGACCAGGTTTGGCAGGCGGGCGCTATTTTGTTGCCCATTCAAAGCGTGGGCGTTATGGGCGATGAACGCACTTATGAATCCGTAGTGGCGCTGCGGGCCGTGACATCGGTGGATGGCATGACAGCAGACTGGGCGCATTTGCCGCACGAATTCCTGGCACATGTCTCGAACGACATCATTAACAATGTTAAAGGCATTAACAGGGTGGTTTATGATATTAGTAGCAAACCACCTGCAACGATAGAATGGGAGTAGGCGTCTGAGGAGCGTGCAATGCATAAACAGGATATCTATGACAAAACTTGCGTTTACAATTTGCGCTCTGTTAGCTGCAACATTTGCATTTGCCCAAACCGATTCCACCGCTCAACAGGCGGCTGATTCGGTTGCCATAAAGAAAGACTCATTGCCGCAGCGGCAACGCATTGCCATTTTCGCTCCCCTGTATCTCGACTCAGCTTTTGACGCTACCGGCAAATACCGTTACGATAAACAATTTCCCAAATTCATAAGTCCGGGCGTTGAATTCTGGCAAGGCGCCCAACTCGCCATCGATTCACTGAAAGCAGAAGGTGTGGAAGTCGACATTTACGTGTACGACACGCGCTCCGCTACAAAAAAGTTGCCGCAACTGCTCGTGAGCGATGAAATAAGAACCATGAACCTTTTTATCGGTCATGTGTCTGTGAATGATGCGGCCATGCTGGCGCAGGTGGCGAATAAATTAAACATCCCCTTTATCAATGCCAATCTTCCCAATGATGCAGGCGTTACCGATAATCCGAACTATGTTATCCTGAACTCCACACTAATGACGCACTGCGCGGGTTTATATAAATTTTTGCAGAAAAATTTTGCCTTATCCAATATCATCGTATTCCGCAAAAAAGGTGCGCAGGAAGACAGGCTGCGTGATTATTTAACTGAAATAGAAAAAAATACGTCTTCAGTTCCGCTGAAGTTGAAATACGTGACGCTGGAAAATAATTTTACCACCGAGCAGGTAAGGGCGCATCTCGACAGTAACAAGACCAATGTGTGCCTGGCGGGAAGCCTCGATGTTGTTTTTGCACAAAATCTTTGCCGTACACTATCCGGCCTGAGCAGAAGTTATGCCAGCACGGTGTTTGGTATGCCCACCTGGGAAACAATCGACTTTAAGAAATCGCTTTACCGGGGCATTGAAGTTTACTACAGCACCCCTTACTATATAGACACCGCAAATAAGCTGGCCAACAATATCCATCAGCTTTTCACGGAAAATTATTATGCAGTACCCACTGAGAACGTTTTCCGCGGATTTGAGACCGTATATCATTTTACTCACCTGCTGAACGAGCATAAAGAAAACCTGGGCTCCAGCCTGGGCGACAAGAGATTTATGCTGTTCACAGAACTCGATATTCAGCCAATCCTCAACAAAAAAACGCAGACGCTCGATTACTTCGAGAACAAGAAACTGTATATAGTCCGAAAGGTGGACGGCCTGGTGAAAGCGATATATTAGTCATCGCAAATGATTGAATTTACCAACAAGGGACTTTACTGCGCCCGGGGCAACTTTTTTATCGACCCCTGGCAGCCGGTAGAAAGGGCTATCATCACCCATGCGCACAGCGATCATGCGCGTGCAGGAAATCGTTTTTATTTATGTCATCATCTTACCAAACCCCTGCTGCAATTGCGACTGGGTGAGGGTAATTATCAATCAGTAGAATGGGGTGAAAAAATAAACATGAACGGTGTTTCAGTTTCGTTGCACCCCGCCGGCCATATTATAGGTTCTTCACAGGTTCGCATGGAGTATAATGGTGAAGTGTGGGTGGTAAGCGGCGATTATAAGACCGAAAACGATGGTATCAGCGGCGCCTTTGAGCCTGTGCCGTGCAACACTTTTGTTACAGAATCAACATTCGGCTTACCCATCTACAACTGGAAACCGCAGGAACAGATTTTTGAAGACATACGCAACTGGATTCGCAACAACCAGGTGAACGGCAAGACATCGGTTTTAATTGCGTATAGCTTAGGCAAAGCGCAGCGCGTGTTGAAAGCTATTGAAGAGGTAACGGGAAATATTTTCGTTCATGGCGCCATCTGGAATACACACCAGGCTTTGGTGAATGCAGGATTTAAATTGCCCGCCGTTACCCGCGTCACGCCTGAATTACCCAAAGAGACTTACAAAGGTGGCGTCATCATTGCACCACCCTCCGCCGACGGCACTCCGTGGATGAATCGCTTTTCTCCCTACAGCGTAGGCATCTGCAGCGGGTGGATGCAGGTGCGCGGTCACCAGCGCCGCAGAAATGCCGATGCGGGTTTTGCCTTAAGCGATCATGCCGACTGGAAAGGCCTGCTGGCAACAGTGAAGGCTACCGGTGCTGAAAAAGTGTTTGTCACACATGGATTTCAGTCCACCTTCAGCCGTTACCTCAATGAACTGGGCATTTCATCGGCCGAGGTAAAAACCGAGTACGGCTCAGAGGAAGAAGACGATACCTCACTACCCGGCACAAACGAAAACGAGGCTAAAGAAAATGAGTGAAGTCACCACACATACCACCGAAGGCGGCATGAGGCTATTTGCCCGGCTGGTGCAAAGGCTGAGTTCCACCACCAAAACGAACGATAAGCTGGACGCACTGGTGGATTACTTTCAACATGCAGAAGATAAGGACAAGGTATGGGTGATCGCTTTGTTCAGCGGCCGCCGCCCGCGCAGAACGGTCAGCGGCGCCAGGCTTACCGAATGGTGTGCCGAACTGGTGAACCTGCCATTATGGTTGTTGCAGGAATCATATCTCACCGTTGGTGATTTGAGTGAGACGATCGCACTGTTGATTCCTGAAACTGCCACCAATGAATCTCCCCAACGATCGCTCCACTATTACGTTGAAAAATTTCAACAGCTCGACCAGGCAAGCGAGCCCGAAAAGAAAAAGTTCATTGTTCAATCATGGCTCGAACTGAACAGTAAGGAGCTTTTTGTTTTTAATAAACTTCTATCAGGCGCATTTCGCGTAGGTGTATCGCAAAACCTGATGGTGAATGCACTTGCGAAACTGGTCAAACTGGAAAGCTCCGTGATTGCGCATCGCATCAGCGGCAATTGGGATCCGTCCACCACTACCTATCACGATCTGCTGAGTGAAGAGGCTGCCGCGGTTGATTTCTCCAAACCATATCCATTTTACCTGGCCTACGCGTTGGAAGATGAGTTAAGTGAACTCGGCGATCCTGCAGAATGGCAGGCCGAATGGAAATGGGACGGCATTCGGGGGCAGATCATCAAACGAAATAACCAGTTGTTTGTGTGGAGTCGTGGTGAAGATTTGCTCACGGAAAAATTTCCCGAATATCACATGTTGGTCAATAGACTACCGGACGGTGTTGTGATGGACGGTGAAATCTTGCCCTATAAAAACGACCAGGTCCTCAACTTCAACGTGCTGCAAACACGCATCGGTCGCAAGAATGTGACAAAAAAACATTTGCAGGAAGCGCCTGTCGGCTTCTTCGCCTACGACCTGATGGAGTTGAATGGGGAAGATACGCGCGACTGGCCACTCTCCCAGCGCCGGGAGGCTTTGGAAGAACTGGTCAAACAGGTAAACCTCCCCTTCCTCCGCCTGTCTCCCGTTGTATCATTTACCAATTGGGAAGAATTAAAAACCATCCGCGGGCAGGCGCGCGGCATCAACAGCGAAGGTTTGATGTTAAAAAGAAAATCGAGCGCTTACCTCACCGGGCGTCGCCGCGGCGACTGGTGGAAATGGAAAATCGACCCGCTCACCATCGATGCCGTTATGGTATACGCACAAAAAGGCGCAGGCCGCCGCAGCAATTTGTATACCGACTACACCTTCGCCGTGCGCGATGGTGATAAACTCGTCACTTTTACCAAAGCCTATTCCGGCCTAACCGATAAAGAATTTGCCCAGGTAGATGCCTTCGTGAAAAAAAATTCTCTCGAAAAATTCGGCCCCGTACGCACCGTCAAACCCGAACTGGTCTTCGAAATCGCCTTCGAAGGAATCGCCGCCAGCAACCGCCACAAATCCGGCGTCGCCCTCCGCTTCCCCCGCATCAGCCGCTGGAGAAAAGATAAGAAAGTGGACGAAATCAATACCCTCGATGATCTCAAAAAAATGCTCGAGATCTACGGGAAATAGCATCGCATCTCCCATCAACTCCCAGGTTTTACGGGCAAATCAGGTATAATACGCCTTCGTTTTCCGTTAGCTTTATTCAATCGCCCCGGCTTTCTCCCTGCCCGGTCCTTGCACCTCAGCCCGGCCCTGGCCAAAGTAGGGAAACGTAGCGGATGATACCTGCTTTGCCCGTAAAACCAGTTACCCACTTTCACGTATCTTTAGCTATGAAACCTGTGATATGAAGAAGTGGATAGTGCTCAGTCTCATCGTGCTTACCGGTCTCGCTTTCACCCGCATCATTTCCGGCGGCGAATACGACCCCGTTCCCATACCTCCCAGCGTGCAACGCACCGGCGGCGACGCGCAAAAAGGCTTTGAATACCTAACCACCGGCGACTATGTGAAGGGCGGCATTCCCTACAGCGTTTTCGTGCTCGGCATGGGCAAAGACCGAAAGAATTATCTTGAACGCAGCGGCAAAAATGAAAAGCTCTCCCACGAATACACCGCCATCACTGCTCCCAACGGCGAAGTGCTGGTAGCTCCCAATTGCCTGCAATGTCATGCCCAGGTTTTTGAAGACCAGCTTTACATTGGTCTTGGCAATAGCCTGATGGATTTTTCTGATAATAAAAAACTGAATGTTCAGAATCTTCGCCGCGTGGAATCTCTGCTAAAACTGACTGCCAAACAGAAATACGAAGCGGCGAAAGACTTCATTAATATCGGCAAGACCATCGCTCCCTACCTGGATACAGAAGCACCGGGCGTGAATTCTGCCGACCGTCTTGCCGCCGTGCTGGCAGCCCACCGCGACCCGGTAACGTTTAAGTGGAGCGATACGCCACTGCTGGATATTCCTGAAATCAATATTCCCACCGACGTGCCGCCATGGTGGCATTTGCATAAGAAAAATGCGATGTTCTATAATGGCTTCGGCCGCGGCGATTTCGGGCGATTCCTGATGGCGAGCAACCTGCTGACTGTGAAAGACACTTCCGAATCAGCCGAGGTGGATAAGCACATGCCCGATGTGCTGGCGTATATCTATTCTTTGCGACCGCCGAAATACCCGAAGCCCATTGATTCGGCGCTCGCGAAAAAGGGCGAAGCCATTTTTATTGACCATTGCGCCAAATGTCATGGCCGCTATGGCGAGGAAGAAAGTTTTCCCAACCTGCTTATTCCCGGCGCTGTGATACAGACTGATTCGTTTTTATACAAAGCCAATTACAGCAACCCACAATTCGTAGATTGGTTCAATAAAAGCTGGTTTACCCAGGGCGATCATCCCGCGCGGCTCGAACCGTTTGAAGGATATATTGCGCCGCCGCTCGATGGCATCTGGATCACGGCGCCCTATTTTCATAATGGCTCCGTGCCTACATTGGAGGGTGTGCTAAACAGCGATAAGCGCCCGAAATACTGGTCAAGAAACATCCATAAACCGGAATATGATTATGAAAAAATCGGTTGGGTATATAAACACCACGAGAAACCCTCAAAGGGCGTGTATAATACCGATTTGCCGGGCTATGGAAATTATGGTCATTATTTCGGCGACAAACTGAACGATGAAGAGAGAAAGGCAGTGATTGAATATTTGAAAACATTATAAGTTGGTTCTGCACAATACACCCGGTTACAAAATTGTCAACGACTGGCTCGCATCCAAAGGCCTTCACCCCTTCCTGTTCCAGGAGCAGGCCTGGCAACATATTATCAATGGAAAAAGCGGTGTAGTGAATGCGCCCACCGGTTGCGGCAAGACCTTCTCCGTCTTTCTCGGTACACTGATCGATTTTATTAACAAAAATTCCGGCAACTATAAAACGAAATCGAAGAACGGGTTACAATTACTATGGATTACTCCACTGCGCGCGCTCGCGAAAGATATCGGTCGCGCAATGGAAGAAGTGATCGCCGAGCTGGGCATGCAGTGGAAAGTGGGCATCCGCAATGGCGACACCGACGTGGCCGAACGCCAGCGGCAAAAAAGACAAATGCCCGAAGCACTGATCATCACACCCGAAAGCCTTCACCTGCTGCTGGCGCAAAAAGGTTACCCGGAGTTGTTCAGGTCGCTGCAGGTAATTGCAGTGGATGAATGGCACGAACTGATCGGATCAAAAAGAGGCGTGCAGGTGGAACTGGCTATATCCAGGTTGTGTCATTTGCCCAACGAAAGAAAGCCGCAGGTATGGGGCATCTCTGCCACCATTGGCAACCTGGAGCAGGCAAGAGAAGTGTTGTTGTCGCCTCTGAAAACGATGGGTGAACTGGTGAAAGCAGAAGTCAGGAAAGAAATTGTGCTGGAATCCATTCTGCCAGATGAAATTGAAAAATTTCCCTGGTCGGGGCACCTGGGTTTAAAGCTGGCGCATAAGGTGGTGCCGATCATCAACAACAGTCGAACCACGCTTATATTTATCAACACGCGCGGTATGAGCGAGACCTGGTATCAAACGCTCTTGAATATTGCCCCCGACCTGGCAGGCGCCATTGCTTTGCATCACGGCAGCATTGAGCAGGAATTGCGCATTTGGGTAGAAGAAGCGCTGCATGCCGAAAAACTGAAAGCCGTTGTCTGCACGGCCAGCCTGGACCTGGGCGTTGATTTTCGGCCGGTTGATACCGTTATACAAGTGGGTTCCCCAAAAGGCGTCGCCCGCTTTCTGCAGCGCGCGGGCCGCAGCGGTCATAGCCCCGATGCCATCAGCAAGATCTATTTTCTCCCCACTCATTCTCTCGAATTGGTTGAGGCAGCCGCCTTGAAGAATGCAATTGAAGAAAATTTCATCGAGAGCCGCGAGCCGATGACGCTCTGCTTCGATGTGCTGATTCAATACCTGGGCACGCTGGCCATTTCAGAAGGTTTCCGTCCCGATGAACTGTACCACGAAATCATCACCACCTATTGTTACCGAGATCTTTCCGAAGCGGAGTGGAGCACCATTTTGCAATTCATTACCGAAGGCGGCACGGCGCTGCAGCAATACGACGAGTACAAAAAAATTGAAGTGATCGACGGCGTATACCGCCTCACCAGTCGCCGGCTGGCGATGCGCCACCGCATGCATATCGGCACCATCGTGAGCGAATCGATGATGAAAGTGAAATTCATGAGCGGCGGATTTATTGGTGTGATTGAAGAATGGTTCATCACGCGCCTCAATCCCGGCGATGTATTCACGCTGGCGGGCCGTAACCTGGAGCTCGTAGGCATCAAAGAAATGACGGCGCTGGTGCGGCCATCGAAATCAAAGAAATCTATTGTGCCCAGTTGGGATGGAGGCCGCATGCCATTGAGCGCAAACCTCGGTAAAAAGTTGCGCGAAAAGTTCAATGAAGCTTTTGAGGTAAAGCGCGCAACAAAAAATTCGAACTCCGGGAAAAGAGATATCGAGCTGGAAGTATTGAAACCATTGTTTCAATTGCAGGCACAATTATCGCACGTGCCCCGTGCCGATGAGTTGCTGATAGAGCATATCGAAACGAAAGACGGTTACCATCTTTTTGTATATCCCTTTGAAGGGCGGCTGGTGCACGAAGCGATGGCGGCCATACTTGCCTACCGCATCAGCAGGATCACGCCCATCACTTTTTCATTCGCTATGAATGATTATGGTTTTGAACTGCTCAGCGACCAGCCCATACCTGTTGATGATACCAACGTGATGGATCTTTTTACTGCCGATGACTTACTGACCGATATCCAGCGCAGCGCCAATGCCACTGAAATGGCCCGGCGCAAGTTTCGCGATAATGCCGTGATCGGCGGGTTGATTTTCCAGGGATACCCGGGCGAACAAAAGAAGGCCAGGCATTTGCAATCGTCCGCTTCGCTGCTCTTCAACGTGTTCAGCGAGTATGAGCCCAACAATTTGTTGCTGCGCCAGGCTTACCAGGAAGTCTTTGACCAGCAAATGGAAGAAGTGCGGCTGCGCAACATGCTGGAGAGAATCCAGCACTCAAAAATTGTGATCACATTTCCCCAACAACTGACGCCGTTTTGTTTCCCCATCAAGGTAGACAGCATGCGCGAAAATCTCACTTCCGAAAAGCTGGAAGACCGCGTAAAAAGAATGCAGGCCCAGTTGGAGCGCTAACCCATTCCACTTATTTTTGCTGCATGCAAGCGCCCGTTTCGTATAAATTAAGAGATCAGCAGCTTTGGTTGTCGGCCGATCGCTGCATTTACTGGGAAGATGAACAAGTGCTGATCGTTTCCGACCTCCATTTTGGCAAGACGGGCCATTTCCGCAAACATGGTATTGCCGTTCCGCAGACAGTTTACAAAAAAGACCTGCAGCGACTATTTCACCAGGTGCAATTTTACCGGCCCCGCAAACTGATCGTTGTGGGCGATCTTTTCCATAGTCATGAAAACAAAGAGCTTGAACTTTTCCTGAAATGGCGCAATGATTTCCCCCACCTCGAAATCGATTTGGTACGAGGCAACCACGACATATTGCACCAGGACTGGTACAGGCAGGCGAATATTAATGTGGTGGACGAAGAACTGCAGATTTCACAATTCCGCTTCCGTCACGATAAGGAGGAATGCTCCCATGATAAGGCCAATGCTCTCAAGACTGGTATGCCCTATCTTTTTTCCGGTCATATACATCCAGGCGTGCTGCTGAGCGGCATGGGTAAACAATCATTACGCTTACCCTGCTTTTATTTCGCCCGCGATTTTTGCGTGTTGCCCGCTTTCAGTGCATTCACCGGCACCTGGCTCATGGATCCCGATGAAAGTGAAAATATTTTCGCCATTGTTGAAAACAAGATCGTGCAGTTGCAATGAGCACCTTGTCATTTCCCGGTCACCACGGCACGCATCCCGGCAAAATCAAAATTGCATACGACCCCGTATATGTTCAACCCTTGCCCGAGGGACATCGTTTCCCGATGGTGAAATACGAGCTCATTCCCGAACAGCTGATATACGAAGGCACTATCTCGCCGGAAAATCTGTTTGCTCCCGCTCCCTGCCCCGATGAAATCGTATTGCTGACGCACCACCGCGAATACCTCGACAAACTACATCACCAGGCGCTCAGTGCAAAGGAGCAGCGGCATATCGGCTTTCCGCAATCGCCGCGCCTCACCTTGCGCGAGCTGGTGATCACGCAAGGCACAATTGATTGCTGCCACTTCGCGCTGGAAAATGGCATTGCCCTGAATGTGGCCGGCGGTACGCACCATGCCTTTGCCGATCACGGCGAAGGATTTTGTTTACTGAATGATTTTGCAGTAGCAGCCAATTATCTACTGCATAAAAAATTAGCCGAACGCATTCTCATCATTGACCTCGACGTGCACCAGGGTAATGGCACCGCCAAGATATTCGAGAACGAACCCGCGGTGTTTACTTTCAGCATGCATGGCGCGCACAATTATCCCTTTCGCAAAGAAAAAAGCGACCTGGATATTGCGTTGAAAGACGGTACTAATGATGAAATTTATTTACCCCTGCTTGAAGACACGCTACAAACACTGATCTCCCGACTAAAACCCGATTTTGCCTTCTTTCTCTCGGGCGTTGATATTCTCGAAACTGATAAGTTCGGCCGGCTGAAAGTGACGCCCGCTGGTTGCCGCCGCCGCGACGAGATTGTTTTTTCACAGTTGAAAAGCAATCATATCCCATGCGTCGTGGCGATGGGCGGAGGTTATTCTCCCAATGTAAAAACCATCGTGGAAGCGCATTGCAATACTTTTCGCGCGGCAGTGGCTATTTACGATTGAACGCTTAATTCATCTTTTTCTTCAGTGAAGAAATCTGCTCCTGTAAATTATTCACCACGGTTGCCAGCTGGTTTACATCCCACCGCGGCTGAACATTCGCCTTGCTGATGATCATCGTCGCCTTCCAGATTTCCAATACATCTTCGGCATTGATGGTGTAGGGCTGGTAGGCCGAATTATCGCTGATAAGCGTGAACTTATTCTTGCTGCGCGCATTTTTCATCATCCGCTTATATACGATGCCTTCGTTGCGCGAGATGACGATATAGGTATTGTTGTTCCTGATGTCGTCGAGATTCTCCACTTTTTCTCCCACAATCACCGAACCACTGGGTGTGGGCAGCATGGAATCACCCACAATCTCAAAGGCACGATAAGTACCCGGCGCCAGCATGGGTAGCGTGAAGGTGTTGAGTTCGTCCAAAAACTCCGGATCGGCATAACCCGCCAGGTAGCCTGCAGCTGCTTTTACCGGTACAAACTGAATTTCATTGGTGCCGGCTGCCAGTTTCTGCGCCCGGCGCCTGGCCAGGTAATTACCCTTCGAATCACCGAGATCTTTCAGCAGCAATTCGTCGAGCGTGAGCTTGAAAATATCGCTCACTATTTCCAGCACATCGATGCGTGGCTCAGCCCTCTCCTCTTCATAGGCGCCAAGCAGGGACCGCTTGATATGCAGTTTAGCAGCAAACTCCTCCTGCGTCCATCCGCGGAGCTTCCGGAGGTATTTCAGGTTTTTACCGGCTAAAGACATAGGCTAATAAGTTTAGCGCAAATTACTAAATATTTTACTAAAAATCAGAAAAGTTTTTATTTTGTGTGGATAAACCGGTGAGCACGGGAAACAACTGCCCTTGGAATAACTCGTATAATAATACACGTTAGGAATTTTCGGGTTTGGGGTTTCAGCTTCTGCGATTAGAACGGCGATTATAAAGCGCGGCAGCAAACCGGAACGCCAAACCCGAAATCACTCCGATCCCGCCACTTTACACCCGACACCCGCCACCGGCCTTTTCCATATTCCGTTAGAAATTCAATTTGGAGCATATTTCCCCCTGCCCCTATCTTTGCACATGGCAACAATAATCAACGCTCCAAAGACTAAATTTCCCCGTTCAGAAAAATTTATTGGTGAAGGCTTAACGTTCGATGACGTTCTTCTCGTTCCCGCTTATAGTCAAATACTTCCGCGCGAAGTGGATGTCAGCACCCAACTCACAAAAAGCATCCGTTTGAACATTCCTATGCTTTCTGCCGCCATGGATACGGTTACAGAAGCTAACCTCGCCATTGCGCTGGCTCGTGAGGGCGGACTGGGCATTCTGCATAAGAATATGAGCATTGAAAAGCAGGTAGAACAGGTGCGGAAAGTGAAAAGAAGCGAAAGCGGCCTTATTATTGATCCCATCACATTGCACCAGGATGCCACTATCGGCGACGCGCTCAAGCTGATGAAAGAAAACAAGATAGGCGGCATACCCATCGTAGATAATAATAATAAACTGGTAGGTATTCTCACCAACCGCGACCTCCGTTTCGAAAACAATACAAAACGCAAGGTGAGCGAGGTGATGACCAGCGAAAATCTCATCACCGCTCCCGAAGGCACTGACCTGAAGAAGGCTGAAAAAATTCTGCAGAAACATAAGATCGAAAAGCTGCCCGTGGTGAAAAAGGATGGCACATTGTTCGGTCTTATCACCTATCGCGATATTCTGCAGCTGACCAGTTTTCCCAATGCAGTAAAAGATGCATTCGGCCGCCTGCTGGTAGGTGCAGCATTGGGCATCACCCGCGACCTGCTCGACCGGGCAGCTGCCTTGCAGCAGATCGGCGTGGACGTGGTTTGTCTCGACAGCGCGCATGGTCATAGTAAAGGCGTGCTGGAAGCACTGAAAACACTTAAGAAGAATTTCAAAAAATTACAGGTAATAGCCGGTAATATCGGCACAGCCGCCGGTGCAAAGGCCATGGTAGAAGCAGGCGCCGACGCGGTGAAAGTGGGCATTGGCCCGGGGTCAATTTGTACCACGCGAATTGTAGCCGGCGCCGGTATTCCGCAGATTACAGCTATTATGGAAGCAGCTTCGGTACTACACAAGGCAAAAATTCCTTTAATAGCAGATGGAGGTATACGTTATACCGGCGATATGGTAAAGGCGCTGGCCGCAGGAGCCAATCTCGTAATGATGGGTAGCGTGTTTGCAGGTACCGAAGAAAGCCCCGGTGAAACCATCATTTACGAAGGAAGAAAATTCAAACAATACCGCGGCATGGGATCATTGGGAGCTATGAGCCAGGGTAGCGGCGACCGTTACTTCCAGGACGTGGAAGACGACGTGAAGAAATTTGTTCCCGAAGGCATCGAAGGCCGCGTGGCATTTAAAGGAAATCTGAGTGAAATAGTTTATCAATATGTTGGCGGTCTTCGCTCAGGCATGGGTTATTGTGGCGCAAAAAACATAGCTGAATTGCAAAAAGCGCAGTTTGTCCGCATCACCAATGCCGGTATGAAAGAAAGTCACGCACACGATATCGAAATTACCAGGGAGGCGCCCAATTACAGCAGGTAGTAAAAGCAAAATAGCCTTATGATGCGAAGGTTGTCAAAGTTGTTATTGATACTAGTATCCGCACTCATTGGAATCAGTGGCTATTCGCAGCCCGATTCCTGCCACCTTCGCATCAGTTTACTCACCTGCAGTCCTGGTGAAGAATTGTACAGCTCCTTTGGTCATACCGCCCTGCGCGTCACCGACCAATCCACCGGCAGCGATCTTGTTTTTAACTACGGCACTTTCGACGACTCCGATCCTTATTTCTACCTGAAGTTCACGCGCGGACTGATGCTTTATGCGTTGTCTGTTTATCCTTATACGGACTTCCAGTGGGAGTATAAGATGCAAAATCGCAGCGTAATCGAGCAGGAGCTGCAACTTACCTGCGAAGAAAAAAAGAGCCTGCATGCGCTGCTGTTGGAGAATGCGCGGGAAGACAATCGCTTTTACCTATATTATTTTTTGGATGATAACTGCACCACCAGGGCCAAGGATATGGTGAAAAAAGCGGTGGGTTCGCCGCTGGCTTTGCCTGATATTCTGGATGGAAGAAGCGTCACTTACCGCAACCTGATCCATGAATACCTGGTTAAGACTAATCAGCCCTGGAGTCAACTTGGCATCGATATATTACTCGGAGCCAGGCTCGACAAAAAAATCACCAGTGAGCAGTCAATGTTTTTGCCCGATTACCTGATGAATGGATTCGACCGCGCAACAGTCGGTTCGCGGGCGCTGGTGTCCGGTAAGCAGACAGTTGTAACTGCCAATGAAGTTGCCGAAGAAAAATCCTGGTTCACGCCCACTGTATTTTTTTCCATCGTTTTAGTGTGCGTTCTCGCCTTGTCACTCCTGGGCACTCGCTGGGCACAACAAGTAATGGGATTGTTCGACAGGGTTTTATTTTTCCTGCTTGGCCTGTTGGGCCTGTTGCTGATCACCCTTTGGATGATTCGTGTTGACACGGTTTGCCGCGACAATTTCAACCTGTTATGGTCAATTCCTTCACATATTTATATCGCGTTTGTGTTGGGGCAACGAAAGGAATGGGTGAAAAAATATTTTCTTTTCACCATATTAATCTCTCTGCTCACCGGTATTGCGTGGTTTTTTCTGCCGCAGCAAATGAATCCCTCACTGCTGCCACTTTTGCTGGTAATCATTATACGCAGTTATTTCCGTAGCAAAAAACCTTAAATTGCCTTATGGCAATGCAACGAACATTGATGGTAAATAATCAGTCCATCAGCTACCAGGTTTCCGGATCAGGAAGCGCGGTGATGCTGCTGCATGGATTTGGTGAAGACAGCAGGGTATGGGAAGGAGTGGCGCCCGTGTTGGAGAAAAATTTCCGGCTTATCATTCCTGATCTGCCCGGAAGTGGTCAATCCGGACTTACTGATGACGTGAGTATGGAGGGCATGGCGCATGTGATGAGGCAGGTGCTGGATGACGCGGGTGTGGACACCTGCGCAATGGTGGGACACAGCATGGGCGGGTATGTGACGCTTGCATTTGCCGAGCTTTATCCGCAACGGTTAAAGGCCTTCGGACTGTTTCATTCTTCGGCCTATGCCGATGGTGAGGAAAAAAAAGCCGCCCGCCGGCGCGGGATAGCATTCATCCGGGAAAATGGACCGGTAAAATTCCTGGAACAGGCCAACAGGAACCTGTTTTCGGAAGAATTCCGCAAGAAAAATCCTGCTGTAGTTCAGGATTTTATTGACCGTTTTACCAACTTTCCAGCCCAATCACTCGTAAGATATTACGAGGCCATGATGCAGCGACCCGACAGAACCAGGGTCCTAAGGGAGTTCACCGGTCCGGTAATGTTCATCATTGGCAAATACGACAATGCGGTTCCGGCCGACCAGGTCCTTGAGCAATGCCATCTTCCCCGATTAGCTTATATTCAGCTACTTATGCATTCCGGCCATCTCGGAATGATTGAAGAGGCTGCAACAAGTACCGCGTTTCTGGAAAAATTCCTGGTGGATTCGGCATTGTCGCCAGCTTAAAAGTATTTTACCTGGAATTGAAAAAACCATAAGGATCCGGCCATCTAAAACGCATGGCGGACAAACATTAGGGATGAAGAAAGTCCTTGTTATAGCTGTTTTTTTGTGCGGTTTAATCCAACCCTTGCTTGCCGAACATATCAAGGGGGGCGAGCTTTTCTATAAGTACCTGGGGCCCGGCGCAGCCGCCAACACTGCCCGGTATGAGCTGAACCTAAAACTGTACATCGACTGTAATGCCAACCGCCAGGGACAACTCGACCCCGCAGTTCCGCTGACCATTTTCGACAAACACAATAATGCTGTGGTGGGTAATCACACAGCGCAAATGACCAACGAAACCTTCCTTCGTTTTGACCCGGCTTCCAACCCTTGTATTGGCAACCCGCCGAACGATGTTTGCTACCGCGTGAGGACGTATACAGTGGTGGTAACGCTTCCCATCAATGCGAAGGGATACACTGTAGCATTTCAGCGTTGCTGCCGCATTGCCGGTATCCGCAACCTGCAACAACCCAGCGATGCTGTAGGCGCCACTTATATGGCAGAAATTCCGGGTACCGAAGTGCTGGCAGATGCTTATACCAACAGCAGTCCTGCTTACCAGGGCAATGATGCTTCTGCTATTTGCCGCAACAGCGCCTTCACACTTAACTTCAACGCCAAACAACAAACGGCAGATGACGAAGCAAAAGGCGATAGCATCGTGTATATGTTTTGCGGAGGCCTGCAAGGTGCTTCAACCGGTGACCCGCTGCCGCAGCAAGCCTCTCCTCCTTCATATCCGCAACTCAACTACCAGGCGCCTTTTGCAGCCACCGGCCCCCTGGGTGGAAGCGTACACATAGATCCTCACACAGGTATCATTACCGGCGTTGCCCCCAGCGTATTGGGGCAGTATGTAATTACTGTGTGTGCTTATGAATACCGCGCCGGTGTGCTGATCAATATTCATCGCAAAGACATTCACGTGGGTGTGTCGGATTGCGTGCCGCTGAAAGCTTTGCTGAAACCTGATTATTCTTACTGCGACGACTTCCTGGTGACGTTCAAGAATGAACAACTGAATCCCGCGGGTTCAATCTATATCTGGGATTATGGTGATGGCACCAAACCCGATACCACTACCGATATTGAAGGCCGCGTGCAGCATCAATATGCGGATACGGGCACATACCAGGTAAAACTGAAAGTGGTACTGGCTGGCCAGTGCCTGGATTCAACACAGACCCTGGCAAAAGTATATCCCGGTTTTTATCCTGGCTTTACTACTACAGGCACCTGCTTACTGCTGCCGCTGCAATTTACCGATACCACCAAATCGCGCTATGGCGCGGCCAGCAAATGGTCATGGAATTTTGGTGACGAAACCACGCAGGCTGACTCTGCGAACATTGCGAATCCAAGCTGGAAATACAGCACTACCGGCTTCAAAATAGTAACTCTTACCGTTGAAAGCAACAAAGGTTGTGTAGCCACGGTCAAAGACACGATTGAAGTAAGAGACAAGCCTCCCATAGACTTTGCATTCAGGGACACCCTGATCTGCAGTATCGATACCCTGCAATTGCAGGGAATAGGCAATGGTGTGTGGTCGTGGAGCCCGGGGCCATATTTGATGAATGAAAATACGGCGACGCCTTCAGTATTTCCGAAGACAACCACGATATATGAAGCTACGCTGAACGAAAACGGCTGCGTGAACAAGGATTATGTGCAGGTGCGCGTGGTTGATTTCGTTACGCTGGACGCGGGTCCTGCGCAGACGATCTGTTTGACAGATACCGTTCAATTAAAACCTCAGACAGACGGTTTGTATTTCAGCTGGACCAGCAACCCGGACAGTCCCATCGATGACCCCACAGTGAAAGAACCATTGGTGGCGCCCACGACTACTACCACATTTACGGTGGTGGCATCAATTGGTAAATGCAGCGCCACCGACGATGTTATTGTACGAACCGTACCCTATCCTATTGCAAATGCCGGTGCAGACACTATAATTTGTTATGATGATACGGCCACGCTCCGCGCCTCGATGGTGGGCGTACGTCACGAATGGAGTCCTACCAGCACACTAGGCACGCCGCAAAGCCTTACTACATTGGCATGGCCGCTCACCACTACAGATTACATCTTGAAAGTGTACGATACGCTGGGTTGCCCGAAGCCTGGCATCGACACCGTAACGGTAACGGTGCGCGACCAGATATTCGCCTTTGCGGGCAATGATACCGCAGTGGTAGTGGGACAACCCCTGCAACTGCACGGAACGGGCGCCGAGTTTATTGAATGGCAGCCTCCATTTTTCCTCAACAGAAATGATGTGGCTAACCCGGTTGCACTGCTGGAAGAAAACCAGACTTATATTATGCGCGCTTATACATCCGAAGGTTGTTACGATCTCGACACCATTAATATCCGCGTATTTAAGACCAGTCCTGATATATTCGTACCGAATGCTTTTGTGCCCAACAGTTCGCGCAATAACGTGCTGCGACCCATACCGGTTGGTATTTCCACGTTGGATTATTTCCGGGTATATAACCGCTGGGGACAACTGGTATTCCAGACCACGCAGGTTGGCAAAGGATGGGATGGTCGTGTGGCGGGCAAACTGCAGGATTCGGGCGCCTATGTATGGATGGTGAGTGGCACCGACTATACGGGAAAGAAAGTGCAGCGCAAAGGCACGGCTGTACTGATAAATTAATCGCGCATCCTTCTTACATTGCAGCTTCAAAAAATTCAGCGGCATCATGTCAAAAATTGTCCTGGTAACGGGAGCCACTTCAGGCTTTGGCGAAGCCATTGCGCGCAAATTTGCAGAAAATAAGTTTGATGTCATCATCACCGGCAGAAGAGCCGAGCGCCTGGAAAAATTGAAAGAGGAGTTAACAAAAAAATTCCCGGTGCAGGTGCTGCCGCTGGCTTTTGATGTGCGTAATAAGAAAAGTTGTTTTGCCGCCATAGAAAATCTCCCGCCACAATGGAAAAATGTGGACATACTGATCAATAACGCCGGTCTTGCCCTGGGCCGCGATTATTTTGATGAAGCTGAAGTGGAAGACTGGGATACGATGATCGATACCAACGTGAAGGGACTATTGTATATGTCAAAAGCAGTATTGCCTGGTATGATTGCGCGCAGGCGGGGACATATCATTAACATTGGCTCCACTGCAGGGAAGGAAGTATATGAAAAAGGAAATACTTACTGTGCTACCAAACATGCAGTAGATGCCATTTCCAAAGCCATGCGCATTGACCTGCTGAGGCACCATATCAAAGTGACGGCTATTCATCCCGGCGCTGCGGACACCGAATTTTCCCTGGTTCGTTTTAAGGGAAATGAGGAAAATGCCCGAAAAGTATATGAGGGCTATCAACCCCTGGTTGCTGCCGATGTAGCGGAAATTGTATGCTATACGGCCTCATTGCCCCCTCATGTCTGTATAAACGACCTGGTATTAACCTGTACCGCGCAGGCCAATTCCTTTTATCTTCATAAGGATTCATAAATGATTGATAAATAATATATGTAACGGGATTAAAATCCGGTGAGCCGCTTGTTAGTGTCAATCATTTGCTTATTTTTATAGTCCCAATAGTCCAAAAATCCGCGTAAAAGCCAAATAAGTATGAGTAAGGTCGTCCTATGCAAAATAGCCAAGCTTTTCTTCGCCCTGTTAATTTCCACTAGTTTATTGGGTCAGAACGACGTGATCAGGCAGCAGGCCTGTGAGACGAATCCCTATCAACAGACTGTTGATAGTCTGAAGCAGTTATATGCCGCCCAGGGCTTTACGGTTTTGCGCGAGGCTTCCATGACTATGGAGAGTGAGTACGAAATGCCAATCATTTTACCCATGACTTCCGGCACCTGGTACCAGTTTGTTTTTATCGGAGACCCCACATCAAGATTGTATGAAGTGAGGATGTACGACTGGAACGAAAAACAGGTGGTGTACAAGAAAAACCAGTGGGGCGATGATCTTGATGGCAGCATCATCAGCTTCGACTACGTTCCGAAGTTTTCAGAATACCACATGATAAAACCCGTCCAGGTCAATAAGAAAAAGAAGAAAATGTGCGGTTATGTTATGCTGCTCAAGAAGGACGGTTCACCTTCCGGCCAGCATCAACCCTGACGGAACTGGCTTTACGCAATTCTTCAAGTATTTCCCACACTCATCCATTTGTTCCTTGATTCATCCAAACGCACGCGCCAAAATTAAATCACTGCGCTCCATTTACGTATACCCATCACTGAAATAAATTTCAAATTTGAAATTACAATCAATCTTCTTATTGCGCGAGAGAAATACGCACCTGCACACCCGCACGCGTGTTGGTGATCGGTGGTGATGTAGATATCTTCGGCTCTACACGCCTTTGCTCGAAGTATAGTTTGATATTAACGCGGTTGCTAATTACGTAATCAATAGATGGATTAATGGTAACCACCTTTTGTCCCGACGTGGGTAGCGCCTGCGTCTGGTCGAGACGACTGTTGGAGGTGACATCATCCCGGATGCCGAAATCGAGACGGAAGCTCGCATCGTTTTCCAGTGGCTTGCCTTTCCACTTGATCCAGCTGAATAAACCACGCTGGCGATACCCACCGCCAATGGTAAATTCAGTCGAACGGTTTTCACTCAACTGGAAATCTATCAGGCTAAGCGCCAACGTGCGCGATTTCCTGAATTCAAAACGCGCCTGCACCTGGTTGGCAAACTGCATATCAAGATCAACCAACGGTGCAAACTGCTCGCTGATAGTGATATTCGGAACCAGGAAGTAGGGTATGAAGTTATCTGACACCGTATCGATGAAGCGCGGATAGCCGAGGCCAAGCGGGTCTTCAAACAATAACGCCGAGTTAAAGCTGTTCATACTCAGCGAACCATTATATGCATGCGATATTGTGAAGTTGGTAAATATTCTCTCCAACCCTGGAATTCTCGTCAAACCCGTATACGTCACGCGCCAGTTGGGCTTGGGTATATAACCCGAGAACGGGTTCGAACGCATGTTGGGATTGCTCTGCTTCAGCAACGGAACCGACAACGGATCTTTGCCCGTGTAGGCCGCAATAAATGCGGGCAACAACACATCCTGCGCATAGCGGCTGTAACCATTGTAGAATCCATCTGGCAGGAATTTTTCACTCGCGGGCAAATTGGCCCAGTATGGATTCGATTCCGCTAATCGCCTGGATAATATGATGCGATAATCCTGGAATTTCCGGAATGTCTCCGAAACTTCGTTTGGTTTTATCTTTTCAAACAAAGTCTGGAAAGAAATATAACTTATACTGAAACTACCCGAAGCATACGGATTCAGGCGGGCGAAATTGTTGCCGGTGCCAAGCGTATCCTTATATAACTCGCTGTAAGTTTTACCAAACGTCTTATCAAAATTGATATCTACCGTCAGGTCCCGCACGGGAATCAATTGCGCGGTAATGCTTAACCGCTGCTGGTAATCCTGCCTGTTTTGGTAGTTGAATAGGGAGTCGGAGGTCAGCCACCCTTTCTGCGCCATATAATTGATGAAGCTGGTATCAGGCTGCTTTCCAAAAATAAATCCTAAGCCCGGCGCGCGCGATTTCCAGTTCATACCCAGCGCACGGGTACTATCTGTGTAACCATATATAGTGGCGCTGGCATTTTCGCTGTACTGCACACTCATCTGCTTCACGGAAGTCAATATGCGCAGCGCAAATTTCGCCAGTCCGCCCAGTTGCGCAGGTTGCGATCGGTCGCGTTTCTTTTTCTTACCTGTTGTGTCGGTTGATGGCGGCGGTGCCGTTTGCGGAGGCGGAGCTGCGTCATCAAGACCGCGCAACAAACGCCATTTGCTATACAGCCTGTCAAAGTTCAGCTCTGCATTCAGGCTTTTCACCTGCGAGTTAGACAGCGTATTACCGAGGCTGCGCGCAATCATCGAAGCAGCCAGCCAGTCGTATGTGGCCACATACGATGCGCGCACCGTTGTCCAGTCGAGCAAGGGCAGTTTCGAAGTGGGGAATGTGTAAGTGAAGTTGGCCCTTTGGTTATAAGCAATATTTCTTCCCCCCTTCCAGAAATTTTCCCACACACGCTTGCGCTCATTCGCATCCAGGCGGCCAGTATCTTCATCCACCCAGGCACGGTTTACCGCGGTGAAGTCAACGTTGAATGAACGGGTAAGATCCCAACGTAAATTATAATAGCGATCAAACGTAAAGAATTTGTCATAGGTCTCTGGTATTAGACCTTTCGGCGTACCAACGCTGCGCGGACGGAAAGCACCAAACTGCCGGTTCACGTCGGCCCTGAATCCAAGCAATGACGGCACAGGGTTAATATTGAAATCCTTTATCAGCGCAAACCACGGCGAATTCGACTTGATGATCTTCTTCGCAGGTTCCCAGTATTTGGGTGTGTTGGTATAATTATAACCGAGTCCCGCACGGTGTCGCACCAGTGAATTGCTTTCTATCAGCGGGTTATGCTGTTCTTCTTTGTAATATGAATAGCTGACATCAAAATTTTCGATACTCCATAGCTGCGGTCTCTTACCGCTGATATTCATCTTCTTCACGTTTGTGAAGTTGAACGTCTTGATGGTCTTCACATCCACCGCGTCATCGCGTATGGAGTCGCGTTGCGCACCGGTGGCGGCGGCGAGCTTTTCTTTCAGTTTTATATCCAGGTCGTAAGGATCATATTCGGGAGTGGTCACCACGCGGCTATAGCTGCCATAGAATGGAATGGAGATACCCGCTTTTTGCGGCAGCAGCTTACCCAGCTCAAGCGTGGTGGCTATATCGAATTGCGTGAAATCCTCGCGGCTGCGTTCATTCACCCTTTGTTCAATGGTACCAAAGCCGGCTGATTTTACGCTGCCGGAAATATACAGCGTACCAAGATCAGCCAGTTTGAAATCAACGCGTCCCATAGCTGCGTAGCCGCCTTTTTCATCAAGCCCGCTCAGACGAAGCTCGTTGAACCAAACTTCGGTACATGCTTCGGGGCGACTGCGGTTTTCAACACCTATAAAGAATACGCGCACTTCACCCAGGTTGGGGTTTCCGAGAATTGCATATTCTTTACCATCGCCATCCACCTGCCTGTAGTAGGTTGAAGGCAGTGTTGACTGGTTGCGCTCGAGTTTCAGTTTTGTGAGGCGCTCCAATGCCACATTCAACTCATTTTGCAACGGCCATATTTCAGATTCGGGAACGTTGATGCCCCAGCGTGTTACCGCCAGCGGAATTTTGATTTCATAGAAGTTGAAGAGCATATCATTGCCCAGCCTGATCACACCGTACAGCTCATTGTCTTTGATATCGCCGTCAAACCGCACCGACTCGGCATGGAAATACATCTGCAGACTCGAATACTGCCGCAGATCGAGGTTCATATTTTTAAATACGCCTCGTGCATCGCGCTGGGCGAGGTTGCAGATTTGCAGGCTCAGCGATTGTTCATTTAGCAACAGGTTCACGTTGTTATTACTCAGCTGTTGCTGGCGAATTACACCCGGAGGTGTTTTGTAAGGAACAGGTTTGCGCGAAGCATTTTCCTCGATATTCACCGCCAGCTGATTCACAGTGGTGGGCGAGTTGGCAGGGATCAGTCTTTGCTGACCTGTCGTATCCAACTCATAATTGAACCGGCGCCAGGTGTTGCGCACCAACTCCAGCTTGGCAAATCGCAACACCACCGAATCGGTAAAGCCGGTCAAGAACATGCGTATAAAACGAATTGACTTAAAGTCGGGAATGTTACCAATCTTTTGCTCATAGTCAGCAATGGGTATGCGGAACAAATACCATTTTTCCGGAATGCCGCCACTCGGCGTAAACGAAATACTGTCGGTAATATAGTTGGTACCGGGTGTAAGCGCTGATGGTGACAGGTCAACGCGGTACTGGAAATATTCTTCCAGTTCATTCAAAGTATTATCCCGGTTAAATTCTTCCTGGTCGGGATAGAGGGTAAAGGCACTTACAAACTGCTGATCGGCAGAAGCCACCGGCGAGTTGCCCTGCGGGTTGTTGATATTCTTATAGCGGGCCAGTATGCCGTCGTTGCCGCTGAACTTGCTGTCGCGGTAATTGATATAGTTGTCCGAAGAGGGGTCTTCCAATAGTTTGGCAAATGCTTCGGGCGAAAGCACAGCCTGCATCTGGTTGAGGAAGGCCTGGAATTTTCTTCTTTCTGCCTCATCCACCAAACCGTCGAAGCCCGCATCCTGCAGCGGACGGTCAGAGGGATCGTTACTGAAAGCCTGCGTCACCTGGATTGGGTTCGCCGGAACCTTACCCCAAACAGTACTCGAATCTTCCTGCGCTTGCGTTACAGCGCCGCTGATACCGTTTTCAAAGAAACGCTTACCATCTTTCAACACGTCTTCCGACACGTTACCGAGGTTGAAATACAGTTTACCGCCACTGCTGCCCGGGTTCATTAAGAAAGGATCCTGCAACCAGAATTCGATAAATTCCACGTTACCGGTCTCAAAATCCACCTGGTCGATGCCGCGCATAATACCACCCCAGCGTTTTTCCGGGTTGGGCAAAGTGCCGTCGGGATTCACGTTGGGATCGAAATTGTAGGGGCCTCTTTCTGTTGGATAATAGGCCAGGTCGAATGTGATGAGGTTGGCCTGTCCGAAATCAGGTGTACGGTTGCGGAATATCTCAGTCACTTTCACGGAACGCACGCGCGGGTCTTTCAACAGGTTATCATTGGTGATGGGGTTGTTGGGACTACGCGGGTCCTGCAATACCGGCTCGATATTATACCAGGCCAGCTTGGCTCGGTTGTAACCATATTCCAGGTTATCGCGCTTATCCCATTCGGGAAACAACGTACTGCCGTCGCCGCCAGGTGTTGAAGCAAGTCCCCAGCTCACGAGCGGGAAGCGAAGATCTATTGCGTTGCGCGAGCCTTCGAAGTCATCAATGAAGATCACCCCACTATTACCCTTACCTATCTGCGGGGGGTGACCGGGCTTCAGGAAGGCCGCTTCACCATACGCGGTGATGGTACTCATTTCATTGGTGCTGTAGAAGGGCAGTTTATCGAGCCAGCGCGTGATTCGAGGCGCCTGCGTCATATAACTGAAATCAACACCATACATCGTGTTGCGTATGGGGTCTTCATTGTAACCCGTTTTTGTGAAGAAGGGTCTTTCCCCTAATCTTACTAACGACGCACCAATCGACAACGATTCTTTAGCAGTGGCTTTGGCAAGATAGTCAAGCCGCACACCGAGGAAGTTTCGCTGCTGCATACCAAAGCCCGCATTGTTTTCAAACTGCACATTTACCGGCATACCCGAGTTGAGTATGGCCTGGTTCACGATACGGATGGTGCCGAGGTTGTAGTCAACTATGTAGTCAACATTTTCCACCAATGTTTGTCCGCCGGCGGTTACCGTTACCGAACCGGGCGGCACGTTGAAGGCGCCAAGACTTATCTCGGAAGTTGATTGTCCTTTCGCATACCCACTGATCACATACCGGTCGAGGTTGGCATAGGTCTTCGCAATTTCTTTAATGGTGTCGTACAGTGGATAATAGACATACTTATCCTTTAATTCCTGCGGTTGCCCGTCAAACGCCAGTGAGTCCAGGTCGCGCCCGAAGGGTTCAAGCAATGGGAAAATAATTCTCGCCTGTTGCGAAATGATCGTAAATCCTTCCAGGTAATCGAATATACCATCCGGCGCCGGGTCATTTCGCTTGTTTAACCGGTCGAGATTTAATATCGTGATCAGGGGCACACCGGGACGCGAACCTTCCGGCAAAAATCTTTTTTGACCCAGGCTCGGCTCTTCATACAACACATTCAGCTGGAAATCGTCGGGCTGCACGCTGGAGATGTAGCTTCCGTCTTTTGTTTTCAGCGAATACACGTTCTTCATCATCAGGTCCCACAAAGGCAGGTTGGTACGCTGCGAAGTAGCCTTCAGCAATTTCAGGAACAGCACTTTTTGTGTGCCAGCTTTAGCGGAGGTAGTGTCCGGCGGAATGTCTTGTGAAAATTCACCTACCTGGTAAATCTTTCCATTATAGCTGTACTGAAATGCCACGGCCAGTACTTCATCGGGTTGCAGCGGCTGGTTGAGTGAAATAAACCCTATCTGCGGGTTATAATAAAAATCGCTGGGATTGAGTTTGCGCGCAAATGTCTTTTCAAAATCCTGCACTGGTCGCAGACCCATGGCCATCAGTTGCGAAGTAACTTGCGAAGGATCGCGGCTGCCCGCGCTGTTGAGCAGGCGGGTGTACAGGTCGTTGGCCTGGTTATTGGGCAAGGCCGAACCATCGGGACTGGGCACGCAATTAATGCTGGCGGTATTATAAACCGGGCATTCACCCAAATCCATCAGGCCCACCACGTCTCTTGTCTCGGTAGTTGAGCCATTGCGGTTGGTAACCCATACCTCTATACGAAGTATTTGCACCTGCGAGGTAACGATGGGCAGCCTGCTCATGGCTTCATTGTAGTGTTGCCTGAAATACTGCGCCAGCAGGAAGTGCCTGTTTTCCTCGTAGTCGTTTGCCTTAAACTCGAAATAGGTATTTACCGCGCCGCCCTGCAGTCCTAGTGACTGCCTTTGCGAACGCTGGTTGGCCAGCACACCGGTCACGGTCAGTTTACCAAACTGCAAGGTTGTTTTCAAACCAAACAATCCCTGCGCACCCGGTATCAGCGATCCTTTGGAAGAAAAGGACACATTACCCGCCTCAATGCGTTTGATGATTTCATCGTCGGTGCCCGTATAGTCGAGTTTCAACTGGTTTTCGAAATCGAAATTGGCGAGGGTATTATAATTAATCGGCAGTTTCAGTTTGTCGCCGATATTTCCGATAACGCTCAGGTTGGCGTTCATGTCGAAGTCAAAACCACCATTGCGGCGCGCGCGTTCAGGCAAAGCGGGGTTCTTGATATTTTGGCCCTGGTAACCCGCGATGATGTTCACCTCGCCCTGCGGACGGATTTCAATCTTGCCATTTCCGAAAATGCGGTTAAACAGGTTATCGGTCAGCGACATTTTGGGCCGCAGCAGCTTACGGTTAAGACCGCTCAGGATATTGGCCCTTTTGCGGAAATAATCTTCTTCATAGCGGCGGCTTTGAATCTGCATCATTTCATCGAAAGTGAGATAGGTGGGTTTGCGGTAATAGAAATCACCAATCTTTTCGATGATATAGTATTGTTTGGTCTTGGGATCGTAAACGATGGAGTCCCGGATATTGGCCGGCGTTCGCAGGTCGAGTGACCTCCTGCCCGGGTTGCTGAAGGGGTCACCATACCGGTCGTGGATGGGATATTTGAGCGTATCCGTTCTGTCGGCCCTGGTGGTATCCTGCGCGCGGGCACTCAATGCCGTAGCGGTTGCCAGGATAGCGACCAGCACAGAGGTAACTGCAACACGAATGATGAAATGAGATAAACGGGCCAATCTTTTTTCTCAAGAATTAGTTAGGTAGAGTTCCAAATCCAATAGGCTTAGATTGTTTTAAGTGCTTTCTTAATGATATCCTCAACCGCCTTGAGGTCCGGCTCCGCTTTCAATACCTTTTGAATGGCCTGTTCACCAGTCGAACGAGGTATCCCCAGCGTAATCAGAGCATTTAACGCATCTTGCTCCAACGTATTGTCAATCAATGGAGAAATATTTGGCGCGGTACGTAGCTTTCCTAATTTATCCTTCAGTTCCAATATTATGCGCTCGGCCGACTTTTTCCCGATACCTTTTATACCCTCCAACTGGCGGGTATTTCCCTGCACTATGGCCCTGGTGAGCTCATCTGGTTTCATCGAAGACAGCATCATCCGGGCTGTTGCTGCACCTACGCCCGACACCCCAATCAGTTGCAGAAACAGTTCTTTTTCAGTCTCTTCAAAAAAGCCAAACAGCACATGGGCGTCTTCACGAATATGCAGGTGCGTATACAGCATGCCCTCTTTCAGGTGTTGGATCTGCGTGTAGGTATTTAAGCTGATCTGTAGTTCATAGCCCACGCCATTTACATCTACCACCACCACGGCGGGTGATTTATGGATAAAATGCCCACGGACAAATGCAATCATGCCGCGAAAATAGGGAAATGTAAGCTTTACAACATTGGAAATCAAAATGCGTTAATTTTGCCCGCTTATACTTATTACCCATTATTTCTCAATAGCTAAATAGCGCAGTAAATACATGAGTGCAAAAATATCAGCAGCCATCACCGCGGTGGGTGGATTTGTTCCGGAAGACAGGCTTACCAATTTTGACCTGGAAAAAATGGTTGACACCAACGATGAATGGATCCGAACCCGAACCGGCATCGAAGAGAGAAGAATTCTTAAAGGCGAAGGCAAGGCCACATCCGATATGGTAGTTCCGGCCGTGCAGGAGCTTTGCAGGAAAAGAGGTATAGACCCCCTTGAAATAGATGCCCTGATCGTGGGCACCGTTACCCCCGATATGATGTTCCCCTCTACCGCCAACATATCCTGCCACAAGCTGGGAGCAAAAAATGCCTGGGGCTTCGACCTGCTGGCCGCCTGCTCGGGCTTTTTATATTCCCTTACCACGGGCGCTTCGCTCATCGAAAGCGGCCGATATAAAAAAGTGGTGGTGGTAGGGGCCGACAAAATGAGTTCCATTATTGATTACAGCGACCGTGCCACCTGCATCATCTTTGGCGATGGCGCCGGCGCCGTGCTGCTGGAACCCAACACCGAAGGCTATGGCGTGCAAGACAGCATTCTGCGCAGCGATGGCTCAGGTGCTCCTTACCTGCACATGAAGGCAGGCGGATCATTGCGCCCGGCCAGCATGGAGACTGTTGCCAACAAGGAACATTTTGCTTACCAGGAAGGTCAGCCCGTTTTTAAATACGCCGTAAAAGGTATGGCCGACGTGAGCGCCGAACTGTTGGAAAGAAATAATATGACTGGCGCAGATATTTCCTGGCTGGTTCCGCACCAGGCCAACAAACGCATCATCGATGCCACTGCCGATCGCATTGGTCTCTCTCCCGATAAAGTGATGTTGAACATTCAACGCTATGGCAATACCACTGCCGCCACCATTCCGCTTTGCCTGTGGGAGTGGGAAAAACAACTGAAGAAAGGCGACAACCTGGTACTGGCTGCTTTTGGCGGTGGATTTACCTGGGGTGCTACGCTGGTAAAATGGGCGTATTAGGCGTATTATTGCAGTATGTCTGCAACAAACTTTCCCTTTTCGGGCTTCGGCTCGCTGGCTATTCACGCCGGTCATGAAGATGATTCTCGCTACGCACACCAGGTGCCGATATACGCTTCCTCCACTTTTGTGTACGACAACGCCGAACAAGGCATGCGCCGCTTCAGCGGTCAGGAAGAAGGATATATCTATTCCCGCTGGGGTAATCCCACAACCACCGAGGCCGAAGAAAAAATTGCGGCCATGGAGACTTTCCAACTGAAGGATAAGAACGGCTCGCCGCTGAAGGCCAAAGCATACCTGCAGAGTTCGGGCATGGCAGCCATTACCAGTTTGTTTTTATCAACTTTAAAAAAAGGTGATAAGGTTTTAACCCAGGAAGCTCTCTACGGCGGCACGCAGGAAATGCTTCACAAAGTATTACCCGGCCTGGGCATTGAGGCAGTATTTACCGACCTAAATGAATTAAATAAGGTAGAAGAAATACTGAAATCCGATAAGTCAATCAAACTGATTTATATTGAAACACCTGCCAACCCCGTTTTGTCTTGCGTTGATATCGAAGCGGTGAGCGCGCTCGGCAAGCAATATGGAAAATATATTGCCTGCGACAACACATTCGCCACACCTTATCTTCAGCAGCCATTCAGGTTAGGCGCAGATTTCATTATTCATTCAACCACCAAATTTCTCAATGGTCATGGCACGGCTATCGGCGGTGTGTTCATCGGGCGCGATGTGGAGTTTATGAACACGGAAGTGCAAAAAGTATTCAGGTTGCTCGGTGGCAATGCCAATCCATTCGACGCATTCTTATTAATCAATGGTCTAAAAACGCTGGAGCTGCGTATGGAAAGGCATTGTCATAATGCCATGGAAGTGGCGCACTACCTCGAAGGGCATCCTGCCGTGGCACGCGTGAATTACTGCGGGCTGGCATCGCATAAGGATTATGCCATTGCCATGAAACAAATGAATCATCCCGGCGCCATGATGAGCATAGAACTGAAAGGCGGCATGGAAGCCGGCGTGAAAATGATGAACAAACTGCGTATGTGTACGCGTACCGTATCACTGGGCACGGCCGACACATTGCTTTGTCACCCTGCTTCGATGACGCACTATGGACTTACCAAGGAGCAACGCGAAAAGGCCGGCATCACCGACGGACTCATCCGTATGAGCATCGGCATCGAAAATGTGCAGGACATATTGATGGATCTTGAACAAGCACTTTCTTAAGACATGAGATATTTTTATTTCTTCCTGGTTGGTACGATGCTTATCAGCTGCCAGGAAAAACAGGTGTACGATACCGTTATACGCGGAGGCACTATTTACGATGGAAACGGCGGCCAGCCCTTCACCGGCGATATTGCCATACAAGGCGATACCATTGCGGCAATGGGCGATTTATCCAATGCAAAGGGAAAAACTGAAATCGATGCTGCCGGCATGGCCGTCTCGCCCGGCTTTATCAACATGCTGAGCTGGGCGGTGGAAACGCTGATTGAAGACGGCAATTCGCAAAGTGATATCCGCCAGGGCGTCACACTTGAAATATTTGGCGAAGGCGAAAGTATGGGCCCCTGGTCGCAGGCCATGCGCGAGAAATTTCAAAACAACCAGGTTGAATTCAAATATCCCATTACCTGGAATACATTGGGAGAATACCTGGATTATCTTGAAAAGAAAGGTGTTTCGTGCAACGTGGCTTCTTTCGTAGGCGCTACCACTTTGCGCATAAATGTAATTGGAGAAGAAGACCGCGCGCCAACTGCGGAAGAGCTCGACAGCATGCGACTGATGGTGCGCCAGGCTATGGAAGAAGGCGCCTTAGGCGTTGGCACCTCGCTGATATACCCGCCTGCATTTTTTGCCAAAACAGACGAGCTGGTAGCGCTTTGCGAGGAAGCGGCAAAGTATGGTGGCTCTTACATTTCGCACATGCGCAGCGAAGGCAATAAGATATTCGATGCGCTGGAAGAACTGATCACCATTGCCCGTCGTGCGAATATTCATGCAGAGATCTATCATCTCAAACTCGCGGGGCAGGATAACTGGAACAAACTCGACAGCGCAATCCGCCGCATTGAAAGGGCGCGCAGCGAAGGACTCGATATCACCACCAATATGTACACTTACACAGCGGGTGGCACCGGCCTTACCGCTACCATGCCGCCCAGCCTGCAGGATGGCGGCTTTGCAAAACTACGGGAGCGATTGCAGCAACCCGCTATTCGCAGGAAACTGGTGAAGGAAATGAACGAGTACACAGATAAATGGGAAAACTTTTACCGCGCATCTGGTAGTCCTGAAAACATTTTACTAGTGGGTTTTAAGCAAGACAGCCTGAAAAAATATACCGGCAAATCGCTGGCCGAAGTAGCTAGACTGCGTGGCACGCCTCCCGAGGAAACGGCGATGGACCTGATTGTGCAAGACAACTCCCGCGTGGAGTGTATTTACTTCCTGATGAACGAAGACAATGTGCGCCGCCAGATCCAGTTGCCCTATATGAGTTTTGGCAGCGACGAAGGCAGCATGGCTCCCGAAGGCGTTTTTCTGAAAAGCAATTGTCACCCCCGCGCCTATGGCAATTTTGCAAGGTTATTAGGGAAATATGTGCGCGATGAAAAAGTCATTCCGCTTGAAGAAGCGATACGCCGGCTCACCAGCCTGCCTGCAAAAAATCTGAAGATCAGGAATCGAGGTGAACTGAAACCCGGCTATTTCGCCGACATCGTTATTTTCGATCCTGCAACCATCAGCGATCATGCTACTTATGAAAAGCCGCATCAGTATGCAACGGGTGTGCGAGATGTGTTTGTCAATGGTACAATCGTGTTACAAAACGGAAACCATACCGGCGCGCGCCCCGGAAGATTTGTGAAAGGACCGGGATATAAGGAAAACAATAATCAGACTAAATAGGAGTTTACATGTCGAAGCAAATTACAATCCGGAGGGCCGTCAGGGAAGATTGCCCGCGATTGATGGAACTGATATACGAACTAGCTGTGTATGAAAAAGCGCCGCACGAAGTGACTGCTACCCTGGAGCACCTGGAAGAGAGCGGCTTTGGACCCAACCCGGTGTGGTGGGCCTTCGTAGCTGAAGTAGATGGCAAGGTGGAAGCCTTTGCGATGTACTATATCCGGTACAGCACCTGGAAGGGTCAGCGCATGTACCTCGAAGATTTACTGGTGACAGAAAAAATGCGCGGACAAGGAATCGGTAAAATGCTGCTGGACCGCCTGATTGAAGAAGCGAAAGAAAGGAAATTCAGCGGTGTAGTATGGCAAGTGCTCGACTGGAATACGCCAGCCATCAATTTTTACGAAAAATATTATAACGCAAAGATTGACAAGGGTTGGTATAACTGCAGCATCGAGCTTTGATTTTCCCCAGGATGGGGTAGAAACCTGGTTCCGGCACCGAGTTTGTTTGTAAAATGTTAATGTGAGTTTGCAGGGCCAACCCGGTTCGAAAATTGATCGTTAATTGCCTTGACTTTCCAACTAAAACATATTAAACAACTTTAGGTCCCATGAAAAGAAATGTGCTGCTGCTGGGGGCATTGCTCAGTCTGTATCTTACCAGTTGTAAGAAAGACAGTTCCGACCCCTCGCCCTCCAACCCTCCTACCGCTGCAGACAAACTGAAAGATTCAGTGCTGCTCTACACCAGGGATATTTACCTCTGGTACAACCAGATTCCTCAAAGTTTTGACGCGCGCAAATACAGCGATCCCGATAAAATTATGGCCGCTATCAGGCCCTACAGCAAGGAGCCTGGTTTTACAAACGCGGTTGACCGCTGGAGCTTTGCCGTTACAAAAGATGAATGGGATGATATAAGCAGCGGCATTAGTGGTGACTTTGGCATGGGCGTATTTTTCCTGACCAATAACGACCTGCGCGTTTCATACGTAGAACCCGAATCACCGGCAGGCAAGGCAGGAATTCGTCGCGGCTGGCGCATTAAGGCTATCAATGGCAGCACCAATATCACTCCGGCCAATGCCAACGCTATTGTTGCAGCAGTGTACCAGAGCAACTCCACCAGTTTCACCTTTGCCAAACCCACCGGCGGCGACGTGGATATTACTTTGAACGCATCGGTTTACCAGGAGCATCCTATCTATCTCGATACGATATATAATGTGAATGGTAAGAAAACAGGTTATCTTGTTTTCAATTCCTTCCTTGGCGATACCAATGAAATTTACAGCGAGTTCGACCGCATCTTCAACCGCTTCAGCAGCGAAGCTGTGCAGGATGTGATAGTTGACCTGCGCTACAATGGCGGCGGTTATGTGTCGGTGCAAAACGCGTTGGCCAACTGGCTGGTGCCCGCGGCCGGTAATGGCGGGATCATGGAAACACAGCAGTTCAACGACAAATACAGCATGTTCAACGAAACGGTCAAATTCGAGAAGAAAGGCTCGCTCAACCTGAATCGTTTGTTTGTGATCGTTAGCCAGAATACGGCTTCTGCCAGCGAATTGTTCATCAACAGCATGAAACCTTACATGAATGTGCAATTGGTAGGACCTTCAGACACGCACGGAAAACCCGTTGGCTTCTTCCCGATACCGGTGGGCGACTGGTATATTTTCCCGGTTAGCTTCCGCACGGTAAACAAAAATGGCGAAGGAAATTATTTTAATGGCCTTACAGTGAACCATGAGGTGGGCGATGGTCTCGACAAAGACTGGGGCGACAGCAATGAAAGCTGCCTGGCTGCCGTGCTCAATTATATCAACACCGGTTCTTACGCACGCATGCGTACCGAAGCTATCAACCAATCATTAACCACCGAAGTTCGCAACAGCAACAGGGAATTGGGTGCGCCGTTGTTCAAAGGCGCTATTTCTACGAAGCTGCCACGGTAGAAAAAATCTTAAATCACAAGCACCAGGAACTAAATAAGCATCAATAAAAAAATTCCAAAGTGAAGTATCACTTTGGAATTTTTTTTGATTATCTAAATGAAATTTATTTGGTTCCTGGTACTTGTAATTCGGAATTTACTTTAAGGTTTTTCCGGGCAATTAAACATCCACTGCACACCGAACTTATCCACCAAAGAACCAAAGTAATCACCCCAAAACATATCCGTGAGCGGCATCGTCACTTTACCTCCTTCAGCGAGCGCGTTGAATAATTTTTCGGTTTCCTTCCTGGTGTCGGGCGAAATATTGATGTAAATGTTATTGCCGAAAGTTACCTTGAAGCCCATTGACTCCGGCGCGTCGGTACCCATCAACAGGTGACCGCCCGGCAAGGGCAGACACACATGCATCACCAGGTCTTTGTCTTTTGGATCCAGGGGTGGCTGCCCTTCCATGGGGGGCACATCGCCCATACGCATAATGGGTCCCTGGAATTCGGTGCCGAATACTTTTTTGTAAAAATTAAATGCCTCTTCTGTGTTGCGCGAAAAATTCAGGTAAGTGCTGACGCTTGCCATACTTTCAGATTTTTATGGTGAGAATTTTGTTTTTCTATACAAACTTATATTCTCCCCTTCTTGAAAGCACTGTGCATTTACGTCAAATATGGGGGTGTTTTGCGACTAAATCTTTCCCCGGCTGCTAATTCACGCCCTCTGTGGTGACTGTTTTATCGATCTTGTTGATCAGTCCCTGCAACACTTTACCAGGTCCCACTTCAGTAAATTTCGTAGCGCCATTCTTGATCATGGCCTGCACGCTTTGCGTCCACTGCACCGCGCCGGTCAGCTGATCAATCAGGTTCTTTTTTATTTCGTCTTTATCGTGTACGGGTCTTGCCACCACGTTTTGATAAATAACGGCAGTAGGATTATAGAATGTAGTTGACTCGATAGCGGCTTTCAGTTCCTGTCGCGCGGGCTCCATCAACGGCGAGTGAAAAGCTCCGCCCACAGGCAATACCATGGCACGTTTGGCGCCGGCGGCTTTCAGTCTTTCGATAGCTATTTCAATACCCTTTACGGTACCGCTGATCACCAGTTGGCCGGGGCAGTTGTAATTGGCGGGCACCACCACTTCGCCGGTTTCTGCTTGCACCCTTTCGCAAATGGCAGCCACTTTATCGTCGTCGAGTGCCAGCACGGCGGCCATGGTGCTCGGTTGCAATTCGCAGGCTTTCTGCATGGCTTTGGCGCGAATGCTTACAAGACGCACACCGTCTTCAAAACTCAGCACACCATTGGCCACGAGAGCAGAAAATTCGCCCAGCGAATGACCGGCCACCATATCGGGACGGGCTTCATCAATACTTTTGAAAGCAATCACAGAGTGCAGGAAAACGGCAGGCTGGGTTACATTGGTCTGCTTCAGCTCTTCTTCAGTGCCGTTAAACATAATATCAGAAATACGGAAACCCAGGATTTCGTTGGCCTGTTCGTACAATCTTTTGGCAAAGGCGCTTCTTTCATAGTGCTCCTTGCCCATACCTGGGTATTGCGAACCCTGGCCCGGGAACACAAAAGCATGCATCATATTGGTATAACTATGAGTTTAGTGGGCAAATGTGACGAAAAAAATTGAAATCGAAAATTTACTTCCTTAATGAAGTTTCGACGAAATCAACCTTATAAACTCACTCCTCGTCTCGTTCTTTTCAAACTCGCCCCAGAAGGCCGAAGTAGTGGTCACGGAGTTTTGTTTCTGCACACCGCGCATCATCATGCATAGGTGCGCCGCTTCGATAACTACTGCAACGCCCAGCGGGTTGAGGGTTTCTTTGATGCAATCGAGAATCTGGGTGGTGAGTCTTTCCTGCACCTGCAGGCGGCGTGAATACACATCCACTACGCGGGCAATTTTGCTGAGACCCGTGATGTAACCGTTGGGTATATAAGCTACATGTGCTTTTCCATAAAAAGGCAACATATGGTGCTCGCACATGCTGTAGAGTTCAATATCTTTTACCACGATCATCTCACTCACCTCTTCGTGAAACTTGGCCGAGTTGAGTATAGCGTGGGCGTCCGCATTATAACCTTGTGTAAGATACTGCATGGCCTTGGCCACGCGCTCCGGCGTTTTTTGCAAGCCTTCCCTGTTCGGGTCTTCGCCGAGGAGCATCAGCGTTTCCCGGTAATTTTCTATCAACCCCGACGTGATCTTATCCTCATAGTGTTCTACTTTTTTGTAGGCCATGGCATTCGTAATTTTTAATTTGTGGGATATTCAACAAAATTTCTTTCAGTTTCATATAACCTCACCTGCAGGTCTAGTTGCGGGTCTATTTTGGCACGCAGCAGATCGTAAATCACTATACAGATATTCTCCGCCGTGGGGTTAAGATGCTTGAAAAAGGGCGTGTCCAGGTTCAGATTCTTATGGTCCAGTTTTTCGATCACTTCGGCATGAATCAGGTCGCTCAGCAATTTCAGGTCCATCACATAGCCCGTCTGCGGATCGGGAACGCCGGTCACTTTTACCACCAGCTCATAGTTATGACCATGAAAATTAGGATTATTACACTTGCCGAACACAGCGTCATTCCTGGCCATATCCCATTCGGGATTGTACAAACGGTGAGCTGCATTGAAATGTTCCTTTCGGAAAACGGCCACTTTTTTGTTCATAAAGTATAGTTAACACGTTGACAAGTAAAAAGTTGACAAGAAAAGGCTTTTTAATCCGCGTACTTGTCAACCCGTCAACCTAACACCTTATTCCCCATAATACTCCACAAAGATCCGCGGGGTTTCGTACAATTTAATACAATGTAACTGAACATTCGCCGGCAAATGCGGCTGCAATTGTTGCCAGATGGCAATTGCCAGGTTTTCGGTTGAGCACAATTTACCCTGCATAAAGGGAACGTCAACGTTCAGGTTTTTATGATCCAGATGTTCAATAACGTGCTGGTTCACAATACGGCTGAGTTGTTTGGCATCGAACACGAAACCGGTATCAGAGTCGGGCTTGCCCTTTATGGTTACAAACAGTTCGTAATTATGCCCATGCCAGTTTTCATTGGCGCATTTTCCAAACACCGCTTCATTCTTCTCTTTGCTCCAGGCCGGATTATATAGCTTGTGGGCTGCGTTAAAATGCTCAACGCGTGTCAGGTACACCATTTCTTTTCCTTATCAATTTGGTGGGCCGCAAAGGTACGTTTTCCTGATATTTGCCCTATGTATATATTACTGGTAGCCGCCACCAAGATGGAGATCCAGCCCACGCTGGATTTCCTGCACGAACAACAATACGAAGTGAATGGTCACGAAATAGACGTGCTCATCACCGGCGTTGGCAGCATCAGTGCCACCTACCTGCTCACGTACAACATCAACAACATGCGGCCCGACTACATGATACAGGCGGGCATATGCGGAAGTTTTACTGAAGAACATTGCCCGGGCGACCTGGTATTTGTTGCCGAAGAAGTGATGGCCGACCTGGGTGTCGAAGAAAACAACGAATTTCGTGATGTGTTCGACCTGGGACTGCAGGACGCGGCCACTGGCCCTTATACCGGTAAATCGCTGCTAAACCCCTACACCAACGACTGGAACGAATATGACTTGCCGTTTGTAAAAGGCGTTACCATCAACGAAATCACTACCCGGCCGCAACGCATTGAAGCGTTGAAGAAAAAGTATTTCGCGGAAATAGAAAGTATGGAAGGCGCGGCCTTTCATTATACGGCGCTGATGGAACGCGTGCCCTTTATACAGTTGCGCGCCGTGTCGAACTTCGTAGGAGAAAGAGACAAATCGAAATGGAAAATGAAAGAAGCCATTGAAGAACTGAACTGGCAGCTGGTAGAAATTTTTAAACAGTTTTAAAACCTTGTTCGTTTAATAGCTCGTATGAAATTTACTCTTGGTTTTTCCCCTTGTCCTAACGACACCTTTATCTTTGATGCCCTGGTCAACAAAAAAATAGATACCGGCGGGTTTGAATTCGAAGTGGTGCTCGAAGACGTGCAAACCCTGAACGAATGGGCGCTTGAATCGCGGCTCGATATATCGAAGATCAGCTATGGCGTGCTGGCCAGTGTACTGCCAAACTATATCCTGCTCAACAGCGGCGGCGCCCTTGGCAAAGGCGCGGGACCATTACTGATCACGAAGTATGATGTAAAAAATACCGAGACGGTTGACGATATGCGGGTGGCCGTGCCCGGCAAAAACACCACGGCTCATGTATTGTTTTCTCTCGCGTTTCCCCAGGTAAAGCAAAAAAAGTTCATGATCTTCTCTCAAATCGAAGATGCTGTGCTCAGCGGCGAAGTGGATGCCGGTGTAATCATCCATGAAAACCGTTTCACTTACGAAGAAAAAGGGCTCAAAAAAATTATGGACCTTGGAGAGTTTTGGGAAAATGAAACCGGCTTCCCCATTCCCCTCGGCGGCATCGTAATGAAAAGAGAAATTCAAGAACCCATCCGTCAAAAGATTGATGAGTTGATTAAAAAAAGTCTTGAATACGCTTTTCTTCATTATCCCGAAGTGAGCGACTATGTAAAACAGCACGCGCAGGAAATGGAAGAAAAAGTGATGCGCCAGCACATCGACTTGTATGTAAATAATTATTCACTTCAATTGGGCAATGATGGCCGCGCGGCGATCCAGCAATTCTTGTCGGTGCTGGAGCGCACTACGGGCAGGGCAGTCGCCACGCAGGAAATATTTTCCTTCACCAATTAAAATGACTGGTATAACTCACGCCATATTAACTCATTCAGAAAAACCTCGAAACCAGAATATAATCACGGGCGTCATTGCCCAATACAACCAGACGATGGCAGGAAAGTTCAGCGGAAGAAAAGCGGCTTTACAATTTGTTTATACAACTGCGCAGATAACTTGTTTATGTATTTTTTTTCCCGGAATTCCTCTACCCACCTGGCGCCAAAAAGAGCATTGGTAAGAAAAACTTCATCAGCCTGGAGCAATTTTTGTTTAGTACATATTTTCTCTTCTAGTGGCATGCCCGCTTCCCGGAGTTTTTCAATTACATATCTTCTCATCACACCCGCAATACAACCTTCCGACAATGGCGGCGTAAAAACCTGTTTATTTTTTACCCAGAACACATTGGCTATGGAGCTATCGCAAATGCGCTCATAACTATTCAAAACCAAACAATCATTCAATCCCCGGCTCTTTGCATATCCCGCCGCCATTATATATGGCAGGTAATTATTCGATTTAAGATTAGATAAGGCATCGCAGCTTTTCTTCGCCTCACCATATATATCCACCTTCCAGCCTTTCTCATTAAACGCATCATATCCTTCCGGTATCGGCATCGTTTCCATGATCACGCAAGTTTCCTTTTTTTCTCCCCTGCACACATTCAACCTTACTCTTGCTGACTGCTCTAATTCATTCTTCCTGCAAAGCGCTTCAATAGCCGCCAGGATATATGAAGCTGTAAAATGCGCAGGCACTTCAAATTGCAGCGTCTGCAGCCCCTGCATCAATCTTTCATAATGATATGGCAACAGCGGCGCCCTCCCATTCACATATCGTATCGTTTCAAACACACCCTCTCCATACCTCAACCCACGACTGCCTGCGCCCACCAGCTTTTCATCGGCCGCAATTATATCTCCATTAAAAAAAATATAGCCGCGCATTGACTTTAACATGTCTGAAAATAAAATTCGCGCAAAGGCGCAAAGGCGCCAAGTTTTTCCTTTGCGCCTTCGCGCCTTTGCGCGATATATCACTTTCAAAATTTATCCTTCAGATTTCCCTGTTCTCTCTTCAATCTTCCCTACGCATCCTGGTCAATAATGCCGTTCTTCACCGCATACATTACTAACCCCGCCATTGACTTAGCGCCGGTCTTGGTCTTCAGTTTATCGCGGATCGCTTCCACGGTACGCGGGCTGATCTCCACGATGTCTGCAATTTCCTTGGTGGTCTTTTCCTCGCACATCAGTTTCAGTACGCGCAACTCCTTATCGCTGAGGTTTACGTCTTGCGGACCAGCCGTATCGGTGCGTTTGGTACGCAAACCGGTAAGCAGGGCCTTATTGGTAAGTTCATTGAAAAAGAACTCCTGTTCGTAGCAGGTCTTGATGGCCTGGTAAATAGTTTCTGAATCGGAATTTTTCGTGAGATAAGAGTTGGCGCCTATTTCCATGAGCTTGCTGATCATGGAATGGTCGTTGTGCATGGACAGAATAATCACTTTTGCCTCTGGACGGAGTTTACGGATTTCCGGAAGAGTCTGTATGCCGTCCATGATAGGCATTTGGATATCTAATAAGATAATGTCGGGCTCAATGTGACGCAACAGGTTTAAAAGTTGCATCCCATTGTCGGCCTCAGCAATTAGTTCGACATCCTTCTTGGCTGCCAGTGCGGTTTTTACGCCGGCCCGGAACAGGGCATGATCATCTGCTATGGCAACCTTAATAACTCTCTCGGTGTCAGGTTTTTTCATTCGGGTTGTATTTTAATAAGATAAGGGTTTTGAAGCCTGAAGCACTGCTTCAAATTGCCCTCAAAATGATAATTTTTCGTGACAAATACTATAGCAGAATTACGAAATTATACTATTTCGGAATATACGTAAAACTAATTTTAGATCGTGGTTTTACGATGTCGGCCGGGGACTTTTTCGAATGCGTAAATGTTTTGTTTACTATACCAGCAGTAAAATCCGAAATGTTAAAAACGGGTGAATGTGCTCTTGTCCACATGTTTATCCACATGTACTTTTGATATGGAAGTTGATTGATGGAGGATTAGCAACCTCAGACCGTCCAATGTCCTTGTTAACCGTCCAGAAAGTCATTATCTAATATTCTATGAAACCGGCAAAGTCCAATATCGATCAACTTTCCTTTTTTGAATCAACTTGTTCGCGATACCAATATCCTAGTTAGTAGTTTTTAGAGACCATATCCAAACCTGTGAAAAACCCCAGATCAATCCAATGTTCCTTAAACCGGGGCTGCACTAAGCCTGCCATTGATCCAGAACCTATGAAAAACACCTGAACTTTAAATTCCAATTATCCGAAGAACCTTATCTAAGATCCTCTGCAAGCCTTATTCGATTGTTGGTTAGACCTGTGACGTAAAATTTTGTTTGCCTGCTTTTTCAACCCAGCTACGGAACGGTTATGAAAAGGCAGGCTTTTTTTATTCTTGTCCTCGCCGCACCCGGTTTTCCGGTCATCATCACCCACCCCTTTTGGTAAGATCGCGTAATTTAAACACAATACCCACTTATCTGCATTCATCAACCTGCTGACCCCTGGCATGCCTTTCTGCCGAACCTGCTATATCATCATTGTTGTATAAGGTTTCCCTTCATCTCGAAGGCGAAGTGCTTTTACCCTCGGGCCCGGACGAAGCACATTTGGAAGGCAGGGCTAGCAATTTTACGCTTACCGGGGCAATACACTTACAACAACAGAGCTTTTACAGTTGACCAAAGCAACAGAAACACCCTGGGAATCCAGGGTTTTTCATTTTCCTAATCCTTGCCTGTGATGCGAACGATCTTCTTTTAGAAAAAAGCTCCTATTGTCAATTGCAATCCCCTGTTTTTATACTCACCAACTTCAGCTTCGGCAATATTCGCGAGGCTGAGTTGATAACCTACATTGGCAAATAATTTTCCAAACTGTATGCCTGCCAGCGCGCTGATGCCGTAGTCAGTTTTCTTTAAACCAGCACCACCATCCTGTTCTTTCTTGAAAGCATCTACTTTTTCAGACTCTACTATATCATCCCCGCCGGGCACGGTGTAAGTGACTGTGTACTTCGATTTACCGCTGATACCGTAGTTGAAAAAGCCGCCGCCGCCAACATATAAAGTAATGCCGGGCAGTGGAGCACGGAACAAAACATTAACCGGCACCTGCAGGTAATTGAGATTGTTTTCCAATTTCACCTTGGTATCGATTTCACCAGTCTCAGTTGCTTTCAGCACCACGCCATGCTGCAAAAAATTAACACCGGTGCGAATAGCCAGACTTTTGTTGATACCTATCTGTGCCACAATGCCGCCGCCGGGCAGGGCCTTCATGTTTTTAGAGTAATCAAGGAGTTCTTCAAATTTGATCTGGGCTGTTGCCAGGTTGCCAGTGCCCTGGATGCCGATCTGTACTTGTGCAAAGCTTCCTGCCGACAGAATAACGCCTGTCAATAGTCCAACTATCTTTTTCATAAACTGTCTTGATTAAATTTTGCTCAAAGAAAGCGTAGCCCGCGCCCGGGGACAATGGCGGTATGGATGAATTGCAGGAAAGCCGGAATAAATTGTTGCGACGCGCAGCTTAACTCGTTATGGCTTTAATTCAACTGCTTTATACGAATATTCCTGAAATCGATGGGTTGTCCTTCGCTTTGCAGGGCAATGTAGCCGCTGCCCAGGATTTTACCGTTTTGTTTTACCGCGGGATCGTAGCGGTTTACCACGCCCCCTCCTATCTGCGGTTTTGAGTACTGCAGCACGGTATCGCCGTTGATGATATGCTGGATGAGGCTATCGCCATAAACGATGAGCTCGGCTTGCACCCATTCATCGGGCGGGTATGTTTTGGAGCTGCTGCTGATGCAATGCGTGCTATCGAGCCGGCCATTATATACCACGTGTGTGCCGGGGCTGCACATATTGCCGGTGGGGCGCGGTTTGCCGTCGGGCAGACCGGCGAGGAACTGCATTTCGATAGAGATGGGCCAGTCTTGCTCTTTGGGCATGGTGCGCGGATCCTGGCTATGAAACATAAGGCCGCTGTTGAGCCGCGTGTATGGGGGCGCGTCTTCTTTCCAGGGCTCTGCAAAGCGGTACTCGAGCTTAAGGTGGTAGCGCGAGAAGGGTTGCTTATAATAGAGATGACCAAACTGGTCGTTGAATGCGCCGTACTGATCGTAGCGCACTTTGATCATTCCATCTTCTGCGCGGAAGGTATTGCCGAAATTGACGCCGGTCTCATGGTGATGAATTTTTACGATCCAATCGTTGATATCTTTACCATTAAACAGTGATCTCCATTCGCTGCTGGCGCCCGCTTGTCCCGGCCGACCGCCGCAATGTGTGAATGCAATGAATACGGTGAAAAGTAAAAGGTATTTCATACCCGGCATGCGTTTTAGGAATAAAAGATACTATTTAATGAAGGCGTGGCAAAAAGTGACGACTGCAAATTTTTCAAGATTCTAAAATTTTCCATAATGAAATCAATCAGCTGTCTCGCAATATTTATTGTCAGTATTCTTTTCCAGGGCTCCGCCTGCGCGCAGGATCGTCGCTTTTCCAACCCTGTTGGTTATATCAACGACTTCAACAATTTATTTCTGCCATCGGAAGTGGCCAGTCTTGATTCAATAGTGCGAGCTTTTGAAAAAGAGACCACCGCGCAGATCGCGGTTGTTACCGTAGATACTACGTTTTCCTCTTACGACAAATTCGATAGCACAGTCATTGCTCTTCATAACGAATGGGGTGTAGGCGCGAAAGAAAAAAACAATGGTGTATTGATTGTGATTTGCCCCGCATACAGGCTGATAAGAATTAACAACGGCTACGGCACTGAAGAAAAGTTGACAAATGAAGAGACGAAGCGAATTATAGATTCGATAATAGTGCCCCAGTTTCGGGAGGCTAAATTTTATGAGGGAACGAGGGACGCTATATTAGCGATCATGAAAAAGATCAGGTAAGAAGCAAAAAATCCCGCCTGTCGGCGGGACTCTGCACTAATCAGTGGCCAAACCCACATTAAACCTTATCCTATGCGAACAAAGCTACTTTCGCTCAAAATTCCCGCCATGTGAAAAACCCCGGAATTCCCGTTTTTTCTCACGCTCTCCCATATCCCAGAAACAATTTAGGTGCGAGTGGTATATGTTTTTTCAGGTAAATCAACGCCTTTAGCGTACACAGTTACCCGTTACGGGTATTCTTCGTGAAAAAAAACATTTTTTCCGTTTTTTTTCACCTTGCGAAGCAGTGGGAAATGGGTTAGTTTGTGGAGAGTTTCTTCAGTTGTTAAGTTGTTGGAGGCGCCACCACGAAAAGAAAATCTAAAAAAGCTGGCAGAGATGATTTTGGATCTATACTATTCAATCAGTCAACGTTTCCTTATTGTGTGTAGCTTATATGCAACTATCGTCGCGTGCATCTATAGAAACCGTTTCAATGAATTGAAGTATTTGTTTATTTACCCATTTGCTTCATTAACTGAAACCGTAGCTTCTTCATTCTTAGACTCTGACTTAACTCAAACTCTAAACTATCGAATTCGGGAGCTTTTAGTAAACATTTTTTTGGTTATTGAATTGATAAGCATCTATGTATTTTTTATTCGTCTATACGCTTCTCCGAAAATTAAAAGGATACTTAGTTACACAATGATTGCTTATCTATCAATCACGGTCCTGTTAGTGATTATCGAAAAAGACTTCGCCTTATCCGCAAGTCACGTTTTTGTTCCGCAGGCCATAATTATTCTGGCACCTTCATTTATGTACTTATATAGATTATTCAGCTTTCCGGCGGATCGTGAATTGAAAAACGATCCAGCTTTTTGGGTTGTGACAGGGCTGATACTCTATTTTGGCGGAACACTTCCGCTGTTCCTGTTAAATATGCAATTCGACTTTTACAACGAGCTTGACAGAAGCGTTTATACTATCAATTTCTATTGCTACGGAATTTTGTTCCTATTCATTATAAAAGCATTCTTATGCAAGAAGAGAGAGATATCATATTAATTGCAATAGCAATCACGTGTGCTTTTATTTTTATGTTGATCGCATCGATTGCTTTTATTGTTTACATCCACAATCGTCGCCAAATTGCGCATAAGAAGGGAATAGAAAAGCTAAAATCAGAATTTGATAAAACTCTCTTATCAACTCAACTAGAAATTCAAGAACAAACTTTTCAAAACATATCTACAGAAATCCACGACAATATCGGCCTGTCGCTGACTCTTGCTAAACTTAATCTTAATACAATTGATTGGCAATACTCGCCTCAAACAAAAGAAAAAGTCATCAGCTCGGTCGAATTCATCTCAAAAGCTATCGAAGACCTAAGTCACATTTCGAAAACATTACATACCGGCTACATAGAAGAAAATGGATTGCTGCATGCGCTGGA